>Ga0209575_10000004_pt1 | contig 513820 bp, 416 predicted proteins | sample Medcelwee11metaG_FD_187172 | JGI IMG/M metagenome (GOLD analysis project Ga0209575, IMG submission 187172) | Freshwater pond sediment microbial communities from the University of Edinburgh, under environmental carbon perturbations - Medium... | ecosystem: Environmental > Aquatic > Freshwater... | reverse complement strand
GTCGTCGTCGGAGTCGTCGTCGGAGTCGTCGTCGGAGTCGTCGTCGGAGTCGTCGTCGGAGTCGTCGTCGGAGTCGTCGTCGGAGTCGTCATCGGAGTCGTCATCGGAGTCGTCGTCGGAGTCGTCGTCGCGAGCCAACCCGTCGGAATCCTGGATGTTGGCCTCGTCGGATTCGTCCTCATCGGGCCCATCCGTTCCAGGCACGATGGCATCGGGTGGCAAGGACGGGAGGGTGGGAACGAGGCGTCGTCCCGTCGATCGCGGTTTGAGCTCGGTGGCGTCGAGCATCGAAGGCGTGTTGGAGGAGGGAGGAATCTCACTATGGCCGGCATCGCCGCCTACGGTTCGAATGACGGCTTCGGCAAGCGACGTCGGCGCGAGAGAATCCGCGAGGGGCTGGTTTGCTGCGGGCGCATCGGTGGCTGGAGGGGGAAAGCCGGAGGGGTCTTCGAGCGGCGTCGGGTCCCCGAGGAGCGTGTCGACTGACAGGTGCGTTGCGTTCTTGGCTTCGGTGGCGTCGCGCGAGGCGGGTGTGTTGGCTGCGAGCAATCCCTTCCGAGCCGCGGGTGCGAGCAAGTCGTTTCCATCCTCGTCGAGCACGGAGAGAACGGCTCCCCGAGCGGCGGCATCGGCCAGCAACTGCTCGAGGGACGAGGCGGACACGACGCCATTCTCGATGACCTGCCGAGGGGAAGCCCCATCTGCAAGCGCCTGCAGCGCAGCGCGCGTGGACGCGGGCGCCACGTCGAGGTCGAGGCGGTCGACGCGGAGAACAGCGGCTTGGACCCGCAGCAAGCTCGAGCCTTCGAGCAAGGCCTGCGCGGCGCGGGTTTCGGCTGCAATACGCGCGACTACCTCGTCGAGTGAGACGGTAGGGTCGATGGGCGGCGGTTGGTCGCACGGTGTGATCTGAAACCGTCCTGTGAACACGCGAAGCAGAGAGATCAGCGCCTCCTCGCCTCGTACCGAAGCCCCGTCGGGTGCCGTGCGCGAGACGTCGGCGACGGCGCCGTTTCGGAGCTGGATATCGAAAAGGTAGCGCGCGTCGCGCACCAGGACGGACGCGTTGGGGAGCGACGTGGCGGCGAGGGCGATCAGGGTGCGCGCCCCGAGCCCATCGAGCCGCCCGCGCACCTCGCCGGCGCGCTGCAACCGTTCTTCGATGCGGGTGCGAGGGCGAAGGCATTCCTGTACGGTTCGGAGGATGGCAGCGGAGGTGGCTTCCTTGCGCAGATAGCCGTCGGCCCCGACTCCCAGCTCTCGCACGCGTTGCAGCAGGTCTTCCTTCCACGAAAGGACGATCACGGGCACGTCCCGAAGCAACAGGTCGCGCTTCAGCGCGCGGCAGAGCCCGAAGCCGTCGAGTTTGGGCATCAGGATGTCGGTGATGACCAGATCGGGATCGAACCGGAAGGCGATCTCGAGCGCCCTCTCCCCGTCCCCGGCTTCCCGTACGACGCACCCGTGAGCGCGGAACAGTCCGCTGAGGAACCATGTGACGGCGGGGTCGTCGTCGACGACGAGGACGCGGCGATTCTCGAGCAGGAGCTTCACGTCGGCGTCGTTCTCGCGTTTGCCTTGTCTGCGGGCCTGGTCTTCGGACACGACGTCGAGCCATGGGGCGACGGGGACGGCGCCGATGGGGCCTGCATGGGAGAAGCGGATGGCGCCTTCACTTCGGATCGTGAGCATTTCGCGGACGCGAGCGACGGCACCCCAGACGGCGGCGAGGACTTCGGTGCCCTGCCCGAGGTCGACGGAGACGCGCCGGGACTCTGGGCGCACGGTGTGGAGCAGGCCGGCCTTGACCTGTTGTGCGAGGCGTTCCGCGAGCTCTTCGATGGATAGCTGGCCTAAGAAGTCAGCGGGTTCCTCGGGTCCGGTGCTTCGTCGAGCTGATCGCACGGCTTGCTGGAGCTTGGCGGGGGAGACCGGCTTGGCCAGGGTGCGCGCCACGCCGTGGGCAAGAAAAGGAGCGGCTTGGTCGGGCAAGGAGAAGGCACCAACGACGATGACGGGGGTCGACTCGGCGATGGGGTCCTGTGCGAGAGCCTCGCTCAGGCTCACGGCGCCAGGCAGGTCGCCGTCGAGGATGACCACGTCGGGGGCGAGCGCACGGGTGAGCTCGAGGGCCTGGGAGAGGTCGTCGGTTCGCTCGATCTCAAGCGCGTTCGTGGCGCTTTCGGAGCCGACGCGGAGGGAATCCGCGAGGGGCGGGCGTCCGATGACGAGGACGGCGAGGGGCTCTTCGGCTGGGGATGGCGCGGGGGAGGGAGCGGCGTGGTCCCGCGCGACCCGGGTGGGGTGGGGTTCTGAGGCTGGGGTGCGCTGGGCCGGTGGTTTGGATTCAGGAGCCGGGGTGGACGAAGGTGTGTCGGGTTTCCCTACGCGGTCGTTTCGGGTCCCGTGCCCCCATGTGGGTTCGCTTTGACCGCCGACCTCGGTCCAAGCGAGCTCGGGCAGGTCGCGCAACAGGTCGGTGAACTCGCTGATGTCTTCCGTGTCGACGCCCCCGGCTGCGGCTGCTCGCTCGAGCCGGCGTTCCGCGCGTTCGAGTCGTTTGGCTACGGCGTCGAAGTGCAAGACCCGCGAGCGGGTGGCGAGGGCGTGGATGTGGCGTCGAAGCTCGTCGAGGTAGGTGGGGGAGCTGGGTTCCTGGCAGAGGGCGTCCCAGACTTCGCGCAGTTCGGCGAGCCGTTTACCAAGATTGGCGACGAAGTCGGCGCGCACGCCTCCGATGCGGACGCCGCCGCTGGGTTGGGGGAGGGAGCCGTTGCCTGCGCTGTTGGGCATCTTGGGCCCCGTACCATATCGCGCCTGGCCGCCCAACAGGCGCGGTCAAGTTGGGGCGTGGCGGAAAGGAGTTTGAGGCTTCCTGCGCGGGAAGTTGGTCGCTTCAACCAGAACGGAAGACCGATCGGCAGTCGGCAGGGGATCCCTTCCGGGGTTCCTGCGTAGTACAACAAGCCGGAGGAAGACCTGATTCGACCGTGACACCTGGACAACGACGGCAAGGCTTGGCTTGGACCCCCTTTTCGTGGAGGCTTGCACAATGACGACGCACCATTCGTGGGCGACAGCTCTGATTCTGACGGGGACCGTGGGTCTGGTGGCGTGCGGGAGCACCGACGACCCGATCGACAACACGCCGAAGTACAAGTACCCGGACGTGTCATCCTTCTGCGAGGCGAAGGCGGACCTGGAGTGCACGGAGACGGTGCTGACCCGGTGTCAGACTACGGAAGACGCGTGTGTGATCAAGCGTCGCGGGCTGTGCAGCCAGGGGGCTCCTGCGGGGGCGAAGTATCGGCCCACGGAGGCCGAGCAGTGCTTGGCGTCGGTCAAGAGTGCGTACCTCGACGACCAGTACACGTCCGAAGAGAAGGCGCTGGAGCTGGAAGCGTGCGGGCTGCTTTGGGGTGGCTCCGGGGCTGAAGGTGTGATGTGCGGATCGGACCACGATTGCGACCTGGACGACGGGTTGCGGTGCGTGGTGCGAACCGGGTCGACGACGGGGCAGTGTTACGTGCCGGAGGAGAAGCAACCGGGCCAGGCTTGCGACGCGCCGGACGCCGTTTGCGCCGAGGGCAACTTCTGTACGGCGAGTGAGCCGAACGTTTGCGCCAACAAGCGAGCCGTCGGGACCACCTGCAGTGAGTCTCTGCCGTGCCAGGACGACCTCCGCTGCGTGGGCGAAGAGACCGCCACGTGCCAGGCGAAGTTCGGGACGGGAACCCCGTGTACGGCCGACGAGGAGTGCACGAGTGACATGTGCTCGCCGGTGGCTTCCGCCAACCAGTGCGTCAGTCTCGTGATTCTGGCGCCCAACGAGCCCATCTGCGCGAACTTCCGGTGAGGCGCGGCCCTGGGGGCCGTTGTGGTTTCGGTTCGAGTGACGCCACACGAGTCGCTGGAGTAGACTGCCCGCCATGGTGCACTTCACCCGAGGAACCGTTGCCGTCCTGATGACCCTCGCGCTGGGCCTTTGCGCTTGCGACGAGGAGAAGAAAGACACGGCCGAAGTCAAGCCTGCGACCACGGCGTCTGCCGCCCCGACCGTCACGGCCGAGGCTCCTGCGCGCATGCCCGAGGTGACGCTGCATTCCGCCGCGGTGACCGTGGGGCTCGACGAGATGCGGTTGACCAGTCCGTCCTTCGACCAGGCCTTCCAAAGCCTGCTGAAGAAGTTTCCGGTGAGCGACCCGGACGTGGTGATCTTCAACGTGGACCGCAAGGTGAAGACACCGGTGGTGACCAAAGTGTTCTACGCCCTGGTCGACGCGGGTGCGAAGAGCATCGAGGTCCGCACGAAGCCTCGTGGGACCTTTCCCGACCGGCTCGTGATTCTGTCCGAGAAGTCGGTGGGCGACGACCTCCCCGGGTGCACCTACGTGGGCGTGGTGCTCGACAATCTGGGGGCCACGTTCTGGAGGAAGCAGGGCGGTACCGCCAAGCGATACACGAAGGGCATGGCCGGCCCCGACTTCAGCGCCATGCACGAAGTGATGAGCAAAGAAGCCAAGTCCTGCACCTCGAAGGTCTTTCTCTTCTCGTCGTCGTCGGACATCGACTGGGGTCACTGCTACGACATCGCCGGTTCCGTGAAGGCGGCAGACCCGCCCTACGAGCACATCGACAAGCTCGTTCTCTTGCGCAACGACCCGGTGCCGGGCAAGCCGGTCAAACTGAATCAGTAGGGAGTCGGCAACCCGTCCTACTCGCTCTCGCGTAGCATCTTGTCCAGCATGCCCGTCTCGTCGAGCGCGTGCAGGTCATCCGAGCCACCCACGCTCTTGCCGTCGATGAAGATCTGCGGAACGGTCCTGCGCCCCGTGACTTCCCGCAGCCAAGCGCGACGCTCGGGATTGTCGGTGACGTCGATGCGCTCGTAGGGGATCTTCTTGCTGTCGAGCAACCGCAGGGCGCGGTGACAGTAGCTGCAGTAGGTCGTGAAGTAGATCTCGACCTTGGCGGGCATGGCGACGTCCTTTCGATGCCTGAGAGCGCCTATTGTGGCACGGTCCGATGGGAGGCCGAAAGGTGGGAGTCGCCACCGCGCGAGAGGGTGCACATCCCTTGGCGTGGGCGTGGCGATGGGTGGTAGCTTTGCGCAGCAGGAAGGTGGACCGATGGGAGAGAAGGCGACGACGCTGCAGCTCGAAAAGTACACATCCGAGGCACGTGGGCTGGTGGCAGCCGCGCAGGGGCTCGCGGACGAGCGCGGGCACGCGGAGGTGGAGCCCCTCCACTTGCTGGTCCGCACGCTGGACGGTGCTCCGGGCGTGGACGAAGTGTTTCGCCGTGTCGGGGCGGACCCGACCGAGGTCATGTCGGCGGCGGAGAGTGCCCTCAAGCGCCTGCTTCGGGGCTCGGGTGGCGTGGCGTACCTGTCTGCGCGGCTCATCGACTTGCTCGGCCGGGCGGAGCGGGATGCGGAGAGGGAGAAGGCACCCGCGGTCGACGTCGAGCATTTGTTGCACGCGCTGTCCCAGGAGATTCGTGGGGCTGCCGGCGACGTGCTCTCGTCCTTCCAGTTGGGGCCCGGGGTGTTTCGGCCCCATGTGTCGGTGCTCAAGACGGCTCGGGAAGCCGCGAAGTCGCGTGGATCGAAGACCCAGCCGCAGCAGGACGCCCCGGTGGGCTCCTTCACCCGCGACCTCGTCGCGATCGCACGACAAGGGTCTGCGGATCCGGTGATTGGCCGCGATGCAGAGGTTCGCAGGCTGCTGCAAGTCCTCGAGCGAAGGGGCAAGAACCATCCGCTGATCGTCGGTGAGCCCGGGGTCGGCAAGACAGCGCTCATCCGGGCTCTCGCCTCCCGTATCGCCACGGGCGACGTACCCACGAACCTAGCCGGTCTTCGGTTGCTCGAGCTGGACACGGGAGCCCTGGTCGCGGGGGCCCGCCTTCGCGGCGAGCTCGAGGAGCGCGTCAAGTCTCTCGTGACGGGGCTCACCTCCGAGCAGGAGCGGAACGAAGCGGTCCTCGTCGTCGAGAACTTCGACGCCATGCTCGGCCAAGGGTCTGTCGGTACCGGCGTGGGGGAGCTACTCAAGCCCGTGCTCGCCCGGGGACAGCTGCGGTTCCTCGGTACCACCACGCCCGAAGGCGTGCGAAAGATCCAGGACCGCGATGCTGCCTTGTTGCGGCGTGTGACGATGATCTCCGTGGACCCGCCGTCGGTCGAGCAGGCCGTCGAGATCTTGCGAGGCATTGCCACCCGGTACGAAGCCCACCACAACGTGAGGATCGGGGAAGGCGCGATCGTGGCGGCCGTGAACTTGGCGAAGAGGTACCTGCAGGACCGCGAGCTACCCGACAGTGCGATCGACCTGCTCGATGAGACCGCATCGCGCAAGCGTGTGGAGATCGAGGGTGTCCCGGCGGAGGTGGATGACCTGATCCGGCGGCTCGATTCCGTGCGTGCCCAGGAGTCCGCGCTCGCGGACGACGACGACGAGGCGAGCCTGGCGACACGCAAGCGTTTGCAGGCGGAGCGTATGGCGCTCGAGCCGAAGGTGCACGATGCCAAGGCAGCGCTCGAGTCTCGAAGGGGCGCGCTCGCCGCGGTGCAGGTGTTGCGAAGGGAGCACCAGCAAGCGCTCGCGTCCCTCGAACAGGCTCGCGAGAAGCGCGACTTCGCGCGGCTCGGAGAGCTCGAGCACGTGACCATCCCGGACCTGAAGCGTCGTCTCGACGCGGCGGAGGCTGCGGTGCAGACGGTGGGCGGTGAAGGGTCGAACCGTGTGACCGATCAGGACGTGGCCGCCACGCTTGGCGCGTGGACCGGCATTCCCGTGTCGAAGATGCTCGAGGCGGAGACCGAGAAACTGCTTCGCATGGAAGACCGGTTGAAGATGCGCGTGGTAGGACAGGACGAGGCGCTGCTGGCGGTGAGCCGAGCGGTGCGACGGGGACGCGTTGGCCTGCGTGACCCCAAGCGTCCCATCGGGTCGTTCCTCTTCCTCGGTCCGAGCGGTGTCGGCAAGACCGAGCTTGCCAAGGCGCTTGCCGAGTTCCTCTTCGATGACGAGCAAGCCCTCACGCGTCTGGACATGAGCGAGTTCATGGAGCGCCACATGGCCCAGCGTCTGCTCGGCGCACCCCCTGGCTATGTCGACAGCGAGCAAGGCGGGTTCCTCACCGAAGCCGTGCGTCGTCGTCCCTACTCGGTGTTGCTCTTCGACGAGGTCGAGAAGGCGCACTCGGACGTGTTCAACCTGCTTCTGCAGCTTCTCGACGACGGGCGGTTGACCGACGGGCGGGGACGCACGGCGGACTTCTCGAACACCGTGGTGATCATGACGTCGAACATCGGAGCGAAGCGCATCCTGGACACGGACGCGAAGCTGTTCGAGACGGACGACGGGCGGGATGCGTTGCGGGACGTGTTGCTGGACGAGCTACGGAGCTTCTTCCGGCCGGAGTTCTTGAACCGCATCGACGACGTGGTGGTGTTCCGGCACCTGACGCGGGAGCATCTTCGCGGGATCGTGGACATCCAGCTGCGGCAGCTTGACAAGTTGCTGGTCGATCGGGAGCTGCGGGTGGAGCTGACGGAGGCGGCGAAGCTTCGGCTGGTGGAGCTGGGGTACGACCCGGCTTTCGGCGCGCGTCCGGTGCGTCGTGCGTTGCTGCGCGAGGTGCAGGACCCGCTTGCGGAGCATCTGCTGTCGGGGTCCTACGGTGCGGGTCACGTGGTGCAGGTGGACGTGCGGGACGAGAAGTTCGTGTTTGGCGGCGGGTGAGACCCACGTTGGACGAGGCCGGTCAGAACAACCCTGGCCTCTCCGCCGGGGCCGCGCTGGAACCACGAGCCCAATCCGTGTGGATTGTCGATCACGCCCCGGGCACGGGTGCGGTGTCGCCCCGTAGACTCGCTTCTACGAGCTTCGCCAAGAAAACCACGAACGGAACAATGTCTCGTCGCACGCTTGCTTCCTCCAACGCCGCCATGTAGCCGGCGCGTTCTCGGAGGGGAACCACCGTCCAAGGATAGCCGCCCGACGCGAGCATCACGTTCATCAGGAATCGCCCGATACGTCCGTTGCCATCCATGTAGGGGTGTATGTAGACGAAGAAGAAGTGCCCGAGTACGACACGAACCGAAGGTTCCTCTTCCGCCGACAGCAACGCAAAGAACGCTGGCATCATGTCTCGGACGGCTTCGCGGCGCGGCGGAACGTGCATCGACCTTCGAATGAACACCTGATCGTTGCGGTAGCCCGCAAGCTGCGCCGCGCGCATGAGCCCCGCCGTGACGGAAGGAGCAAACATCGCACGGTACCACGTTCCGTGATCTTCCCTTGCCACCGGTCCGGCCGCGTCGCCCTTCAGAACGCGCTCGAGGCTTTCACCCACGGCTCGGTGCGCCTGCCAATACCCGCGCGCCGCCAACGCGTCACGGTGCTTCCGATCCCCGTCGTCGCCATCCGGATTCCACCGACCACTTCGAACCCGTTCAATCAGCTCGGCGCTCACTCGATACCCTTCGATGGACAAGGAATGGTAGGCATCGCTCACGTACGAATCCTCGACGTGCGCAAGGTACTCTCTCGCATCCACTGGCAACCCGGGCGCAGGGGGGAAACGCTCGACCACATAAGCGCGCATTGTCTGCCACATCAGGCGCATACGGTTCACGTAGGGCGAGACGTCGCGCACGGACAACGAGGCCCCATCGTCCTTGTCGAACGGGTCGGCTTCTCGGACGACATGCCCCGCGGCTCGCATGGCCGCGAGAAGTTCGTCTGCCGGATGCTCGTGCCCGATGTTGCGCAACGCGCCCGACAGCCGACCTGCGATCGTGGTGTGCCCACCTTCGAGCAAGGAAGGCAGAAGCTCGGAGGCGTCTCGAATCATTGCCAGCGCCGCCTTCGCTTCGTTGGGGTGGTGCTGAAAGAACAACGGCGAGCACGCCACCAACGCGGCCGCGACCCCAAATAGCCTCATCCCGTCGACTTCGACGACGTCGTCTGGCAACGCTGCCCGGACATCGAGCACAGACGTCTCGAACGGCAACCTCGTCACCTTGTTCCCCGCCCTCGACGCCCGAACCAGCAGCTGCTGCGGCACGGAGCGGTCCCCTGTGTGAAGCAGCAGGGACTGTTCCGGAGAGACGCACCAAGCGGTGCCGAAGCGTTCTCGCAGGTAGGCCGAGCAGAACCCCCAAAAAGACGCGTACCACGCAGAGCTGTCCCCCGCGGGCTCGTCTGGCGGAACGGGGAAGTACCACCCCTTCATGACCTCTTTCAGGAATCCGTTTGCTAGCAGCCGTTCGCGGTGGGTTCGGGGCAGATGGGCCGAGCGAATCGCGACCGTTCCCTGCTTCTGAAGGGCCTCCAGAACCTCCAGGGACTTGGCGAGCTTTTCGGATGGCGAAGCCATGACGCGCCTCGTGGTTGTCTCGCGGGTTAGGTTTTTATGTTGTACGAAGATTAGGTTTTTATGACAAGTGATGTTTAGGTTTTTGCGTCGAACGGCGTCCCGGACGCCAAGCTGTTCGACGGCGGGTGAGACCCACGTTCGATGAGGCGGGTCAGAACAACCCCGGCCTCTCCGCCTTCCACCGAACGAGAACGCTGCCCACCTCGTAGGGACCGTCCGACGCCCAGTAGGCAGTGAAAGCATCCCGCACCACGAGCTCCGCACGCTTGCCCCGCGGCGAGAACCCCCACTCCGCCTCCTGCGACATGTCGTCCGGGTCCGCGTACACGCGCCACACGAAGAACCCGGCGAACGACGGCTCGTCGATCAGCGGCGCCAGCAGCGCCTTGTACGCCAGCGCCTGCGCGCGCTCGTCCACCACCACGTCCTTCATCCCGTCGGGCCACTCCCACGGGCGCAAGGCTGGGTCCGGACGTGTCGTGTATCCGATCTCGGTGAACAACACGGGACGATTCCACGCATGCGACAGCTCTCGCACCTGTTCCGCTACACGTCGTCCTCCTTCCAAGAGCTGATCGAAGGTGGCGCCTTCCTTATCCGTGAGCGGATAGAAGGCGTTGATGCCGATCAGGTCGAGCTCACCGAGGATGACGGTGTCCTGCACGTCGTCCCAGTTGGCGGAGTAGGTGAGCGGGCCGTGATAGACCTCGCGGACGCGACGGATGATCTCTACGAAGCGTGGGGCGCGCGAGGTGGTCACCCAGCTTCGAAGCTCGACGCCCACGCTCAGCAGGTCGACGTGGGCTTCCTGGGCCACCGTGGCCCAGGTGAGCAGGAATCGCTCGTAACCGTCCATCCATTGGTCCCAGCCTTGCTCGGAGCCCGGGTCGATCTCGGCGCGCCATTGCCCGCTCTCCACCCAGAGGTGGGGGACCAGGAACACCCGCAGCCCGTGACGGTGGGCCAAGCGGACGGCTTCGATCACGTCGGCGCGATTCCTCTCGAACGGGGCCTCGAAGGTGAGGTCCACGCCCGTAGGGCGAAGGTCCATCGTGCGGCCGAAGGGGGTGAGGGCGACCCAGGTAGTGCCCCACAGGCAGGTCTCGCGCAGCGTGCGCTCGTAGGCCGCGGAGCCGTAACCCTTGTCGGGGTGCAGCGCGCTCTCGATCGGACCGACCGTCACGCCCCGCACAAAACCGCCAGGCAGAGCGCCCGAGCCGCTCTCCCACGCGTTTGCCGCGCGCGGAGCGAGCAGGGCACCTCCCGCCAGCAACCAGACACCAGTCAACCATCGAGTGAAAAGCATGGGATTGGGAATCAATCGGGCAAGTCGGAGGGGACATCCCGGGCTCCGCAGCGTACCATCAACCAGGTCGAGGCAACCATTGGGGCCATCCGGACCACCGGTCTTCAGGCCACCCCCCACCCCGGAAGGTGCGGAGTCGAACATGAGAACCCACACGCGATCCGTCGCCCGTCCCGTCGTCGTTCTTTCGCTGGCTGCCGTTGTGCTGGGTGCCTGCCGGAAGGAGCCCGAGCAGCAAGAGGCCCAGTACCCGCCGCAGCAGTACCAGAACCAATACCCGCCGCAGCAGCAGCAGTACCCGCCGCAACAGCAGTACCCCTCGGGCTACACGCAGCCTGCCGCTCAGCCGCCTCCAGGGGGCGTGCCTTGCAGCACCGACGCCGACCCGCAGTGTCCTTTCGGAAGGTGCGTCGCGGGCAAGTGTGGTGGCTGCGTCACGGCGGAGCATTGCAAGCCAGGCGCCGCCTGCGTGGCAACCCCGGTCGGCATGACGTGCTTCCCCGGCGGCATGCCGGGCGCCCCGGCCCAGTAGCACCTGGCGCCCGCCACTTGGTGGTGGCGCACCGTCACTTGGCCCCATTCCTGCGGAATTCAAGCTCCCGCAACGCAACATGCCTCGTTCAGGGGTGGCGCACCGCCACCCCGCACCACGCTGGCAACCTGGGTTTTCCGCAAGGTTGCGTGTGGCACCCGCCTTGCTCTCCCCGACGCAGGAGGTGTCACCATCATGACCCGCATCGTCGAACACATCGCGAATCTCGCCCAACTCCTCGAAGAACCCCTGCAAGAAAAGCTCTGGGAGTACGCCGAGCTGCTCTACGTCGAGCAGGTCGCCTTCGAATCCACCGACCCCGGCCTCTGGACCTTCGAACCCGTCGCCAACCCGGACGCATTCGCCCTGCGCGAGTGACGCAGTCCAGAGAACCACAGAAGCCGCAGAGGGCACAGAAGGGGTGGGCTTCGGCCTACGGAACCACCTTCGTTCCGACGTCGGCTCCCATGCACACGCGACGGAAGTTGCCCTCTGTGGTCATCGAGAACACGCGAATCGGCATGACGTTCTCGCGACAGAGCGAGACGGCCGTTGCGTCCATCACGCCGATGCGGTCCGCGAGGAATTGATCGTAGGAGATCGTGGTGAATCGCTTCGCGGTCGGGTGCTTGACCGGGTCTCGGTCATAGATGCCGTCGACCTTGGTTGCCTTGAGCACGCAGTCGGCCTGGATCTCGACGGCGCGCAGGGCGGCGGCGGTATCGGTGGAGAAGAAGGGGCTGCCGGTGCCAGCGCCGAAGATGACCACGTTGCCTCGCTCGAGGTGAGCGACGGCCTTTCGTCGGATGTAGGGCTCGGCGAGCTCCAGGATTTCGAGAGCGGACATCACGCGTGTGGGGACGCCAGCCGCCTCGAGCGCGTCCTGCAAGGCGAGGGAGTTGATGACCGTGGCGAGCATGCCCATGTAATCGGCTTGCGCTCGATCCATGCCCTTGGCTGCGCCCTTCAGGCCGCGGAAGATGTTCCCTCCGCCGACCACGATGCCGAGCTGCACCCCCAGGTCGAAGATCTCCTTGAGCTCGAGGGACACCGTGCGCAGCACCTCCTGGTCGAGCCCTGCCCCGTCGGGACCGCCGAGCGCTTCCCCGCTCAGCTTCAAGAGAACGCGACGGATCTTCAGGTCCGGGTGAACGGTCTGTGGCTTGGCTTGGATGGTCGTGCGGATCGGCATGGGGGGCGGTTATCAGCCCCCACGGCGCGACACAAGCCCGCTCGTGCACGCGCTCTCGAGGAGACCTCAAAGGAGGGTGGGCATGCAGACCTGGCCCGGCGTCCCGTCCTCCACGTAGTCCACCTCGTTCGTGCACGGCGTGCGGTCGTCCCACGGACGGCAGAAGCTGCAGTCCGAGTCCCCCTGGCATTTGCGGAGGCAGTAGCTTCGTGTCTCGTCCATCCGCACGCACGCCGACCCGTTCGGGCAGTCCGCGTTCGCCGTGCAGTTGGCCTTGCCGCAGTAGCCTCCGTCGACGTCCGTGAGGCACTCCAGGTCGCCGTTGCAGTCCGCCGTGGTCAAACACGCCCCGCCCACGCCGCAATCCCCCGGTACGCAAACCTTCCGGTTGTCCGAACCGCCGCCCGAAGACCGGCAGATGAACTCCTGGCTGGCCTCGCGCTGGCAGAACTCGTTGTCGTCGTCCCAGGCGGTGCCCCCGTCATACGGCTTCATGTCCACTTCCTCGCAGCTCAGGAAGCACATCTTCTGACCCGACGACTCGAACGGGGAGCAGACCTGCTTGAGGCCGGTGGCGCACTCGCCCGGCGCAGCGCAGCAGTCCTCGTCCTTCTCGCAGAGGTGCGTGCAGTAGCCCCCTTCCACCCGGTCGAGACAGACCGCCTCCCCCACGAGACCTCCGTCCACATCGGGATAGCAGTCCGTGGCCTGCTCGCAGACCGAGCCCGTCTGCTCCGGGCTACCCGTCCCGCCGGTCCCGCCCGTGGCTCCCCCCGAGGTGTCGTCGTCGTCGGAGCTGCACGCGCCAATCACCCCAAGTCCCAAGGCCAGGACACCCATCGCGGCAAACATTCTTCTCTTCATCACGACCCTCCGGGGGAAGCTTCCATTTCGTCATTGTACCTCCCACCGGCCACCGCGACGACCCCCAACGCGACCACGAGCCCCACCAGCGCCCCCACCGCCCCCAGCACACCCATGTCGCGCAGGCCCGGGAACGAGCACGACACCAGCGCGACGAACCCACATGCCGTCGTCACCCCCGTGACCACCACGTTCGGGCCCTCTACCTCGAGTGCTACGCGCATACCTCCCTCGCGGGCTCGATGCAGCAGGAACATCACCTCGTCCACCGTGATGCCCAGCAACACCGGGAGCACGAACGCGTTGTACAAGTGGATGGGCAGCGGCCACCAGCGCACGATCGCCGCAACCCACAACGCGCCCAGCATGAGCGCCCCCAGCGCCACGAGCCCGTCCCGTCGTCGACGAAGCGACAGCAACACGACAGCGCCGACGAGAGCCACCGCGGCGCCAAGCACGCGGGGCAAGTCTTCGCGCACCGAGTCCGCCAGCACCGAGTCGAGCCGTGCAAAACCCGTGATCGCGGCCTCTGGGTCTACGGCGCGAATCAACTCGTCCACCTGTCGCTCGTGCCCTGCCCTTGGACGAACGTACAGGCAGGACCATCCGTGCTCGTCCGAGGCAAGGTAGCGAGCGCGCAGAAGTCGGGTCGCATCCTGCTGACCGGCTATCCCATCGCGTACGTCCCGGCGCGGGGCCGAGAAGCTTGCCAGCGCTGCCCCGAACGCCTTCGGTTCGAACCCTACCTGGGCAAGCGACGCCCGCAGCGCCTCGTTTCTACTCGGAAGCTGGAGGCGATCCCGCTCGTCCAGGCGCATGTGCTGCGTCTCCACGCTCGGAGCGAATCGTGTCAGGCCGTCGAGCGTCGCCACATGGTCCTCGGCTGCATCCAGGGCTTCGAAGATTTGGTCCGCTCGTACGCGAGCCCGCTGTTCGTCGGCATCCCGTACGAGCACCGCCCACTGCCCTTCGCCTCCGCCGAAGCGGTCCACCACGACCTCGTTGGTCTCGAGGGAGGGCAATCCGCTCGGGGCGATGCTGACGAGCCTGTTGCCGAGCGAGGGAGGTCCCAGCGTGAAGAGTGTGTACACGGGGACGAACACGCCGATGCCCAGAAGAATGGGGGCCGCGTGGGATCGCCGCGCCCGGTCGAGCCAGGAGAGCCAGGCGAAGGCTCGTGGGGGCGGCGGGGCCGATCGCTCCAGCCACCTACCCACCTCGGGGGTCACGGCCAGGATGGCGAGGGCCGTGAGCATCTCTCCGATCGCACAGAGCAACCCGAACTGACGCAAGGCGGGAACCCGGGACATGGACAAGGTCGCGAACGCGATCGCCGCGGTGAAGGCGGCAACGAGAGCGGGACGTGCGGTATCCCTGCGCGCGTGGTCCGCGGCCTCGGCGGGAGAGAGACCACGCCGCCGCCCGTCGAGCAGCGCCGCGTACACATGAACCCCGGTGTCGAGGCCCACGCCGACGACGACCGCGATGAACCCGAGGGTCAGGGCGGAGACGTGCCCGAACACGATCGCGGCCGCTGCCGCGGTCCAGAGGGTCCCCAGGGCGAGGGGGGGAAGCACCGCCACCAGCGCGCGAAGACGGTGAAACGTGAGGGCGAACGCGAGCCCGACGAGCAAGGTGGACAGCACGCCGGACCACAGCAGGTCGGAGCGAAGAAGGGCCTCGGTCTCCGCGGCGATCGCGTGGCCGCCGGTCAGGTCGAAGCGGACGGTGGGGTGCCGCGCGCGAAGGTCGTCGAGCCGCTCCTGGACGCCGCGCGTGAAGGCTTTGGCCTGCGCACCGCGCAGCATCTGTCCCTCTGCGGATAGCAGGATCAGGCGTGTGCGGCCCTCGTCCGCGACGAAGATGCCGGACGGGCTGGCGTCGAGCGCGCCCGGGGAGGAATCTTGGGCAGCCCCGGCGAGCCGCACCTCGTCTTCGAAGGGCATCTGTCGCAAGCGCAACGGGTCTGTGCGCAAGGCCTCTGCAAGCTGCGCCGCGCCCGGGGCGAGCAGCAGACGACGCGAATCCTCCAGCCGCTCTCGCATGCCCGCGGGCTCGACTGCGCGACGAAGTCTCTCGCGCGCTCGCGGCCCCGCCATTGCCCAGGCCAACGAAGGGTCCGAGGGCACCTCGAACCGCATGCGATCGACCACCGCGCGTACATGCGGCGCTCTGCGCAAGGCCTCGACCGCGTCGTCGGTCGCTTCCCCCACCTGCGGCGGGTTCGCACCCCGCACCAGCACCATCCCGACGTCGCCCCGCCCGAAGCTCCGCACGTACGCCCGCAACGCGCCGCCTTCGCCCGCATCGGGCAGGAGGTCCGCCACGTCCGGCGACAGCTCGAGCCGGCCCACCCCCACGATCGCGATCACGGTTGCGACCAGGGAGAGCAACCACGGCGCGTGGCGCCAGCGCTTCAGCTGCCCCATCGGGCTCGGCTCGCGGTCACCGATCCCCGCGCCCGGAGTAGTTCGGCGCCTCCTCGGTGATGATGACGTCGTGCACGTGGGACTCGCGCAACCCCTGCCCCGTGATGCGAATGAACCGCGCCTTGTGGCGAAGCTCGTCGATCGTCCGGCATCCTGTGTACCCCATGCCCGAACGAAGCCCTCCCACCAGCTGATACAGGATCGTGCTCAGCCCTCCACGGTAGGGGACGCGTCCCTCGATCCCCTCGGGCACCAGCTTGTCGTCCGTCGACTCCCCCTGCCCGTACCGATCGCGGGAACCCTTGCGCATCGCTCCCAGCGAGCCCATCCCCCGGTAGGACTTGTAGCTGCGCCCCTGAAACAGCACGAGCTCCCCAGGGGATTCATCCGTCCCCGCGAACAGGGACCCGATCATCACGCAGCTCGCCCCCGCCGCGATCGCTTTGGTCACGTCGCCCGAGTACTTGATCCCGCCGTCGGCCACGATCGCCACCCCATGCTTCTCACCTACGCGCGCACAATCGTCGATCGCCGTGATCTGGGGCACGCCGATGCCCGCCACCACCCGCGTCGTGCAGATGGACCCAGGCCCGATTCCGACCTTCACGGCGTCCGCACCCGCGTCGATGAGCGCCTGCGTCGCCTCCGCCGTGGCCACGTTGCCCGCGATGACGTCGATCTTGGGGTATCGCTTCTTGCAGTCCTTCACGGCATCGAGCACGCCCTTGGAGTGACCGTGCGCCGTGTCGACCACGATGACGTCGACCCCTGCGGCCACGAGGGCCTCGGACCTCGCCACCCGATCGGCCCCGGGACCGATGGCCGCACCCACGCACAAGCGCCCGAACTCGTCCTTGACCGCGTTGGGGTTGCGCTCGGTGTGCATCAAGTCCTTGATCGTGATGAGCCCGAGCAGCTTGTCCCCCTCCACCACCAGCAGCTTCTCGATGCGATGCTTGTGCAGCAAGTCCCGGGCGTCCTCCGGCGCCACCCCCAGGGGAACCGTCACCAGCTTGCGCGTCATCAGCGCACTGACGGGCTGCTCGAGTCGACGCTCGAACCGGATGTCCCGGGCGGTGAGGATGCCCACGGGCTTGCCGTCTTCCACGACGGGAACCCCGCTGATGTCGTGGGCGCGCATGATCTCGAGCACGTCGCACAGGAGTTGGTCCGGCCGCGCCGTGACGGGGTCCACGATCATGCCGCTCTCCGCGCGCTTGACCTTTTCGACCTCGCGCGCTTGCTGCTCGGGAGGGAGGTTCTTGTGGATGATGCCGAGGCCTCCCTCGCGCGCCATGGTGATCGCGCAGCGCGCCTCCGTCACCGAATCCATCGCGGCGCTCATGATCGGCAAGTTCAAGGAGATGCGCTGGCTGAGCCGCGTGCGGACGTCCACTTCCGTGGGCAGCACCTCGCTGTAGGCAGGCACGAGAAGGACGTCATCGAAGGTCAGCGCTTCACGGATGGGAGAGTCGATCATGATGCACCTCGGGCCGCTCATACCACGGTCCGAACGGGCCTACTCCAGGTTCTTCGACGCGCGAACCCGGCAGGTGAGATCCCACGCATCGGCCCAATGCTTCGCTGCATTCTCGGCGGAAGAGAAGCGGTCGTCGGGGTTGCGAGAGAGACCCACCGCGAAGAACTGCTCCAGCAAGCGAGGCCATCGCAAACCCGTTGCCTGCTCGAGAGAGGGCGGCGGTCGCTCGAGCTTCAGGCTCGCCACCATGCGCGCGCTCATGCCCTCGAAGGGCAAGCGCCCGGTCAACGAACGGAACGCCACCGAAGCCACGCCGTACACGTCGGCTCGCTCGTCCACCCGCGCCGCACCCCGCACCTGTTCGGGCGCCATGTATGCGAAGGAGCCCACCGTGCCGTCGTACGCTGTGATGGAAGGCTCTTCGCTGGCGCGCACGTCCTGAATCACCTTGGACACGCCGAAGTCCAGGATGACCGCCCGCTCGCGGTCGTCGCCGGGCTGCAGGAAAATGTTGCCCGGCTTCAGGTCCCGGTGCAGCACGTTCGCGAGGTGCGCATCCTGGATCCCTCGCAACACGTCGAGCATCAAGGGCGCCAGCTCGTCGAAGGACAGGAACAGCTCCCGTCGCAAGCGGTCCGCGAGCGACTCCCCCTGCAGCAGTTCGAACACGAGAAAGAGCGCCCCGTCCGACGTGAACCCCTGGTCCAGCAGGGCGCATACGAACGGGCTGCGGATCCGGGACACGGCCTCGGCCTCGCGCTCGAACCTTCGTTGGATGTCCTTGCGGCGTGCGGCTCGCTCCAGCAGCACCTTGATCGCGACGGGTCCGTCCGAACCTTCCCCGGCCCACACCTCACCCATGCCGCCACGTCCGAGCAACTCCGTGACCCGGTAGCGCGCGTCGAGCTGTTCTCCTGGCGAAAGCAACACGTCGTGGCGACGATGACACAAGAACGCCCGATAGGGCCAGACCTGGATGACGCTGGGAAGCGGCGCGTGCGGTCGGGCTCGACCCGAGTGGATACCAACTTGCCAGCAGGTGTACTAAGCTTCGCGTCAATGGCCAGGACAGAACGAGACGTCGAGGCGTACCTCCACGCCTTGGGCAAGTCGTGGGACAGGCTCGAGGACGGGACCTATGTCATCCACACCGGCAACGAAACACCCATTGCGCTGCGCATTGCGGGGACCTTGCTCGTCGCAAGGGTCCTCATCGGCGATGCGCCCAGCGGCAAGCCCGCGATGGAAGCGCGACTGTTTCGACGGCTGCTCGAGCTCAATGCCTCCGAGCTCATGTACGCCTCCTACGGTCTGGAGAACGGACACATGGTGCTGTCCGCCGCCCTCGAACTGGAGAACCTCGACATGAACGAGATCGAAGCCGTGCTCGGTGACATCGATCTCGCGCTCGCCCGCCACGTGAGCGAGCTCTGGGACCTCTGCAAGGAAGCCTGATCAACGGGCGATTCATCGAACCACGAGGGAACCGAAGCATGGGAATCTTCGCCCGCCTGGCACAGCTCATCAAGTCCAACCTCAACGATCTGATCAGCCGATCCGAAGACCCCGAGAAGCTGCTCAACCAGATCGTCATCGACATGAACAACCAGCTGGCCGAGGCCACCAAGCAGGTTGCCGTCGCTATCGCTGACGAAAAACGCCTCGCCAAGCACGTCGAGCAAGAGACCGCCAATGCCGCGGAGTGGCGCCGGCGCGCCGAGATGGCCATCCGCGCGGGCAACGACGAGCTCGCCCGCGAAGCCCTCACCCGCCGCAAGGAGCACGAGCAGCTCCGACAGGGCTTCGAACAGCAGTGGCAGAAGCAGAAGGCAGCCGTCGATCAGCTGAAGAAGGCGCTGCGGATGCTCAACTCCAAGATCGAGGAGGCCAAGCGCAAGAAGAACCTTCTCATCGCGCAGAAGCAACGCGCCGAGGCCCAGAAGGCCATCCACCAGGCCATGGGTGGCGTGCGCGACAACAGCGCCTTCGAGACCTTCGATCGCATGGCCGACAAGATCAATCGCATGGAAGCCGAGGCCGAAGCCTCCGCCGAGCTCGCCGAGGAGTACTCCGGCGACGTGCTCAAGTCGAAGTTCGACGAGCTCGAGCAGACCGCAGGAGCCGACATGGACCTGGTCGAGCTCAAGCGAGAGATGGGGCTCGAGCCGGCCGCGCCGGAGCCAGCCCAAGTCCGCGTCCAACCCCCCCCTGTGCAGCCGGTGCAGGCCCCCGCTGCCCCCCGGTCCACCGAGGAACGCGAGCAGGACGAGCTCGCCGCCGCCCTCGCCGAGCTAGAGGCCGAAGAGCAGCAAGCCCAACGCATGCATCGACGGTAGCACCCTCCTCCACCCTGCCCGTCGCACACTTCCCTCCCCAACGCAGCAGAAGCCCGTTCCGGACCGAGCCCTCCCGATCTACAGTCCCCGCATGTCGCTCCCGCGATTCCTGGCCGCAAGCTTCGCGTCCCTCGCGATTGTCTCGTCCCCCTTCGCTCACGCCGACGTCCCCCTGTTCCTCGCCAAACCTGGTGAGATCAAGCTGGACGGCGTCCTGCGAGACTGGGGCGGAACCCCCTTCTTTCGCCTCGACTCCAGGACCCAGGGCAACTCCCAGGTCAACGTCCGCGCCGCCCTCGCCTACGATAGCTCCCATCTCTACGTCGCCGCCAACGTCGTCGACCCGACCTTCGTTCGCACCAGCCGATTCGACGACAAGGAAGATCACGCCGAGCTCGTGCTCTCCTTTCCCAACGAGGACGGTCGGTACAGCCGCGTCTTCGAGGTGAAGCTCTTTGCCGGCAAGCCGGGCGAGACCGAAGGACAAGTCAAGGCCGTTGGTTTGGGCGCCGTGCAGGGAGCCGAGATCGTCGAAGCGCCCTCCCAGGGGGGCTACACCTTCGAGGCCAAGATCCCTTGGTCCCTCTTCCCTCCCGCGGCCCACACCCGCGTCAAGATCCGCGGCGCCGTGCGATACCTCGACGGCGACGGGCGCGCGATCTCCGGGATCGTCGCCTCTGCCCCCTCGGCGCGCGCCGCCGAGATGCCCTTGCTCGCGATCGCTCCCGAGCAAGCCCTCGCGCGCGGTCTCGTCAGCGAGAAGAGACTCGGCAGCCCCTCCGCGGACGTGATCGCCAACGTCGCCGGCGACGCGATGAAGGAGCGCGTGGTGCTCTACGACAGCTACCTCGTGGTGTACGGGCCAGGGTTTCGAAAGGGCACCGAGTACTTCTGGGCCGACCTGGGCGCCGACCCGAAGGCAGGCCAGCTTCCTCTGTTCGAAGTCCGCGACGTGACCGGCAACGGCAAGGCCGAGATCGTCGTGCGCAAGCGCGTCTCGCGCGGCGGCGGGTGGCGCGAAATGCTTCAGGTCCTTTCCTTTCGCGGTGACACGCCCGAGCCGATCTTCGAGCACGAGACCGGCCTCGGGTCATCGCTCGGTACGATCGAAAACAAGGTGACCCTCGTCCCGTCGGGCAAGGGCCACACCATCGAGATCTCCCTCGGCACCGACAGTGGCTACGACGCCTCCAGCTACAACGAGCCCGCAGAGACGGAGCGCGAGCCGCTCTTGCTGCCCTGGGGCACCGTGCAGTCCCGGACCTTCGCGTGGGATGGGACCCGCTTCGTCAAACGATCGGAGCAAGCGAAGGCGGCGGGTCCGACCCCTTCTCGACCCCCAAGCCCCCCCGCGCCCCGCCCCCCCTCCACCGACGAGCTGCTCGAACAGGTCTATGCCCTGTACAAGAAGGATCACAAGATCCCCGCACAGGCGTCCCCCACCTTCGACTTCGTCACGAACGTCGCAAGCTCCCAGGAGTTGGAGCGCGTCATCTGTCACGGACGGGACCTCGTCGTCTTCGGAAAAGGCTTTCGCGAAGGCCGAGGCTACGTCTCCTTGAGCATGCCCCAGTTCGCATCAGGCGATGACATCCACCACGTCTCGGCCCATGACCTGACCGGTGACGGGCTCGCGGACATCATCGTCCGCGGTTCCCAGAAGACGAAAGCCCCGGAGGAGCTGGGGGAGGGCGACCTGGTTCGTGAAGTGCTCTTCGTGTACCGGGTGGACGAGTCGACCATCACGCGCGTGTTCGGTGCAGAGACGGCCGTAGTTCTTGGCAGCCACCGTGTTCACAGCTTGCTGGCCTTCGTGCCCGGGGCGAACGGGCTCGACATCGAGATTCGCCCGGGAAGGGCGACGGGTTGGACACGATCCACTTGGCCCTACAAGCAAGATACCGAAGCGGTGAGCGGTCTGGAGCCCATTGTCCTGCCGTGGACCGAGCAGCCCGTCCGGTTTCGATACGCCGACCAAGCGTACGGTCGGTAGCCATTCGGGCGCCTGCAGGTCCCTTGGTTCGCGATATGTTCCTCGCCAACCCCGGGCAAACGTGCCATGCCTTCGGGAGCATCCATGGCCTCCCGCCCCGCGCTGCGTCAAGTCGGGTACCACGAAGACGTTCTCGACTCGGTCGAGGTGCCTGCGGCAGTCGTGTGTGCGCGGTGTGGAAAGCCGGACTGCCCGGGGTGCGAATCTCTGGATGAGACGACCTTGCCGTCAGGGATCATCTCGATCGTCCCGTGGGAACGCCCTGGACAATCCGCCTGGGTCAAGCTTTGGCTGACGGCGCGCGCCACGACGCGCTCAGCCCCGCAGTTCTTCCAGAGCCTGCCTCCCGGTGACCACGCACCTGCGTTCTTGTTCGCGGTTGTGGCAGAACTGTGTGCGGTGGTCTCCTGGGCCTTGCTGCTGGGGTTTCTCCTCGTTCTTCCTGCGCCCGATGTCGCGCTGCGATGGCTCGCTGACCCGCACGGGCAGATGATCCTGATCCGGGTCTTCCTCGTGGGAACCCTCGGTTTCACCGCCGTGCTCGTGGTCGGGCACGCTGTCTACGGTACGGCCCTCGATGCGGGAGCACGCCGCGCCGGCGCGCGATCTCACGCCTCCCAGGCGCTGCGGTACGGGCTCTACGCGGCGGGATGGGACCTGCTGACGTCGCCCCTCGGGTTTATCGTGGCCCTCGTAGGGGAAGGCCCTCGCGCTGCGGCCGGTCTCGTGACCGTATCCATGGGACTGCCCGGACGCGCGGCCACGGCCTTCTTGCGAGGCGTTTATCGCCTGGAAGACCCAGGGTTGACGCGCGCCCGCAACCACGGAACCGCCGTGGCGGTGGGTCTGAGCGTCGTGGGCGCCGTGGCGGTGCTGGCTCTGCTGGTTGCCGCCGTGGTGCTCTGACGCAGCTAGACCCAAACCAAGCGCTCCGCGCCGCTTTGGGCCTAGGTCTTTCCAAGGGGCTTTCGAAAAGCCCCCTCGCCGCGCTCACCGCGGCTCACCCCAAAACGCCTCGCCTTCGGCTCGGATAGCCCCGAACCCAAGCACGTTCTTCGAACAGTGCTTGATTTGGGGCTAGAACATCGCGCCCAGGTGAATTGAGATCGTGTACTGCGTGGGGACGCCCTCCAAGTCGGAGTCGTCGTTGGCCGACGCAGGGCTCGCGAGGTCCGTGAGGTACTGCAGCCCCGCCGAGAGCATCTCGAAGCGATAGTTCGCGCCCACGATGATGCGCTGTCGTTGCAGTCGCACTTGCTCGAACACGATGGTGTTGTTGAAGTCGAGCGGCGTGCCTCCGTCGCAGACGGGTTGTCCGTCGTACGGCTTGTCGCCGGACGGCGTGGGGACAGGCGTTCCGGGCGTACCGGGGATGTTCGAGCCCTGGTAGCCGCACATGCCGACGGGGTCGGTGTTGGGCGTGGTGTCAATGAGTCCGGAGTCGCCGAAGACCCAGAGGTACTGATAGCCGACGTAGGGCGTGATGATGGAGCTATCGGCGATCGGCAGAGGCTTGGATGCCTGCACGTCCAAGCCAACCGTGGTGAGTTGCAGCTGAGGCGTGCCTGTGACTGTGCGTATGCCCGCGCCGACGGCGAGGTCGGGCATGACGCCGAGGACGCCCTGGCGAAAGCCTTCGAGCAGGGCCATACGGATGTCGGACCCGATGATGGTGAAGCTCGTATGGGACATGGTCCCGATGACGCCAGTGACCTCGAGTCCGAAGGGGAAGCCCTTGCGCGCTTTGAGGTAGTAGACCTGAGCGAGCTTGTCGGGGCTGTTGTTCCGGATGCTGCGCTGGTTGCTGCTCGGATCGATCGATCCCCGCGTGCCGTCTTGCAGGTAGTCCGAGCCATCGTCGAGGGAGGTGAAGGAACCCTCGAGGGCGAGCTCGAACCCACCGTAGCCGGTGGTTCTTGCGTTGTGCATGGCGGTGGGAGCTAGCGCCGCTCCGTACTGGTTGACGAGGCGCTTGAAAGCGACGTTGTCAGGTCGGCATCGGCCATCGCTGCCGGCGCCCCCGTCGGGGTTCCAGACCCCGAAGTCGCTGACCCCTCCGGTGGCGTTGGGCAGCATGTGGCAGCCAGGGTTGAGGACAAGCCGCTCCAAAGCCGGATCCATCGGCTCGGCGTTGGCTTCCGATTGGCTGGCGATCAGGGCAGCGGCGATGGACGCCGACGCGAGCAGGCATCGTGCACGCATTCGATTCTCCGGTGCGCGAGGCTACTTTCCGCGAGCCAAGCGCGTCAAGTCCAGGTTGCATCTTCGGACGCCCGGCGTGCTTTCCTGCGATCCAGGGTGGCGCCGGGGCGGGCGGCTGTCCTAGAAAGGACCGCCTGCCGAGCCCAGGAGTCCGTGTGTGAGATCGTCCGATGCGCTCAGATTGCGCGCCCACCCCCTCGACCCGCCATTGCACATGGTGCTCGTCGAACCCGAAATCCCCCAGAACACGGGGAACATCGCAAGGCTCTGCGCCGCGACCCAGAGCCCCCTGCACCTGGTCGGCTCCCTCGGCTTCCAGGTCGACGAGCGCGCAGTGCGCCGCGCCGGTCTCGACTACTGGCACCTCGTCGAGATCCACCGCCATCTCGATATCGCGCACTTTCGCCACGCGTTCCCGTCGGCTCGCTGCATCCTCTTGAGTGCACGGGCCGAGCGAAGCTACCTGCAGGCCGAGTTCCGCCCAGGAGATGCCCTGGTCTTCGGTCGTGAAAGCGTGGGACTGCCCGACGAGTGGCTCGCGGACCATCCCGACGATGTCTATGGCATCCCGACCCTTGGCGCCGTGCGGTCCCTGAACCTCGCCAACGCCGCGGGAATTGTGCTCTACGAAGCGCTTCGGCACGTGGGCGCCCTCGCCGACGTGCGCCTCGGTTGAACCGAGTCCGCGAAGGACTCCGAAGCCGAAGAGCACGCGCGCATGGAGGCGCAACCAAAGACGAACGGGGCGAAGCCGTGTGGCTTGCCCCGCGCGCCGGTCACTGAGGAGGTTGCGGGATGCTCGGTTCTCTCGGTCGGTGCTCCTTTTCGCGTCGAGGTTGGGTTCGGAAGGGAAGGCTCGTTGCCCCGCCCGTTTGGTAGCTGAAGGCACGAGCGGTGCGGATCATTCCCCGCCCGACAACATTTACCGACGGTCGAACAGCAAGCCCCGCTCAGCCAACGACCCAACGTCCCACGTGCTCAGAACCCAGGGTCGCGGATCTTGGGAACCGTTCCCGGCGCGACAGACGCGGAGGGGGCGACCGTCGTGGTCGGCGCGACCGTCGGGGGCGGTGCGGTGGTGCCCGGTTGGGTCGGCTCCGGCGGAGTCTTCGGGTCGGGTGCGCCCGTCGTTCGTGGTTGGGTGGTCGACGCGGGATCGGTAGCGGCCGGCAGCGAATCGACCGAAATATTGGAGCCCGCATCGGCATCCGATGCCGCGGGGGCGGCTGTGGCCGAAGGCAACGCGGTGGGCACCGAGAGCGTGGGGGCCGGCTCGGTTGCCGCCGTGGCGGACGGGATGGACCGCTGCTCGATCATCATGGGCCGAAGCCAGAGCACGACGATCGCTGCGGCGGCGGCGAGCACGAGCAACCCGATTCCCCCCACCGCAAGGAGCACCGCCATGAGCGGCGACGAGCGCTTCTCGGGGGCCGTGGAACTACTGACCGCCGGGGCGCGGCCATCGCGCCGGGTGACGTCCGAGTCGGCCTCGTTGGATGCGGATGAGGTCTCGACAGGGGGCGGCGTGGGACCACCGAGGCCCTGGAGCGTCGAGGGGCTGCGCATACGCTCGGACGGTCGATTCGCAGGATTCTCTGCGGCTCGCAGGTCGGCGTCGGAGAGCGACGACCGCAGGGCTGTGGCGCGAGCCTCGAGCTTTTCGGCGAGCAGGGTGCGCGTAAAGGAGGCCACCTCCGCGTCCCCGACCTTGTGCACGTCCGGGACCGCCGCTTCCAGGGCACGCGCCATGGCTGAGGAGCTCTTGAAGCGCTTGTCGCGGTCCTTGGCGATCGACATCATCACGACCTGCTCGAGCGCGTCCGGGTACCCGTCCACGAGGGTCGAAGGCGCCTCCGCCTCCTCGGACGACACGATGCTGTGCAGGGTCGCCATGTCGTTCTTGCCCCGGAACGGGTGCCTCGACGTCGTCAAGACGTAGAGCATGACGCCGAGGGAGAAGATGTCGGCGCGTCGATCGATGTCGACCCCATGGATTTGCTCCGGCGCCATGTACGCCGGCTTTCCCTTGAGCGTACCGGTCCCCGTGGCGGCAGAGGAGAGCGTGCTGGCCTTGGCGACGCCGAAGTCCACGACCTTGGGAACGCCGTCGCGCGTGACGAGGATGTTCTGGGGAGAGATGTCACGATGGACGAGCCCGACCGACTGGTCTGCATCGTCGCGGGTTTCGTGGGCCGCGTGCAGCCCTTCGCAGGCGCCGATGAGAATGCGGGCGGCGATCGGGTAGGGCAAACCGCTTCCCTCGGGCAGCTCGCGAAGAAACGCACTCAGTGGCTCGCCGTCGATCCACTCCATCACCTGGTAGAGCAAGCCGCCTTCTTCGCCAAGGTCGAGGACCTGCACGACGTTGGGATGGCGGATGCGCGCGGCCAGGGCGGCCTCGTCCAGGAACATCTGCTCGAATCGAGCGTCGTCGGACAGCGACGGGAGGATGGTCTTGATGGCCACGACCCGCTGGAAGCCTCGGGTGCCTTTGAGCCTGGCAGCCCAGACGGAGGCCATGCCTCCTTGAGCCACCGGCATCAGAAGCTCGTAACGGCCCAGAAATCGGCCTACATGAAGCTCGTTGAGGGTCTGCATCCGTGTCGGTCGGCTGCGGCGTGGTGCCACATCCCAGCAGGTTCAGATACGCAGAATCATCTGTACCCTTCCCGAAGACCATACGCCAACATCCCGCCGCATGGCGAGGCCGTCGAACGACGTGGCCCCCCGGTAACTGAAAAGTAGCGGTACGGAACGTGTCCGTGGGCGACATAAGGGCGCCTCGATCACCGGGGCAACCCGCGCGCGGAGAGGCCGGTGTGACTTTGACGACAGCGAAGATGCGTGCCAGATCCGACGGTGCCACAGGCCATGAAAGACGATAACTTCACCCATTCGAAGCCCCCGCTTGATCCCCCAACGCTTGCGCTGAGCCGTGCCGTGCCGCTCGACCTGGTCGACATGGCATCCCAGATCCAGCAGGCGGACCAGATGCTGGGTTGCGTGACCAGCAACAAGCTCCGGGTGATCGCGGAACAGATCCGGTCCCTCCAACAGCGTGCCCGCGAGATTCTCGAAGAAGCACGGCAGGACAGCGACCTGCATCGCGCCGAGTGCCGGTTTCGCAAGCGCCCGGGCCAAGTCTACCACCTGTACCGTCGGTCCGACGACACGACGTACTTCTCGATGCTCTCGCCCCAGGACTGGCGCGGCTCGCCACCGGACCCGTTCGTCAGGTCCTACCGTCTCGAGCTAGACATGTCATTCACGCCGCTCGAAGAGGTGGTGGAGCGCGACGCACAGGACGATGTGTTGCATCGTCTGCTCTGCGCTTCCGAGGAAGCTTGACGGTTTTCCGCTCGCTCGCCAGGCTGACGTTGTGCCTCCCCCAGCTCTCAGCTATCCCTTGGGGTCGTGACCACGGAGCAATCACCCGAGACGACCGACGAGACGCAGGAGGCGTTCTCGTCCGAGAGCCTCGAGGGTCGCATCGTGGCCGAGCGCTATCGCGTGCAGAAGCTGCTCGGCGAGGGCGGGATGGGTGCGGTGTACCGCGCCGAGCACATCCACATGCGCAAGATCGTTGCGCTCAAAGTGCTGCACCCGGAAATGTGCAGCGTGACCGAGGTGGTGGCCCGGTTCGAGCGGGAAGCCGTCGCGGCCGGCCGGATCGAGCACCCGAACGTAGCGACCGCCACGGACTTCGGTCGGCTCGAGGACGGTTCCTTCTTCCTCGTGCTCGAGTACGCGGCGGGGCGAGACCTGCGCGCCTTGATCAACGCTGTCGGCGCGCTCGACCTGGCGCGCTGCATCCACATCGCGCGCCAAGTCGCTGAAGCCCTCGGCGCTGCCCACGCCCTGTCCATCGTCCACCGCGACCTCAAACCCGACAACGTCATGCTCGTCGAGCGCGACGGGGACCCGGACTTCGTCAAGGTGCTGGACTTCGGCATCGCGAAGGTAACGTTCGGGGACTTGGCGGACCAGCCCGCGCTCACGAGAACCGGAGCGGTCTTCGGAACCCCCGACTACATGTCCCCGGAGCAGGCGCTGGGTCAGCCCGTCGATCATCGCAGTGACCTGTACGCGCTCGGGATCCTGATGTTCGAGATGCTCACCGGATCCACCCCGTTCGAGCACGACGACCCCACGATGGTGCTCGCGCACCAGATCACGGCACCTCCTCCCCCGTTGCCTGAGCACGTCCCCGGTCCGCTGGCCTCCCTCGTCATGTCCCTGCTCGCCAAGGACGTCCAGCAACGTCCTCAGACCGCCGCCGAGGTCGTCCAAGCCCTCGACCAGATCCGTCGGGATGCGGCCGGCGAAGCGCCTCGGTCCGTCTCGATGCACGACGCCCCCCGGTCCGTCTCGATGCACGACGCCCCCCGGTCCGTCTCGATGCACGACGCCCCCCGGTCCGTCTCGATGCACGACGCGCCTGCCTCGGGGTTCGTGGCCACGGCTCTCGCCATTCTGCCCCCGAAGGAAGCCCCAGAGGAGGTCGCGGCGGTCTCCGTGCCCCAAGCCTCTGCTCGCCTCGCCCTCGGTGAGCGCGGCGCCAGTCCCCTCGTCGCTCTTGGTCGCGACGCGCAGCAGGTGATGGACAAGGTCGTCCCCCTGCTCCGCAAGCCCGTGGTCATTGGCACGACGAAGGTGCCCACGTGGTCGATCGCGGCTGCCGTCGGTGGTCTCGCGGTGCTGGTTCTGCTTCTCGGGACCGTGGTCAGCGTGGCGGCGATCGCTTCGAGCGACCCGGTGCCCGTCGCCTCCTCCGGCGTGATCCCTGCCCTGAGCTTGAGCCCCGCTATCGCCCCGGGCACGTCCCGTCCCGTGGCCACCTCCGAGATCGAGCGCATCGAGCAGACGCCGGTCTACAAGCGCAACATCGACGACTGGGTGACCCTGGCGCGCGGCTACGCGTCGCTGAATCGGCACCGCGATAGCGCCCTGGCGTACCGGTCCGTGCTTCAGCTCGAGCGTTCGAGGCGAAACGACCCCCAGTTGCTCACAGACCTTCGGCGGGCGGCCATGGACCCGGACGCGTACTCCCTGGTTGTGAACCTTGCGGAAGGGCGTGCCGGTCTGGGGGAGACCGGTATCGACTTGCTCTGGGACATCTGGAACGACCTGCGGTCGACAGACCAGGAGGACCAGGCCGAAGCCGCGCTCAAAAAACTCGTGATCCTCAGCCGTCGCGCGTCCAAGCCCTTGCGCGTGGCGATCGAGCTCAACGCCACGGACCGCTGCGAGAAGCTCGCCGAGGTGGTGGGCCGCGCAGAGAAAGTGGCAGACCGTCGCTCGCTCACTCGCTTGGAGCACATCGACGCCAAGAGCCAGTGCACAGAGGAGGGGTGCTTCCCGTGTCTGAAGGGATCGCAGAGTCTCGCCCGCGCGAAGTCCCGCGCGAAGTCCCGCGCGGCCCCTGCGATGAGCAAGGGATATCGCTAGCACCTCGTTTCACTCGGATCGATGGTGTCTCGTGCTCGTGCTCGTGCTCGTGCTCGTGCTCGTGCTCGTGCTGGCCGCCCGGCCAGGTGTCGCCAGCAGGCGGCTCGACCCCTCAAATCAAGTGAAATGAAGCGTTGGCCACCCGGGCCGCGGTGACATCTTCTCGCTCCGCGCATCGGCGATTCTCACCGCGTCGGCGAACACTCGCTCGGACCTCTCCCGCAAATCGCTCCTGACGGGTTGCACGCGCATGGCGAACAAGCAACGCTGCAACACGTGGTGAGCCCCCATCGCACGACAACATCCTGCTTGTTCCTCCTCCTGGCGACAGCCCTGGGGTGCGGCGCGGGGAAGGACCGCAAGCCTCCCGGCGTTCCGCCCTCCCCCGCCTCCGTGACGCGCGAGGAGCCCGGTGGCGACGCGAGCAACCCCCACAAGGCAGCGCTCGACCGGCTCGTCACCGAGCCGTGGGGCTGGCGCAACGACAAACAGGATGTCTTCCACTTCCCGCTCAGCGACTGGCCGAACTGGCGACGCGTGCGCTTCTGGGGCCTGCCCGCCTTCGTGGGCTTTCGCTATGGCGACGCACACCGCGCCGTGTCGGGGCTGTGGGTGCGTCGCCTGCGCCCGGACGATCCGGAACAGCTCGAGGTCTGTCTCGATCGGATGCAAGCCTGGGGTAAGCCCATCGCTTCCGCCTACCAGACCTCCTTCACGATGGGTCCGAGGTCCTTCGCGTCATGGAAGTCCAAGGACGACGTGCTCGTGCAGTCCGTCGACGCCGAGGTGTCCGCGTTGTTCTCCCACCGCACGTACCGGGCCGTCGTCGGCGTGTCGTTCGCTTGGCCTCGGGTGTGCGTGCTGTACGGGTATGCTTTTCGCGTGGACGGCGAAGACGATTTCGCGGCGCAGGTCCGTGATCGGTACGCGCGAGAAGCTTTCTCGCGCTTGACGGTGAGGGACCCGCTGCGTTCCCCCGACGGGGTACAGGAGTTACCTCTGCTGGTGGATGAGGGGAGCGACGACCTGGGGGCCCTCAGCCGTTGACGTGAGCCCACGCATTGCCGATGACCACTTCGTCGCGCTCCTGGACCCGGGTTTGAAAGACCACGCGCTCCTGGACTCGCCACATCTCGGTGACCAGGGTGTCACCGGGCCAGACGGGCCGTCGGAATTGGCCGTGCAGGAAGCTCAGCCGGTCTGCATTCCCATCGCACGCTGCGGCAACGATCGCGCGGGCCGAGAACCCCAGGGTGGCTAGGCCGTGGAGGATGGGGCCCCGCTCGAATCCCGCCTTGGCCGCGACGTCCGGGTCCGCGTGCAAGGGGTTCGTGTCCCCGCTCAGTCGATAGAGTAAGGCCTGCTCGGGAAGCGTTTTCTGCTCGACCCTGAAGTCCGGTTCCCGATCCGACGGTGACTTGCCTTCCTCGGACCTGGGTGGCGGCTCGCCGCCGAAGCCCCCCGCCCCGCGCACGATGATCGCCCACTCCGTCTCGAACACCGGCGTACCGTCGTCCAGTTCGCTGTGCGTGCGCACCACGAGCTGGGCGAACTTCTTGAGGTCGTACAACGCCACGATCTCACCATGGGTTCGGAGCGCCCCTTCGGCTGGCAGCTTGCCCAGCACCCGCACGGCCTGCCCGCCATGCACAACCATCGAAAGCGGCACCCCCGCGTGCTTCATGCACGCGAATGCCTGGGAGATGGCCGGTACCACCGCGAACGTCGGGTAGGACCGGGGACCCCGGCCCTCATAGAGGTAGTCGAGCTCGCTTGCCTGTGCTCCGATACCCAGTGCATACAATGCTAGCTGCTGCCAGCCGTACCGCAGCACCGTCGGCTCGCTCTTCCAACCCACCGTGGACACGTCGATCGTCATGGTCTTCTCCCCATCCAAGCGTTCCTTCCACGCCTATCGGACCACGTTGATCGCGTCAACGTGGGTGTGCTCGCTGCTCGCAGGATGCGAAGAAAGGAGCCCGGCTACGGTGGCCTCTGCCCCCGCGGTCGAAAGCTCCGCAGCCGTGCCTTCCATGAGGTCCTCCGCTCCGCTCGTGTCGGCTTCCGCCACGCCTGACCCGGCATCGTCCACCGCCTCGCCCTCCGCCTCGCCCTCTGCATCGTCCTCCGCCTCGCCCAAAGGCTCCGCTCCTGCCGTCTCGTCTGCCCTCTCCGTCGACCTGGGCGCTGCCGAGCTCGACCTCGGACCGCCCGTGCCCGCGGTGCTCGGGGGCCGCATGATGGTAGCCAAGACCAAGACCGAAGAGCTCATCGTCTCGCGGATGAAGGACGGCTCCTTCGAGCCCATCACTGCACCGCAGGGCGACGTTTCACCCTGGCCCGTGGCCCTGGCCGCGGGCTCCAAGACCCATGCGTACTGGGTTTCGCACGGCCAGGTCGTGCGACGCGAAATTCTGCCCGACGGTAAGGTGGGCCCGAAGACCGTGGTGGCCGCGGACGCGGCGTTGAGCTCTCCCGTCGTGGCAGCCCGGTCGTCGGGGCATGTGGAGCGCGACGTGGTCCTGTACATCGGGAGCAAGGTGAGCGCGCAGGGGGAGCGCACGGCGCGGCTGTGGGTGGAGGGACACGAAACGCGCCCTGTGAGCCGAGAGGCCGGGGGCGCGACGTCCATTGCGCTGGTGCATCTGGGAGCGACAAGGTTCGCCTTGTTCACGCTGGATGGGCGGCTCGCCATGAGCCCCGTTCACTCCATTTCTCTGGAGCTCGATGGGGAAGGCAACCCGGACCTGGGAGAAGACCGCGTGGTGCACGTGGCCGGTCCCGCGGAACGGCAGACCGCCCTGACCGGCGTGCTCGTCGGACGGGGCCCCGTCGCGTTGCTTCCCATCTCGAAAACCTCCACGGACTTCGGTTTGCTCGTGCTCCGCGCCGGCTACGAGGACGACCCGCCGCGGTGGGTCGACTACCCGAACGGCTTGGACCCAGCACCCCTGGTCGCCGCCACCGTTTGCGGCAAGCCCACCGTCGCATTCGTGCGACCCAACGCTCCCGCGGCCGGCTCCGCCCGCGTGCTCGAGGTGGGTCATCTCGATGCCCAAGCCGAGCTTCGAGACAGGAAAATCCTCGCCACCGCCCCGGTCATCTCTCACGTCTCCCTCTGGGGAGATGCGTCCTCGGGTTGGGTCGTCTACACCACCGAACAAGGCCTTCGCGGTCGACGGCTGGAATGCAAGTAGGATGGACGGGAGCGGACTCATCGCGGCGGTCGTGGCCGAACTGGAGCGAGGCGACATCGACCTGCGTGCGATTGGCCTGGGCTGGGCGCGGGCGGCCCCCGTGGTCGCCATCGTTCCGGCGTTCGGGCTGCGCGCGCTTCCCGCTCCGGTTCGAGCGATGATGGGGCTCGCCATGGCCGCGTGCATCGCTCCCGCGATTCGCCCCGAAGCGTCGCAGGACCCTTGGGCGTGGGGGCTCGTCATGGCCGTGTTGCACGGGCTCCCCATCGCGATCGCGGCGGCCATCCCGCTGTGGGCCGCCACCATGGCGGGTGGCGCAATCGATGCCGTACGGAGCTCCGGCGACACCACGACCATGCCCCCCGTCGAGGGCAAACCCACCTTGTTCGGTGTGCCCATGGCCTTGCTCGCCTCCACGATCTTCCTGTCCACAGGCGGGCCCGCCCGCGTCGTCGAAGCCCTCGCTCGCCCAGCTCTCGCCCCCGACCTCGCCCTCGTTCGCGCCGCCTTCGACCTCGCTGCCGGCATCCAAATCGCCGTCGCCGTCGCAGCACCCGTCCTCGCCGCCTCCGTTGTCGTCGAGGTATCAACCGCTCTCATCGCACGTGCCGCTTCGCCCGCGCAGATCCACTCCTTGCTCGCCCCTCTCCGCTCCTTCGCCATCCTTGCCGTCGCCGCGCTCACCCTGGACCGCATGATCCGCGTCATCGCCCTTTGGGTCGGCAGGAGCCCAGGATGACACGTTGCCCCGCCCTCGACCTGTGGGTCCGCCCCGACGAGCAATGCGTCGCGCTCACCTCAGACTTTCGGCTGCTCCAGCGGTACCGGGGGCACCGATACTCGGTGGATGACATGCTCGTGGCACAGGTCGCGGGCTCGCGGGTCGGCCGCCCCAACCGCGTCCTCGACCTCGGGTGCGGTCTTGGCTCCGTCCTGCTCATGCTGGCCTGGCGATTTCCTCAAGCCCAGTTCGTCGGCCTCGAAGCGCAGCCCGAGCACGTCGCCTTGGCTCGTCGCAACGTGCTACTCAACGGTTGTGAGTCGCGCGCGACCGTGGTGGCCGGCGACCTCCGCGACGCCCCCCTCGGCGTGGAGGAGCACGGCCCGTTCGACCTGGTCACGGCCACGCCCCCCTACTTCGACCCTCGGGCCGCGACGGTTTGTTCCGACCCGCAGAGAGCCCATGCACAATGGGAGCTGCGTGGCGGGATCGAGGACTACGCCCTTGCCGCATCAAGGGTGCTGGCCGACAAGGGTTGCTTCGTGACGTGCTCTGCTGCGACTCCGGAGGATCGAACCCCAACGGCTTTGGAGCGAGCGGGCCTGCACCCGATCTGGCATCGTGAGGTGTTGCCTCGTCTGGACAAGCCTCCCTTCCTCTCCCTTTGGATTGCCGCCCGCCGTGCGACGGCTGCCACGGTTCTCCCACCGCCGCTCGTGCTTCGGCAATTGGATGGTGCCAGGACGGCCGAGCACATCGAGATCCGGGAGTGGTTCGGGATTCCGTGTTCGTCTCGGTGACCTTCGACCGGCCGACCCGAATGTAAGGAAGTGGGACGTGTACCGTTACCTGTGCTGAATGTGCCTTGCCAACCGAAGCTGGGAAGGCGCCGACCCCTTCCCGCGTAGAAACGAGAAGAACATGCCCACCGAATGGATTGCCCTCGCCTGTGCCGCTCTCCTCGTCGGTTCCCCCTCGTTCGCAGGGCTTTCCACCCCGCAACCGGCTGAGGATTCGCCGGCGTCCGACCTTGCATCGGAGGACGAGGGCGACGACGACGACACGGACGACGACGACACGGACGACGACGACACGGACGACGACGACACGGACGACGACGACACGGACGACGACGACACGGACGACGACGAAGAAGAAGAAGACGACGGGGGCGAGTGAGGCGTTTCTCGGGGTGGCTATCGGAGAGCTTGGGGGATTCCGCGCAGGGTGCTTCGGACAGCGGCTCGCAACGCAGCCATTTCGTTGTCTGACGCGGCGTTGATGTCGTCTTCTGCGCGGGCTCGGCCTCGCAGGACGGCGACGAGGGCTCCGTTCTTTTTCTGCAGCGTGGCGGACACGACGCAGGACGACTGGGCACGGCTTCCGGTGCGCTGGGTGTCTAGCCGTAGCAGGGAAGCCGACAGGACGAGGTCTTCCTGGCCGGACCTTTCGATGTCAATGTGTCGAAGCTGCCGCAGGACCTCCGACCGGAAGATCCCGGGCACGTCGACGTTCTTGCGTGAGACCTTGGTGGTCACCTCGACGGAAGCGATGGGGGGAGCCTTGGCGTGGGCGGGGAGCGTGTGCGAGAGCGCGGCGGCGATCAGCAGGAGAGCCGCGGTCTGGAGCTGCCGGCGCAGAGGAAGACCCATGCTGCCAGGGATAACCGAGACGCCGTCTTGGGCCAACTTCGGTTGCCTGGGGGTCTTGTCCGCGACGCAGACAAAAAAGAAGCAGCGTCGGGGACGGGGGGGGGGTACATCACTCCGACGCTGCAACCAAGCAATTCAGCAGGAAGCGCGCCAGGCAACGGAACTAGTGAATACAAACGTTTATGGCATCAATGTGACGATGTCATTCCGTTTATGAAATGTACTTTTTCACAAGTGAACGAGGCGAAGCCTCACTTGGGCTTGACGTCGGTGGGGCTGGGGGGACGCCCGCCGGGGGCACCGCCGGTGCCAGTGGGCTTCTTGCCGCCATCCAAGAGCTGGAAGCGAGGAAGCCGGATCCGGGAGCCGTCGGTCTTGGTGGCGGCGTCCGTGGGGGCTGCCGCGTCCTTGGCATCGACTGCCGCGTCCTTGACGACGGCAGCATCGACACCTGCGTCCGCGATGACTTCCTTGCGCTTGGAGTAGCGGGATTCGATCCATCCGGGGCAGAGCTTGCCGACGCCGCACGGGTAGTCGATGCAGTACCAGGTGCCCTTGGCTCCCAGCAAGTTCACCCAGGTGCCCGGGATGATGGTGCTCTCCTTGTTCGACTCGAGGTTCGGCTCCTTGTAGATCTGCAGATTGCGCAGCGCCGTGACGGTGCCGGACTCGGGGCGTTCTGCCGCCGGGCACTTGGTCTTCCACTCCGGGTCGGCGTTGGCGAGCACAGGGGCCGCGGCGTCCGCCTCCACCGGGGCGGTCGTTTCTGCGGGCGGGATGGGATCCGTCGTTGGCTCTTCCTTGTTGTCCTTGCAGCACGCAGCCACGGCAAGGAGGCTCACGGCGACCGCGGATCCGACCAGCAGCCTTCGCGTCCAGATATGGTTAAGACTCATCGAGCTTCCTCCTTCAGGGGCACCGACCGTACCACGACATCGATCCCGTTGGCATCTTTCAAGTGCGGGGCTTCCTAGACGCAATCCGCTCCGCTGGCACCGCCGAGCTTTCGGTCACCCGTCCAGCAACGTCGTCACGGCGCAGGTGGGGTGGCGGCTGCCGCGCCAGGATGGCTGCGGATGCACTCTGCCACCCGGGCTCCGAGCTTGGTGTGGAACTCGTCAGGCAGCTTCGGCACGCCCATCACCGACACGCCAATGCGATCCCAGGCCACGCTGCCGGCAGGCGTGAAGCTCATCCAAACCCACAACGCGCTGCCCCGGATGTACGCGAACGGCACCCCGCCCCCACGTCCGTCGAACCAACCGCGCGAGTCGTGGCTGTTCATCCGGTTGTCCCCCATCATGAAGGTCTCGCCTTCCTTCACCATGAACGGGCCCTGTAGCTCTCCGCACACGCCCTCCGCGCACCCCTGGCCCGGAGCGCAGTCGGCGTCCAGACGGCACGCCACCCGCTCGCCACGGCTCATCATCGTATGGTCGAAGAACGTGGGGTACGCCTCCTCCCCGAGGTACTCCACGAACAACTCGCCCGTATGGCGGGCAAACTCGCCCTCCCCTTCCAGGTACGAGAATTCTCCCACCCGACACCGTGGGGCTAGCCACCCATTGATCCGCGGCCGACCGTCGATCGCCTCGATGCGATCTCCCGGGATTCCCACCACGCGCTTGATGAAGTCTTGGTCCGGCTGTTCCGGGAACTGGAACACGATCACCTCCCCGCGGCCCGGAGGCATCCGGTGAAACAAGCGCGTCTGGGTGAACGGCAGCATGGGTCCGTACGCGAACTTGTTGACGAAGATATGGTCGCCTACCGCGAGGGTCGGCACCATCGAACGGCTCGGGATCTTGAACGCCTCGACGACGAACGCCCGCAGCAGCAGCGCCACCACGACGGCGATCAGGATCGACTCGCCGTACTCGCGGAGCTCACCCTTGCGCCAACGCGACAGGGTTGCTTCCACGCACTCCTCGGCTTTCGCCAGGGCTTCCTCGAAGCGGGGGCGGTCGAAGGTCTCCCCTTCCATGGCTTCGCGCAGGGACGACAGGCTCTCCTCGAGCCTCTTGCGCTCTTCGGCGGGCACGGACCGCTCCAGCTCCTTGTGGTGACGACGCTCGAGCCGCCCTGCTTCGTCGAGCAGCCCTTGCGCTTGCTCGAAGCGCTTGCGGACAGCCACGGGGACGTCGCGTCGCCCGCCGACACCGACCTGTGCGGCGAGAGGCAGGACGTGGCGCTGGCTCCACACGAGCATCTCGAAGGCGGTGAACAGGACGATGGCGACCGGGACGGGCTGGTCCGCGACGATGGACTGCAGAAGGCGCAGCGGACCGACGGCGGCGGCGGCGTCACTGGGGGACAGGAGCCAGACCGTCATGCCGGCGAGCAGCGCCGGCACGAGGAAGAACCAGGTTGCCCAGTAGACGAAGCGGAGGAGGGGATTGGCAGTCACGATGAAAAGCGCTCGAAGGAGAACGCCCCCCTTCTATACCCGCGTCCCGGCTCGGGGCAACCGGGCGCGGATGAATTCGTGGGGTTCGCTCGCGAAAACGCCGGGTCAGGGCCGGTCGCCCATCTGCACCAGGTAGTTGACCTTGGAGGTCAGCGCCCGGCTCGGGTCGAAGGGGGTGGGGATCTTCCCGGGCGGTTGAACCATGCCGGCCGAAGCGGAGTTGTCCAACACGACGTAGTAGGCGCCCTGCGGCACACGGACCCACCCTTCGAAGAAGCCCGAGGGAGGGGTTTGCCCCGCCTGGATGATCTGCGCCCCAGCCGGCGGTCCCGACGGTGGCGACGCGTTCTGGTACTGAACCCTCCACGCGTAACCCACGTCCTTGGACACCACGAACACATCGATGGGCGGTCCCGACACCTGCATCTTGAGGTACAGCGCCCGGTCCTTGGCATCGACGTCGTAGGGACCGAGGAAGTCCTGCTGCAACCCCCGGATCTCCGAGGTCTCGTTCGCGAAGGTGAACCGATCGCTGCCCTCCACGTCCCACGGGTGCACTGGCCGTTGTCCGACCGCCAAACGCCCGAGAGAAAAGTCGTCCTGGTCGTCCTCCCGGATGACCGTGAAGCCCTTGGCCAGCTGGCCCGCCACAAACGACTGCGCCAACTGCCCCGCGAACCACTCCATCGGGTACAGGCTCAGCGCCGCGTTCGTCACCGCCTGCTCCACGTGCGTGATGCGGAACTGCGGCGAAGGCGTGTCCACCACGTCGAACCACACGTAGATTGTGTCCCCATCCTTGTGAAAGTCGGGCTTGTACTCGACCGCGACGGAACACTCGAAGCCCATCTTCTGCGTGGCGGGGGTCCATCCATATCCGTTTCCGGTTAGCCACAAGCTGAGCGTCTTGCGATCCTCGTTGAGCGCGGACTGGCACGTCTGCGGGTAGAACCGCCCCACGGCCGGCGGGAAGCCAGGAACCGGCACGGGAACGCTCAAGAGAGCCCCACGTTTGGTCATCTCGGTGCAGACGTTGTTCGCGCCGAAGTGGGCGAACACCTGCCACCTCAGCCAGGGGCTGCTGTTGATGACACTATCCGTACAAGGACACCCCACCGCCGACACGGCCAGCGAGCCGGCGAGGAGAAGCAGACCAGCAAATGGTTTCGATCTCACGGCGCCTCACCTACCTGAACGACCACGTTGACGAGAGCAGCGGGCGGGACCGTGCCCACCGCGGGGGGCGTGGCCGACCCGATCACCGACGAGTTGTCCAGCACCACGTAATAATGACCCCTGCGCACTGGCACGGTCTTCTGCCACTGCGTCCCCTTGGGAACCACGTCGGTCATGAGCGGTGGCATCGGCGGTTGGGGAACCCCCGGTGCCTTGACGAACAAGTCCAGCCACTGATCCCCCATGCCCTTGTCCACCACCATCACGTCCACCGCCGTGGTCCCGTCGATCGACATCGTCAGAAACAACGCCCCGTCGTTGTCGTCGACATGGAACGGCCCGAGGAAGTCGAGCTGGTTGCCCCTGACCTCCGTGCGCTCGTTCATCATCGTCACATGGTCGCCGTCCCGTACCTCGTAAGGCTTGACCGGACGTTGACCCTTTTCCACCATGCCCACGGAGAAGTCCACCGACCCATTGGAGTCCCGGATGACGGTGAAGCCTCGCTGCAACTGGCTTTCCAGGACCTGGGGGGCCGCCGCGTTGGCGATCGGGGAGATGACGGCGCCCACTGCGCCGCCCTGCTCCATCATCGTCACCTTCGTCTCCTTGGAGGCGACCATGCGCGTGCGGAAGTACGCGTACATGGTGGAGCCGTCCATGAGGAAGTCCTGGTTGTACTGGATCGCCGCGCTCGCCGTGAAAGCCACGCGCAGCGACGCGTTCGTCCAGCCGTAGCCAATGCCCTCGATTTGCACGAAGACGTCCCCGCTCTCGAGCTCGTGGTGGTTGCACGACCGCGCGTAAAACCTGCCGATGACCGGATCCTCGTCGCGCATCCGCAAGGGGGCTCCCCGGTGGGTCAACTCCTTGCAAAACTCCTCCAGGCCGAAGCGCAGGATCGCGCGTCGCAAGGACCGGTTGCCCGGGTCGTTCATCACCCCAGGCATCACGCCGATGGACGCCTGGCCGCCTTGCACACAGCCGCTGCAACCCCCGAGCGACAGCGCAAGCGTCAGCCCTACCAGGAGCAAGAGAATCCGACCGGAAGTGACGGAGCGAAGCATGAACCGTACGATACCTCGATATGGGGGTGCGACGTTGCCGGAACCGGGATTGTTCACTGGCATGTCCTTCCTGGGGTAAAAATGGACATTCGCTGGGGCCGTCGGGCGGGAACCCAGCCCCGAGAATCTCGAGGGCGCGATTCAGATCTTGCGAAAGACTTGCCTTTTTCTCCCGTCCAACGGCACATCATCGTCTCGGAGTCGAACCATGCACACCCGTTCCGTAGCAGCCGTGGTCACCATCCTCTCCCTCACCGCAGGCGCCTCCGTGGCCCACGCCCAGGCCGGAGGGTCCTGGGGCTGGAGCACCGACGGCGGACCCCAGGGCAATACGTACGGCCAGGGGTACACAACCCCTCCCGCGATGGCCCCCCCAGCGTCCCGGTCCAACGAGTCGAGCGAGCTCGAGATCGGGTCGCTGTACGGTGTGGCCGCTGCCTACGGCGTGGGGATGGGCATCTGGATCGATGCGGAAACCGGGCTGGACGACCCGGGCCTGCAGTTCATCCCGCCGATCGTCCTTGGCGTGGCCGCCCCCGTGGGCGTGTTCTTTCTCGACGACCCGCCCATGCCGCGCGGGATGCCCGCCGCTATCGCGTCAGGCATGGTGATCGGGGCGGGAGAAGGTCTCGGCATCTGGTCGTACCAGTTCACCACCGCCACCGAGCAAGACGCATGGGGGTTTCGAGGTCTGTCCCGCGCCATGACCTTCGGCGGCGCCGTCGGCGGAGGGGCCGGCTATGCCATGGCCTACTTCCAGGAACCATCCCCCAAGTCCTCCGTCTTGATGGGAAGCGCCGTCATCTGGGGCTCCGTCGTCGGAAGCATGATCGGCTACGGCTCGACCGAAGCCGGGCTCGAGTACGGGCAGGCGAATGAAGGCGCCGCGTTAGGCGGCCTCGTCGGCTACAACGTGGGCCTTGGCGCAGCCGCGGGGCTCTCCGCCGTGTACGTGCCCGCCTGGGAGAGCATCGGGTGGATGTGGATCGGTGGCGGCATCGGTGCGGCGGCAGGCCTGCCCATCTACCTGGCCTACGCCGGCAGCGACAAGCCCGCCAAACGCGGGCTCATCTTCCAGGGCCTCACCACCAGCCTCGGCATCGTGGCGGGCGGCATCTTCTCCTCCCGTCTCTCCGACGCGTACGCCGAGAACACGATCGAGGAAGGTCCCAAGCTCGCCGAGATCACCGGCTTCGGCCTCATGCCTATCGACGGTGGCGCGGGCCTGCAGGTCATGGGGACCCTGTTCTGAGATTTCTGTCCGAAAAGGGATAGTCGACGAGATGGTCGCTCCTGGTGCCCCCTCCGATGCGGGAAAGCAGCGAGGCCCGCGCGTTCTCTTCGTCTCCAAGGCCGTGGCGCCACCGTTTCGCGACGGCGCTGCCTGTCTCGTTCGGGACCTGTCCCAGGCCTTCCGCTTCGTGGCTCCCACCGTCCTGACCACCGACGACGCTCCCGCCCTCGAGTCTTCGGTCCGGATGGACCGCTTCTACCGAAAGCCCAGCCGCTACGCCCCTGCTCTGGCTGACAACGTACGGGTCCTTCACCACCTCTTGCGCGACCGGGACCACGACATCTGGCACTTCGTCTTCGCCCCGAACCCGCTCTCCTCCCACGCGGGCCGGCTCGTGCGCGCGATCCGTCGTCGCCCTGTGGTGCAAACCGTGGCCTCTCGGCCGCTCCGGTTCGAAGCGGCACGCTCGCTGCTCTTCGGAGATCGCGTCGTTGCACTGTCGAAGCACACGGCGGACCGATTGGTGCGCCACGGCGCACCGAGCCAACGCATCACGGTGATTCCTCCGCCAGCGGTTGATCTCTCCCGCAGCGAGGACGAGCAACGCGATGCCCGCGCCCAGGCGGGGATCGACCCGGAAGCCCCGCTCCTCCTGTACGCAGGAGACCTGGAATTCTCCTCGGGTGCGCGGACCATGGCGGAGGCTGCGCCCATCGTGTTGCGCGAGGCGCCCGACGCCATCCTCGCGTTCGCGTGCCGGGCCAAGACCCCCAGAGCCGTCGAGCGACGGGACGAGCTGGTGGCTCAGCTCAGGTCCCTGGGCGACCGGGTTCGCTTCCTCGGCGAGGTGCGCGACCTTCCGGCCCTGACGGCGTCGGCTTGTGCGCTGCCTTTCCCGGTCGATGACCTCTACGGGAAAGTGGACCACCCCTACGTGGTGCTGGAAGGCGCGTTGTTGCAGGTCCCGGTGCTCGTGCCGGACGCGGGGCCGCTGGCAGAGATCCACGGGATACCGACGATGCGAGCGGGAGACACACGGGCGCTGGCGAGCTGGTGCGTGGACATGGTGCGGGACGCGGACGCGCGGCGTCAGGTGGGAGCGGCCCTTCGCAAGGCTGTCCTCACCCAGCACGACCCCAGAGCCGTGGCAGCCCAGGTGGAAGCGATCTACGACGACCTCCTCCGCTGATCACAAATTGGCAACACCGAACGGCGTCCGCGCGGTGACCACGACCTGTCACTTCGGACGAGCCGCCTCGCCTCGCAAGCGACCACGTTTGACCTCGAGTCGCAGGATCCGCCCGTCACGTTCGACGGTGAGCGCCACGGTCGACCCGATGGGTCCGACCAGGGCCTCGTGCACCTGCTCGGCGTTCATCGGACGCACGTCCCGCCCGTCGATGAGCAGGATTCGATCCCCGGGTTGGAGTCCCGCGCTCGCGGCCTCCATGTTCGGGGGAACCTCTCGGATGGTGACCTGGCCGGTTGCGTTGTGCTTGCTGAGAACTGCCCCGATCGAGCCCGCGGATGGGCCGCAGGCAAGGAGCAAGGGAAGCAGGAGCGGGAGGATGGGAGCCATGTCACGGCCGGGGGTGGGTGCAATGCCCATGCATCACGGTACCTCGTCACGCGTGTGTGGGCCGCAGATTCCTCGCTACGCCTTGGGACTATCCGAGCCGAAGACGAGCGCTTCCGCGGTGAGCGCGAGGACCAGAACTGGTGAACCGGGCATGGGGAGCCGGGAAGTGGAAGCCAACGCACTTGCCCATTCCCGGTCCCCGGCTCCGCATTCACCAGTTCGTCGCGTCCGTGCGGTCCCGTTCGGACCAAGCAACTCGCAGCGCTTGAATAGGGACTACCGTGTGCCCGAAGTGGGCACCGGGATCGCACTCCGGAGAACCACAGAGCACGCAGAAGGCACAGAAGGGTGGTGGGCAGGTAGGCCGTGCCCGTTGCACCTGACTCCACGCATCATTCCTGGTTCTCTGTTCGCCTTCCGTGTTCTCAGCTCCTAGTTGATGTCCGTCATCCGTCCATTGTCGTAGCCGGGCCTCAACCCGGTAGGGACTTCGGGCACGCAGCACTAGTCCAGTTGTTCGACGTCCTCGTCGGCGGCATCGGCCGGGGGCGACAGGGGGGTGGTGGGTCGCACGCAGACGCCGCCGCGGCAGGTCCACCCCTGATCGCAATCCGACGCGTGATCGGTCCGGCACCCGGGGGTGGGCTCGGACCCCAGCACGCAGGCAGGCAACAGGCCCGAGACGATCAAGACGACGAAGCGCACAAGCATCGCACGGAGTCTAGCAGGGAGCGGTGGCGCGGGATCACTCGGCCGCGGGGGCTTGCTTTGGCGCCGAGGGAGCGTTGCTGGTCTCCTGTCGCTCCGGCCACAGGGGCGTCCACACGGGCTGCAGCTTGCGTCGCTTTCGGTAGTCCTCTTCCCAGGCTGAGATGCGAACGGCAGCGTAGGACAGCAGCAAGGAGAGGGAGATGCCCGCGACGATGTCGATGACGTAGTGCCATCGCAGGAACATGGTCGCGATGATGATGTTGGCGGCGAAGAAGGCGGTCGGGATCCAGACGTACTTGTACGGGCTGATCTTGCGATGCCGGAATGCGAAAAGGAAGCAGGTGAAGGGGCCGGCGGTGTGCAGGGAAGGGAAGATGTCCTTGTGTGCGCCCGCGCTGTTGACGGCCTCGAGCACGCGCTCGTACCAGAACCCCATGGGAAGGGGGTTGATGAACTCGCTCGCGAGGAACTTGTACGGGCCATAGCCGGGAACGACCATGTACAGCACATGGGCAACGCAATACACGCCCATGAAGGCGATGGCGAAGTCGGCGAACAGGCGCATGCGTCGCCCGAAGAAGAGCAGGGGCAGGACGAAGGCTGAGATGAGGAAGAAGTAGCTGAAGTAGAAGAAGGCGAACCACTCGGTGGTGCGCGGAGTGACGAACCGGTCCATCGCCAGGGCTGGCTCGAAGCCGAACAGTCGGATGTCGAGGGCGTAGAGTTCGGCGTCGAGGGCGCCGGTGTTGACCACCGGCAGCAAGCCCTGCAGCATGAAGTACGAGATCAACACGACGCCCAGCATGCCGATGCGATACAGGCCGGTGGCGAACAGTCCCTTGCCAGCGAGTCCGCCCCGGACGCCGAGCATGGTGACGACGAGCATGGCGGCGAGTCCGAAGAGGCGCTGCAAGTTCATGGTTCGCTCGGGGGAATTCGGAGCGATCCAGACGGCGCCGAGGAGGATGGCGACGTATACGATGACGAACCAGTCTTGGACGGCGAGCTCCGAGACCAGGCGCTTGGCCCAGGTTCGTGCCGCGGACAGGTCGAGGCCCTTGGGAAGACCTCCCTTGCTCAGGAAACGCTCCAGGAACATCTGTCGGCTAGGACCATTCATCGCGCAGACCTCGGAGAGGAATCACGAATGTTCGAGTATCGACCAGCGCGCTGACGGGGAGCCGCGAAGAGGCTTTCGCACAAACCCAGCCTCGTGGGAAAACCTCTACGCACACACGGGGACTCCCGATAGCGATCAGGAAGCCACGTGTCCGCATACGCGCAAGCGGATGACTCCTCTGCCAGACCGTACACGGATAGCGCATGCAAAGCGTCGGCCATCCCGACCCAGCTTGGCTCGCAGCATCGCCTCCTCGATCCCCGGCGGGTCCAGCAGGTGTTCCCCTTGTTCGACCCAAACTCCACACGTCCCGCACGTGGCAGCGCGGCACGAAAAGGCGACGGGCGCCAGGGCCGCATCGCACAGGTCAATCAACCTCTCTTCTCCGAGCGTGTCGACCACGAACACCCGTTCCGACGGGAGGACGATCTTCACCGTAGGCATCAGCGCTCCGCACGGGACAGCACGACCAGGTGCTCCCGTCGCGGCTGGTTCGCGAACGCACGGTGCGAAGGCCCGTGAAAGTGGGGTCGGGCCTGGGATGCCGTGGCGACCCATGGAAGCCCCGCGCGATCGCCGCATCGGCGCACCAAGGGGTCCGCCCAGACCGGGTCGGACCCGACCACCGAGTCCGCGATGAGCATGGCCACTTTCGCGTCGGGCACGAGCTTGGGCCGAAGAGACGTAAGCACGCGGGTCAGGTCGTCCTGGAAGCGACGCACGGCATCGGTATGGTGCAGCGGAGCCAGGTGCCTTCGCGCGCCGATTTCGTCCCGTTGCATTTCGTCCATCGGCATGTCGAGCCAACGCAAGCGCAGTCGGTGGTGCTCGACGTAATCGTAGGTGCCTGCGTACGGCGGGGAGGACAGGACGAAGTGGATCGAGCCGTCGGGCACGTGGTCGAGCCGTCGCGCGTCGCCTTGCTGGACCTTGGCGACAGGAGCGCGTGGGGGCAGCATCCTGCGAAAGGAGTCGATGCGTTGTGCGAGCTCGTCGGCCTTCTTCTCGAACAGGGCGATCGTGAACCCGGCGGCAAGGCGCCGAGGGACCGAGGTGGTCGACGTGTCACCGGGCTGACGGCTGACCTTGACGAGGATGGCAGAGAACACGAGGCGAAGAGCGTCGCGGACGAACTCCCCATGCACCTGGCCGAGTCCGTCGCGCAGGCCATCGAGCTCGAGCAGCACGTGCGGGTCGAACAGCTGCACGTCTTCTGCGGGGTAGCGTCTCGTGGCGCCGCGTTTCTCCCTTCTGCGGGAGTCGGCGTGCTGTGCGACCTTGCTCGCGGTCGACAGGATGAACTGAAGCTCTTGTGGGGTGGCACCCCGCGACTTGAGCCGGGCCAGGAGAACGGCCAGGGGGTTGAGGTCGACGCCCCAGCTCTGCCGGGCTGCGAGTCGAGACTCGACGAGCACGGTCCCGCTGCCGCAGAAAGGATCGAGGACGGTGCTCCCCATCGGGCTCATCAGCTCGATGGCTCGTCGCGCGAGGGTTGGGTGCATGCGTGCGGGGTAGGCGTGAAAGCCATGGACGTGGGCACGGGCGCCGTCTGCGTCCATGTCGCCGCCCATGATGGTGGCGAGTCGTACGGCGACCTCTTCGAGGCCTCGGGTCTCGACGGGTCCTCCGAGATGGGACAGCGCCCGTCGATGGCCGGACTTCGGTGGGCGACCGCGTTCGCGCGATGGCGGGGGCCGCTTCACTGGACCGCCTTTTTCGAATCGTCCTGCTCTTGGTCTGCGGGCACTTCGACCTCTTCCGTCGGTGGTGGTTCGGGGAGGGCGACGCGCAAGGGGGTGCGCATGGACAGGGCCAGCTCGCCGTCGTCGGTGATGTCGGTGGTGACGTCGTGGTTGGCGCCGAGCTTGGCGAGCAGCGAGCGAGCCAGGTCTTCCTCGATGCCAAAGGCTTCCATGAGCTCTTCGGATCGCACGGAGCCCTTTTCGGAAGCGAGTTGTTTGGCGGTTTCGACCCACGCCTGGTCGAGGGATGCGATGGCCTGCTCGTGGCGTTGTTGGCCTTTCATCCATGCGACAGCGGCGAACACGAGGGGGGTGGCCGTGACGAGGCCGCCGGCGAGGAGAGGAAACATGGACGGACTCGCGATGAGGGTGACACCGACGAGCAACAGGACAGCGAGGGCGCCGAACGCTGCGCCAAGGCCTGCGGCGATGCGCCAGGCTGCGCGGGAGGATCTCGCACCGCGTGTGGTTCGAAGGGCGGCGAGAGCAGCTTTGGAGGGTGGGAGACCTCGGGGAGTCGGAACGCGAGGAGCGCCGCAGGCCGGGCACACGAGCCGCATCTCGGGGTGGGGCTGAGGCTGCGCCACCACACGGCAGAAGGGGCAGGCGTGTCGCTTGTCCTGGGTGGCCCCGCAAGACGCACAGCGCTCGTCGTCTGGAGCCATGTTCGCCCCGCATACCGAGCACGCGGACTGTCCTGTGGGTTCGTGGTGAGAGGTCATGGGCTTCCTTCGCTGCACTCGTAGCGCTTTGGATGCGGGAAGCCAACCACCGGAGTCCTCGTCTCACCAATCGCGTTTGACCGCACGTCCCGTTCGCGCATAACCTTAATGACCCGCCAGCTTCAGGAGGTCTGCTTCGATGCTTCCCGCCCCGTCCTGCGCATTCCGGTTCTGGATCGTGCCCGCGCTTGCCTGGACAGCGGGTTCCTTCGCCGCTTGTGCCACGGGATCCCCGGAGGACAGCGCGAAGCCACCACCCGCGGACGGAGGGTTTTCCGGCGCGGACGGTGCCGCCGACGACGGGGCGGATGGCAACGTGGGGGGCTCCGGTGGTTCCGGAGGGACCAATACCGGCGGCACCGGCGGCACCGGCGGGACGCCCCCGCCCGGATCGCAGTGCGAAACCTGCTCGGACGACGCTCCGTGCGACGAGGGGTTCACCTGTGTGACATCGCCCGGCGGGCATCCTTTCTGTGCCGGGGACTGCGACGGCAGCGCGTGCCCGGCAGGGGGCTACGAGTGCGTAGACCTTGCCGGCTACGACGACGGCGCTAGCGGCAAGGGTTGTGTGCCGGCCGGCGATGAGTCGTGCGCATGCACCTCCGCGCTGGAAGGACAGGGCCGTCCCTGCGTCAAGACGAACACGCTCGGGACGTGCCCGGGCGAGGAGAAGTGTACGTCGGGTTCGTGGGGCGGGTGCGACGCGCCCGCGGCGGAAGCGGAGATCTGCGACGGGGTGGACAACAACTGCAACGAGTCCGTCGACATGGATGAGCCCGGAATGACGGGCAACGACCTGTGTGCGGCGGGGTCTGCGCCGCCGCATTCGGGGTTCACGTGCGTGGGAGGCAAGTGTGAGTTGGCGGGGTGCGACCCGGGGTGGGCGCGTTATCCTGCGAATCTTCCGGTCACGGCGGGGTGTGCGTGCCCGGTGGACACGGGGGACGTCGATCCCGCCACGAACGGCGAATGCACGACGGCGACCAGCGTGGGCGACCTGCCGGACGAAGGCGGATCCCCGTTGTTGATCGAAGGGACGTTGCATTCGGACACGGACGAGGATTGGTACGCGATCAACGCGGTCGACAAGAACCAGGTTCCGGCGTTCAACACGTACCGTGTGCACATCGAGTTCCTGCAGCCCAATGGCAACCCGGGGGACGAGTACCTCTTCGACGTGATTCGGGGCACGGTGGCGGAGCCTTGCTCGGCCGCGAAGACGTCGCTGACGAGCTACGACTGGTGCGCGGACAGCACGACGACGCCGGCGCAACCCGCGGACGACGATCAGGGGGCGCCGTACCGTTTGCGGGTGTACCGCAACCCGGCGGCGACGGGCTCGTGCAACGCGTACAAGATTCGGGTGACGAACGGAGGATCGGGTGCGTGTCCTGCGGCCGATGCCTGCGGGGCGACGTAGAAGGGCGGGTGGTCAGCGCAGCAGCGAGCGGGCGATGACGGTGCGCTGGATCTCGCTCGTGCCTTCATAGATGGTGGTGACGCGGCAGTCGCGCAAGTGGCGCTCGACGGCATAGTCCTTGGTGTAGCCGTAGCCGCCGTGCATTTGGACGCAGCGGTTGCAGACACGCACGGCCATCTCGCTGGAGAACACCTTGGCCATGGAGGCTTCCTGGGAGAAGGGTTGTTTGGCCTCCTTGAGCGAGGCGGCGCGCAAGGTGAGCAAGCGTGCGGCATCGAGCTCCGTGCGTGAATCGGCGAGCTGCCACTGGATGGCCTGGAAGTCCGCGATGGGGTGGTCGAACTGCTTGCGCTCCTTGACGTAGGCGACGGTTTCCTCGAGGGCGGCGGTGGCGATGCCGATGGCCTGGGACGAGATGCCGAGGCGTCCGCCGTCGAGGGCCATCATGGCGATGCGAAAGCCGCGGTTCTCCTCGCCGAGCAGGGCGGTGGCGGGGATGCGGCAATCCTCGAAGGTGAGCGAGACGGTGGTGGACCCGCGCAGTCCCATTTTCTCTTCATGCTTGCCCACGGAGAAGCCCGGGGCGCCGGGTTCGACCAGGAAGCAAGAGATGCCGCGGGTGCCGGGGAGCTTGTCGCGGTCGCCGGTTCGGGCCCAAAGCACGAACACACCAGCGCGGTCTCCAGTGGAGATCCACATCTTCTCGCCGTTGAGGATCCAGCTGTCGCCGTCGCGTGTGGCGGTGGTGCGCATGGCGCCGGGGTCGCTGCCGGCGCATCCTTCGGACAGGGCGAAGGAGCCGGCGATGAACTCGCCGGAGGTGAGCTTGGGCACGTACCGGTTGCGTTGCTCTTCGGTCCCGAAGTTGGTGATCACCTCCCCGACCATGTTGGTGACGGACATCGCGACGGCGGTGGAGGCGCAGGCGCGAGAGATTTCCATCATGGCGAGGACGTAGGCGACGACACCGGCTTCGGCGCCGCCGAGGGACTCCGGGATGTTGACGCCCATGAGGCCCAGCTCAGCGAGCTCTCCGAGGATGTCGGCGGGAAAGCGAGATTCCCGATCGATCTCCGCGGCCACGGGTAGGATGCGACGCTGGGCGAAGTCGCGTGCCGTTTGCTGAATGAGTTTTTGGGTCTCGTTGAGCTCGAAGTCCATGGGCCCGGTTGTAGTGCGGGCCCAGGGAGAATCGCAACCGTTGGGGGGAGAAATCACAGAAGGCACGAGCCGGATGAGCGCTGGGCCAACGACGAACGCAGAAGTTCCAGAGTCGTCATCGCGGTTGCGAACGCCGCGTAGGAAGACATCGGATAGGGTGGAAGGTTACTTGGGCACGGGGACGGGCGTGGTCTCGGCCGCGTTTGCGGGTTCCACCGACCATTGGAAGTTGTCGACGAGCACGGAGGAGTCCAGGATATGGTCGCCTGTGTCCCAGATGGCAAAGCGCAGGGTGATGACCGAGCCGGGTTCGACCGGCGCCTTGGTTTGCAGCCATCCCGTGGCGGCGTGGGGCCCACTGCGGGCTGTCTCGTCGAAGCCGGTTCCGTCGAGCAACGAAGGGCCGAGGGGACACGAGAAGGTCTTGCCTCCGGCGGTCTGCGGCGAGCACACCTGCAGCAGGCTGTTGTTCACGCTGATGGGGTTGCCGTCCTGGTCGAAGGAGATGTTGCCGTCGGGCAGGTTGGCCGGCTTGGGCGTGAGCATCGTCACGAAGAAGTCGTTGAAGGTGCTGCAGATGAAGCTGGGGAACTCGTAGGTGTAGAAGTTGAAGTTGAACGAGAAGGAGCGAGCGTTGGTGGGCACGCGGAGCTCGAGCTCGAGAGCCGCGTGGTCGTTGCAGTCCTCGCCCGCGGTGGAGACATCCGGGCAGGCGGGCGAATCTTTCGGGAAGCCGGGCGGGGCGCTGCCTTCCGTTCCCATGTCCGCGTCCTCGGGGGACTGGAACCCAGGGTGGTTCGGGGCGCGTGCCGTGCCCGAGGACAGGACCAGCATGGACATGCCCTCCTGCACGATCGCGGCGCCGAAGCGGGGGACCAAGCCGTGCGAAAGGTTGTTCATCCCTGAGGTGCCGTCCGCCTTGACGTACTTCGCGGAGATGACCCCCCACGTCTTGTCCTTGCCCTGCGCTGCGGCCGTGGTCGGGCGGCACAACCCCAGGGACCGTGCAGCGTTCATCGCGTCCGTGTCCGCGATGTCGAAGCCCTTGTCGCAATCGGTCACCTCGTTGTCGATGGTGCCGTCGCAGTTCTCATCGACACCTACGCCCCCATCGACGCCGCCGACCATGTCGAAGGCGCCTGGGTTGGCGTTGGGGTCGCAGTCGTTGCAGTCGCCCTGATTGACCGAGAACCCGTCCTTGTCGAAGTCCTCGTCGGGGTCAGTGTTGCAGGAGGAGACGCCCGTGGCGTCGGGGTCGTTGATGACGGAGGCGTCCCACCCCGGGCCGGTTTCTTCCTGGGGCACGGAGCTGTCGCCGCCCGGTGCCGGGTCCACGCTGCCCCCGTCCGGGGCACCCACGGAGCCCCCCGTCCCGCTCCTGTCGTCGAAGAGTTTCTCGTTGTTGGTGGATGCCGAACAGGCCACGAGCGCGGAGAGGGCAACCAGCCCAGCCATGCGGGTCCAAGGTGTGTCGTACATGCGTACCTCCAGGCAGGGACGAAGCGAAGGAGAGGGTTCGAGGGAACTACTTGGGGGGTGGGCGCACGGTGCCGGTCTGGCCTTCCTCGACGTCCCACTCGATGTTGTCGAGCAAGACGGTGGAGTCGAGGATTTCGTCGCCCATGTCCCAGATGGCGAAGCGCAAGGTGACCTCTTCGCCTGGGACGACGGCGGTATTGGTCTGGAGCCAGCCGGTGGCGGCGTGGTCTTCGAAGCCGGAGCCGGAGAGCTCGCCGGAGCCGAGGGGGCAGGAGAAGAACTTGCCGCCGTGGGTTCCTGGCGCGCAGACCTCGAGGAAGCCGTTGTTGACGGAGACGGGGTTGCCCTGCTTGTCGAAGGAGACGTTGCGGTTGGGCGGGGTGTTGGGGTGCTGGTTGAAGAGCAGCGCCACGAAGAAGTCGTTGTACTCGGTGCAGATGAACACCGGGTACTCGTAGGTGTAGAAGTCGAAGTCGAAGGAGAGGGACTTGGCGTTGGACGGGACCCGGATGCGCAGCTCGAGGGCCATGGGGTCGTTCGCGATGGGGGTGTCGTCGATGTCCGTGCCGGGGCAAGCCGCGGTGGAGGGCGTGGGGAAGCCCGAGGGGGTTGCGCTCTTCGTGCACATGTAGGCCTCGGCTGGGGAATCGCCGTTGGTGCCTTCGCGGGCCACGCCCGAGGACAAGACGACGATGGACTCTCCCTGCCGCGGCGTTACCGTGCCGAACTTGGGAAGCACGCCGTGAGACAGCGGATTGGGCGGGGAACCGGGCCCGCCGGGCCCAGTGCAGCTGGCCCAAGGGTCGTCAGGCTGTCCCGACTGCACCGATCCGTCCGCGAAGACGTAGGCGGCGCTGATCACGCCCCACGTCTTCTGGGCTCCCGTCACGCCGGCCGAGGTGAAGCGGCAGAGCCCGAGGGAACGAGCCGCGTCTAGCGGGTTGGACCCGTCGATGGGCAGCCCCGTGTCGCATCCAAAGGGCTCGTCATCCACAACGCCGTTGCAGTCTTCGTCGATGTTGTTGCTGAAGAAGTCGTACGCGCCTGGGTTCATCTTCGCGGAGCAGTCGTTGCAGTCCCCGTCGCCGATCGTGTAGCCGTCGCCGTCGGAATCGCTTGTCGGGTCGCTCGCGCTGCAGGGCGGGTCGATGTCGGTGCCTCCTCCGGAGCCGCCTGTGGCGAAGAACCCGCCCGAGCCGCCGTTTTCGCCACCTCCGCTACCGCTGCTGCCGCCCGTCCCGTCTCCGAACGGGTTGTCGTTGCTGGCCGAACAGGCAGCCAGAGCCAAGAAAAGCCCACACCACGCCCCTACGGGGCCAACGAGCCAGCGCGCCTTCGTCATGGGGTCTCCGATCCGGTAAGCGCACGCGTACCTAAGCGTCGCAACTCACGGAGCCTAGCGCTTCTCAGGGGACTTGTCACATGGACGCGCACATTTGGGCACGAAGCGAGACGGGGTTTTTCGCCGTGGGCACGAAGCGAGACAGGTCGTCTCGCCTTCAGCATGTCCTTTCGCCCCCGAGCATGGCGTTACAAGTCCGCGTCCGTGGCGACTCGGCAAACGCCGAGTCCAGTTCGCGCACGGCACAACCGTGCCAAGCGCGAACCAATCCGCGACAGGTCGTCTCGCCTTCGGACACCTTTCGCCCGAGACCGGGCGATCCAGTCCGTGGCGCTACTTCATGGCCTTCGCGCTCGGACGCGCGAGGTCATCCGCGATCTTCGCCGCCGGCGACGTGTCCTCCCACGGGAACCCATCGCGGCCGAAGTGACCGTAGGCAGCCGTCGCCTTGTAGATGGGTCGCAACAGATCGAGGCGCTCGATGATCGCCTTGGGGCGCATGTCAAAGTGCTCCGACAGGTACCCCGCGAGCTTGTCGTCGTCCACCGAGCCCGTGCCGAAGGTGTCGACGTAGACGCCGACGGGCTTGGCGACGCCGATCGCGTAGGCGATCTGCACTTCGCAGCGGCGGGCGAGCTTGGAGGCGACGACGTTCTTGGCGAGGTAGCGTGCGAAGTAGCAGGCGGACCGATCGACCTTGGAGGGGTCCTTGCCGCTGAAGGCGCCGCCGCCGTGTCGGCCCATGCCGCCGTACGTGTCGACGATGATCTTGCGTCCGGTGAGGCCGGCGTCCCCCTTGGGGCCGCCGATGACGAACCGTCCGGTGGGATTGATATGGAACTTGGTGTTCTTGTCGATGAGGTTGGCAGGCAAGACCTTGTCGATGACTTCGGCCTTGATGCCTTCGACGATCTGCTGCTGGGTGACGTCGTCGCGGTGCTGGGAGCTGATCACGACGGCCTCGACGCGAGCGACCTTGTGGCCGTCGTACTCGAGGGTGACCTGGCTCTTGCCGTCAGGCCGGAGGAAGTCGAGGACGTTGGTTTTGCGAACTTCGGTGAGCCTGCGCGCGAGCTTGTGGGCGTAGGAGATGGGGGCGGGCATGAGCTCGGGAGTTTCGTCGCAGGCGAAGCCGAACATGAGGCCTTGGTCGCCGGCGCCTTGGTCCTTGTCGGTACCCTCGTCGACGCCCATGGCGATGTCGGGAGACTGCTGCTCGATGGCGGTGAGCACGGCGCAGGTTTCCCAGTCGAATCCCATGCCGGAGCTCTGGTATCCGATCTCACGGATGGTCTCGCGTACGACCTTGGGCATGTCGACCCAGGCGGTGGTCGTAATCTCGCCGGCGACGACGACCATGCCGGTCTTGGTGAGGGTCTCGCAGGCCACGCGTGCGGTGCGGTCCTGCTTCAGGATGTCATCGAGGATGGCGTCGGAGATCTGGTCGCAGATCTTGTCGGGATGGCCTTCGGTGACGGACTCGGATGTGAAGTGTCGGTTCGGCATGGCGTTCCTGTGGACTGAATGTGCTGCGGAAATCGAGGCCGAACCCCCGAGGCTCGGCGCCCTCTACCTAGCGCCCGCCCAAGGTACCGTCAACCGGTGGCTGGGAAGGGTGGTCAGGCGTTCGCGATGCTTCGCCATTTGCGAAGAAGAGCGAGAATTTCGAACGCCTCCCGGGGGTCCTTGATCCGGTCGACGAGGACCCTCCTTGGCGCAGCATCCACCGGCCGAGCCCACGGGGCACACAAATCCCCTCGCCACGGAGGCTTCGTGGTTGCGGCTCGCGGCCCCCAGCTTTCCGACGCCTACTTCTTCTTGTCCGTCACGGCGGGCGGCGCCTGCTTCTTGACAGCGTCGTCCTTCTTCCGCTTCTTCTGCGCGTCGTCCTGCTTCTTGTTCTTGTCCTTCGACTTCGGAGACTTGTCACCCATCGCTACGAGATACCACGACTCGAGCGGCCAGGTGGGTTCTTTTCGTGCCGGGGCCCGGTCCCCTCGTGCTCGTGGTGGTACCGTTCCCCGCGCGGCAGTGCCGACCACAATGCTTGACGGTGTCGAGTCGCTCCGTCGGCGGAAGGGTGCCGACCGATGCTCGTGCTCTGGGTCCCCGTGGCGGATTCGGCTGCACCTGATGTGCCTCCGCATCAGGGCCGTCCGGTCGGGGTTGCGAATGATTGCCCAAGGCACTACGGTTCGGCTGGATTTCTCATGCCGATTCACGATCCCCACTCCTTCGCCGATACGCGCCAAGGCCGCATCCGACACATCGACTTCGACTTGGAGGTCAGCTTCGACACGCGCACCCTGCGCGGCGTCGGGCACTACACCTTCGAGGCGCCAGCCGCGGGAAGCCTGTTCCTCGACACGCGAGAGATCCGTGTCGAGCGGGTGTTCTCCGGGAGCGAGGAGCTCGCGTGGTCCATCGACCAGGAAGACCGCGTCAAGGGCAAGCGGCTCCACATCCAGAATCCCGGCGCGCTCTCCAAGATCAGCATCGCCTTCGAGACGTCGCGCGAGGCGACGGCGCTCGGGTGGCTCGACCCGCCGCAGACCGCGGGAGGCAAGCACCCGTTCCTCCTGAGCCAGTGCCAGGCGATCCATGCGCGAAGCATGATCCCCTGCCAGGATTCCCCGTCCGTACGCTTCACCTACACCGCGCGCGTGAAGGTCGCGGCACCCTTGACCGCGGCCATGTCCGCCGATCGCACCAAGGTCGAGCAGGATGGCGCGTTCAACGTCTGCCACTTCGAGATGCCCCAGGCGATCCCCTCGTACCTGTTCGCCCTCGCCGTCGGCAACCTCGCCTTCCAACGCATCGGCAAGCGCTGCGGCGTGTTCGCCGAGCCTGAGGTCCTCGAAGCCGCCGCCTGGGAGTTCGCCGACACCGAACGCTTCATCGACGAAGCCGAGAAGCTCTTCGGCCCGTACCTCTGGGAAACCTTCAACATGCTCATCCTGCCCCCGTCGTTCCCCTACGGCGGCATGGAGAACCCTCGGCTCACCTTCCTCACCCCCACGCTCATCGTCGGCGATCGGTCCATGGTCAACGTGGTCGCGCACGAACTCGCGCACTCCTGGACCGGCAACCTCGTGACCAACGCCACGTGGGAAGACTTCTGGCTCAACGAAGGGTGGACCGTCTACGCCGAGCGTCGCATCCTCGAAGCGATCGAAGGCGAGCCCTTCGCGCAGCTGCAGGCCGCGGTGCGTCGCAAGAGCATGATGGAGGACATGCGCGTGTTCGGCATGGATTCGGACCCGACCAAGCTCAAGTTCTCGCAGGAAGGCATCGATCCGGACGAGGTCTTCTCGACCGTCCCCTACGAGAAGGGCTGCTCCTTCCTGTCCGTCGTCGAGCACAAGGTGGGCCGGGATCGCTTCAACGGGCTCATTCGCAAGTACATCGAGACGTTCCAGTTCCAGTCCCTGACCACGCAGGACTTCCTCTCGTTCCTTCGGGAAGAGCTTCCCGGGATCGACGAGAAGGTCGACATCCAGAAGTGGGTGTTCGAGGCGGGCTTCCCCGAGGACGCGCTCGAGCCATCGTCGCATTTGCTGGACGACGTGTACGGGCGATTGAAGGCGTACGAAGGTGGGACGTTGCCGAGGTTGGAGGACGTGGCGGGCTGGAAGGCGTCGCAGATCGAGATCTTCCTCAAGGGAATTCCGCGGGCGATTCCGACGGAGCATTGCGCGTACTTCTGCGACCTGTTTGGGCTGGACATGAGCCGGAACCGCAACCACTTGACGGACTACTACGTGGTGGCGATCCACAGCGGTTACGAGCCGGTGCTGGCGGACGTAGAGCGTTTGCTCTCGAGCGTGGGGCGGATGCTGTACCTCAAGCCGCTGTACCGTGCGCTCGTGGAGACGGAGTGGAGCCGCAAGCACGCGCGTGAGCTGTTCGATCGTCATCGAGGCGCGTACCACCCGATCGCGGTGGGAGCGATCGAGCGCGTCCTGGTCACCGGCGGCGTGTGAGTTGATCGTCGCGGGGGTCTTTGTCGGTGGGAAGGCACGCCGCATGGGCGGCGTGCCGAAGGGGTTGATCCCACACCCGACGGAGCGCTGGACCGTGGTGGAGCACGTGGTGCGGGAGGCCCGCGCGGTGGGGGCGGAGCCGTTGCTGGTGGGAGAAGCCTCGGCCTATGCGTTGCTCGGGCTGCCGAGCGTGGAGGACGCGATGGCGGAGGTGGGTCCTGCGGGAGGGATGCTGGCGCTGTTTCGGCACGCGCAAGGAGGGATTGCGTTGGCGCTTTCGTGTGACCTTCCCTACGTGCGGGCGAAGCTGCTCGAGGAGTTGATCGAGGGGGTTCGTGGGGGGGCCGCGGCGATGGTGCCGAGACGGGGCGACAAGCTCGAGCCGTTGTGTGCGGCGTACCGGGCGGATGCGATGCGGGTGCACGTGGAGATGTGCCTGGGGCAGGGGATCCGAAGTTTGCACCGGATGGCGAGGGCGGTCGGGGCCGTGGAGATCGATCTCGAAGGCGACAGGGCGCGGTGGCTCGACGATTGGGACACGCCGGAGGATGTTGGTCCCGCGGTGCCTGAGAAATGGAAGCGCGATCGGGATCGCTAGGTCTTTCTAAGGGGGCTTTCGCGAAGCCCCCTCGCCGTGCTCACCACGGCTCACCCCAAAACGGCTCGCCTTCGGCTCGGATAGCCCCAAATCAAGCACTGTCCTTCGAACAGCGCTTGATTCGGGCTAGACTGCTCGGAGGATGCCCAAGGCCTCGAGGATCTGCGCGTCGTGTGGCTCGGAGTACGAGCAGGACGCGTTGTTCTGCCCGAAGGACGGGACGCCCCTGGGCAACTCCCGCACGGTGCCTGGTGAGGACCCCTACCTGGGGTTGGTGATCGGCGACCAGATCGAGCTGCGCCAGCTCATCGGGATCGGCTCGATGGGTCGCGTGTATCGCGCGTTCCAGCGAGGCGTGGAGCGGGACGTCGCGGTGAAGATGCTCCATCGCGAGCTGTCCGCGAACCAGACGCTCGTGACGAGGTTCTTGCGGGAGGCCAGGATCTCGAGCCGCCTGAGCCACCCGAACGTCGTGCAGGTCGTGATGGCCGGGCAGCTTCCGTCGCAGGCGGGGGACGCGCCCATCGGAGGCGAGCTGTACATCGTGATGGAGTATCTCGATGGCATCTCGCTGATGTCGGCGCTCGCGGCGTCGAACGGTGTGATGCCCTTGCCGCGCGCGTTGCACGTGACGCTACAGATCTGCGATGCGGTAGGGGAGGCCCATGCGCAAGGCATCGTGCACCGGGACGTGAAGCCCGAGAACGTGATGCTAGTGCGTCGGGGCGACGACCCGGACTACGTGAAGGTGCTGGACTTCGGGATTGCGCGGCTGGACTGGGGGGAGGAGTCCTTCGCGACGCAGGCGGGGTTGATCTTCGGGACGGCGCGGTACATTTCGCCGGAGGGTTCGCAGGGGCAGCCGGTGTCGCCGCCTGCGGACGTGTATGCGATCGCGACGATCCTGTACCAGTGTCTGTCGGGGCGCACGCCGTTCGATGCGGACTCTTCGGTGGGGCTCTTGATGCAGCACGCGTACGAGCCTCCGCCGCCGTTGCTGGGGGTGCCGCGGGCGAGCTATGTGCCGCCCCAGCTTGCGGCGGCTGTGATGCGCAACCTGGCGAAGTCTGCTGCGGATCGATCACCGGACGCGCGAAGCTTCGGTCGGGAATTGGTGGAGGCCGCGCGAGCGGGTGGCTTGTCCCCGGACGATCTCGTCCCCCGGTCGACCCTGCTCGGACACCGCAGTGTGCATGCGTCGTTCACCTCGATCCAGCGCACCAAGCAGATGCAGCTGTCGGCGGAGACGGCGTCTGCGATCGGAGCGAGAGGGGCGCCCGTTGTTGCCGAGGCGTCCGAGCCAGGAGAAGTGGTGGTGGCAGACCCCGTGGCGACGCCTCCGCCCGCAGCGCCCGACGCTACGATTCCGGGGGCGCCCTCGATCCCCGACGCGGTGAGCACGCCCGACCCAGTGCGTACGTCGGTTCCTGGTTCTCGCGCGTTCGGCGTCGAGCCCACGCTCGATGATGACGACTCCCCCGTGGTGGTGCGTCGCACGCGTGCCCGGCTTGCGATGTTCGTGGCGGCGTGTTTTCTCGGGGGCGCCGCGCTGGCGTCGGTGGGGGCGCATCAGCTGGGGTTTCTCGGGCGATCGCGCGTGTCCTATGTGGAGAGGGCGAACCGTGCGATGAGCAGCCAACAGTGGGACACGCCCCCTGGGGAGAACGTGAGAGACATCACCCAGGAGGGGTTGACGAGGAACCCGGGCGACGAGGCGTTGCGCGACGTGCGTCGTCGTGCCGCGGACGAGCTGGTGAAGGCGGCGCTTGGCCGCAAGTACGCGGGGGACATCGAGGGGGCGTTGCGCCACGCGAGGCTGGCGAGCGAGCTGGCGCCCGAAAGCACCACGGCCCAGCATCTCGTTCGCGAGCTGGAAGGGCTGGCTGGAGATGCGGGCTCCGTTCAGGTCGAGCCGATGGTGGAGGCGGAAGGCGGCACGAGCGTTCCTCGGGGGTCCGTGTCGCGTCGGACCGGCCCCGGAGCTTCCGCGTTTCACCCACCCGCTCCAGGGTCGTCCGCGCCAGCGACGGGTGAGCCGTCTGTGGCCGACTCGGCCGGCTCTTCGTCGGTGCCGGCCCCCACCACCACGGGAGGGCGATGGTTGTGAAGACCGGGGTTCGCACCGGGTTTTTCGGGTTGCCCTTGGCGGCGGGGGGAATCGTGTTTCTCTGGGCCTCGGTGTCGATGGGGCAGCCTTCGGGGGCGCGGGCGGCGGCGACGGCCCCGCAGCTGGAGAACCCTTACACGGTAGCGGAGTTCGGGGTGGGCATCCTGGCCTTGCCGACCACGGACATCTGCCTGGCGCAGCCTGACACGTGCACCAAGGGCGATGTGACGCCCTACGCGTGGGTCTGGATGCTCTACCGGGCGACGAACGAGTTCGCGATTGGCGCGGGCACGAGCCTCGCTCGTCCCTTCTCCGGGGAGACCACCGAGCAAACGTCCGAGATCGAGCGGACCCACCTCCGGCAGTACATGATGATCGACGTGACGGGCCGGTACTACGGGCTCAAGCTGCCGAACGTGGAGGGGTGGCTCGGGATGACGCTTGGGGGTGCGGTCATCAGTGACCAGTACAAGACGGAGGGGGAGACGTCGGACGCGGTGATTCTGGGCCCTTCGGGGGTGGTGGTGCGGACCGAGGGGGTGTCGGCGGGGATTGCGGCGGGGGTGGGGTGGAACTTCGCGCCCAACTGGACGCTGGAGTCCTCGTTCCGGTCGGCGTGGTGGTTCTTGCCGAGCGAGCGTGCGTGCGGCACGACGGGGGACTGTGCGTCGCTTTCGGAGGACGTGGCGATGTTCAGCCTGGGGGTTGGCGTGGGCTACCGGATATCCATGTAGCGTCGCTTGTTTTGGCCGCAGATGTCGCAGAGAGCCGCAGATGGCTTTGGTTGCGAGTGCGGACAATCGGCGTGAATCCGTTCGACTTGCGTGGAGCGAGCCTCGAATTGCGGGTACGCTTCGCAACATGGTCCATCGATCCACTTCGCGACAGGCTGTTGCATGGGGCGTGTTGGTGAGCGCGGCGCTCGGTCTTGGTTGTGCAGCGGATGCCGAGTCCGAGCCGGCTGCAGGGGGAAGCGGGGGTTCTGCGGGCTCGGGCGGAGGTGCGGGGACCAGCGGGTCGGCCGGTGAGGCCGGAAGTGGCGCAACGGGTGGGACCGGTGCGACCGGGGGAACGGGCGGTACGGGCGGCGCGGGCGCGACCGGGGGAACAGGCGGTACGGGTGCGACCGGAGGTACGGGCGGCACGGGGGGAACCGGACTGACGGGCGGATCCGGCGGCGGCGGGGCATCCGGACCGGACGCCACCATCCAGGTGGGAGCGCCCGATCGCTTCCTGCTCATCGGGACGGTGGTCACACCCGACACGGCGTTCGAGGGTCAGGTGCTCGTCGAGGGCGATTCGCTCACCTGTGTGAAGCCAGGAACGGATTGTGCGAGCGAGGGAGGGGCGCAAGGCGCCACCGTGATCGACACGAACGGCGTCATCGCTCCAGGGTTGATCGACACGCACAACCACATCCTGTTCGACATCTTCGGCAACGAGCACTGGATTCCCAGCCTCCCGTCGTCATGCACGACGGCCGACGATTGCGCGGTCTCGAGCTATTGCTCGAACAACAAGTGCAACTGCGTGGGCGGCACGTGCAAGTACAAGAACCATGACCAGTGGCCGAACGAGAGCGAATACGGCGTGATGATGGACTACAAGCAGTGCCTCGAGGACGCGTCCCAAGGCAAGCCTGTGTGGTGTCCGCAGACCTACGACGGCGACGGCAAGGTCAAGTGCGAGATGAACAAGTGGGGCGAGCTCAAGGGGCTCGTGGCGGGGACCACGTCCATCGTTGGCTTGCCGGGGACGTCTCTGTCGTGTTTCTCGTCGTTGTCTCGGTCGATCGACGTATCGCAGAACGGGTTGCCGGGCGACAAGATCCAGACGAGCGCGACCTTCCCGCCTTCGACCAGCGCGGCGGACGGTGTCTGTGAGAACTTCTCGAACGCCTCCACGGAGGCCTACCTCATTCACTGTGGCGAAGGGGTGGATCAGACGGCGCTCAGCGAGTTCTCGACGCTGCACTCGGTTTCGTCCGTGGATGGGTGCCTGTACGCGCCGGAGACGGCGATCACGCACGGGACGTCGTTCACGCCGTCGGAGTACCAGACGATGGCGGCCGCGGGGATGAAGCTGACGTGGTCGCCGGCATCGAACGTGGCGCTGTACGGGCAGACGAACGACTTGCCGGCGGCGATCGCGGCGGGTCTGACGATCAGCCTGGCGCCGGATTGGTCGATGGGCGGGAGTCGCAACATGCTCGAGGAGATGCGGTTCGCCAACTGGTGGGACGACCAGAACTACGGGAACGCGTTGAGCACGAAGGACATCGTGGAGATGTCGACGTCGAACGCGGCGGCGGTGGTTGCGCTGTCGAACACGATTGGGCGGTTGTCTCCGGGGCTCAAAGCGGACCTCATCGTGGTGGGTGGAGACCGGACCGTGCCGTACGATGCGATCGTGTCGGCGTGGCCGAGCACGGTTCGGCTGGTGATGGTTGGGGGCAAGGTGCTGTTCGGGGACGATCAGCTCGAGGCGGCAGGGCCATCGAACCCCGGGTGTGAGGGGCTCGACGTGTGTGGTCGTGCGAAGTTTCTTTGTGCGGCGGAGGCCAGCTCGCAGGACAAGCTGAACCAGACGATGGCGGAGATCCGCGACGGATTGAATACGGCTTTGCTCGACCTCGACTCGATCCCGGTGCTCCCGTCTTCATCGTGCACGCCAGCGTGCGGAGCGAACGAGGAGTGTTACGAGCGCACGGTGTTCCCGGTGGTGGATGCGAGCCTTTGTCCTGGCTCGTGTGCGGCGGGTGAGAAGTGTTTCCAGAGGGCGCAATCGGGAAGCAGCATGTACGCGTGTTTGCCGGTGAACGCGTGCGCGCCGAAGCGGGACAAGAAGTTCCACCCGGCGACGCCGATGTTCGCGTGTCCGTGACCCTTCGGGTGCCTTGTCAGAAGGGGCAGTCGGAAAGGGCGGGGTGCACCTCGGCGTGGAAGTGCGCGGCGAGGTGGGCCCTTGGCTTGTCGATGCACCGGACGGGGCAGCCCGCGCAGACCTCGCGTTGGAAAGCATCCAGGGTCGAGACGAGGTAGCCTGCGACCTCTTCGGCGGTGACCGGGCTCAGGGCGAGGAGTTCTTGCACCTGGCCTCGCACCTGGCGTGCGACCTGCGCCAAGTCGATCGGCTTCTTCTTGCCGATGCGTCCGTCGACGAACGCTGTGGCGACGGCGGCGGCGACGGCGAGGTGGGTGTCGCGGGGAAGAGGGGCGGGGTCGACGTTGGCCATCGTGTCGCCGAGGGTCACGTAGGCGATCTGGGTGAAGTCGAGGCGTGCGAGGTCGCGGCCTTTCGGGGTCAGCGCGTTGTCGAACAGGGACTGGCGGATGAGGTTGCGCAGCTCGAGGTCGGACAGGCCGGTGGGCTCGGCCAGGGGCAGGAGGAAGGCCTTTTCGAGCATGCCCAGCACCAGGGGGCTGGAGGCTGCGCGCTTCTCGGTCATGCGCACGAGACCTGCGCACAGGGCCGCTTCGTCGCGTTCACCGCGGACGCGGTGCCACATGGCCATGTGCCGAGCCATGGCAACGAGGCGGTTTCGTCGTTTGCTGCGGCGAGCCCAGAGGGCAGCGGCTTCGCGGATCCACGCTTCGTCCATTCCGTGAGAGGGCGGGGGCAGGACGTGGAGCGCCTCCAGGTCCGATTGGGTGAGGATCCAGATGCGGGCGTGCTCGGGCCTTGCCATCAGGGCGCGCGCCTGGTCGGGGGCGACGTCCCACGCGGGGGGGATTTCGGGTTCGGGCTTGCGCTTGCGCCGTGTGGCGCGCCGTAGCAGGGCCATGGCCGGCTCGGCGTCGCGAGGGGCCTTCTTCCCCCGATCGTCCATGCGGCGGATCGCGTCGTCGACCAGCCGGGCCCCCTCCTGCAGCGGCAAGGGGGCGAAGCCGCCGCCGGAGCGATCGAGGTCTTCGAGGATCTCTTGCAGGTCTTGCGGGGTCTGGCGCAGCAGCACGAACCCGCCCCGAATCTCGGCATCCGCGCGGATGCAGATGTTCGCGACCGACACGGAGCCGTCGGGGTTGTCGATGCAACCCAGCACGATGAAGTCTCCGAGATGATCGCAGCTCGAGACGTACGCTCGCCCGTCTGGGGCCTCACGCGAGACCGACGGGTCGATCGCTCTCGTCCCCATGCGCAGCAAGGCGGCTTGGAGGCTGCGTCGCGTGCTGGGCTCCTTCTCTGCGTCGCGCAAGGACCGCACGAGCTCGAGGCCCTCCGGAGAGGACTCCTGCACGAGGGCTTCGAGCATGCCGCGGTGAAGCGAGCGGATGCGGCCCCGCTGCAAGGCAGGCCCGTAGGCGGAGACTGCCCCGGTGCCCACGCGCTTGCGGTGCACTTCGAGTCGGTCGAACGTCATGCCCTGGGCGCCGCCGTCGAGCCCTTCGAGGGCGATGGCGAGCTGCTCGCCCGCGCGCGGGTCGGCTTGCGCCCACACGAGCATGTCGACGAAGGGGACGTCCATGATCGCGACGCGATCCTCGAACGGGAGTCTGGCCATGAGCCCTTCTGCGAGGTCCGGGTCCTCGGTGGCGAGCAGCCCGCAGGCGTAGGCCCGCACCCTGTGGCTCTGCCCGCCGTCCAGGATGATCTCTGCCATGGCGGGGCGTTGCTCGTGCACGCCGAGGTGACCGAAGATCGCCATGAACAGCTCAGTCTCCTGGTCGGTCGGCTCGGACATGCGCAAGCGTTCGACCAGAACCTGCCTTGCATCCGCCGGATTGACCCCGCGAAGGCGCAGCGGGATCTCCCCTTCCTGGACCGGTGGGCGCGCGAATAGATCGTCGATCGCGGACCGCGCGAGATCGGGTCCGGATCGCTTCAGCTCGGGGGGACGCGCGCGCGATCGAGAAGGCACGGGGCCATCGTATCATCCATGGTCGGCGCCGTGTGCGGGGAGGATCGCGACCGTCGGGGGCAGAAGGGAGATGGGTGGCAGGGAAACGGGTGAGCCGGGAACCGGGGACCGGGAATGATCAATCGGTGGGAGAGAAACTGGTGAGTCATTGTTAGTCGGTGGGAGGGAAACGGGTGAGCCGGCGACTGGGGACCGGGAAGGAGCCATTGGTGGGATGAAACTCCCCTCGTGGTAGACCCACGTAACGACGCAAACCGGGATGGAGGTGTTGGCAGGAGGGGACGCGGGTGAGTACCACCCAAGGTCGAGCCGTGGGGGAAGTAGATGAGAGAGACAGCGCTGAATGTGGCTCTCTCGGTGGTGTTTTGTGCGGGCAGAAGCCGTGCCGAGCCGGGACAGAAGGATCGGTCGGGGGATGGCTCCTCCAGCGAGTACGTTCATGAAGGCTTCTACTTCCGAGTACAACTGAGCGAGAGCGGCGCGGTCGGAGGCTCAGGCCCGGCTTTCTTGTTCGGGCTCGGATACACACTTCCGCCCGTGCCCGAGCTCAGCCAGACACCCATGTCTGGGCGGGGCGGGTCAGAGCTCGCGCTCGTACAGACGGTAGGTCTTGTACTTCTTCCCGCCCATGAACTTGATGCCGACGTTGACGGGAGCGTTGTCCTCGAGGGTCCAGGACAGCTCGCCGTCGAGGACGTTCAATCGCTGTCCCGCGCGGTGCATCTCCACATACATGAACGTGGACAGGGCGGCGTAGCGACGGACCTGGCGGAGTTTCCTGCGGATCCCGAGGATGATGAGGCGTGCGGAGCGGGGGCCGCGCACCTTCAGGCGCCAGAGCAGCTTGGCGGCGCCGAAGGGCAAGAGCTTGCCGTGCAGGTCCCCGATCATCTGGTTGATGTTCGGCAAGGCGAGCCCCACGGCCACGGGTTCCCCTTCGACCTCCACGATTTGGGTGAGCTCGGGGACCAAGATCAGCTTCATGTCCTTCGCCATCTTGGCGAGCTCTTTCTCCGTGAGCGGCACGAAGCCCCAGTTCGAACTCCAGGCGTCGTTGTACACGTCCATGACGATGCGCACGTCGCGCTCGACGTGTTTCATGTCGACGGTGCGCATCTTGACCTCGGGCATGTCGGCGATGGTGTCGTGAGCCTTGATCGCGCGGTTGGGGAGGTCGCCTGCGGTGTAACGCCAGGCGAAGAGATCCTTGGCCTTGGCGAGTCCTGCCGCCTCGATGAGCCCGCCCTGGTAGGGCCGATGGTGCGGCATCATGATGTAGGGAGGCGTGTCGAAGCCTTCGACGAGGCACCCGAGCTCCTCGTTGACGCACAGGGAAAGGGGCCCGCGCATCTTCTTCATCTGGCGCCCGCGAAGCCAGTAGGCCGCGCGATCGAGCAACGCCTTCGCGACCTTCTCGTCGTCGATGGTGTCGAAGAAACCGAAGAATCCGCAGCCATCGTCGTAGCGTGCGATGTGCTCGCGATCGATCTGGGCGGTGCACCGTCCCACGCAGCGACCGTCGCGGAAGGCCGTGAACACGGTCCCTTCGCCATGCTCGAAGAACGGGTTGCGAAGGCTGAGCCGGTCCCGCAGGTCCATGTCGAGGGGCCGCACGTAGCACGGGTCGTCGCGGTAGATGGTGTCGACCACGTCGAGGAAGGGACGCAAGTTGCCGCCTAGACGGGTTTCGCGAACTTCGATGCTCATGGGTTGATGCGCCTACCGCGCGTTGCCGCGGGAAGCAATGGGGATGGGCGCACCAAGATCCGGAGCCTTCGGAGTTGGCCGCAGATTCCGCAGAGAGCCGCAGAGGGGTTCGTTGCTTGTGCGGATGTGGGTCGCTGCGTGGCGACGGGTCGTGCGTCCGAAGCGGCCCACGCTGACCCGCCTCGTGCGAAAGAGCAGCACCCACCAGATAGGTGGCAGACCGCCTCGTCCTTCGAAAAGCAAGATCCAGAGGTGACTCTCCGCCCGTCGCTTCGCTCCGGAGCAGGGGCGCGGGTCTTGACCGAGGGGCCGCGCGGTGGGAAGCCTCCTTCCATGAAGCGTGGTTTGCTCCTCCCGATCCTCGCGGCCCTGTCCTTCGGGTCCGTCGAAGCGCGTGCCCAGAACTTCGAGATCCTCGATCAGAAGCTGGATGCCTCTCGGGAGGGATACACGGTCGTGAGAGTGTGGGGCGACAAGAGCGAGATCGGACAGGCGATCGGGGTCGCGTTCGCCAGCGACATCGTGGGTGCGTGCGCGGACCTCCGCGCCTACGCCGGGACGAACTACGACTCTCTGCGCACGGCCATGGGCATGGCAGCATGGCTTCCTTCCGGGGTGGACGAACAGTTCGAAGGCCTCGCGGATGGGGTGCGGTCCGTCCACCCCAGCGCGAACATCGACGCTATCGACATGAAGGTCCTCAACACGTACGGCGATTGGGCCTACGCGTGCCGGTCCCACAGCTGCTGGGGCTCGCGCGCGCAGGCGCCCTACACCACGATATCCACGCGACGCCTGGACTTCGGGTCGCCCTTCGCGGCGGTCCACCACCACGTGCTGTACGCCGTGCAGCCCGCGGACGAACCTGTGCGCTGGGTCAACCTCGCCTGGCCAGGATTCATCAGCGTCGTCACGGGTGTGAACGAGCATGGGACGCTCGCGTCGGTACACGACTTCAACTCGAACGTGGCGGCCCAGCCCGGCGTGGTGTCTCGCGCCATGGCCGTGCGACACTTGCTGACCTCTGTCCCTTCCGGCCCGGTTTCCTCGCACCTGGGGTGGGCAACCCAGCAGCTTTCGACCCACCCGATCGCCACGGGCACGTTCCTCAACTACTACGTACCTCAGGGGTTCGGAGGCGTATTCACCTGTGCGGCCGGACAGACCTGTACGGGGCCGCGGGTGCCCCAGAGTGACTATCTGGGCGGCGAGGTGCTCATCACCACGAACAGCCAGACCACCGGGCATTCCACCCCAGAAGGGGCGAGCTTTCTCGACCCCTACTACCAGCAGCCCGGGGCGAAGTCCCCCGAGAGCCACTTCGACGTGATGGTCGACCAAGAGTTGCACATGCTCACGGTGGGGGTCCGGGGACCCGGGGACATGCGGCTGCTCGCGCACGGGCGGACGAAGAGCGGCTGGACCCCGCGCATCGACGTCGAGTGGACGGCGCTATTTCCGGCGAACGTTCCGGATGCAGGGGTGGAGGACGGGGCGGTACCGGATGCGGCGCAACCGGACGTGGCGCAGCCGGACGTGGTGGAGCCGGATGCCGCAGGACCGGACGGGGGAGAGGAGCCGGACGCTGCGGGTCCCGTCGAAGCGGCGGTGAACCCGGACAGCGCGGGGCTGGGTGGCAGCGCGGGGGCGGGCGGGTCCGCGTCCTCGGACGATGGGTGTGGCTGTTCCGCGCCGGGTCGAGGGGTGCAGTCTGGCTGGTGGGCAGTCGTCGTGGCGCTCGTGACGGTGGGATCGCGGCGGCGCTTGCGCGTCAGTCCGTAACGCCACCACAGGGGTCGCCGTCCAGAGAACCACAGAAGACGCAGAGGGCACAGAAGGGGCTGGTGCGGAGCCTGCCCATCGGCCACCCCGAATCGTCGGGGGGATCGAGGGTCATGTCTCGATGTTCGGGGTGGGACAAGGAGAGGGGGAGCCCATGCCGTGACGACCGAGGAGCTTCTCGATGTCGCCGGTGCCGATCACCAGACGCAGCTCGTGGATGCGCGCGGCGATCTTCTCCAACGTCTCGAGCTCCTTGAGACGCATGAGGGTCGGCTCCTGGGTCATGGTCCGTGCGGCGTTGGCCATGGTCCGTGTGGCCGCCGCCTCCTCACGACGGAGGATGACGTTGGCCGCGGCTTGCTTCTCCGCTTCGATGACGCGGTTGAGCAACGCCTTCATCTCGCCGGGAAGCACGACGTCCTTCACGCCGACCCGCTCGATGCGGATGCCCATCAGAGCGGCCTCCTGCACCGTGTGCGCCTCGAGGTAGCGGGTCATCGCGTCGCGCCCCTCGAGCAGCTCGTCGAGGGTCACGGAGGCGACGTAATCCCGGGACGCGAGCTGCACGAGCAGGTAGATCGCCTGCTCGGCGTTGGCGATCACGTGTTCGGCCACGGCGGGGTCCGCGGGGGCGTACTCCACCGTGAGCGTCAGACGCAACGTGACCTTGTCCCGCGTCATGAGCTCTTGCCCCTGAAGGGTCAGCTGCTGGCGCCGCATGTCGATGACCCGCACGGAGGCGCGGGCGGAGGCGTGCGACCAGAAGGCATGCCGGCCCGGCTCGAGGACCTTCACGAACTTGCCCTGCAGATACAGCAGTCCACGCTGGTGCTCCGAGATGGTCACGTCCACGACCTCCGACTTCGGGATGACCGCGGACAGCTCGTCGGTGAGCTCGGGCACGGGGTCGCCCACGGACAGGATGTCCACGTGCACGGAAGGAACGGCCCAGAGCCGGTGGATCCCGGGGCGGAGGAACAACACGGGCTTGCCCTCCCGGAACACGACGGCACGCTGCTCGTTGTGCAGCTGTAGCTCGGCGAGCCAGTCTTGGGGCATGACTTGCCGGGCCTCGGCGGGCGCATCGCAAAGGACTGCGTCGACCTTGTACACGAGAGCGGACAGGCCGAAGCCCCAGACGACGTGCCTGCCAGGGCCGAGGGCGGACAAGGGCACGCCGTAGTGGAGAACCACCGCGCGCTCGTTGAGATCGAATTGGAATACCTTGTACATGGGAGGGAGTTCCTCTCCGTCCGAAACCGTCGGACACGGGCGACGAGAAGGTCGCGGTGCGGCCCCTGGGCAGGGGCGAAGGGGGCAAAGGTGGCCGGGAAGACCGACCCCGGACGCAGGAGTTTCCGTCCCTTGATGGTGTCGTGGACGACGCCATGGGGGGGCGGTGGCTCGGGGCCCGGACCCGCGGTCGCACGATCGAGGGGGGCATGGTCACGGCTCGTGAGGTCGGACGCGCGGGGCGTTGGGCATCACGTGGTGTGGCGAGCGCCGAAGGATCGGAGCGAGGGCAGGGTGGGTACGCGGCCCTTTCGGGTCGTCTCCCCTTGGGGTCGAATCCCCCCGACCGGCTCAGATTTTTCCACGGTCTCCTGTGGTGGGGAGCTGGGATGAGCAGCCCAGTGCGTCTACCGGTTTCGCCACCGCCGCAGGTCGTTGGGTGCGGCGGGAGGGAGTCGAACCCTCATTCCCTGGTGGAGCGTTTGCCGTCTCCCGGGACCCGAGGGGTGGACACCCACTCACGATCGCTGGACTAGCGAGCGAGAGAGTGCAGCCCCGGGCCGGTGGGTGTGAGACGGCGCCAGTGCAGGGGCTATCGCCCCTACGCTCCCGTTGGTCGCTACCCTCGTTCCCGGACGAGCCGAATCCAAACAGAGCAGGTCTTGCAGATCAGTCAAAAGGCATCGAGGATAAGGGACGAAAGGTGATCGGCCATCGTGGCCGCGTCCGAGCTTAGAGCAACCTTCGGGCCAGCTCTCTGTTCGCGGAATCTATCGAGGAAATCTGCAGGTGGTGACAGACTCTCGTCGCCAAGGCCTATCCGAAGGGACGCGGTGTCTATCCAACGGTATCCGTCGCGTGGCTACTTGCCACCCTCCGTGCAGATCGTGTTCGTCACGCCCCCGAACACGCTCGGGTACGAACGGCACTTGGGGCCATCGTGCAGCACGTAGGCGACCTCGCCCACGACCTCCCACTGCCGTCGTTTGTGATTCGCCTGCGCCTCCCTCTGGCGGTCGATGACCGCAAGCTCCCGGTCGATGCCGCGCGCCCTCACCTCCTCGTTGTGCGAATCCACGAGTCGCAGCTCGTAGTCCGAAGGGGCGTCGCAGGACCTCGGTCGGGCGTCGCAGTCCAGGTTCACTCTATCGTAGTTTGCTGCGTAATAGCGTTTGCGCAGGTTGGCCTGGAACATTCGCTCGAAGAGGGCCTGGCACGCGCCTTCGTCCTCTCCCCCGCAATACTCTCTCCGGAAGTCCTCCCGGAAGCGGTCGGCGCCCATCAGGTTGGCGAGCAAGCCGCACCCGGGACCGAAGCGGGCGCCGTCCGGGCAGGACGGGGTGACCATGGCCCGGGCGACGTCGCCTTGGATTTCCGACCGCTCGCTGTCCGCGAAGCGGTCGATGGTCTGGCTGTGGCAGGCGGTCAGGGGGGCAAAGCAGAGGAGCAGGGCGGCGGTGGCACACCAAGCGCAGTGGTTCATGGCCGGGGAGCTCGAGCAATCGGCATGCCGGGTCGCGGGGTCGCAGATTTTTGTGGGCTGTTCCTGGCTGTGCAAACGAAGACTTGCTCTTCGGTCCAACGAACGTTCACACGGGTGTGCGACGCAACGGCTTCACAGGGTGGTGGCCCGATGCTTGCTCTCTTCCTCTCAGAGTCCCCCGACTGGCACACCTTGCGCCCGCTGGGAGAACGGAGAGAGTCGATGCCCCCGTACCGATCGATGCCCCCACGTCCCCGTCCGAAGCCTTCCATGCCCAGCTATCCCAGGGTGGTGGGGTTGGGGCTCCTGTTGGCCGCGGCCTGTGGCGGCTCCGTGGTGGAGCCGGGCGGGGGTGGCACAACCGGCACATCCGGGGACATCGCACCGGCCTTCGACAGCGGTCCGGGGGGGGCCGCCGGGGCGGCCGGTCAGGGAGGGGCCGCAGGCGAAACGGATTCCGGCTCGGGCACCGGCGGAGGCGGAGTTCCCGCACCGTACGATGCCGGGGTCGCCGGAAGCGCCGGCGGAGGCATACCCGAACCCTACGACGCAGGTGTCGGCCAAGACGCAGACGATGCGGGCGACGCCAAGGACGAAGACCCCCCGCTGCAAGGCGAAGCCCCCGACCCCTTCGATGCAGGCAAGGACGTCGAGCCCGACGCCCAGTCCCCTGGTTATGCGCCCGGCCCATGGGACGATGCTGGCTCGTGACCCTCAGTCCTCTTCGACGGCTTTCGCCTCGATCTCGAGGTCCTCGGGCCTTTGCCACCCAGCCTCCTCGAACCCGTCGAGGATCGCGTCCAGCACCGATGCCTGATAGCCCAGCGTGCTCGCGGTCGATGGGGCCCAGGCCATCAGCGTGAGGGCCTTGCTGACCCAGGCGGAAGTTCGGGCCGCCGTCTCCGACGTGACCTCCCCCAGGTTCAAGCTGCCCAGCTCCTTGCTCGAGAGTCCGCTGATACCGATCTTCGGCGTGAGCCCGTCGAGCTCGATGGAGGGCTGAATCGAGCTGGTGTCCGGGCGTTTTCCGGACTTCTCTTCGATGACGTCGGCGAGAAACACCTTCGCCTGGGTCTGTGCGTCCCCGAGGAGGCTCGGTGCGGCAAGGGGATAGCGGACGAGCGCGGCGCCGATGGCCTTGTCCGCGTCTTCTACCGCCTCCCGCAGACGAACAAGGACCTTTCCCGTCTCGTCCCGCACGTCCTTGGGGACCTTGCCTGCGCAGGTTCGGACCTTGTCGACGAAGGCGGCCTTCGCTTCTTGGAATGCCTCCTCCGCGGCATCGGCCTCCTCGTCCATCCGATCGACCTTGGCCTTCTCGGACGCGAGCTCCGTTTCCGCCAGCGCGCCTTTTCTCTGGTCGAGGTCTTCTTCTGCCTTCGTGGCTGCCTCGCGCCGTGACAGGAAGGCTTGGTTCTTCTTCGCCACGTCCGCGTACTCGACTGCCATCTCCGTGCTGATTCTCTTCATCAGGCTGGAATGCTCGCCTTCGGACGACGTGGCCTCCGAGAGCACGCGGGCCCACACCTCCACCGGCATCACCTCGGCTGGCTGGTTCGCGTAAGTCCCGGACTTCGACGCCTCCGTGAGGATGCGTTCGGCACCCTCACGGGTGATGAGCAGCTGTGCCGGCCAGCTCGCGTCCTTGCTTACCGGGGTTTCGACGAGGAGCCGGTCCACATGGGCGGCCACCTCCGAGGAAGCCTCGGCCCGGCGCACCACCACGCCCAGACCTGCCCCTTCGACGGCTTTGAGCGCGGTCGAGGGCCTGCCCACGGACATCATGGCTGCACATCCGGTGAGCGAGGGGGAGACGGCCAGGGAAACCAGCAAGAGACTGACAGCGTGTGAGCGCCACAAGCGAGAAAACGACAACATCCTTCTACCTCCGTGCATCGGGCGCCGAAGTGCGCCTTCCACCGGGAGATGCGGGGCCGGGCGGGTTGTCGCAGAAAAAAGACGACCGAAAATGCGGAGTGAAAAATCGACACGGCCCCCTGCGACAAACGTCGACACGTTTCATCTACCGGCTGACACCTCAACACGAACCCGAGCCGGCGCGATCCCAGGAGCCCATGGACGCAGCCCGTGAAGGTCCCGCTGGGGCACGGACGACCGTAACCGTCCGTGCACGGAAGGATGGAATCATGAAGATGCAACTTCGTCATAGCTTGTCGTCGACCCCGTTCCGCAAGATGGGAGTCGCAGTGGTGTGTACTCTGACGCTGGTGCTCGCGGCGTGCAGCTCCGACTCCGGAGAGGACGAGGACGGCGCCGGCGGGTCGACGGCAGGTTCCGGCGGTTCCACCGCGGGCTCGGGCGGGTCGACGGCAGGTTCCGGCGGTTCCACCGCGGGCTCGGGCGGGTCGACGGCAGGTTCCGGCGGTTCCACCGCGGGCTCGGGAGGAGGCAGTTCCTGTGTCGCTTGTGGCGACGGCTGCCCCAACGTCGTCTGCGCTTGTCAGGATGGCAGCGTCATCAATACCACGTACTGCAACAACGGGTGCTGCGAGCCTGCGGAAGTTGCCTGTCCGGACGCATGCTCGGAGAGCGGAGGTTGGACAGGGGGCGAAGGAGGGAGCGGGGGCGGCACCGCGGGAAGCGGCGGCAGCAGTGGGGGGAGCGGAGGCGGGACGTCGACGGGTAGCCCTATCGGAGGAGAATGCCAGGCAGACCCGGACTGTGAATCGCAGATATGCCTGTTCAAGGCGGATGCCACGTTCGGATACTGCTCGAAGACGTGCGAGGACTGGACCGAATGCCCCGACTTCTGGGACTGCGGTCCGGTCGGCAACGCGTCGGGCACCTACTGCATTCAGGATTGACCGAAATCCGTCAGGGCACTCGGATGGCCCAACCGAGCCCGCCACCGTCCACGGGAGGACGTTCGGGCTCGGGCCGGCTGGCGTAGTACGTGCCCACCGCGGTTCCCACGACCACCACCCCGACCGCGGTCCAGAACCACCACTGTCCGGTCAACCCAGGCTCGTCGGGCTTGAGCATGGCGCGCAAGTCCACCCGCTCTCCCGCCGACAGGTCCGCGTCCGTCTCGTAGGTGAGAAAGCCGCGCTTGCGAACCACCACCCGGTAGCTTCCCGCGGGACGAACGAGCGTGACTGGCGTCGTGCCGACGTCGAGGTCGTCGACCGAGACGACCGCGTGCTGCTCGCTGGCGTCGATGTGGAGGTTTCCGGGGAGTCGTTCGAGCACGAGCGGCAGGGACTGGTGGCTCCCCGGACGGACGGTCACGCGCTGCACGATGTCGGTGAAGCCTTTTCGCGAGATGACCACGACGTGGACGCCGGGGTCGAGAAGCACGCGGAAGCGCGCCGAGGGGGGAGGATGGCCCGCTCCCGGGGGAAGGGTCCCAGCGAGCAAGACCGGTCCCTCGGGGCCGGAGCCCGCGACCTCGAGGGGGCGGCCATTCACGGCGATGGTCGCCGTGGGTGGCTCGAGGGTGACGTCGAGCGTGCCGAGCACGCGCTCGATCTCCTGAAGGAACGTTCTGATCTCGGCGACCATGCTGTCGGCGAGGGCGGTGCTGCTTTCGGCTTCGTGCTGGGTGAGGGCGCGCGTGAACGACCCTCGTGCGCGCAGGTACTGGCCCAGGGCGCGGTGACAGATGCCGATGTTGTAGCTGGTGCCGGCGTGGGGGCGCAGGCGAGCGGAGGCTTCGAACCGGTCGAGCGCATCGCCCCACCGCATGTCCCGCGCGAGGGATGCGCCCTCGACGAAGGCCTCTCGTGCCTGCACCACGTCGTCGGGCTCGGCCTGCGCGTGGGCCGACGACGCGACGAGGGAGGCGGCGCAGCACAGGAGCGGGAGAAACCAACGCATGGGTGAATGCAGGATAGCAGAGCTGGGGACCCCCAATCCAGCGTTGGCAGCCAAACTGGTGAGCAGGGGACTGGGAACCGGGAATTCTGAACGGACTCAGCATTCACACACTTCTGCGTCCGTGGCGAGCGAGCGCCACGACCAGGGCACGGCCTTGCCGGCCTCAATCCTCTGGCTTCGCACGAGCTAAACAGGATCACACGAAGCGGTGGCCGAACTGGTGACTGCGGGACCGGAGACAGGGAATGGGAAAGGGCTTCGCTTCCCACTTCCCGGCTCCCCATACCCGGCTCACCAGTTCTGGTCCGTTGGCTCCTCGTTAGCGCAATTCTGTTTAGAACGGCGGTTGAATCATCAGCTTGGTGGGGTCCTGGGTGGCGGGCGGGACGGCGCTGGGCGTGGGTGTGATGCTTGGGTTGGCGTGTGTCCGGGGGGCGGGCGCGGAGCGAGCGGGCGGGACGGGCTTTGCCGTGGAGGCGGAGGGGGGAGTCGGGATAGGGGCGAAAGAGGGCATTGGGGTCGAATCCACGACATGCACCGTGGGCGATGAAGCGGAATCGGCCGAGGGTGCGGCAGGGGACTCGGTCGTGGAGGGGAAACCGACCCCCCAGAGGAGGCCGGCGGTGGCAAGCGTAAGCGGTAGTCCCAAGGCCAGCCAGCGAGGCCACCGGATAGTTCGCGGCGGAATGGGCTGCTCCTGCGAGGACACGGCTTCGGCAAGGCGCTTCTTCGCTTCCTCGGCGGTAGGAATCCGGAGGCTTCGCTCCTTCAGCAGTCCGGCGACGAGAGCGGCGAGGCCCGGAGGTACGGAGGGGGCGACGGTCTCGAGGGCGGGAAAGGACATGTGGGCGAGCGCTTTCAGGACCTGCCCGACGTTGTCGGCCTCGGTGGGTCTCTTGGCTGCGAGGCATTCGTACAGGATGACGCCGACGGCCCAGAGGTCGGCCCGGGCGTCGACGTTCTTTTCGCCGAAGGCCTGCTCGGGGGACATGTAATAGGGAGTGCCGACGAGCGCGCCAGTGTCCGTCATGCCCGCGCTCTGGGCGGCGGGACCGTCGAGGGCGGTGAGCTTGGCGACGCCGAAGTCGACGATCTTGACGTCTCTTTCGCCGGTGGCCGTGACGGAGAGGAAGATGTTTTCGGGCTTGAGGTCGCGGTGGACCACGCCGAGGGCGTGGGCGGCTTGCAGCCCAGAGAGCACGGGCAGCAGGATTTCTGCTGTTTCCCTGACGGACAGGGGGGCTTCCCGGTCGAGCTTGACCCGCAGGGACTCGCCGACGAGCAGGTCCATGACCAACACCGGAGAGCCGTCTTCGAGGGCGAGGACGTCGTGCACGGGGACGACGTTGGGGTGTTGGATCAGGCTTGCGGCGCGGGCTTCGCGCTTGAGGCGGGCGCCGAGCACGCCGGCGGGTTGCGACGGGTCCGCGCGCAGGAGTTTGAGGGCGACGTTGCGTCGGAGTTCGGTGTCCTCGGCGGCATAGACGACTCCCATGCCTCCGGCCCCCACGCGATGGAGCACCCGGTAGCGACCGACCTGATCGCCGGGCAGAAGACCCCGCAGGGGAGCGAGGAAGGGTTCCTGGGCCGCGTCGTCGGAGCCGGTGGGCAGCAGGGCTTCGGCGGTCCGCGCTAGCACGCGCCGGCACGTAGCGCAGTCCGCCAGATGGGCCTCTACCGCTTCTCGACGGGAGGCGTCGAGCCTCCCCTCCATGAAGTCCACGACCTCGTTGTCGTCGAGGCAACCCATCGAAGCCGTGTAGCACGAGCGCGTCGGCCGTCGTGAGCAATTCGGGGCACGGCGGAGGAGAAACGCGAGCGGTCAGTCGACACGGGACGGGTTCATTCGGTCGCACCTTCTTCCAAGATGCGACGAACGCTCACGTCGAGCTGGCTGCGGACGAGACGAACGATGCTCTCGAACTCCGCGGCGTCGAGGTGGAGCTTCTCCCGGAGGCGTCGACGGGTTTCGTCGTACAGCTCGTCGCGCGTGCCCGCGATCCATCGTGCCACGGTGGCCCGGTGCACCTGGTAGACCTGCCCGATCCGCTCGATGTTGAGGCCGTCGACGAGGTAGAGCTGCAGGATGGTGCGTTGCCTGGGATCGAGGGCGGTGAGGGACTCGGTGAACGCTTCGCGAAACTCGGTTCCGTATCGGACACGGAGGTAGTCGAGCTCGGGGTCGTCCGTGGCGGGGAGGCCTTCCGCTTGCCCCTCGTCGGAGGGGACAGCGGGCTTGCGAGACCGTTGCAGCTCGAGGGCCACCCGGACCGCGACGACGCGCAGCCAGCTCATCAACGGGCCGCGACCTGCGTAATCAGCGATCCGCGGAGGCGACGACGCGGTGCCCACGAGCAAGCGCTCGCGCAGGATCTGCTGGACCTCCTGGGCCACGGCCTCGGACCTGTCAATGCGGCGGATGAAGTCCGGTACGTGGGACAGGAAGCCGCGATCGAAGGCCTCGATGGCAGAGGGCGACCCGTACAGGCACCCGCACGCGAGGTACAGGTCCGGGCCATGGACCTCCTCGAGGTCCGTGTCACTGAGCCTCGAGCGCACGAACTCGACGACCTTCTCCGGCTCGACGTTCACGTCCGGCCAGGCCTGCCTCCAGGTGCTCATCCGCTGCCGTACGTCGTCCTCATCCATGCCAGGGAGCGTACACGCCCCGGCGAGGCCGTGCCACAGGCCCTGCAAAGCCGCCGTCGCCCTGGCGAACGCCATGGCCGTGAACCGGACCGGCAGCAAGCTGTGAAGAAGCATCCCATCCTTCCCGAGGTTCGACTCGCGGTGGCCTCGATCGGGAGATGCGGCGAGACGGGATCTGTCGCACCGAAGCCATGAGCTAGGAGCCGCTCACTCACAGACGCACGCGATGTAGTCGTCGTACGCGGCAGACGCCTCGGGGTGGTCGTCCCGGCAAAGGTCGAGGCATTCGTCACGGGACAACGTGCTCGACGCGCACGTGGCCACGCAGTCCTGGTGTGCCGCTCGCTTGGAGGTGAACAGATAGGTGAATGTCGCGAAGCTGCAGGGGGACTGGGAGGCGCACACGCCACAGGTCTCGGTGAGCACGCCGTTGTCGCAATTGTCGACGCAGTCGTCCTGACAGTCGTCCTCGGGGAATCCGCAGGTGCACATCTCGTACGCGCCTTCCCAAGCGCACGCGGTCGCGTACTTGTTACAGCAGGCGTTGGGGCACGAGGCGTCGGTTCCACACGCCTCGATGCAGTCGAAGAGGGCGTCGCGGTTCGGCGCTTGCTCGGCCTGGGTGCGGTACTCGCCACAGACTGTGGAGACGCACGTTTCGCAGTCGCCCTGCATGGGACCGTGTGTTGCGCAGGCCTGTGTGCATGGCTGTTCGCAGCTCGTGGGTCCGGCCTCCGCGGGCGCGTCGGGCACGTCGGGTGTGGTGTCCGTGGGGACCGTGGAATCCTGGGGGGCGAGCGTGTCGGTGTCGCTCGCGTCCGAGGGGCTCGCGTCGGGGTGGGTGCCGGGGGTGCTGTCCTCGGTGGAGCTGCAAGCGGGGAGCGATGTGACTCCTGCGAACAGGAGGGCGAGGATCGAAGTCGTGGAGCGCATGGGGGCGGAAGCGTAGCACCCTTGCGCCGCGAGTGGTCGCCACGGCGTCCTGGCAAGCGAGCGTTCTTTCGTGAAACGCATGGGCCATGCTTGCGGTTTCGGGTATCATGGCGCGTGCGGGTCGGGTGGAGCCCCTGGACCCAGGAGACAGCGCATGGATTCTCACCTTCGACGGGTTCGGGGGCGGCTTGCTTCCGCGATTCTGATCGTTTCCGTTGGGCTGCTCGCTTGCAGCAAGGAGAACACGGTCAGCGTGGGGACGGGCTGCACGACGGACGAAGAGTGCATCGACGACGGGAACCCGTGCACCAAGGAGGTGTGCGACGAGGGTACGTGCACGCATCCGATGGAGGAGGGCGGGGCGGCGTGCGCCGGAGGGCGATGTTACTCGGGAGCGTGCTGCAAGGGGTGCTGGGACGGGACGGTGTGCCAGGCGGGGTCAGATATCGCGACCTGTGGTGGTGGGGGTGATGCATGCAAGACCTGCGATGACGACAAGGAATGCACGCTCGACGCCTGCACGGAGAGCGTTTGCGAGAACGCGCCCACCCGAGAAGGGGAGTCTTGCGCGGGCGGGCGATGCCGATCCGGCGTGTGCTGTGGGGGTTGCTGGGACGGAGTCCTTTGCCAGGATGGTCAAGACGACCCGACCGCGTGCGGCCAGGGTGGTGCAGAATGTGTCGAGTGTGCGGCGGACGAGTGTGGGGCAGTGACCTGTGCCGAGGGGGCGTGCGTGCCGCAGGAGGCAAAGGACGGGGACCCCTGTGCGAATGGAGCGGGGGCGTGCCACGCGGGTGCTTGCTGCACGGGGTGCTGGGATGATCAGGCCACCTCGTCGCCGTGCCGACCGGGCAACGAGGTCACTGCGTGCGGCGTCGCCGGGGCGGGCTGCGTGTCCTGCAGCGACGGACAGGCTTGCACGGCGGAGGCTTGCAACGAAGGTCAGTGCGAGCAGCCAACGCCGGTTGCGGACGGGACGCCCTGCCCCGGTGGGGCGTGTTCCGCGGGAGCATGTCATTGCGGTGCCTACGGCGAACCGTGCTGCGAGAGTGGCGATGCGTGCGAAGCCGACATGGCTTGTCAGGATAACGGCGCAGCCGGGGTTTGCGTTGCGTGCGGGGATGCCGGTGAGGCATGTTGCGAGGCAGATGCCTGCGGAGACGGGTTGGTTTGCGAGTCGGGCTCGTGCAAGGCGTGCGGCGCCATCAGCCAACCGTGCTGCGAGGGAGAAGTCTGTGGCGCGGGCTCGTGCATCGCGGGCACGTGCAAGGCATGCGGAGGGGTAGGAGAGTCCTGCTGTTCGACCTCCCCGCAGTGCACCTCGGGCACCTACTGTGACACGACGTCGACGTGCAGCACCGCGTGTGGGGCCGAGGGTGAACCCTGCTGCGAGGGGGACTCGTGTGACGCGTCGGTGTTGGTGTGCGAAGGCTCCCAGTGCGTGTCGTGTGGAGCGCCGACGGAGCCGTGCTGTGCGGGAAATGATTGTCAGGCGTGGGCCACGTGCGATGGGGGGACGTGCGGCGCTTGTGGTCGGGGAGGTGAGGCTTGCTGTACGGGAACGACAGCCTGTGACAGCTACCTGTGGTGCGACACCTCTACGTGCAAGGGTTGTGGGAAGAAGATGGCTGTGGGCAGCGATCACCGGTGTGTCATCCGGAGCGACGACACGCTGTGGTGTTTGGGAGGGAACAGCGAGGGACAGCTCGGGGACGGCACGGGGACGGGATCGGGGACGACGCCTGTACAGGTGGCTGTGCCTGGCGGTGGTGTGGTGGTGGACGTGGCGGCGGGGGAGATGCACACGTGCGCAAGGAAGGACGACGGCACCTTGTGGTGCTGGGGGCACAACGTCATGAGTCCCGTGGAGAAGGTGGTTCCGGGGAGTGGTGCGGTGACGGCGGTATCTCTCGGAGGCCGCCAGGGCTGTGCACTTCGTGGCGGTACGGTGTCGTGCTGGGCGAACGGGACGGCAGCCGTCGAGGTCACACTCCCCGCAACGCCGACAGAATTGGCAGTGGGCCAACTGCACGCGTGCGCCCGCACCTCGGACAATCGCCTGTACTGTTGGGGTCAGAACGATCGAGGCCAGCTCGGCGTGAACCCTTCCACCACGCCGAGCAGCGCGACTCCGGTGGAGGTGGATTGGCCGGGAGCGCTTTCGGTACCGGTCAACCATGTCGCGGCGGGTAGCAAGCATACGTGCGCGCGAGAGACGACGGGCCAGGTGTGGTGCTGGGGCGACAACGTCAGCGGCCAGCTCGGTAATGGCGCGACCTCGCAGTTCCCGGTGGGCGAGCCCGTGCAGGTCGGAAGCGCGCTGGGGCTCACCACAGCGCACCTCGTGGCCGGGAGCGCGCACACCTGTGCGAAGAAGGTGGACACGTCGTTGTGGTGCTGGGGAGGGAACACGATGGGCCAGCTGCTCTCGGGGACGCTGAGCCCGTCGCTGGTTCCCGCGGCGAGCACGCTGGGGTCCGAGGTGGTCGACGTGCGGGCGCATCAGCTGATGACCTGTGTGCTGCTCGCGGACGCCACGGTTCGATGCTCTGGGGTGAGCGGCTCCACGCCCACCGTGGTCCAGGTGAAGCTGAATTGTCCCTAGCGGGATAGACAGTGGGGGAACGCGGGGCGGGTACGGCCCCGCGCTCTTACGGTGAAGTCAGAGGGACCGGCGACGCCGGAGCGAGGCGAGACCGGCGAGCAATGCGACAATTGCCCATCGACCGTCGGAGCCGGAGGTGGGTACGCGACACCCACAACCGGACTCGCTGGTTGCCGTGGCAGGAGGGGTAGCCGGTCCGGCTTCCGAGCCCGCGTCGGTGGTTGATCCGCCCGTCCCGGCGGTGCCGCCCGAGCCACCGGACCCGCCCGCGCCACCGGACCCGCCCGTGCCGCTATCCGTGCCCGATTCCACGCAATGCCCGGTGGCATCGCATTCCGCCGGGGCCACGCAGTCGTTCGAGTCTTCGCAGGACAGCTTGCAGGTGTTCTCGTCCTCACAGATGTACGGAGCGCAGGGCTTGTCCTGCGCCGTGCCGCATTGACCAGTTCCGTCGCACGTGGCCACGGTCGCCGTCGCGTCCGCACAGCTACTTGCGCAGATCACGGCGGAACCCGGGTACGAGCAGGCGGTGGCCTCGATACCGTCACAACTACCCTTGCAAGGCGCTGTTCCGTCGCAGGGCTCCCTGTTTCCCAAGGGCGAACCGGTCACGGGAGCGCAGATACCGACCGACCCGGCCACCGAGCAGGCCTCACACTGACCCTCACATTCCTCGTTGCAGCACACCCCGTCCACGCACCAGCCAGACCCGCACTGCGTCCCGATGGTGCACGGGGAACCCAGCTGCCCCGGCGTCGTGCAGACGTTGTCCACACATAGGTTTCCGGTGGAGCAGTCGTTCGCGTCGACGCACGACGTCATGCAAACGCTATTCTCACAGACGTAAGGGGAACAGTCCGTGCCGGTGGGATCGTTCACGCAGGTTCCGGAGCCGTTGCAGGTCTGGCCCTTGACCAGGTTGCCGTCGCATGCGGTGGGTCCGCACGCGGTCCCCTGGATGTAGAGTCGGCAGGCGCCCGTTCCGTTGCACTGGCCGTCGTAGGAACAGCTCGCGGGCGGGTTCTCGACGCAATCGTCGTGGGGGTCCGTGTCTTCGCGGGCGGGACCACACAGTCCGTCCGCGCCCGTCTGCTTGGTGGAAGCGGAACACGCCTGGCAGGGGTCACTGCAGGCCGTGTTGCAGCAGACCCCGTCGACGCAGAAGGTCGACGTGCACTCGTAATTTTCATCACAGGGCGAGCTGTCCGATTTCTTCGGCACACAGTCGCCCGATATCGCGCAGTAGTATCCCGCAATGCAGTCCGCGGCGGACGCGCAAGGCTTCGCGCACCCAACGTTGGCCTTGCACACGTGCGGGGAGCACTCCGTGCCCGACGGCATGTCCACGCAGGTGCCGGTTCCGTTGCACATCTGCCCCTTGGCGACGGTCCCATCGCAGATGGCGCCGGTTCCGCACGGGGAGCCGGCCGTGTAGAGGCGACAACCTCCTAGGCCATTGCAGGCTCCGTCGAGCCCACAGGCACCCTCGTCCTCACAGTCGTTGTCCGGATCGGCGCCGGTCTCGACTTCCGCGCAGTCGCCGTCCTGCCCTCCCCCCTTTTTCGCGTTCGTGCATGCGAAGCACAAGGATCCACACGCCTGGTTGCAGCAGACCTGATCCACGCAGTGGTTCGATCCGCACTGCGTCGCTGCGGTGCATGGCTGTCCGTTGGCGAGCTTCGGAACACACTGGGAGTTGCTGCAGAAGTTGCCGGTCACGCAGTCCTGGTCTCCGGTGCAGTTCGTCAGGCAGCCAACGTTCGTCTGGCACACGTAGGGGGAGCACTCCGTTCCCGTCGTGTTGTTGATGCACGCCCCGGACCCGTCGCACATCTGCCCCGTGGCGATGGTCCCCACGCATTGGGTGGAGCCGCAGTTCGTGCCGACCGCGAACAAACCGCATGCGCCGAGGCCATTGCAGTACCCGTTCTCCAGGCAGGGAAGGTTGACGTCGCACTCATCGGACGGGTCCTTCTGCGCGTACACCGGTTCGCATGCGCCGTCGTTCCCTCCTCCTTTTCGGAAGGCACTGCAGGCACGACACAGCCCGGTGCATTCGTTGTTGCAGCAGACGCCGTCCACGCAGAAATTAGAGAAGCACTCCTTGGCGGCACCGCAAAGCTCGCCCAGGGGTTTCTTGTCGAGACAGGCGCCGTCCTGACAGTAGCGCCCTGTCGTGCCGGCCTGGCAGTCGGTGTCCGCGGCGCAGGTCGTGAGGCACGTTCCGGTGGCCGTGTTGCACTTGAAGGGAGAGCAATAGGTGGCGACCGTGCTGTCCTGGATGCACGCGCCGCCCCCGTTGCAGTGCTTCACGTAGGCGTTGTCCGACTGGCACGCCGTTCCGCAGAACGTGGTGTTGTCCCACTTTCGGCATGCCCCGGACCCGTTGCACGTGCCGTCGTCCCCGCAGGACGTCTCGGGCGACTGCGTGCACTCCAGGTCGGGGTCGTCCCCCGCCGTCACGCCGCGGCAAAGGCCGTCGGCCAGGCCAGTCTTGGCTTGGCTGCACGCATAGCACAGGGCGCCGCACGTACTCTCGCAGCAGACCCCATCGACGCATGGCAGGCCGCCCAGACACTGCCCGATCTTGGCTGGGTTGCACTCGCCGCCCTGCACGACCTTCTCGATACACACGCTGCCGTCACAGAAGTGACCCGCCGCGCAGTCGGCTTCGATGGCGCAACTTGTGAGGCACGTTCCGGTGGCCGTGTTGCACTTGAAGGGAGAGCAATAGGTGGCGACCGTGCTGTCCTGGATGCACGCGCCGCCCCCGTTGCAGTGCTTCACGTAGGCGTTGTCCGACTGGCACGCCGTTCCGCAGAACGTGGTGTTGTCCCACTTTCGGCACGCCCCGGACCCGTTGCACGTGCCGTCATCTCCGCAGGACGTCTCCGGTGACTCCGTGCACTCCAGGTCAGGGTCTTCCCCTGCCAACACGCCACGGCAGAGGCCGTCGGCTTGTCCCGTCTTGGCTTGACTGCATGCGTAGCAGAGGGCGCCGCACGTACTCTCGCAGCAGACCCCATCGACGCACGGCAGTCCGCCTAGACACTGGCCTATCTTGGCCGGGTCGCACTCGCCGCCCTGCACGACCTTCTCGATACACACGCCGCCGTTGCAGAACTGCCCGGCGGAGCAATCGCCTTCATCGTCGCAGGTCTCACCGCAGGCGTCCGGCCCCGCTACCTCGACACAACTGTACAAACCACAGTTCTGGGTCTCGGCCTGACTACACAGTCCCGTTCCGCTGCAGCGCGTCCACCCAAGCGTCGTCGCCGTGGTGCAATGCTTCTCCACACAGATGGTCGTGTCCGGGTAGAGCTGGCAAGACGATGCGGAGCCGACGACCTCCCCGGAACAGAACCCGGTCTGCTGGCAGCTGGAGGGCGACTCCAACGCACACTCGCCGTCCAGGTCGGTTCCCGCGGCCACGGGGGCGCACACCCCGCTCGTGCCGCCTGTCTTCGCGGAGGAACAGGCCATGCAAGGGGCCGCCGTGCACGCCGTCGCGCAGCACACCCCGTCCACACAGAACTTGCTTTCGCATTGGCCGACCGCGTCGCAGGTTGCGCCGTTGGCCTGCACCAGGAACCGAAGGCACGAGTTGAGCACTGCGCCGCTGTATCCACCGCACACGATGGCCGCGTTGTTCGTGCCTCCCGCGTAAGAGACGGTCGCCGCCTGATGATCGGCACGGGAGCCCCCGAGACTTCCGGCGTCCAGGGAGACGAACGGGGAGATGCCCCCCTTCTTCAGGATCATCGAATCGGAGCGGGTCCCCGTGTCGTATCTGCCCCCCATGAAGACCACGTTCTTGGTCGACGAAGGTCCGTCGACCACGGCGGCAGCGAAGCTGTAGCGGGGGGACGGCAGCGTGACGCTGGGAGTCACGAACTGGTTGTCCGCGCCCCAATACTCGATGGTATCCACGGCGGAGCCTGCCGATCGCCCGCCCGCGAGAAGAACGACTCGGCACTCGTTCCCGGGGCAAGGGGTGTTTCCCCGTTCCGACAGGGCGGCGACGTGCCGCGAGCGCCCGAGGGAGAGGTCGGTGACGAGCGTGAAGGCGTTCGTGCTCGCCGTGTAGATCTCCGCCGATTGGTAGGAGGCACCTGCGGCGTTCTCTCCTCCAGCGACAAGGACGCGCTCCGCCCCCCAGGGGACCCACGTGGCCGTGTGGTAGGCACGGACCCCCCCCGTGAGCGATGGCGTCGTACCCGTCGCGAAGGTCTGGCTCAGCGAGTTGTAGACTTCGGACGTGGACGCTGGCGCATTGCACGAGGTAGTGCCCGTCAGCCCCCCCACGATGAGGACATTGAGATTGGACAGCAACGTGGCCGTGTGATACCTCCGCCCGCCCTTCATCTTGGAAACAAGCGTGCTCCACGTCGAACCGTTCCAGACCTCCGCACTGTCCAGGCAGGTCGCCCCGGTGGTCGACCCCCCGGTGACGACGACCGAACCCGTTGCGAGCAACGTGGCGGTGTGTCCGGCCCGCGCCACGTCGAGGCTGTCGGTGTTCGCAAACGTATTCGACGACGGGTTGTAGATCTCCGCGGTAGCCGTCGTGGCGGACAGGTTTGCCAGCGTGCCCCCGCCTGCGACGAGCAGACGGTTACTCGTGATGTTGATCATCGTGAATGTCGTGCGGGCCGTCGTCATCGAGTCCGTTGCTTCCCAGCCCGGGTCGAGCACCGCGGGATAGCGGGTCTTCGCGTCATCCCACGCGACGGTCACGAGGCACGAGTCCGAGCCCGGCGCGGTGACGGCCCGATCCCAGGGCGCCGCAGGGGACGTGTCGTGCGCGCACCCCTCGACCGAGACGCGCGGCTGGTGGGTCTCGCCGTCGGCGCCGACCACATACGGTGCCTTCATGCGCAGGCGCGGATCGCCCTGGGCATTGAGAAACTCCAGCACGTTCTCGACGAAACGAAGACCGGGAACCTTGCGGACATCCACCTGATAGTGCACCGCCGATCGGGAAGGACGCTTCGCAAAATAGACGTAGTCTTCCACCCCCGCCGCGTGCGCTCGGTGAGCAACGTCCGCCCCATCCTCCGTGACCCCGAGATACATCGCTATCCCGTCCACCTCGTGGCGACGTGCCGGCTGGGCTCCCTCCAAGGCAAACGAAATGCCGACGCCGGACTCCGGGTCGTCTAGCAACACCGGCTGGGAGGCGTTGGAGGGTAGCTCCACGCGGGTGCGTCGTTCGCGGTGGGCACCATCGTCAAAGAGCGGAATGGTCCCACCGCTCGGTTGGGCCTCGAAGCGCGAAGCGATCCCGGGTCCGATCACCGGGACCAAGGACTCCAACTGGGCCTCAGGATCGCCCGGCCCGATCGGCAACGCCGCTGCATGAGGCGCCAGGTCACGTGGCATGGTGACCTGATCGCGGATGCTTGCCAGGCGTGTGCGAGCGGCCCCGTCGCCATCCATCGCCGTCGCGACGGTCCTGTCCGTGGGACCGGAGGGCACCTCGCTGGAACAGCCCCCGAGAACGGCCAGGCTCGCAACAAGCACCGGCGAAACCTGGATTCCCCTCACGCGCCTTCTCGAGAGCATGACCCCTCCTCCTTCGTGGCGCACCTTCGCGCCTCCAGAATGGTGATGGCAGCGTACCGTTTGCACGGTCTCACCGTCAACCGGTGGTCCTCAAAAAGTGCGGGAAAAACGCGCAAACTGACGTAGATGTCAGACCTTCCTCCCGTGGACCCTCTTCATTTCCCGCCCCCACCATGTCATGGTGCCCGAGAAGGTGGACCCGGCGTGCAAGTGCTACCAGGCAGAAGACGATGGCGGATGGTCGCGCTGGCGACGGCGGTGGCCGTCTCGTCCTGCGGCGTGGACCCCCTGCCCCCGCTCGGTGAGGTGGTTCTCGTCGTCCACTCCGACCTGCCCTCCCCCCGCATCGCCGGCCGGCTTCGTATTGACCTGTACGACACGGACGGCCGCTGGTTCCTCTCTCGCGACTTGGCCCGACCCAACGCCGACGATTGGCCCGTAAGTTTTAGCGTGTATTCGGAGGACCCTTCCCCCAAGCACGTCTGGGTGCGACTACGCGTCTATCCGGAAGGCAAAGTGCGGGACTACCTCGGCGAGCGATTCCAAGACTGGCCCGTGGTGCTGTCCCCCGACGCGGACGGCAGCGGGCTCCCTCGACTGATGGTCGGCGGAATCGACGAAACCCCCGCGACCGAGCCGGACCCGCTGCTCACCGTCGATCGCCTTCTTTTGCTGCAGATTCCGAAGGAGGAGCGCGTCTACGTGGGTGTCACCCTTCGCGGGACTTGCGCTGGGACCATGCCTTCGTTCGGACAGGGACCGGTCCCGGGAGAAGCACGCAGCTGCGTGAATGTCGCGCAGCAAAGAGAGGTCGTGACCGCCGAGCCCCTCTCGCCCACGCCTCCCGCGATCGACAAGACCTCGTGGCTCGACGCGTCCTGCGAGGCGTTGGGGGACCCGGGCCCCCTTTGCATCGCAGGCGACGTGATGGTGTTCGGCAATCGCTTCCTTGTCTTCGGTAACTTCACGGACGCGGCACCCGAACGCTTGGTGGGCATTCCGCGCTTCCGCATGGACGCCGAGGAGGTGACCGTGGGCCGGTTCCGGGATGCCGTGCGGCGCGGTTTCGTGGCACCGGACTCTGTGACGCCTCTCGATGAGCCTCTGTCCCCCGCGCAAGGGGCGTGTACCTTCACGTCCGCCCCCGGCGACCGGGAGGACTACCCCCTAAACTGCGTGACCTGGGCCACCGCACGCGCCTTTTGCGTGTTCGAAGGGGGCGACCTGCCGACCGAAGCGCAGTGGGAGCTTGGCGCCACACAGGAGGGAAGGGACGTCAAGACGCCCTTTCCCTGGGGACAAGACGACCCCGCCTGCGGTGAGGTGGTGTTTGGCAGAGCCGAGCTTGCGGGTATTGAAGGGTATTGCGCGCAGAACGGCTGGGGCCCCATCGCGCTCGGTGTGCAGGACGCACGGGATGTCTCGCCATCCGGCCTGCGGGGGCTCGCGGGGGGCGTTTCCGAGTGGGTTCGCGACGCGGGCGAGGGCTACAAGCACCCATGCAGGGCCGCGTCGGTCGTGAACCCGTGGTGCGACCTCGAAGGGGCGCCAAATCGAGTCGTGCGCGGCGGAGCCTGGGCGTCTCCCCCCCCCACCCTCGTGGGCACGTTTCGCTTCACCCGTCCTGCCGCCACGCGATCCGACTTCGTGGGCTTCCGGTGCGTGACCGAGGGCAAGCCATGAGAGCGAGCCATGGACCTTGGCTCGTTTTTTCGCTCGCTCTCGTAAGCTGCGGCGTCGATGACTTGCCGCCCGAAGGGCAAGTCGTCCTCCATGTCGCCACGGACGCGCCCTTGCCGCTCGCGCAAGGGCAAGCGCCTTCGGACTCGCATGTGGCCCTCTTCGACCGGCTGTCCTTCGAGGTCTTCCCTCCCGGGTCCAGCGAACCTTGTGACGCGTGCTTTCGCGCGTTCGAGGTGGACGAGGCGATGTTTCACGCGTCGCGAGCGTCCGTGGGCATCGTCTCCGCCGCGGCCGGCGTGCGCGTTCGGGTGAGGCTCTTTCGTGGCAACCTGGATGCGCCTTCGCCGCGGGACACGTCGACGATCGAGTCGGTGGTTCTGCTGCCTGCGGTCGGCGAAGGTGACGTACGGCACCTGACGGTCGAGCTTTGGACGGAGGAGGTCGGGCGTCCGCGTGGGTCGATCGACGATCCCGCCCCTGCCGAGGAAGGACGACCGGTGGGTCCGCTGGCCGGAAGCTGGCGAGGCTCTCTGCGCCAACCGTGCGAAGGCGAAGCGGGCTCCGAGGAGGTTTGTGTGCCAGGGGGAGGCTTCTGGATGGGAGACCCGCGCCTCGACCTCGCCGGTGCGCCCGAGTACCAAGGGGCAAACGAGCGAGTGGTCGCGCTGTCTCCCTTCTTCCTCGATCGTACCGAGGTGACCGTCAGGGCGTTCCGGGCGTCGGGGCTCGCCGAGACGCTGGGGACCGGCGAGGTCTACAACCCGCAGCCTGCGAGCGCGGGCGGCTTGTGCACGTACGAGGAGCAAGAGGGAGCCTCGGAGGATGTTCCCGTCAACTGCCTCACGTGGCGCCTCGCGCGCGCCTACTGCGAGAAGCAAGGCAAGCGCTTGCCCACCGAGGCGGAGCTCGCGTACGCATCGTCCGCGCTGGGGACCGCCTCCTTCGTGTGGGGAGAAAAGGTGCCGTCGTGCGGAGAGGCCGTGTTCGGTCAAGGTGTGGCCTGCGGATCGCCCGAGGTGGGACCGAGCAGGGTGGGCTCGGGAACGATCGACCGTCTGTCGCTGCCTTCGGGCGAGCTGTTCGATCTCGCGGGCAACGTGATGGAGTTCGCATCGGACTTCTGGCAGCTGGACGCGGAGCCTTGCTGGAAGGGAAGCGGGGTGCTGACGGACCCGCGGTGCGACGCGCCGAGCTCGATGGACCGTGTGGCCCGCTCGGTGCGTGGGGGGCACTTCGCGGACCCGCCGCTGTTCTTGCGCGCGGCCTTGCGCACGTCCATCGAGGGCGAGTCCAAGGCAGTAAGCGACCGCGTGGGATTCCGCTGCGCGCGCGACGGGATCACAATCCGGAGAACCACAGAGGACGCAGAAGGCACAGAAGGTTGATGCGGAGGTAGGTCGTGCGTGTTGCGCCTGACTCTGCCCATTCCTGGTTCTCTGTTCCGTGTTCCGTGTTCTCCGCTCCTAGTTGATGGCCGTCATCCGTCCATGGTCGTTGCCGGGCCTCGTCCCGGTAGGGACTTCGGGCACGCAGCACTTGACCTACTAGACCCCTCAGGACAGGCTCACGAGTTCCTCCCACCGCGCCACGCTGGCGTCCACGTCTTCGCGAAGCCGCTGGTGACGAGCGAGGGCTCGCTCGATGCGCTCCGGGTCCTGCGACTCGATGGCAGACCGCACGTCGGCCGCCGCCATCTCCACGTGACGGTCGAGCGAGTTGACGAAGAATTCGAGGGTGGTGAGCGCCACGGAGAACCGATCCGGAGGGACGTCAATGCGACGAGTCGATCGTCGCGAGCTGTCGGGGGGGTCGGGGGCCATCGCGATCTGGGCGCGCGCCACGCGTTCCGCGAGCTCCCCGAGCGTGATGGCGATCTGCTTGGCGGACAGGCGTTCTCGCGCGGTGGGGTGATGCGCGACGAGGCTGTCGATGAGCTCGACGACAGGGCGAGGTACGCCGGGCCGGACCTGCGCGAGGGAGCGACGCGCGGGGTTGATGATGGCCTCCTTGCGCACGTGCATGGGGGCGTCTTGCAGGGGGCAGGGCAGCACGAGGGGGGTGTCGCGGGTGAGCATCCAGAAGACGGTGGCGGCAGCGGAGTAGATGTCCGCGGCTGGGGAGACCTGGATGAAGTTGCGAACCTGTTCGGGTCCCATGGTGAGGGTCGAGCCGCCGGCTTCGCCCGCGAGGGTGATGTCCATCGCACTCAGATCGATCCGGCTCTTGGCGAGGCCGAAGTCCGCGAGCTTGGCGCGCACGCCGGCGCGGAGGTCACGCCCCGTGAGCAAGACGTTGGCAGGGGATACGTCGCGGTGGACGATGCCGAGCTCGTGCGCGTAGCCGAGGGCACGAAACAGGTCGGCGCCGAGCCAGAGCACGTCTTGCACGGGCTGCTCGTGTCCCGCGAGGTCGAGGGCGTTGCCCCCGCTGACGAACTCCGAGACGATGTACGGGTGCTCGTCGTGCGTTCCTACCTCGTAGCAGCGGACGATGTTGGGGTGGCGCAGGGCTGCCGCGATGCGCTGCTCGCGCAGGAACCGATCCATGGCCTTCTTCGCCACGCCGCCTGCTCGGAGCATCTTGATCACGACGTGGACGCCGTCGTCCGACACGGCCTCGAGCAGCAGCCCCATGCCGCCCTGTTGGAGCTTGCCGAGTACCTGAAAGCGACCGACGCGGTCGGGCAGGTCAGGAAAGAACTTGCGCTTCTCGTCCCTGCACGAAGGGCAAAGCCAGCCCGCGTCCCACAGGTCCGGTGAGGGCGCCGGAACGCCCGTGGCCCCGCACGCGTCGCACGAAAGGACTTCCTCGGTCTTCGCGTCACCCGACAGGGCTCGGATGCCGCGCGGAGGGGTCAACGACGACGCGGGGGATATGACGAGCTGGGGCTGGTGATATTGCGACGCGTCCGCGACCTCGTAGATCGAGACATCGTCGGCGCCCTCCGTGGGCATGGGCCTGTCGCTGCCGTCGTAGACGAGGCGCAGCAAGGTGTTGCCGAGACGCACGACGTTACCTGGGGCGAGCCGCGCCCATCGCACGGGCATGCCGTTGACGGAGGTGGTCTTTCGTCCCGCGAGGTCGTGCAGATAAACGCCGTCGGGCTGCACCTCGACGCGTGCGTGGTGCCGGGACAGGAAGCGGTCTTCCTGGGGCAGGAGCAGGTCGACGTCGGCGGCGCGCCCGAGGGTGACGGACTGGTGGTTGGGCAGCGGGAGACGCAAACCGGCGCGCGGGCCTGAGGAGATGACGAGGCTGTAGGGCATGACCGATCCTGCTCGCGCGAGGGCAGAGGAGCGCCCCCGACCCTCAGCGCTATAGCATCAACCCGGTCAGGTATCGATGTGATCGGTGGATGCCTCTACCCACGCACTGCCCCCCAAGCCATCCTCGCCGTGAACCCGGCTCCCTCCCCCCCTAGCGCGATGCGCGCGATGTCCTCCTGCAGCCTCTCGGACCGCAAGGAGGCGCGGAAAAGCCGGTCGAGCAACCACGGTACCGCGAATACGTGCCGCAGCCAGCCGTTGAGACGGAGGACCGAGAGCAGTTGATCGGTGCACGCCCACGCATAGGGCATCAGATCGCGACGCCCGAAGGAACCCAACTGCGCGGCTTGCACCACGACCCTCCCCGCGAGGTCCCCCGACTCCAGTGCATACTCGATTCCCTCGCCGGTGAGAGGGTTCACGAACCCTGCCGCATCCCCCGCCAACAGCGCCCGGTCGAACACGAACTCCCCAGGAGAGGCCGTCATCGGCAACGGATGCCCCTTCACCCGGCCCACCCGACACGCGTCCCCAAGCACCCGACGGATACGTGGGAGAGCCAGAAACGCTTCGTGGACCTCGTGAAGACTCCGCCCCCTCGCCCTGAGTTGGTCCATCCGCAAACCGATTCCCACGTTGGCCCTCCCTCCGGGCAGCGGGAACACCCACCCGTACGCCGGAAGCACCGCCCGGTCCCACACCAACATCAACGCACGGTCGTGCTCGAGCACCACGTTCTCGTAGATGCCGCGCATCGCCGTCGCGGTCTGGCTGGGCGCAAAGGCAGGCGCACCCAGCGACCGACGGACCACCGACGGCATCCCGTCGCAGCCGATGACCACGTCCGCATCCAGGGTGGACCCGTCGTGCAAGTGAAGGCGTGCGTAGGTTAGGTGGACGGAGACGCGGTCCACGCGGACGTCCTGCCGGAGGTCGGCGCCCGCCTGGGCGGCACGTTGAGCAAGGCGTTCGTCGAGCGTCGCGCGAGGAATCACGAGCGCCTGGCCGCCGTGGATGGTCCCTGGCAGCTTGGCCAGAAGCTCGATGCCGCCGGGTGACACCAGGTGGCTATGCGTGATGGGCGCGCCCTCGAGCGCGAGGTCGAGCCCCATACGACGCAGGTTTTGCACGGCGCGCGGGGTGCACCCTTCGCCGCACACCTTTTCTCGCGGGTGGTGCGTGCGATCCAGAAGGACGGTGCGCAGTCCATGAGACGCGGTGACGTAGGCGGCGGCGGACCCCGCGGGTCCTGCACCGACGATCGCAACCGTGGCCCTGCCATGTTTCATGGGAAACTCCGGCCATCCTGTCCCAGGAACCGCCGATCGCATAGAGCCATTTTCGAGGCTCAACCCGAGCCCGGAAACCACAGAGGGCGCAGAAGCCACAGAAGGCGATAGTGTTGGTGCGGAGTTTGGCAGCGCGGGTGACGCCGCCGGTACCAATCCGCCGACGCAGCGACTCGACACCGTCGAATCGAGCGCGGGGCGCAGGCTTCAGTTCACCGCCATGCCGGCCTTCGCGCTCGCGTTGTCGGGGGATACCGTGAGCACTTGCTGGAACATCGTGCGCGCCTCCGCCCTCCTGCCCATCTTGAGCATGGCCCAACCAAGACCCGTCTGGAACGTCAGGTCCGCGGGATACTCCACCACCAGCTTGCGGTACGTCGTGGCGCTGTCCGGGTAGTTGCCGAGGGAATACTGCGCATGCGCAAGGCGCGCCCGCGCGACCATGCTGTTCGCGTCCAGCTTGAGAACCTCCCGGCACGCACGCTCCAGGTCGCGCCACTTGCCCTGGGCCAGCAGCGGAAGCGTCAGTCCGAGCTTCGGCTCGATCGCCGCGGGTTGCAGCGCGATCGCCTCGTTGTAGGTACGAGCTGCGTCGTCAAAACGCCCCGCCAGGTACGAGAGCCACGCCATGCGCGCCTTCAGAAAGTACGAAGAGCCTCCGCGCGAATGCACCTCGCGCATCTTCGCGAGCGCCCCCGCGGCGTCCCCCTTCGCCTCCAGCTCGTACGAGCTTCGATACAAATCACCGATGGCCGGCGGGTCTGCCGACGCAACCATCGACATCGTCAGCAGGGCAAGCCCAAGTGTCGCCGAAACAAGGGAGCGAGTCTTCTTGATCATCGTCGATCTCCTCTCTGCAAAGCCGGTGACCAGCGCAGTCCGATCGACGCGCCGGCGTAGATTCCCTTCGTGTCGTCCAGACGGAGCGTCTCCACCTGGGCCTGCAAACCGAGCTGCCAGGTCGGGCTCATCGGCACCAACAAGGCAGCGTTGCCCCCGAGCCAGGTCTCGGGCGTGAGCGTGAGCACCGACGGCTCGGCCGCCGAGAACGCCCAGCGCTCCGTGCCCAGGTGCCCTCGCACGTGCAGCTCGCTGCGCTCCTTCGCCCACGAAAACCCAGCCCACCCGCTGGTGTCGCCCCCGGCTTCGTCGTTCGTGTGGCGCAAACCCGCCGCAAGCCCGATCGTAGGCGACGGCCACACGTACAAGCCTGGAACGACCTGGAGGTTCCAACCTGTCGAGCGGTGCATCGCTGCGGCGTCGGCCTGCAGGCCGAAGGTGGACCCGGCTCGCAGCTGCAACCCCGCCCCCGGCACCGCGTCTTCGTCGGGCGGCATCACCCCGATGCCCAGCACCTGCCCATCCACGTAGGCGCTCGTGAAACCGAATCCGCCGTACACTTCATGCTGGTGCAAAACCTCGATTCCCCCGTCGCTCTGCTTTCCCCGCCGCGACCCGGAAGGCGGGCCTTCGATCTGCACGGCGCTGCCCACGTACCGGTAGGCGGCGCGAAGCCGCCAGGTGTCGTCGACTTGCCAGGGGATGTGCAAGAAAAGGGCGCCCGCGGTCCATCGATCCTGCGGGAAGGCTTGGTGAAGGACGCCGAGCCAGAGCTCGGGGTCCACGTGGGAAGCAGGGCCAGCCACATCGAGACCCCGCAGGGCCTCCGCGTGGTTGGCGTCGATGGCGAGGGCCGTGCCGAAGTCCTCCCGCGCCCCCGCCTTGTCTCCGTGATCGAGACGCGTGAAGCCTCGCTGCGCATGGGCCGAGGCGAGCCCTTGCTGGGCTTCCGGTCCCGCACCCGCAAGGTCTTTCGCGCGCGCATATCCCGCGATCGCCGGGTCCGAGTCCCCCAGCTGCAGGCTCAGCCACGCGAGCCGGACCGTCACCTCGTACCCCTCCGGCGTCGCTCCCCAAGCCTGCCAGAGCAACGCCCGAGCCCCCTCGACGTTCCCCTGCTGCTCGAGCTGGACCGAGCGGTCCCATGCGCCCGCGCGCAGGTCCTGCGGATCCCCCGCGGGTTGCGCCCCGGCTCCTGCGGCAAGCGCGGTGACCAACGCCACCCCGCCCATGACTGCGCGTCCTCTCATGGCTTGCGGCCCTCCTCGTCCTGCCCCAAAGGCTGCATCGACACAACGGTCTTGCGCCCCGCATGATCGATCTCGAAGCGGTGGGGACCCGACCCGAGCGATAGCACGGCCCTGGTCGACCATCGCTTTGCGGTGCCCGTCACCACGACCTTCCCTTCCTCGCGCTCCACCCGGTAGTCGAACGAGAGGCTGCCGAAGTTCGGCGCCACGACCGCGAGCAGATCCGCAGGCACACGGAGCCATGCTGCTAGCAACAAACGACGGGGTAGCGAGTCGCTGAAGGACAGCGGCGCTGCCTGATCGAGCGGCACGCGCGCCATGCCGAGCAGCACGTAACGAAGCAACGACCGCGGGCTTCCCTCGAAGTCGACGAACACGACGGCCGCGTCGTACGGGTCCAGGAAGAGCCGGGCGAGCTTGGACCGAAGGAAACGGCGCCCGAGCAAGTCCACCTCCACCACGACCTTTTCCCGCTTGCCGCGCGCCTTGTCGACGAGCTCGAAGGCCATGCCCGGCTTGAAGGCGAGGGCGCGCGCCATCGCTTCGTCGCGGATGACGGGGCGGACGAGCTCGCCTTCGCGCGGGACGACGCGGTTGGCGAGCTTGTGGCCTGGCTCGGCTCGGGTGACGACGTCCCCGAAGTCGGCCGGAATCGTGGGGCTTCCGATCGTGGGGGCGCGCTGGACCTGGAAGTGCAAGTGAGGCGTGGGGGAACGTCCGGAGTTGCCGCAACGCCCCAGATCCATGCCCACGGTCACCACGTCGCCCACCTTCACACGGATGCTCCGAGCCTGCAGGTGCGCATAAACCGAGTACAACCCCGCGCCGTGCGCGATCACCACCGCATTGCCCCAGCTGTCATCCGTGTTGATCTCGCCGGGCTTGTTGTCGGCGATGCCGTCGACCACGGTCGCCACCGCGCCGCCCCCCGCCGCGACCACCGGCAACCCGTAGCACACATAGTCTCGAAGCTCGCTTCCCGAACGCTCGAAGGCTTTGCCCTGCGCCGTGCGCCCTTCGAAGTCCAGCCCGTGCCGCCACAACCCCTTGTGCGTATGCGCGCCGTCGTGGCCCTGGGACACGAACCACTCTCCTCGAAACGGGAGCCGGAACGGGAGCCACGCCGCGTCTCCGTAGCGACGCGACCACACCAGGTGCCGCGCGAGCGTGTCTTCGGGCCGATCCCCCGGGACGGCGGAGCGAGGCGAGCGATCCTGCATGCGCCGTCGCGCCGCGGTCAGGATGAGGTGGGTCACGACCACGAAGGGCAACGAAAGGACCGGCAAGGCAAGGACGCCCATCACCGGGAACAGCGCATAAGACAGCACGCAGGCGAGGGCCGAGGAGCCCGCGGCCAGGAGGATCGACGACCGGTGGGGAACGAACCACACGCCGCCCATGGCCATGGCTGCGAGCACCGCATTGAAGCTGGCCGTGAGGTCCACCGCGGACCAAGGGACCTCCGCGCGAAGCCATAGCCGCATGCCGAGCGCCACGAGCCCGCCGACCGCCGCGAGGATCAGTGCGATGCGACTGTGCAGCACGATCGCGACGATCAGCAGCACGCCAGCGACGCTTCCGTGCAAGAACACAAGGGAAGCGGGCACGTCGAGCCAGGAGGGATCCAGCAGGTGCGCGGGCATCCAGGCCCATGGGGTGGTGAGCTCCCACGGCGCGGAAGCAGGGAGGCTTCGCGCGCCCAGGTGAGCGACCCACGCGGAAGCGACGAAGGGCAGCGAATGGGTGGGCAACGCCACGGGCGCGAAGACCGCCTCGAAGGACGCCGAGAACAGGACCGCCGAAGCGGCCCCGAGGGTCACGACGGCGATCAGGTTGCCGCCTCCCGGGTCGAACACGCCCACGGCGAGGGTCGTCAACACGGCCGTGCACGCGTAGGAACCCTCGCGCACCGCCGCGGACCCGAGCCCGAACAGCCACGTCACGACCCCTGCCACCACCACGGCTCCGAGGGTTGCCAGCGCGAGACCCGGGAAGCACGCGATGGCGAGCAACACCAACAGTCCAGTGCGCACGTCGCGCGAGAACACGATCTGTCCGTAAGGACGCAGCAGGGCGTCCACCAGAAATCGCGTCACGGACAAGACTGACGTCATGAGGTCGCCAGCCACGGCGGCATCTCCTCGAGGGCCATCATCGCTTCCAGGCCCTCCGCGCGACGCAGCAGTGCGGTTTCTCCCTTGGCGGACACCATCACCACGTTCGGTCGCTCCGTGATGAACTGCATCCACTGCGTGACGTTGTAGGCGCCCACGTGCCCGATGACCACGCGGTCTCCCGCCTTGAGCGGGGGAAACATGATGCGGTCGCGCACCACGTCGATGTTCATGCACAGTGGCCCGAAGAAGACCGTGGGCTCCACCGTGCCGTACACCTCTTGCGCCGGGTGAATCGCGTGTCGGTACCACCACGCGGTGGGCAGGATGTTGACCCCCGCGTCCAGAATCACCGCGCGACGCCCGTCGACCAGGCGCTTGTTGCCGACCACGCTCGAGATGAGGATGGCCGCATCGTCCACCATGGCACGTCCCGTCTCGAACACCACGCGAGGCGGCACCGCACCGTCGTAGGCCTCCTCGAAGCCCATCGCGATGCGCTCGACGTACTGGCCGATCGAAGGCGTGCTCTCCTCGCCTGGGAGGTACTGGGACTGCAGGGTGTTGTGCGAAGCGAACCCGCCGCCGAGGTCGATGGTGTCGATGCGGATGCCCAGCTCGAGGTCGAGTTGCTGCGCGAAGCGGCCCATGCCTCGGGCCAGCATGCGATAGGCGTCGGGGTCTTGGATGAACGTTCCGATGTGGGAGTGCAGCGCGCGAAGGTCCAGGCGTCCGCCGCGCTGGATGCGACGCGCCGCCTCGAGGGCTCTGCCGCTCTCGAGGTTGAAGCCGAAGCGGTCCCAGTGGGGCACGGGCAGCTCGGACAGGCTCACGCGGATGCCTACCTCAGGGGTGACGCTCAGCCGGTCGGCCACGCGCTCTGCGAGGGTGAGCTCGTCGAGGTGATCGAGGTGAACCTGCACGCCTTCCCGGAAGGCGATGTCCAGGTCCGCATCCGACTTGCCTGGGCCGTTGAACAGGATCTGGCGTCCTGGGATGCCGAGGGCCAGCGCCTTTCGCATCTCCATGCCCGAGACGACCTCGGCCCACGCGCCCTCCTGGTGAAAGACGCGGCAGACCCCGCTCAGGTAGTTGGTCTTGTAGGACCAGGCGATGGTGAAGTCCGCGAACCGGCGCGCGAGCTGGTCGCGAAGCTCGCGGAAGCGGTCCCGGAGCAGCCGCTCGGAGAAGACGAACAAGGGCGAGCCGTACTTCTCGACGAGCTGGGCCACGGGCACCCCTTCGAAGGAGCTCATCGTGCGCAGGCCGGTAGAGGGCCCGAACTTGGATATGCCGCCCACCGCGTGGCGGACGATGACGGGTCTTTCGTAGCGAGGTTTCATCGGGTCACCTGCCGGGGGCGCATCAATCCAGATGCGGTTAGCTGCTCGAAGGTGGACAGATCCGAAATCTGATCGAGAGAGATCCGAACGAACAGAACGCCGGATCGATAGGCGGGCATGGGCGGGGCCGGGTGGCCGAGGGCCAGCAGCGCGCAGGCGTAGGGAAGGTTCTGTCCCGCCCCCGTCGAGAGGTGGACCCAGGCGGGGAAGCGCGGGTTGATCTCGACCACGTTCAACTCCCCCGAGTCCTTGTGACGGAGAATCTCGACCTCGAGCGGGCCGCGCCACTGCAGCGCCGTCACCACCGCGCGCGTCATGTCGAGCAAGGCAGGGTTGTCCACGGTCACGCCGCTCCACCCCTTGCCCTTGTCCGTGATCATCATCTTGCGCATCGCGACCGCGCCCACGAGCCCCCCCTCCCCATCCCCTACCGCCGCCACGTTGTACTCCTCCCCCGGGATGAACCGCTGCACCACCACCGGCACCCCCCACGTTGCCACGTAACGGTGGAACGAAAGCACCGCATCCGCCTCGCTGTGGGCCACGTCCCCGCCGTAGTACACACCCTTGATCATGATGGGCAGGCCGAAGCGCTTCACCAGCTTGGGGATCGCGTCCGCCGACACGATCGGCTCGGAGTCCGGCACCACGACCCCCGGCGATCGCGCAAGCTCGTGCAGCCGCGGCTTCGAGGCCCGCTCCAGGCTGTCCATCCGCGGCACGAAGGTGCGAATCCCAAGCGCCTCCAGCTCCGGCCCCGCCGACGCGATCGCGCGCAGCTCCGAGTCGAGCGTCGGGATGACCACGTCGATCCCGAACTCGTGCTTGGCCCGCCCGAGCGCCGCCAACATCGCGTCGCGGCCCGCCGACGGATAAGGCAGGATCACGCCCCCGTCGAGCAGCCCTTCTGCGTAGAACCCCGGGTCCAGCGCGTCATAGCCCAGCCCGATGACCCGCCCCCGGAACGACGGCTCGTGGCGCAAGGATCGCGCGACCGCCACGCCGGGTGCCGGGTTGTCTGTGGCATTCATGCCCGTGACGGCAATGGTTGCGTCGATGGTTTGCACGGTTCACCCCACCAGCCCGTGCTCGCGCAGCCGGGTGAGGAACTCGGCCACGTCCCGGGCGACGTCCTCGCCGCCTTCTTGTTCGAAGGACTCGGTCAGCTCCGCGATGATCTGGTCCTCGGACCTGCCGGTCTTGAGGGCTTGGAGCACGGCGAGGCCGGTCGCGTTCACGTTGAAGGTGTGGCCGGTCACCGGGTCGAACAGGAAGCCGGACTCGCTGACGGCGAGGTTGCGGAGGCGGGAGAGGTCGTGCATGGGGGGAAGGTTAGCAATCCTCGTGCCGCGACGTTTGGTGGGATTTTCTAGGGGGAATGCGAGCGTGACAGGGCAGGGGGAAGGGGTTGCAACGTTGCATGCAACATGGGGGAGAAACCACAGAGGTCGCAGAGCGCACAGAAGGCCGGCCACGAGCCGGAGGAGAAACCACAGAGGTCGCAGAATGCACAGGAGGCAGAGGGGTTGTTTGGTTGCGAAAATAGTTTCAGCCCGAGCCCGGGGCGGTACAAATTCGCCGACGTAGGGACTCGACACAGTCGAGTCCAGCGTTGGGCGCTGCACTGCCGCGCATGACCCACCGAATCGCCGCGCATGACCCGCCGATCCACCCCGCGTGACCCACCGAATCGTCGCGGGTCTACACTTCCGACACGATCCCGAAACCCCTCTACGGCCGTCGATAAATACTCACCACCGGCACCTCGTCGTGCGCCACGACATAGACAGGGGCTCTCGTTCCGAACGCGACCCACATCTGGAACTCCACCTCGTTCATGTGAAGCTCGTGGTGCACAATCGCATAGTCGCTCTGGTGCGGCGCTCCCACCCCACGAAAGTCCGGGCGCACCCTGCCCTCGTCGATCATGCGCGCCCACGAGTCCCACGCCGTGTCGTGGATGAACACAGCGGCGCCCTTCCGAGCGTGCTCCTCGAGGTACTCCTCGTTCGCGTTCTGCGAGGTGTACCCCCAGAACTGGCGGTTCAGCCCGAGCGTCGCGCCGCCCTTCGTGCCTCCCACGATGGGCACGTAGCTCGCCAGCCCGAACGGGTGAGCATGGCTCGTGATCGCGAGCGGTCCCGCCACCACGACCCCCATCACCGCCGCCTTTGCCACCACGGGCGCCCACCGCGGCAGTCGGCCCATCGACGCACCCAGCGCGTTGAGCGCTAAATCGAGCCCGTGCGCCGCAAACAACGCCATGAACGGGTACGCCGTCATCCAGTGTTTGGTCCCCCCGAAGATCGGCGTCTTCGTGAAGAGCCACGGCGAGATCGCTGCAAGCGCCGCCAGACCGAAGAGCACGTTCGGGTACGTCGGCCGTGTCCCCTCCACGAGCGTCTTCGCTCGCCACGACCTCATCCAACCCACCGCGCGACCCACCTGGCTGCCCACCCCCACGCCACAAAGCAGCAACGTGATCGCCGGCACGGTCGCAAGGATCATGAGCGGCATGTAGCCCCGGGGCGACGGCGCATCGAAGTAGTTTTTCCCGAGAAACTCCATGTTGTAGTAGACATGGTTGAAGTGGAAGTCGAAGTACTCGCGCAGACGCGCGGCCGTGTCGTGCCACATCCACGGCCATAGCGCCCAGAACACGACCGGGCCCACGAGAGCCATGGCGACGAGGCTCATGGGAACCCGAAGGACTTGGTTCTTCCAATCGCCGCGCAGGTGGTTGCGCATCACCAGCACGGCATGCGGCACGAACACCGCGGGCAGGATCCATGCGTTGTGCTTGGTCTCCAGCGTCAGGCCGTACACGATGCCCGCGACGAGCGCCCAGCCGATGCCGCCTCGCTCGATCGACCGCCAGTACACGTAGATGCAGAGCGTCCACATGGCCACAATGGGCAGGTCGAAACACGCGAGGTGCGCGTGGTAGAAGACGCGCGGTGTGAGCAAGAAAAGCAACGCCCCGATCACACCCGCGCGCCGCGAGTACACCCGCGCGCCGAACAGGTACGTTACCCAAACCGCCACGCCGGACAGCACCATCGCCGGCAAGCGAAACGCGTCGCTGGCGCCGCGAAGGATCGGCCACTTCTCGTGGAGCCCAAGCCACGACAGCGAGAACAAGCTTTTAACGAGCGACGGGTGCTCGTGATTGTACCCCCAGAACCGGTCGATCGCCGCGCGCTCGAAGGCCTGGGACGGGTCCGAGACCAGCAGCTTGAACCAGCCCGCGTACTGCGTGGCCGCCCGGAAGTAGAACCCTTCGTCCCGCGCGAACCCGATCGCGTCCGCCGTGACGAGCAGCCACGCCGTGACCCCAACCGCCATCAACGCCCCGAAGAGGTGGTCGCGCCATCCAACCTCGGGCGGGAGGTGAAAGAGCTTCTTCACCGCGTTGTCGCCTCGAAGCAGTAGGTCCTGCGGTCACCCCGCGGGGACGAAACCTCCGCCGTGAGCTCTCCGGTCCGGCCCGCCAGCTCCGGCGTGTCGAACCCGAACGACACCCACCCCTGACCGTCCTCGTGGGATGCCTCGCCCAGCGGCTTGCCGTCCGACGAAAACGCCATACGCACCGGCGTTCCCTTGCGGTCTCGCTCCGCCTCCACGTACAGGGCGTGATGACCTTCCAGGCGTGCGCCGAAGCGAACCTCGCGCCATCGCAGCCGCAAGACCTCGTTGCCCCCCGGCGGCGGGGCGTGGATACAGCGACGAGGCGCGTAGTCGAGGTCCGCGTTCACCGTCTCGCCCACCCACGCATTGCGGCTGCAGTGGAACCGATCCCCGGGCAACGCGGGCCCGAACCCTAGGGTCCCCGTCACGGGCGGTCCCGGCCTCCACGCGCACTCTTGCGGCACGCCGCCCCGCACCGTCGACACCTCCATCCCCGCTCCCGTCGCGTGCGCCACGAGATCATCGATCACCGGACGCGGGTCCGGGTTGCGCAAGCGACGCACGCGCAAGGACCCAAACCTTTGCTCCTGGTCCACAGGCCATGCCGCCAGCGCTGGGCTTCGCGCCGACCCCAGCCCAACCTCGTGGGCCACGGAAAACCTCGACTCGTCCGCGCGCGCGACCCGCCCGACCGTCATGAGGCCGTTGCCGAGGTGCATGCGCCCGACGGGGCCCAACCACGAGGGGGCGAGGACCACCAGGTCGGAAGGTTGCGCTTGCGCCTCGAGGGTGGAACGCACCGCGGCCCAGTCCTCCGGTCGCATCACCGTCCGGGTCTGCCACGCGTGCAGCCCCAGCTCGATGGCCGCGACCAGCAAGATGGGCACGAACCACCATCGACGGACGAGGACCAGGAGCCTTGTCTTCGGCGCGTCGGACGGCTGGACTGGCTGGGTGTCTTCGTTCACGCGGGCATCCTGGCGCGGGGGCGAGGCGCATTCCTAGCACAACCCTCGCGAGGTTGTGCCCAGGTCGCGCGCTAACGACTCAAGTCAGGTCGAGCGCAAGCTTCAAGCCTGCGTCCACGCGATCCATCGTCCGCCGCGGAAGGCTGGTCACCATCTCCGTCAGGTAGGTCCTGTCGACCGTGAGCACCTGGCAAACAAGGGCCACGGAGTCCCGCGACAAGCCCGTCTCGCGCTGCTTCAGGAGCGGATTCCCTATCGCAGCGGCTCGCCGAAGGTTCGTCGTCAACGGTACGACCATGACCGTCCCCAGCTTGCTCTGGTTCAGAAGGTCGTCTTGCACCACGAGAACAGGGCGACGCAACCCAGGTTCCGAGCCGCGGGGCTCGGCAAGGTCTGCCCACCAGATCTGACCTCGCTTCATGGCTCCCACTCGATGTCGATCAAGGCCTTCCGGGACGCTGCTCGGCGGAAGCTCTCCCCACGGTCGTCATCGTCGGCAAACGCTTCATCGTAGGATGCGGTGATGTGCTCGTCCCGTGCTTCCCGGACGAACCGTCGGACCGCTCGGGTGAACACCTCGCTCCGCGAAATGCCGAGGTGTTTGGCCGTCGCCTCCACCTGCTCGAACACATCGTCCGGGACCGAGATGGCCGTCTTCATGAGTCGAGTATAACCCGGAGTCATACTCGTGGCACGACCTCGGGCCTGCTGCTCGGGGTCGGCACCGTGGGCTCGGGCTGTCTTGGTGACGCACGTGTCGCTTGCGAAAGCGTGTTGCAGGACAAGCCATGGACCCAAGGCCATGGCGAGGCGTGTGCCAGATCTTCGGTGCGCCCTGGCTGCGGAGGTGTTCAGTTGACCTTGCTGCCGTACGCGGTCGTGTTGATCCCCAGCTTGAAGATGCCTCGAAACACGGACTGCGTCGTATCCAGGGCATCCTTGACCACGCCGCCTTCCACGTAGCGCACCCGAACCGCGTCGAGCGTGTAGGACTTGTTCAGGCAGTAGATGCCTGAACAGTTGCGTTCGACGAGGGAGAACACCCCGCGGTTGCCGTGTCGATCGATCTTCCCCGTGAAGGACGTCTCGGTCGTTCCCACGCGATACTTTCCCGTGACCGCATGGGTTCCGTCCGCGCTCATGATGGGGTCGACGCTGGTGACCGTCAGTCGGCGGGCCGGGTTGGCCGTGGGGCTGCCCGCGTCGATGGCCCAGGTTCCCTTCCAGTTGAGCTCGGCGCGGCGCGCGAAGTCCCGTCGGGCCGTGCGGTTGCCAATGCGAAGAACGTCGTCGGTGCCGACGCTGGCCTCACCCCACACGATGAGCTGCATGTTGTTGTAGTTGGTCGACAGGGGGTCGCCTGCCTCGTAGGTGATGGCCCCCTGGTACAGCTCCGGCTTTCCAGCGGCGTTCCACTGTCCGACGACACGTCGTCCCACATCGAAGGTCTTTGACGACGCCTTGTACGGGTAGAAGGTTCCCCACCGAGAACGGTTCAGCAACGCACTGGACTCCGCCACCTCGCTGAAGGCGACAGGGTCTGCGTACGCGTGGTCGGCGCTCGCGCGGGTCCGGTGGATGACGAGTCGGCCCTCCAGTGACCCGTTGTTCCAAAGGTTCCACGCGCCCATCAGCTTGGCCTCGTCGTCGACCTCTGGGACGAGGACGTTCGTGACCACGAGACCCCAGCTCGCCTGTGCGGCCACGAAGTCGTAGGGAATCCACATCCAGGCGTTGTAGCTCGGCCCCCAGGAGTTCTTGACCAGGACCTCGCGCTTGGTGCGGTCGTAGCCGACGGCGAGGACGGCGTGCCCTACGTGCAAGTTCGGCTCGTTGGGATCGCTGGTGTCCCAGACGCAGTGGCTCTCGGACAGGTTTCCGGGACACGAGAACCAGGACAGGTCGAGGCCGAGCACCACCTCGTACTTGTTGGCGATGTACTTCTCGAGCAGCGCGACATCGCGAGCAGAGGCCTCGGGCAGAATGACGGCGTCTTGCGCGCCATAGGCAGCCCGACGTGACGCGGTGACGGGGATGTGCTCGGGATCGAACTGGTAGTTGTCGTAGGTGCGCTGGTACGTGTACTTGTCAAAGCATCCGAGGCTTGGATTCATGCCGGTTTCGTACCGGAGCTTGTCCAGGTGATTCATGGTGAACAGCGTCTGTCCCGGGAACCCGGTTCGTGCCACGTTGCTGCCGAACAGCGGAGCTTCCTTCTCGAGGGGCAGGCGAACCCCTTCCGCGATGGTGTCCACGAGTCCCGAGATGCCGCCCTTGCGCGTGTCCGCGGGCTCGGAGGTTGCCCCCGCGAGGCAGTAGTTGCTCACGGCGGGGCCGTTCTCGTGACTCGAGCTCGCCCCGTGATGTGCCCAACGAGTGAACGCGCTTTGGATGAGGTACTGCTCCGACAGGTTGATCTCCTCGTAGCCTAGGTACATGTTCTGCAAGCCGCAGTAGACCGCCGACGCGAACCCGGAGACCTTGTCCATGCAGTTGCGCTTGTAGGCCGCCTCGAGCGCGCCCAGGTACGCTTGGGACACGCACTCTCCCTGCGTCTGCGTCTTGATCGACGTTTGGTACTGTCGCAGTGAGTACGCCGACGGGGGACTCAGGGGGAGATTCGCAGCGAACACGCGCGAGGGGGTGTCGTCTCCCTCGAGCGGGGCAATGGAGGCACCCCCCCACGCGCGCTCGACGAGCGTGGGCTCCGCAGGCCTCGTGATATCGAGGCCATCCACCGTCTCGACCAGAGCCAAGTCCTCGCCTTCGTAGGCCTCGCCCTCGAACTCGTCAGGGTAGCCCCCACAAGCCACGAGTCCGCTGCCCGCCAGGAGAAGGGTTGTCCGAATGAAAGAGGAAGTACGCATGATGATTGCCTTTCGTCGTCGAGGACCCTGAAGCCAAGGAAGGGCCGCCGCGCGGACCTTTCGTGCTTCACCCCTTCCCTCGGCCACAGCCACGAGGTGGTTGCGTAAAATCGACATGCCCCTCGCATTTCGATCCCAGCCCGAGGTTTCCCCCCGTTGTAGTGTCCCCTCGCGATGCGCCTGCCCCCCCGCCTGCGGCACCTCACGCCCGAGCTACCCTACCTGCTCGTGGCCCTCGGCGCGTCCGCTCCCGCCTGGATCGTCAAGTACCCCCCGATTCAGGACCTGCCCTACCACGTCGCCACCATTCGCGTCCTGCACAGCTTCGGGGACCCGTCCTTCGGTTTCGATCAGCACTTCCAGCTGCAGCTCGGAAACACGCACTACCTGCTGTACTACCTGCTCGGCAGCGCGCTCGCCTACGTGATCGGCGTAGCCTTCGCCAACGTAGCCCTGATGAGCGCGTACTTCGCGGGCACCGTGCTGGCTGTCCGCTCCCTGCTGCGCAGTATGGGACGCGACCCGCGCGCGAGCTTGTTCGTCATTCCCCTGCTGTCCAACGTCCTTCTCATCTACGGCCTGCTCCCCTTCCTCATCGGCTTGCCCCTCATGTTCTGGGGCCTGTCCGTGAGCCTGCGTCACGTGCGCAAGCCGACCTGGACCTCGGGCCTGCTGCTCGGGGGCATCGCGATCGCCTGCTTCTACGCGCACATCATTCCCTTCGGGCTCTTCGGCATCGGCTTCGCCGCCCTGTTTCCCTGGCTCCGCCCCACCCGCTGGCTCCACGTCGCCGCGCCCGTACTCCCCGCCCTCGGCCTGCTCACCTGGTGGACTACCGCCACCGATGCAGGACAGACCACCCGCGGCCTTCTCACCGGGGACGCGGGCGTCCGCAAGCTCGACGCCGCCTTCGCCGACCTCCCCGCATGGTTCGCCAACGTCTTCCGCGACGACTCGGACGAGCGGTGGCTCATTGCCTTCGTCGTGCTGGCGATCGTGTCCATCGCCGCGGGCTTGGGCGAGCGGGAGAAGCTCATGCCTGGGGCGCGTCGCTACGCCCTCCTTCCGATCGTCTGCGTGCTGCTGTACTTCGGGACACCGGTGGGTCACGACTTCATCTGGCCCCTCGCGCAGCGGTTTGCGATCCTCGTGGCCCTCACGGCCGTTCCTCTTCTTCCCTACCCGCGAGGGTGGCGCGGTCACGCCGTCACCCTCGGCGCGCTCGTGGTGGCCGCGGGCACGACCTACAACACGGCCCGCCACTTCGTGCAGTTCCAGCTCGAAGAGGTGGGGGACTTCGACGAGGCCAAGGCCGTCATCGAACGGGGCAGCAAGGTCTGCACTCTCGTGTTCGACAAGAATTCGAACATCACCCACCATCAGCCGTTCATCCACTTCGGCTCGTGGGTGCAGGCTGAGAAGGGCGGCGTCGTGATGTTCACCTTCGCGGGCTACCCGCACTGGCCCTTCGACTTCCAGCCGGACAAGTACCCGCCGCCCGGCGGCCCGGCGCGCCGTCGATGGGAATGGACCCCCGAGCGTGTGCGCATGGATGAGCTCTATCCCTACTACGATTACGTGCTCGTACGAGGCAGCGGGTTCTCGCCCACGCCGGGACGCTTCGAACGGGCCTACGACGGGCAAAAGTGGACGGTGTGGAAGCGCGCGGGGCAGACGCCTTGAGCGGAGGGTATCGAGGGAGATTCGCACCCTCGCCCACGGGAGACCTTCACCTGGGGGGGGCGTCGACAGCGCTGTGCGCGTGGCTGGCTGCGAGGTCCGCCGGGGGAACGCTGGTGATGCGGGTGGAGGACCTCGATACGCCGCGCCTTCGTGCGGGGAGCGAGCGGCGCATCCTCGAAGACCTTCACTGGCTCGGGATGGACTGGGACGAAGGCCCGGAAGGACCGTACGGACCCTACCGCCAGAGCGAGCGGACGGCGCTGTACGAAGCCGCTCTCGGCCTGCTCGACGCGCGCGGGCTCACCTATGCTTGCGACTGCTCGCGCAAGGAGATCGCGCTGGCGGCGAGCGCGCCCCACCCGGGCGAAGAAGGGCCGATCTACCCGGGAACCTGCCGTCACGCCCCGCGCGATCGCGTCTTTCGTCGCCCGCCCGCGATGCGCTTGCTCGTTCCCGCGGGGACGAAGGTCCGGTTCACAGACGCCGTGTTCGGTGAGCACGAGATCGACCTCGCCACGGAGATAGGCGACTTCGTGCTGCGTCGCGGGGATGGCGTGTTCGCCTACCAGCTTGCGGTGGTGGTGGACGACCTCGCGCAGGGAATCACCCAGGTCGTGCGAGGCGCCGATCTGCTGTCGTCCACGGCACGACAGGTATTCCTCGCGGCGTGTCTCGGGGCGAAGGCGCCATCGTTTGCGCACGCTCCGCTCCTGGTCGGGTCCGGAGGGGAGAAGCTCGCGAAGCGGGCGCGCGGGATTCCCGTGCGGGATCACCGCAGCGTGGGGATCGACCCGAGGAGGCTCGTGGCTCGCCTCGCACGCGCCCTCGGCTTGGCGGACGATGGGGAAGTACGGCTCGCACCGTCGGACCTGGTGGCGCGGTTCTCGTGGGACCGGGTGGCCAAGGGGCCCATCGAGGTCGATCCCTCGTGGAACCTCACGTCCTCACTTGGCTGAACGCGAGTTCTTTCACTGACAAGCGCACCGAAGCGCTCGTACCATGGGACCCCGGACCCGATGCGCTGCAACGGTACCGCCCCCATCACGCTCGCCTTCGCGCACCTGAACTTGCGCTTCAACCCCTTCGGTGAGCTCGACCCGGAGGAACGGGCGCGCGTCGCGGTGCTGCCGCCTCTCGAAGTCCGCTCGGGCGAGGTCGTGCAGGTCATGGGCGAGGCCGGACGAGGCAAGACCACCCACCTCCTCGCGTGGCACGCCGCGACACCCGCCTCCGGTTACGAGTACGTCCCGGAGGGCAGCGACCGCCTCCGCACGCGCGATCTCCCTACCGTCTTCTTCGCCGACGAGGTCCAAAGGCTGTGTCGTCGCGACCTCGACAGGCTGTTCTGTTCGGTCGACCGGCTCGTGATCGCCACCCACGCCGACCTCGCGCCCCTCGCACGACGGCCGGTGCGCACCCTCGTGCTCGAAGGCCTCGACCTCGACAAGCTCGAGGGCATCGTCTCGCGCCGGATCGAAGCGGCCCGTCGTGGCGCCGGACCCGTCCCGTCGCTGTCGCGCGCCTCGTTGGCCGCGCTCATCCGTCGTTTCGGTGACGACCTTCGGTCCTTGGAGGCGCACCTGTACGAGGTCTTTCAATCGCTGGAGGAACCCTGCGATGTCGAAGTGTGACTTGACCATCACCCTGGACCGTGACCCACCTCACTACGCCCCGGGGGAAAAGGTGTCGGGCAAGCTGACCGTGGGCGTGAACGAGCCGTGCCGGTGCGATGCGTTGACCGTCGACCTTCTGTGGCGCACGCACGGCAAGGGAAACAAGGACGCGGGAACCCCGGATCGCGAGCTTCTCGGAGGTTTCGACTGGACGCCCGGCGAGATGCACGAGCACGCGTTCTCCTTCACGATGCCCCAAGGGCCCGTCAGCTACCACGGCCACATCGTCAACGTGGACTGGTACGTGGAGGCGCGCGCCGACGTGCCCTGGGCGATCGATCCGAAGGCGCAGCAGGACCTGTTGCTGTTGCCGCTTCCGGCCCGAAGCGAGGCGTCCGCGGCGTATCGCGCGGGTCCCCGCCGCGTGGCGCAACCCCACGTGATCGGCGACCGCGTGCGCAAGGACTCGCCGAAAGTGAAGATCTTCGTCGTCGTGATCATGCTCGCCTTCTTCCTCTTTTTCTTCGGCAGTCAGCTCGTGATCGATGGGTCCCCCAACGTGATACTGATGGGCTTCTTCGTGGTCTTGCTCGGCTTTTCCGCCAAGATCCTGTGGAGCGACGTGCGCAACTTCGCGGCCAAGCAGAAGGTGGGGGAGCTCAAGATCGAGACCGAGCCGGCGGAGGCGACGCGCGGAGAGTCCTTGCGCGTGCGGGCGTGGTTCGTGCCGCGGTCGGAGGGGCGCGTGAAGCGGGTGTGGGCGACCTTGCGAGGCGAGGAGGTGGCCATCAGCGGCAGCGGGACGAACCGCACCACCCACCGTCACAAGCTCGAGGAAGGCGAGAGCGAGATGTGTGGTTCCATGGCCTTCGTGCGCGAACAGCCGATCGACCTTTCATGCGATCTGCGTGTGCCAGACGACGCAGCCCCATCGTTCCGCTCGGGCGACAACCGGGTGGAGTGGTCGGTCGTGGTGCAAGTGGACATCGAAGGGTGGCCGGACCTCGAGCAGGCGGTCGAGATCGACGTGTACCCGAGTCGGTGAACCGTCTCACGGGTGCGTGTAGACGAGCGTTCCCCCACGCAGCTGCAGCTTCGCGTGCCACCCCTCGGGCACCTCCGGGTCCGTCCACCCGAACAACCACGCCGCGTCGTACGGCGACAGGTTGATACACCCGTGCGAGCGCGGCGTCCCGAACCCGTCGTGCCAGTACGCCCCGTGCAACGCGTACCCCTCGTGGAAGTACTGCACGTACGGCACGTCCTGCAGGTCGTACACGTCCCCCTCCTCGTCGCTGCTCATCGTCGTGGTCACGTGCTTGGTGTGGATGAGGAACGCCCCCAGCACCGTCGAGCGCGTCTCCTTCGGATCTCCCAATCCATCGGATCCCGTCGACACCATCGTCGCGAACACCGGACGCGTCCCCTCGTACGCCACCAACGTCTGCCGCAGAATCGACACGTCGATCCACTTGCGACCGGGCGTGGCCCACGACGGGACCTCCTTCATGGCAGGGATGATCACCATGCGCGGGCCTTCGCGCAGGAACGTCCCTTCTCGTGTTTCGAGGTAGACGTGCTCGCCCACGCGGGCGCGTCGTCCGGTAAGCGAAAAACCCTCACGAAAGCGGACATCGCCGACGTCTTGCACCACGCGGGTCTCGAGGTCGATGCGGTAGAGTCGCGCACCTTGGGCGTGCACGAACGCGAGCGGCAGGCCCTGATCTTCGACGAGGTGGGTGCCGACCATGGTCGAGGTCACAGCAGGCTTGGTTCGGTCGAGAGGAATGAGGTCGAGGTCGGTCGTGACGCCGAAGACCCGGTCGGTCCAGGAGAAGACGTGCAGCAGGCCCCATCCGCTACGTGGGACGGGACGCCCCGTGTGCAGCGCCTCGGGGGAGCGGGGTTTGGCATAGGGGGATGGCAGGGAGCGGTTGTAGAGCAGGGAGCCCGGGGCGGCCTCGAGCAGAGGCTCGAAAGATGACAGATCACGCTTCCTTTGTCTGTGCTTCGCGAGATCGGGTTCCACTTCCGCTTGCTCGGCTTCGGATGGGAGTCGAACGTAGCGGGGCGGCGGCGGGAAGTCGGCCATCACGTACGGATACGGCAGGCCCTTGGCGCGATCCGGCGCACGCCCCGCGGCCTCCGCCATCGCGTGGTGCGTCTCGAGTGTGGCGGACTTGCCGATGCACACGTACCCCTTCGGTTCGACCCGGTACCACCCCTCCTTGCAGTGCCTGAAGCCGGCCGCGTGCTCGTCGCGACGGATCGTCGTGCCGGACCGCAGGTACCCCAGCTTGGGAGCGTTCCAGCGAGGCTCCGCGAACACCCACGTCTCCTTGCGCAAGGCGACGAGCTCGAACACCTCTTCGCGGGGCGTGGGTTCGGCGATCGGCTCCTCGACTTCTTCGTTCGTGCCGTCTTCGGTGGCCTCCCCGGGTGGTTCAGCCACGTCTTGCTGTGCCTCGCGGTCCCCGGCGGCGCGCAGGTCGGAGGGGGACGGCACCGCGACTTCGGGCTCTTGTACGGGAGCAACCTCCTCGGCAGCGAGCGGGGCTTCGAACAAGGGGGCGACATCACCGGGCGCGGAAGGGTCTTGCGTTGCTGCTGCGGGTTCGACGTCGGGCGGGGTCGCGGGTGTGTCGGGCTGAAGACCGGATTGCGGGCAGCTCAGACCGACGACGGCGAGGACCGCGGCAATCGAGGTGGACAGGCGACCGGGGACACGGGACATGGCTCCTTCGAGGCGCTACCCGATTGGCTGCGAGAGGGCCAAGTCTTGGGGCTTGGGAGAAACCACAGAAGGCGCAGAGGGCACAGAGGCCAGCGGTGCGACGCAGCTACCCACATCCGCATGAGCAACGAAACCATCTGCGGTTCTCTGCGGAATCTGCGGCCAACTCTGGTGGCTCCAGAGTTGGCTTCGAAACCCGTTCACAGATCCTCGTCGGCCGAGACGAGGTCGAGCTTGGCGGTGCGGGGGGACTCCCGCAGGCTGGCTTCCACGCGCGCGGCTCCGGCGAGGCTCTGGATGGTCTGCTCCATCTCGCGGTCCAACGGGCTCGGTCCCTGCGCCACGTCGTTCGGCGCGCCGATGACGAACAGCGACGCCGGCCTCGCGACGGCCACGAGACGCACACGCGGCGCACTGGCCTCCACCCACGTCACAACCACATCGAGCAGCTCCAGCGCCGCCTGGACGTTGGTCCGTACCCACACGGCCGAGGGCATGCGACCCATGAACACGTGCGGATGACGTGACCGCGCCAGCCACACGAGCGCACGCGCGTCGACCACCTGCACGCGGTCGTCCACGCCTCCCTCGAGTTCCCGCAGCACACGAAGCAACTCCACGATCAGGTCGATGCGACCGCACAGGTCCTCCCGCACCGCTTCGGCTTGCCCCGGAACCACCGCCAGGTCGTCCAGGGCCACACGAACCCCCGAGACCAGCACCCGCAGGTCGTGAAGGTAATCACCGCGTCCGAAGTCGTCGCCCATCCACCCCCCATGCAATCACATCACGACGCCACATTCCAGCCGTCGACCTCATCGCAGGATGGCGCTAGGCTTGCTGCCATGCTCGACCGCGTCGCGATGCACCAAACCCGCCTGCGACTCCCGGGGCTCGGCATCGATGGCAAGGGCGTCGCATTCGGTTCCCGCGGCGTCGTGCTGCTCGCCTCCCTCGAACGGCTGGTCGCGTTCTTGTCCCTGTACACCTCGTCCCAGTCCCTCGCGGACTTGCTGGCTTCCCTGCACATCGAAGTCGTGCGCTCCAAGATGGGCACCCGCGAGGTCGTCCTTTCCTTCGCCGCCGAGGGCAGCGAGCGCATGGACCGCGTCAGCGAGGTCGCTCGCGTGACCCTCGGCCACACCTTCACCGGCTCGAGCCGCCACTTCGTCCAGTACCGCGACGCCGGCGCACCCTTCGGCTACGACGTTTCCCAAGTCCTCGCCGCCGACGGCGACTACATCCTCTATCACAACGCGTTTTCCCAGGTGTATCACCGCGAGCGCGACCTCGACCTGCGAGGGCTGCTGCTGCGCCTGCACCCCGTTCAAGATCCCGCCTTCGGCCGCGAGCCCGGACCCTGTCTCCTCGTGGCCGAGGAAGGCCTCGGCCCTGCCGTCATCCAGTACCTCATCCGCTCCCACGTCGACGCCCGCGTCGGCGTCGCCGAGTGGCCTCCCCTCTCCGCGCTCGACGATGGCAACGTGCGCCGCTACCTGTTCGACGTGGCCTCGCTGCCCGAGCGAATGTCCCCGATGGTGCGCAGCACGCCGGGGCTCACAGCGTTTCGCGTGGTGGCGCCCGGCATCGCGGTCCAGTTGGGGTATCGGCACCCGATCACGCTCCGTTCCTGCCCCGTGTTTCCGTCGCAGGGCATGGTGCTGTTCCGGGGCGAGCAGACCGAACCCCTCGTGCTCGACACCATGCCCGCCATGGGCAGCGTCTCCGCGTTCGCCCGGGTGACGTTCCACGATGGGACAGGCCTTCGTGCGCTCTCCGGGCCGGACCTTGCCGTGCCGGCCACGACGGTCCCGGTGCGGCTGCTCCCGAGCATCGAGCCATGGCGCAGCGTGCGCGCGACGTTCATACCTCCCTCGGACTACCCCGCGCTCCGACAGATCCTCTACGTACTCGGCACACGCACGCTGCAGACCGCCACGATCGCGTTCACCCGACACGGCGCGTTCCTGCTCAACCCCTCGGGGGTGGAGTCGACCCCGGTCGGCCACTTCCTGCGTGAGATACGCCCCGGCGTGTACGTGGCCGCAGGCTACGACCCGGTGCCGGCCGTCGACCCCGAGGTGCTCTACCAGGCGCTGGGGTCGCCTTCGAATCACTGCGTTTTTCTACTTCCCAACACGCAGGCGATCGGTGTGCCCAAGCACGCGTTCGTTCGATTGCAGAACGCGATGATCGAAGGTCACGCTTGGTCGCCCGTGGACGCGACCCCCCTCGAGCCCGCGCTCGCGGCGAGCATTCCGCGCGTGGTGTTCGGTGATGCCGACCCCACCCCACAGGAGTAATCGATGGGTTCGGAGACTGCCACGGTCCTGGGGTTGTTCGAGCAGGTGGCCAAGCCCCTGATCCTTGGAGGTTCGCTGCGCCCCTTCGACCCGATCGGGCCGTCGGCCGCCATGGGACTCGCCGAGCAAGCCGCGCGTGGTCTCCCCGCGTCCGACATGTCCTGGCTCACGGTCGCGCGCGTACGCCAGGCGCGACGTCTTTGCCCCCTCGACGCCCTTCCGGACCTGACCTTGGAGGAGTGGTTGATGATCGTGGCTGTCCACGACCTGGTGCGGGCGACCGACCCGGAAGTAGGGTCGTTCCTCTCGCCCGGACGTGCCGTGCAAGTGATGCAGGGGGCTCTCAGCGTGCTGGCGCAGGTGCCGGCCCCGCGTGACGTCGGCGAGGCCCTGGCGCGACACGCGACCTTTGCGAGCCTGCTGTCGATCCGACGCACGGACACCGCGGTCCACTGGTGGTGCGGGTCGAAGACGTTCGCGGGACGCAAGCCGCCGGCGCGCTTGTTGTCGTGGCCGGAGGTTCGTCGGGTGCGGAGCCAGTCGGTGGAACAGGACGTGGGCTCGATGATGTCGGGCAGCGAGGCGTCGCGGGAGAGCTACGAGGAAGTGTTGCGGGCGCTGCTGGCGCGCACGCCGTTGACGGATCTGGCGACGGCGGGCCGTTCGATGCCGGCGTTTCAGTGGACGCCTCCGGTGGTGGGGATGCTGTCGGGACCGGGAAGGCACCTTGCGATGCGCGCCCTGCGGTGGGGGGATGGGACCAAGGCCCTTGTCGCAGCGCGCACCGCGGCGGCGTCGCTGAACGGCGCACGGTCAGTGCGCACGGTCCTCGAGGGAGCGATTGCGGAGCTGGAGGCTTGGGGCGGGGTTGCGTAGTCAGGGGCTGCTCAGGGGAGCCTCTCCCATTCCTACGCTGTCGCGATTGCCACCTTGGTCTCGCAACGCCAACACCCACGCAGCCACCGCGAGGGCGGGCTGTGACGACGGATTCGTTGGGTGGCCGGCACGGGCGTGAGGATGTAGTCATCGACGCGCCGTCTATCTGGCCCGTCGATGATGACCTTGCCGAGCGGGCGAACCGAAGTGACGAGTGCGAGCGCCTGCCTTGACCGATTGCACCAGGCGACTCACATTGAGCCCAGCTTCTTCCGCAATCGGAGTCTTCGTGACCGATCCACGACCGCAATTCCCCCGATGGTTCAACAGCCCGACCCTGCTCGTGTTGGCCCTGCTTCTCGCGGGCGTCGTCGGCGTTGCCGGAGGCTATGCCCTCTCCTTCCGGTCTCCGCGGTGGGAACCACCCCCCATGACCTCTTCGGTCACCATCGTCAGGCCCACACCCAACGTCGTCGTGGCCGTTCGTGACCTCGCCCGCCTCGAAACCACCACCTATCACGTCGAGCGCGTGGTGGATCTGCGTGACAAGCAGTCGCGGCTCTTCGGGTTGATCGAGTCGGAGGATGCCATCTTGCTGGTGGCGGCGGCTCGGGTATCGGCCGGGGTGGACCTGGGGAAGCTACGCAACGAGGATGTGGTGGCGGACCCCGAAACGGGCGTGGCTCGCGTCGTGTTGCCCGCTGCGGAAGTGTTCCACGCGGCACTCGACAACGAGCGGACCTTCGTCCACAGCCGCAGCACGGATTGGCTGGCCAAGCGCGAGATGCACCTCGAATCCAAGGCGAGGCAGGCGGCCGAGCGCACCGTGCGTGAAGCGGCGCTGGAAGCGGGTATCCTCAATCGAGCCTGCGAAAACGCGCAGCGCACGGTCGGCTCCTTCGTTCGCTCCCTCGGATACGACGATGTTCGCGTGACGTGTGCGCCTTGATGTTCGGTACCAACCCATCGAATTGACCGGTCTCCCCTTCATGTCGATGGACCCAATACCAGCTCCACGCGCGCTTGTTGCGGAATTGGGCTCGGACGTTGGAGCGGCACGGGCCTTGCTCTTGCGTTCGAGTGGTGGCGCAGGCTTTGCCCCCTAGCCCATATGGGCTTCCCCCTGCGATGCGCCCGCCGCTTCTGCGCCCATGCGCCGGGTGATCTCTCATTTTGGCCCGTGGCGCGCCGGTAACGATCTTGCTGAAAGGCTCTCATGCGCTCTCCAAGTCCCCTGTTCACGTTGTTCCTTGTGGCCCTGGCAGCAGGCTGCACGGCAATGCACGAGCCGACCAGCCCGAGCGTCGGCCTGCGCAAGCCCGTGGACACTCCCGGCCAGCCAGACCTTGGGCGCTATGCTTCACGCTCGCGCACCTCGGAGACGTACCGTGTTTTCGTCCACACCACGGTGAATTCTTGCTCGGGTCTCTACCCTACTTTCGAGTTCGACTCCGCGAAGCTCGACGCCGAGGAGCAGCAGGGCTTGCGCACGCTGGTCGAGTGCATGAAGACCGGACCCCTACGCGCGAAACGGGTGCTGGTGACGGGCAGGACCGATCCCCGTGGCTCCGACGCGTACAACGAAAAGCTTGGACTCGAGCGCGCGGCGCGGGTCAAGCGGTACCTCGTCGCGCATGGCATCTCCTCTGACCGCGTGCAGACGGCGTCAGTTGGCGAGTCCGACGCCAGCCCGCTTCCGGGTGACTGGCCCCAGGATAGGCACGTACGGATCTCCGAGGTGCCGTAAGGCCGGCAACGCCTCGATGTTCACTGCACTGTGAACCCCGGGGCAGGCACCGGCTGCTGGCCTGACGACCCCACAGACCTCGCCTCTCGCGTTCCCCTAGACAACTGGAGCGAAGACCATGACCAAACTCAAGACAAGCGCATTGGCGTTGTTCGCATTCTTGCTTCCTGCCTGCGGCAGCGACTCGGAGATCGTGACCGACCCGGGACCGGACGCCAGCGAGGGCGGGCTGGACGCGAGTGGGTCAGACGCTGACCCGGACGCCTCCACGGACGCTTCCACGGACGCTCGTCCGGATACCGATGTCGAGCCGGACGCAGCCCAGGAAGCGGGCGCCTACCAGGCGCCGGTCACGCTGGGAGCCAGCCTTCCCTTCGCCATTCTGGCTTCGGCCGCGGTCACGAACATTCCCACGTCCAGGATCACCGGCGATGTCGGCCTGACCCCGAGCGCCGGGGCCAACCTCAGCGGGTTCACCGCGCCGATGACGTGCCCGGAAGTGACCGGCCGTGTATACGCCGTGGATGCGACGGGTCCTGCTTGCGCGCTGATCGACCCGGTGCTGCTCGCGAGCGCCAAGTCCGACGCCGAGTCGGCCTTTCTCGACGCCAGGGCGGCTGTGCGGGGGACTCCTGCCTCGATATCGGGCGACCTCAACGGGCTGACGCTGTACCCGGGATTGTACGAGTCGTTGACCTCGGTCGAGATTTCCGCAGGCGGTACGCTGTACCTGGATGCGCAGGGCGACGCGAACGCCGTCTTCATCCTGCGGAGCGAAACCTCGATCACCACGGAGGCGGCCAGCCAGGTCGTGCTGGCGGGCGGCGCGAAGGCAGCCAATGTCTATTGGACCGCCGGCAGCTCCGTGACGCTCGGAACGACCTCCATCATGAAGGGCACCCTGATCGCAGGGACCTCCATCTCCCTGCTCACCGGGGCCAATCTGGAGGGCAGAGCGTTGAATCAGGGTGCGGCTGCCGAAGCCATCACGCTGGACCAAAGCACCATCACCGTCCCTTCGCCGTAGTCGGATCGAGCGCTCCAAACCCGTGGGCACGGAGCCAGTTCAGGTGCATCCCGGGACACTGGGCCGCCCACGCGCACGCCCCGCATCGCAGGCTCTTCACGCGAAATTGCTCCCGCACGTACAGCGACGTCATCCCCTGCGGGTCCACCGTCCCGTCACTCCGCAACACGGACGCGTCCAGCACTTCGGGACGAGGCAGCGGCTCCCGCCCCGAAAGGCACGGGGCGATGCCGCGGGTTCGCACGACGAACCCCAGGGTGTCGAAGAGATTTCGCAGGTCCACGTCCTCTCGAGTCGCCACGGTGAGCCTGTCGTGCGTCGGCTGCTCGAAGACGATGCGGTCCGCATGAGGACCGAGGGCGTTTAGAAGGGGCGCCATGTCGCGACACAGAGGCACGACGACGTCCACGTCGCGACACCCAAGGGCGGCTTCGAGCTGGTCGGGACGTGACACGACCACTTCGTGCAACGGGATGCCCGCAACGTGTCCGTCGGAGTCGATCATGGGGGCAAGACCTTCGAGTCGGTCCAACCTGAGCCGCAGGGCATGCGCGCGCAACGCAGAGGCCACGACGACGGCTTGCGCGGGATCGGGGGCAACGACCTCCAGGAGATCTGCGGCAGGCAAGAGGGCGAGGACTTCGGGAGACGTGGAGGCATGCACGCGCAGGGCGGGGACGGATCGGGCGCGCGCCAGGTCGCGAACACGCTCGAAGGCGTCGCAGAGCCCTTGCAGGTAGCAGCGATCGCAGCGCTCGGGAGCGCGACAGGGCAAGTGGGGTCCCCCGGCGACGAAGGCCTCGAACGACGCAGCCCGCCCTCGCACCTCGTCGTGAAGCTTGTGGGGGTCCTGGATGAGGAACTCGAACCCCTCGGCGTGCTCGGGGGGGAAACGGTTGAGCCACAGCTGCACGCCCTCGTCGCGACAGAAAGCCAAGGCCCTGCGGATCGGGTCCGCGTGCTCGGCCAGGTCGTAGAACAGGTCGCTGTTGGAAGCCTCCCACGCCCCGCCGAAGGGGATGAGGTGGAGAAGGTCGAACTCACGCACCCCCCAGCTCACAAAGGTCCGAAGCATGTCCGGCAGGTGGTCGACGTTGTGCGCGTTGATGACGATGTCGATGTTGACGACCAGGCTCTTCGACGCCAAGGCGGACCGAATGCCCTGGGAGGCCTGGTCGAACGCCCCAGCCACGCCCACGAGCTCGTCGTGCAACGAAGGCGTGTGTCCGTGCATGGATACCGTCACCTCATCGAGCCCAGCCTGGATGACGCCTGCCAGAAACCGCGGGTAGGAGAGCATCCTGCCGTTCGTGATCGACTGCACCCAACGGTACCCCGCTCGCTTGCCGAACCTCACGAGTGAAGCAAATCGTGGGTGTGTCGTGGGCTCCCCGCCCGACAGGATCAACCGCTCCGCCCCTTCGCGGCGTCCCTCCACGATGTCTCGCTTGATCTCGTCGTCCGGACGCATGTCCGCCCGGCCAGTATCCCGATCGAGACAGAACCTGCAGCGGTTGTTGCAAGCCCAGGTGACCCGCACCCAGTGCCGTCGCTCGTGCGCCGCCTGCTCCCTCACCTCGACCACGTGCAGAGCCTCGGCATCCACGTCGCCGCGCTGCGTTCGGGCGGCGAGCTCACTGTCGCCTCGGTGTCTTGCGTATTCCCGATAGATGCCAGGACATTCGCTTCGCATGGAGCACCCATCGCAACGGGATGTCTTGATCGAAAGCGACGAGTCGACGGCAACGAGGTCGTCGTCCTCTGGCTCGACCATGCTGCGGATGTCGTGGGTCTCGAGGTCGTCGCGGAGAGACGAAAAGCCAGGCACGAGGCAGAAGGGAAAGCCCTCGAGGCCGAAGCGGACGGAAGCGCCGCGAGCGGCCGCGTGTGCGATGGTGTCCATCACCGCGGACGCGGCGTCCGTGAGTCGCGGGACCACGCTTTCGAAGTGGTCGAGAGCAGCTCCCTTGGGCTGCGGGAACGTGAACTTCACCAAGAGCCCGGGGAAGCCCTCGAGCAGCTCGACGATGCCGCGTAGATCGAGCAGGTTGTCCCGCGTCACGACGGTGTTGACCGTGAGGTCCTCGACCCGTCCGGACAGGTTGCGGATGGCACAGAGGGTTTGCTCGAACGCCTGAGCGCGCACGATGGTGTCGTGGACGGGGGCGCTGGAGCCGTGCAAGGAGACGTAGGCGTACCGGAGGTTGCGACGCAGCAACTCGTCGACGAGCGAAGCGTCGGCGAGGCGTCGCCCGTTGGTGACGAGGCCGAGGTGCATGCCGAGGCCCGCGACGCAATCTGCGAGGGCGAGGAGGTCGGGGTGCAGGGTAGGTTCCCCACCGGACAGGATGACCATGCTCGCGCTGCGCTCGTGGGCTCGACGGATCTTGTGTTCGAGCGAGGAGCGGGGTTCGGTTCCTCGCCGACGGTCGGAGGCGTGGCAGAACGTGCAATCGTTGTTGCAGGACCGACCGACCTTGATGAGGACGCGCACGATGAGGATCTAGGGCACGGGGCGGGCGTATGCCAGCAGCGCCTGGGCCAGTACCGTGTGCCCGAAGTGAGTACCGGGACCGCACTCCGGAGAACCACAGAGGACGCAGAAGGCACAGAAGGGTGGTGCGGAGGTAGGCCGTGCGTGTTGCGCCTGACTCCGCCCGTTCCTGGTTCTCTGTTCGCCTTCCGTGTTCTCAGCTCCTAGTTGATGTCCGTCATCCGTCCATCGTCGTTGCCGAGCCTCAACCCGGTAGGGACTTCGGGCACGCAGCACTAGGTCCAATGACCGGCGCGCAGGGCGGCCGGGTCCAGCGTGCGAATCCTGGGAGCCAGCGCTTCCCGGAACACGTCCTCGTCGTCGACGCCGATCTCGGCTTCACCGAAGCCGTCGGCGACTTCCATGGCGATGGTGAGGATTTGTAGGAACTGCACGAAGCTGGAGGCCGCCAGATGGGGGTCCCAACGCTCGGTGCCGCTCATGGCGGTGAAGACGGGGCAGTCGCCCTCGGCGTCTCCCTGGGAGGTGTCCAGGAAGTAAGGGTCTCCGAGCACGCCGTAGGCAATCACGACCCACGAGCGACGCCACGTGCCTTCCTTGCCGGGGGCGAGGGGCTTGAGGTCCGCAGAGAGCGAGAAGCCCACCTGCTCTTGCAGCATGTCCTCGACCGCAATGAACTGGATGCTCTCGACGGGCGTGACGGTTTGCAGCTCGACGGGGTTGGCTTCCAGCAGGAAGGAGCGATAGCGAGGTGGAAGCTTCAAGCGTTGCTTGACGCCCTCCACGACATCTCTCGGGGAGGTCCCGAGGGTGTAGGGAATCGACCGTTTGTCCAGAATGGCCTTGAGCTTGTCAACGGCCTCGACCAGATCGCTGTCCACCGTTGAACCCTCTCGCGGAAGAAAAAGGTACGGCTATGCAGGGCGGACCAGCCTATACCAAGTCGCCGCGGGAGCGAAGGGGTTGACCTCGGGAAATGCACGGTGGCGTTTGTGAACGGAGTTGCCCCTAGGGCGGCGGCCTGCTGCTAGGCTCCTTCGCCATGGCCGTCGAATCCGCCTATCGAGAGAGTCACTTCCGGCCGGACGAAATTGCGCACCGGTACGGAGAAAACGTCCACCTGCTCGACGATCCGGTGGCATGGACGCTGCTGGCGCGGGCGAGCGCTCGGGAGACGGGCATGCCGGAGGTGGGGAGGCTCATCCGAACGCTGTACGAGGACCTGGCGCGAAGGGTCATCGGCGCGGAGTTTCCTCGGGAGACCCTGCGGGTGCCGACCCGGATGGTGGGTTCCCACCCTGAAGCCGTGATTCACACGTGCGGCATTGCACACCGAACGCGCGTGGTGACCGTGGGGATCGCCCGGGCCGGCACGATGCCGTCACAGGTAGTGTACGAGCTGCTCAACGAGGTGCTCGATCCTTCCCTGGCTCGGCAAGACCATTTGTTCATGAGCCGCGAGACCAACGAGCGGGGAGAGGTGACCGGCGCACGCTGGCACGATGCGAAGATCGGGCGCGACGTGGGCGGACGCTACGTCCTGTTCCCCGACCCGATGGGCGCCACCGGCTCGTCCATCGCCAGCGCCCTGTCGCTGTACAAGACCCAGCTCGAGGGAACCCCGTCGCGCCTCATCGCGATGCACCTCATCGTCACGCCGGAATACCTCAAGCACGTGCTGCGAGAGCACCCGGAGTTGGTGGTCTATGCGCTGCGCCTGGACCGAGGGCTGAGTCCCGACGACGTGCTCAAGACGGTTCCCGGGGAGAGATGGGACGAGGAGCGCGGGCTCAACGATCACCAGTACATCGTGCCCGGGGCTGGGGGTGTGGGAGAGATCCTGAACAACGCCTGGGTTTGAGGGCGCCGTGCGCGTCGAGCCGTGAGCCCCGAGGTCACGAGGCCCAGCTGCGACTCGCCGCCTCGAATGCTTCCACCAGCGAGTGCGAGCCGGATCGATGCGCGACATCGATGGCCTCGCGCAAATATCGGAACGCGTCGTCCGAGCGCCTTCGCGTCCTCTCCAAGTTCGCGAGTGAGAACAGAACCTTCGCGCGGTCTTCCCCCGTGGGGTCCGCCAGGTCCAGCGCCTCTCGCAACACGCCGTCCGCGTCCGTCACGTCCCCCGAACGCGTCAGCGCATCGCCCAGCTTGCGACTGAAGATCACCACCGCGCGCATCGGGTCGTCGAGCTCCCCGCGGAAAATCTCGCGACGCGCCACCTCGAGACACCGCCGAAATGCCAGGACCGCACCGTCGACATCATCCCAGCACAGGGCAGCCTCCCCCACCTGATCCAGCAGCAACAGCGCGTCGAAGGAGTCCTGCGCCACCAGCGCATGCAGGGCGCGCGCTTCCCTGGGCATGGAAAGGTCCGAGCCGAGGTTGCCGGCGTGCTCGTGCAACTCACGCCGGACAGCGGCGGGGATCGTGGCCCCCGCCACCTCGCGAATCAGCGAATGGGAAATGACGATTCCCGCCCCTTCCTGCGTGATCATCCCCGCATTCACCAGGTCCTTCAGACCTCGATCGAGGTCCGTGTCCGCTCCGACCATCGAACCCACGTGCAGCGCAGCGGCACCGTGGCCGAGCACCGCGATCGCTTGCAGCACACGACGGGCCCCCGCGTCGAGGCGCGCCACGCGCAACGCGACGAGGTCCACCAAGTTGGCGGGCGGCTCCGTGCCGGCCTCCTGGGTGAAGCGAATCATCTGCTCCACGAACATCGGAGGCACGCCCCGCTGGTGCGCGGCCAGGAAGGCTTGACCGCGGTTGCCCGGCATCAGCGGAGTGGCCACCTCGATAGGCAGCCCCTGCAGCAAACGCGCGGGGTGGTGCCCCGGCCAGCGCGCGTCGAACCCTGGGACGTGCTCGGCCAGAACGAGCAACGACAGATCAGGGGGCTCCCCCACGACGTCCGCAAACGCATTCCGACTCGGTCCGTCGATCCGATGCAGGTCGTGGATGCACAAGGTCACGCGGCGTCCAGGATGATTGGCCGTTGCCTTCCGCAAGGCCCATCGGAGAGCGGAAGCCACGTGGCGACGCGCCTGCCCAGGCTCTGGGCCATCTCGCCCCACGCGGCCGAACACCATCTCGAGACCGGCCTTCGCGTCGGCGGGCGCATCGGCCCAGGCCTTCGCCCGGGCTCCGTTGTCGGGCAACCCCGCAAGGTCGCAGATCGCACGATGAACGGCGTGGAATCCAACCTCGGCCCACCAAGGGTCGGGGCCCGTGACGAACACCACGTTGTTCTCGGTGGGGAGGCGCTGGACGAATTCCTTGACCAAACGCGTCTTGCCCATGCCCGGAGGACCGATGAGCCGCGCCGCCACCAGCTTGTCCGCCGCCTCGCCGTGCCGGTCCAGAAGCCAAGCAAGGTCGTCATCGCGCCCGATGAGCGCCAAGGGCAACGACGGAGCCTCGGACTTCGGTGGGACGTCCCGGATAGCGGGTGGCTCCGGCCGGAGGTTGGGCGCAGGCTGCGACGTGGTCACCGTGCGCGCCCCACACTCGCCACAGAATCGCTGGGTCCGAGGCACCAACGAGCCGCACGCAGGGCATGCGATCATCGACTCGTCCGGGAACCCCGACGTGGAGATCGGAACCTCGAGCTGCGCCTTGACGGCTGTCAGGGCAGTCGAGAGCGCGTCCGCATCCTGGTACCGGTCTTCGCGCTTCTTCGCCAGAGCGCTGGCCGTCACCATGGCCAAGGCCGCCGGGATCCCCCGATCGGGTGCCACGGCTCGCGGGTCCGGCGCCGGAGTGGTCAGGTGCATCAACACGACCTGCGTAGGAGACTCCGCCTCGAAGGGCAGCCGCCCGGTCAACAGCTGGAAGAGAATCACCCCGACCGCGTACAGGTCGCTCCGCGAATCGAGCGTGTCGCCCCTGCCCTGCTCCGGGGACATGTAGTCCGGTGTTCCGCAGACGATCCCGGTGGCGGTGATGCCGGGCCCCTTCTTGCCCGTCAAGAGCTTCGCCAAGCCGAAATCCACGACCTTCACGAAGTCGCCGCCCGTGCGCATGGGCTCGATGACGATGTTCTCCGGCTTCAGATCGCGATGGATGATCCCGAGATGATGGGCCTCGGACAGCGCCGCCAGCACCTGCCGAAGAATGTCGATGATGCGAACGAACGAGAGCGGCCCCTCCTCGTACATCACACGGGCCACGTCTCGGCCTCGCAGATACTCCATCACGAGGTAAAGCTGCCCAGCCTCCGTCTTGCCAAAGTCGATGACCGACACCGAGTTCGGATGATTGAGCAAGCTCGCGGTCCGAGCCTCCGTGATGAACCGCGCCGACGCGCTCTCGTCCCCGAGCAACGAAGGGTGGATGATCTTCACAGCCACGGTTCGTCCGAGCGCTGTCTGCTCGGCTCGGTACACGCGTCCCATGCCGCCCACCCCGATGAGCTCGAGGATCACGTAGCCGCCGGGTAGCGTCGTCCCAATCAACGGATCACTGTCCGACGCGCTGACGGCACCCACGGGATATCCACACGCCGGACAAAACCGATGCGTGTTGTCGCACGCTTCCGAGCACTGCGGACAGCTTCTCATAGGAAGCTAGGACCCTATCATGATCTTGTCCCGAGAGGACCTCCGACCTCCTTCCACACCGACAAGCCAAGCAGTTCCGGTATGGTTGGAAAGTCCTTCCAGCCTCCCAGAGCCCCGACTCCTGGACGCTGTCTGCAAATTCTCCGATCGTGCCCACGCTGGGCCCAAACCCGAGCGCTCCGCGCTGCTTTGGGTCTAGGTTCTTCTAAGGGGCCTTCGCGAAGCCCCGTCGGAGCCTTGGGATCAGGAGGGACGCCAGCAGACCCTCTGCCGCTGAACACGAGCACGAGGGGTCTGCAAACAGTCCCTAACAATTCGGCCCCCCTCGCGCGGTTGAGCTACCCTGATCACCGATGGAACCCGCGCGACTTCGCCTCGGAGAGCTGCTCGTCGACGCTCGCATCATCACGCGCGAGCAGCTTGAGAACGTGCTGCAGCTGCAGAAGGGCGACGGCCGACGTCTGGGGACCCTGTTGGTCGAACAAGGTTTGGTCAACGAAACGCAGGTGACACAGATCCTTTCGCAACAGCTGTCGGTCCCGTGGGTGTCGCTCTACCACGTGGACTTCTCCAAGCGCCTGCTTGGCCTGGTCCCGTCCCATGTCGCCCAGAAGTACTGCCTGATCCCGATCTACGTGCGCCACGTGCGCGGCCAGGGCGACACCCTCTACGTCGCCATGGACGACCCCACCAACCTCGACGCGCTGCGCGAATGCGCGAGTTGGTCCGGCCTGCCCACCCGCGCCATGATCGCGTCGCCCGCGGACATTCGCCACGCCATCGAGATCTACTACGGCGTGGCCGCACCTGCTTCGTCCTCCGCAGAGACCGTTCGCGAGGGAGCCCTTCATCCGCGCCCCTACGCGCCCCCAAGCGACCGGCCGGACCCCGCGCAGCCCGCCAGGCCAGACGAACCTGCCGCCGACGAGATGGCACCCCCGGAGCCCGAGGAAAAAGGCGCGGGCGAAGCCCATGCGCCCTCCGATGCCGAGACGCCGAAGCGTGCCGAGCCCGAAGCGACCGAGACGAGCGAGCCGAAACGTGCCGAGCCCGAACCGATCGACACGAGCGAGCCGGAACGTGGCGAGCCCGAACCGATCGAGACGAGCGCGCAGGCCGACGCCCCGACCGCCGACGCCCCGTCCGCCGCTGCCCTCGACCACGTGTCGCTCGACCGGACCCTGGACAGTGCATCGGACCAGCCCCCTCAGCACCGCGATTCCATTCACGAAGTGGCGGTCGATGCGGATGTGGCCCCCGCCGTGGAAGCCGCTTCCGCGTCCATCCCCAAAGCCCAGGACGACGAGATCAGCGTGGAGGTCGGCGAGGAGCTTTCACTCGACGAGCTGCTCAAACAACAGAAGCCGTCCGAACCCGAGCCGACCACCCGCCCGCGCGGTCGATCCAAGTCTGGCAAGCTGATGAGCCTGACCCTCCTGGACGGCACCACGCTCGCCCTGCCCATGCCGTCGCGCCAGGCCAAACGCAAGGAGAGCCTCGTCGGGTCCCTGACCGACACTCGGCCCGGACCCGAGGAAGTGGTCGACGAGCACCTCGCAGGCATCGACGCCTTGCAGGTGCGCGACATCCTGGCCGCGCTGCGTGCCGCCGCCCACGGCGTCGACGCATCGGAAGCGCTCGGCCGTCACGCGAAGTGGGAAGCAATGCTCGCGGTGGTGCTCGCGATCTTGATTCGCAAGGGCGTCATCACGGAAGATGAGCTTCTGGAAGAGATGAGGAAGATCTAAGGGCGGCTCACTCGTAGGCGAAGAGCTTCGACAGCTTCATCGCCAGCATCTGGTTGCCCTGCACCTTCAGCTTGCCCGCGAAGAACAGCTGCATGCCCGCGGCTTGCGGGTTCTCGTGAAGCGCCTGGAAGTCCTCCGCCGTTACCTGCATCGTGACGTCCGGGTCCTCCCCGGTGCCGGCCACACACGTCGGCCCCGCGTCCGTGCAGTCGATGAACCACTCGCCCGCCCCATCGATGATGAGCTGGAACTTCGCGTTGATCGTCTTCGCGTCGTCTGCGTTTCGACCAAGGGCGCCGGGAAGATGCTCGTTGAAGAGATGGACGATGTCGACTGCCATGGGACGGCCTCCGTGGGTTGCCGCGGTCGATGAACCGCGGTTCATGTGTCAGACCATTATTCGGACGTCGCGCGCTGCGTCAAGCCAACAACACGCGGGATCCCATACCCTACGATTCCTCACCCCGGGGTCGAATCATCCGCCGAGGGATGCGTCCCCAGGGATCGAGTCCCGCTTCTCGACATGCGCTGCATCGAGCGCACGACGAAGCGGCAGCATGAAGAGGCGGTCCACCGCCACCCGCTGATCGACAGGAGGAGGCGCCGCAGGAGAGCCGTTCGCGAGCACCGCGTCCTGACGCAGCATCGCATCCGGCCGACCTCCCGTTCGCGTCTCGACCTCGTGGATCGATTGACGAACGTCCCCAGCCATCAGGGACACGAGCACCATCTCGCTCTTCCCTTGGCGAACCCACGTCCCCTGGTACTCGACCCCCATCGCGCCGCTGCCTTCACGAAAGACGAGACCCCGCCACTCCAGCGGTTGGTCCAGCCGGATCGTGCAGCGAGACGTCAACAACCGATCCCGTTCGAGCACGACCTCACGCCCCAGGTTGTCGGTCAACATCACCCGGCCGAACGACGTGGCATCGACCTGCGTCATCAGGTCGATGAGGCGAAGCAAGGAGGTCGTGTCCACGAGCATCACGGGTCCCCGTGTCGACTGCATTGCCATGGCCAGGTCCTCACGACACGCCGTGACCGCGTGGGACATCAACCAGCTCAACCGCTTGCGATCCGCGGGGCCCACGTCCGCCCCCACGCACAAACTCGACGCTCCGTTGGTCAACGCAACGACCAGCCTCGAACGATCCGCCGTCGCGAACAGCGCGAACCCGAACTTCGGCAGGAGAGAGAAGACACGCTCTGCCTGTGCGTCTTTCGTGACGAGCAGGAGGCCGGATCGATCCGCCGTCAGGTGGGCCGGCGACACACCACCCGAATCCGAACGGACGATCGAAGCTTGCCGCAGCCACGAGATCAGCGTGAACACACCCGCCCCCGTTGCGGCAACGAGCAGACCCGGATGGGACACCAGCCCGAACGTCACCATCAAGGTCAGCGTCAACGCCAACCCCGCCACGAGCATCCAAGGCAGCCGTCTGCGCGCAGGCGAAACCGGACCCGCCTTGGCAGCCGTTACCAGTGCCAGTCGAACCGGTTCCTGATGCAATCCACCTTGCGCCATGGCGAGCGTCTTGGGGTTCATTGTAGCGCAAGCGCGCGCCCCGTCCTCCCGCATGAAAGGCCCGATCGTTCGGCTGGCTCGCCCCACTCGGATCGAGGAAGAATCCGCCGCGCGCGGAAGCCCCAACTCCGTCGCTACCCGTCAGTGAGGTCGAATGCTACGGTTCGGGCCACGGAGTCTCCCATGCACAGGTCCCTCTCGAACCTCTCTTCTTGCTTCCCGAAGCTGCCCTTTGTTCTCGGCCTCGGGGTGCTGGCCCTCGGGCTCTCAGGCTGCCCCTCGGGCATGTGCCTCGTGAAGGTCTGCAAGGGCGACAGCTCCAACTGCCGGTGCTCCTGGGACACGTGCCCCAGCGGGAGCTACTTCGACACACAACGGGACGCGTGCGTGTGCGAGATGGGGAGGGTTTCCCTCAACAGCTCGTGCATGACCCAGGCGGAGGCGAATGCCTACTGCGGGGCAGGCGCCCGATACGAAGGCTACGGGTGCGTCCGCATCGTGTGTCCACCCGGACAGGAGCTGGATCTCACCACCGGCGCTTGCCTCGCCAAGCAACAGGTCGACAAGGTCGCCGAGAACATGGGCGTTCAAGTGGGAGAAGGCCAGAAGCTCGGCTGCCCCCCCGGCCTGGTTCTCATCGTCGAGAACGCCCAGAGCGCTTCCTGCGTTCCCCCCGAGAACACCTGCTCCCGGGACGAAACCTGGAACGGTCAGGCGTGCGTCAAGGTCCTGCAGTGCTCACCCGGCTGGATCCTCGACACCGCCTCCGGGCAGTGCGTCGCCGTGAGCACCAACGAGACGGACTACACGGTCGACCTCCAGGCGTGGACGTCGGCGAGCTACGGCACCCCGGGAGGCCCCGGCACCCCTGGGTTCTGCTCGGGCTTCAACAAGAAGCCGCGGACCTTCGGCGTGGGCCCGGGAGCCACGGTCCACGTGCTGATCGACGTGCAAGTTCAGGCGCCGGGGCGCAGCGTGGCGCAAGCCCAGGTGGCCACGATCGGGCGGATGCGAGCGGGAGGCGCGCCCGTGACGCAGCAGGGGGCGGCCGAGATCCAGCGAACGGCCCAAGAGCTTCTCGCGAGCTTGCGCGTCCAAGGCGGCAAGACGGCTTCGGACGCTGCGCAGACCTCCGTGCAATGCACCATCGTCAACGCGGCTCAGCCCGCGCCCGTCCCGGAGTCCGGAGGGCTCTGACCGTCACTTGCGGGTCAGGGTGCTCTGAAGCAACGACGCCTTGGCTTCGCGCAGCCGCACGCAACCGTGCACCTTGGTGCCGTTGCGCAGGAACATGCTCCGATCGGGCGCGATCTTCACGACCTCGACCGTCAATCGGGTGCCGTCGTAGCGGGCGCGCAGGGGGTTTCCCTTCACCTCCGTGCGCACTTCCTGACAACTGGATCGGGAGCGCGTCAGGTCGTAGCGGAGGTCGGCGGGCAGGGCCGGACGAACCTTGTCCTTCACGGCAAACACCGAACGTTGCCCCTCGACGACCTCGAGCACGAACCGCTCTTCCCCCGTCACGTACCCATCTTGTTCCATGCCCTTCGCGTCGTGGATCCGGAACTCCAGCGCATGACCGCTGAGCACGGCGTCGTACACCCGCCCGGTGTCGCTCTTCCATGGGCCCACGAGCGCTTCGAGGGGACTGCGCGCGACGGGCGGAGCGGCATCGGCAGCGGGCGGCGAGACGGTCGGTGGAGGTTGGGTCGAAGCAGGGAGCGACGCGGTCGGGCGCGGGCGGGGCTTGGGCTGCTCCGTGGGGAAAAAGCCGAGGTACCAGGCCCCGGCGACCGCCCCACTGCCGAGCAGAAAGAGGCCCAGGACCAGGACGGCCCAGAACAGAGGCGACCTCCCGGGAGCCTCCTCCACTCCTGCGCTCTCCGTGGTGATGGCCGGTGAGATGGGGGCATCGACGGTCGGAGCCGGGACGACGGCGACGGGCGGTGCCAAGACGAGAGCGCCCGGCGGTCCGGCCGGGACACCGTGGCCCGCGCGCAGGGCTGCGGCCATCTGCGCGGTGGACGCGAACCGGTCCTCGCGTTTCTTCGCGCAGGCCTTGTGAATGGCGGCGTCGAGGTAGGGAGGAACGTCGGGCCGCATCCTGGAGATGAAGGGGACTTCCGCTTCCAGGTGCAGCTTCATGATCTCGAACTCGCTGGGCGCGTCGAAGGGAACCCTGCCTACGAGCATCTCGTACAGCAGCATCCCGAGGCCGTAGATGTCGACGCGGGAGTCGAGGTCGCGCTGTCCCTTGATCTGCTCGGGGGCCATGTACAGCAAGGAGCCGATGATGCCCTTGGTCTGTCCCCGGCCCGCCTGGATGTCCTCTTCCGCCTTGGCGATGCCGAAGTCCGTCACCTTCGCCACCGCGTCGCGCCGCCGGATCAAGATGTTCGCCGGCTTGAGATCGCGGTGGATCACGCCCTCGGCATGCGCGGCCCCCACCCCGTCGAGCACCTGGTAAAAGAGCTTGAGCACGAGGTCGACCGGCATCGGCGTCTGCTGCTCGACGTACCGCTCGATCGTCTTGTCCAGCGACTCCCCATCGATGAACTGCATGACGAGGAACAGACCATCGGGCTCGACCACGACGGCGTTGAGCCGGACGACGTTCTGGTGGTCTATGCGTGCGAGGGCGCGTCCTTCGGCGAGGATGCGGTCGCGGAACTCTTGTCGGTGGGCGTACTGGGAGCGGATGGCCTTGACGACGACGGGGACGTTGGTGTGGATGTCCGTGGCGAGGTAGACGATGCCCATGCCGCCTTCGCCGAGGATCGAGTCGATGGCGTACTTGCCGTCGACGACGAAGCCGAAGGTGAGGGCGCCGGGACCGGGAGCGCTCTTGGGAGCGAGCACGCCGCTGGCGGGTTTGCCGGGCACGGTGCCGTCGGCAGGAGGCTGTGCCTCCGAGGCGGGCATCGCTCCACCGCAGTAGATGCAGAAAGACGATCCCAGGGGGTTTGTCTGATGGCAGCTGGGGCAATCGATCATGATCGGGTCGGTTGGGGCAGACGACGAAGCGGGGGGAGTGTGGCACGATGCGTGAGGCTTGGAAACGGTTGCGGTGAAGAGGGAGGAACCATGGCGTGGAGAGACGACGTACGGGACGTGGTGGTGTTGCTGTGCACGGTACCGAGCGAGGAGGTGGGAACGGCACTGGCGAAGGCGCTGGTGCAAGAAGGCTTGGTGGCGTGTGTGAACGTCGTGCCGGGGGTCCGGTCGATCTACCGATGGAAGGGGGAGGTGTGCGAGGACGCGGAGCACTTGCTGGTGATGAAGAGCGTGCGGAGCCGGTCCGGGGAAATCGCGGAGCGGGTGAAGGCGCTGCACCCCTACGAGACGCCGGAGTTGATCGCGCTGCCGGTGGGTGGCGGGATGGATGGCTATCTGGCGTGGGTTCGTGAGCAGGCTTGCGTGGGCTGCGCTCACTCTGAACAGCGCGGCTGAACGAAGTGGGCTCGCTCCCGGATCGTGGTCCACCGTCGAAGGGTGTCCACGGTCTCGGGGTCATTGTCGTGCAGCATCTCGAACAGGAAGTCCTGTATCCCTTTGTGGACAGCGCACCAGGAGCTCTCGCGCATGCGTCCGAAGATGCTCCCCTGGGTGGCGTAGCTGTGCACCGGGCACACGCCGCAGTAGGGGTTGTAGACGCACGCCACGCAGTCCGGCTGGGCATCGAGGTTGGACGCAACCGTCAGGGCCCGCACCGTGTCGCTGAGCATGACCTGACGGTAGCGGGTCTCGCCGACCTTCCCGATCTGGAAGAACGAGTCCCCCATCTGGTGGACCATGCGCCCTTCGTCACAGGTGAAGATCTTGCCATCGTGGTTGTAGGCGAGCTGTCCGATTCCGGCGCCGCAGGGGGACCGGATGTCGAGGTAGTTGGGGTCGTCGTCGCCGAGGATCTTGGTGAGGAAGATGGCGGCGTACCGCTCGAGAACCTGGGTCCCCTGCTTGTTGAGCGCGAGGATGTGACCGACCGCTTCGCGGTAGAAGTCGAGGAACTCCGCGCGGTCGTACTCGATGGTCTTGCCGGTCTGGGCGGCGAAGCCGAAGGGGTCCACGGGTCGAAGGAAGATCGCCCGGCACCCCAGCTCCACGTACGTGTCCACGATCTGCTTGGGCATCGCAAGGGCGGCCCGGGTCGTCGTGATCAACGCCTCGACATGGTACAGCACCGGATCGAGCCCCATCTCCGCGTATCGCGTGTTGATGCGCTTGATCCATCGAACCGCCTCGCCGTGGGAGCTGCCCGAGGCGAGCACGCGCTGCTTGTCGTGCAACGTCGCGGGGCCGTCCACGCTCGTGCAGACTTGCACCTTGTTCGCGACCAGATAGTCGAGCTTCTCGTCGTCGAGCAACGACAGGTTCGAGACGAGCGTGAACTCGAGGGTCTTGTCCTCTTGCTGGTTCTTGTCTTTGGCGCGCTCGATCACGTACTTCACGAGGGGGAAGTTGGCGAGGGGCTCGCCCCCCTGGAACTCGATGGTGATGCGCGGCGAGGTGCTCTGGAAGATGAAGTCGACGACCTTGTCGGCGGTCTCCTGGGTCATGTCCGTGGAGGTATCGGACATGTCGGCGCGGCTCGCGTGGCAGTACACGCAGGTCTGGTTGCACCGCAGGGTGGGGATCAGAATGTGAAGGTTGGGACCCGCGTCGAGGAAGCGCTTGCGTCGCGACACGCGCTCGGCCAGGGCGGCAGCGTCCACACCGTCGCGCAGGAAGCCGCGCTCGGACAGCTTTGCGTGCAGGGCAGTGCCGTCCTGAAGCGTGCCGGAAGCGAGGGCGTCCAGCTCCTGCTCCGTGACGAAGACCCAGTCGCCCCACGGGCTGGTGAGCAACACGTCCGCGCCCACCTTCCGCATGCGAAACGGCACGAGCGCGACGCCCGTGCTGGCTCGCTTTCGGATCGGAATGATGCCTGCCATCACGTCTCCTTCACGGTCTTCGGGTCGGTGCCGTCGACCGTGGCGCCCAGCACGTAGTTGGCGAGCTCTCCTGCGATCAAAGGCTCGTCTTCGCCCGGCTTGGCGGTCAGCCGGACCACCTCCACGCCGTCCCGCATCTGCCGCTCGAAGTCCGCGAAGGGCGCGAAGGCTTCCAGGGCACGGTCGATCGCGGCGGGCGAGTAGAGGCTCACACGGAACAGAAGCTCCGTCATGGTCCCTCCTTTCCCTCGTCGGGTTCTTCGGACACGGCCGGCTCCGGCTTCGGTTCCGGCTTCGTGGCCGCATCCGCCGCCGTACCCTCACCCTTGCCGTACTTGTCCTCCCAGCTGACCGCGATGCCCAGCGGGTCGTCGAACGCATCGCCAAGGTCCCCGAGGTCCTCGTCGAGCAAGTCGTCGAGCCCGGGCGGCCCCGCCGCACCCGCGAGGGCGCGGGTGGTCACGCTCTCGATCAGCGCCTGGCTCTCGCGCACGATGTCTCGGCGCCACGTCTGTGCGAGGGCCTCGGCCTCGAACTCTCCGGCCAAAAGCTCCGTCGACAAGGCCGCCCCCGGCTTCGCGCGCAGCTTGACCTGCAGCTTCGTGCCTTCCCGATCGATGTGCACGAAGCACCGATCGAGCAGGGTATAGGCCGCACCGAACACGGCGTCCTTCGGGTAAATCGACTCGTCGAAGGACAGCACCACGCCCTCCGGGGTCTGGTCGGCACTCACCTGATGGTCTTCACTCATGATAGGTCGCTGTAGTGAAGGGCCGCCGAGCGGACAAGCCTCGCGGCCCGGGTTTCTTCTTCGCTCGGACTTCACCCGCCGCGCACCCGCCGCACGATGGCCGCCATGTCCACGAACACCGGGGCCAGCTCCCCTTCGTCGTACCCGTTGCCCATCTCGAACAGCCCCGCACAAATGGGGTCCAGCGTGCAAACCCGACACACCTCGGCCTTGTGATGCCGAAAGCTCGTCTGGCGCACCGTGCCCTTCTCGTCCAGAAAGTGGATGATCCGCTCCTCCTTCTTGACGATCTTGCGCGTCTCCGTCGATGCGTGCGCGTACTCCACCATGAAACACAACGGAACGCGCTCCACCCGGAACGTTTTTCCCCCAGAAGATAGGATGCGCAACGCCCGGCTCAGGGATACCTCCATGTCCACGAGCCGGTGCAACGCGTCCCGGTTGGTCTCTGCCCGGCCCATCGACGGGTCCAGGTTGTTGATCACCACGTGGGACACGAACGACATTTCGGCGACCACCAGCCGCGCCAGCTCGTCGAGGTGATCGCAGTTGAACCGGTTGATCACCGTGTTCATGTTCACCACCACGCCCAGCGCACCGAGGTTGCATAGCGCCCGGCGCGCGAGCTCGAACGACCCCTTCACGCCCGTGACGTGGTCGTGCACCGACGGCCGACTCGAGTACAGGGAGACGTGGAAGTGGCGCAATCCCGCGTCCACGTAGCGCTTCGCCAGGACCTCATCCGCCAGCCGGCTCCCGTTCGTGATTATCCGAGCCGAGAGCCCTCGAGCCGTCGCGTACCGCACCACGTCCTCGACGATGTCCGACAGGGACGGCTCTCCGCCGGTGAGGATCACACCGGCGTACCCACGACGGGCGAAGTCGTCGATCGCACGGGTCGCGGCGTCGAGGTCGAGCACCCAGGGCGTCTCGGGATTGGAGCAGATCCGACAGTACTGGTTGCAGTGCCGGACGAGCTGCAGGTAGCCGAGGTTCGCCACTAGCGCTCTCTTTCCTTCGGGTCGAAGAGCGCGGGGAGGATGTCCCGCAAGTCGTCGCCGGACCTGCGCTCGCGGCCCCGCGCCTCGGCACGGGCGGGGTTCGCCTTCGCCGAAACGCCGAGCTCCGAAGCGCCTGCCTGTCCGTCCGTCTGATCCGCGTCGCCAGGGGCGAGTGTGAGCGCGGGGTCGATCATCACGGCCACGCCCAGACGGCGCCCCTGTTCCCGCGCGCGCCGCAAGTGCGGAACCACTAGCTCGGGATGGGCGACGATGCGTTCCCTGGCCATGGCCGCACGCCCCGTGAGGTCGGGCGATCGGAACTGCACGACCGCCACCCCCAGGGTTTCGCCCCGCTGCACGATCTCGGCGAGATGACGGAAGTTCGAGCGCGTTACCACGCACGTGATCGCCACGCGCATCCCCGCCTTCACCGCGTGGCTCACGCCGCGAACTGTCTGGGCGAAGGACCCCGAAACATTCGTGTGATAGTCGTGCATGGCCGCGGACGATCCGTGGAGCCCCACGTCGAGCCCGTCGACCCCTGCCGATGCGAGCTCTTCCGCGTACGACGCATAAGCCAAGCGGCGGGCGTTGGTTCGAAGCACGACGCGGGTCACACCGTGTTGCTTGGCCCTTCGAACGAGGGCGGGCAAGTCGTCCCGCAGGGTGGGTTCGCCACCGACCAAGACCAGCACGTCCGTGGGGGCGACTGCGTGGAGGGCGTCGACCAGTTCCTGTTCGGAAGGCGCTCGATCGGCTGCGTTTGCGCAGAAGATGCAGGCGTTGTTGCAGCGCGGGCCGAGCTGAAGGGTCCGCATGGGTCTCCTTGGTGTCTGCCGTCGGTGCCGAACAGAGGATGAAGTGTCGCAGGTTGATGCGCCACCGAGAACCGAAAACCTCGTACCGGGTGCCCGAAGTGAGTACTGGGATCGCACGGGGCCAACGACCTGCCAGAAAACCACAGAGGACGCAGAAGGCACAGAAGGGGATGGGGTTGGTGCGGAAGTAGGCCGAGCGAGTTGCGTCTGATGCAAGACTCGCGCAGTCACCACCGGGCCTCAACCCGGTAGCGACTTCGGCACGCAGCACTCGCAGCCCCAGGCGCTCACCTGCCCCGGTCGCCTCGAATCCAAGGCAAACCGAGCGCTGCGGGCGCCCCCAGGCGCCGTCGCATCGCCTGACGTGACCCCACGACCATGGCCCCGATCACGAACAGATAGGGCAGCATGCTCAGGAAGTAGCCGAGGTTCGGGTTGCGGAACAGCGGCAGGTCCGGGACCCCCTGCAGGTCCAAGGGAAGCCGTCGGATCGTTCCGAACAACCAGGCGCCCACGGCCGCCCGAACCGGGTTCCAGCCCGCAAAAATGACCAGACCGACGGCGACCCAGCCCTGTCCTGCGGTCAACCCATCCACCCAACCGGGGGTGATCGCCAAGCTCAAGCTCGCCCCCGCGAGTCCGGCCATGGCTCCGCCGAAGACCACGCTCGCCGTACGGACGCCCAGCACGGGCACGCCGAGGGAATCCGCCTCCGACGGGTGCTCGCCGACCGCCCGAATCGCCAGTCCCCACCGGGTTCGATAGAGCAGCCACCAGCACGCGGGCACGAGCACGAAGCCGAGCCACACGACGAGGTTCTGCTTGAACAGCAGGGTTCCCAGCACGGGCAGGTCCTCGAGCACCGGCACGTTCAAGGTGGGAATGCGGGCGGTCGCCTCGCGATGCTCCACCAGGGGCGCGCCGAGCACGGCGCTCAGTCCCGTGCCCATGAACCCGAGCGCAAGACCGCTCACCACCTGGTCGGCACGCAGGTGGACGACCACGAGCGCATAGGCCAGTGCGAGCGTGGCGCCCGCCGCCATCCCCGCCACGACGCCAGCGAATGCGCTGCCCGTGGCGCGCGCCGTCGCGAACGCGGTCATCGCCCCCACGAGCATCATTCCCTCGATCCCGAGGTTCATCACGCCCGATCGCTCCGTGACCACCCCTCCGAGGGTCGCGAACAGGATGGGGGTGCCACGCGCGAGCCCCGCGGCGAACAGGTTGACGAAGAACGTGAGCCACTGTGACTCGTTCATGGCGTGGGCTCCGCGCGGTCCACGAGCCGGACCCGGTAGCGCAAAAGGAACTCGGAGCCGACGATCACGAACAGGATGATCCCTTGCAACATCTGCGGGACCCCGCCTGGCTGGATCTCCTTTCCCCCGACGAGCAATGCACCAAACAGGAAGGCGACGACGACCATGCGCCAGGGCTCGAGCTTGCCCAGCCAGGCCACGATGATGCCCGTGAAGCCGAAGCCGGGGGAGAAGCGGTCCTGGAGCCGGTGCACGACGCCGGACACCTCGCACATGCCCGCAAGGCCACACAAAGCTCCGCTCACGGCCATGACGAGGACGGTGTGACGGGCCAGGTTCATGCCGGAGAGGCGACCGACCCGCGGGTTCTCCCCCAGCACGCGGACCTCGAAGCCCCAGCGCGTGCGTGCGATGAGGTACCAGGTGACCACGGTCGCCCCGATCGCGATGAGGGCCCCCGCGTGGGCTGTCCACCCGCTGAACAGGGGCCATCGTTCGGCCATGTCGGCGAGGCGGGGCAAGTTCGCGCTGTCCGGAAAGGGTGGGGTGAGGGGGAAGCCCCGGTCACTCCAGGGTCCGAAGACGAAGTACGCGATCCACAACGCGGCAACGTAATTGAGCATCAGCGTCGTGATGATCTCGTTGACCTGCAGGTGCGCGCGCAGCACGCCTGCGATCGCACTCCACGCCGCGCCCGCCGTGGCGCCGGCGACCATCATGGCCGGGATCATCAGCCACGCGGGTGTCGAAGGAGGCAGTCCCTGCAAGGCCACCGCGGCGGCAGCCCACCCGCCGAGCAGCAACTGCCCTTCTCCGCCGATGTTCCACAGCTTCATCCGGAAGGCCACGGACGCCCCCAGGGCGCACAGCAGGATCGGCGTGGACTTCACGATCGTGTCGGAGATGGCATAACCACCCAGCAGGCCCGATTGGACGATATGCAAATAAGCGTCCCAGGGGTTCACCCCCGCCACCGCCAGCAACACCGCGCCGAGCAGCAGGGCGGCCGCGACCGATGCGACGGTGTGCAGCCAGAGAACCCAGACGGGCGTCTGCAGGCGAGGCTCGACCCGCCACGCTGTCAGCACGGGGAACCTCCCCCAAGACCGCTCATGGCCTGACCGAGGACGTCGCGATCGAAGGAGGCTCGGTCGAAGGTTCCGGCCACGTGGCCCCGGAACAGCACGATCAATCGATCGCACAGCTGCATCAGCTCGCTCAGGTCTTCGGAGATGAGCAGCGTGGCCGTGCCGGATTCACGCTGGGACAGGATCAGCTCGTGGACGATCTGGGACGCGCCGACGTCGAGCCCTCGTGTGGGCTGCGCCGCCAGCAAGAGCTTGATGGGCCTGGAGAGCTCTCGCGCCAGGATCAATCGCTGCAGATTGCCCCCGGACAGCTGACCCGCGGGTTGATCCACAGACGCCGCGCGGATTCCGAAGGAGCTCACGAGCTGCTGCCCGTGCCGTCGCACTTCGGCAAGGGAAAGCCCCCAGCGCCCCGAGAGGGGAGGCTGGCGGTACACCTTGAGCGCCAGATTCTCGGCCACGGACAGGCTCACCACCGCCCCCTGGGCACGACGGTCCTCTGGCACGTACGCGAGGCCGGCCTCGAGCCAGGCCGCAGGGGACGCGTGGGTCAGTTGCCGTCCCGACAGGCTGGCACGTCCCGACGTCACAGGCCGCATCCCGCTGAGGACGTCCGCGAGCTCGCGCTGCCCGTTGCCGGCCACGCCCGCCACCCCCACGATCTCGCCCGCGCGCACGTCCAGGGACACGCCACACAGCGCCTCAATCCCCTTGTCGCCAAGCGCGCGCAGGTCGCGCACCTCGAGCACCACGTCGCCCATGTCTTGCTGCCTAGCACCCTGAGCCGGGCCTTCGAGCGCTCGCCCCACCATCAGCTCCGCGAGCTCGGATTGCGTCGTGCCGGCCATGTCCAGCCCCGATGCCACGACACGCCCCCCTCGCATGACCGTGAACCGATCCGCGACTTGGGTCACCTCGCCGAGCTTGTGGCTGACGAGCACCACGCTCCTGCCCTCGCTCACCAGATTCATCACGGACTCGAAGAGCTGGGCTGTCTCACGAGGCCCGAGCACGGCCGTGGGCTCGTCGAGCAGCAGCACCTGGGCGCCCCGCATCAGCGCCCGGAGAATCTCGACGCGCTGCCGCTGCCCCACGGACAGCTGCCACACGAACGCGCTCGGATCGACCTCGAAGCCCAGGGCGCGGCCCTCGTTCTCGATCGTCTTTTCGATCGACTTCCAGCGCGTCACCCACGCGCCGCCGCGAAGCCCCAGGGCGATGTTCTCCGCCACCGTGAGCGCCTCGGCGAGCATCAGCTCCTGGTGCACCATCGCGATGCCCACCCGCTCGGCGTCGCGCGGCGATCGGATGCGAACCCGGCGACCCCGTACGTGCACGTCGCCTTCGTCCGGTTGCACCACGCCCGCGAGCACGTTCATGAGCGTGGTCTTGCCGGCGCCGTTTTCCCCCACGATGGCGTGGACTTCTCCCCGGCGCAGCGAGAAGTCGACGTGGTCGTTCGCTACAACGCCTGGGAAACGCTTGACCACGCCACGCATCGTGATGGCAAGGTCTTCGTCGCCGCGTGTCGGCTCCACGGGGCCTCTCACTTCGCGGGGATCTGACCGATGATCCCTTCGGCGAGCCAGCTCATGCAGACGGTGCAGCCAGCCAACCCTTCCAAGTCCTCTTGCGTCATGCGCTTGCCTTCGGGCAGCACCTCCTTGCCCTGATTGTCCTTGAGGGGACCGGCGAAGACGTCGAATCGCGTGAACTTGCCGGCCTTCATCGCGGCGAGCTTCTCGCGCACGAGGGGCACCACGCTCGCGGGTACGCCTGGCGCGGGGGTCGCCCCTTCTTCGAATCCGGTGAGCCCGAGCAAGCCCGAGTCCACCTCGCCGTACCAGGACGAAGGCTTCCACGTGCCGGCGCGCATCTGCTTGATCGTGTCGACGTAGTACACGCCCCAGTTCCAGTAGGGTGTGGTCAGGCAATGCGCCTTGTCTGCGTCACAGGCGTTGTTGGAGTCGTAGCCGACCGCCCACTTCTTCTTCTGTCCCGCGACGACGATGGGGCCGGTGGTGTCGGCGCCGGTGAGCACGACCTGCACGCCGGCGTTGAACATCGACTCGGCGGCCTCTTGCTCCTTGCCGGGGTCGAACCAGGAGTTCATCCACCGGACTTCCATGGTGCACTCCGGGCACGTCTGCCGCGCGCCGAGCATCAACGCGTTGCCGAGGCGAACGACCTCGGGGATGGGGAACGGGGCGATGTAGCCGAGCCTCGGCGTTCCATCCTGCTTTGCGCGCGCTCCCGCGATCATCCCCGCCAGGTACTTCATCTGCTCCATGGCGCCGAACGCGTTGCCGAAGTTCGTGTCGTTCTTCTTGTAGCCCGCGACATGCACAAACTTCGTCTTCGGGAACTCCTTCGCTACCGCTTCCGTGCCGTCCATGAACCCGAAGGAGGTCGCCACGATCAGGTCGAAACCCTTGCGCGCCAACGCCCGCATGACTTGCTCCGATTCGGCGCCCTCCGACACGCTCTCCACGTACGCCGTGTGCACGTCGGGCATCTGGCCCACGAGATGCCTCCTCCCCTGGTCGTGCGCATAGGTCCACCCACCGTCGCCGACGGGTCCCACGTACACGAAGGCAACGTTGAACTTGCCTTCTTGGACGGCGGGGATCGCGTGCTTGCCGACGGTCTGCTGGGACTGGGTGGAGGTTTCCTTCTTGCAAGCGGGTGTGACGAGGGCCGAGGCGAGGGCCATCGTTCCGAGCCAGGTGACAGGGTGGAGTTTCATCGCTTCGCCTTCCTTGCGTGATGCGCCGCGAGCGCACCGCCGTCGGGTGCCGTGTTCGACCCGGTGCCAGCCTACACCAAGGCTCGCGACCCCGGCACCCGGTTCGGGGGTCATGCGGCCGAGAATAAGAGGGAAACTGGGAGCCGGAATGCCGCGGGTTCGCGACTTCGCACACCTACGGCGTGCATCCGTCGTTGCACGAACACGCCTTGTTGCAGTCGTTCACGTAGAGCTTGTGATTGTCCCCGCACGTCGCCGCGCAAGCCTGTAGTCCGCAGTTGAACTGCGCATCCTTGCAAGGGTGATGGGCATCGTTGCACTCCAGACGGCACGTGCCTCCGCCACACTCGATGAAGGCAAACTCACACGCATGTTCCTCCCAGCAGAAGACGGAGCAAGCGTAGGGCCCCGAAGGACAGCGGAGGGTCTTGCTCTTGCAACTGTCCTGTACGTCGCAGACTACTTTGCAGGCGAAGCCGTCGGGACATGCGACCACGGTGTCGCAGGGGCCTGCACCACAGTCGATGACGCAGGTGTTCTCGTGGCAGCCTCCCGTGCACTCAGGGGGACAAATCCCTCCCGGGGGAACGTCGTTCACACCGCAGACCATGCCCCCGGCTCCGGCTGAGCCCGCAGAGCCGCCCGTGGAACCCGCAGCACCGGCGGAACCGCCACCTGAGCCTGCCGTGCCGGCTGAACCTGCCGTGCCGCCTGAACCTGCCGTGCCGCCTGAGCCTGCCGTGGCGCCAGTGCCTGCCGTGCCGCCTGAACCTGCCGTGCCGCCTGAACCTGCCGTGCCGCCTGAGCCTGCCGTGCCGCCTGAGCCCGCCGTGCCGCCTGAGCCTCCGGCGGTGGCATCCCATTCTGCTGTGCCCCCCGAACCACCGGTGAAGCCGGCTGCGCTCCCTCCGGCCCCGCCCGCGGACCTGCCCTCGGTGTCGAGACCACAAGAGGTAACCCAAACTCCGAGAGAACAGGCAGCAACCAGCGGCAGAACGTACTTCAAGGGACAGACCTCTTCGTCAAGTCTATGCGATGGGAGGCGTTGCGTCATGTCTCACGACCAGAAGCCCTTGCGTCTCGACTTCCTGTGCGCGATCGGGCAAGGATCAGGCGGCTGAAGAGGGAGTCCATCAACGCGGCAGGGATGCTCCGGCCCGGATGGTCCCGTTTCACCCAGCAGGAGGAAGCAACCCATGTCGAGCGATTCGAAGTGCCCGTTTGCCATGCACGGCGCCCGCACCGCCGCAGGCACCCAGTCGAACAGCGACTGGTGGCCGAGCCGCCTGAACCTGCGGATCCTGCACCTGCACTCTGCCAAGTCCAACCCGCTGGGCGAGCAGTTCAACTACGCGGAGGAGTTCAAGAAGCTCGACCTCGCCGCGCTCAAGAAGGACCTCTACATGCTCATGACGGACTCCCAGGACTGGTGGCCGGCCGACTGGGGCCACTACGGGGGTCTGTTCATTCGCATGGCCTGGCACAGCGCCGGTACCTACCGCATCTCGGACGGGCGTGGCGGAGGCGGTACCGGAAATCAGCGCTTCGCGCCGGTCAACAGCTGGCCCGACAACGGCAACCTCGACAAGGCTCGACGGCTGCTGTGGCCCATCAAGAAGAAGTACGGCAACCAGATCTCCTGGGCCGACCTCATCATCCTGGCCGGCAACTGCGCGCTCGAGTCGATGGGCCTGCAGACCTTCGGGTTCGGCGGCGGTCGCGAGGACATCTGGGAGCCCGAAGAAGACGTCTACTGGGGCAGCGAGAAGACCTGGCTCGGCGACGAGCGCTACGCCGGCGATCGCGAGCTTCAGAACCCACTGGCCGCCGTGCAGATGGGTTTGATCTACGTGAACCCCGAGGGCCCGAACGGCAACCCGGACCCCGTGGCCTCGGGCCGCGACGTCCGTGACACCTTCGCCCGCATGGCCATGAACGACGAGGAGACCGTCGCGCTGGTCGCCGGCGGCCACACCTTCGGCAAGGCGCACGGTGCGGGTGACCCGTCGCTGGTGGGCCGCGAGCCCGAGGGCGCCCCCATGGAGCAGATGGGCCTCGGCTGGAAGAACGCCTTCGGCACCGGCAAGGGCGTGCACACCACGACCAGCGGCATCGAGGGGGCTTGGAAGCCGAACCCGACCCGATGGGACATGGGCTATTTCGACATGCTCTTCGGCTACGAGTGGGAGCTGGTCAAGAGCCCTGCCGGCGCCTGGCAGTGGCTGGCGAAGGACGTCAAACCCGAGCACATGATCCCCGACGCGCACGACCCTTCGAAGAAGCACCGCCCCATGATGACCACGGCAGACCTGTCGCTGCGCTTCGACCCGATCTACGAGAAGATCTCGCGCCGTTTTCACCAGAACCCGCAGCAGTTCGCGGACGCCTTCTCTCGCGCGTGGTTCAAGCTGACCCACCGGGACATGGGCCCGCGCGCCCGCTACCTCGGGCCCGAAGTGCCGGCCGAGGAGCTGATCTGGCAGGACCCCGTTCCTGGTGTCGATCACGAGCTGGTGGGCGAGCAGGACGTCGCGGCGCTCAAGACCAAGGTCCTCTCCTCGGGCTTGACCATCCCCCAGCTGGTGATGACGGCGTGGGCGTCCGCAGCGACGTTCCGTGGCTCGGACATGCGCGGCGGCACCAATGGAGCGCGCATCCGGCTCGCACCGCAGAAGGATTGGGAAGCCAACCAGCCTGCGGAGCTCGCCAAGGTCCTGCAGAAGCTCGAAGCCATCCGAACGCAGTTCAACGATGCCCAGTCCGGCAACAAGCGGGTCTCGTTGGCTGACCTCATCGTGTTGGGAGGCTGCGCCGCGGTCGAAGAAGCGGCGCGCAAGGCCGGCCATCCCGTCAAGGTGCCCTTCTCGCCTGGGCGCACGGACGCTTCGCAAGAGCAGACCGATGTGGAATCCTTCGCCGTGCTCGAGCCCATCGCGGACGGCTTCCGCAACTACCTCCGCGCGGGCGTCAAGACGCCGGCCGAGGAGCTGCTCCTGGACCGCGCCCAGCTGCTCACGCTGACCGCGCCCGAGATGACCGTGCTGGTCGGCGGCATGCGTGCGTTGAACGCCAACGTGGGCCAGTCCCGCCATGGCATCCTCACCAGTGCGCCTGGGACGTTGACGAACGACTTTTTCGTCAACCTGCTCGACATGGCCACCGAGTGGCGGCCTTCCTCCACCGAAGGGGTGTACGAAGGGTGCGATCGCGCCTCGAACAAGGTCAAGTGGACAGGCACCCGGGTCGACTTGGTGTTCGGCTCCAACTCGGAGCTTCGCGCGCTGTCCGAGGTCTATGCCTGCGACGACAACAAGGAGAAGTTCGTCAAGGACTTCGTCGCGGCCTGGAACAAGGTGATGAGCCTCGATCGCTTCGACCTCGACCGATCGACAACTCCCCTTTAGTCGTCCGGATCCACGCCCAGCTCACGGAGCCGCTGCGCAAGGCGCGTGGCCCGCTCTTCCGCGGTCGTGGCCCGCCGTTCGGTCGTTGCCAACTCCTCTTCCAGCACCGCTTCTTTGCGCACCAGTTCGTCCACCATGGTCGACAGCCGCGCGATGAGCTCGTCCGCTTCCAGCAGGGGCGCCGACCCCGCGAAGAAGCGGATACGGCCCCGCTCGAGCACGAGGTCGAGACCCAGCACCTCGGATGCCCATCGTCCTGCTTGCGGCACCACCGGTACGTACGTTCGGTGCGCTCGATCGAGACGATAACCGACGATGCGTTGGGCCCGCAGGTCGAGGATGAAGTACTCGGGAACGCCAAGCCTTGCGAAGCGAGCCACGTTGCGCTCGAGGTCCTTGCGACGGTCTCCGGACAGCGTGATCTCGAGGATGAAGTCGATCCCCTTGCCCTCCGAGGCCACCACCCACTTGTCCCGCAACCCCGGCTCCACGTCGAGCACCGCGATCAGGTCCGGGGCGAACCACGGCTCGTCCGGGTAGTACACCGGCAGCTCCGCGGACAGGTACACGCGACGTCCCATGCGGCGGAAGAACTCTTCGAGCGCTTCGGTCGCCTTGACCTTGGGGATGCGGTGCGGGTCGCCCTCGGGCATCGTCCTTCGAGGCAGCTCCGACGGCAGCATTGCCACCACGCGCTTGCGTTCGTCTTCGGACATGGCGTCCCACTGCTCCTGGGACGGGGCCCTAGGGTCGTCGGGATCGAGCCGGTAGGAGGCGACGGACATGCCGAGAAGCGTAGCACATTCGCGACCGGGCAAGCCGTCCGCACCCGACCCTTCCCCTTGCCCGAACCGCTGCGTGCCGATACGCTTGCCCGCCTCATGATGGACCTCATCTACCGGCCCCGCCGCAACCGCAAGACCGAGGCCGTCCGCGCCTTCCACCGCGAGACGGTCCTGTCCCCCGACCACCTCATCTACCCCGTCTTCATCCACGACGGCCAGGGAACGCAGCCCATCGCGTCGATGCCAGGGTGCTCGCGCCTGAGCCTCGATGCGTTGCTCGCCGAAGCCGAAGGCGCGCTCTCCGAGGGTGTGCACGCGATGGTCCTCTTTCCCGCCATCGAGGACGCGCTCAAGTCGAGCCAGGGCGAGGAGTCCTACAACCCCGAAGGCCTGGTTCCCCGCGCGATCCGCGCCCTCAAGAAGCGCTTCCCCGAGCTGCTCGTCGTCACCGACGTGGCCCTCGATCCCTACTCTTCCGACGGTCACGACGGGATCGTGATGGACGGCAAGATCCTCAACGACGAGACGGTGGAAGTCCTGTGCAAGCAGGCGGTCTGTCAGGCGGAGGCCGGGGCGGACATCATCGCGCCGAGCGACATGATGGACGGGCGCGTGGCCGCGATCCGCGAGTCCCTCGACGAGGCGGACTTCACGGAGGTTTCGATCCTCGCTTACACGGCGAAGTACGCGTCGGCCTTCTACGGACCGTTCCGTGATGCACTGGATTCGGCGCCGAAGTTTGGGGACAAGAAGACGTACCAGATGGACCCGGCCAACGCACGCGAGGCCTTGCGCGAGCTCGAGCTCGACGAGGCGGAAGGCGCGGACATGGTGATGGTCAAGCCTGCGGGCCCCTACCTCGACGTGATTCGCAGGGTGCGTGAGCACACTACGCTCCCGGTCGCCGCCTACCAGGTGAGCGGGGAGTACGCCATGCTCAAGGCCGCGAGCCAGCAAGGGTGGCTCGACGAAAAGCGCGTCGTGCTCGAAAGTTTGCTCGGTATTCGCCGCGCCGGGGCGGACGTGATTCTCACGTACTATGCGCGTCAGGCGGCCCGCTGGTTGCGGTAGCACGGTCTGAGATCCGCGAGATCCCCCGTGAGCGCACTTCGTGCTCAGTGCGAGCCTCCGCGAACAGGGTGTTCCGCTTGTCCCAAATCGAGCGCTATTCGAAGAACAGCGCTCGATTTGGGGACTATCCGAGCCAAAGGCGAGGCGTTTTGGGGTGAGCCGCGGTGAGCGCGGCGAGGGGGCTTTGCGAAAGCCCCCTTAGAAAAACCTGGACCCAAGGCAGCGCGGAGCGCTCGATTGGGTCCAGTGTTTCCGTGGCGTTTGCGCCTGGCTTGGTTCATGCTTGGCGGGATCGTGGTTCGATCCCCCAAGAGTCCCCCATGAAGCACCGCTCTCTCGCCCCTTGTCTCGCTGCCTCCTTGGCCTTGCTCGTCGCGTGTTCGGACGACCCCGGCTCCACCTGGACGTACGGCTCCCCGGGTGGCGGCGGCGGGACGGACGGCGGGACCGGCGGGGCCGAACAGCCCGGCGGAGCGGGCGGGGGAGAAACGGGCGGGACCGGTGGGGAGTCCACGGGCGGGACCGGAGGCAGCGACGCGGGCACGGGCGGAACGCCGGGACCGGAGGCGGGGCCCGACGTCACCGAGCAACCCTGGATCAAGATTGTGTCCCCGGGCGATGGCGCCACGGTGGACAACCCTGTCACGTTCACGTTCGAGGGAGGGGGAGGCGTCACCCACGTGAACCTCGAGGCCGATGACTGGCCTCTTCATTCGGGGCCGGTGGCGCTGAGCCAAGGTTCGGTCACGTATGACTTCGCGGGCGTGGGGTTCGAGCGCACCGTGGTCGCCACCGGTCTCGACGCGGGAGGGGCGGAGGTGGCGACCCACCAGATCGTCATCACCCCCGTGAACCCCCCGAGCGAGCTCGTCTTTCCCATCGACCTGAACAAGCCCGGATTGACCCTCAGCAACTTCGACTCCGCGAGCAGCACGGGGTCCTTCGGGGCGTCGCGCTCGGGCGGGCGCCTGCACGCGGGCTGTGATCTGTACTGGATGAACGACAACGGGTACGAGTACGTGAGTAGCTATTATCAGTACAACAACAACACGCCCATCTACGCGGTAGCCGACGGGACCATCACCGGCTACGCGGCATTCTACCAGGGCACGCACGCGCTGGTGGTGGACCACGGGGACTTCGTCATTCGCTACGGTGAGGTGGACGACGGGGGCTTGCCTGGCGGGCTGACGGTCGGCTCGCAGGTCACGGCGGGGCAGCACATCGCCGACATGGGGGACCTGGAGATGAGCACGGGCTACTGGTCCATGCTGCACTTCGAGCTGTATTCGGGCGAGCTCACGGGCCCGCTCACGGACACGTCGAATACCACGTATCTGAACGTCCCGGCCGGCAACTACCAGCGTCGGGGCGACCTGATGGATTGCACTCCGTTCCTGCTCGACCTCATGACTCCGTAGGCCGTCGCAGTTCCTCGAGCAGCTGTCGTGCGTGCTCCACGGTGATGGTGTGGTCCGCAGCCATGCGGCTGGCGACCTGTTCGACCTCTGCGCCCTCGGCGCCCGCGTTCAGAGCCACGGAGCGAGCGTGCAAGGACATGTGCCCGCGCTGGATGCCCTCCGTGGCGAGGGCACGAAGCGCTGCGAGGTTGGAGGCGAGTCCCGCGCAAGCCACCACCTGAGCCAACTCCCCTGCGGTCGAGATGCCGAGCATGCGCAGCGCGAGCCGGGCCGCGGGGTGTACGCGCAACGTGCCTCCCACGATCCCCAGACTCATCGGCATCTCGAGGCTCCCTTCCAGCACCGTGCCCTCCGCCGACTTGGCCTTCCGCCACACCGCGAGCGGGCCATACTGTCCCCTCCTGGCCGCGAAGGCGTGAGCCCCCGCCTCGACCGCGCGCCAGTCGTTGCCCGTGGCGATCACTACCGGGTCGATGCCGTTCATGATCCCCTTGTTGTGGGTCGCCGCACGATAGGGATCGAGCTCCGCGAACCGCGAGGCATTGACGATCCCGTCGACCGTCTCGTCCGCATCGACCCCCTTGGCCGCCACGGTAGCCGCAGGAATCCGGCAGCTGGCTCGCACGAGCCGACGGTCACAGAGGTTCGACAGGATGCGAAGCCCGAGGCGCCCGCCCGTCAGCCGCGTGACCTCCGGGCCCAGCGCCTCCGCGATGGTGTTCACCATGTTCGCCCCCATCGCGTCCTTGCAGTCCGTGTACACGTGTACAACCACCATGTCTTCGGCCAAGACGCGAACCTCGAGGTCCTTGGGTCCGCCGCCCAGGGACACGAGCTGTTCGACGGCGCGCGAAGCGCGGTCCAACAGCACCCGCTTGGCCGCCATCACCCGCTCGGCGGCGATCGCCACGCTGGGTACGGCGAACACCTGGATCTGGCAGGCCATGATCGAGGGGTCGACGCTGGCGGTGAACCCACCGCCTTCCCGGACCATCCTGGCGGCGTTGCTGGCGGCCGCGATGACGCTGGGCTCCTCGACCACCATGGGGACGACGTAGTCTGCCCCGTTGACCATGAAGTTCAGCGCCACGCCGAAGGGCAAGGCATAGGTGCCGATCACGTTCTCGACGATCTTGTCGGCCGCCTCGGGATCAATTCCCCCGCCCCGCAGGGCTTCGCTCAGCTCTTCAATCGGGATCTGTGTGCTTTCGCAGAGCGTGTCGCGCCGTTCGGCGAGGGTCTTCTTGTGGAATCCTGGGATCCTGGCGTGGATGGCTGGCATGCCGCGAACCTAGTCACGGTCCGTCTTCCCGCCAAGCGCATCATCGTTTCCGTCCATCTTCGAAGATCCGCGCGACGCCCAATGTCGCTGGCACGAGCTTTCTGCGGGCACTATGGTCTGACGCAACGGAAACGGGGGCCACGGATCGGGCGGCACGATGTGCCGATCCTCTTCGTCGCGCCCCATCGAATCGGAGGGGAAAATGAGCTTTTGGGCAAGCCTCTTTGGCAAGAAGGTGCACTGCCACGGGTGCGGCGCGGTCATTCCTGGCGAGCTTAAGACCGACGGAGACGAGGTTTACTGTAGCGACGCCTGTCGCCAGAACTACCGTCGACTCTCTACCATGCCGCCCCCGGCGCAGGACGTGAGCCAGCAGCGCGGGAACACCCCCGGAAGCGACGGCGTCGTTCACTGACGTCATATCCTTACCGGACGGCGTTTCCGAGAAACTCCACCACATGGGGCAGCGGCACCTCGAACTGAGCCGCATCCGCTTCCATCGCCGCACGCGGCATCCCGTAGACGACACTCGTGGCTTCGTCTTGTGCCGCCGTCACGGCTCCCTTCGCGCGCATGGCCCCAAGTCCCTTCGCGCCGTCCCGTCCCATTCCGGTGAGCACGAGCCCCAAGGACCGCGCCCCCACGTTGCGCGCCACCGACTCGAACAGCACGTCCACCGCCGGCATGCAGCCCCACACGGGACGGCCGGGCACAAGCCGCGCGCGCAGGTCCACCGTGACCTCGAGGTGTATGTCCGCGGGCGCCACGTAGAGGCTTCCCGCACGCAAAACCTCACCGTCGGTCGCCACGCGCACCGCGATCGCGCTCGCGGCGTCGAGCTTCTCCGCGAGGATCGGAATGAACGGGGCCGACATGTGGATGACCATCACGATCGGCGCACGAAATCCCGCGGGGATCGACGGCACGATCCGCTCGAGCGTGGAGGGCCCTCCCGTGGAAACCCCGATGGCGACGAGCGCGATCTCGGCAGCGCGCACCCGGCTCCACGGCTCTGCCCGCACGGGCAATGCAGAAGGACGCGCGGACTGCGGCGCGCGCACGGACACCGGAGCGAGCGCACGCGAAGGGGAGGAGGGCTTGGAGCGCGCAGCGGCCTTGACCTTGGCCTTGAGCTCCGCACCGACCCGGTCCATGTCGAGCCCAATCTCCCCCGAAGGCTTCTGCACGCACTCCACCGCGCCGCTCTGCAGCGCTTGCAGCGTCCCGACCGCCACGCTGCGCGCCGTAGCGAAGGCGCTCACAATCACGATCGGCGTGCCCACCTGGCTCACGATCCTGCGCGTCGCCTCGATGCCATCCATCCCCGGCATGTTGATGTCCATCGTGATGACGTCGGGTCGCAGTCGCTCCGCCTCGTCGACCGCCCGGTCCCCCCGAAGCGCCCGCCCCACCACCTCGATCTGCGGGTCCTCCGACAGCACCCGCGTGATGGCTTGCGTGGTGATGAGCGAATCGTCCACCACGAGAACGCGAATTCGCTCCCCCACCTAGCCCTCCTCCTCGCGGATCCCGACGACGTCGTACACCTGCACCGGCTCCGCAATCCCCTTGAGCTGGATGCGTTGCTCGCGCGGTTGCGCGACCACCCGGTCCTGCACGAGTCGGTACGTGCCCTCCGCGATGCACACCCCGTCGACTTGCGCGTTCGATTCCAACCGCTGCGCGCGATTTACCTCGTCGCCTATCGTGGTGTAGTCGCGACGGCTCCGCGCGCCGATGGAACCGATGACGACCTGCCCATGGTTGATCCCAACACGCATGTGCAGCTGCTGGTCCCCGGGTTGCGTGCGGTTGTACTGGCGAAGCGCCTCCTGCATGTCCAGGGCGGCGCGAATGGCTCGCAAGGGGCTGGGCTCCCGTGAGCCGTCGTCCGGGTCCCGGAACCGCGCCATGATCGCGTCCCCGATGAACTTGTCCACGTCCCCCTGGTTCCGCAGGATCGGCGGGATCATCGCGTCGAAGTAGCCGTTGAGAAGGTTCACTACCGTCTCCGCGCTCAGACGCGTACACATCGTCGAGAACCCCTTGAGGTCCGAGAACAGGAGCGTCATCGGCTCCGTCCTCGCCATGCTCCGCTTGCCCAGCCGGATCTCCCGCACCGCCTGCGCCACCGCATCGTCCGCCACAAGCTCCCGGATCCGCGCCTTCTCCGCCTTGAGGCGCTGCTCCGCCAACACGCGCTCCACCAGCGCCACCACCTTGTCCGGCTCGAAAGGCTTCCCGATGTAGCCCACCGCCCCCGCCGTCTTCATCAGGCTCTTGTAACGCTTGTCGTCCCGCGCGCTCATCACGATGAGCGGTATCCCCGTCGTCGCAGGCCGCGCCCGCAGCTCCATGCCCAGCTCGAACCCGTTCATCCGCGGCATCTCGAAGTCCGAGATGATCATCGACGGCATCTCCGTCATCGCCTCGAGCTTGTCCAACGCGTCCCGCCCGTCCACCGCCGTCTCCACCTCGAACCCCTGCTTCACCAGACCGCCACGCACGAGGTTGCGTACGATGCGCGAATCGTCCACCACCAGAATGAGCTCCCGCCCCCCCTGCTCGATCGTCGCCAACATCTCCGCCACGCGACCGAGCAGCTCGTCCTCGTTGATGGGCTTGATGAGGTAGTCGTCCGTCCCCGACTCGAACGCTCTCATCACGTCCCGACCCCCCGACAGGCTCGAGCAAATGATGAACGGTGTCTGGGCCCACTGCGGGTACTCCTTCACACGACGGCACAACTCGTAGCCGTCCACCCGCGGCATCTCCACGTCGCTGATCACCAGGTCCGGCGCGTACGTGGCAATCTTCTGCCACGCATCCTCCCCGTCCTCCGCCAGCAATACGTCGTAACCCACCTCCGTGAGGACACGCTCGTAGAGCCGACGGATAATCCGGTCGTCGTCGACCGCGAGGATCTTGTACTTGTCGGGCTTCTCGGGAGGCGTTCTGGAAGGTGGCGGGGAAGAGGGCGCTGGCTGGGCCGGTGCCTGCGGTTCAGGTTCAGGCGAGGCCGGTTGCGCGGCGGCGTAGGCGGGTGAGGGCGCCGTGCGCGGGGCCAAGGACTCGAGCAGACCCGCCAGATCGTCCACACGGAAGGGCGAGACCAGGAAGCTCGCACCCGGAAAGGCGCTCTGCCCCCGCTCCGATGCCCTTCCGTACACGACCATCCGCGTGGACGGGGGCAATCCCGCACCCAGCCGCAGCACGTCCTCGATCGGGAGGACCACCACCCGCGCCCGCGGGTCGAGCCGCTCACACCCCTGCGCGGCCACGCTCTCGAAAGATAGCCCGGCCTTCTCCGCCGCCCGCGCCGCCACGCGCACCAGCACGTCCCGTCGATACACGAACAGCACCGTCATGAGAGAACCTCTTCCACGAGCTGCAGCAACTCCCCGCGCTCGAAGGGCTTCGTCACGTAGTGGTCCACGCCCGCCTCGAATCCCGCCCTGCGATCCACCTCCAGGTCCTTGCTCGTGATCATCAGAATGGGCGTGCGCTGCAACGCGGGCAACGCGCGCAGCCGTCGCGTGAGCTCGTAGCCGTCCATGCGCGGCATCACCACGTCCGTGCTCACGAGATGGAACGTGCGCTCCTGCGCCAGTGCGAGTCCTTCCACCCCGTCCGCCGCCTCGTACACCTCGAGCCCCGCTTGCTCGAAGATCCGTCGCAACGCGAGCCGCGTGATCGTGTCGTCGTCCACCAGCAAGGCGCGTCGCTTCGACGACGCGGTCGTGTGAGCCGGAGCCACGACGCGAGCCCTCGTTTTTCCGAGGGACGCGGCGATTTCCGTGGGGTTGAGGATGAGCACGCAGCGGTCCCCGAGCAGGGTCGACCCGGCGATGAGCGGAACCTCCTTGAGCAACGACCCGAGGCTCTTGATGACGACCTCGCGCTGCCCGCCCATGCGATCGAGCGCAAGGCCGATGCGCTTGTCCCCCAGCCGCACGACCGTCACGTAGCAGCTGTCCGGTCGCTTCGACGCGGGACGTCCGATCCCGAGCAGGTCGTCGAGACGGATGAGGGGCACCGTCTCACCCAGCAGCGTGAACACCTCCGCCTCTCCCATGGACTCGATGTTCGCTTCGCTCAAGTACACCACGCGCTCCACCGCGGACATCGGGATCGCGAGGGTCTCCGTGTCGATCTCCCCGAGCACCACCGTGGTGATCGCCAGGGTCAAGGGAAGGAACATCTCCACACGACTCCCCTTGCCCACCACCGAGCTGACGTCGACGCTCCCCTTGATGGTGCGAATCTTGTCCATGACCTCGTCCAGGCCCACGCCACGCCCCTTGAGGTCGTCCGCCTTCTCCGCGGTGGTGAAGCCGGGCCGGAAGATGAGCCCGAGCACCTCTCGCTCCGTCATGCGCTCGAGCTCCTCTTGCGTGAGGAGCCCCTTGCCGATGGCGACCCGTCCGAGGACGGCGGGGTCCATGCCACGCCCGTCGTCCGTGGTCTCGATCACGAACCGGCTTCCCTGCTGCTGGGCTCGAATGCGAACGGTGCCTTCCGGCGGCTTGCCCGCGGCTTCCCGCTCCGCCGCGGGCTCGATGCCGTGCGCGATCGCGTTGCGAACGATGTGCACGAGCGGGACCTCGAGCATGTTCGCCATCACCTTGTCGATCTCGGCGTCGGCGCCGATGACCTCGAGCTTGGCTCGCTTGTAGCCCGGGCCGTGCCCACGGTTCTCCTTTTGCAGCGCATCGAACACGACGCGCCCCAGCCGCCCCAGGATCGAGTCGACCGGCACCATGCGCATCTCCATCACCTGATCGCGCAGGTCCGCGGAGATCATGTCCGTCTCGCCCATGGCGCCGCCAAGGTGGTCCGTGGCGCGCTCCATCTCCGCCTCGAGCGCGGCGAGACCTTCCTGCAAGCGGGCCACGTCCTCCCGAGCGATGAGCAAGTCCCCTTCGGGCGTACCGCGCGCACGCCCCAGCACGTTCTGCAGCTTGTCGATCTCGAAAGGTAGCTCCCCAAGGGCGTCGACCGCGTCGTTGAGACGAATCTTGTTGATGAAAAGGTCCCCGACGCGGTTGAGGGTTCGGTCGACCTTGGCAAAGTCGACTCGCAAGTACTGGGCCTTGGACGATGACGAGGACTGGGATGCTTCGGGCGTGGGTTGCCCGGCCGGTTTGGGTTGGGGAGCCGGTGAAGGCTGCGCGAGAGGTTGTGGAGCAAGCGGCTGGGCCTGCGGCACGACAGGTTGGGCAGCGAGAGGCTGCGCCTGCGGAGCGGCGACGACAGGAAGCGGAGCGGCAGGCTGAGCGGGCTGTGCGGCCGGGCTTCCCGAAGCGACAGGTCCTTGCCCGAGGATGACCCGCTCCATCCTGTCGAGCTCGGCGCCGACCGGGTGCTGAATGCACCGCGTGGTGCGAAGCTGATCGAGCATGGACGAGAGCGCGTCGATGACCACGAGCAAGGTCTCGACGCTCGAGGGGGCGAGGGAGAGCTTGTTTTCTCGCACGAGAGCGAGCACGTCTTCGAGCTTGTGGGCGACCTTTTCGAGGGGCCTGGCGTTCATCTGTCCGCTCTGGCCCTTGATGGAGTGCGAGGAGCGGAACAGGTCGTTGACCAGGTCGGGGTGGGAGCCGCCGCCGGACAACCGCACGAGGCCTTCCTGCAGATTGTCGATGTGAGCGGCGACCTCTTCGAGGTAGTCGTTCTCCATGTCCGGGTAGGACGGTTCCCAGGGGCCCCAGGACTCGGGCGCGAAGCTTGCGACGGTGGTCACGGGCGCCGGGGGCGGGCTGACGGCCGGAGCCGCGGGCGCAGCGAGGCGAGCGATCCGGTCTGCGCAAGCCTGCAGTGAGGCTAGGTCCGGCACTTCCCCGGCCTCGATCGAAAGGAACGCCTCTTCCAGGGCGCGTGTGCCCTCCTCGAAGAGGGTCCCCGCGGGCCCCACCGGATCGAGGCTCCCGTCGGCGAGCCCTGCCACCACGGGCGCCACGGCGGACGCGACCGCCGCAAGCGCATCGAGATGGGCCTGTCGTGCGGCTTGGCTGAGCTGCTCCAGCGCTGCGGCCAAGGGGGCGAGGCGCGCGGGGTCGGGCCCCATCGGGTCCTGCACCCCAGCCGCGGCCTCGAGAAGGCTGGTGAGCGTCACCCAGTGCGTGTCGAGCAAGCGGCTCGCGGGATCCGTCTGGTGCATGATGGCGACCACCATGGTCGTCGAGGCAAGGGCAGAGGACAAGACACGGATTGGCACAGTGAGAACGCGCAGGTCTCACGTGGGCCCCCTCGGATGGCACAAAATGAACGAGAACGCGTCAACGGTCTAACGATCTCTGGACCATTCGTCGGCGGAAACAGGTGCGACCGTGTGGCATGAAGTCTGCTCTCGGCTCGGGGCATGACGCGAACCCATTCCATCCTTGGTCCGCTTTGCCGCAGTGGGCTGCTCATCGGTTTGCTCGTCTGGGGACAGGCGGGATGCGGCGACGATTCCGATTCCTCTCCAGCCCCTTCCTCGCCGCAGGAAGAAGCAGGAGCCCCGGATGCGGAGATGGAGGCTGGTGAGCCCGATGCACAGCCCGACGCGGCGCCCGATGCGGCGCCCGATGCACAGCTCGAAGCGCAGCCCGACGTTATCGAAGAGCCGGATGCACCGGATGACCGCGACATCGCCGAGCGCCTGGCGGATCTCGCGAACGTCAACGACGTGCAGGAGCTCAGCCCGTCGAGCGAGGGACGGAGGTTTCTCGTTCGCTTCACCCTGCCGCTCGATCATGACGATCCTCAGGGACCGACCTTCCTCCAGTCGGCTTTCATTCACCATCGGTCCGACACGGCTCCCACGGTCCTCGTGACCAGCGGCTACGGCCTTGGCGAGATCGATGACTACTGGAGCGTAGAGCCCACCGAGCTTCTTGGCGCGAACCAGGTGATGCTCGGGCACCGTTTCTACGAGGGAGGGTCGCCTGCCGAGCTGCTCTGGGACTGGAGCCTGATCACGATCGAGCAGTCCTCCAAGGACACCCACGCGATCGTCGGGTCGCTGAAGACTGCCTATCCGCAGAAGTGGGTCGGGACGGGATGGAGCAAGGGCGGGATGACCGTCCTGTTTCAAGAGTACTTCTTCCCCGACGACCTCGACTTGGCCCTTCCTCTGGTAGCCCCCATCTCCCTTGCCATCAATGATTCGCGATATCCCCCGTACTTGGCCGAGATCGGCACGCCCGCTTGCCGGGAGCGGATCGAAGTCTTCATCCTGGAGTGCCTCACGCGCCTCGAGGAGCTCGTGGATTCTCTCGGCCCCTTGTCCGCGTACGAGAAGAGCTACTACCGAGATGTCATCAAGAGCTCTGCCATCTCCTACCACTGGCCCTTCTGGCAATACGTCGGGGTCGACTACTGTGACTCTCTTCCGGGCGAGGGAGCTCCCGCGGAGGACCTGCTCAACGCAGTGACCTTCCAGACCTTCTTTCCAGCGCACCCGTCCCTCGAAGATCTCCAACTCTACTCGTACTACTATCAGGCCCTGAGCCAGCTGGGCTCCCCGGACTACTTCCCTCCCGGCCACCTGCAGCACATGGTGGACCTCGGTTTCATTACCCAGCAGGAGGTCTCCACGTACCAATCCGTGGAGTGGCCCTACCCCGACCCGCCCGAATACGACCCGGCTCCCATGGCGACCCTCGACGCGTGGCTTCGCACGTCGGCGGAGGACATCGTTGCCGTGTACGGCGAATACGACCCCTGGAGCGGAGGAAGGGTCACGCTCAATCCCGCCCTTCGGACCGAGGTGCTGACGGCACCAGAGACGTCCCACGCGACGTACGTGCGGGACTTGCCGGACGAGGACTACACGCGGGTCGTGAGCCGCATCATGGAGATCGCGCCTGGCACGCGCCAGGCCTTGCCGATTCCCAGGCGGCCGAGCGAAGGAGAGCGCACGAAGCTGAGGACGACCCTTCGTCAACGCGCGCTCTGAGCGCTGACCGGACCGTCGCTCCCTCTGTTTTGCGTTTCTTTTACGCCTGCCCCCAGAGCCCCGCTTAACCTTTTCGACTCCCCGTCCCTCTCGGAAGCAGGTCTCGATGCCGATCGCGCGCAAGGTGCTGGCTCCTCCCAACCTCCTCGGAGGTGCTTCGATCGCCTTGCGGCATCTAGAACATGGTGTTCGAACGCTCGAGCGTCACGCGGAGCAAGCCCGGGTCCGGCTCTCGAGCATCGCGAAGCTCGCCTTGGGCGGCGCGGTGCTCGGCGTCTCCGGCGTGGTGCAAGGCAGCGTGCTGCTGGCGCTTCTGCCCAGCCGCAACGCGAGAATCCGGGCCTGCAACCACTACGGCCACGTCATCGGACGGTTCTACATGCACCTGGCCGGGTGCCCCCTGTCCATCGAGGGACGGGAGCACCTCGACCCGAACCGACCCGCCATCTACGTGTCGAACCACAGCTCCGTGCTCGACATCTTCCTCGCCATCTGGCTTTCTCCCGTCGGCACCGTGGGCATCGCGAAGAAGGAAGTCGCGCGCATCCCCGTGTTCGGCCAGCTCTACGCCCTGTCGGGACACCTGCTCATCGACCGGGGTGACTCGGAGAAGGCCGTCGCGAGGCTCCGTCAGCTCGCCACCTACGTGCGCGAGAACCGGCTGTCGATCTTCCTGTGGCCCGAAGGAACCCGCTCACGCTCCGGCCGCCTGCTGCCGCTCAAGAAGGGCGTCGCCCACCTGGCCATCCAGACCGGCCTGCCCGTCGTCCCCATCGTGGTCGAGGGCGCACACCTCTGCTGGACCAAGGAGACGCTCACCGTGCGCCCGCATCCGGTCGGGGTTCGCGTGCTGCCCCCCGTGGACACGAGCTCGTGGTCCCTCGACAACGTCGACGAGGCGCTGACGTCCCTTCATCGCCTCTTCGCGGACCATCTCCCGGACCACCAGAAGCCCGCGGAAGAACGTGTCCGATCCGCCCAGATGACCGGGTAGCCTCCCCCCACGCGCGGACTTCTCGCGGGCAGATTCCCGTAGCCCACCAGGCCCTTGGGCTATACTCGCAGCGTGCGCCGGAAGAACTCGTTTTTGCTTTGCTTGGCGGCGTTGCTGCTCCTCGCTCCCCGTGCGCAGGCCCAGACCGCCGACGACGCCGAGGCCTACTACTACACCGAGTACGGCGAGCAGTGGTACGGATGGCAGACCCTGGCGGTGGACGTGCCGCTGCTCACCACGTTCTTCGTGGCGGAGAGCGCAGGGGAGGATGGTGTGGCGCTCGGGGCGATGGGTGCGTTCGTGGTCGGAGCGCCGATCGTGCACGTGGCCCACCGTCGCTCCGCTCCCGCGGTGGTGAGTGGCTTCGCCCACCTGTTGCTCCCGCTCGGCGGTTTGTTGCTGGTCCGCCCGATCGTGACGAAGGTCGTGCCGGACGCGTCGCTCGACATCAGGACCGCAGTGGGTGTGACCGCAGGAGGGCTGGTGGCCTCGTCGCTGGACGTGTTCGCCCTCGCCTACGAGCAGACGGAGACCGAGGTGGAGATCGAGGGACGCTCGCCCTGGGTTCCCCAGGTGGCGTTCACCGGGCGGTCGGCCTGGCTGGGGTGGCAGTTCTGAGACGACCCGTCGCCTACTTGCGCTTGCGGCGGTGCAGGCGGACGGGCACGAGCCGGTCGCCCTCCACCCGCGCTTGCACGACGAACCGTGTCAGCTTCTCCTCGTTCACCTGCTCGGTCAGCTGAGCGTACGTGTGAGGGTCCGCGGACAGCACCACGCCCATCTGCACCGACGCCTCGAACAAGGCGTCTCCCAGGTGCTGGTCCAGCAAGCGCTCCCGCGCCGTGACCGTGGTGCCGGGCTCCAGCCGGACCCATAACTCTCCCCGAACGTCGTCTCCGTCCACGTGCAGCTCGACGGGCATGTTACCTAGCCTTCCTCGGATGGGCCCCTCCGGCGCGCCAACGCATGGAACCCGCCATCCGGGTTCGGTGGCTTTCGCCTGTTGCGTGGAAGCGCTCTATCATCACCGTGTCGACCGTGGGGGGGGACGAGCGGAGGTTGACCGCGAGATCGCGGAACGTCAAGTCAAGCGGACAGCGACTCGCCCGTGGCATTCGCCCAGGGAGGGGGGGTCACACCGAGCTTCTGGCAGAACAGGTAGGCGGTGGCCCTGCCCAGGTCCGAGGTGGGGACGTACACGTCGGGATCGACCGGGAGGCCGGAGGGGAACGGCGCCCCGCACCCGTCGAGCGCGTGTTGCAGGTCCCGCGCGAGCGCATGCATGTCCGGGTAGCGATTGTCTGGGTGCTTGCGCATGGCTCTGACCACGAGCGCCTCGAGCAGCGGGTCCAACGACTCGACGAACCACGTCAGGGGTGGGGCTTTCACCAGCACCTGCTGCGCCAGCATGTCGAGATCCTTGGGGCTCTCGAAGGGCAGGTGTCCCGTCAGGGCGCGGAACGTCACGACGCCCAGGGAGTAAATGTCCGCCCGCGCGTCGACGGTCTCCGACAAGACCTGTTCCGGGGGCATGTAGGCCGCGGTGCCGACGGTCTTTCCGGCTCGTGTGGTGCCCCCGTGGGCATGCAGCTTCGCGAGGCCGAAGTCCACCAGCCGTACGCCCTCGGGCGCGTCCGGCAACCCCACGAGGAAGATGTTGTCGGGCTTCACGTCCCGATGAACGATACCGGCGTCGTGCACGGCCGCGAGCCCCAGGGCAGCGTCTCGCAGGATCGGCAGCGCCGTCTCCACCGGAAGCTGCTTGCGACGCCGCAAGCACTCTCCCAAGGACTCGCCTTCGAGACGTTCGATGACGATGAACGGGCGCCCGTCGATGCGGCGTCCCACGTCCAGCACCTTGACCACGTTGGGGTGGCTGATGCTGAGGGCGGCCCGGGCCTCGTGGAAAAAGCGTCTGCGCTCCGTCTCGCACTCGGCATAACGACGGCTCAGGACCTTGACGGCGACGCTGCCCCCGGTGGCGAGGTCGCGAGCCGCGTAGACACGCGCCATGGAACCCTGGCCGATGAGGGAGCCCAGCTCGTAGCGTCCCGCGATGACGCTCGCGCAAGGGGCGGAGGGGCTCTCGTCCAGGGCGTCGGGTTCGAGACGGTCGCTCAGCCGCGCCCCGTCGACCGGACAGAACACCTTGCCAGGGGCATAAGTCACCCTACACCGTGGGCAGATCATCGGCACAGGTTCAGGGCTCGACTCGGACGGCGACAGCATGGTCTGAGGGGCGAGGGCCAATGTACAGAGCCCACCGACCATAGCACACCACGCGATCCCGGGCGACGACGGTCTTGGGGCGAGGGGGATACCCGCCGAATCCCTTGTCCTCCGCGTGCTGAGCAGGCCAGGCAGGGAGGCTTCCCCGGGCGACCGTCGCCCGGCCGGAACATCGGTCAGAGCTTGGTGTGCGTTCCGTCGCAGTAGGGCGGGTTCGCGGTGTGCTTGCACTGGCAGAGCGCGACCTTCTTCTTCTCTGCCAGCTCGAACTTCATCGGCGTGAACTCGGTGCCCTTGTGGGAGCCGTCACAGAAGGGTTGCTTGGCGGACCTCCCGCACTTGCACCACCAATAGGTTCCGGCCTCGAGCTCGAGCACCGCCGGCGCCTTGGACGCTATCTTCGGGTCAGCCATCACGTCACCTCACGAGAACTGGACGAGGGCCGGATCATACCCCTCCGGGGGCTGGTATCCCATCAAGGAGAGCGCCGTGGCCGCCACGTTGGAGAGCCCCGGGCCGGGCACGTCCGCCATCCGGTACTCGCCCGCAAACCCAGGGTCGTAGATCACGAAAGGCACCGGGTTGAGTGTGTGCGCCGTCTTCGACCGCGGCACACCTCCGGCGTTTCGCTTGAAGTCCCCCTTCTTCTTGTCCACCTCGTACATCTCGTCCGCGTTGCCATGATCCGCCGTCACGATCAGAATCCCCTCAGCCTGCCGCGTCGCCGCCATCAGCCGCGCCAAACACAAGTCCACCGCCTCCACCGCCAGGATCGCAGCCTCCCGCACCCCCGTGTGCCCCACCATGTCCCCGTTCGGATAGTTCAAACGCAAGTGCCGGTACTTGCCCGTACGAAGCTCCTCGACGAACCGGTCCGTGATCTCCGCCGCCTTCATCCACGGCCGCTCCTCGAAGGGCAGCGTGTCGCTCGGAATGCACACGTACGTCTCTAGATCCTCGTCGAACTTCCCACCCCGGTTCCCGTTCCAGAAGTACGTCACGTGCCCGAACTTCTGCGTCTCGCTGATCGCCATCTGCATCACGCCGTTGTGCGCGAAGTACTCCCCCATCGTCCGGCCGATCGTCGGCGGGTCGACCAGGAACGTCCTGGGAATCATCAGGTCGCCGTCGTACTGCATCATCCCCGCGTACAGGACCTTCGGACGACGCCCCCGGTCGAACTCCGCCAGGGTCTCGTCGTCGAACGCGCGGCTGATCTCGATGCCACGGTCACCGCGGAAGTTGAAGAAGATCACGGCGTCGCCGTCCTGCATCGCCCCGATCGGCTTGCCGTCCTCCTCGATCACGAACTCGGGCATGTTCTGGTCGATGAGCCCGGGCTGCTCCTGCCGGTAGCCCTCGATCGCGGCCGTGGCCGAAGGGAACCGACGCCCCTCGCCGTTCACGTGCGCCTTCCAACCGCGCTCCACCACGCTCCAGTTCGCGTTGTACCGATCCATCGTCACCAGCATGCGCCCACCGCCGGAAGCGATCGCATAGCTGCGGTTGGGCTTCGACGAGATCTCCGCGAGGAGCTTCTCGAGCGGCTCGATGTACTTCATCGCGCTCGTTTCCGGCACGTCGCGGCCGTCGAGCAGCGGGTGAACGAAGCAGCGTCCGACACCCTCTTCGTCCGCACGGCGCAGCAACGCGAAGAGCTGATCGATGTGGCTGTGCACGTTGCCATCGGACAGCAAGCCAACGAAGTGCAAGGCCGTGTGCTGGGAGACGACCTGCTTGACGAAGGTCTTCCAGGTCTCCCCCTGGAACAGCGCGCCGGAGGCGATGGCGCGGCTGACGAGCTTGGAGCCCTGGTCGAACACGCGACCGGCGCCGAGGGCGTTGTGACCGACCTCGCTGTTGCCCATGTCCCCATCGGACGGGAGGCCGACCGCGATGCCGTGGGCACGCAGGCGCGTGTTGGGGCAGTTGGCAAGGAGCCAGTCGAGGGTGGGCGTGCGAGCGAGGTGAACCGCGTTGCCTTCGTTGGCGGCGCCCAGCCCAACGCCGTCCATCACGCAGATCATCACGGGGCCCTTGCGGGACGAAAACGAGGGGTGCTTGCGAAGAGTGAAGTCGGCCATGGGGGGAACCTAGTCGTGATCCAGGTCTTCGTCACCCTCCTATGAGGTCCGGACTTCCCGCGCGGTGCGAACCCGGGCAAGCTGCCCTCATGCTCCCCTCGGCCCGGCGTCTCGCGCACCCGCTCGCGGAATTTCCTGTGGTTCTGGTGCGGCCTCGCTACCCCGAGAACGTCGGCGCGGTGGCCCGGGCGATGCGCGTCACGGGGTTCGAAAACCTGGTCCTGGTGGCCCCCCATCCGATGGCCGCCCCCACCCACGAGCAGGCACGCAAGATGGCCGTCGGGTCGACCGACCTGCTCGAAGGCGCCCGAGTGGCTGCATCCCTGGAGGATGTGTTGCGCGAGGTGGACCTGTGCGTGGCGACCTCGGCCCGAAGAGGCGTTTCAGGGAACGTCTCGCCTCGAGAGTTGGGACCGTGGATGCTGCGGGAAGCGGCCGAAGGCAAGCGCGTGGCGTTGGTTTTCGGGGGGGAGCGAACGGGGCTTCGCAAGGCGGAGGTCGAAGCTTGCACCTTGGCGTGCAGGATCCCCATGGTCGGCAACGAGCCGTCCTTGAACTTGTCTCAGGCGGTGATGGTGGTGCTGTATGAAATCTTGGTCGCCACACTGGCGTCGTAAGGTCGAACCCTTCAGGCCGCCTGGGTAGTATTGTAGCCGGACAGTCTTCGGATTGTCCGGAGGAGAAGGGGCTTCGTGGGCAAGAGACGTACGAGTCGTTGGGACCATCGAAGAGGCACCGACCCGGACTTCGTGATTCCCCTGGTCCAAGAACTTCGGCAACGATGCCCTGCTGAGAAACGTGAGGATTTCGCCAAGTGGGTGTTCGGGCTGTCCAGCGCCCTTGCGGTTCAAGACGAGGTGCGTGTTGACGCTCGGGCCGTGGACGGACCGGAGGAGCGGGAAGCGCGCCTGTGGCTCCTTCGTCTCGCGTCCGACAGACCGGCTCGCCGCGCGTTGGAGTCCGCACTCACCCTCATCTGGCTCTTCGAGATCGGCCTTTGCCCCGAAACCCGCGAGAGCCAGATTCCCGACCGTGTGCTCTGCGCTCTTCCGGACCTCCATCCGAAGACCGTGCTTCGCTTTCTGCAAAGTGGCGCGCGTGCCTGGTCGCGTGGTTGGGCTCGTTTCTCCCATCAGCCACGCGAGGATGACCGGCCCGTGGCTGCAGCCTCCAAGATATTGAGCGAGGCCAGGTCGTCAGGGCGTGCGACGACCGGGGACGAGGCACTGGCAGCCGACGCCATCACGTTGGCACTGGAGCATGCATCGAAGAGAATTCGCGTGTTTGGCCGCGGACCACGACTGGACAGCCCCAGCACCCTGCCCCAGGCCAATCGGTACCTGAACGTCGCAGCGGCAGCTGCGATGAGGGTGCGATACGACAGGGTGCTGCCCGTCGACCCTTCCTTCGCCAGGAACTCGCTCGTGTGGCTCCTCATCTTCGAGCGCCTGCTCGACACGCCGTCGTTCCGAGGCTCGTTGTCCTTGCTCATGCGAAGAGCCATGTCGGATGGAAATCAGTTCCAGATCGTGGACGACACGCTGGTTCACCATGTGGAACGCGTTCACGGTAGCTCCGGCGAGGCCGTCTTCCAGAACCACCGGTTCGAGTGTGTCGACGTGGCATCGACTGTGTCTCACTTTGAGGCGCTTATGCGCTGTGCCACGCCGATTTCGAATCGCGCCGAGGCATGCCGTTGGATGGACCTCGTCATCCACCCACGAGGTGACATGGAACCACCCTTGGAGGACGTCAGGTCAGCGATCCTTCAGACCCGTGAGCTTCCGCTGCCTCCGCGGGGCGTGCTGTTCTTGGGGCGGCCGTGCGCACTCCCTGAAGCGGTAGCGCTGGCCTGTTTGGGCACAGACGAGCCCTGCGTGCTCATCTCGTTCGCGTCGTCCGACGCGGTCCTCGAGGCGGTTCGCGAGGGCTGGCTCGACGCCGGGTGCGTGCCCCGCCAAGACCTGTACCACCCGCAAGAATTTGTCTCCTGTGCGGGGCAATCGGGCGTCGCGGTTGTGCGGCGGAGCGATTCGCATCATTGGATTCCGGTGTCGGTCGGGCACGCGGATGCAGGCTCGAAGTTGACCGTGGCTGACGCCTCGGAACCCACTCCGTGGAAGCGGCTGGAGCAGTTCAGCACGCACGTGAAGATGGCCGTTGTGTGTATCCTCATCGACCGCAACCGAGCGCTGAAGGCTCCCACGAAGGAGGCCGCACAGCAGTTGGGTGCCCAACCTTCGAAGCTCAGCAAGTTCCTGAGTGAGCACCGGTCAAATCCGTTGATGAACCACACAGAAATACTCGCTAGGTTGCCCGTTGCGCCCCCGAGCGAGTTGCAGACCTTCATTGGCGGCGAGTGGGACGAGGAGGCGGTGAAGGCCGGACTCGAGCGGGTGCGTAGGAGCGCGAGAGGAAAGCGGAGCTCGAAGCTGACGCGCCGGGACTAGGCGGATGCATTGCGGACACCTACCGGATGCTCCGCGGATATCTGGAGGATCGAACGATGTAACTACTGGATGTCCTGTGGAGACCTTCCTGGCACCACAATCGCAACGTCACCCTCCGAACTAGCGGGCCCTCACGGTCCGTCTTCCCAAACCTGGCGGAGGTCGTGCGATGATCATCAACAAGTTTCGCGCTGGCATCGTTGGAGTCCTCGTGGCGGCGGGGTGTGCAGGAGAGGTCGCCGAGGACCTGTCGACTGAGGATCTTGGAGCGGTCACAGATTCGCTCTGCACCGGCACCGGCTGCAACGGCAGGGATCCCAGAGTGGAGGGGTGCCGAACCGACGGGGTCGCCCTGGCTACCGTCTCGGTGAGCGGAGGCACGCTCACGCTCAAGAACTCTCCTCGCTGCGGCGCGTCCTGGGCGGAGTTCTCGCAGACCAGCAAGACGTACAACAACGTCTGGGTCGAGGGCGCTGGAGGAAGCGGCAAGACCGCCACCGTCTATGGTCTCAACTCGACGCTCAACTGGTCGAACCTCCTGGCGCAGTCCCCGGGCGTAGCCATCAAGGCGTGTGTGCAGCGCTGCTCGACGAGCACGCCCTGCTCCCCCCTCCCTTCCGCTTCTTGCACGGCTCTGACGAAGCCCACGAGCATCTGGTCGAATGCTGGGCCGTATCAGCACACGAGCACGTCGGTGCAGGCTGGCGTTGTCACCCGGGCGCAGAACGCCTTGGCGAGCGGTGTCCCGCTTCAATCTACCTCCCTGGCGCAGTCGGGTTTCCTGACGTGGCAGCCCGACACCGCTTCGGGCGACGGAGGCCGAATCCGCCAGGCCTGGGGAGATCTCCGCACGCACTGCAAGAGCAGCCCATCCACCTGTGGCGTTACCACGTTGCCGGCGTCGGTGCGCACGCTGGCGGAAGGACGGCTCGCGAGCTATCCCCAGGCGCAGCGAACGGCCATCGTCAACCGGGTCCTCGCGGTTGGCGCTCCGGCAACCTCAGCCCCCCCCACGAACGACGAAGGCGTGCTGACCCGTCTCGGCATCCGCGCCCAATGCAAGGAGGAAGGTGATCGTCTCGTCATCGCAGCCGGGGGAAAGCCCAAGACCTACAGCGCTACCGGGGCCTCTCCTGCGAGTGTGCGGGCGGGCTACTACGCCTTCACGACGAACCTTACCCACACGGCTCTGATCACCGCCGTGCTGTGGGATCTGACCAAGTCGCCCGCCGTTCCGCTCAAGTACAGAATCGTAGAGGCCAATTTCGGCACGGGCTGGGCCAACCCCAGTGGACAAGTCCCGTGGTCGCGAACGATCGGCACGCGTGAGGTGCTGGCGAGTGGCTTCAAGGCGGTGAGCCCGGACTGATCGTGGCGACGCCCGCCGCGGGTGGCGATTCTCCGCGTCCAAACGGGCGACCAATCGACTCCGCACCTCCCAACAACGTGCCTGTCGTCGAACGAGGAAGGCCGCGACTCAGTGTCCCGATACGGACCGGGCCACCAGGTCGTAGATCGGACCCCAATACACGCCGAGCACGATGGTGGGTACCGCGAGGGCGATGGCGGTGGTGCTCCAGGATACGCGCGTCACAAGCGGTTTGTCCGTGGTGGGCTTGGTCAGGAACATCGCCCGCAACACGCGCGCATAGTAGAAGAGCGACACGGCGCTGTTGACCACGCCCACGGCGGCGAGCGTCCAGTTCCAGCTTCCGCCGGCCTCCACGAGCGCGGCGAAGATGTAGAACTTGCCGATGAACCCGGCGAAGGGCGGCAGACCCGTCAGCGAGAACAGGAAGATCGCCATCAGCAACGCGAGCACCGGGGCCCGGGTCCCGAGCCCGTAGTAGCTCTCGATGTTCTCGTTGTCGCCATGGCGCTCGGCCACGGCGGCCACCACGAGGAAGGCGCCGAGGTTCATGAAGGCGTAGATCACGATGTAGAAGACGATGGCCTGCACGCCGGATTCGTTGAAGACGCAGAACCCGAGCAGCATGTAGCCCGCGTGAGCGATGCTCGAGAAGGCGAGCATGCGCTTGACGTTGTTCTGATGCAGCGCGCTGAAGTTGCCCACGATCATGGTGGCCATCGCGAGCAGGCCGCCGATGAGTCCCCAGGGGGTGAGGTCGCCGCCGGACTGGCTGGTGGCCTCCAGGGCCTCAGAGAAGAAACGGACGAGGACGGCGAACCCGGCAGCCTTCGGGCCCACGGACAGGAACGCCGTGATGGACGTGGGCGCCCCTTCGTACACGTCGGGGGTCCACATGTGGAAGGGCGCCGCGCTGATCTTGTAACCGAAGCCCGCGAGCATGAAGACCACGCCCACGAGGACAGCGAGCGGGATGCGACCTTCGTTGGCCGTGTCGAGCGCCACACGAGCGGCGATCTCGGCGAGGTCGAGGGACTGGGACAGGCCGTAGATCCAGCTCATGCCGTAGAGCATGACGCCCGAGGCCATGCCACCGAAGATGACGTACTTGAGGGCGCCTTCCGAGGACCGCCGGTCGTTGAGCTTGAAGCCGGCCATCACGAAGGAGATGACGCTCACGAGCTCGAGGGACACGTAGATCATGAGCAAATTGCGGCTCATGACCATCAGGTTGAGGCCGAGCGTGATGACGAGCAGCAGGGCGAAGAACTCGCCCGCGCCCTTGCGGCGCAAGGTTCCTGCGCCCGTCTCGGGGGCGGGCACGGCGAACACGATGATGATGGCCGCCACGCACGCGAACACGATACGGAACAGGTGCGCGTAGGCGTCGAAGGCGAGCAGGCCGTAGAACAGCTTCAGGGTGGGCAGGCCCTTGTACAGGTATCCGACCGAGATGGCGCCGGAGGTGGCGAGGGCGGCGAGGGTGATCGCGACGATGCCAGTGATGCGGGTCGTGCCGCGGGCGACGAGGTCCCAGAACACGACGAGCAGGACGCCGGCGATGATGGCGATCTCGGGCAGAAAGAAGCTCAGGCTCTGCAGGTTGTCGAGGGGGGGATGCATCGACGACTCCTTCGCTTCGCGGCGTCAGGGAAGCAGGGCCAGGAATTGCCGGGCGGCTTCGGAGTAGGTGGCCGTCTGGCTGGCGACGGGCGGGTTGACCAGGGCGGTGAGGTCGAGCACTCCGGCGTCGATGAGGTCGAGCAGGGGGCGCGGCCAGAAGCCGAGGACGAGGACCACGACAGCCATGGGTGCGAGGGTCATGACCTCGCGCAGGTTGATCTCGGGGAACTTTCCGCCGAACTCCTCGAGGGCGTGGCTGGTGCGCCAGCTCTCGCGGAACTTGCCGAGGAAGATGCGCTGCATGGCCCACAGGTGGTAGGCGGCGCTGAAGATGACGCCGGCGGCGGCGAGGATCGTCAGGGCGGGGTAGACCGGGAAGGCGCCCACGAAGGTCAGCGCTTCGCCGATGAACCCGGACAGTCCGGGCAGACCGAGGGAGGCCATGAAGGCGAAGCCGAAGAAGGCTGAGTAGAAAGGCATCTCGGTGGCCATGCCGCCGAACTTGCCGATCTCACGGGTGTGAGCCCGATCGTAGATCACGCCCACCAAGGAGAAGAGCATGGCCGTGATGGTGCCGTGGTTGAACATCTGGACGATGGCAGCCTCGATCCCGTGCGGCGTCAGCGACGCCATGCCGAGCAAGCAGAACCCCATGTGGCTGATGGACGAGTAGGCCACCAGGCGCTTGAGGTCCTCCTGGGCCATCGCGCAGAACGCGCCGTACAGGATGCTGATCACTCCAAAGACCGCCATGGCGGGGGCCGCCCACTGCGTGGCCTCCGGCAGCAACCCGAAGTTGAGCCGCAGCATGCCGTACGTGCCCATCTTCAACAGCACGCCCGCCAGGATCACGCTGATCGCCGTGGGTGCCTCCACGTGCGCGTCAGGCAGCCACGTGTGAAACGGGAACATCGGCACCTTGATCGCAAACCCGATGAACAGCACCACCCACACGACCTTCACGAACTTCATCCCCAAGATCGGCTGACCCAGGTTCAGGAAGTCCACCCGCATCAGCTCGGGCATCGCAAACGTGTGCGCGATCGTGCTGCCATCGACCAGGTACGACGGCCCACTCGTGTAGTACATCGCGATGAACGCCAGCAGCATGAACACAGAGCCCGCGAGCGTGTACAGGAAGAACTTGATCGCCGCGTACTCCTTGCGCGGGCCGCCCCAGATGCCGATGAGGAAGTACATCGGCAGCAGCATCACCTCCCAGAACACGTAGAACAGGAACAGGTCCAACGAGATGAACACGCCCATCATCCCCGTGACGAGCAGCAGGAACATCGCCCAGTAGCCCTTGAGCTGCACCTTCACGCTGAACGACGCCAACACCGCCACGAAGGAGACCAGCGCGGTCAGAAGCACCATCGAGATCGAGGTGCCGTCGACGCCGACGTAGTACTCGACGTTGAGGGATCGGATCCACACACCGCGCTCGATGAACTGGAAGCCTTCGTTGCCAGTCCAGCGTCCGATGTTGCGGTTGAAGGCGGTGAACAGCCAGATGGCGCCGGCAAGCTCGAGCCCCATGATCCCGAGCACGCCCCACTTGAGGTTCTCGTCCTTCTTGTAGCCGAGCAGGTACAGGACGAAGATGGCGACCATGCCGAAGAGGGGCAGGAAGGTCAGCCAGGACAGGATGTGGTTGAAGAGCCACGGAGCGCTTCCGAGGGGCTTCTCCGCGTGGATGCCCATGGCAACAGGTAGCTGATCGGCCGCGTTGGTCTCCACCACCACATGCCCGTACAGTTCCGTCAACTGCGCGTTCTCACCGGGCTCCCAGCGCACCACGACCTTGCGCGCCGTGTCGGGCGGGATGACGACGTGGGCGTCATTGCTGCCCTCGATCTGCGCCGTGGTGCCCGGGGGAAGCCAGGGACCCTGCTCGGCGTGCCGCACCGCCACGCGGGAAACCACCAGGTTGCCCGTGCCCACGTTGTGCACCTCGAACGCTCCCGTGAACGCCTTGCCATCCCAGGCCATCTCCAGAGGTCCGTCCACCTTGCCGTCGATGCGCAGCTCCGGACGACCGGAGAGCATCGAGCGGACGGGAGGTTCGACCGGCTCGGGAATGGGCGCCGGGGCGAGACGCGGGGAGATGTGAGACGGCAGCGGCGGATCGACCGCGTCGGAGGGCTCGGCCGCGGGCTCAGATGGCGGAACCATCGGCGGGGCCGGGATCTCGGCGGCAGGGGGCTTCGCCGCGGGAGGCTTCGCAGCGGGAGGCTTCGCAGCGGGAGGCTTCGCAGCGGGCGGTTTCGCAGCGGGCGGCGCAGTCGGATCAGCCGGTGTGTCGGCCGGAGGCACTGCCACACCGCCAGGCGCCGGATCCGGTTGCGCCAGGGCCGTCGACCCAGCCAGCAAGACCAGCCATGAGACCAGCGTGACCCAGAAAACTCTCGAAACGGACTTGCTCATCGCGAAGTGGCTCCCCATCTGCCGAGAACCCCGAGGTGAAGCACGCATCAGCGCGCCCCGTAGTAGCGAATCAGGAACATGATGACCGCCAAGGTGGCGACACCGCCCAGCACGCCATAGGCGTAGTTCTGTATCTGTCCGGTCTGAATCCGTCGCAGGCGCGACCCGATCCGAAGCACCGTCTGCGCCACCAGGTTCACCGCCCCGTCGACGAGGTAGTGATCGATCGCGCCGTCGATCCTGGCGGTCAGCTTGGTCATGACCCCCGCGAAGTTGACGATGCCGTCGACCACGTACTTGTCGAAGTCGCGCAGAACGAGGCGCAGGGTGAGCACGCCGCGAATCACGGTGGCGTCGTAGATCTCGTCCACGTAGTACTTGGCGTTGATCACCTCCCAACCGGGCAAGGCGCGTTCCTGCACCTCCCAGTCCTTGGGACGGTCCGCCCCGTAGCGCTTGCGAGCAAGGGCCCAGGCTCCGATGGCGAGGACCACCGAGCCCCACATCAGCCCATGCTCGAGCAGCAAGGTGCTCGACCCGAACTCCTTGAAGGTCACGGCCGCATGCTGCGTCACCGGGTGAAGCCAGTGCTCCAGCACCGGCGGGAAGTAGCCCGCGTCGCCGTGGTGGTAGCCGAGGTAGTGGGTCGAGAAGCCGAAGATGACACCGCCCACCGTGGACAGACCCGCAAGGGTAAGCAGCACGTAGGTCATCACGGCCGGAGACTCGTGAACCTTCTCGACCATCTTCTCGCTCTGCTTCTTCGAAGCGGTCTTGAAGGGCTTGCCCGGCTCGTTGTCCTTCTCCGGCGTCCAGTTGAACGGTCCCTCGAAGGTCAGGTAGTAGCTGCGCCACATGTAGAACGAGGTGCCGAGGGCGGCCACCAGACCCATCGCCCAGATGAGCATGCCCGGCACGAACCCCGTGTTCTCGGTCGTGAAGGCCCGCCACAGGATCTCGTCCTTCGACCAGAACCCCGCGAACATCGGGATGGGAGCCGCCGTGATCGCAAGGCATGCGATCAGGTACGAAAGGCGCGTGAGCGGCATCCGCTTCTTGAGCCCGCCCATCACACGCATGTCCTGCGCACGGTCGGCGTCGTGCTCCACGGCATGCATGCCGTGGATGACGGAGCCGGCGGTGAGGAACAAGCAAGCCTTGAAGAAGGCGTGGGTCATGACGTGGAAGATGCCTGCCCAGTACACGCCGACGCCGACGCCGATGAACATGAAGCCGAGCTGGCTCACGGTGCTGTAGGCGAGCACCTTCTTGATGTCGTACTGGAAGAAGCCGATGGTCGCGGCAAACAGCGCCGTGCTCGCGCCGACGAGGGCGACCACACCGCTCGCGGTGGGCGACATCGAGAACAGGAAGTTCAATCGTGCCACCATGTACACGCCCGAGGTCACCATCGTGGCGGCGTGGATGAGGGCGGACACGGGGGTGGGGCCGGCCATGGCGTCGGGCAGCCACACGTACAGGGGGATCTGCGCGCTCTTGCCCGTGGCGCCGATGAAGAAGCCGAGACATGCGAGGGTCACGACCGCGACACCCCACAGGGTCTTTCCGCCGAGCCTCTCATGGAAGGGCTTCTTGCCGGTGACCGTGTCCTGAATCACGAGCTGGTTCGACAGGTCGCGGAAGGAAAGGACCATGCCCACGGGGGACAAGATCGTCTCCTTGCCCGCTGCCAACTCCACGTTGTCGAGACGCAGGTCCTCGGTGGCCCCGCCCATCGCCACGACGAAGCTGTTGCGCTGGGAAAGCAGCGGCAGCTCGTACCGCACGAAAGGCGCGACCAACGGCCCAACCGTATCCCCATTGATGTAGACCTTCGCGCCGGGGAACGACGTGAAGGTGATGTAGGCTTTCTGCAAGGCGCCCGTGGCGCGCGCGTCTTTGCCGTGCGCGTCGGCGGCCTCCTTGCCGTGCGCGTCGGCGGCCTCCTTGCCGTGCGCGTCGGCGGCCTCCTTGCCGTGCGCGTCGGCGGCCTCCTTGCCGTGCGCGTCGGCGGCCTCCTTGCCGTGCGCGTCGGCGGCGTGATCGACCACGACCGGTACGAGGCGCGGGGTGACGTCGGACTGGTAGCCTTGTTCGGTCCAGGAGCCGCCGAGGGCCCAGAGCAGGATGAGCAAGCCGGAGAGGAAGCCGAAGTCACCGACGCGGTTGGTGAGGAAGGCCTTGGTGCCTGCGGAGGCCTTCTTGTAGTCCTTGTACCAGAAGCCGATGAGCAGATAGCTGCAGAGGCCGACGCCTTCCCAGCCGAAGAACATGACGATGAAATTGTCGCCCAGGACGAGCAGCAACATCGCGAAGATGAACAGGTTCAGGTAGCTGAAGAAACGCCAGTAGGACGGCTCGGTTTCCATGTAGCCGGTGGCGTAGACATGGATCAGCAAGCCCACGCCGGTGACGACGAGGAGCATGACGGCGGAGATCGGGTCGAGGGACAGGTCGAAGGACAAGTCGAAGGAGCCGACGCGAACCATGGGCCACATGTGGCAGAGCAGGTTGCGTTGATGTTCGGGAAGCTGGACGAGCTGAATGACATGCCACACGGAGAGGCCGAAGGAGATGGCCATGGCGCCGATGGCGATGCCGGAGACCGAGAGGCTGCCGATGTGCAGCTTCTTGGACATCTCCTTGCCCCAGGGGGAGCGTTGCAGTCGCCATCCGACGGCTGCGTTCAGGATGGCACCGAGGATCGGCAACAGCGGTACGAGCCACAGCGTTGTCGACTCGACGACGGTTTGCAGGGGGCCTGAGTAGGAGGGCATCTTCGTGGAACCTTGCGGTCAAGCCGTTGGCGTGCGGGAGGTGGCCCGCATCGCACCGGGCGCGAAGGCGAGCGCACGTTAGCGGAGGGGTGAGCGGAGGGTCAAGCGCCACGGACCGGCCGGGAGCGCTTGAAACCTCAAGGATTCCCAGGGCAGCGCCGGGGTGAGGGGAGCCTCGGGCCGGCGTCGGGGGACGATTTCACGAATCGCGCTTATCGAACCGAGATGGGATGGGGTCGGGCCCAGCGTCGTGGAGCCGAGCCAAGGGTCAGTGCTTCATGTCCTGGATCTGGTCCGCGACGATGGTCTGGTGGGCACGGAAGACTTGCAGGACGATCGCGAGGGCAATGGCAGCCTCGCTGGCGGCGAGACAGATGATGAACACGGTGAAGACCTGGCCGGTGGTTCCGCCCGCCACGTAGTGCTCGAAGGCGATGAAGTTCAGGGCGGCCGCGTTGAGGATCAACTCGACACCGAGCAGGATGCCGACCGCATGGCGGCGGGTGATGATGCAGAACACGCCGAAGCCGAACAGGGCGGCGGCCACGGTGAGGTAATGCAGAAGCCCGATCTCCATGGTCTACTCCTCCTCGTATTCGCGCTTGACCGCGCGACGCGCGAGAATGACCGCACCGATCATGGCGCCGAGCAGCAATACCGAGGCGACCTCGAAGGGGAGCAAGTACTCGCTGAGGAACGCGTGACCGAGCTTGGCGGTCGACGGCATCGGGTCTCGCGCCTCCGCCGGCCAGGCGGTGGTAGTCGCCACGCGACCGAGCACGAGCAGGAGCAGCCCAATGACCACGAAGGCAGCCCACCGCCCTCGTGACGTGTTCGACGTGCGCACGTCTTCGATCTTCGCCGTGAGCATCACCGCGAACAGCAGAAGGGTCAGCGTGCCGCCGACGTATACGAGGATCTGCACGGCGGCGAGAAAGTCGGCCGACAGCGAGATGTATAGGCCAGCCACCCCGAGGAACGTGCCGAGCAGCGAGATCGTGGAGTGGATGATGTTGCGAGAGAGCGCCACGATTCCCGCCGACCCAAGGGTGAGTCCTGCGAGGGCATAAAACGTGACGATGTGGAGTAGACCGTCGGACATGGCAGCGGGCGGCAGGCTAGATCGTCGCTCGCTCTATCGCAAGGGCACGCGTGCGAAGGGCGGTCAGCCGGCCTTCTTTTCCGAGGATTTGTCGACGGAATCGCCGTCGGATTTGTCGGAGGATTTGTCGGTGGGCTCTGCCTTCGCTTCGCGGCGGAGACGGTCGAACAGCGCGGGGTTGTCCCGCAGCGCCCTCTCTCGCGCCTCACGCGCGCTGGGCCCGACCTCCCCGATGGGAATCTCGGCCTTGTCCTTGGGCGCGCGGTACATCGGGAACTCTTTGCCTTCGGGAACGAAACGAAACACGAGGGCGTCGAGGTTGCCCACACTCCCCTCGAACTCCCGGGTGTGACGAATGGCACCCGTGGCGCCGTCCTCGCACGCCTCGACGCATAGACCGCAGAACATGCACTTGGACACGTCGAGGTCGAAGCGGACCACCATGAGCTTCTTGGTCTCGGGGTTCTTCTGGGTCTCGACGACGATGCACTCGACGGGGCAGGCTCGCTCGCAGCGCTTGCAAGCGGCGCAGATGTCGAGCTGGACTTCGAGGAAGCCTCGGTAGCGTTCGGGAAGCATCTCGCGGACGGGCCGGGTCGTGCGATCGGGGTACTGGATCGTGACCGGTTCGCGGAACAGATGGGAGAACGTGACCGCAAGACCCTCGAAGATGGTGTTGGCGGATCGCGTGATTTCGTCGACGTAGTAGGAGAAGCTCATGATCGTTTCATGGGGTCGGGCGCCTGCCGGATCAAGCAGGGCCGAGGCCCAGACACCATAGCCTCGAAGGCGGGAACTAGGAACCAGGAACGGGAATGGGAATGGGGGAAGGCAAAATGCCGGACTAGACGGGTGCTGCGTGCCCGAAGTCCCTACCGAGTTAAGGCCCGGCTCCGCACCAACCCCCACCCCTTCTGTGCCTTCTGTGTCCTCTGTGGTTTTCTCACGGGTCCGAACGGGCAAGCCTCGCGTCGATGTGCCAGGTCCTACCGAGACAGGAGCGTGTCCAGGCGACCCACCCGCTCCCCCAGCATCCGCGCCATCACCTTCTCGATGTCCTGGTGCGTCCGCTGGGACAGCAGCGTGATGTCGAGCGCGATCTGGCTCGTGGCCACCTCGGCGAGCGACACCGTCTCGCTGATGACCGCGTGGTCATGCTCGCTCTTCTCGGTCGAGGCGATCAGGGTCCGGGAATCATCGGCCACGACGGTCAGCCGGTGTTTCCAGAAGGCCTCCAGGGCAGACTCCTCGAGCTCGTAGCTGAAGATCGACCCCTTCATCTTCGGAAGCTTGGCGTGGGAAAACACCACGAGGAAGACCTTGCGCTTGGTAGCCTTGTCGATCTCGGCCAGAAGCTCGTTGATCTCACGGGGCCAGCCGCTGATGACCAGCGTGCTCTTGGCGTTGTGAATCATCCGCTCCGCTTCCTCGAGCACCCGGGTGTAGCCGCGCACGCTGAAGGCGTCCGGCACGGAAGGCGTCACGTCGAGGGTCTTGACGGACTCCTCGAACTCCTTGGCCGAGCCGTCGAATCGCTTGCGAAGTAAGCCGACCACGTGGTCGACCGGGACCGGAGCGAACCGCTCGGGGCGCTGGGCGACCGCACGCGCAAGGCCCGCCTGCACGAGCCGCCGAAGCACGCCGTACACCGCCGAACGCGGGATCTTGGCGCGTGCGCCGACTTCGTAACCGGTGCTCGGACTCTCGAGGAGCAAGGCATGGTATGCGCGCGACTCGTTCAAGCTGAAGCCGAGCTGCACGAGTGTCTGGACGACCAAAGGTTCCGCCATGCGCCCGGTTCTCCCATAGAACCGTCCCCTTCGTCGACACTCTCTTGTCGGTCACGACAAAAAAGTCGGCTCAAACCCACGAAACCAACCCTTCATGGGGCGTCGTCGACCGGTCCCGGCGGCAGCGAAAGCGCCTTGCCCGCAACCTGCTCCGCCGGACGCGGCGCCAGACGTACACGCGTGATCCGTCGACTCCTCACGTCCTCCACCGTCGCGTCGTGCGACCCCAGCTCCACGATGTCCCCGGGACGCGCAAGCCGGCCCAGCTTCGACACGATGTGCCCCGCGATGATGTCGTGCCCCTCGATCGGATCCACCGTGATCCCGAGCGCCTCCAGCTCGCTGATCGGCAAGTCCCCCTCCACGATGATCGTCCCGTCCTCTCGACGGATGATCGGCGGGACCTCCACGTCGAGCTCGTCCTGCAGCTCTCCCACGATCTCCTCCAGGATGTCCTCCATCGTCACCAGGCCGCTCGTCCCCCCGTACTCGTCGACCACGATCGCGATCGGGATGTGCGTCCGCTTGAAGTCCTCGAGCACGTCGCCGACGGTACGGTTCTCGGGCACGAACAGCACGTCGCGACGCAGCGCGCCGATACCGCCGGCGGGCAGTCCGTCGCCGAGGAAGATGTCTTTGAGATAGACGTAGCCGACGACCTTGTCGGGGTCGTTGGCTTCGATGAGGGGCACGCGGGAGAAGCCGTTGATGCGCAGGGAGGCGACGATCTGGTTGGGCGTGTCGAGCAAGGAGATGCACTCCATGTCGACGCGGGGGACCATGATGGACCGGACGGGTCGGTCGGTGCCTTGCAGGGCGCGCTCCATGAGCTCGCGCTTCTTCGGGTCGAGCTGACCGCCCGCCACGACCAACCGGATCTCCTCCGCAGACAGGGCGCCTTCCGCGTTCTGGATCGGGGCGACGCCGAGCGCCTTGAGCGTGAGGTTGGACAGCTCGTTGAGGACGAACAGAAACGGGTACGTGATGTAGTAGAACGCGCGCATGGGGCCGGCCACGCGCAACGCCACCCACTCGGCTCGCTGAATGGCCAGTGACTTGGGGGCGAGCTCCCCCACGACGATGTGAAGGATCGTGATGATCGAGAAGGCGGTGGTCAGCGAGATGGCATGCACGATCGCGTCCGACTCGATGCCGGCAAACCGGAGCACCGGGTCGATCAACACGGCCACCGTGGGCTCACCGAGCCAGCCGAGCCCCAGGCTCGCCAGCGTGATTCCTAGCTGCGTGGCCGATAGGTAGGCGTCGAGCTTGCGGGTGATCTGCAACGCCACCTCCGCTCGTTTCTCACCCTTCTGGACCTGCGCCTCGAGCTGGGTCATCCGGACCTTCACGAGCGCGAACTCGGCGGCCACGAAAAAGGCGTTCGCGATCACGCAAAGGGCAGCCAGAGCCAGATTCAGGGTCATGGACGGCGCCCAAGATGCCCGGATTGCCAGCCACTGTCCACCATCGCTCTCCCCAATCCCGTCAAATCAGCCCTGGACGGGCTTGCCACGCCCACCGTTCCCGTCGTCGCGTGCAGGTACGACTTGCCCTGGAGCCCAAGCCGGACCAAGCTGCCGTCCCGGCCGTGCTACGATGATGATGCACATGGGCAAGAACCGCGTCTTCTTTCCCCAGGAAGCCCTCGACACCTGGGTCGTCTCCGGGTCGGTCGACCTGCAGGATCATGACCTGCTCCTCAGGGACGAGGGGCGACGGTACCGTTTGTCCGAAGGGGCGCGCATCGTGGCCGAGGTCACGGGGGAGCCCGATGGCTTCGACATCGTGGGCAAGTGCAAGACCCTCGCTTTCCTCCAAGAGCTCGGCGCCGACATCCTCGAGCGCTCGATGATCATCGACAACAACGCATACGACATCGTCCCGGGCTTCCTGGGCACTCCCGTGGGCGGTGCCGAGGACCCTCCGGACCTCGAAGTCCGTGCCCCCCTGCTGTCCGACGAGGACCTCTTGGCCCAGTTCCTCGCCAAGAACATGTAGACCTCCGTGAATCACGCGCTCCTGTCCGACGTCGTGCTGGGCTTGGCAGCCTTTGGGTACATCGCCGCCACGCTTGCCTTCTCTTTGCACCTGGCCCGCAGAGGAGGCTGGGAGCAGGCCCTCGGTGTGGCGCGCAAGCTGCTTGCCGCAAGCGCGGTCCTGCACGCGGGCTACCTCGCCTACGTGGGCGTGGCCCAACACATCTGCCCGATGAAGACGATTCACTTCGGCATCTCCGCCGGAGGTCTCGCGGCAGCCTTCGTCTACCTCGTGGCTAGGCGCGTGCTCCACATCTACGGGCTCGGTGTCTTCGTGGCTCCCATCGCCCTCGTCTTCTTGTTGGCCGGCCGCTTCGTGGCCGAACACCAGGTCTCGCCAACCCTCCGTACGGGTCTGCTCCCCCTGCACGTCTCGGCCAACGTGCTCGGCGACGCCTTCTTCGTGCTCGCCGCGGGCGCCGCCACCATGTACCTGATCCAAGAAAAACAGCTCAAGGCCAAGCGCGGCGCCTCCGTCTTCGGACGCTTGCCCCCCATCGACTCCCTCGACCGGGCAGCCCACATCTTCCTCGTCGCCGGCTTCCTCTTCGCCACCGTCGGCGCCGCCACCGGCACCGTCTGGGTTGCCAAGCTCCACGTCGGCACGACCACCGAGTTGCTCCGCGTCCTGATCGGCTACGCCTCCTGGACCGTCTTCTCCGCCGTCCTGCTGCTGCGCGCCACCCTCGGCTGGCGCGGTCGGCGCGCCGCCTACGGCACCCTCGTCGGCTTTGGCTTCGCCATGGTCGTGGTGCTCCTGTACCTCTTCGGCGAGGGATCATGATCGTCGTCGTCGGCGCTTCCCACAAGACCGCGCCGATCGGCGTGCGCGAGCGCATCGCCATCCCGGGCGACCGCCTCGCGCCGTTCCTCTCCGCCCTTCACGGCTTGCCCGAAATCAGCGAGGCCTGCGTCGTCTCCACCTGTAATCGCGTCGAGATTTATGCGGCCGCGGCGCTCAAGGGCGACGATGCCACCCTGCACGCCGCCAACGCCATCGAGCGCGCCCTGGTCGAGCAAGCCGGTCCCCAGGTGGGCGACGTGCTGCACCAGTACCTCTTCCGCTACACCGGGGATGCGGCCGTGCGACATTTGTTCCGTGTCTCGTCCTCCCTCGATTCGCTCGTGGTGGGCGAGGCGCAGGTGCTCGGACAGGTGAAGGACGCCTTCGACCTCGCCACGGCCGCAGGCACCCTCGGCCCCTTGCTCGGCCGCGCGATCGAGTGGGCCTTCCACGTCGCCAAGCGCGTGCGTACCGAGACCCAGGTGGGAGCCGGTTCCGTCTCGGTGTCGAGCGTCGCGGTAGAGCTCGCAAGGCAGATCTTCGGCGGGCTCGAGCACCGGGTGGTGACCCTGGTTGGCGCCGGAACCATGGGCGAAGCCGCGGCCCGACACCTGTGCGACGCGGGCACGCGGTTGATCGTGGTGAACCGGAGCCTCGAGCGGGCCGAAGACCTCGCGGGTCGGTTTGGCGGCACCGCCCGGGGCTGGGACCAGCTGCAGGCGACCCTCGGCGAGACGGACGTCGCCATTGCGAGCACCGGAAGCCAGGACTACTTGCTCACCCCCGAGCTGCTCGCGCCCCTCCAGCGCAAGCGTCGCGGGCGAAGCCTGTTCGTGATCGACATCGCCGTGCCGCGAAACGTGGACCCGCGCATCAACCAGATCGATGGCGTCTACCTGTACGACATCGACGACCTGTCGAAGATCGCGTCGGAGACCATCCGGGGTCGCTTCAAGGAGGCGCAGGTCTCGGAGCGGATCGTGGCCGAGGAGGCGGACGCGTTCGACGCGTGGCTGGATTCGCTGCAGGTGACGCCCACCATCGTGGCGTTGCGCAACCAGGTTCGGGCCGTGCTGGAGGCGGAGCTCGACCGCAGCCTTCACGGCAAGCTCAAGCACCTGGAGGACGCGGATCGCAAGGCGCTGGAAGGGATGCTGGCGGCCGCGGTCAAGAAGCTGACGCATCACCCCACCGTGCGTCTCAAGTCCGCGGCGGCGGAGGGCAACGCGCGTCACCTGGTGGAGGCGTTGCAGGAGTTGTTCGCCATCGACGCGGAGGGGACACCTACGTCCGCGCGCCCTTCGAACCCGCCGTCGATCCCCCCAGCTTGCCCGAAGTCCCTTCCCCTCTCGAAGTCCGAGGCACCCATCGTCCGGTCCCTGGAGCCACGCGAGGCCCAACCGGAGGAGGCAACGTGAACGACACACGCATCGTGATGGCGACCCGTCGATCCATGCTGGCCCTTGCGCAATCGCGGGCCTTTGCCAGCCAGCTTGCGCAGGCCCATGGGGGCCTCGCGATCGAGGAGCTCCACGTGGTGACCACGGGAGACCGGATCCAGGACCGGCCGCTGACCGAGATCGGCGGCAAAGGGCTGTTCGTGAAGGAGATCGAGCAAGCCTTGATCGAAGGGCAAGCCCACTTCGCGGTGCACTCCATCAAGGACGTGCCGGGTGAGCTCGCCCCGGGTCTCGTCATCGCGTGCGTGCCCCGTCGCGAAGACCCGCGCGACGCCTTCCTATCCCGAAGCGGACATCCCTTGCTTCAGGTCGGGCAGGGCGCACGCGTGGGAACGTCGAGCGCACGCCGGCGCATCATGCTGGCGAACGCGCGCCCCGACCTGCGGTTCGAGCCGCTACGAGGCAACGTGGACACACGCATGCGCAAGGTGCGCGAGGGCGTGGTGGACGCCACGGTGCTCGCGTGCGCCGGGCTTCGTCGGCTCGGCCTCGAGGGGCAGGCGACACAAACGCTGGAGCCCGACGTGAGCCTGCCGGCGGTGGGGCAGGGCGCGCTCGGCATCGAGTGCCGGCAGGACGACGCACGAACGAGGGAGCTGCTGTCGGCCCTTCACGACCCGGAGACGGCGGTGGCTGTAGCGGCGGAGCGCGGCGTGATGATCGCGGCGGAAGGTTCCTGCCAGGTGCCGATCGCGGCGTACGCGCGCCGGGATGACAGCGGCCGCATGTGGCTTCGCGCCATGCTCGCGTCCTCGGACGAGACGCGTGTGCAGTGGCTCGAGCGAACCTGGGATTGGCCCGCGACGGAACCGGAAGCGGAGGACTTGGGCAAGCAGGTGGGTGCGGCGTTGCGGCAGGCGGTAGCCGGTTCGTAGACTCCCGCGGAGCCGAACGAATCCACGGTTCAGGGACGCGGTCTACCCCGTCGCGGCCGGGCGCTTCAACCGAATGACCCGAGGCTTCGCTACCCCAGGATGCTCACCGAGCCTCCGAAGCCGCTCGACGGTATCCGTGCGTCCTTCGGCTTGTTCGAGGACGATGGCGGCCCGAAGTCCTTGTGGCTATGCTTGCCCGCATGGAGATTCGCTGCGACGCCATCATCCCGTTCCCGCGTCCGCTGGTGTACGCGACCTATCGTGACAAGCTGGCGGACTTGCTCCCGTACCTTCCGAACATCCGGGGCATCGAGGTCAAGGAGAGGCGTGAGGCGGACGGCGTCGTCCATCTGGTCAACGTGTGGCACGGGGGCGGAGAAATTCCGGCGATCGCGCGCGCCTTCGTCGCCGACTCCATGCTGTCCTGGACCGATCTCGCGACTTGGCGGGAGAAGGACTTCGAGACGGACTGGAAGGTCGAGCCCCACTCCTTTCGCGAAGCAGTGACCAGCCAGGGTACCAACCGCTACGACGAGACGGGCACGGGCACCCGTCTTTCGATTCGCGGCGACCTATCCATTGACGGACAGAAGATCCGTGGCGTGCCGCGCCTCATCGCGGGTAAGGTGGGTCGCGCGGTCGAGGAGTTCATGGTCAAGCTCGTGCGACAGAACCTGCTCGACGTGAGCGATGGGGTCTCGCGCTTCCTGAAGGAGAACCGGTAGGCCTAGTGAACGCCCTGCATCAGCTCGAAGGACAGACCGTGCTGTCCGGCCTCCGGCTCGATGCCCTCACCGGCGTCGACGATTGCATCGCCACGTTTCGCGCCACCGCCGCGGACGGGTCGGTGTGCACCGTGCGCGTGAGCCTGTCCCTGGCCGTGGGGGAACACCAGGAGTCGTCGTTGCAGGCAGCGTTTACGCGCATGGCTCGCCACGCGGTGGGCATCCGCGCTCTCGCTCCTCCTCGCGCCGCCGGGGCCGTGAACGTGGATGGCGTTCCGCGGCTGGCGATCGCGCATGCAGGGGACCCGTCGCCCAGCGCGGAGGAACGACTGAGCGAGGGACGGGCCACCTCGATCGACGCCGTGGTGGCCCTTCTCGAGCCGGTCGCCCAGGCCCTCGGGTCCCTCCACGATCAGGGGATCGTGCACGGTGCGGTGCACCCGGCCGCCCTGCGGCTGGACCCGATCGGAGCCACGCTATCCGCTTTCGGATGGTCCGAGCTGGCCACGGTGCTGGGCGGCCCGGCCGGGGCGAGAGACGTCGTACCCGTTCGCAACCGGGCCCCCGAGCAAGTCGGACCCGTGCCCGCGTCGCCGAGTCCGGAAAGCGACACCTACGGGATGGCCCTGGTTGCCCTCGAGCTGCTTGCCGGACGGCCTTGCCACGCACCAGGCGAGACCGCCGAATTCCCCACCCCTCGAGCTTGCGGTCTCGATCTGCCCGACGCGATCGCAAGTGCGCTGGACGAGGCGCTTCGGCCTGGCCCCCGGGACCGCCTCGGCGATCCGAGAGCCTTCCTTCGGAGACTATCCGAAGCCCGCTTCGCACCCGAACCCTCCGACGGACCGGTGCCTGCACCGACGGCCACCCCCACACCCGTCCCGGCGCCCCCGGCCGCAGAAAAGACCTCGGGATTCGAGCCGCCGCCTCCGATCCCGACCGTCCCCAAACCGTCGCAGCCCTACCCTCCGCCGCCGCCGGACCCCGCCAAGAACCGCTCGGCCGACTGGTTCGTCTACGTGTTCGTCGGCTTGGGGCTGTTGCTGCTGATCGGTGGCGTGGTCGCCGTCTTCTATTACGTGATCGACTCCCCTTCGAGGACGACCACGGTCACGAACTCCCCCCCTACGCCGCCGCCCCCCACGGTCTTCACGCCGCCGCCCCCACCGACCACGCCGACGGCTCCGACGACGCCGCCGACGCCGACGCCGCCGACGCCGCCGGACGCTTCCGAGCCGCCCGATGGTGACACGCCCGAGGAAGCAGGAGCGCCGCCACGCTCTCGCCCCTGGCCCGTGCCTGCCACCGCGGACGCTGCCTACCCCGAAGACGCGGCCGCTCTCATCCCGGTTGCCCCGGACACCGTGGTTGTCGGCTCGCGGGACGCCCAGGTGACGATGGTGTTGTTCGCGGACATGCGGTGCCCCTACACCCGACGAGCGCGTCTCGCGGTCGAGCGGCTCGTGAGCCAGTATCCCTCGGAGCTGCGCGTCAGCGTCAGGCACTTGCCTCTGTCCGAGCAACCCGCCTCCGGAGAGGCCGCCGAGATCGCTGCCGGCGCGCTCGCGTTGCACGGGCCGAAGACCTTCTGGGACGTGTTCGAGAAGCTGACGGAGAACCCGTCGGACCACGAGCGGGACAGCCTGCTTGGGTGGGCCCGGGACGCGGGAGCGGACGAGGCCAAGTTGCGGGCGGCGCTCGGGTCGGGTGCCTACCGCGCGACGGTGGAGCGCGACGTGAACCTCGCGGGCCAGTTGATGGTCAGGGCCACCCCCACGTTCTTCGTGAACGGGATCCGGCTCAACGGGATGCAGCCGCAAGCCACCCTGTCGGATGCCGTCGAAACCGAGCGGTTGGCCGCGCTCGGGTCGGGGGTCAAGCCAGCGAGCCGGTACGCGTCGCGCGTTCTGTTCAATGTCACGTCGGCAGCGGCGGACCGACGTGGTCCCACGCCGTAGTGCCAGGTTCAGCGGTGGGAAGCGTGGACGTCGCGGACGATGGTGGCGACACGTTCGCGGTCGGCTTCCGTGAGGTTGGAGCCGGACGGCAGGCAGAGGCCGAGCTCGAAGAGGCGGGCGGCGACCGCGCCTCCCACGGTGGTGCAGCCCTCGAACACGGGCTGCATGTGCATGGGCTTCCAGACGGGGCGGGCTTCGATGTCCTGCTTTTCGAGGGCGAGGCGGATGTCGTCGCGGGTGGCGCCGAAGGCGGCGGGGTCGACGGTCAGACAGGTGAGCCACCGGGTGCTGGTGCCATAGGGGGCCTCAGGCATGAACATGAGACCGGGCAGGTCACCGAGGGTCTTCTGGTACCAGGCGAAGTTGGCGCGACGGGCTTGCACGCGCTGGTGGAGCACGCGCAGTTGGCCTCGCCCGATGGCGGCGAGCACATTGCTGAGTCGGTAGTTGTAGCCGATCGTGGAGTGCTGGTAGTGGGGGGCCGGGTCGCGGGCTTGGGTGGCCAGGAATCGAGCGCGGTCCGTGTGTTCCTTGCGGTGGGACACGAGCATCCCGCCGCCGCCGGTCGTGATGATCTTGTTTCCGTTGAACGAGAACACCCCCATCTCGCCGAAGCTGCCCGCCGCACGGCCCCGGTACGTCGCCCCGAGCGCTTCCGCGGCGTCCTCCACCAGCGGCACACCGTGACGCGCGCAAGCTGCTTCCAAGGGCTCGTAGTCTGCGCACTGGCCGTACAGGTCGACCACGACCACCGCCTTGGGAAGCTTGCCCGTGCGAGCCCGGGCATCGAGGTCTGCCGCGAGCAGGTCCGGGTCCATGTTCCAGGTCGACGCGCTGCAGTCTACGAACACGGGCCGTGCGCCAAGATACGTGATCGCATTCGCGGTGGCAGAGAACGTGAGCGTCGAGGTGACGACGTCGTCGCCGCGGGCGATCCCGAGCATGAGCAGAGCGAGGTGCAAGCCCGCGGTCCCGCTGGACAGCGCACAGGCGTGCGCAACGCCGACCGTCTCGGACATCTCGCGCTCGAAGGCGTCGACGTGAGGGCCGAGAGGGGCAATCCAGTTGGTGTCGAAGGCTTCCTGCACGAGGGTTGGCTCGTCGCCGGACATGTGGGGGGCGGACAGGTAGACGCGGGTCATGGGCGCACCGGGCGTAGCACAGGTCGGGGTGGCCTGGGGGAGCTCGCTCCGCCTTCTTTTGTCCCTGCTGTATCCCCCAGCCTGGTGGACGCGGAGCCGGCAGCAGTCCGTTCAGGATTCCCGGTTCCCAGTCCCCTGCTCACCAGTTTGACCGGTGATCCTGTTTGGGCGATTCTTCTCCCTCCCCCCGCCCGTGTAGTATGAACACCTCCTGGCCCCGGGGCATCTCAGTGTCCATCCCGAACCTTTCCCGGCGGGGCTGAAGCATGATGCAACGGTTTGCCCTTCGTTCCCTCCAGGTTGCCATCGACATGGCGGTCCTCGCGATCGCCTTCTCGTTGGCCTTCCTGATCCGGTTCGACGGCCAGCTTCCGCTTCAGATGACCAAGCGGCTGCTGTTCACGCTGCCGTACGTGGTGCTGTTCCAGTACCTCGTGCTCGCCTTGGCCGGGGTGACCCGGTTCGTGTGGCGCTATGTGAGCCTGCGTGAGGTGATCCGGATCGTGGGCACCCTCGGCGCCGCCGGCGCCATCCTACTCGCCATCCGCATCATCGCCGGAGAGGTCAAGTCCGACTTCGGTTACGCCCAGTACGCTTTCGTCCCCGCCGGCGTCATCCTCATGGACTTCGCCCTCGCTTCCCTCGGCATCGCCGGCGTGCGGGGCCTCCGGCGCGTCGTCGCCGAGCGCTTCTCCCACCACCGACGCGCAAGAGACGGCAAGGAAAGCCGAACCCTCCTGCTCGGCGCCGGCTCAGCTGGCGCCATGGTCGTCCGAGAGATCGGACAGCGCACCGAACTCGGCATCAAGCCCGTCGGCTTTCTGGACGACGACGTCACCAAGAAGGGCTTGGCCATTCACGGAATCCCGGTCCTGGGGACCACCGAGGAGCTCGCCTTCTTTGCCCGAAAGCTCGACGCAGACCAGGCCCTCATCACGATCGCCAGCGCGTCCGGCGAGGCGATCCGTCGCATCGTTCACCTGTGCGAAGCGGCCAACCTGCCCGTGCGCATCATCCCCGGCATCTTCGAGATCCTCGATGGCACCGTGAACCTCTCGCGCATTCGCGAGGTGTCGATCGAAGACCTGCTCGGCCGGGCCCCCATCGACCTGGACGCCCAACTCATCGAGTCGTTCGTAAAGGGAAAGCGTGTGCTCGTCACGGGCGCAGGCGGGTCCATCGGGTCGGAGCTCTGCCGTCAGCTGGCGCGCTTTCGCCCCGCGTCCATCACCCTCGTCGAGCGCGCCGAGTTCCACCTGTTCACCATCCATCAGGACCTGATCAAGTCCTTCCCCGCCCTCGACGTACGTCCCCGCATCTGTGACGTGTGCGATTCGCGCCGCCTCGAGGCCGTGTTCTCGATGGACCGTCCCCACGTCGTCTTCCATGCGGCAGCGCACAAGCACGTGCCGATGATGGAGTGGAATCCCGGCGAGGCGCTCAAGAACAACGTCTTCGGCACCCAGAAGGTCGCCGACGCTGCCGACCGCCAAGGCTGCGACGCCTTCGTCCTCATCAGCACCGACAAGGCCGTCAACCCCACGTCCATCATGGGAGCCACCAAGCGGATGGCCGAGATGTACGTCCAGTCCTTGTCCCAGCGATCCAAGACCAAATACGTCGCCGTGCGGTTCGGCAACGTGCTCGGATCCGCCGGGTCCGTCATCCCCATCTTTCAGAAGCAGATCGAAGCGGGCGGTCCCGTCACGGTCACGCACCCCGAGATGAAGCGCTACTTCATGACCATTCCGGAAGCCTGCCAGTTGGTCATGCAGGCGTCGGCGATGGGGGGCGGGGGCGAGATCTTCGTCCTCGACATGGGGACCCCCGTCAAGATCGCCGACCTCGCGCGAGACCTCATTCGCCTCAGCGGCTTCGAGCCCGAGGTGGACATCCCCATCACCTACACGGGCGTGCGGCCCGGCGAGAAGCTCTTCGAGGAGCTCGGCTTCGACGCCGAGAAGATGGACACCACCCGGCACTCCAAGATCTTCATCGGCAAGCTCGACGGCCGTCCCCTCACCCAGGTCACCAAAGACCTGGAGCACCTGTCGCGGTTCACTCGTTCCACGTCCGCGGAGGAGGTCCGATCGGCCCTCGGTTGCGTCATTCCCGAGATGCAGTCCGACGCCACCGATCACCCCCCCTCGGTCGCCCCCCCGGCGCGCGACACCAGCCCGTCGGTTCCCCTCGTGGCTGTGTGATGATGCGGGCTCTCGTACTCGGCGCCGATGGGCAGGTGGGACATGAGTGCGTTGCCGTTCTGCGGCTCTTCGCCGAGGTCGTGGGTGTGGTGGAGGGACAGCTCGACATCACCGACGAGGATGCGGTCGTGCGCAAGCTGCGGGCGGTTCGCCCCGACGTGGTGGTGAATGCCGCGGCCTACACGAACGTGGACGCGGCGGAGACGGACGAGGACAGGGCGCGCGCCGTCAATGCGCGAGCGGTGGCGGTGCTGGGCGAGGAGGCCTCGCGACTTCGCTACGGGCTGGTGCACTTTTCGACGGACTTCGTGTTCGACGGGAGCAAGGGCGCGCCCTATGGGGAGCAGGACGAGCCGAGCCCGCTCGGAGCGTACGGTCGGACGAAGCTCGAGGGGGAGCTTGCGTTGCGAAGGCTGGACGCGCCGGCGGTCACGTTGCGCACGGCGTGGGTGTACGGCACGCGGGCCCGAAGCTTTGTGTCGACGATGTTGCGCCTCGCGAGAACGCAGCCGGTGCTTCGGGTGGTGTCCGATCAGCGGGGCAACCCGACCTTCTGCCGGGACCTGGCGGAGGCGGTAGGGCTTCTGCTGCGCAGGGTGGAGGCCGATCCGTACGAGGGGTTGCGCGAAGCGCGCGGGGTGTACCATCTGGCGGGGCGCGGGGCATGTTCCCGGCACGAGTTGGCAGAGGCCACGCTTGCGCTGGACCCTCGTCGCGAAGAGCACGTGGTGCGGGAGGTAGTCCCGATTTCGACGGCGGAGATGCCGTTGCCAGCGCGTCGGCCTGCGGAGGTAGACCTGGACGGGTCGCTCGCGTTCGCGCGGTTTGGGCTGCGGCTGCCGCCTTGGCGGGAGAGCCTTGGGCGAGCGCTGGCGGGGTGACGAGTACGCCTCACCCGTCAATGACCTTGCGCGCCACGCAAGATTCGAACCTGCGACCTTCGGTTCCGGAGACCGACGCTCTATCCAACTGAGCTAGTGGCGCAATGCCGTGAGCGGCGACGGACGAAACTAACTGGAGGCACGGTCCTTCGCAAGGGCGAATCGGGGAGGGATCGAAATCACCGTGGCGAGGGAACAAACCGCGCCGCTCGAGCCTAGTAAGGGCAAGGAACGGACGAAAGCTCACGACGGTCCCCGCGAGGCCGTCGGTCGAAAGGAGACCTCACCCCCTCTCATCCCGCAGCCTCCTCCCTTCTCGAATCGTGCGCGCAGCGCGTGCTCCCAGGCCGGGTCGCGGGACCCCTGGGGCTCGCGCTGCTGCGCGTTTTGTGGCTCGAATCAGCCACAACTTCTTCGCTGGGTGGGGAACAAGTTCCCCCTCTCGGGCCTTCCATCGACAAAGGGCAAGCGCGGGGAACACCCCCGGAAAGGAGCCTCCCACAGAGAACCCGACCGCAACCTCCTCCCTCTCCTCGCGAACGCACGGGCCCCTGACCGGTCTGTGCGTTCGCCTTTTTGTCTGTGCAACGAGCGCTTCCTCGCCTCGACGATTTTGTATTCCTGCCGGGAATGAACAGCGCCCGTCGTGCCTTCAGCGATCAAAGGGACGGGACAACGAGCCTCCCTTTCGAACCCAACCCGCACGAGCCAAGGAGCACAGACCGAACGAACCAAGCATCTCGCAACCTCCCCAACGACCCGCGGACGGGGCAAGCCATTGGGCTTCGCCCCGTTCGCCTTTTGTCGCCCCGGTCTCGAAAGTTTTTTGTCGTCGAGCGGGGAATGAACAGCGCCCGTCATGCCTTCAGCGATCAAAGGGACGGGACAACGAGCCTCCCTCTCGAACCCAACCCGCACGCGCCAAGGAGCACAGACCGAACGAACCAAGCATCTCGCAACCTCCCCCAACGACCCGCGGACGGGGCAAGCCACTGGGCTTCGCCCCGTTCGCCTTTTGTCGCCCCATGGTCTCGAAAGTTTTTGTCGTCGAGCGGGGAATGAACAGCGCCCGTCATGCCTTCAGCGATCAAAGGGACGGGACAACGAGCCTCCCTTTCGAACCCAACCCGCACGCGCCAAGGAGCACAGACCGAACGAACCAAGCATCTCGCAACCTCCCCCAACGACCCGCGGACGGGGCAAGCCATTGGGCTTCGCCCCGTTCGCCTTTTGTCGCCCCATGGTCTCGAAAGTTTTTGTCGTCGAGCGGGGAATGAACAGCGCCCGTCATGCCTTCAGCGATCAAAGGGACGGGACAACGAGCTTCCCTTTCAAACCCAGCCCGCACGAGCCAAGGAGCACAGACCGAACGAACCAAGCATCTCGCAACCTCCCTCACGACCCGCGGACGGGGCAAGCCACTGGGCTTCGCCCCGTTCGCCTTTTGTCGCCCCGTGGGCTCGAGGATTTTTGTCGTCGAGCGGGGAATGAACAGCGCCCGTCGTGCCTTCAGCAATCAAACGGACGGGACAACGAGCCTCCCCGTCGAACCCAACCCAGACGAACCAAGGAGCACAGACCGAACGAACCAAGCATCTCGCAACCTCCCTCACGACCCGCGGACGGGGCAAGCCACTGGGCTTCGCCCCGTTCGCCTTTTGTCGCCTCTCACCAGGACTCCGTCCGAAGAAGGCGACCTCGGGTTTGACCGGCCGATTACCTCTCTCGCGCTCGGCTACCCGATCGGTCCCGGGTCCTCGTAGGTCAAGCTCTCCCCCGCCAGGCAAGATAGGTCGTGACGCGCAAGCACCTGCGCCACGCACTGGAAAGCAGGTTCCGACACGTCGAGCCTTCCCAGCGCCCCGACGAGCTCCACCAGTTCGCCTCGCCCGTCGGCCGACACCCGTACGACGGCACGAATGTATCCAGCTTCTGCGTGTGTCGGCGGAGCCTCGGTCGGGCTTGCCTCCTCGCCCGGGTCGGAAGCCCGGATCGACCCGAGGCACGTTCTCGAGGCGAGCTCGGCGCACCGGTTCTCCACGTCCACTGCGATCACCGGGGGCGCTTCCATGATGACGGTGTCCGACTCTTCTAGCTCGAAGAGCGGGAGGTGCCCTTCGGTATCCCTGGGGCCAGCGCTTGGCGCGACGGAGCCGCGACCTCGTGTCGACGTCCACGCGCTGTCGGCGCCGATGGCTTGGATTTCGTCGTTGAGCACGGTGGCCGCGTCTCCGATGGTCCGAAGGAGCGCATCGTCTTGTCGGATCGCCGCGAACAGGATTGGCTCGAGAAACCGGTCACTGGAGTCCCCGCGACGCAGCAGGGCAACGAGCGCGCGCGCCGTATGAACCTGGTCCGCGTTGACCCTGGACACGAGACGCGCCGCAAGTCCCTCGATCGGGGCGAGGCGGGCATGCGGGTAGAAGCGGCCGGCGAGAGCGATGTCATAGGACAGGTCGGCAAGCTGTCGTGCGGGCGACCGCTTGCCGAAGTGCCGGGTCGCGATGCGGGACATCCACGTCTCCAACAGGGCGACCCGCTCGTCCGCGTACCCAATCTTCCGCAGGAACGCACAGCCCCGCAGGCGTCCTTGCTCCCGAAGCCGCCGCGCCAGGACCGTCCCGCCGTACACCTCGAGGCGGGACAGCTCGAAAGGCACGCCCCGAACGGTCGACAACGCCTCCAGCTCGTCGTCGATCTCGTCCAGGGTGACGTCCGGCCCGAGGGCCAGGCTCTGGAAGCTCGTGACGATCCCCAGCCGGCGGAGGCGCCCCAGCACCACGCGTGCAGGAACCGGCGATGGCTCCCGTTCGAGCCGGCGCGACAGCGACCGAGACACGGCCTCGATGCCCACGGTCGCGCGAACCACCCCAACGTTCGCAAGCTCCGTGCACACCTCTCGGGTCACCTGGTCCTGGCGCATCGAGATGCTGATCGCGCAACCCGGAAGACCCCGCACCTGCATTTGCCCGTGGAGTGAACGAAGGAACGTCTCCGCCTCCTCGGCGTTGTCGGGCAGGAACGTGTCATCCTGGAACTCGAACACCCGGGCGCCGTACTCGAACACCAATGCGGCCATCTCGTTCGCGATGTCCTGCACCGAACGACGGCGAACGGCAGCGTCCAAGCCGGTGCTGTGGCCAGCTTCGAGCCTCCTGGCCTCCGCATCTTGACGCAGAGCCACGACCGTACAGTAGGCGCATGAGCGCTGGCACCCTCTGCTCGCGATCATGCTCGCGGTCGGAAACCCCAGCTGCTTGGGCAATCCCTGGGACCCGCGCCACGGCCAGACGGTGCGTCCCGTGAAATCACAGGGCGCTCCATCTTTCACCACGCCCTCGCGCCGTGCCACGATGCCGGGTACGTCGAGCAGGTCACATCGCCCGATCGCCGCCTCGGCGAGACGGACGACCGAAAGCTCTCCGTCGTGGCGAATGACGCCGTCGAGCTCCTCCGATGCGTCGAGCAGTTCTCGCGCCCGCAGCGTGGCGAACAACCCGCCCGCTACGATGGGCCTGTCGTACCCGAGGTCCCGAAGGCGTTTGGGCAGGGCGGTCAACAGCAGGGCGCTGCCCTCGTGGGCGACGCTGATGCCGACCGCGTCGGGGCGGTCCTGGACGATGGCCTGCGCGACGCGCTCGAAGTCGTGCGGGGAGCAGAGCGCGAACAGGGCGGGCTGGTGCCCTTCGGCGCGGAGGGCTGCTGCGAGCACACGCAGGCCCAGGTTCGCCGAGCGTTCGAGCTCGGGACCCACGAGCGCAACACGGGCGGACAGCGGCGCACTCAGCATGGGGCACGCTACATTAACAGGTCTGCGTCACCAGGAAAGATCCGATTGCACGGCATCCTTGCCAACGCGACGCGTTAGTCTCCTGCAAACGAAATCTTTGGCTGGTCTGCACAGAAAGCGCGCAGGCAAGACCTGCCCTGCTCGGATTTGGCTCGTCCGGGGACGAGGGTAGCGACCGACGGGAGCGTAGGGGCGACAGCCCCTGCACTGGCGCCCGGCCCTGCCGGGCGGGAGCGTAGGGGCGACAGCCCCTGCACTGGCGCCCGGCCCTGCCGGGTCAACGCACTTGCGCGCGGAGCTCCGACTCGAATGCCCTCACGATCGCGTCGTCGTCTTGCCCGCAATCGTACGCGTCGAGCCAGTCGTCCACGAAGCAGCTGTCGTCGATCCGAAGCACGCAGTGGCAACCCGTGTTCGCGCACGTCGCCGCGCGAAGGTGCACGGAGGGCCTTCGCAGGGCGTCGACCGCAAGTCGCCGCTGCACCTCGTCGCAGACCTGCTCGCAGCTCGTTTGCGGCTCGGATGGGTCACACCCCGGAAACGAGGCCTTCTCGTACAGGCAGTTCCGGTCCCGCCCGTAGAGCAAGCACGAATCTGGCCCCGTTGCTGACAGGATCAAGGCGCTTGGATCGGAGCCGCCCTGCATGCAGAGGCACGACGGTGCAGGAACGGGTTGGGCCGCGTCGTCGGACACGACGGCAGCCAGCTCGCAACGGCTCGATTCGAACGTGGGCGGGCTCACGGACAGCTTGGCCTCGTCGAGCATGGCTTCGCAATGTCCTGCGCAGTCCTGCGAATCCAGACAGCTGACGGCATCCCCGAGGGCAAGGTCCGCATCACCGACCACCTCGGCCGTGGGCGCGCAAGCGACGATGGCCAGGATCGCGACAGCAGGCACGATGGCAAAGGCAAGGCGGCGCATGGCTTGGGGTTGAGCACGCCCCGTGCCAGCCCTGCCCCGGGAATGAATCGCGCACTTCGAAGGTCTTTCGTGCAGCGCGAACGTTCACCGGGGGCAGGGGGGTGTGACGCGCTGTCCTGCCACGGTCCGGCGCGTGACAATCTGTCAGCTCGTTCGGGGTCGACCCCCGCGCAGGGCGCGACACGGCGACGAGGCGGGCAAGACGCCCGGGCTACGTCCACGGGCACTCGTGGTATACGGTGGCAGGGAGTCGATCATGTTCGTGCGCGCGTCGGCCATCGTGTCTTGTGTGGCAACCGTCTTTGCCGTGACGACCCTCGCGTCGAGCGGCAGGACAGAGCAGCCGAACGAGGCGGTGGCGAAGGTCGAGTCGACCGATCAGGCGCTCGAGGTTACTGGGGTGCTTTCGCTGCGCGTGGGCGATCAAGAAGAGGCTGCGAACGCGATCGTCGCACAGCTGCCATCGATGGGAGGGCGCCTGCAAGGTCAGCAGGGGTCCGTGATCACGATCGAGGTGGCGCGCGACCGGTTCTCCGAAGCGGTGCAGCGGGTGGCGAGCGTGGGCGTCGAGACGGGCAGACGCCACGAGGTGCGTGACCGCACGCCGGAGATCGTCGACGTCATGGCGGAGCTTCGCTCGGCGCGTGAGAGCCGGGCCCGGGTGGCGAAGTTGCTGGGAGGCGCGGGGGTGAAGGACCCTCTGCGCGTGGAGCAGGCCATCGCGCAATGGGACGGCCGCGCACGGGACCTCGAGCGAACGCTCCGGCAACTACGTCAAGCCACGGACCTCGCGGTGCTGCGGGTCGAGTTGCAGCCGACGTTGGGCGTGCTCACCGAGGACGTTCCCCTGTTCCGTCTTCCCTTTCCCTGGCTCGACACCACGAGCCTGGATCAGCTCATGGACGTGGACGGTGCGCGTGGACCGAAGGAGGGCGGTCTCGATTCAAGCGGTCTGATGGACTTTCACCTCGCGACGCTGCGGGCGTCGGACGACGCGCTTCTGGGGGACAGGCGCACGGCGATGTCGTTGGGCTTTCGGTTGCGGGGTGTGGGCGACACGTCACCGATCGGGTTCGCGTTGGGTACGGACGTCGAGCTGGGCGGTGGTTTCAACGGTGGGTTCCTGTACGAGTACCGGATCGTGGCGGGGCTTGGGACCGCGATCGGCAAGCATGTGTCCATCGGTGTGGTGTCGGGGGCGGGGGTTGGCGGCTTGACGGGAGGTCACATCCCGTTCGGCGTCGACATTCCTGTCGAGTCGTTCGTGGGCATCGAGGCAGGAGCGCCTTTGCGGCTGGAGGCGTGGGCGCGGACGAGTTTCGTGCTCGCATCGGACGACCGGCAGGACGGTTCGGAGACGGCTCCTTTCGGGGACGAGTTCTCGACGGGCTTGGGGGCATTGTTGGACTTCATGGGGGATTCTGAGCAGAGCCGGCTGGGGCTTTCGGTGCGAGGGGCGTACCGCGAGCTGATGGGCACTCATGCCTACGACGTCTCGGTGGGGATCGGAGGCTCGTTCCTGGACTACGAGTACCTGTACTGACGGTGGCGGCTTCAGGCCGCGAACAGGTAGTGCTCGCCCTCGAGGAACCCTCGCGGCGCCAGGGCAGAGCGAATCAGATCGCGCGCTCCCCTGGCTCCCACGGCGACCACGACGGTGCCCTCGCCCACACGCAGCATGTCGGCTGAACGGATCGGCACGCCGCGCGCTGTACGTCCGATCTTGCGAGGATCGATGTCCACGAAGAACGAAGGGCGAAGAGCGTGCGACTCGAGCTCACGAGCGAGCCGCTTGCCCGTCGGACCTGCTCCCCACACGATCATTGGCGAGCCGAGCGCGCGTACGCGACGTGCGAGGTAGCCGGCCTTGGTTTCTCGGAATCGTTCGAGCGCGTACCTGCCATCGGCGAAGGTGGCTCGGCCCGGACGATGGCGCCAACGGAACAGCACCTCGGGAACCTTGGCCATCTTCCAGCCGGCCGCGTCGAGCCGCAACCACAGGTCGTAGTCTTCCGGGCCGCGGACGTCTTGCCAGCCCCCCACGGCTTCGAGCGCGTCGCGACGCAGCAGCGTGGTGGGGTGGCACAAGGGTGCCTCGACGAACATCTCTCGGGTGTGCTGCTGGGGCGTGATCAAGCCGTTCTGCCACGCGATGTACTGTCGCATGCCCTCGCCCAGCGCTTCCTCGGGGAAGCCTTCGACCTGTACACCCACCACACCCAAGGTCGGGTCATCGCGTAGCAGAGCCACCTGACGTTCGATCCGGGTCGGCAGGGAAACGTCGTCGCCGTCCATGCGCGCCACGAGCGTGCCGTGCGATGCCGCGAGGGCGTGTTGCAGGGCAGGAACGAGGCCGAGGCCACCCGTTGCAAGACAGTGCACCCTGGGGTCGCGGCGAGCGCGCTGCGCCACGCGAGAAGGTCCGTCGTCCGAGGACCCATCGTCGACGGCGCAAACCTCGAGGTGGGGATAGGACTGGGCAAGTATGCTGTCGAGGGCCTGTTCGATCGTGGCAGCGACGTTCCGGTAGGGGAGAAGTACGCTGGCGAGAGGGGGCATGGGTGCGAAGGGTAGGGGACCGCCGGTCGAAGGATCCACCCTGAACGCGCAGGAAACCTGGATTCCGCCTGACGCGAGGACGGGTGACGCGGAACGTTGCAGCATGCGTGCACTGCGCGTCTCCGTGCGAGAACGGGCCCCTGACGCGAAGGCCGGTCGAAGCGAACGAACGCGTGCGATGAGCGGAAATATCAGCACGGTTGGCGGTCTTTCCGGGGGTTGGCAGGGGGGGGTTCCCGGAGTATCGTCGCGCTGGCTCACGCGACAACTCGAGGATTCGCTCGACTTCGATGGAACCTGGCTGCGTCTAGCGTGAGTGACCGCGCTCCGCGAGCGGCCTCGTTCCCAAGTGTTCTCCAGCGCTCCCCCAAGCCCCGCACGGAACGCCAAGAATGAACAAGCCGAGATACTACTTCACCAGCGACAGCACCAAGGCTGCGCTCGACTTCGCCAACCTTGGCTTCGACTACATGCCATGCCCGTGGCGCTTCGAGGCCATCTTCCAGCACGGCGTCTGGCGCGTGCGCGGAATCGTCGAAGACTCCGTCATGCACTTGCCCGAAGGCAGCCAGTGCTTGCACTACGGCCAAGAGATCTTCGAAGGGATGAAGGTGCAGACGGGGGTCGACGGCAAGTTTTACGCATTCCGACCGCTGGACAACGCGCGACGGATGAACTCCGGGGCGGACTACTTGTGCGGACCGCGGGTACCGGAAGAGTTGTTCCTTCGCGGAGTGGAAGAGGTCACGTTAGCCAACGCGCCCTACGTGCCCCCGTACGGCACGGGTGCGGCGCTCTACGTTCGGCCCTTCTACGTGGGCATCGGAGACAACGTGGGCGTGAAGCCCGCGTCGACGTACGTCTTCCGGATCTTCGTCAGTCCGGTGGGACCCTACTTCAAGGGCGGGTTCGGGCCGAACAAGGGCAAGGCATTTCGGGTGAGCCACTACGATCGCGCGGCACCCCATGGCACCGGGCACATCAAGGCAGGCGGCAACTACGCGTGCTCCTTCTATCCGGGGCGAGACGCCAAGTCGCACGGGTTCGCCGAAGCCATCTACCTTGACCCGCAGGAGCGCAAGTACATCGACGAGATCGGCGCCGCGAACTTCCTTGCGATCAAGAAGGGCACCCTGCTCACGCCGAAGTCCTCCAGTGTCCTTCCTTCGATCACGCGTCGGTCCCTGATGCGCATCGCCTCGGACCTGTTCCGTTGGCCCACGGAGGAACGCAACATCGCGCTCGAGGAGTTGAGCGAGATCGACGCGGCGGCGTGCTGCGGCACGGCAGCCGTCATCACGTGGATCCGCCAGATCGCGGACACGGACCGCGCTTGGGAATTCCCCTTCGATGACCGCTGGCAGAAGCTGTACGACAAGCTCGTCGGCATCCAGACCGCGACCGAAGAAGACCCCTTCTCGTGGCGGCACGAGATCAAGGGCTGACCTCCCCCGCCACCGCGCCCCTCCACCGCATTTCCCGCGATGCTCGCCTACGCGACGCGTCAACTGTTGTGAAACGACGCGCGAGCCCTGGCGCTTGTGCGCAGGGTAACCATACTGAAAGGAGTACCTGTTCACGAAAGGAGCCTGATGCGCCGCCCGGCAGGATGGATGATCGCCTTTCTCTCCGCCCTTGGCGGGTGCGCCTCCACGCCTGTCCAGCCCCCGACCTACGCACGGCTCCTGTCCGCGGAATCCCCCCTTCCCCCAGCCACGAACAAGCTGACTCCCCCTCCCGCTTCATGCCAGCAGCGCATCCGGGACCACGCGGAAACGTACGCTCTCCCTTCTCCGCTCGAACCTGCTCTGCAGCAGCGACTCGACACCATCCTCGACCGGCTGCACCCCGCTGCCCGCCGCATCCTGAATCGAACTCATGGGATCTGGCCCGTTCGCGACCTCCGGGGCGCCGCGGCAGCCTTCGTGCCCTGTGACATGAACCTGGCCGAGGGAACCGGCGGGTTCGTCCTCGTGGACATCGACGCCTTTCCCCTTGACCGCGACCTGCGTGACGCGGGGGTTCCGTCGCTGTACTGGCGCTCGCTGGCGGGCGGGGAGGCGCGAGCTCGCGTGCAGAGGTTGCCGGATTCATCCTGGCCCATGACGACGGACCCTGCGATTCGGTATCTGGTCTTGCACGAGCTCGGACATGCGCTTTCCCTGTATGCGGGGGAGTTCGAGCTGGACGATCGGTTGCGCATCCGGGTGACGCGCATGAGTGGCTTTGCGGGCTATTCCTGGCGGTTCGTCACCACCGAAGGGCGGCTCTTGCCCCTGTCGCCCGACGATCAGCTCGTGCGGTCGGTGATTCCTCGGGTAGCGCTGGATACGGTGCAGTGGGGCAGTGTGCTGAGCGTGATCGACGGGCCCGCGTCGTTGATTTCGCCCGGCTATCAGCTCACGGAGCGCCAGGATCCGATGACGCGCACGCTTTACGTGTGTGCGGCGGCGGCGAACCTCCCGCTGGCGGGTTTCGTTACGCCCACCGCGGCGCGGTATCCGACGGAGGACTACGCGGAGATGTTTGCCCACGCGATTCTGTCGGACGAGGGGAAGATTCATCCGACGGACACGGTGCCGGTAGACCTTCCGCTGTGCGAGATCGAGCGGCTTCCCTCGCCGTACTTCTCGTCTTCGTTGCGTGCCAAGAGGCGCTACATGGAGCATGCGCTGGCGCTGGTTCCGCGCCTGGACATGGTGGAGTGAGCGAGGGGCGATAGCCCTCCATGCCGTCGGACCCGCCGGGGGGGCTGGGGCTGGAACTATCCAGTATTCCTCCAAGATTGGCACCTTGGGAACTTCGCCCTTGCTGCGGGCGTCCATGCACCGAACGCGCAGATCCGGCCCGTAGGGGCCTTGGGGATAGGAGGTGTTTGTTCGCGAGGAGGAGGAGTATGGGCAGGAGTCGCGACCCGGCGGGTGTGACTCCCGGTGGTTTGGTGGGCAGGAATAGCGGAGGTGATCATGGCAGGTGTCAGCGTAGCGGTGCAGCAGGGGGGACGTCGGGGTGTGGATACGGAGATCAATCTGGTCCCCATGATTGACCTGTTCGTGGTGTGTGTGACCTTCCTGCTGCTTACGGCGGTGTGGTCGCAGATGTCCCGACTGGAGCTCAACAGCCAGGGTCCGGGGTCGACGGTCGACCCGCCGACGAACACGCCCCTGGAGAAGGTTCTCACGGTGGAGATGCAGCAGGCGGACCGCTTCGTGCTGGTGTGGAAGTCCGGGCAGACGGTGCATGCGACCACGGAGGTCACGCGCAAGGCGATTCCCGGAGCGGACGGCGATGCGCGGTACCCGGACCTGGCCAAAGCGATCGGGGAGCAGTGGAAGCTCTACGGGGCGCACCAGAATGCCGATGACCGGGTGCAGGATCGGGCGGTCCTGTCGGTCGACAATCGCGCTCCTTTCTCGGAGATCGTGGCGGTGATCGACGCCATCTACGGCTCGAAGCGCAAGCTCGGGGACAGTGACGTCAATGCGTTTGCGGTGACCTTTGCGACGCGATGAGGAGGTGATTCGATGTCTTTGCCCAGCAATCGCAAGCACGAGCACGAGATGATCAAGACCCCGGGGCGTCGTCTTCTGCATGAGGTTCCGCTGCGAACCGTTCAGAAGCGAGCAGCCGGCGGGGGGCGGCGGGACGTCAACGTATCGTTGAGTCTCACGAGCTTCATCGACTTCTTGGTCGTGGTCGTGGTGTTCCTGCTGATGTCCTTCTCGGCGTCGGGGGAGATTCCGCCCGACAAGAGTGTGAAGCTGCCCTCGGCCCAGAACACCGCGGACATGACGAACGCACCGATGGTGATCGTGTCAGGAACGCAGGTAATGCTCGACGGCATCCCGACCGGATCCGTCCGACCGATCCTCGAAAGCGGGCAGATGGCGAGGATCGACGGGCTCGCGGACATGTTGCGCAAGAAGCGTGAGTTCTGGCGCCAGATCAACCCTGGGCAGGAGTTCCCGGGCGCGGTCGTGCTGCAAGTGGACCGGAGCGTGCCTGCGGTGGTCGTGAAGAGCGTGTTCCGCACGGCCGCGGAGTCAGGCTATCCGCATGTGAGCTTCCTGGTGCGACCGGTTCGCAAGGGCGCTTGACGCCTCGAAGCAACCACAGAGGGCGCAGAAGCCACAGAAAGGCCAGTAGGCCTCCTGTGTTCTGCGCTCTGTCGCGCGAGGCTCCCCTGCCAAGCGGCCGTCGAAGTGCTCTTTCCTGTCTCGGTCCTACTTCGACCCGCACTCCCACTTCGGAGGCGTGATGCGCCAGCCCGCTTCCGAGCACACGGACGCCGAGGCCTCAAACGACTGGCTCGCTCCCGCGGCCAGGTTTGCCGTGCGCGAGACCGCATGCTCCTTGCCGTCCTTGCACCGAACCACCCAGGACATGGAGCAGTGCACGGCCACACCGCAACCGTTGTCCAGCTTCAAGACGAGCGCGTCGTCCCGGGTCGGGTGGTCCGTCTGCGTCGCTTCCACGCATTCCGCAGGGGGCGGGCTCCCGTCGTCCAGCGCGGTCCAGCCAGGTTCCGAAGGTGAGGAGGCGACCGCGGCCGAAGGCAACACGGCGCCGCACACCGCGAATAGCGGTACGATCCAGCGTCCCATGGCCCCAGTGACAGCGAGACTCCCGCGGAGTTCCCGCTAGACCCAAATCAAGCGCTCCGCGCTGCTTTGGGTCTAGGTTCTTCTCAGGGGGCTTTCGCAAAGCCCCCTCGCCGCGCTCACCGCGGCTCACCCCAAAACGCCTCGCCTTCGGCTCGGATAGCCTAGTGTGATCGACCTGCGATTCCTTGCACACGGTGACTTTGCAGCACGCGTGAGGCGCCGGCGTCGATCCGCGCGCTGCACGGTTCCCCTCCGCCCCAACCTCCGCTAGCAAGCCGCCATGACCCATCGCATCGAGGTCGGCTACCGCCCCGGCATCCCCGATCCCCGCGGGCTCGACACCCTCGCCACCATCCGCTCCTTCCTGTCCATCCCCATCCGCGACGTGCGCGCCTTCGACGTCTACACCCTCGATGTGGACCTCTCGGAAGAGCAAGTGGCACGCGTTCGCGACCACTTCACCGATCCTGTCACCCAGTTGGGTGCGATCGATCGCCTGCCACCTGGCCCCTTCGACTTCGTCGTGAGCGTGGGCTTCCGGCCTGGCGTGACCGACGCGGTGGGCAAGAGCGCCCTCGCCTTGCTGCAGGACATGCTTGGCCGTCCCCTGGGCCCTTCCTGCGCGGTGTACACGTCGCGCCTCTACTTTCTGTCCGGTGCGAACGAACCCCAGGCGCGCCGGATCGCCTCGGACTTGCTCGCCAACGCCTTGATCGAGCGCTTCGACGTCCTGTCCGAGGCGGCCTATCTGGCGAGCCCCCCCGATCGATCCGTGCCGGTCATCCGCAGCACCCACGAGCCCCGCGTGGATACCATCGACCTTTCCGGCTCGGACGACGACTTGGTGCGCATCTCCCGTGAGCGCATCCTGTCCCTGTCGTTGGGCGAGATGCAGACGATTCGTCGGGCCTTCGAGGACGAAGCGTTGCTGCAAGCGCGCCGCGAGTTCGGCCTCGGACCCGCGCCCACGGACGTGGAGCTCGAGTGTCTCGCCCAGACCTGGAGCGAGCACTGCAAGCACAAGATCTTCAACGCGACCATCGACTATCACGAGGAAGGGCGGGCGGCCGAGACGATCGAGTCGCTGTTCAAGACCTTCATCCGGCAGCCGACGGAGCGTATTCGCGCCCGGCAGCAAGAGCAGCGTGGCGCGAGCTGGCTCGTGTCCGTGTTCCACGACAACGCGGGCGTCATCGCGTTCGACGAGCACGTGCATCTCGTCTACAAGGTCGAGACGCACAACTCGCCGTCCGCTCTCGATCCCTACGGAGGAGCGATGACGGGCATCGTGGGTGTCAATCGCGACCCCTTCGGCACTGGGCTCGGCGCCGAGCTTCTCTTCAACGTCTGGGGGTATTGCTTCGCCGACCCTCGATGGGACCGGGACGTCCCGCGGGGATTGATGCACCCGCGGCGCATCCGTGATGGTGTGCACCGCGGCGTGATCGACGGCGGGAATCAGTCGGGCATCCCGTACGGGCGCGGCTGGGAGGTCTTCGACGATCGCTACCTCGGAAAGCCCCTCGTATTCTGCGGCACCGTGGGCAAGATGCCTGTCGTGAGCGCGGGTCGACCGACGCACCAGAAGGCGGCGCGCCCCGGGGATCGCATCGTGATGTGCGGGGGGCGCATCGGCAAAGACGGCATCCACGGCGCCACGTTTTCGTCGGCGGAGCTCGACGAATCCTCCCCCGTGCAGGCGGTGCAGATCGGGGACCCGATCACGCAGAAGCGGATGTGGGACTTTTTGATCGAGGCGCGGGACCGCGCGCTGTACAGCGCGATCACGGACAACGGAGCGGGCGGGCTGAGCTCGTCGGTCGGGGAGCTGTGCACCACGAGCGGTGGTGCGGACATGGACCTGGGCGGCGCACCGCTCAAGTACGCGGGCCTCGACCCCTGGGAGGTTCTCATCTCCGAGGCGCAGGAGCGCATGACCCTTGCGGTCCCGCCCGAGCACCTCGACGCGCTGTTCGAGCTGGCGCGTCGTCGGGAAGTCGAGGTGTCCGACCTCGGCAGCTTCACGGACTCCGGCTACTTCCATGTGCGGCAAGGGCAGCGGACCGTGGCCCATCTGCCCCTCTCGTTCCTGCACGATGGGCTCCCACCGATGCGGCTGACGGCGCGATGGGCCGTGCCTCGGCACGAAGAGCCCGTGCTCCCGGAGCGCAACGACTGGACCGAGACGCTGATCTCGCTGATGGGGCGTCCCAACCTCGCCTCGGGGGAGAAGAAGTCGAGGCACTACGACCACGAGGTCAAGGGGCTGTCGGTCATCAAACCCTTCGTGGGGGTGCGGTGCGACGTGCCTTCGGACGCGGCGGTCTTCCTCGTGTCTCACGGGAGCCTGGAGGGCGTGGTGCTGTCGGAGGGTCTTCACCCGCACTACGCGGACATCGACACGCGCTGGGCGACGGCGGCAGCGATCGACGAGGCGGTGCGCAAGGCGGTGGGCGCGGGGGCGCGTCTCGATCACATGGCCGGGCTCGACAACTACTGCTGGCCCGACCCGGTGAAGAGCGAGAAGACCCCGGACGGCGAGTACAAGCTCGCGCAGCTCGTCCGATCCACGCGCGCGCTCGCGGAGACGTGCGAGGCCTACGGTGTGCCCTGCATCTCCGGCAAGGACTCGATGAAGAACGACTCCACGATGGGGGGCGTCAAGATTTCGATCCCGCCCACGCTGTTGTTCAGCGTCATCGCGAAGATCGACGACGTGACCAAGGCGGTGTCGATGGACGTGAAGCGTGCGGGCTCGCGGGTGTACCTGCTGGGCATCACACGCGAAGAGCTCGGGGGATCGGAGTTGTCACGCATGTTTGGCGCGGTGGGCAACGTCGTGCCGGAGGTTCGCGTGACGGAGACGCTCCCGCTGTACCGCGGGGTACAAGCCGCGATCGAGCAGGGACTGCTGCTGTCCAGCCACGCGGTGACGCGCGGCGGGCTCGCGGTGGCGCTCGCACGCACGGCCTTGGGCGGGAGGCTCGGCCTCGACCTCGACCTCGACGGGCACCTGCGCTCGCTTTCCGCACCGGTCGCGCTCTTCTCGGAGAGCACGGGACGCCTCGTGGTGACGGTGGACGCGTCGCACGCGAGCCGGCTCGAGGCCCTGCTGCCCGATGGGTCCTTCAGCGCCCTCGGTCAGGTGGTCGATGCGCCCCGGCTCGAGGTGAGACACCGCGGGGCTTGCGTGCTCTGTGCCTCCCTCGACCCTCTGGCCCGTGCCTTCCAGGAGACGTTCGATGCGATCTGATGCCGACAAGCTGCGAAGCGAGGTCCGGGTGCTCGTGCTCACGGGGCTCGGTCTCAACTGCGAAGAGGAGACGGCCCACGGGTTCCGTGCGTGCGGCGCCCGAGCGGACTTGGTTCACCTCTCGGACATGCTCGCGTCCGATCGCCCCCTGACGGACTACCAGGTCATCGCCATGATCGGCGGTTTCTCCTTCGGGGACCACATCGCCGCGGGCGTGGTTTACGCCAACCGCCTGCGCTACCGCATGTTCGACCGGATCCTGCGGTTCGTGGGCGACGGTGGCTTGATGATCGGCATCTGCAACGGCTTTCAGACGATGGTGAAGCTGGGGCTGTTGCCGGGGATCGATGGCAACTACGGGGAGCGCGTCGCGACGCTCGCGGCGAACGACCGGCTGGGGTACCGGGACGCGTGGGTGTCGGTGCGGGCCGATCCTGCTTCGCCGTGCGTGTGGACGCGGGGGGTGGATCGGATGGACCTGCCCGCGCGGCACGGGGAGGGGAAGTTCCTCACGCGGGACGAAGCCTTGATGCAGCGCTTGCGGGACGAGCACCTGATCGCGGTTCGTTATGTGGATGAAGGCGGAGAGGCTACACAGCAATGGCCGTGGAACCCGAACGGGTCGCCGGACGCGGTAGCGGGTGTGTGTGACCCTTCGGGGAGGCTGTTCGGTTTGATGCCGCACCCCGATGCGTACCTGTACGGGTTCAATCATCCCCAGTGGGCGCGTAAGAAGCTGGAGGGCTCGTTCGAGCTGCGTGGCGACGGGTTGAAGATCTTCCAGAACGGGGTGGACTTCGCGGCGGGTGTCTCGGGGTGACGTAGACACGGAAGCTTCCGGAGGGGCCTTGCGTGGTGAGCACGATTCCAGCCATGTCTCGATTCTGGTCTCTTTGGTACCTCGCTCCCACCCTTTGGACATCTTTGACATTCGTCAGACATGGGAGTAGAGGGCCGGCCGATGAAGCTCACCGTTCGAGATGTCGCCTCGCTCCTGCAGGTCTCTGAGAAGTCGGTCTACCGATGGACCAAGGACGCCGACTTCCCGAGTCACCGGGTGAACGGTCAGTACCGGTTCAACCGGGCGGAGGTGCTGGAGTGGGCCACGGCGCACCGCGTGCAGGTTTCTCCGGAGGTTCTCTCCGAGCCGGACAGCCATGGCGCGCCCTTGCCGAGCCTGGTCCAGGCGCTCGAGGATGGGGGCATTCATTACCGGGTGGAGGGTGACGACAAGGCTTCCACCCTTCAGGCCGTGGTGCATGCGCTCCATCTTCCGGACGAAGTGGACCGCGATTACCTCTTTCGCGTGCTCCTCGCCCGCGAGGCGCTCGGCTCCACGGGCGTGGGCAAGGGGATCGCCATCCCGCACGTGCGCAACCCCATCGTGCTGCACGTCCCTCGCGCGTCGATCACGCTGTGCTTCCTGGACAAGCCCATCGAGTTCGATGCGATCGACGGCCAACCGGTCCACACCTTGTTTGCGTTGATCAGCCCCACGGTGCGGGCCCACCTTCACATGCTCTCGCGGCTGGCCTTCGCCCTTGGCGACCCGAAGTTTCATGGCGTGATCAGTGCCCAGGGCTCGCGCGACGCGATCATGACGGCGGCCAGGGACGTGGAATCCACGATCCGGCCGGAGAGGCGTCAGCCGTAGGGAGACTGCCATGTGGATATTCCTTGTGGGTCTGGCGCTGCAAGTGGCAGGGGGACTGGCGGCTTGGCTCCTTGGGCGCCGCCCTGGTTCCGTGCATGCGCTCGGCGCGGGCAGCGCCATCGTGGGGGCGGTGACGTCGATGACGGGCGCCGCGCTGGCGTTGGTGGGGCGCCTTCCCGCCACGATGCTCGAGCCCTGGCCGGTGCCCTACGGCGCCTTGTCCCTCGGTATCGACGGACTCTCGGGGATGTTTCTGCTCGCGATCGGGGTGGTGGGTTCCGCCACGGCGCTCTACGGCGTGGGATACCTCGGGAGCGCCTTCTCCAGTCGCAAGCTCGGTGCGTCCTGGTTCTTCTTCAACGTGCTTCTGGCGAGCATGAGCGTGGTCGTCACCGCTCGCAACGGAGTGCTGTTCTTGGCTGCGTGGGAGATCATGTCGATCTCGTCGTTCTTCCTGGTGGCGTTCGAGCACGAGCGACAGGAGGTCCGAAGCGCTGGGTGGCTGTATCTAATTGCCTCGCATATCGGTGCGGCCTTTCTGCTGATGCTCTTCGTCCTTCTGGGGCGGGAGGCAGGCAGCCTCGAGTTCGAAGCGCTCGAGGCGTCCTCGCCGGGGACTGGGGTGGCGGCGACGGCTTTCGTGCTGGCGCTCGTGGGCTTCGGGGTGAAGGCGGCGTTCGTGCCTGTGCACGTGTGGCTGCCGGAGGCGCACCCGGCCGCGCCGAGCCATGTGTCCGCGCTCATGTCGGGCGTCATGATCAAGACTGGCATCTACGGGATCGTGCGGACGCTGGGCTGGCTCGGCCCCATCCAGGAATGGTGGGGGTGGACCCTCGTTGGGATTGGGCTGACCTCGGGTGTGTTGGGCGTGCTCTTCGCCCTGGCCCAGCACGACCTCAAGCGTCTGCTCGCCTATCACAGCGTGGAGAACGTGGGAATCATCGCGCTCGGGCTCGGGCTCGGCGTGGTGGGGCTCGCGACGGGACAGTCCGGGCTCGCGGCCGCGGGGTTCGCTGGCGGACTGCTTCACGTGCTCAATCACGCCCTGTTCAAGGCGCTGTTGTTTCTCGGTGCGGGGGCGGTCCTGCACGAAACCGGCACCCGGCACCTCGAGCACCTGGGCGGGCTGATGCGACGCATGCCCGTGACGGGCGCCGCGTTCCTCGTTGGCTCGGTGGCCATCGTGGGGCTACCTCCCCTCAACGGGTTCGTCAGTGAGTTTCTCATTTACTCGGGCGCCCTCGGGACTGGGCTCGTCGTCGACCAAGAACGCGCGGCCGTGCTGTTCGGCTGTGCCGCCGTGCTCGCCCTCATCGGTGGTCTTGCAGCGGCTTGCTTCGCCAAGGCGTTTGGCATCGTTTTCCTCGGTGTCGAGCGCGCTCCCCGCGCTCATCCCCCGAGCGACCCGCCGGCGACGATGCGGGTGGCCATGATCCTGCTCGCCATCGGTTGCGCTTCCGTCGGTCTGCTCGCGCCTTTCGTGGTGAAAGCCATGGCGCCGGTGCTTGCCAGCGGAGCCCACGTCCATGGCGAGATCGCCGCGACGGAGATGGAGGCCTATGGGGACATCTTCCAGCGGGTCATGCTCGTCTCGTGGATCGGCGTGCTGCTCGTCGTGGGCCTGTGGTTTGTGCGAGCGGCCCTGCTCCGAGGCCGTGCCGTGCACCGCGCGCCCACCTGGGATTGCGGCTACGCGGCCCCCACGGCGCGCATGCAGTACACCGCGTCCTCGTTCGCCCAACCGTTGCTCGACGTGTTCGGTGTGCTGGTTCGCAGCACGCGGCACGCACACCTCCCCCAGGGCTTGTTCCCTGGCGAGGCGTCCTTTGCCACGCACGCTCACGACGTCTGGATGGAGGCGGTGTTCACGGGACTGTTCCGGCGAGCCTCGTCCCTGTTCGACCGATTCCACTGGATCCAGCAGGGCAACGTGCACCTGTACGTGCTGTACGTGGTCGTCACCCTCGTCGCCCTTTTGCTCTGGAAGCTGTACTGACCATGCTCACGACGAGTCTCGTGCACCTGTTGGCTGCGCTGGTCCTGGCACCGTTGCTGCCTGGCGTGGCCAACCGCATCAAGGCGTGGTTTGCGGGGCGCCGCGGGCGGCCCGTGCTTCAGCTGTACTACGACCTCGCGAAGCTGTTGCGCAAGGGGACCGTGTACAGCGAGACCAGCTCCTGGGTCGTGCGTGCCGGGCCGGTCGTCGGCGTCGCGACGGCCATGGTGGCTCTGCTGCTGGCGCCCGCCGTGGCGGTGCCCGCCGTGCTTCCCTTTGCGTGGGACTTCGTGGCCCTTGCGTACGTGCTCGGCCTTGGGCGCTTTTTCACGGTGGTGTCCGCCCTGGATACGGGGTCGGCCTTCGAAGGCATGGGGGCCAGTCGCGAGGTTCAGCTCGCCGCCCTGGCGGAGCCCGCGCTTGTTCTTCTGCTGGGCGCGACCGCACGCAGCGCCGGCCTGGAGGCCTCCCTCACCGGCATATTTGGCGCGATCGACCTCGGGGTCTGGTCTGCCCAGGCGCCCGTCTTCATCCTCGTTGCGGTCGGGCTGTTCATCCTCTTTCTGGCGGAGAACTGCCGCGTGCCCTTCGACGACCCCAACACCCACCTCGAGCTCACCATGATTCACGAGGTGATGGTGCTGGACCACGGCGGGGTCGATTTCGCCTTCATTCTCTACGGCGCCGCACTCAAGATGTGGGTCCTGGGTCTGCTCATCGTGGGCATCCTGCTCCCCTTCCGTACGGGTAACCCCTGGCTCGACTTGCTCCTCGCCGTGGGCGGCGTACTCACCGTCGGCGCCCTCACCGGCGTCGTCGAGTCCACCATGGCCCGGCTCCGGCTGCGCCGTCTCCCGCAGCTGCTCATCGCCGCCACCGTGTCGTCCATTCTTGCCGTCGTCCTGCAGAGCAGGTGACCTCATGCAACAGGGCCTCAACATCGCATTGCTTCTTTCCCTGCTCGCCAGCCTGGGGATCCTCGGGTCGAGCCGCCTGCGTAACTGCATCCGTCTCATCGGCGTGCAGGGCTTCGCCGTCGGTCTCCTGCCCGTGCTCGCGGTCCCTTTCACGCACTCCACCCTCGGCCTAATCTACGGCGTCGCCAGCGTGGCCTCCCGCGGCATCCTTTTCCCCTGGTTGCTGCTCCGCGCCCAACGTCAGGCCAACGTGCGAAGAGAGGTGGAGCCTTATGTGGGATACGGCGCTTCCTTGATGTTTGGCGCCGCCGCCCTCGTGTTCTCCTCGTGGTTGTCCTCTCGGCTGCCTCTGCCTGAGGAGCCGCCCTCCGCCTTCGCGATGCCCGTGACCCTGTTTCTCGGCCTGACGGGACTGTTCTTGATCATCAGCCGCAAGAAGGCCATCAGCCAGGTGCTCGGGTATCTGTCGCTCGAGAACGCGGTCTTCGCCTTCGGTGTGCTGTTCGTCCGCCACCAACCGCTCGTGGTGGAGTTCGGCGTGATGCTCGACATCTTCGCCGCCGTGTTCGTGATGGGGATTGCCATCTTCCACATCAGCCGCGAGTTCGACCACATCGACGCGGATCGTCTGGCTTCGCTGAAGGATTGACCATGCTCGCTGCCATCGTGCTGCTCCCCGCGCTCGCGGGCATTCTCGCCTTCGTCGTTCCGGCCCGCCGGGCCCGCCAGGTGCTCCTCACCCTCACCCCCCTCGGTCACCTCGCGCTGTGCGCGCTCACCTTCTCTTCCCCCCCTGCTCCCCTCCTGCATGGATGGCTCCACCTCGACGCTGCCGGACAGCTCTTCCTCACGACCACCAGCGTGCTCTTCGTCGCGGCGTCCTTCCAGACCCTCGGGTACCTCGACCGCGAGCGCGATCACCACGCCCTCGAGGCCGCGGCTGCCGGCTTCGCCAAGGTCCCGGAAGCGGTCTTCTCGGGCTGCCTCCTGCTGCTGCTGGCCTCCCTCAGTCTCGTGACGATGTGCCAGCACTTCGGCCTGCTCTGGGTCGCCGTCGAAGCCACGACCCTGACCAGCGCCCCGCTCATCTACTACCACCGCGACGGTCGCTCCCTCGAAGCCACCTGGAAGTATCTCGTGGTGTGCTCCGTCGGCATTGCGCTGGCCCTGCTCGGGAACTTCTTCCTCGCGGTAGCCGCGTCGCAGCAGACGGGATCGCCCGCCCTCGTCGTGTCCGAGTTGCTCGCCGCGGGGCCCCAGCTTCACCCCTCTTGGCTGAAGGGGGCGATGATCTTCTTCGTCGTTGGCTATGGCACGAAGATGGGCCTGGCGCCCCTTCACACGTGGCTGCCCGACGCCCACAGCGAGGCGCCCGCGACGGTCTCTGCTGTGCTCTCCGGCGCCGTGCTCAACGGTGCTTTCCTGGCGATCCTTCGGGGCATGCAGGTCTGTGGCGCAGCGGGGCTGGGGGCATTCGCCCGGGAGCTTCTGCTGCTGTTTGGACTGGTCTCCATGGCCACCGCTGCGGTGTTCGTCCTGCGCCAGCCCGATTACAAGCGTATGCTCGCCTACTCCAGCGTCGAGCACATGGGGGTGCTCTCCGTCGGCGTCGGCATCGGCGGCGCGGGGGCCTACGGTGCCATCCTTCATGCCGTCAACCACTCTCTGGCAAAGGGCACGCTTTTCCTCGCTGCCGGGCAGATCCTCGCGGTTTATGCGACCAAGCGATCCAGCCAGGTCAAGGGCCTTCTCGAAGGCTACCCGCTCATCGGCATGGTCTGGCTGGGAGGCTTTCTGGCGGTCTCCGGCGTACCGCCGTTCGGGACATTTCTCAGCGAGTTCACCATCGCCAAAGCCGCCATCGATCAGCACCGCCCCGTGGTGCTCGTACTGTTCCTGTTGCTCTTGTCCATCGTGTTTATCGGCATGGCTTCCTCGGTCCTGCCGATGGCCCAGGGGCGTTACGAAGGAGAACGGCCCGCGTCCCCCGCAGGGGGATGGAAGCAACTCTTGCCCTCCATGGTCCTGGGGGCGCTTGCCCTCGGCATGGGCCTGGCCATTCCTTCCTTCGTGCAGGACAGGTTGAACGACGCGTCTGCCATGCTTCCATCCGTCGAACAGCCCTCGACCCCAACTCAGACGACCCTGGCCATGCCCACGCCCTTGTCCGAAGGAGGGCATTGATGTCGCTCCCCGATGCCATCGTGATCGACAACGCAGAGTCCGTCGACGTCGAAGCCATTCCCCATCTGTCCCTCCCCGACTTGCGCGACCTCGTCACCCGTCGCGTCAGGGAGGGCGGACAGCTCTTCGCCCTGCATGGCCTCTTGCTGGACGGTCACCTGCGTGTGCTCGCCTGCGTCGGCGATCCTCAGACCGCGGGCCTGGCCGTCGCGTCGGCGACCCTGCCCGACTCCTTTCCGTCGTTCACGCCGGACTGCCCGCAAGCGCACTGGTTCGAGCGGGAGATGGCAGAGCAGTGGGGGGTCGTTCCGGAGGGGCACCCGTGGTTGCACCCCATCCGGTTCCACGCGAGCCAGCGTGTCGGACACGACGCGTGGGGCCGCGACCCGGGCGACATTCGGGTGGGAGACCGCGCGTTCTATCGGGTCGAGGGGGATGAAGTCCACGAGGTGGCCGTCGGGCCTGTTCATGCTGGCGTCATCGAGCCGGGGCACTTCAGGTTTCAGTGCCACGGCGAGACCGTCTTTCACCTCGAGGTTTCCCTGGGGTACCAGCACCGAGGCGTCGAAGTTTCCTTCGTGGGAGGTCCGACCGCGCGAACCCTCGCCGTGGCCGAGACGATCGCCGGGGACAGCACCATCGCTCACACCACCGCGCACTGCCATGCCGTCGAGGCCCTGGCGCAGGTCACGGTTCCACCGCGCGCAGAGGTCATTCGCGCCGTGGCTCTGGAGCTCGAGCGCTTGGCCAACCACGTGGGCGACCTGGGCGCGTTGGCGGGCGACGTGGCCTACCTGCCGACGGCGTCCTTCTGCGGCCGGCTTCGGGGGGACCTGCTCAACACCACTGCTGCGCTGTGTGGAAGCCGGTTTGGGCGCGGGACGGTGCGCCCCGGTGGCGTGGGGTTCGACATCGAGCCTGCGCTGGTGGCTGACCTCCGCAGCCGCCTCGACACTGCCATGCGCGACGTCAAGCAGGCCGTGGAGCTTCTGTGGAACACCCCCTCGGTCATGGCGCGCTTCGAATCCATGGGCGTGGTGGATCGCGAGACGGCTCGCGCGCTGGGGCTGGTTGGCCCGTGCGCCAGGGCAAGCGGTGTCGATGGCGACGTCCGTGCGGACTACCCCGTAGGGTACTACCGATTTGCGCAGGTCCCCGTGTCCGTCTGGGAAACCGGCGACGTGTTCGGGCGGGCTTTCGTGCGATGGCTCGAGGTTCAGCGATCGGCGGAGTTCATCCGGGAGTGCCTGGCCGCGTTGCCCGAAGGGACGGTGAAGGCTGCCGTGGGCCCGCTCCGGCCCCACCGCCTCACAGTCGCTCTGGTGGAGGGCTGGCGCGGTGCCGTCTGCCATGTGGCCACCACCGACGAGCGCGGCCGGTTGGCGCACTACAAGGTCGTGGACCCTTCGTTCCACAACTGGATGGGCCTCGCCATGGCATTGCGCAACAACCCCATTTCCGAATTCCCACTCTGCAACAAGAGCTTCAACCTCTCCTACTGTGGTCATGACCTCTGAGCCCGGGGACCGAACGACGTGCTGAAGGAACTACTTGCCAGGGTCAGCCAGGGATACCGGACGGCCGACTACCCCCGGACGCAACCGACGATGCCTGCACGATTCCGTGGGTTGCCGCAGCTCACCAAGGGGGCTTGTGCCTCCTCGTGCGACGCATGTGTGCAGGCATGTCCGACGGGCGCGATGCAGGTCTTGGCGGGCGCTCCACGGATCGACCTCGGCGCCTGCTTGTTCTGCGGGGCGTGTGCGAACGATTGTCCGGAAGGGGTCGTCACGTTCTCGCGAGAGTATCGCCTGGCGGCGTCGCAACGGGACGACTTGTGGGTGGACGCCGGGCGGGGGGAGCAACTCGCTTCTGCCCTGAACGCCACGGCAAAGCGGTTGTTCGGGCGGTCCCTGCGGCTGCGCCAGGTCAGCGCCGGAGGCTGCAATGCCTGCGAAGCGGACATCAACGTGCTTGGCACCCTCGCCTTCGACATCGGAAGGTTCGGCATCGAGTTCGTGGCGTCGCCCAGGCATGCCGACGGCTTGATCATCACGGGTCCCGTGCCGGAGAACATGGCCCTGGCCGTGCGCAAGACGTGGGATGCTACGCCGGGTCCCAAGGTCGTGATTGCGGTGGGGGCTTGCGCCATCTCTGGCGGCCCCTATGCGGGAAACCGCCAGGTGCACGACGGAGCGGGCTCCATCCTTGCTGTGGACTTGTACATCCCTGGCTGCCCGCCTCACCCCTATACAATTTTGGATGGACTGCTTCGCATGCTGGGCAGGTGAGACGCCTCCTTCCGTGCGACCCCAGAGGGTGCAGCAGCCGCAGAAGGTCTGTCCTCCTCACGAGTTGGCCCCGTGATTGCAATACCGCGCGCGAAGAGGCAACCCATGGCCAACTGCAATCCCTACGACGGTCCCGAACGTCGCGTCCACAAGGTCTACGTGACGCGCCATACCGAGTACCACGTGCGCAAGGGCGTTTGCGTCGCTGTCAAACCTCGGCAATCCGAGACCTGGATCGACGATCACGGCGCGCTTCGCATGCGGCTCGACGGACTCGTCAAGCAAGGCATGTTGGCGCCCCTGCCGGGTCCCCCGGTCCTCGGCGCGCGCATGTACTTCACGAACGGGGAAGCGGAGCTCCTGACGAGCTCCGTCGTCGACATCGTGCGACCCCCGAAGAACGTGGTGGCCCAGTACCCGCCCGAGCAGGAGCCCAAGGAGGAAGACCCGACTCCGCTGCCCCGCTCGCGCGCGTTCACCCAACGGGTGTGACTCGGTGAGCCCCACTGGGGCTCGCGCGGTCCCACACCGGGGCCGTGGGCAACCGCCGTTCGCGACATCGATATCCGGCCCCAGGCGGAACTTCGGCCCGTCAAACCCTCAGAACGGGCTGCCGTCTCGTCGCTTCCCAGGGGAGTAGGGTGGCTGGCCGGGATGGTGCTCGAACGCTGCGGCTCCGTCGGCGTCCGTCGCCCTCGTCATCGACGACCCGCGCGCCAAGGCCGCACGATACTCCAACCCGTCCACCCGCTCTCCGCCTGCGTTGATCAGCGTGATCACATCCCCGTCGTCGTTGAGCTTGAGGCCCGACGGAGCGAGGAGGACGGTGCTTGCACCCATGTCAGCGAACGACTCCGAGGTTCCGCCGCCGAACACGACGAGCGCCTTTCCCCCTGGGATGACCGTGCCTTCGGGGAACGTGAACCGGACGCCGACCTTGTCGGTGATCGTCCAGCCGGAGACGTCGGTGTCGCCCACGCCGGTGTTCACGAGCTCGATGAACTCGTCGGACCGGAAGTCGCGGACGCCGTCACCGTTGGTGTCCCCGAGGAGTGCATCTGGGGGATGGGCCATGATCTCGTTGAGGATGATGGCCCCCGGGGGTGGTGGGAGAGGCGGAACGTCGAAGGCCTCGCCGACGCGCAGGGAGGGGTCGCCCAGCCAGGTGTACATGCGCATGTTGGCGAGGGCCATCGAGTCCTCGCCGTACTGGTTGAATAGCTTGGCGTTGGCGCGGTGAAGGAGCGTGCCCAGCTCGCTCACGCCTTCGGAGAGCAACGCCTGGAACAAGTAGCGATTGAAGTCGTGATTGATGACCGTATAGGAGGGATGGGTGGCGCCGAGCACGGCCACCGCACCGCCGGTCGGGTGCAGCACCCAATGCTCGGCCATGGTTGTCTGCTCGTTCTGGTAGGACGAGTTCAGGCAGGCGATGCTGAAGACGACTGGCAGGCGGTCCTCGTTGGTCAAGGGGGCTTCGTCCACCCGGAAGTCGTGGTGGTTCCACTCGTACCACGCGGTCTCGGAGCCGTGTCCGCGGTAGTTGAGGATGCCGATGCCCTGGTTGATCTGCTCGATGAGTTGCTCGTTGGTCGCCTGTTCGGCGCCGTACAGCTTGGTGAACGTGACCTTGCTCGTGCGGTACTCTGCGGACCGGACCGACTCGAGGCACTCGGTATACTTTTTCGGATAGTCCTGCTCGTGCGCCACGAGCAGAACCCGGCTGCGCCAATCCTCCGCCTGCGGCTGCGCCGCCACGGTGTGATGGGCCAAGGTCTTCTTGACGTGCACCGAGAGCTCCTCGGGCGTCTTGCCCATCATCCGTCCCACGGCCACCTCGGGCAGCGAGTCCTCTCCCGCCAGGCAGCCGTACCAAACGTCGCTCTGCTTTCCGCTCCAAGGGTACAGCGGGATGTTCTCGGGCTCGCCCACCAGCAGCACGTACTCGATGGCGTCCTTCTCGTATCGCGCGCGGATGGCCTCCTTGATGCGCTCGGCGAGGGTCCCCTCCCCTTCGGCGACGGTGCTGACCAGCAGCACGTCCGTCTTCACCCCGTCCGCCTCCTTCTGATCGATCAGCGGCTGGATGGACGGCAGCAGGGGATCGTGGACCACGAACACGTAGCGTGTGCGGTCCGGTGGCGATGCGGGCGCTTCCCCTTCGCTGTCGGCAGCCTCGTAGTAGTTGACCAGGGTTTCGTCGTACGCGGGGGCGAAGGCGTCCTGGCCGAGGTCCACCGTGTCGAGGGGCTCGGCGTGTTGGTCGTCGAAGCGAACGACGATGCGGAAGTGGGTGGCCACCTCCAGCGTGCGCTGGGCTGCGCTGTACTGCAGGGGGAAGGTATCGACGCGCACGACGCGGAAGTTTCGCCAGGTGGAGAGGTTGCCGACGGCGTGTCGATATCCGGGGTAGGGGGCGTCGAGGGCATAGGCGGCAGCGTCGAGGGCGAAGGCGGGAGGGGGGGCATCTTCGAGGGTTATTTCCTGCAGGGGTGCGAGGTGCAGGTCGGTGAGAGAGGCGGTTTCCAGGATCTCGAAGCGCTCGACCCAGGCGGTGTCGGTTCCGCCGGGGACGCCGATCAGGAGGCCGATGGACGGAACCGTGGGCTTGCCGACGCCAGGGACCCGTCCGGACGCGTCGAGCGCCAGCTCATGGAAGGCTTGGCCTTCGAGCAGGACGCTTGCGTAGCTGAGGTCGTGGATGGCCACGTCGAGGGTGATGGTGCCGGGCTCGAAGGCTGCCACGTGTACGCTGTAGCCGGTGGCGTTCTCGCCGACCTCGGAGCACCAGGGGAAGTAGGGGGGGCACTCGCCATCGGCCTTGCCATCGAGCACGAGCCCCGCTTCCGCGAGCAAGTCGTCGCAGCTGGCGGTCAGCAGGTGATCGACCGATGCGGCGCTCATGCCGCTGCACGGGTCCGCGGACGCGCCGCGCAGAGAGCCGGAGCTTGTCGTTTGGAACGAGGAGCAGGTCTTGGACGAGGTGCCGGCGCAGTAGGAATCGACGCAGGCTTGCAGACGAGAGAGGCCGTCCTGGCACGTGCCCGAGGAGGATGCGCTCCCGCCTTCACCACCGCATCCGGTCGCAAGAAGGAGCACTGCCCACCAAGCGAGATGGCTCGTACGCATCCCGCCAGCATGACCCAGGGCCGGGCAGGTTCCAAGGGTTGATGTGAGGGAATTGGTCAGTCTGGGCGGGTCATTTCACGGGTGTCGGGCGGGCGCAGTACCCGTTGATGCACATGTACCCGTCATCGACGTCGCAGCAGTCGTCGGTGGTGACGCACTTCTCGTATTCTTCGACGCATTCGTCCACGGGGGGAGGGACGCACACGAGGGCGGTGCCGCCGTCTTGTTCGACGGCGCGGCAGAAGCCTTCGCAGCATTCGCTGCCGGACTCGCAGCTTTGGCCGAGCTGCTTGCAGGGCTCGAGGGCCCAGAAGCCGCGCATGTTGCCGGACACGAGGTCCTGTCCTTCGAGGTAGAAGGCGGGGTGGCTCGGGTCCGGACCGCCACTCTGGAAGCCGATGTCGATGGCAGCCACCCAGAGCTTCTTGGGCGACGGACGGTCCGAGGTCGGGGCATCGGGTCCTTCCCCGTACTCGGAGATCAAGTTGCCGAACGACCGACGGCTGGTGAACACAACCCAGTAGTAGCCACCGACTGCGACGGGGAGCACGGTGGGCTCGAAGCTGAGGCTGGCCTCCTGTGGGCTGCCGACGTAGGGGGTGCCGTTGAGCTCGCCGTTGAGCAGGTCGAGTCCGCGCTCGTTGGCCGTGGCGACGTCGACGATGAAGAGCTGGCCTTCGCCTCCGCGCCACGTGGAGTAGTCGCGTCGGTCGCCGACCTGGAACACGATAGACTTGCCGTCGGGGGTGAAGGCGGGCCATCCCGCGTACAGGTCGTCGATCCCGTATTGGGTGACGTCGTAGACCACGCGCAGGTTCGAGAAGGTGTGCGTGTCGGGGTCGAAGTCCATCACGCTGAGGGTGTTGCCGAGGCCTGCTTCGTAGTGGACGAAGGCGACCCTGCGCCCGTCCGGAGAGAACGAGGGCATGAGGGCCTTGTGGACCACGCCGTCGAAGCCTGGCGCGGCGAGCACCTGTCCGGTGTCCGTGCGAAGGAGCTTGGAGTCCCGGGGGCCGGTGTCGTCTTCGACGCTCGCGATGTTGGGGAAGAAGTCGTAGGGCTGCTCACGGGTCATCGAGGCGGAGGTGAGCATCAGGGTCCCGTCGGGGGTGAGCCCGCCGAACGAGAACGTGTCGTCGTGGCGGTCTGCGTCGGCGCAGCTGTCCGAGTAGGCCTCGGTGGGGTCCCCGGTCGAGGACAGGACGTAGGACTTGTTACAAACGTGGCCGGAGGACAGGATCATGCGCTCGCCGTGGGCGCTGACGGAGTGGCAGACGGTGCAGGTCCCATCGCCGCCGAGCAGCACTTCCGGCTCCTGCTCGCCCGGTCGGATGCGCATGACGGCGCCGCGTCGCTCCTCGTCGAGTTGACCGCCCTGGGTAGCGAGGGGATCGTCGTAGGTGTTGTAGTAGACGATGCCCTTGAGGCTTCCTTGCGCGATGGACCACGTTTCCGCGACGGGCCCTGTGACATGGCCTTGCTGGATCTTGGTCATCTCGACGCGGACGGGGTCAGAGGCACCGGCGCTCCAAGTCAAGCCTTCCCACACGGAGGAGGGGACGGGCAGCCTCTCGGGGTTGGTCCCTGCGTAGAAGCCCTCGTACTCGTACCACTCGGACTGCACGTGCAAGTAGTAGCCGTCGGCGCCCACCCCCGCGAACTGCAGCGTGGGCGACGGCAAGCCGCGGGGGAAGACGGTCTGGTCGTAGGGGTAGAGCCACCGGTAGGTCGTGTCGGGTGTGTTGCTCGCGCCCGCGCCCGCCTGTCCTGCCTCGAGGGCCGCCTGGGTTGTTGCATCGAGCCCGCCCGGGTTGTCGCGGATGCGAACGCGCAAGGTCAAGGTGGTCGTTGCCTGGTGCTTGGCTGTCTGCGCGCCGATGACGAGCTCTCCCCCGGCGATGCCGCTCGCCGTGAACAGCCCCTTCGCGTCGATCGTGCCCGCCACCATCTTGTCCACGTACCAGAAGGAGACGTCGACCGGCTCCTGGGTTGCGATCGAGATGGCCTGAAACTGCAGGGTTTCTCCGGGCTGAACCGGGTCGATCACCTGATTGGCCGGCACGATCTCGAAGGCATCGTCCTTCGGATCGGCCTCGCTGTTCGGTACGTCGAACAACGAGGAGTCGACGTCGGGCGCCAGGTCCGTGCTTGCGTCTTGCAAGGGCTGGTCCGGGGGCAGGACGATCTCCGGGTTGCCACAGGCAGCGGCGAGAGCCACAGCTGCAGCGAGGGATACAAATAGGACTCCGGAGTACAAGGAAGAAGGTTGGATTCGAAGCCGAGGCCGCATGATGAATTCCTGGAAGAGGGTCGAGAGCAAGGTTGAACATACCAGGTCGGCAGGCGTCACGCGAACCGCCAGAAGGGTGGTCCCTCTCCTGTGCGTTCTGCTCGGCTGTGACCCGGCATGGAGCGTCCAGGGTCGCGTCACCGACATGGCGGGGACGCCCCTGGAAGGTGTCCATGTCACACTCTCCTGCTTCTCCAACGAGAGCTTCGTCTCGGACGCGTCCGGGCAGCTCGACGGCAAGGGGTATGGGTCGATCGAGCGGGACTGCGTCGTTCGCTATTCCAAGCCTGGCTTTCGTGCAGCCTCGGTCCGAGCCGACGACATGTGTCAGTCATGGCACTCGCTGCTCATTGGAGGTTGCCGCCAGCTCGATCTCTCCAGGCCCCTGGAAAAGGGGCCGTGAGGGGTATGTCCGTCCTCGACGGGTTGCTGGGGAATCCGTTTCGCGAGGCCCAAAGCCGAGGGACAGGGCTTCCGTGGGATGATAGGGATCTCTAGGTAGGGATCATCCAGACCGGGCGCGGCGAACGCCCTGCAAGAAGGGGGAAGCCATGGACCCACGCTTGATCGAGCTCGAGACCACCGTCGCCTTCCAGACCGAACGCATCAGCAAGCTGGAGAACATCGTCAGCCAGCAGCAACTCGAGCTGCACCAGCTCGCCGCGGGCATCGAGCGGATGCGCAAGCACATCGTCGACGTCGCGCCTTCGTTGGTGGGTGATGCCGACGACGAGCCGCCGCCACCGCACTACGGCAGGTGAGCGGGATCCCTGGACCCGGAGCCATCGGCGTTGGCCGCAGATTCCGCGGAGAACCGCAGAAGGTTTCGTTGCTTGTGCGGATGTGGGTCGCTGCGGGGCCGGCGAAGGGCTAGGCAAGCGGCCATGCAGACACCGTGGGATTGTCTTCCCTGCTTCCTCAAGCAAGCCAGCATGGTCGCGAAGACCACCCATGCGTCAAGGGAGCAGGAGGAGCGAATGGTTCGCGGCGCCCTGAAGCTGCTCGCGGACGCGGACTTTCGTGTTCCTCCCCCGCACATCGCGGAGAAGATGTACCCGGTGCTGTGCGACGTGGTTGGGACCCCGGACCCTTACCGCGAGGCGAAGCGGCACTACAACGCGCTTGCGATGTCCCTGGCCGAACAGCTCGGGCCCCGGTGCAGGGCGTCGGCCCATCCCCTGCGCATGCTCGTGAAGCTGGCGCTCGCGGGCAATGTCATCGACTACGGCGTGAGCGACACGTTCGATCTCGACGGGACGATCGAACGCATGCTCGCGGGGGAGCCGGATGTGGACGAGATCGACCGGCTCGAAGCTCGTCTGGCGAGCGCGCGGAACGTGCTGTATCTGGCCGACAATGCGGGGGAGATCGCATTCGATCGGTTGCTGATCGAGCATGGGATCGGACCGTCACGGGTGACGTTGGCGGTGCGGGGAGGTCCCATCATCAACGACGTGACGCGGGAGGATGCGGAGCAGGTAGGGCTGACGGGGCTGGTGCCGGTGATCGACTCGGGGGTTGCAGTGCCCGGGATCGCGCTGGAGCGCTCGAGCGAGGCATTCCTGCGAGCGTTCAAAGAGGCGGACCTGGTCTTGTCGAAGGGGCAGGGCAACTTCGAGACGCTGGAGAGTCGTCGCGACCCGCGCGTGTTCTACGTGTTCATGATCAAGTGCCGCGCGGTGAGCAAGCTGAGCGGGTATCCGGTGAAGAGCAGTGTGGCGGCGTTCGGAGACAGATTTTGCCTCGAGTGACGCGACGGATCACAAGAGCGTGTAGACCACGCTTACCGCGGTGATGGCGTCGGTCTTTTCCACGCCCGGCAAGGGGTTGTGGTCGTACTTGAGCGTGAAGGTGGTGGCGATCGCGAAGGCCCCGCCGATGCTCGAGGTCAGGCCTGCGTCCCAGGTGAGACGCCAGTTCGTGGTGTCCTGAAGGCCCTGGATGTACTCAAGGCCCGAGTTGAAGGTCACTTGCTCGCTGATCGAGTTGTCGTAGCCAACGAATCCACGCGCGTTGTGACGGGTCTCGGACTTGTCGACGACCTCTCCCTCGAGGGCAGCGGCGTCGATGGCCTCGTCGCGCCGAACGTCGTGCTGGAGGTCGTAGCCGACTTCCGTCCAGAGCTGGTGGCCCTTGTCGTCGATGAAGTAGATGGCGATGCCGGGGTCGATGTTGAGGCGCAGGTCCAACCCCTGGAAACGGTCGCGCATGCCGGATGCGGCGAGGAAGCCGGCCAGCACGGGGGTGAAGAACCGGTCGTACCGGGCGCGCCCCTGCACGTTCTCGAGGGTGGTGTCCATGCCCTCGTCGGGCGTGGGGGAGGACTTCGCGTAGTTGCCTGCAGCGGCAGCGCTGAGCTGGTTGTCCCCGCGACGCAGCTTGAAGCGTCCCGCGCCGGTGAGGGACATGGCGCGGGAGTTACCCGTGGAGAACAGCCCGCCCGCGGATAGCTTCAGCTCCGTGGTGTCCTGGGCGTCCTTCTCGCGCTCCGTAGCTGCCTCGAACCCCGTGGTGGCAACGTCGGTCTTGCCCTCCGTGGCGGCCTTGGTCTCCATCAAGCCCTTGGGGAGCTCGTCGGCCAGGGCTGGAGACGCGAAGAGCGCCAGAAGGGTCACGCCGAGTGCCGTCTTGGTTGTTCTCGCAATCATGGTCTGGCCTTTCTATTTCGAATCTTCCTGCGCGACGAAGGTGTAGACGAAGGCGCCGATGGCGGCTCCGATGATGGGGGCGACCCAGAAAAGCCACAGCTGGGACAGGGCCCAGTCGCCGACGAAGATCGCAGGTCCTGTGCTTCGCGCAGGGTTCACGGAGGTGTTGGTCACCGGGATGCTGATGAGGTGGATGAGGGTGAGGCACAGACCGATGGCGATGGGTGCCAACCCCTGCGGGGCGCGCTTGTCCGTCGAGCCCATGATGACGAACAGGAAGATCGCGGTGAGCACGACCTCGGCTACGAGGGCGGCGACGAGGCTGTAACCACCTGGGGAATGGTCGGCGTAACCGTTGGAAGCGAACCCCCCCGCGAGGCTGAAGCCGTCCTTGCCCGAGGCGATAAGGTAGAGCACGCCCGCCGCCGCGATCGCGCCTGCGACCTGGGCCAGCACGTAGGGGAGCAGGTCCTTCGCGGGGAACCGCTTGCCCACGAGCAACCCTACGGAGACCGCGGGGTTGAGGTGACACCCGGAGATGTGGCCGATGGCGAAGGCCATGGTCAGCACCGTCAAGCCGAAGGCGAACGACACGCCCAGCAACCCGATGCCCACGTTCGGAAACGCAGCCGCCAGAACGGCGCTGCCGCAACCACCGAACACCAACCAGAACGTGCCAATGAACTCCGCTGCGGCTTTCTTTGTGATCGACATGTCTCTTGCCTCCTCGATGCAAATGAGTCCGTTGCTGCGGTATCAAGCTTCATGCCATCGGCGTACGAGGCCCTTTCCCGCCAACTTTGCCCAACCCGAACCTACGACTGTCGCATGGAGACGACAAGTGCCGATGTCTCGACCCTGCACCTGGGCCCGCCACGGTCGACTTGAAACGCGGAGTTCGCGCGGTTCAAACGGAACACCGCGACATGCCCTTGTGGCTCAAGTCTTGCTGTGTGCATCATGATTGTCTCGTTGTCGATTCGCCCATGACCAGCCCGAACTTCGCCCTCCGCTTCGGACCCCAGACGATTCCCATCGTCGGCTCGTTGACCCTTGGAAGAACCCCCGCTTGCTCCATCGTGCTTCCTGACGACACGAAGGTCTCACGGCAACATGCGCGAGTGTGGGCCGAAGACGACGGTGTGATGGTCGAGGACATGGGGAGCAAGAACGGGGTGCTGGTGAACGGGGAACGCATCGCGGGGCGAGCGCGTCTTCGCGCGGGCGACGTTCTCGGTCTCGGGGGCTATCGTCTCGAGGTGGTCGAGAGCGTGACGCCCACGATCCGCCGTTCCGCGACCAGGCCCGACGGTCTTGCGTACATGCCTGCGGAGTTCGACGACGAGCCCACGACCGAAGCGCTCATGGCGAGTCCTGAACCGATCGATTGGCAGCCGTTTCGCCACGCGATGCAGACCGAGGACTTCGAGCAAGCCGCGATGCTCCTGGGCAAGGCTTTCGAGCGGGTGACGTTGCGCGCATTGGCCCGGGGCGACTTGGACGCCGACGTGCAATCGAAGCTCTGCGAGCACGCCTTTCACTTGGCCTCCAGGACGAAGGATGGGGGCTGGATCAACCGGGTCCTGCACATCCACATGCTCGTGGCGAAACCCATGCCCCCAACGGCGGCCGTTGCCTTGCCTCCGCTCGTCCATGGGGTGCGCGGCCTGGACACGTCGATGCTCGAGGCCTACGTCCAGCTTCTGCGTCGCTCCCATGACCGGTTGACGGCCGTGGATCGCCAGCTCTGCGCGGCCCTCGAGAGTGCGCTGATGGTGGCGGGCTCCGACGCGGCGGGTGGCAATAGCTGGCGGTGACACTTCGCCGTCGGCCCCACCTCTTCGTGCCCGGCCGCCGGCTTCCTATCCGCTCGAACCTTGCTTCCTGCGCTTGCTGACGCGGCGAATCCTCTTCGCGAGCGTGTCGATCGAGATCGGGTACCGAACCACATCCGCGGCGCCCGCCTCGATGAGCCGGTTGATTTCATCCGAACCCAGGCGAGCCGCGCACACGATGACGGGGGTCTCACCGCACGCACGCAGGGTGGCGAGGGCCCCGTCGAGATCGTCAGCGGCGTCGACGACTACGACGTCACCGTCCTTCGCGGACTTGCGATCGACCTCGATCCCCTGTGCCGCCAGACCCGCGAGGTAGATGTCGCTCCAACCGTCGGGGTGAGAGGCCAGGACCAACAGGGAGACCTTCAGGGGTTCGACCTCTCGGGCGAGGGGGGAGGTGCCAAGGGCGGGCTGGGTCCACGCAGCGGCGCGGTCTGCGCGGGTCCCGGTCGGAAGGTTCTGTTTCCGAGGGGGGAGTCGCTGGGCGTGGGCTCGCTCCGAGAGCGCCTCTCGCAGCCGTTCGGCCGTGGTCGCTGCATCCTTGGGTCTGCTGTGCGGCTGCTTCGAAAGCAAGTCGAGGCGCAGGCGCTCGAGCAGGGGCGGGATCGGCTCGGCGTTCGCGGGACGCTCCAAAGGACCGGGGGGCAAGAACATCTGCTTCGCCATCACGTCGATGGCGGACGACGCATCGAACGGCGGCGTGCCTTGCAGCAAGGTCGTGAGCAAGCACCCCACGGCATACAGGTCCGTGCTGGGCCCCACGGCCAGGGAGCGACACTGCTCGGGGCTCATGTACGCGGGCGTTCCCGCGATCGCGTCCTGCTGGGTCAACGTCGGTCCGTCGTCCTCCGGGTCTTCGACGTGTGCGAGCCCGAAGTCCACGACCTTGGCTTCGAGCTCGCTGTTCGCCGTGTCCACGATCAGGATGTTGGCCGGCTTGATGTCCCGATGGACGATGCCCTGCGCATGGGCGGCTTGGAGCGCGGACAGCACCTGCAGCGTGATGAGGGAGACCTCCGCGAGGGTGGGCAGGCCGCCGCACGCGAACAGCCACTCGTCGAGCGAGAGCCCGGCCACAAGCTCCATCACGAGGAACGCAGACCCTTCGTGGTAGCCGAAGTCCAGGACGCGGACGATGTTGGGGTGGCTCAGGAGCATCGACGCGCGTGCCTCGCGCTGGAACCGCCGCTCGTGTTCGGGCCGTGACACCGGGAAGGTTCGGAGCACCTTGACCGCGACGGGGACGTGCAAGAGCAGGTGGTCGGCCCGGAAGACGTGTCCCATGCCCCCCGCGCCCAGCAGCCCTGTGAGGCGATACTTTTCTGCGATCACGTCGTCGATGTGGACGAGCGCAGCGCCGCCGCTGCCCGTGGACCGATGGCCCTTGCGGCCAATCATCACAAGTCTCGAAGGCCCACGGCGAGGTTTCCGGCGACGATGCCCCCGGCGTCGTCCCAGGGTGACATGCGCAGGCCGAGGGACCCGAACAGGGGACCGGTCGTCTCGCCGCCGAAGGACAGGCCGGTCCGTCCGATGGGACCAGCGTCGTCGAGGAGGTGTGCGTCCACGACGCCGAAGAGCCGCAGCCAGGGCGACGTGTCGTAGGTTCCTCCGGCGAGCAGGAAGGCGTGGGTGGTGGGGACGGGCGTGCGCTGGGCGCTCTCGTCGGTGCGCATGCGGAGGCCAACGTCGGCGGCCCATGTGAAGGGACCTGTGACCGAGCCGACGGCGACCGCTGACTCCACACGCGTGCCCGGGCCAGACGCCGCCATGGGCAGAGCGACGCGAACGCTGGGTTCGATTGCGATTTGGTTTTCGGGGAGGAAGCCCACCGCGGTCCAGCGCAGACCTGCCCATCCTGCCGCATCGGCCCCCACGGACGAGTCGGTGCCGAGCGTGTTGGAGGCCAAGCGCGCCTCGAGGGCCACGGGCCCGTGCCGTCCCACCGCAGCGGCGTGCAGCTGCCCGATCGGGCCGTCGCGAGGCACCGCGATCGCGCCGCCCATGTGTGCGCTCGACGGTGCGCCTGGGCCCCACCATGCGAGACCGACCGCATGGGAAAGTGGGAACGGTGCCGCGGTGATGCCAGGCGCCGCGGGTGACTTGCCGAGCGCGGGAGCCTGCGCTGCAGCGGGGTCCACGACTTCGGTGCCGAGAACCCGGCCACGCCCGTCCATCACGTCCAGGCGCGCTCTCGTCCCCGCGCTGGCGGGCACGGTTGCGGTGAACTGCGTGGGGCTCTCGGATGCCACCAGGTGAACGACGGTGGGTTCGCCGTCATGGCGCACCCGCAGCACGGGCGCGACGCGCGAGGCCACGTCGACGCCGTCGAACCCGTGGAGCTGAACGTGAACCGGCATTTCGCCGGTGGCGTTTGCGTGTCCGACGCGGATCGTGGCGGAGGTCTCGATGTAGCGGACCTGCACGTCGCGCGTTTCCTGGGACCCACGCGATCGGAGGCGAATCCTTTCGGGCGATTGCTTCCGAAAGTCGAGCGACGTCACGATCGGGCCGAAGGGACCCTCGTCCAGCGCCATTTCGAGCTGCGGGTTGGGGGCGAAGGCGAGCACACCGTAGGGGTGGACCGTGACCTCGTCGGGTCGGACTTCCCCGGCGGCCTCCTGCAGGTGCGCATCGAGCAGGAAGACCTCGCGCGCGGGCGCCGCGAGGCCCAGGAAGTCCTCGTCGTCGATGGTTCGCACGCGAAGGTAGTAGGAGCCCGAGGGGAGCTTTTCGGCGCGGAAAGCGAGGATGTCCTTGGGCACTTCCTCGCGCACCACGAGGTCGGTGAAGTCGCGATCGCGTGCGACCTCGAAGCGGTAGACCTTGGTTTTTGCGACGGCGGCCCAGGTTGCGTGCAGGATGCCTGTGCCTTCGGGGGCGAGCACCACGCCGTTCGTGGTCGGGTTTGCCCAGGCGGGAGCATCGGGGAGTGGACGGGGTGGGCTCGGGGGTTTCGCGCGGACGAAGCTCGAACCCATGCGTTGAGGGACGTCCACCGCGGCCCCGCCCGACTGGACCCTGGCGGACCCGTCGAACACGGACACGGTCGTGCGTTCGGTCTTCTTCTTCACGACGGTGTCGCGAGACTGGGCGCTCACACGCCCGCCTCCTTCCACGTCCACCTCGATCGCGTCGCCGCGCAAGGCTGCCAGGCCTGCCTGCATTTCGCCCTCGTCCAGCTGGACACGAGCGGGGGGCGTTTGGGACACGTGGGTTTGCCCCGCGGTTCCGAAGATGACCACGAGGGTGTTTTCGGCGAGGAACACGCGGGTTCGGTCCACGAAACGAATGTCCGCCCGGCCGGTATCCATCGTGTTGACGCCGTAGCGCCGGTGCAAGGGCATGCCGGGGGACGCGGGGGACCAGGCGCCGGAAGGGGGACGAGCCCGCACGTCCGGCTTCATCGTTTTCAACGTGGCGGTGGGTAGCTCGGTGACCCTCTCGGGGACGACGAGGGTGGTGCCGTTCGGCAAGGGCGCCGGCCCGCATCGCACGGCATTGTAGCGTTCGAGCAGGGCCACGTGCTGGGCGCTCCCGTACAGGGAGGCGGCGATGTCGGCGCACGTCTCGCCTGGTTGCACGGTCCATTGCAGCACGCGCTCCGGGTAGCCAGGGGTCTGCTGCGCGTGCGCGAGCATCGTCGTGCACGCGAAGGCCACCGAGAGGGAGACGAATGGGACGCGTTTCACGGCCTCAGTGTACCCCACGGCGGGCGCGCGGGCGGAAGCCATGTCGAGCCGAGACCCGCTGGGTGAGAATTCGAAAGAATGAAGAGAGGTTCAGGCCCCAGATGTCCCCCAATCCGAAGCCGTCGGAGTTGGCCGCAGATTCCGCAGAGAACCGCAGATGGTTTCGTTGCTTGTGCGGATGCGGGTAGCTGCGTGGCGACGGGTCTGGAGCGACCCATGCTGACCCGCCTCGTGAATAGGAGCACCACCCCCTGGCGGGTGGCGGGCCGCCTCGCCAAGACCCGGAGGCTACTCTCTCCGCCCGTTCCTTCGCTCCGGATCTGGGATGTCGTCGGTCTCTTCCCCCTTGGCCGCGCCGGCGGTACAGTCCGCGATGTGGATGGACGACGAGCGTGGCCGGGCGGAATCGGGCTGGTGCTGGTGCTGGCGCTCGGCCGGCCTGCGATCGCGCAGGTGCCCAGGAACATCGCGCTGGACCGTTTCGAGCCGTCGCCAGCGGGGGACGCGATGCTTGGCGTGCCGGATGCCACGGTAGCCCCCGGGTTTCGGCCCAGCTTCGGCTTGATGGGCGTGTACGCGCGAGACCCTTTGGTTCTCGTGCGGGACGGGGACGACCACGACGAAGCGGGCAAGGTCGTGACGCACCAGCTTCGCCTCCACGCGCTGGCGTCGGTCGACCTCGCTGCTGTGGTGAAGCTCGATCTCGACGTGCCGTTCTTGGCAAGCCAGGCGGGCGACGCTCCGCGCGTGGGGGATGGGCAGGCCGCGTCGCCGGATTCGGCTGTCCCGGGGGACGTGAGGCTGGGCCTTCGTCTCGCCCTCGTCCGACAACAAGGGTGGGTCCCGTCCGTGGCGGCGAGCGGAAACGTCTGGTTTCCGTCCGGCGACGAGGACGCGTACGCGGGTACGGGGCACACGCGTCACGCGCTTGCGATCCATGCGGGGGCCGATCACGCCACGCACTTGTGGAGGGTGGCGGTCGGGCGTCGTCGTGGGCACGACGAGGGGTCTCTCGAGGGGGTGATGGGAAGCGAGGCGACGCTATCCGCGGGGGGTGCGGTGCTGCTGGGGACGTGGTGGCTAGGGCCGGAGCTTCACGGTGCGACCGTGAGCGGCAACGGGGTTGACGCGTTCGAGCGGTCCACGACGCACGTGGAGGCGCTTTTCACAGGGCGCTCTCGCGTGGGGGACCTCGTGGTGGGAGCCGGGGCCGGGGCGGGGTTGACGCGCGGGATCGGGACCCCTTCGTTTCGGGCGATCCTCTCGGTGGCGTTCAGCCCCGAGGTCGACTGGGTCGCGCTCGCGCGAGATCGGGAGCAACCCGAGAAAATATATCCCGATAGGGATACATCATCATCACCCGGTCCCTCCCGTCCGGTCGAAGAGGTGGCGAAGGATCGCGACGGGGACGGGGTCGACGATGCGACGGACGGGTGCCCGACGGTGGTCGGCGACGCGTCGGGGCCCCGTCCGGGATGCCCCTCGGATGCGGATGGCGATGGAATCCGCGACATGGATGACCAGTGCCCGCAAAAGCCCGGGGTCCCGAGCGACACGCCGGACAAGCACGGGTGCCCGCCGGATGGGGACGGCGATGGGATCGTCGATTCCGCCGACGCGTGTCCCAAGGAGCGAGGTGCCGCGACCGCGGATCCGGCCACGAATGGCTGTCCCGATGCGGTCCGCATTGTGGGTACCCAGATCGTCATCTCGCAGACCATCGCCTTCGCGACGGGCAAGGACGATGTGGCCGCAGTGAGCGAGCCGTTGCTGTCGCAGGTCGCCCGCGTCCTCGAAGATCACCCGGACATCGCGCGTGTGGCGGTGGACGGCCACACGGACGACGTCGGCCTCGAGAGGGGCAACCTGGCGTTGTCGCGTCGACGAGCCGTCGCGGTGGTCCGGTGGCTCGTCGCGCACGGGGTAGACGAGCGGAGGCTCGAGGCGCGGGGCTTTGGACCCCGAAGGCCCCTGGTTCCCAACGATGGGGACGAAGGCCGCGCCCGCAACCGCCGCGTGGAGTTCCAGATCCTGCGTCGCACGCCGCTCGGTGAGGCGGGGTGGAAGGACGGGGAAGCTCCCGAGTGACGTCGCTCGCGGAGGTGTGCGCTTCAAGTCCGTGCCCTTCGCCTGGCCGAACCGCTACACTCCCGCCATGCGGGAGGCCACGACCCAACCACCCAAGGTGAAGGGACTTTCCTTGCGATGGCGTGCCATCGCCCTGTTCGTCGCGGTGGGACTGGCCCCCGCCGGCGTCGTCGGCGCCCTGCTTACCGGCGTCAATACCCAGGCCGTCGTCATCGCCGAGCGCCAGCGCCAGGCCGCCGTCGCCAGCGAGCTGTCAGGCCAATCCCTGCGTCATGTCGTCGACATCATGGACGACACCCGCGCCATCGCCACCGCCATCTCTCTCGCCGCGGGAAGCTCCGACCCCGCCGACGCCATGGCCGGGGTCCGATCCCTGCTCGCGTCGAGGCGCGGCATCGACGCCGTGCGCTTCGAGGTCCCCTCCGCTCACGTCGACACCGTCCTTCAGACCGAGCACCGCCGTCGACCCGTGCCGGCATCCACGCCCGCCCTGCGGACCCTCGCCCACGAACGAGGCGTCGCCTTCCTCGCACAGCCCGACGGAACGGGCATCGTCGTGGCCGGTGTCGAGCCTGCGCGAGACGGGGGAGCGCAGGGCTACGTCTCCGCCGAGGCGGACCTGGCCGTTCTCGACATGGTTCTCGCCGATCTCGCCGGCTCCCACTTCGACGACCCCAGGGTGAGCCTGCTGGTGGTCGACAGCGCCCGCCACGTCATCGCCCAGCACAACGCGGGAGGGTTGGCCCGGGGCTCCGACGCATCGGGGTTACCCATCTGGGGCATGCTGCCCGAGGGAACGTCGTGGGCCGAGCGGGTGGCCATTGTGGGAAACGTGTCGATCGACGGCGAAGCGAGTGTGGCCAACGTGGTCACGGTCCCGTCCCTCGGCTGGGCGGTAGCGATCTGGCGCCCAGAGGCGGTGGCGTACGGCGTGCTCTTCGAGATGCGTCGCAACATGTTGATCGCCGGCGTAGCGGCGCTTTTCCTGGCCGTCGTGGCAGGATGGCTCGCAGGCCGTTCGGTCACGCGTCCGGTCTTGCACATCGCCGAGCAAGCCCAGCGGATCGGCCGTCGTCGCTGGGACGAAGTGCGCGTGCGGGTGGACCGGGGTGACGAGCTCGGCCAGCTCGCCTCTTCGATTCAGCAGATGGCGGACGATCTTCGGGCGGGGGAGGAGGAGATCGCGCGCGAGGCGAAGCTGCGGGGCGACCTGAGCCGCTTCTTGAGCAAGGAGCTGGTCGACGCGATCCTCGAGGGGCGGCATCCCCTATCCCTCGGGGGACACCGCGCTGAGGTCTCGGTCCTGTTTGCGGACGTCGTTGCCTTCACGCCGCTCGCCGAGAGCCGACCCGCGGAGGAGGTGGTGAAGCTTCTCAACGAGCTGTTTTCGATGCTCAGCGAGATCGTGTTCCGGCACCACGGCATGGTGGACAAGTTCATTGGAGACTGCATCATGGCCGTGTGGGGCGCGGCGGAAGCGCAGCCGGATCATGCGGTCCGCGCCGTGGCTGCCGCGGACGACATGATGCGGTTTCTCGAGACCGCGGCCGACGGCTGGAGGGAGACCTACGGGGTGGAGATCCGCCTTGGCATCGGGATCAACTCGGGGCAGGCGCTGGTGGGCAACGTGGGGTCCAGCAAGCGCATGGAGTTCACGGTCATCGGCGACGTGGTGAACGTGGCCTCGCGTCTCGAGACGATCGCGCGTCCGAACCAGGTGCTGCTCACGGAGGCGACGCGCGCGGGGCTTGGCGAAAGGTTCGAGGTGGTGGCTCTCGGCGGGCACGACATCACGGGTCGCAAGGGTCGCATGGAAGTCTTCGCCCTTGCCCAGGACAGCTGACCGATTTGCGGACAGGGGAGAATCCCGCTCACGACTCTGCTAGAGAGGGGGCGTGACTGACCCATCGACCATTCCCGTTCACCACACGCCGCGCATCAGCGTCCGCACGCTGGCTGTCGAGGTTCTCGACGGGCCGGATGCGGGACTTCGCGCGGAGGCGAGTGACGAGGAGCTGACGATCGGCACGGCGCCGGGAAACGTGCTGGTGCTGACGGATTCGACGGTGTCGGGCTACCACCTCGAGCTTTCCTTGAGTCAGGGAGGCGTGAGCGTGGTGGATCTCGGGTCGACGAACGGGACGCGGGTGGGGGACGTGAGCCTGCACCGTGGCGTGATTCAGCCGGGAGCGGTTCTGGTCCTGGGCCGCACGAAGCTGCGGGTGGTGGAGGGGGCTGGGGCCGCGGTCGAGTTCCTCGAGCCGGACTCGCAGTCCGATCTGTGCGGTCGTACGCCGGCGATGCGACGTTTGATGGCGCAGGTGGTCCGCGTGGCGCGCACGCCCGTTGCCGTGCTGTTGGTGGGGGAGTCCGGCACGGGCAAGGAGGTGGTTGCGCGTGAGATTCATCGATACAGCGACCGGGTCGGCAAGCCTTTCGTGACGGTGGATTGCGGGACCCTGTGTCCGAACCTGGCCGCGAGCGAGCTGTTCGGCCATGAGCGGGGCGCCTTCACGGGTGCGGAGCGGCAGCACATCGGGGCCTTCGAGCGCGCCGACGGGGGAACGCTTTTTCTGGACGAGGTGGGGGAGCTGACGAAGGACCTGCAGCCTCAGTTGCTCGGCGCGCTCGAGCGAAGGCGCTTCACGCGGGTTGGGGGGCGAGCCGAGGTCTCGGTGGATGTCCGGGTGATTTGCGCGACGAACCGTGACCTTCGCAAGGAGGTCAACGCCGGGACGTTCCGGATGGACCTGTACTACCGCATCGCGATTGTGGTGCTGAGGATGCCGCCGCTGCGTGAGCGTGCGGACGACATCCCGCTGCTCACGGACTACTTCTTGCGCGAATGCGGGTACGACGGCACGCTCGAGGCGATCGTGGGGCCTGCGCGGATGGACGAGCTGTTGCAGTATCGGTGGCCGGGCAACGTGCGGGAGCTTCGCAACTGGGTCGAGGCTACGGTAGCGATGGGGGAGTCGGTGGAGCTGTCGGGCGTGGTTTCGCAGCGCACGCCGCTCGAGGGCGAGACGGCCCTCCTCGATCAGCCGTACCAGCAGGCCCGGGCCAAGGTGCTCCAGGAATTCGAGGCCGAGTACCTCAAGCGCCTCCTCGACTCCACGGGTGGCAACGTGTCCCACGCGGCCAAGAAGGCGCGCATGGACCGTTCCTACCTCATCAAGCTGCTGCAGAAGCACGCGCTTCGTTGAGGCGTGACGTGTCGTCCCGAGCCCACATACGCTGTCGTTTCGAGCCTACAGCGCCTGGCATGTGCCAAGCAAATGTCCTTACTATCGGCTGGAAAGGTGGATGGCACGAGGGTTGCTGTCGCCTCCCTACGCCTTAGACCATGGCCCACAAGGAAGAACCATGAACACGCACCGAATCGCCTACCTCTCCGGTCTCGTCGCCGTCCTCGCCGCGAACACCTCGTTCGCACAGGACGACGCGAACGCTTCCGCGTCTCTCTCGCTGTCCGACGGGCTCACCACCTCGTCTTCCGCCGACGGGGACTACATGACGCGCTACCGCCCCGAGGCGGGGTTGCTCGAGCTCGGTGTCTTCGTAGGCGCCCTGTTCCCGTCCAAGGATCACAACATCTTGCTCGAGGACAAGGTCCACCAGGAGTACGGGTCGCTCGTCCCCGAGCTTGGCCTTCGCGTCGGCTACTACCCCCTGAGCTTCCTGGGCGCCGAGCTCGAGGGTGCTGTCGGTAAGGGATCGGTCGACGACGAGTCCGCGACGATGCTGGGGGGGCGTGGGCACGTGGTAGCGCAGCTCCCGTTCTGGAGCGTGACCCCCTTCGTGCTCGGCGGTTTCGGGCGGCTCGCGATGCACAGCGATCCTCTCGGCAACGACGGCGACCCTGCGTATCACTTCGGCGCGGGCGTCAAGGTACCCGTGAACGAGATGCTCTCGGTTCGTCTCGACCTGCGCGACAACCTCACGCAGAAGTACAACGCCAAGCCCGACACGCTCACGCACCATCCGGAGATCCAGCTTGGTTTGACCGGGACCTTCGGGCGGTCCTCGAAGCCCGAAGGGCCGAAGGATCGGGATGGCGACGGCTTCGACGACAGCAAGGATCGATGCCCGGACGAGCCGGGGGTGGCGCCGGATGGCTGTCCCGTCAAGGATAGTGACGGGGATGGCGTGCCCGACCCCCAGGACCAGTGTCCGGAAGCGGCGGGGCCGGCTCCCACGGGTTGTCCGGTGGACGACAGCGACGGCGATGGCTTCGACGATTCGAAGGACCAGTGCCCAGACGTGAAGGGGATTGCGCCCGACGGGTGCCCCGACGAGGACCCGGACAAGGACGGCGTGTTGGGCAAGGCGGACAAGTGCCCGAACGAGCCCGAGACCAAGAACGGATTCCAGGACGACGATGGCTGTCCGGATGAGGTTCCTGACGCGGTCAAGCGTTTCACGGGCGTGATCGAGGGCATCCAGTTCGACACGGGCAGGGCCACCATTCGTCCTTCCTCGAAGACGACGCTCGATCAAGCGGCGGCCGTGCTCACCGAGCATCCTTCGCTTCGGGTGCTCATCACGGGGCACACGGACACGGTCGGCTCACGGGATCTGAACATGAAGCTGTCCGCCGACCGCGCCGAGTCGGTCAAGGCTTACCTGGTGATCAAGGGCGTCGACGCTGGCCGCGTCGAGACCCGCGGCGCTGGACCCGACGAGCCCATCGCGGACAACGCGACGGTCGAGGGCAAGCAGAAGAACCGTCGCATCGAGTTCAAGCTGCTCTCCAAGTGACCCCTGACGCGACCCGATACGACCGGGCTTGAGCCCGCCGGCGAGGCGGTCCAAGCTCGCGTCGTGCGCAACTCCCTCCTGCCTCTCACCCTGATCTTGTTGGCGTCCTCGTGCGAGCCGTCGGGCACCGACGCGCGGCCTGGGCCCTCCGCCGCACCTCTCGCGAGTGTTTCCGCGGACCTTGGCGCGCTCGCAGGCAAGATCCCGGATCACCCGCCTCTGGCCCTCGATGCGCAAGGGGCTTCGAAGTTCGTGCAGCTTTCCCTTGCCTGCGTGGACCGCCCCTTCCCTAACAAGCCGGGATGGGTACTGTCGTCCGACGCTGACCTCGTGGCTCCGGAGAGGAAGACGGCTTCGTTCTATGGGTGCTTCGACTGGCACTCGGCGGTGCACGGGCATTGGGCGATGGTGCGCGTATTGCGACGGTTTCCCGAGATCGGGGATGCGCCGGCCATGCGCGCCAAGCTCGACCCGCACCTGACGCAAGGCCGTCTCGACAAGGAGCTCGCTTTCTTCCAGGAGACCGAGAACCGCACGTTCGAGCGCCCCTACGGCTGGGGGTGGCTGTTGCGTTTGGCCGCGGAGCTGCACGGGTGGGACGATGCCCAGGGGCGGTCGTGGGGCAAGAACCTCGACCCGCTCGCGCGGTTCCTGGCCGGGCGCATGGCGGAGTACTTGCCGCGGCTCACGGTTCCGATCCGCGAGGGCACGCACGCCAGCACGGCCTTTGCCATGGTGCATGCGTTGGACTGGGCGCGCACGGTTGGGGACACCGCATTCGAGAAGGTGCTCGTGGAGCGCGCGCGGGACTTCTACCTGAAGGACCGAGCGTGCCCCACGGACTACGAGCCTTCGGGGGAGGACTTCCTCTCGCCTTGTCTGGCGGAGGCGGACCTGATGCGTCGTGTGCTGCCGCAAGCCGAGTTCGTGCGATGGCTGGGGGACTTTCTGCCGCCGATGCACGGCGCGCGTTTCCGCCCCCTGCTCACCCCTGTCGAGGTCCGGGACCGCAAGGACCCGAAGATCGGTCACCTCATCGGTCTCGCCCTGCACCGCGCCTGGTCCATGCAAGGGGTCTCCGCCGCCCTTCCCGCCGACGACCCCCGCCGCCCCCTGCTCGACCGCCTCGCTCGCCACCACCGTCACGATGCCGTCGCACAGATGTTCGACAGCGGGTATGGCGGCGAGCACTGGCTCGCTTCCTTCGCCATCTACCTGCTGACGGATGTGGGCCTTTCGGCAGCGACGCCGAAGTGACGAGGGGGCTCAGACCACGAAGTCGAGCATGTGCAGGCGGGTGAGGTAGTCCTCGAGGGTGGCGGCATACTCACGGATGAGCAGGTCAAGCGCGATCACCACGCCCTTGTCGTCCGCGCTCTCCACCGTGCCGCTGATCGGAATCTCTCCCGAGGGCAAGATGAGCACCGCACTCCAGTGCGAACCGACCACGTGCTTGCCCGGAACGTCCTTGTCGAGCTGCAGCCACCCGTCGGACATCTCCACCACGGGCACCTTGGTGCCGTCGTCGAAGCGCACGTTCGCTTGCAGCGACCGCGCGGGCTCCACGAGGTAGTGCCAGCGACGGTTGCGCTCGATCAGCTCCTCGAGGGTGTCGTAGATGGGCTTGCTCAGCGGGGTGTCTTCGGCCTCGAGCACGAGGTCGCGCATTCGCTTCATGGCCTTCTGCGTGCGCACGATGTTGGTCCGCATCTCGTCGATGCGACGGGTGTCACGCCGGACCTTGTTGGCGACGATGCCCAGGAGGCTGTGATAGAAGGGGAAAGCGACGTCCCCGTTGGCCTCGAAGAAGTCGAGCAGGGCTTTGGTGGGGATCCGCCAGACCTCGGAGGACTCGGTGACGCGTGCGGTGGTGTAGCGTCGCAGTCCGGTGATGGCGCCGAGCTCACCGATGGGGGCGATGGGTCGCAGGCGGAAGCGGACGGTGTCGCCCTCGTAGAGGGCGACTTCGCCTCGTACGAGAAGGAGCAAGTCCGTGGGCCGGTCGCCAGCGCGGAAGAGCACCTCGTCCTTGTTGTGCTGACGTCGTTCGAACACGTTCATCAGGGACGTGAGGTGATCCTCTGAAATGTCCTGGAACAGAGGGATGGCACGCAGATCGGAAGGGGAGACCGCCATGGGGAGGTGTTGTATCCCAGGATCCGGAGCGTTGTCGAGCTTTGGCGGGACCGGGCCTGCTAACGTGCGACCCATGACCACCAAGATCCAGCTCGGGCCCCAGACCTTTCTCTATCCCATGCCCGCTGTGCTCGTTGGCGTCTTCGTGCGGGGCAAGCCGAACTTCATGACGGCCGCGTGGACGGGCATCGCCTGCGCCACGCCGCCCATGCTGACGGTGGCGATCCGAAGGCAGCGGTACACGCGCGAGGGCATCTCGGACAAGGGCTACTTCTCCATCAACGTTCCGAGGGTCGATCAGGCCGAGTGGGTGGACTACCTCGGCATTGTGTCCGGGCGCGACGAGGACAAGACCGCGCGCGCCGGCATCGACGTGTTTCTCGGGGAGCCGGAGCACGCTCCGATGATCGTGCAGTGTCCGCTGTGTCTGGCGTGCCGGGTCGAGCACATCCTGGCGCTCGGGAGCCATGACCTGGTGGTGGGAGAGATCCTGCAGACGCACGTGGACGAGGACTGCCTGGTCGACGGGGTGCCGGATGTGACGAAGATCGACCCGCTGGTGTATGCGACGGGCGGGAAGACGTACCACGGGTTGGGGCCGATGGTGGCGAAGGCGTACAAGGCGGGGCTCGGGCTGCGGGTCAAGCGGTAGGGATGGGGCTTGCGGAAGGTGGACGGCTCGTTGCCTGGCCCCTATGGTCGGGCGATGCCCAGTGACCCGACGATCCTTCTCGACCATGGCGGGGGAGGCCGCGCTTCCCGTCGTCTGATCGAGGAGGTCCTTCTCCCGCGTCTGATCAACCCCGCGCTGGCTCGGCTCGACGACGGTGCCGAGCTATCCGTGAACGGATACCGCCTGTCCTTCAGCACGGACTCCTACGTGGTGGATCCGCTGTTCTTCCCCGGGGGAGACATCGGCAAGCTCGCGGTGCACGGGACGATCAACGACGTGGCGATGGGGGGAGGTCGTCCGATCGCGCTCAGTGTGGGGTTGATCCTGGAGGAAGGGTTGCCCATGAGCGACCTCGAGCGGGTGATGGACTCGATGGCCGGGGCGGCGCGGGAGGCGGGCGTGCCCATCGTCACGGGGGATACCAAGGTGGTGCCGCGGGGCGCTGCGGACAAGCTCTTCGTCAACACAGCCGGGATCGGCATCATCCCGGAGGGCGTGCACGTGAGCGGCAGCCATGCTCGTCCGGGGGACGTGGTGTTGCTGAGCGGTCCCATCGGGTCCCATGGGGTGGCGGTGATGGCGGAGCGAGCGGGTCTGACCGTCTCGTGCCGAAGCGACACGGCGGCGTTGCACGGGCTGGTGCAAGGGATGCTCGACGTGTTCCCTGGCATCCACTGCTTGCGGGACCCGACCCGGGGAGGTCTCGCGGCGGTGCTCGACGAGATCGCGCAGCAGTCTGGCGCGGGCATGCAGGTGGACGAGACGTCGGTGTTGCTTGGGGACGGGGTGGAGGCGGCGTGCGAGCTGCTCGGCCTGGAGCCGATGCACCTTGCCAACGAGGGCGTGCTGGTGGCGGTGATTCCGCCGGAGGGCGCCGAGGCGGTGCTCGAAGCGATGCGCGCGCACCCCCGCGGGAGCCACGCGCGGGTCATCGGCACCGTGGTGCAAGGCGAGCCTCGGGTCGTCCTGCGCACGGCGATCGGCGGAAGGCGCATCCTGTCGGTTCCGTCGGGCGCCCTGCTGCCTCGCATTTGTTGAACCGTCCGTGTACAACTTCGGCCATGCCGCTTCTCACCTTGCGAACGAACGCTGCGGTCGACGATGCCATCGTCGCGCCTTTGTTGAAGGACTGCTCGGCTCAGGTCGCCAGGCTTCTGGGCAAACCCGAGGCCTACGTGATGACCTTGTTCGACCGGGTGGACGGCATGACGATGGGAGGAACGCCCGCGCCGGCGTGTCTCGTGGAGGTGCGCAGCGTGGGCAAGCTCACGCCGGGCCAGACCCTTGCGGTGACCGAGGCCCTCTGCCCGCTGCTCTCCTCGCGGCTCGGGGTGGCGGGGGCCCGCATCTTCCTCAACTTCACGGACTTCCCCGGCGCCATGTGGGGCCACGACGGCGGTACGTTCGGCTGACGGAAGGGGCGCGAAAATCTCCGTCCCGATGCAAGATTGATCTTCCCTCACGCAAGCTTTGCGCTAAAGAGGGGGCCATGTCGTCACCTCAAGATCCCCCCCGTCGGCGTCGCGAGAAGCGTCGTCGTTTCAAGAAAGAGCAAGAGCTTCTGCTTCGCAAGCTGGAGCAGGAGGCGAAGACCGTGTCCTCCCCTGAGAAGACCGGGTAGCGCAGCCTCTTCGGAGCCGTCCGCTCATGGTTCGCTCGCGTGAGAGCGCAAGTGCATCCGGGGCATGTCCGACCGGGTGCAAGGGGGGAGCTTGCGTGGTAGCCTCCCGCGCCTCGACGCGATCGAGAGTCACGAGGAGAAATTCATGCAAGCTTCAGGCAAAGGCAACACACAACCGAACCCGAATGGAATGCCGCCGGCCGGCTTGCCGGGGGGAGCACCTGGAACGCCAGGCAACGCCATGGGGATTCAGCTCGCCGGAGGGGCCGCCATCGTGGCGCCCGTCTCCGCGTTCCCTCACGGTGTTCCTAACAACGCGCTGATCGTGGTGCCCGTCACCCAGCCCACGGATGAGTTCAAGGCCCAGCTCGAGAAGGGGCCTGTCGGCGTCACCCAGGAGCAGATGTGGAAGCTGCTCGGGTTCAATGGTCCCGCCGTCCAAGTGCAGGACGACCAGGGGCGCCCGATCGCCATCGGTCTCGAAGACCTGCTCGCGGGTCTCGAGAAGCACTGGAAGCAGGACCAGGACGACCTCAACCGCGCCCGCGTCTATGCCCAGGAGCTCATGAAGTACGGACGGCTCGACAAGGCCGAGAAGGTCCTCGGAACTCTCATCGCCTCCGGCGAGGCCACCGGCGACGACTGGCTCGCGCTCGGCGCCACCCAGCTGCAGCTCAAGGCCTTCGACAAGGCCGAGGGGACGCTCAAGGGCGCCCAGAACCTCATGCCCGACAACCCCTACCCCTCTCTGCACCTCGCCAAGGTCGCCCACGAGAAGGAAGACAAGGACGAGGAGCGCGAGATGGCTCGCCGCGCCATCTCCATCGACCGTCGCTGCGTGGACGCGTGGGCCTACTACTTCCAATTCCTGCGTGACCAGCACGACGAGGCCAAGGCCGTCGAGACGATCGAGCAGGAGGCGAGTGCCGGGGCGGACACGAAGAATGCCGCGCCGTACATCGCGTTGCAGGGGTTCTTCTCGGGCAACGAGGAGACGCGGGACAAGGCGATCGAGTTCGCGAAGAAGGGTGTGGAGCGCAACTCCGACGATCCCCTCGCGCTGCTCGTGCTCTCCGCGCTGTACGGTCAGACCGGCAACCTGAAGAAGGTCATCGAGCTGTTGCAGCCGCACGAGGCGCAGATGATGCGAGACGTGCGTCTGGCGAACAACTACTTCGAGGCGTTGTTCCAGGACCGCCAGATCGACAAGGTCACCAAGCTGCTCAATGCGCTCGCCGGGTCGCCGGACCGCCAGGTGAAGCAGTTCGCGATCGAGCGTTCCAAGGGAGTCGCGCAGTTCCTCCAGCAGCAGCAGCAGCAGCTCATGGCAGCCGGCGGCGCGGCTGCCCCCGCCGGAGCCGCTCGTCCCGTGGGCGGACGCAAGAACTAGATCCAAGCTCACAGCTCAATTGCACACGCTCGCGTCGCGCGTAGACTGAGCGTGGTGGACGACGACCGCGATAGCCCTGAGGTGATCGCGCCTGGTGTGGTGCGGGCGCGGTGGTGGCATGTCTTGCCGAGCGGGAAGGTGCAGTGCGACTTGTGCCCGCGCGCTTGCCGGCTGAAGGACGGCCAGCGGGGGTTCTGCTTCGTGCGCGAGAATCGTGGTGGTCAGCTCGTGATGACGAGCTGGGGTCGGGCGTCCGGGTTCTGCGTCGACCCGATCGAGAAGAAGCCTCTCAACCACTTCTACCCCGGGTCCAGCATCCTTTCGTTTGGCACCGCGGGCTGCAACCTCGGCTGTCGGTTCTGCCAGAACTGGGACCTGTCTCACGCCTCGAAGGTCGACCGGCTCCAGGACTGGGCCCAGCCCGAAGACATCGCCGAGGCGGCCGCGCGTGCGGGCTGCAAGAGCGTGGCCTTCACCTACAACGAGCCCATCATCTTCGCCGAGTTCGCGATCGAGACGGCCAAGGCGTGTCGTCGCCGCGGCATCAAGACCGTGGCCGTGACCGCCGGATACATCTCTCCCGAAGCTCGCCCCGCCTTCTTCGGCGAGATGGATGCCGCCAACGTCGATCTCAAGGCGTTCTCCGAGCGCTTCTACCGAAAGCTGTGCTTCGCCCACCTCGAGCCCGTGCTCGACACCCTCGCGTGGATCCGTCGCTCCTGCGCCACCTGGCTCGAGGTGACGACCTTGGTCGTCCCGGGCGAGAACGACGATCCGGACGAGTTGCGTCGGTTGAGCGCGTGGTGCGCGAGCCACCTGGGGACGGAGACGCCGCTTCACTTCACGGGTTACCACCCGGCGTTTCAGCACGCGACCTCGCGGCCCACGCCGGCGTCGACGCTGGCTCGGGCGCGGGCGATCGCGCTCGAGGAGGGCATGAAGCACGTGTACACGGGCAACGTGCACGACGCGTCGGGGCAGTCCACGTACTGTGCGGGGTGCGGGTCGTTGGTCATCGAGCGCAGCGGCTATCACCTGGGTGCGTACCGGATCGATGGGGCGGGCCGGTGCGAGGTGTGCGCTCGGACGGTGGCGGGGTGGTTCGACGCGTTGCCTGGGGGGTGGGGAGCGCAGCGGCGTCGGTTGCAGGTTGGATGATGGGCGCTCGGGGTGGGATGGATCGACGATTCGGAGCTTTCTCGCATTGACACGGCGCGCGGCTTGATCGATAGGAAGAACGCGTTCGCACTCTGCGAGCGTGTCCCCGCTTTCCTCCAACGACATCTCAACGGCACGGCCCAGCCCTTGCGGGGACGCCGAATCCTACGAACATTCTGAGCCGCGCCCCTCACAGCAAACCCCCACTGACAGTCGAAAGGCAAGACTGGTTGCGACGCGTGAGCGCGTGTCGTGACGTGGGAGTGGAGGACACCCAGCCCATGCATCTTCGAGAGTTGAAGCAGAAGCCGATGGTCGAGCTTGTCCAGCTCGCCAAAGAGCTCAACATCGAGGGAGGCGCCGGCCTCCGCAAGCAAGAGCTCATCTTCGCGCTTCTGCAGAGCCAGGCGGCGAAGAACGGAAGCATCTTTGGGGAGGGCGTTCTCGAGTGCCTTCCCGACGGCTTCGGATTCTTGCGTGCGCCCGACTACAACTACCTTCCGGGCCCGGATGACGTGTACGTCTCCCCCTCGCAGATCCGCCGCTTCGGTCTGCGAACGGGCGACAGCGTGTCCGGTACGGTCCGCCCTCCCAAGGAGAGTGAGCGCTACTTCGCGTTGCTCAAGGTCGAGAAGATCAACGGCGAAGCTCCCGAGGTCGCACGCGACAAGATCCTGTTCGACAACCTCACGCCCCTGTACCCGACCTCCAAGTTCGACCTCGAGATCCTCGACGGACCTCGCTGCAACTCCACGCGCATCGTCGACCTGCTCGTCCCGATCGGCAAGGGCCAGCGCTGCCTCATCGTCTCGCCCCCCCGCGCGGGCAAGACCATGCTGCTGCAGGACATCGCCAACTCCATCCACCGCAACCAGCCCGAAACCGTCCTCATCGTCCTGCTCATCGACGAGCGGCCCGAGGAAGTCACGGACATGCAGCGGACCGTCCACGGTGAGGTCATCTCGTCCACCTTCGACGAGCCCGCCACCCGCCACGTCCAGGTCGCGGAGATGGTCATCGAGAAGGCCAAGCGCCTCGTCGAGCACAAGAAGGACGTCGTGATCATGCTCGACTCGATCACGCGCCTGGCCCGCGCCTACAACACGGTGGTGCCTCCCAGCGGCAAGATCCTGTCAGGTGGCGTGGATTCCAACGCGCTTCACAAGCCCAAGCGCTTCTTCGGCGCCGCGCGCAACCTCGAGGAGGGCGGCTCCCTCACCATCATCGCCACCGCGCTCGTCGACACCGGGTCCCGCATGGACGAGGTCATCTTCGAGGAGTTCAAGGGCACCGGCAACAGCGAGATCCATCTCGACCGCAAGCTGATGGAGAAGCGCATCTTCCCGTGCCTGGACATCAACCGCAGCGCCACCCGCAAGGAAGAGCTCCTGCTGCCGGACTGGAAGCTGCAGCGCGTCTGGCTCCTGCGCAGCCTGCTCCACCCCCTCAACGTCATCGACTCGATGGAGTTCCTGCTCGACAAGATCTCGCGCACGCAGAACAACCAAGAGTTCCTCGAGTCCATGAACCAGTAGCCCCAGGCGCTGCCGTCGCCGGCAGCGTCCGTTTTCCCCGACATCAAGCCTTCTTCCGCCCGGATGAACCGGGTCGGACCTCGAGGCAACAGAGGTCTTCGTTTTTCCGAGGTGCTTCGGGTATCCTCCCGGAGTTCCAGGGGCGTGGCCGGCCGCCGGTTCTCACGTCCCTCCACTCGTTGACCTCGTCCGGATCGCTGTCCGAACATCGCTCGAGCTGCTGCCTTGGCGGAAGACGACCAGAAGGCCCAGGAAGGGACTCCCGAGACCACTCCCCAGGTCCGGGAACGAATGTCTGACGCCGATGTGCCGCCAGCGCCGTCGGCCAACCCCCCTTCGGACGACGTGCGCCCCTCCGTGCCCGAACCCGCACGAGATTCCGCAGAGGAAGGCCGGTTCCGTTCTCCCCGCGAGCGCAGGGAGAGTCGGAAGCGAGCGCAGAGCACCAAGCGAGGACCGCTCGACCCCTGGCTCGAAGGGCTGCTGCTCACCATCGTCGTGGGCAGCGTGCTGGCCATCGGCACGGTGCACGTCCCCACGTTGCTCGTGGTGGGTGCTCTCAGCACGATAGCCGGCGCGCTTGCGATGCTGATCTACCGAAAGGACATGGGCAGTTGGCCCATCTCGCTGCCAGTGGGCGGGGTCTTCTTGCTCACCGTCTGGACCGCGATGCAGGCGATTCCCCTTCCCGCCGGACTGGTCTCCTTCGTCGCCCCGAACAACGCGGACATCTGGAGGCACGCGCTCGATCCCCTCGGTGAACCCGGGCCTGCGTGGCATTCCATCTCCCTCGACCCGGGAGCCACGTGGGTGGAGGTTCTCAAGGGCTTCACGTACCTGGGCGTGCTGCTCGCGAGCACGGTCGTGGCGTTTCGTCGCGGCGCCACCTTCGGCGTCGGCGCCGTGTTCGTGAGCGCCCTGGCGGCCGGGTCCTTCACCATCGCGCACGGCATGGCGGGCATGACCAAGGTGTTCGGGATCTACGAGCCCGTGTACTTCTCTTCGCCGTGGCAGATGGGGCCCCTGCTCAACTCCAACCACCTCGCGGGCTACCTCAACCTCGGCGTGATGTGCGGGCTCGGCATCTTGCTCGTGCGAAAGACACGCATTCCTCGGTGGCTCTCGGGCCTCGGGGTGGCCACCCTCATCGCCCTGGCCGTGCTCACCGCCTCGCGTGGCGCCACCGTGCTGCTGCCGCTCGGGGTAGCCGTCGTCGTGGTGTTGCTCCGCGCACGGACCAAGGTGGAACGGGAATCCGTCTCCCGACGATGGCTCAACATTCTCACCGTGGGGGCCGTCGCCGGGGGCGTCCTGTTCACCGCCCTCGGCTTCACCTCCAAGCATTGGAAGGCCCTCCTCGACCAGGACCTGATGAAGCTGTCGATCCTGTCCTGGGCCCGGCCTCTCGTCGGGGACCACGCCTGGGTCGGGATCGGTCGCGGCGCGTTCGAGACCGTCTACCCCGCCTATCGGCCCAACCAGGGCCACGTGCTGTGGACTCACCCCGAGAACCTCGTGGTCCAGTGGGCCGCCGAATGGGGCGCTCCCGCGGCCGTTCTCGCAGTCGTGTTCTTCGTCTGGCTGATTCGCCCCTCGCGCATGGGCGCCACCCGCAGCGCCGTGGCGGCCGGGGCCGTCGCCGGTATCCTCGTCCTCGCCCTGCAAAATTGGGTCGACTTCAGCCTCGAGATGCCAGGGGTCGCCATCGCCGTGGTCGTCCTCGTCGGCTCTTGCTGGGGCGACACCCGACGGCGTGGCGTTTCCCGGGCCCTCGGTCTACCGCGGTCCAACGTGCTCGGGCGCCATGGGCTCGCCGTCGCGTTCGCAGCCCTCGGTGTGGTAGCCCTCCTGCTGGTCGCCACGCGGGGGATGCGCACGGCCCTGGACGACCGCACGGTATTCCACGAGCTGATCAAGGGCCCTCCCGTGGCTCGCGAGGCGTTCGACCCGATGATCCGCGCCGCCATGTTGCGTCGTCCCGCCGAGCCCTATCTGCCGCTGGTGGGGGCGGAGCGAGCGTGGCGAGAGCGCGACGCCGACCCGATTCCGTACCTGCAGCGGGTGCTGACGCGCGCCAAGTTGTACGGAAGGGCACACTTGCTGCTCGCCGAGATCCTGTTCGCCCGGGGCGCACGCAACCAGGCGCTGATGGAGCTGAAGTTCGCCTGTCGAGACGAGCCGGGCCTCACCACCTCCGCCGTCGCTCTTGCCATCCGGCACAACGTCCGGGGCAAAGACCTCGAGCGCATGGTCCCTGACGGGCCCGACGGCGTTCGCGTGCTCGACACCCTGGCCGCGTGGATGCACACGCGCGACCCGGAGATGGGCATGCGGTTCGACGACTTGGTGCTGCAGCGAGACCCATCGCGTTCGGGGCCGCGGGGGCGCAGGGTGGCGGACCTGATCGGCGCGCTCAAGACGCAGGAGGACCCTCGGTGCGCGGGAGAGGAGAAGCGACGGGCTTGCGCCGAGCAGATCGAGCAGCACGTCGTGCACATCGAGAAGGACGACCCGGACACGTCGCGCGCGGCGCGATTGCGAGCGGAAGCGCTGATGGCGCTGGGCCAGCCTGAGAAGGCGGACAAGGTACTGGCTGCGGCGTGTGACCGGGTGAAGGACCGGCTGGTGTGTCTTCGGGCGCGGGTGCCGATCGTGATGTCCTTGGGGCGCGACGCCGAAGTGGATGCGCTGCTCGAAGCGGTGGCGGTCGCGGGGTGCACGAGCTCGCAGGCGTGCGCCCAGACCCACGTGTGGATCGGGCAGACCCAGCGCACGCGCAAGAACCTTGGGGCAGCGACCAACGCGTACCGTCGGGCCACGCGGCACGACCCGCAGAACCTTGGCGCCTGGACCGCGCTCGGGGACACCTCGACCGCGCTGGGCCTCCACGCGCAGGCGGCCCAAGCGTACGAGAAGGCGATGAAGCTGAGCCCGGAGAACGAGGGGTTGCGAAAGAAGTTCGAGAAGGCGCGCAGAGAGGCCACCCTCTACGTCTCGCCCGTCCCGGGCGCGTCGCGACCCTAGTCCCAAAACAAGCGCTCCGCGCTGCTTTGGGTCTACGTCTTTCTAAGGGGGCTTTCGCAAAGCCCCCTCGCCGCGCTCACCGCGGCTCACCCCAAAACGCCTCGCCTTCGGCTCGGATAGCCCCAAACCCAAGCACGTTCTTCGAACAGTGCTCGATTTGGGCCTAGTCCTCGTTTCTGCCCATCATTTCGATGGCGCCGCCGACTGGGGCTGCGGCTCTTCGTTACCCGCGCCCTCCGGCGAAACCGAGGGAAGGTCCTCCGGGGCCGGCGGCTCCAGCGGCGCACGACCCGTGTCCTCCTCCTCTGCGACCGGTTTGGGCTGCGACGCCACCTGGCTCGCGGGCACATACACCACGAGCCGCTCCCCAGCCTCCAGCGGCGTGCTCCTCGACCGTCGGTTGATGCGCTCCAGCATCCCCAGGCTCAAGCCCGTCCGGGTCGCGATCGTCCGCCACGTCTCTCCGGGTCGCACCACCGTCACCACCCGCACGCGACCCTTCTGCCCCTCGTGATGATCGAAGAAGGCGTCGCTGCCCACCACAAGCAGACGGACGTGGTCATCCGTGAGCGTGCGCACGTGGGGCAGGGCTTGTGTGCTTGGGACCAGCGCCATCAACGTCATTCCCGCGTGCAGCCGCGCCCGAGGGTCCAGCCCGTTCCAGCGGCGAAGGTCGTCCGCACTCACCGACAACGCGCCTGCCACCCCCTCGAGCGTGTCGCCGGGCACGGCCTGGTAGTACCGTCGGTCATGGCCTGCGGGCGGGCCCAGGTCCACGGGAACTGCCACGACAACCTTCTCCGTGGTCGGCGCGGGCCGTCGTCGCGGGGGCACCATCAACAGAAATCCCGGCCGGACCGCCTCGTCGGACGTGAGCGCGTTGTGGCGCGCCAGCTCCAGGGTCGTGGTCCCGTGCGCGGAAGCGATGTCTGCGAGGCTCTCCCCGTGCCGGACCGTGTACGCCACGAGCTCCGGCTCCGCGGCTCGGCTCTTCGCCAGGTTCGCATCGACCTTGGCCGCGTGGCCCTTCGGGACCCGAATGGTCCAGAATCCCGCCGCCGCCCGGGCTGGCGCTCGGGGCGGGACCCGGGACGCCAGAAGCTGCGGATTGAGCTGCTCGATGTCCGATACGTCGACCTCCGCCGCCTTCGCTACCGACTCGAGGGAGACTCCGGGCACCACGTCGACCTCGTCGAACTCGGCGGGCAGGTCGCGTGTCAGGGTCGTCAACCCGAACACCTCGGGGTTCTTCGCCACCACCGCCAGGGCCAGGATCTTCGGTACGTACAGCGTCGTCTCCCACGGGATCCCGGCCTCGTGGCGCGACAGCTCCCAGAAGTCGTTCGTGTTGTACTTGCGAATCGACGCCAACATGCCGCCGTACCCCATGTTGTAGGATCCGAGGGCGAGCTCCCACGTGCCAAACCTTCGATGCAGGTCCTGCAGGTACATGGCTGCGGCGTGGGTGGACCGAACGGGGTCGAGGCGTTCGTCCACCCAGCGGTCGACGACGAGGCCGTAGAGTCGGCCGGACTCGGGCATAAACTGCCAGAGACCCGCGGCGCCGACGGGCGAGTACACGGTGGGTCGGAGGCCGCTCTCCACGACGGCGACCCACATGAGGTCTTCGGGCAGGCCGTGGCGTCGCAGCACGCCGCGGAGCATGGGTTCGTAGCGGCCACTCTTCCGGTACCAGATGGCGACGATGGCGCGTCCGCGCGGGTCGTTCTTGTAGAAGTCGAGGTACTGCAGGATGCGCGTGCTCCACTTCACGGGCATGTCGGGCATGCGCAGGGACGAAACGAAGTCGAGCTTGGGGGCTGGAGCTTCCGGTCGCGGTGCGGCTTTGGCAGGGGGAAGGCCGGACGAGAGGACGACGGGACCGTCGGACCCCGGGAGCAGCTCTGGGGGACACCCCTCGGTGGCGTTGACGGATTCATCGGGGCCGAAGAGGTCTTTTTCTGCTTGTCGGAGGGCCTGCAGCTCTGGGGAGTCCGGCTCCGGCGGCTCCGTGACCCCCGGGCCAGCCGTGGTGCGGCGCACGGTCGGGTTGGGAGGCTGCTGGGGCTTGGTGGACCGGGTCTTCTTGGTGGAGGCGCGCTGGGGCGCGACCTTGGACCGAGCAGGCTGCTTTTTGGCCGCGAACGTCGCGCTCTCGTGCCCGCTCTCGGGCGCCGAGTGGGCTTTCGCGTCACCCTCCGCCGCGCGAGCTGTGGCGGGCGCGAGCGCCAAGGCGAGGACGAGAGCGTGCGTGGTCCGAGCGAGTCGCATGGGGAGCCAGGGAACGGTCATGTCACGGAGGAGCAGTTCCGTCAAATTGTGGGCGAACCGCGGGACGACGGGGGCGCCCGGCCCCTTTACGTACAAACCGGATTGGTCTACGGGGCACCTGCCCCTTGCGGGCCGGACCTCTCACCCTAGGTAAGCCACGTGAGTCAAGACAAGACTTTCCGCACCATCGATGCCGCGACCCTGCCCAAGCACTTCGACGCCCCCGAAGCCGAGAAGCGCTGGGACGAAAGCTGGGAAAAGGACGGGATCCATCGCTACGACCCCACCAGGCCCCGCAACGAGACCTTCGCCGTCGATACCCCCCCGCCCACCGTATCCGGCTCCCTGCACGTCGGTCACGTCTTCTCCTACACCCATACGGACGTGATCGTTCGCTACCAGCGCATGCTCGGTCGCAACATCTTCTACCCCATGGGCTGGGACGACAACGGCCTGCCCACGGAGCGACGCGTTCAGAACTTCTTCAACGTCCGCTGCGACCCCCACGTCCCCTACGAGCCGGGGCTGACGCTCCAGGAAGCCACGGGCAAGGCCGCCAAGGACAAGCCCCGCATCGTCTCCCGCCCCAACTTCATCGAGCTGTGCCTCCAGCTGACGGTCGAAGACGAGAAGGCCTTCATGAACCTCTGGCGACGCATCGGCCTGTCCGTGGACTGGCACGAGCAGTACGCCACCATCGACGATCACTGCCGCAACCTCGCGCAGCTGAGCTTCTCCGATCTGTACGAGAAGGGGCACATCTACAATCACGAGGCGCCCACGATGTGGGACGTCGATTTCCAGACGGCCGTGGCCCAAGCCGAGGTCGAGGACCGGCAGATGACCGGCGCGTTCCACGACGTCGTGTTCGGCGTCGAAGGCACGGACGATCACTTCACCATCTCCACCACGCGACCCGAGTTGCTCGCGGCCTGCGTGGCGGTGACGGCGCACCCCGACGACAAGCGTTTCAAGCATCTGTTCGGCAAGCGCGCGGTCACCCCGGTGTTTCACGTTCCCGTGCCGATCTTCCCGAGCGAGCTGGCGGACCCCGAGAAGGGGACGGGCATCCTCATGGTGTGCACCTTCGGCGACGCCACCGACGTGCTGTGGTGGCGCGAGCAGAAGCTTGCCTTGCGCCAGATCATCGGGCGTGACGGGCGGCTCATGGCCGTGGAGTTCGGCACCGCGGGGTGGGAGAGCCTGCACCCGGACAAGGCCAACGAAGCCTACGCGCAGATCGTGGGCAAGAACGTCAAGCAGGCCAAGGCCCTCATGGTCGACCTGCTGCGCAAGCCCGAATGCAGCGCCTTCGGTTCCGAAGCCCCGCTGCGGGGCGAGCCCAGGCCGCTGCAACATGCGGTGAAGTTCTTCGAGAAGGGGGACCGGCCCCTGGAGTTCGTCACCACCCGGCAGTGGTTCGTCCGCCTCATGGACAAGAAGGACCAGCTGCTCGCCAAGGGCGACGAGATCGAATGGCACCCCGACTTCATGCGCACCCGCTACCGCAACTGGACCGAGAACCTGCAGCTCGACTGGTGCATCAGCCGGCAGCGCTACTTCGGCGTCCCGTTCCCCGTCTGGTACCCCCTCGATGGCGAAGGCCGCCCGGACTACGACCGACCCATCGTCGCCCCGCGCGACAGCTTGCCCCTCGACCCCATGTCGGACACCCCTCCCGGCTTCCAGCCGGACCAACGTGACAAGCCCCACGGCTTCGCGGGCGAGTCCGACGTGTTCGACACGTGGTTCACCAGCTCGCTCACGCCGCAGATCGGCACGCACTGGGAGCTGGACCTTCCGCGTCACCAGCAGCTGTTCCCGATGGACATCCGGCCCCAAAGCCACGAGATCATCCGCACCTGGGCGTTCTACACCATCGCCAAGGCCTTGCTGCACGAGGGCAAGGTGCCCTGGAAGCACGTGGTCATCTCGGGCTGGATCCTCGACCCCGACCGCAAGAAGATGTCCAAGAGCAAGGGCAACGTCGTCACGCCCATGCACCTTCTGGATGAGTACACGGCCGACGGCGCGCGCTACTGGGCGGCCAACGCCAAGCTCGGGTCGGACACGGCGTTCGACGAGAAGGTGCTGAAGGTGGGGCGACGGCTGGTGACCAAGCTGTTCAACGCGGGCAAGTACGTGCTGGGGCAGACGGCCGAGGTGCACCCGATCCAGTGCGAGCTCGACCGAGCCTTCGTGCAGAAGTTGCGTGAGGTCTGTGCGAAGGCCACGGAGTCCTTCGATGCGTTCGAGTATGCACACGCGCTGATGGCGACGGAGTCGTTCTTCTGGACGCACTTCACGGACGCGCAGATCGAGCTGGTCAAGTCGCGTGCCCGTGGGGAGAGTCGGTGTGCGGGCGTGGACGACGAGGCGGCGCGCGGGTCCGCGGTGGCATCGTTGCGGCTGGGGTTGAGCGTGCTGCTGCGGATGTTCGCGCCGGTGACGCCGTACATCACGGAGGAGGTCTGGTCCTGGGCGTTCGCCGAGGAGACCGGGCACAAGAGCATCCACAAGGCGCCCTGGCCCGGGGATGCGGACTTCGAGGGGATCGCGCCTCCCGACAGCGCAGCCTCCTTCGACATCGCGGTGGCGTGCTGGCAGGCGATCAACAAGCGCAAGAGCGAGGCGGGCGTGTCCGTGGCGCGTCCGGCAGAGAAGCTCGTGATCGCTGTTCACCCTGCTACGCTCGTCATCCTCGAGCGGGTGGTGGAGGACGTCATGTCCGCTGCCCGGTGCACGAACTATCGCTTCGAGAAGAATGAATCCCTGGCGGAGGGCACCTTCGAGGTGCTCGAGGCGGTCTTCGAAGACCGCAAGGCCGCCGAGCCAGCCGGCGAATGACGGGCGAGGCCGCGCACCCCGTGCCGGTGAGGTAAAACGCCCGTCACGGGGGCTTGCGCTGCGATCGTTTCCCTACCGCTCCCGCAGCCTCGCTCTTTCGCAGCACCACAATGCGACCCGTGGGGGTGTTCACCGTGGTCTCGTGGCGAGTGCCATGCTTCGCCAGTGTGGGCTTGGCTGCGGCCACTTCTTCGTCCGCACGCTGGCCTTTGATCAGGAGGAGCCGGCCACCAGGCCGGACCAGCGGCGCTACCAGGGGTACCAGCGCCGAGAGTTTGGCCACCGCGCGCGCCGTCACCACGTCGAACGTCCCCGCGACCTCACTGCGATGCAGCGCCTCGACGCGGACCGCGCGCACCGTGACCTGCGCCAGCCCCAGGGTCGCCGCCACCGCCTCGAGAAATGCAGCCTTCTTCAGCGTCGCCTCGACCAAGGTCACCTTCAGGTCCGGTCGCGCCGCCGCCAGGATGATTCCCGGAACCCCTCCCCCGGACCCGACGTCCGCGAGCCGCATCCCCGGGCGCAGCTCGTCGAGGTGCGGCAGCAACGACAGCGCGTCGAGCCCGTGCTTCTCCCATGCCTGCTCGGCATCGACGATGGCGGTGAGGTTCATCTGCTCGTTCATGGCGAGCAAGCGCGCGAGGTAGTCGCCGATCCGGTCCAGCACCGAGGGGGCGAGGCGTACTCCAAGCGCGCGCAGTCGCTCGTCGAATCCGACGGGCACCGCGAGCGGCACCGTGTCCGGCATGGGCAGGCTGGGGCGGGGGGGCTGGGACATCGCCGTGGAATGTAGCCCTGCGTGTTCGAAATCGACAGCGAAAGACTCGAGCTTGGGGGCTCCGCGACTACAACCTCAGGTGTCCCCGAACATTGCGTCGTAGTCCTGATGCGCGGCTTCGATGCTCGCGTAGGCCTCCGCCGCTCCCATCACGCGTTCGATCTCCACCCCCCTGGCAACCGCCTTCGTCGCGTGCCATGACAAGCAGCCATGCCGGCGTTTCGTTCTCTCACTCTCCTGCTGACCGCGTGCGCTCTGATCGGCGCCCCAGCGCACGCCGCACAGAATACGGAGGAAGCTGACGAGACCTCGCCCCCCAGAACGACCCGTCCCGCGGATGCTTCCGACACCGCGAGGGCGCCCAAAGCGCTCGCCGTCGGCGCCACCGTGGTTCCCGGCGTGCTCGTGCATGGGGCCGGCTCCTGGGTCGACGGGGACGACGAGGCCGCCTTGCGCCTGCTCGAGGCGGAGGCGGCAGGTCTGGGGCTCATCCTCGCAGGAGGCGTGCCCATCGCCCTCACCGGGGCGTCCCGGTACATCGTCGGCCCGGCCGCGGCCGTCAGCATCGTCGGGTTCGGACTCTTCACCGTGTCATGGGCGGCCGACGTATACGCCGTCACCGCGCCGGAGGGGGGATGGGGCCGTGCGCGCGACGTCACCCCGTGGATCCAGACGGAGGTGGGCTACCGGCGCGTGCAGGACCCGCGCTTCACCTACGACCACTTCTTGGTGCAATCGATCGACGTTCGCGCGGGGCGCCTTCGGTTGGTGCCGAGCGCGTGGTGGTCTGCCGATGCTCGCAACAGCCGTCTTCGGGTGTTGGGCGGCTACCGGGCGTTCGGGCCGACGCCCCGCGACGTAAAGGTGGCGCGTTCCGACGGGACCGCGCTGGACTTGGAGGCTGCGCTCACGCGCCACGACTACGGTGACGACGGGTTCAAGATTGGCACCTTCGAGCTCTTCGTCCGCTCGAGGACGGATCTCATGCGGGTCGCGAAGCCCCTGGAAGGCTCTTTCTTCGAGCTGGGGCTCGGGGGCGCCGTGCAGCAATATGCCTATCAGGTTCCCGGCGTGAGCATCCCGTCGGACCTCGAGACCATGCTTCTCGCGCGCTTCGGCTTCGGGGTTTACGTCGGGGGGCCCTCCGCGCCCGACGGTGAGCTTCTGCTGTATTACGATCACCGTCACGACGACTACGCGGCGGGGCTTCTGTCCACGGTGCCGACCAGCGGGGTTCTGGGTCACTTCGGGTTGGATGGGCGCATGTTTTTTTCGGAGAATTGGGGGCTGTCGGGCCAGGCGCAGGTGGGGGCGGCCCTGGTCGCCGGGCTCTCGCTCGTGTTTCGGGAGGACCCGTGATGAGGACTTGGCGCCACGCAGCCGCGCTCGCCCTTTCGGCTCTCATGACCTTCACGGGGTGCCTGCAGCCCTCGGAGGAGAGGGCGCTTAGGGACCTGGAGGTCGGGATCGCATCGGGGAGTGGCGCGCAGGTTCATGTCCAAGGGGGGCTCGCCGCCGTCCGGAAGATCCAAGATGGAAAGCTCGTTCTTTGGGCCGGAGCCCCCTCGTTCGAGGTGTCCCTGGGGCTCGACGCCTCCGCGCCGCGCACCTGGGAGCTCGAGCTTCACAACGGGGTGCCGGGGGTGGAACTGCAGGTCTGGGCTGGTGATGCGCAGGTGACGCCGGTGAGCGCGTCGGTGCTCGCGCCCACCCGCACGAAGTGGACTTTCGAGGTCGACCCGCCTGTTTATCTCACGTTGCGTCTATCTGTCCTTGGGCAGGAGGAGCCGGGTCCGTTCTCGTTTGCCGTTCTGAGCGACGTGCAGAGCGCGGTAGACCGGGTCCAGGACATGTTCTCGCGGATGAACGAGGAGGCGGGCCTGGCGTTCGTGTGGACGGCGGGGGATCTGACGGAGCAGGGGACTGCGGAGCAGATGGATCGATTCCAGCGGGAGCTGGAGGCCCTTGCGATACCGATGTACGGAACGCTGGGCAACCACGATGTGTTCGACTCGCCGACGCCCTGGCATGGTCGCTTCGGGCGGTGCAACGTTCACTTCCGCTACAAGCAAGTGTCCTTCACTGCGGTGGATTCGGCGTCGGGAACGCTGGACCCCCTCGTGTACGAGTGGCTCGACGGGTGGCTCGAGCAGGGGCGGGGGGGAACGCACGTGTTCGCGACCCACATCCCGATCCTGGACCCCATCGGGGTGAGGGGAGGGGGACTTGCCAGTCGGAACGAGGCGGCGAAGTTGCTCACCCTGCTGGCCCGCGGCCGCGTGGACGCGACCTTCTACGGGCACATTCACTCGTACTACGTGTTCGAGAACGCTGGGATTCCCGCGTACATCTCCGGAGGCGGGGGCGCCATTCCGGAGCGGTTCGACGGCATCGGGAGGCACTTCCTCGTGGTGGACGCGGACGCTGCGGTGGGCGTCACGAGCGTGCGGCGGGTGGACGTGGACTGACACCTTCAGAGCGACCACAAAGCGCACAGAAGGGACACAAAGGAAGCTCGAAGCTCTGCTTTCTATGCTCTGTGCGCCCTCCGTGGTCTCGCCTCGTCGTTCGCTCAAGCCGCGGCTGCGTGCACGCTGCCGACGGTCACACCTCGCGCCGCCCGGTCGGCGTCGACCGCGTCGAACAGCGCCAGCCGCAGGTCGTCCCGCGACAGCAAGGTCTCCCGGCATTTTTCGCGGCCTTGCCCGAGGCTCTCGCTGCCGAAGGAGAAGAACGAACCGGCCTTGGTGACGACGCCCGCCCTCATGCTGTAGTCCAGCAGATCCGAGGGGGAGTCGATTCCCGTGCCCCAGCGGATCTCGAACTCAGCCTCCTGGAACGGGCGGGCCAGCTTGTTCTTCACCACCTTCACCCGGGTCTTGGAGCCCACCACCTCGTCGCCCACCTTGAGCTGTCCAATGCGACGCACGTCCAGGCGCACGCTCGCGTAGAACTTGAGCGCATTGCCGCCCGTCGTGGTCTCGGGGCTGCCGAAGACGACACCGATCTTCTGGCGAAGCTGATTGATGAACATCAGGGTGGTGCCGGTGCGGTGCGCTGCCGCCGTCAGCTTGCGCAGGGCCTGGCTCATCAGTCTCGCTTGCAGCCCCATGTGTTGGTCCCCCATGTCCCCTTCGATCTCCGCCTTGGGCGTGAGCGCAGCGACAGAGTCCACGACAATCAGGTCGACCACCTCCGACCGGGTCAGCATCTCGACGATCTCGAGGGCTTGCTCCCCGTTGTCCGGCTGGCTCACCAGCAGCTTCTCCGTGTCGACGCCAAGGGCTCGCGCGTAAGTCACGTCGAACGCGTGCTCGGCGTCGATGAAGGCGGCAATGCCCCCGGCTGCCTGCGCTTGCGCGATCGCGTGCAGGGTCAGCGTGGTCTTGCCGCTGGCCTCAGGCCCATACACCTCCACGATCCGCCCGCGCGGATAGCCTCCCACGCCCATGGCGTCGTCCAGAGCGAGTGACCCGCTCCGAATCACTGTCACGTCCGAGGCCTTTCCTTCGTCGCCGAGTTGCATGATGGCGCCTTTGCCGAAGGCCTTCTCGATCCCCCCCACCACCAAACGGATACTCTGCAGCTTGTCTTCGAGATTCAACATGATCGCTTCTCCTTGCGGGGACACACCGGTCCCCCATGGGGTGCTTCCGCTCCCCGGTTTCATTGCGTCCGCCCGGGCACCGTGCCCGCGCGGTCAACCCGAGACGAATCCCCGGTCGAGAACCCGTCCCCGTATCGCCTCTGCCACGTGCACCGACCGAACGTCGCGACTTGCCTCCAGGTCGGCGATCGTCCGCGCCAGTCGCAGAATCTTGCCGTAAGCCCGCGCCGAGAGCCCCAGTTGCTCCACGGCCCCCACCAAGAGCCGCACCCCCTCGGCATCAGGCACCGCTACCACATCGAGCTCCCGCGACGACAAGGCGCCGTTCGTGCGGCTTTGCACAAGGCCCTTGCGGCGTCGTTGCTCCTGGATCTGCCGCGCCGACATCACCCGATCCCGGACCGTCTCCGAGCTCTCGCCGCTGGGCTTGCCACGAAGCGAGCCCACCTCCACCGGCGGGACGTGGACATGCAAGTCGATGCGGTCCACAAGCGGGCCGGAGAGCTTTGCGCGATAGGCGTGAATCCGATGCTCCCCGCACTGGCACCTTCCGCCGGGGTCCCCAGCGTACCCACAAGGACACGGATTCACAGCGGCGACCAGCATCGGTCGAGCAGGGAACGTCGCCCGCTCCCGGGCCCGCGCGATCGTCAACACCCCGTCCTCCAAGGGCTGGCGCAACGCTTCGATCGCGCTCCGGCGGAACTCCGCGAGCTCGTCCAAGAACAGCACGCCCCGGTGCGCCAGTGACACTTCCCCCGGCCGGGGTGGCGCACCCCCGCCCACCAAGCCCGCGTCGCTCACCGTATGATGGGGCGCCCGGAACGGTCGTACCGTCACGAGCCCCGACTCCGAGGGAAGCAATCCCGCCACGGAATGAACGGCAGTCACTTCCAGCGCTTCCGCGTGCGTCAACGGGGGAAGTATCGAGGGGATGCGTCGCGCCAACATCGTCTTTCCGCCCCCCGGGGGCCCAATCATGAGCAGGTGATGCGACCCCGCCGCCGCGATCTCGAGCGCGCGCCTCGCCCCGGCCTGCCCCTTCACGTCGGACAGGTCGAGGTGGCCGTCGAAGCACGGGGCGAACGGTACGAGGTCCGGACCAGGCAACGGGGATGTGCCCCGAAGGTGTTCGCGTACGTCGTGCAGCGTGTGGGCAACCAGCACGTCGAGCCCTTCCACGGCGCCCGCTTCCCGCCCGTTGCCCGCGGGAACGATGGCGTGCCGCATGCCGTCTTGCCGCGCGGCCATCAGCTGGGGCAGGACCCCTCGCACCGGGCGGACGGCCCCGTTGAGCGATAGTTCCCCGAGCAGGACGGTGCTGAGAAGGGACTCGACCTGCACATGTCCGAGGGCCGCGAGGGCTGCCGACGCGATGGCCAAGTCGAACGCGCTGCCCTGCTTGCGTACGTCGGCCGGGGCGAGATTGACCACCAAACGTTGCTGTCCAATGTTGAGCCCGAGCTGATTGAGGGCGGACCGCACTCTCACGTAGCTCTCGCGCACGCTGGCTTCGGGCAAGCCGACGAGCTCGAACTTCGGCACGCCGCGGAAGGACTCGACCTCGACGCGGACGGGTTGCGCTTGCATGCCGAGAAGGACGGTGGTGTGAGCGGTGGCGAGCATGAAAGGACGCTCTTCAACCATCGTGCCACTCGAAGTGCGCGAGAAAATAGGCTGTTTGCGGAGAGGGGTGGCTGGCGGTGCGCCACCGCCCAAGCGGGTTGCCGAGGGCCTGAACCTGAGAATTTCTCGAGACAAACCCCAAACTGGCGGTGCGCCACCCGAAAATTGGCGGGCGCCAGTGTTCATCGAGGGCTACCCTGTCGCCATGGCCTTCCGCGCTGGACCGATACTCCTCGTCGCCACCCTTTGCTTCGGGTGCGCGAATCCGGGCGTTGGTACGCCAAGGGGCCAATCCACCGCTCCCGTCGATTCGTACACTGCCCCCGTCGCGGCTGTCCCCACGACCCCTGGGCCCGGGGCGCCCCGGGCGGACCCCGTCACCCTTGCTGTCGAACCGGCACCCGAGGCTTCCCCTTCGCCAGACCCATGTGCGGGGGACGACCCCGAGGTCGTGGGCGAGTTGCGGTCGGGCGAAGGCCTGTCGTCGAAGGCCTGGAGTGAGCTGAGCCCAGGCGTGGTGCGGGACGTGGCGGCGGGAAAACCCTTGGTGCTGCTGGTGTACGTTCCGCTGTGCTCCAACCTCCAGATCTGGTGCGGGAGCCGTTACGCCGGGGACCCTGAGGGGCTGAACACGAACATCTACTGGGGTGCGGTCTTCGGGGCGCGACGATTCTTCGACGACTACAATACCCCCTACGAGCGAGTGGAAGCCACCCAGGGGGAAGCGCCGGACCTCGAGCGCATCGTGTATCGTCAGCGGGTGGCCGGGGAGCCTTGGGGCAAGCCGGGGGAGAAGGTCGAGCAGGTGGTCGTGCTGCAGGCCGTGCACGGGTCCCACATCAACGGGGCAGTCGAGCGGTTCTGGACCACGGCCACCCGGGGCGGCTGCGTGTCATTCCACGACGGTGAGCGAGAGCGGACCGAGCGTGTTCATGTCGTTGGGTATGCGGGGCACAACCGTCTGATGGATGGCATTCGGCTCCCGCCCGCGCCGTCGACCGAGGAGGCCCATCCGATCCCGTCGTTCGTCCTCGCCTGTTTTTCCGAGCGGTACTTCGGCCCATCCTTGCGGAGGGTTGGGGCTCGGCCGCTGGTCACGACGCGCAGTTACATGGCGCCGGAGGGTTATCTGGTGAGGGCGCTGGCCGAAGGGCTGGCCTCGAACGACAGTCCCGAAGCCTTGCGCCAGCGTGCGGCGCGGGTGCAGCGGGCGTGGCAGAAGACCCTGTCTCCCTTCCAGTCTGCGTGGATCTTCTGGCCGTTCGAGTCGTAGCGCCCTGCCCACGCGCGATCTGGCAAGGGATGGGGAACAGATCCGCGCGCTCGACGGTTCATGGCCGTCGAATCCCGAATTCTATCCTTCGAGGCGTTGATCTGCCCATGCGACCCAACCCAGCCAAGCTTCTTCTGGCGATTCCCTTGCTCGTTCTTGCGCCCCTGTCTGCGGGGTGTGCGAACAAGAGCGCCCAGTCCCAGCCGCAGTCACCGGCCCCGAGCGCGGAGGCGCCTGTGGCTAGTGCGGTGTTCGGGCAGGCGGCCCCGCCGGTGGCGACACCTCCTGTGCTGGCGGGCACGCCGGATGTGGCGGCCCTCGTGGAGAAGGTGCAGCCCGCCGTGGTCAACATCACCACGAGCGCTTCCGTGCCCGCGCCCCGCCCGATCGACCCGTTCGAGTTCTTCTTCGGCCCGCATGGGTTCGGGATGACCCCTCCCGATGGGCGATCGCCTCAGCCTCCCTCGCCCACGCTCCAGGAGCGGCGCTCCCTCGGGTCCGGCTTCGTCATCGATGCGGAGGGGTACGTGGTGACGAACAACCACGTCATCGAGCAGGCGGACGAGGTCATGGTTCGTTTCGCGGACGATCGCAGCTATCCGGCGAAGGTGGTCGGTCGGGACGCGAGGCTGGACATTGCCCTGCTGAAGCTGGAAGCCGCAGGGACGATGAGCCCGGTCGTGCTCGGTGACAGCGATGCCCTGCGCGTGGGCGAGTACGTGATCGCGGTCGGCAACCCCTTCGGGCTCGGCCACACCGTCACGATGGGGATCGTGAGTGCCAAGGACCGGACCATCGGGGCGGGACCCTACGACGACTTCATCCAGACGGACGCGTCGATCAACCCGGGCAACAGCGGGGGGCCTCTGTTCAACCTGCGCGGGGAGCTGGTGGGGATCAACACGGCGATCCATCGCCAGGGGCAGGGCATCGGGTTCGCCATTCCGATCAACATGGTGCGGGACGTGGTGCTTCAACTCCGCGAGAAGGGGCACGTGTCGCGGGGCAAGCTGGGGGTCGGCTTCCAGCAGGTGAGCGAAGACATCGCGCGGGCGATGGGGCTGGACCGGCCTCGTGGGGCGCTGGTCTCGGCGGTGGAGCCAGGGGGGCCGGCGCACCGGGCGGGCCTCGCGGTAGGCGACCTCATCGTGGAGGTGAATGGGACGCAGCTCTCGCGAAGTCACGAGCTGCCAAGGCTCGTCGCGGCCAACGCCCCCGGAGCGTCCGTGCGGATCGGCTACTTGCGGGATGGCAAGCAGCGCCTCGCCACCGTCACACTCGACGCGCTCGAGGCGGACACCAAGGGGATCGACAGGGCCAGCAAAGCAAGCCCGTCGCCCTCGCGTTTCGGGCTCACGATGCAGCGTCATGCCGACGGGGGCGTGGTGGTCTCGGGCGTCACGGGCACGCTGGCGGGCAAGCTGGCACGGGGGGACGTGATCGAGGCGGTGGATGGCGCTCGCGTGACCACGCCGGACCAGGTCTTTGCGGGGTTGTCCCGGGCGAAGGGGGTGGGCAGGCCCGCGCTGGTCCAGGTGCGGCGTGGGGACAACACCCTGTTCGTGGCGGTGGAAGCGTCGGACTGAGATGGGTGCAGGGCCGGAGCGTTTCCCCCAAGACGACAGTTGTCGGACGCGCCTGTCTTTCGTAGAACGGGTGCTTCCTTTTCGACCCGCCCACACGAGGTAGACCATGAGCCTGACCGCTCTGTTCGAAGACAAGCTCGCGAAGCTCGCCTGCCACCCCACCGGCTTTCACAACCGGGACTTCCTGCTGACCTGGGAGCACACGGACACGGAGATCTCTGCCCTGCTGCAGGTGGTCGATCTGCTCGAGACCATGTACGCCCAGGGGATCTCGACGAAGCTGTTCGACACGGGCCTGGCGGTCTCCCTGTTCCGGGACCAGTCGACCCGAACGCGGTTCTCCTTCGCGAGCGCCACGAACATGCTCGGCCTCACGGTGCAGGACTTCGACGAGAAGAAGTCCCAGATCGCGCACGGCGAGACCACGCGTGAGACGGCCAACATGATCTCGTTCATGACCGAGACCGTCGGTATTCGCGATGACATGTTCATTCACGAGGGCCACAAGTACATGGTCGACTTCGCGTCGGCGCTCGAAGACGGGTTCCGCCAGGGCGTGCTTGCGCAGCGCCCGTCCGTCGTGAACCTGCAGTGCGACCTCGACCATCCCACGCAATCGCTTGCCGACTTGCAGCATCTCATTCGCACCTTCGGGGGCGTGGAGAACCTTCGCGGCAAACGGATCGCGATGACCTGGGCCTACTCGCCTTCCTACGGGAAGCCCTTGAGCGTGCCGCAGGGCATCATTGGTCTGATGACCCGCTTCGGGATGGACGTCGTCCTTGCCCACCCCGAAGGGTACGACGTGATCCCGGACACCCTCGCGGTGGCTGCGCGTCATGCTCACGCCTCCGGCGGGCAGTTCACGAAGGTGGCCTCGATGGAGGAGGCGTTCGAGGGTGCGGACATCGTGTACCCGAAGAGCTGGGCGCCGTTCCACGTCATGGAGCAGCGCACGCGTCTGCTGCGCGAGAAACGCTCCGGGGACCTCGCCGCCCTCGAGAAGGAGTGCCTCGAGAACAACAAGAAGTTCATGGACTGGGAATGCACGTCGGACAAGATGAAGCGCACGCGCGACGGCCGGGCGCTGTACATGCACTGCCTGCCCGCGGACATCACCGACGTCAGCTGTGAGCACGGCGAGGTGGCGGCGGACGTGTTCGACCACTACCGCATTCCCACGTACCGCGAGGCGGGGCACAAGCCCTTCGTGATCGCGGCCATGATCCTGCTCACGCGCTTCGCCGACCCCGTGGGCGTTCTCCGCAACGCCATCGGCCAGGCCAAGCCGCGCCGCCTGGGTTAGCGCTCTCCGGCGCATCCGGTTCCGGCGCGCGGACCTCTATGGTATCTCTGAGCCTGGAGCCAGCTCGGCTCGAACCCTCGAGACCATGCACCCCATCGACGAAGCCAGCACCACCACCCCCTTGATGGTGGTCGGTCGGTACGCGATCTACGCTGAGATCGCGTCCGGGGGGATGGCTTCCGTTCACCTCGGTCGTCTGCTCGGGCCCGTGGGCTTCTCGCGCACCGTCGCGATCAAGCGTCTGCACGCGCACCTCGCCAAGGACCCGGAGTTCACGGCGATGTTTCTCGACGAGGCCCGCCTGGCCGCGAGGATCCGTCACCCCAACGTGGTATCGACCCTCGACGTCGGCGCCTCGAAGGGCGAGCTGTTCCTCGTGATGGAGTACGTTCACGGCGAGTCGCTCGCACAGCTCCTGCGCTACGTGGACCGCATCCCCATCGGCATCACAGGCAACCTCATTTCGGGCATGCTCCAAGGGTTGCATGCCGCGCACGAGGCCCGCAGCGATCGGGGTGAGCCGCTCGGGATCGTCCACCGCGACGTCTCCCCCCCGAACTTGCTCGTAGGCATGGACGGCGCGCCTCGGTTGGTGGACTTCGGCGTCGCCAAAGCCATGGGCAGGGTGACCACCACCCGCGGCGGCGAGATCAAGGGCAAGATCGCGTACATGGCGCCCGAGCAGGTGCTCGGAAAGCAAGTGACGCGGCAGACCGACGTGTGGGGTGCGGGCGCCGTGCTCTGGCAGATGCTCACGGGACAGAAACTCTTCAGCCAGACCAACGACGCCGAGACCCTGTTCAAGATCGTGGCGGCGGAGGTTTCCCCGCCCAGCGCCGTGGTCCCGGGCATCCCGCCGGAGGTCGACGAGGTGGTGCTCCGGGCGTTGCAGAAGGAGCCGGAGGATCGCTTCGAGAGCGCACAGCAGATGGCCGTCGCGTGTGAGAAGGCCCTTCCCATCGTGTCTCAGCGCGAGGTGGCCGAGTGGATGCTGCGGGTGGCGGGGGACCGGCTGAGCCCCTTGGCTGACCGTGTGGCCGAGATCGAGAGCCTGTCGGGAGAGGTTACCCCGATCCCGTCGTTGCCGCCTTTGCCGCCGATGCAGAACCCCTACGAGATCAAGTCGGTGGTCCCCCTGAACCCCGAAGCCTCCACGCTGGCTCCGCCTGGCATCAAGGGCAAGATGTACTCGAAGCCATGGGTCATCCTCGCCGTGGTGGGCATGGCTCTGGGTCTCTTCGGTGGGGCTGCCGTCGCGAATGCGCTGTTGGGTTCGCAAGACCCAGGCGACGCCGCGCTCGGTGTCTCGTCCGAGCCTTCCCCGACCCCGATCGCGCCTCCGATGACGGCTTCTTCGTGGGTCGCGCCCGCGCCGGATGCTGCTGCCGCTGATTCAGTCGCGGATCCCCTCCCTGACGCTGCGAAGGTTCCATCCGAGGCCTCGGCGACAGTGCCCACGAGAACGGCCAAGCCTTCGTCGACGAGGAATTCCCCGCCGAAGTCCACGAAAACCTCGGGAGAGTCCCTGTACGTGCGCGAGTGACCCCGATCGGGGCTTGCCTCTTGTCGTGCGTTGGGGAAGCCTGCCCCCATGCGCAACTGGGCAGGGTGGGTTGGTTTGGGTTGTGCGATGGGTCTTGTGGGAGGGGTCCTCGACGTGTCCGCACAGGAGCCATCCGAGGCCGCGCGGTTGTTCGAACAGGGGCTGGCGGACATGCGCGAAGGTCGCCATGCGACGGGTTGTCCCGCGTTGGCGGAGAGCTACCGGCTCGAGCCGCTGGCTGGGGTGCTTTTCACGCTGGCCGAATGCGAGGCCTCCTGGGGCAAGGTCTTCACGGCCGTGGGCCACTACGACGAGTTTCTCAGGCTGCTGGTGACCCTTCCGCCAGAGCAGGCGGCCAAGCACAAGGAACGCCGTCAGGTGGCTCTCGAAAAGGTCTCCGGCCTCTCGAGGCTCGTGCCGCATCTGGTGATCGCGGTGCCCTCGGACCCACCGCCTGGGTTGGTGATCAAGCGCAACGGCGAAGTCGTTCCTGCTTCGTCCTGGGGTGTCTCGGCAGGGGTCGATCCAGGAGACTACGAGATCGTCGCGGAGCTTGCCGAGGGGCCCGCGTGGAGGCGAAAGATCTCTTTGGGGCGAGGCGAAGACGCACGCGTCGATGTCGTGCTTCCGAAGGTCGAGCAGGAGGCCGCGGTGACGTCGAAGCTCGAAGAGCAGGCCAACCCGTACCGGACTTGGGCCTGGGTGTCGGCCGGGGTCAGCGCCGCTTCGCTCGTGGTTGGCACCGCCGCTGGCGTGATCGTGGTCGGCAAGAAAGGGACGATCGACGACGAGTGCGTGGACCGGCGATGCACGCAAAATGGGTTGGACGCGGCGGATAGCGCGCAGACATGGGGGATGGTGAGCACGATCGGGATCGGCGCGGGGCTGGCATTCGGTGCGGCCAGTGCGCTGTTGTTCATGCAAGAGGCTGATGCACCCGTCGAGCGGGGCACGGCGTGGAGGGGCTGGGTTTCTCCTGGCGCCCAGGGCGCCGCACTCGGGGTCGAGGGGAGGTTCTGATGCGTCGTCCCGTTCTGATGGCTCTCGTGGGTGCGCTGGTCGGTTGCACCAAGCTGATGGGTGTCGATGGCGACTACTCGCTGATGACGGGCGACGCGGCAGCGGACTCGGCGGGTGGCGCGATCGGCGATGCCGGCGGTCAGGCGGGGGAGTCCGGGGCTGGGGGCGACGCGGGATCTGCCGGAACGGGCGGCACCGGGGGCACGAGCACAGGAGGCACCGGAGCAACCGGTGGTACGGGAGGCACGGGCGCAACCGGGGGAACGGGCGGAACCGGTGGTACCGCGGGCACGGCAGGCACGGCAGGGACCGGTGGGGATGCGGGAGCAGCCGGCAGTGGCGGCATCGTGAGCCCCTTGGCCTCCATGCACGCTGTCACGACCTCTCTTCCCGCGGAGACCGCACAAGTCACGGTGCCCATCACCAGCGTCGACCTCGCGAAGTCCTTTCTGGTCTTCAACTACCGCTATGACTTCGGCAACCCTCCGGTCACGCAGGTGTCCGGGCAGTTGACGTCGCCGAGCGTGCTCACATTCCAGCGAACCACAGGGGTGTCGGGCGTGGAGATTCCGATCCGTCACTACGTTGCCTCGTTCGATTCGGGAGTCCTTGTGCAGCGCGGGTCCGAAGCGATGACAGGGACGAGCGCGACCATTGCGCTGCCGGAACCCGTGGCCATCGACAGGGCGTTTCCGATCGTGTCGGTGCGAACCGCAGGCAACTACTACGGCCCCTGGAACTTCATCCGCGCTACGTTGACGTCGCCGAACGTGCTCACCCTGGACGCGACGGACGCGAACCCCGAGACCGTGGTCGAGTGGCAGGTGGTGCAGTTCGAAGGCGCGTCCGTGCAGTCGGGTCAGGTGTCGCTGGCGACCGCGGACACGACCAAGACGGCCACGATGCAGGCGGTGGACCCGGAAGCGACGTGGTTGCTGTTCACGTACACGTTGGCGGGGCTGAGCGGCGGAGGGATGGGGGACCGCTTGGTGCACGGCCGCGTGTCGAGCGACACGGAGGTCGAGTTCGTGCGGCTCGGGACGGGAGCGGTTGCGGATGTTCGTTGGTACGCGGTGACGTTCGACAATGGTTCGCGCGTGGCCTCGGGTGTGGCGAACGTGCCGGGATCGGACCAGCTTGCCAGCGTGGCGCTCGTGCCGGCCGTAGACCCCCTGCGCACCCTCGCGTCAGCGGGCGGTTTCCTGCAGCGTGGTGGGTCGACGACGTACTCGCTCAACAACCCCGGCATCGCGATGTTCACGCTGGAGGTGGGGTCGGGCAGCGCCCTGGAAGCCAGGCGCATCAGGACGGGCGGAGGCAGCGTGGTCACGAACGTCGCGTGGAGCGCGGTGGAGTTCCGGTAGGGCGATCAGAACTTCGCCACGAACGCGTTGGTTCCGGCTCATCAATCGAATCGTTCCGAGTGGATCTGGTGCTTGGTCAGCCCAAGCTCTTCCTTCAGGATCCGTCGCACGTCCTTGACCATCTTGGACAGACCGCAGATGTAGACGTCGCAGTTGCCCTGATGGCGGCCGACGAGCTCGGCGAGGTGGGTCTGGACGTAGCCGCGTCGTCCCGACCACTGCGTGGGTTGGGAGAGGGTGGCGGAAAAGTCGAGGTTTCGATCGCGGGCGAAGGCCTCGAGCTCGTCGCCATAGACGATGTCGTCTTCGGTTCGCACGCCGAGGATCAGGGACACGGGGTGAGCGAAGGGGCCCCTCGCGTGGAGGACCTGCAGCATGGCGCGGAAGGGGGTGACGCCGGTCCCCGTGGCGACCATGACGATGGGCCGTTCGAACTCGTCGAGGGTGAAGAATCCCTGGGCACGGGAGATGGTGACCTCGGAGCCGAGGTTCAGGGAATGCAGGTAGTTGCTTCCGGGGCCCTCCTCGACGCGGGTGACGGCGAGGTCGAAGGTTCCGTTGGGCCGCGGCGCGGAGGCGATGGAGTAGGAACGTGCGAGGTCCTCGCCTTCGTTTGTGGGAATGCGGCAGGAGACCCACTGTCCGGCCTCGAACGCGAAGTCCGACCCTGGGTCGAAGGTGAGCTCACGAACGCTGGGGGTCAGCGGTCGGGCGCGAATGAGCTTGGCGGTGCGCATGCCGCCCCACCCTGGATCCGCGCAATCGCAAATGCAACGGGGGACACAGAAGAAGAGAGCTTGCGACGTCCGCCGGTTGAAGGGCAGGGTGGCCGGCCCGATGTCCGCGCCCACCCTGCTGCTCGCCCCGATGCAAGGCATCACCGACGGGATCTTCCGCGATTTCCTGACGGAGCTTGGGGGCATCGACGCATGCGTGAGTGTGTACGCGCGGGTCAGCAACCAGCCCCTGCCAGCGCACGCGCTGCTGCGCACGTGCCCGGAAATGGCCAGCGGCGGGTGCACCCGGCATCGGGTTCCTGTGGTGCTTCAGTTGCTGGGAGGCGACCCGGAGACGATGGCGGAGACGGCGCGAAGGGCGGCCGAGGCGGGCGCCATCGGGATCGACTTGAACTTCGGTTGTCCCGTGGCGCGGGTGAATCGCCACGACGGGGGCGCCGCGCTGCTTCGGGATCCAGATCGCATCACGCGCATCGTGCGTGCCGTACGGGACGCGGTACCGCGAGCGATCCCTGTGTCCGCGAAGGTGCGTGCGGGCTGGTCCCACTTCGACGAGGCGCCCTCGCTGGCGCTCGCGGTCGAGCAGGGCGGCGCTTCGCTGCTCACGATGCACGCGCGCACAAGGCTGCAGCAGTACGGGGGCCAAGCGAACTGGGAAGCCATCGCCCAGGCCCAGCGTGCCGTGAGAATTCCCGTGGTGGCCAACGGGGACATCCGCAGTCCCAAGGACCTCGCGCGCTGCGCGGAACAGACCGGGTGCGATCGGTTCATGATCGGCCGCGGTGCCGTGGCTCAACCGGAGTTGTTCCGTGTGCTCACGGGCAGGGAGCAAGCCCCCTGGTCGTCGTCCCGGCGTCTCGCCTGGCTCGCTTCCTACGGGGATGCGTGCTTCGCCAAGGGCATTCCCGACGGTGGAGTGGTCGGTCGGGTGAAGGCCATCTGGCGCTACATGGCCGAGGTCAGCGCACCCATCGCCGAGGTGTTCGTTCGCGAGAGGCGTCGTGAGACGTGGTCTGCGCTGCGGGCAGCGATGAGCCCATAGCTCACAGCTCAACGCTCCCCGGCAACCTTCCCGCAAGCACCCTCGCCGCGTTCTGCAGGCTCTCGGACAGAGACGGGTGCGCATGGAACGAGCGCAGCAGCGCCGTGTACGGAATGCCGTGCTCGATCATCACCGAGACCTCTCCAATCAACGTGTCCGCCTGCGGTCCGACCGCCCGCACCCCGAGGATCCGATCGTCGCCCTGCGGACCGACCACGAGCTTCACAAACCCTTCGAAGGACCGCATCGCGTGAAGCCGATGGTTTCGCGCATTCTCGAACCGCACGACCCGCGGATCCGGGTACTTGGCGCGCGCCATCGTCTCGTTGTCCCCCACCCCAGCCACCATCGGATGCGTGAAGATGATGAACGGCACGTGCTGGTACGCCAGGTCCGTGTCCAGCCCCTGCATCGCCCGCACCGCGTGCCTCCCCTCCGCCTCCGCCACGTGCACCAGGCAAACATCCTCCGCGTCCGGCCTCCGCGCCACGTCCCCCGCCGCGAAAATGTGCGGCACCGTCGTCCGCATGCAGCGATCAATCTTCACGTACCCCTGCGGGTTGGTCATCACCCCCACGTCTTCCAGACCCAGGCGATCCGCGTTCGCCACGCGACCAATCGCAATGAGCGCCACATCGGTTTCGATCACCGTGCCGTCGTCCAGCTCCGTGCGGGCTCGTTCGCCTACCGACGTGATCGAACGCACGCGCCGCTTCTGGTACACCCGCACCCTCGACCGTTGGAAGACCTTGTCCAGAAACGCGGACACGTCCTCGTCCTCGGAGCTGAGCACACGCTGCTGCGAGTCGATCAGCGTGACCTCCACCCCGAAGGCAGCAAAGATCGACGCGAACTCGCACCCGATGACTCCGGCCCCCAGGATCGTCATGGACCCGATGGGATGGCGGAGGTCGACCACATGATCGCTCGTCAATACCTGGCGGCCGTCGGCAACCATGCCGGGCAGCAGACGAGGGCGCGTACCCGTGGCGACCAGGATGTACTTGCCCGAGAAGGTGCGCCCCTCGACCTCCACGGTGTGGGGGTCGACGAAGTGGGCGAAACCGGGGACGAACTCGATCCCAAGGCGCGATAGCTGCGCGAGGTACATCGTGCTCAGCTCTTCGGCACCCTCGGTCAGCTGCTGGTACACCTGCTCGAAGTCGACGCACGCCGAGGGCGAGGGGGCATACCCGCGCCCGACCTTGCAAGCCACGCGCAGGTCCTTGGCCAGCTCCCACATGCCCTTCGACTTGTAGGCGCCGTGCAATCCATAGCCCAGCAGGTGCGAGCCGTTGATCAGCACGACGCGCATGCCGCTCGAAGCCGCTTCCATGGCGGCCGCGAGTCCGCCGGGGCCAGCACCCAACACGATGAGGTCTTTGTCCGACATGACTTTGTTGCTCGCAGTTCTCCTAAGGCAAGGCGGGCCGAAGCATAACCCTCCCGGGGCTGGGAGGAAGCAACCCGTGTGCTACGCTCGCTCTTCCATGACACCCACCGCCTCGTACCGGATTCGTCGCTGCCTTCCGCGGTTCGTCTCGACGATCGCGATGGCGCTCTCGCTTTCTGCCCTCGCCCTGCCGGCGTTCGCGCAAGGAGCCCCGCGGGATACCGGGCTGCTCACCGGGACGGCGTCGCCCCTGCAAGCCGGACTCGATGCGCTCGAGCGCAGCCGCTATGCGGACGCGCGCCAGCACCTGCAGAAGGCCACCCGAGGAACCGGCTCGCAGGATGCCTGGCTGGGGCTCGGTCGCCTGGCGTTGCTGGAAGGCAAGTACGACGAAGCCCTCTCCGCGGCCCGGCAAGCGGAGCGTTCCGGTGGTCGCGCGAGGCTGGAAGCCGCCGTCCTGACCGCCCGGGCCCTCGCGCGTCAGGGCAAGATGCAGGAGGCCATCGCCGCCGTGCGCAAGGTCGAGAGTGACCCCGAAGCGCGCCTAGCCCGCGTCATCCTCGGCGAGCTTCTCGTGCTGACCGGGGACGCCGCCGGCGCACGCACTCCCCTGATGACCCTCGTGCGGGACTACAACGACGACAAGATCAACGAGCGAGATGGCGACGGGCTGGCCCTGGTGGGTCGTGCGGCGCACCTCATGCGAAGCGCCGCGGACGCGAACGACGCCTACAACGAGTCGGAGAAGACGGGGAAGAAGTCGGCACAAACGCTGCTGTGGCGCGCAGAGTTGTTTCTCGAGAAGTACGACACCGGACATGCGGAGGAAGTGCTCACGGAGTTGCTCAAGGTGGCGCCGGACCACCCGGACGCGCTCGTGCTCATGGCGCACGTCAAGCTGGACCAGGCGTACGACTTCGCGTCGGCCGAGAAGCTGATCGACAAGGCCCTGGCGGTGAACCCGCGGCACACCGGCGCGTTCTTCATCCGGGCTGGGCTCGCGCTGCGGGACTTCGACCTCGTTCGCGCGGATGCATCGGTGGACCAAGGGCTTCGGGTCAACCCCCACGACCTGCACCTGCTGTCGATGCGTGCGACCGTGCGCTTTCTCGCGGACGACGACGCGGGGTTCGCATCGGCCCGGCAGGCGGTGCTGCAGCGCAACCCCGAGTTCTCGCAGATGTACCAGATCATCGGCGAGTTCGCGGAGTGGGAGCATCGCTACGTCGAGATCGTCGCGATGATGCAGGAGGCGGTGCAGGTCAACCCTCGCGACGGCAAGGCCTGGTCCGTGCTCGGCCTGAACCTCATCCGGTTGGGCGAAGACACGCCGGGGGTCGAAGCGCTGCGCAAGTCCTGGCAGCACGACCGCTTCAACGTGCGCGTCTACAACACGCTCAATCTGTTCGAGAAGGACATCCCCAACCTGTACGACACGGTCCTGCAAGGCAGCTTCCGCTACCGCTTCGACAAGAAGGAGCGAGCGCTGCTCGAGCGCTACGTGCCACCCATGATGGAGGAAGCCTTCGCCTCGATGGTGCGTCGCTACGGCTTCAAGCCCGAGCTGCCCGTGGGCATCGAGCTGTACTCCGACCCCCAGCACTTCAGCGTGCGTACCAGCGGCCTTCCGGCCATCGGGATTCAGGGCGTCTGCTTCGGACGCACCCTCGCGTCCACCAGCCCGAAGGCGGCGCCGTTCAACTGGGGCAACGTCCTGTGGCACGAGCTTGCCCACGTGTTCGCGATCCAGCTCAGCAAGTCCCACGTGCCCCGGTGGTTCACCGAGGGGCTCAGCGAATACGAGACCTTCCTGCGCCACCCGGAGTGGCAGCGCGAGGAAGACATGCCCCTGTACATGGCGCTCAAGGCCAACCGCGTCCCCAAGGTGGCGAGCTTCAACCGGGCGTTCACCCACGCGGACAACCCCGGCGACGTCACCATGGCGTACTACGCGGCGAGCCAGATCGTGGTGTACATCGGCGAGCAGTTCGGGATGCCGAAGCTCGTGGAGATGTTGCGGCTCTGGGGCCAGGGGGTGCGAGACCCCGAGGTGGTCAAGCGGGCCCTGGGCATCGACCTGGACGAGCTCGACCGACGGTTCCGGGTTTGGGTCACGCCGCGGCTTGCCCGCTACGATCGGCAGTTCGTTCCCGACCTGCGGGCGCCGACGCTCGAGGACGCGCAGAAGGCGGCGAAGGCTGCGCCCCTGGACGTGCGGGCGCAGGTGGACCTCGTTCTCGCGCAGGCCTCGGAGGGCAAGGGCGAGGAGGCGAAGGCGGGCCTCGACGCCCTCGCCAAGTCTCACCCGAAGGACCCGCTGGTGGGCTACGTGCACGCGCGGTTTCTTGCGGACACCAAGGACCTGGACGGGGCACGCAAGGTGCTGGAGAAGCTCGTGACGAGCGGGCACGACGGCTACGTGGTGCGGATTCAGCTGGCGGACCTGGCGGAGGCGAAGAAGGACACGAAGGCGGCGAGAGCGCACCTGGAGGTGGCGCGGCGCTTCGACCCGACGCAGGTCGAGGCGTTGCAGGCCCTGCACGACCTCGCGAAGAAGGAAGACCGCAAGGGGGACATGATTGCGGCGCTACGCGAGCTATCCGTTCTCGATCAGCACGAGCCGCGGGCCGCGGTTCGGCTTCTCGTGGCGCTGGCGGAAGCGGATCTCTGGGAGGAGGCGCGCCGGGTCGGGCCTCGCGCGATCCACGTGGACCTGCACGATGCCACGGTCCACCGGCTGTATGCCGAAGCGCTGGCGCGGGGCAAGCAGCACGACAAGGCGCTGTTCGAGCTCGAGTCGGCGGTGCTGTGCGAGCCCGAGGACAAGGAGGCGGCCAAGGTGTTTCTGCTTGCGGCCCAGGTCTATCGGGACATGGGGCGAGCCGACGATGCGCGGAAGGCCGCGCGCAAGGTGCTCGAGATCGAACCCGACAACGCCGAAGCGAAGGAGTTGGCGAAGTAAGGGCCCGCAGATGGCTTTGGTTGCTTGTGCGGATGTCCGCAACCAGCGGTATGAGCCCGAGCCCGATCCCAGAAAACCACAGAGGACGCAGAGAGCACAGAAGGGGCTGGGGCGGAGCTTGGCAGCGCGCGTGAAGCACGGTCGTGACAACTCCGCGGCCGTAGCGACTCGGCACTGCCGAGTCCAGCGTTGCGCGCGGCACCGCCGCGCCTAAGGTCGATCCCGATCCCCGATCGTTACAGCCCGAGCCCGAGCCCGAGCCCGAGCCCCAAGACCACTGAGGTTGCAGAGGTCTGACTCAACCTGAGTGGGACCAGCTTGCGGGAGCGGTGTACCAAGGGGGACGGAAACAAGTGGGCGACGCCGCTTCAGCGCCGCCCCGCATCATCACGAACCGCCTGAGCCCGCGGCGCCGCCGTCCCACGGGCTGCCGGCCGAGCCGCCGACACCGGCGTCGTCCCACTCCCCTCCGGAGCCGCCGACGCCACCGTCCCACTCGCTGCCGCCCGTGCCGCCCGTGCCACCGCCCGTGCCGCCCATCCCGCCGTACCCCTCGTTGGGATAGCAGTGCGGAGGCACCACGGTCGGGTCGGACAGGTGCACCACCGCGAGCGGCTGGGCAGGCGCGGCCACCTTGGCCGCCACGAACCCGTCCCGCGCCACGCCGAAGATCATGTCGTCCATGAAGATGCCGCGCTGCAACGAGGACCCCGTCTCGAAACCGTACGGGTAGCAAGCGTAGTGCTCTGGATCGCGCTCCGCGTCGCTGAGCAACGGGTCTCCCGACAGGGCCCCGACCGGCGTGATCCCTTCCTGCGCGTCCACCCGGAACAGCTCCATCGAGCTACTCACACGGTAGTTCCAGGTCATCTCGTCGTAGGTCTCCATCATGTACGGGATGGCGAGCAGCTTGCGGTCGTCGAAGAACGTGAAGGCCTTGTGATCGTACTCTGCCGTCGAGTTGCCATAGCTCGCGAACACATGCTTGTGCGCCAGTTGCGGGTGGGTCTTGTCGGTCACGTCGAAGACCTGCAGCGCGAGGTTCTGGGACCACCCGGTGGACGGGTCCGCGTCGCGGCCCACGGTGAGCAAGTGGTTGGCCCCGAGCGGGTGCATGTACTCGCTGAAACCCGGGATGTGCAGCGCACCGAGGATCTTCGGCGCGCGCGGGTCGGCAACGTCGATCGCGAACAGCGGGTCCGTCTGGCGGAACGTGACCACGTACGCCGTGTCCCCCACGAAGCGCACGGCATACACCTCCTCGTTGTGTCCGAAGCCACCGGCGTCCCCAGCGACCTTCAACTCCCCGTCGACAACCTCCAACGTGAACAGGTGGTTCGCCGTCTCTTGCGCGCTCCACGCCTCTCCCGTGGTGGTCACGATGCGAACGAACCCGCCCTTCTCGTCGATCGCGAACTGGCCGTGAATGCGCCCTTCCACCACGCCGGACGCCTCGTAGGCCGGAACCGCGAGCCCTTCCACGTCGAACCGATGGACGTACGTGGACCAGGTCGGGGCGTTCCAGTCGCCGTCGAAGGTGCTCGTGGCCAGCACCATCGTGCTGGCGTTCTGGTACATCGTCTCGGCCACGCCGATGATGGCGGTTCCGGTGGAAGCGGCCGACAGATCGCCGAGGTCGAGGGGTGCCACGTGGGTGATGCCGAGCTGGCTCGTTCCGGGCTTCGGGATGTAGAAGCTCTCGCACGCGACCGAGGTCGCGACCACCTGGCCTCCGGGCTTGGTGAACACGCGCGGCAGCCAGTCCTGATAGGTGATGGACTCGATGGCGAGCTCGTTCTCCTGGACCAGCACCTCGCCGAGCGCCTCCCGCACCATGGTGTCGAGCTCGTCGCTGGGGATGTCAGCCAGCTCCTTACCTTCCTTCAACAGACGGCTGATGACGAGCATCTCCGCCTTCTGGCGGTCCGCCGCGGTCGGCGTGGTGCGAAGCTCGGGCATGTTGCCCGCCACGCTCAACACCGTGCGCACGTGCAGATCGCTCCGCCGCGAAGAGACGTAGCTCCCGTCGAAGTACAGCTCGTGCAGGACGGAGGGGGACGCGCCTGCGACGGACACCACCGTGATTTTCGTCAGCTGGACGGAGGGGGGGGGCTGGTAGGGTTCGTCCCACCCAGATCCCCCGGATCCGCCTACGCCCCAGGGGTCGGTGGGCGCGGGTTCCGAGGGCAGCTCGATGCCTGCCTGGTTGTAGATGTCGGTGCCGTCGACGAGCGAGTACACGACGAGCTTCTGGTCGGGGGCGCCGGCCTCGCCTACGAGGAACATCTCGAGAGGCTGGCCTTCGATTTCAACGGAAGACTGCAGCGCTGCTTCGGCGACGGGCCATGCCTTGGCGGTGTGCAGCATGCGGTCGCGGAGTTGGAAGATGCGGGCGCCGTCGGTCTTGACGAAGTCGGCTTCATCGACGTTGGCGACCTGGGTGTTGGTGCCGGTGAAGTCGCCGGGGCCGCCAGCGGTGCCAGTCTGGCCTCCCCCGAAGCCTCCGGCCGACCCGCCCCCGGAGCCGCCCGCGGTCGCCCCGCCGGAGCCGCCCGCGGCCGCCCCGCCGGACCCGGCGAAGCCGCCGGAACCACCTACGCTGGGTGCACCGGCATCCGCGGACGGCCCGCCTGCCGTGCCCCAATCCTCGGAGTCGTCCACGCCGTTCTGTTCCATCATCAGCTTGAGGCGCGCGCGAGCGTCGGCTTTGAGCGCTTCCTCGAGGTCCTCGCAGCTCGCGGCGCGGCGCATGAGCTGGGACGTGGATGTCGAGGGGTCGTCGTCTTTTTTCTCCGAGACGACGGTGGCGGAGCAGGCGGTCCACCCGGTGGCGAGAGCGACGCAAGCGACGAGACCAAGATTCCGATGAAGATTTCTCATACGAATTTCCTCCGCGCCGAGGCTGAGCACTTCGCGTGCCATGCGAAGAATTCCTGGGATTTTTAGGGGGTATTGCTGCCCGCCTCCCCCGCAAGGACACGGCAAGGGTGTCGTGTTGGCCCGCTCTGGCACAGGGTTGGGTCAACAGACACAGGTTGCGTCACAGGCGACGGTCGAGCTCGTTCTGGACGAGGGTGACGGCGTCTTCGGTGTGCACGTCGGTGGGGCCAAGGCGAAGCGGGCGGGCGTGGAGGCTGCGGAGCGTTTCTCGCTGCTCGGGCGTGAAGCCGCGATCGTCGCCGAGGACGAAGGTGGCGCCCGAGGGCCCGAAGGTCGCGGAGCGCACGTCCTCGCCTTCGCGGTCGAGGAAGAACAGGTCAGGGAGCACGCCCCAGGACAGCAGACCCTCGAGGTCGAGGGGACGGGCCTCGAAGCCCGGGGCGAGGTGCTCCGGGCCGGTGCCTGGGTGTCGCGCCGAAAGGGCACCCTGGAGCAAGATGGCGTTGCGACGCTCGTCCGGGCGCAGGAACCGGATGGTACTTCCGTTCAAGCGCAGCGCCAGGGGCGCGTCCTCGCCGGCGAGCATCAGCAGGTCGAGCAGCGTGTCCCGCCGCACGCCGTCGGACACGAGCAGGGCGGCGCGCATGCAGCGGACGAAGACGTCCATCCGTCCGCCCGAGTCTCCCAGCGCGTGGAGGTGGAACATCGCGGTGGCCTTGGTGCGCGTGCCGACTACGACAAAGCGTCGCTGGAAGGTGGGCGTATCGTGGACGATGGGGACGACGGTGTCCGTCATGAGCTAAACAGAATCACATTGATCCGTGCGGAAAACTAGGAACTAGGAAGAGGAACACGGAATGCGAATGCGAACGCCAGCGTGTCGCGGAGGGTGGTCACGACGCCTGCGGTTTGGAGCCCATTCATTCTACCTTCCGTGTTCGCATTCCTGTTCCTAGTTCCTAGTTTCGATGACCTCGGTTTCGCCACGGCTCAACGTGATTCAGTCTAGGTCAGATACCGTACTTCTGGCGCTTGCGGTACAGCGTGGTGCGGTGCATGCCGAGCATCGTGGCGGCATCGCCGTGGCGGTACTGGGTGGACAGGAGTGCGGCGCGGATGCGTGCGCGCTCGTCGCCGATCAAGGCATCGGTGGCGGGGGGAGGGGCTTGGGGTTCGGGCTCGGTCGTGGGGGCGGTGTCAGGCGCGAAGGTGTCCGTGCCGAGGCGGATCTCGCGGGGGAGGTCCTGGGGTCTGGCGACGCTCTCGCGGGTGACCACGGCCACGTACTCCATGGCGTTGGCGAGCTCGCGGACGTTCCCCGGCCAGGGGTGGTCGAGAAGGCAGCGCATGGCGTCGGCCCCGAGGCGCACGATGGGCTTGCCCTCGCGCCGGGCGATGCGTTCGAGGAAGAAGTTGGCGAGCAGTTCGACGTCTTCCATGCGCTCGCGCAGCGGTGGAAGGCGGATCGGGACGACGCGGAGTCGATAGAAGAGGTCTTCGCGAAAGCGACCGTCGCGGACCATTTGCATGAGATTTCGGTTGGTGGCAGCGATGACGCGGACGTCGACTTGCAGGGAGGTGGTTCCGCCGACGCGCTCGAAGGTACGTTCTTCGAGGACGCGGAGGAGCTTGCCCTGGAGCTCGAGGGGGAGCTCGCCGACCTCGTCGAGGAAGATGGTGCCGGTATGGGCGACCTCGAAGCGGCCGCGTTTCTGGGCGATGGCGCCGGTGAAGGCGCCTCGCTCGTGTCCGAAGAACTCGCTTTCCAGGATCTCGGCGGCGATGGCGGCGCAGTTGACGGCGTGGAAGGGGCCTGAGGCGCGGGAGCTGCGTTTGTGGATCTCGCGCGCTACGAGCTCCTTGCCCGTGCCGCTGTCACCATGCAGGAGAATGGTGGTGGTGGTCGGAGCGACTTGATCGACGAGGTCGAAGACCTCCTGCATGCGCGGGCTGCGCGAGACCAGCGTGCCGTAGGCGAAAGCTTGCGAACGCATCCGTTCTCGCTGCTGACGTTCCTCGGCCCGCAGGTCCCGCACCAAGACCATCGCGCTGCGTGGTTCTCCCGGAAGGACCAAGGGAGACACGGTCACCGCCACCGGGACGAGCGCGGCGCCCGTCGGAGACACGTCGACCCTCGATCGGCTCACTTCGGCGCCGGCACGCACGACATGTCCCACGAGGTCCGCTACCTCGGTGCCCACGACGTCCTGCGCTGGGTGGCCGAGCACGTCCTGCTCCCGGATCCCGAGCGCCTGCTCGGCAGAGGTGGAGACGAACCGGATGGTGCCATCGTGGGTGACGCCGATGATCCCTTCCGTCACGGAGTCGAGCATGCCTCGAACCAGCGCTTTCTGGCTCTCCGCAAGCATGCGGGCCTCCGTGGATGCGCGCTCCCGCTCGTTCCACGCCGTCACGTCGCGCAGGACCTCAATGCCGAACAGGGGCTTGCCGTCGGCATCCCGGACCACGGTCGCGTTCTTGATCGTCTCGACCGGGTGACCCTCTCGCGTGCGAAGCACGAGTGGAACGTCTTTGACGTCGCTGAACTCGAAGACACCGCAACGGTGCTCACAGACATTGCAGTGGATGGCTCGGAGGCAATGGGACCCGATCACCTCGTCGCGGGAGTAGCCCGTGAGCAGCTCAGCGGCGCGATTCCAGTACAAGATGGTGCGGTCCGGTCCCACGAGGAACACGGCATCGGACAACAATTCCACCACGGTCTCCCAGAAGGGTTCGGCGTTGGCGAGCCGAGCGGACGACGGGGCAGGGGACGTTGCGAGGGCGGTGGTTGGCGCGGTGGGGTCCGTCGCGGACTGGGGGAGAACAGGGAGAGGGTTTCGGGACATGACAGGCAGCTCCGACGATGTTGCAGAACCGCGACGTAGCGGGGTGCAAATGTAGCCGTATGCATCATTCATCGCAACACCAAGATGCGATTTGCATCGTTTCGTGCATCCAATGGGCGCAACAAGCGCCTTTTTTGCCCGGTTTCAAGAATGGTACCGCTCTTGCTGAACCGGGGGCATGGGTTCCCCCCTCTCCTTCTCCCGACGCCGCTGGCTGAGCATGGGCGCCGGCACCCTCGCCGCTGCAGCCGCCGCGCGCTTCGCTCCCGGCTTGGCCCGCCCGTCCCTGGCTTCGGGAGGCCCCATCCAGGACCCCGGCACCAGCGGGCACGTGATTGCCTCCGTGTGTGAGGTCTGCTTCTGGAAGTGCGGGATCCGCGCCCACGTCCAGGGCGACCGCATCACCAAGGTCGAGGGCAACCCCGCCCACCCCCTCTCCGGCGGCAAGCTCTGCCCCCGCGGCACCGGCGGCCCGGGCATCGCCCACGACCCCGACCGCCTCGTCAAGCCCCTCATGCGCGTGGGCGACCGCGGCTCCGAGCAGTTCCGCCCCGTCTCCTGGGACGAAGCCCTCGACCACATCGCCCAAAAACTCACCGCCATCCGGCGCGAACACGGCCCCGAAGCCGTCGCCATGTTCAACCACGGCTTCGGCGCCTCCTGGTTCAAGCACCTGTTCGCCGCCTACGGCACCCCCAACATCGCCGCCCCCTCCTTCGCCCAGTGCCGAGGTCCGCGTGACGTCGGCTACGACTTGACCTTCGGCGCCGAACCCGGCTCTCCCGAAGTGCTCGACCTGCGCAATACACGTTGCCTCGTCCTCATCGGCTCGCACCTCGGTGAGAACATGCACAACACCCAGGTGCAGGACTTCGCAGAGATGATCGCCAAGGGCGGGGACCTCATCGTCGTCGACCCCCGCTTCTCCGTGGCCGCCTCCAAGGCCCGCACCTGGCTGCCCATTCGCCCAGGCACCGATACCGCCCTCCTGCTCGCCTGGATGCACGTCATCCTCGCCGAAAAACGCTACGATCGCGACTTCGTCGAGAACCACACCTTCGGGCTCGACCAGCTCGTCGCTCACGTCGCTCCCTTCACCCCCGAGTGGGCAGCCGCCGAGACCGGTCTCGACCCCGAGGACATCCGAGACACCGCTCGCCGCCTCGCAGCAGCCCGTCCTGCCGCCCTCGTCCACCCCGGTCGCCACGTGACCTGGTACGGTTCGGACGACACCACCCGCGCGCGCGCCGGCGCCATCCTCAACGCGCTTCTCGGTAGCTGGGGTCATCGTGGCGGCTTCTTCTTGCCCAACGGGCCCAAGCTCGCCCCCTACCCATCCCCGGCCTATCCCGAGGCCAAGTCCCCTGCGGACCGCCTCCCGGGCGAAGCACCCTTCGCCCTCGAGCCCCTCTCCCAGGGGCTGCGCCGGGCCACCCTCGACGGCAAGCCCTACCCCATCAAGTCCTGGTTCGTGTACGGCACCAACCTCATCCAGTCCCTCCCCCAGCGCGAAGAAACCCTCAAGGCAATCCAGGCGCTCGACCTGCTCGTTGTGGTGGACGTGCTGCCGGTCGAGATCGCGGGGTACGCCGACGTCATCCTCCCTGAGGCCTCGTACCTCGAGAGGTACGACGACCTCATCCCGCTCAAGTGGCATCGGAGCGCCGTGGCGTTGCGGCAACCTGTGGTGCCTCCGCCCGGCGAGGCCAAGCCCGGCTGGTGGATCGCCCGGGAGCTCGCCCACCGCATGGACCTCGGTGCCTACTTCCCCTGGAAGGACGTGAAGGAGTACCTGAGGGCGCGTTGCGACGCCTCGAAGATCGACTTCGCCACGCTCGAGAGCGAGGGCGTCATCGTGGGCCCATCCCAGCCCACGACGGTCGAGGACGGGATGTCGCTCGTGTTTGCCACGCCCACGCAGAAGGCGGAGCTGTACTCCGAGCGCCTACGGGAGGCTGGCTTCGACCCGATGCCGGTGTACAAACGTCCGGCCGGGCCGCCGCCGGGCTACTTCCGTTTGCTCTACGGCCGGATCCCCGCCCAAACCTTCGGTCGCACCGCGAACAATCGCCAACTCGGCGAGCTGTCCCGTGGCGATCAGCTCTGGATCCACGAAAAGGTCGCCCACGACCTGGGCTTCACCGACGGCGAAACCGTCGTGATGGTCAACCAGGACGGGGTGACCTCCGAGCCCATCAAGGTGAAGGCGACGGAGCGCATTCGTTCCGACTGTGTGTACATGGCTCACGGTTGGGGGCACACCGCCCGCGGGTTGCGGTACGCCTGCGGCCGCGGCGCGGACGACTCCAAGCTGATGACGAGGGTCGCGGTCGACCCGGTCATGGGCGGAACAGGCATGCGCGTGAACTTCGTCACGCTTCGGAAGGAGGCCTGACCGATGCGACGGGTCATGGTCGTGGACACGACGCGCTGCGTGGGTTGCGAGGCCTGTGTGGTTGCGTGCAAGAACGAGAACCGGGTCCCGACGGGTTCGTACCGGGACTGGGTGGTGCAGGAGACGCGAGGCCGCTTTCCGGACCTGCAGCTCGAAATTCGGTCGGAGCGGTGCAACCACTGCTCGACCGCCCACTGCGTGTCGAACTGCCCGACCGGGTCGAGCCACTACCGCGACGACGGGACGGTGCAGATCGACCGCAGCAAGTGCACGGGATGCAAAGCGTGCATCGCCTCGTGCCCGTACGGGGCGCGGTTCGTCCACCCCGACGGGTTCGTGGACAAGTGCTCGCTGTGCGCGCACCGCCTCGACCGGGGGGAGACCACGGCGTGCGAGCAGGTTTGTCCCACCGGTGCGATCGCGGTCGGCGACGCCGACGACCCGACGTCCGAAGTGGCCCGAAGGCTGCGCCGGGGTTCGGTCCGGGTGGTTCACCCCGAGGCGGCGACGTCTCCGAATGTCTACTACGTCCGCTGAGGCGGGATCGGGAGAACGACGATGCATCCGCACGTTGAGATGGAGTCCACGAGGTCGGCGGTCCTGGAGGCGGGGTTACGCTTCTGGGGATGGGAGATCCCGGTCTACCTGTTTCTGGGTGGGTTGGTGGCTGGCTTGATGCTCACGGTATGTGCCGTGATCATCCTTCGCGGGCGGGAAGGGGTGACGCAAGCGATGAGGCTCGGGCTGCTGGGCGCGCCGGTCCTGCTGTCTCTGGGCATGGGGGCCCTGTTTCTCGATCTGGCGCTGAAGCTGAACGTGTTTCGCTTCTACCTTACCCTGCGGCCCTACGCGCCGATGTCCCTGGGGTCCTGGGTGTTGATGCTGGTGTACCCGGTGCAAGCGTTGCTCGTGATCGCACTTCCCTGGGCTCCCTTGGAGCGCGTGATGGGCCGGTTCCCCTGGCTGGCGAAGCTGCGGGCGTTCGCCCAAGGGCAGGTGGACCGGCTGGCCTGGGCAGGCCTGCTCGCGGGGTTCGCCCTGGGCATCTACACCGGGGTGCTGCTGTCCACGACCGTGGCCGCCCCTTTGTGGTCCAGTGGGGTCCTGGGCTTCCTGTTCCTCGCGTCCGGGTTGTCCACTGGGGTTGCCGCCTTGATGCTCGTCGAGAAGGATCACGCCTCGCAGACACTCCTCGCGAAAGCGGACGTCGTGCTGATCGGGCTCGAATTGCTGCTGCTCGGGGGCTGGATCGTGGGCCTCGCCACGCAGGGACCGGTGTACCGAGAGGCTGTGTCCGTGCTCATCTCCGGACCCTATGCCCCCGTGTTCATCGGCTTCGTGATCTTCGGCGGTCTGCTCGTCCCCGGGGCGCTCGAGACGTTGAGCTTGCAGGGACGAGCCAAACACTCCCGCACGGTCCCCTCGCTGGTGCTGATGGGAGGTCTGCTGCTGCGCTTCGTGGTCGTGTACGCCGGCCAGGAGGTCACGTTCTACCAAGCATGAAGCTGCCCTGCGGGGCGGGAGTTCGACCATGGAAGACACAAGCAAGAGCACGAACCTCGACGGCGCGCCAAAGCCCCACTGGGATCCCTATCTTTCCGGCGTTGCCCTGGGGCTGGTCCTGCTCGCCACGTTCCTCATCTTCGGCCGAGGGCTCGGGGCGTCGGGCGCCATCACGCGCACAACGGCTTGGGTGACCTCTTGGTTCGCGCCCACGTGGGTCGCGAACAACGGACACCTCGGGGGCTACTTCGCCCCGGGCGCCCATTGGTGGGACGACTGGCTCGTCTTCGAAGTCGTCGGCGTTCTGCTCGGGGGGCTGTTCGGCGGCCTCACCAGCGGGCGCATGAAGGTGGAGGTCGAAGGGGGTCCCCGCATCAAGCCTCGGACCCGGCTCGTCCTCTCGGTCGTCGGGGGGCTCATTGTCGGCTTCGGCGCGCGCCTCGCCATGGGTTGCACCAGCGGCCAGGCCTTGACGGGGGGCGCAACCCTCGCTCTCGGCAGCTGGGCCTTCATGATGGCCGTGTTCGGCGGCGCCTACGGTCTCTCCTACTTCGTTCGGAGGTTGTGGACATGATGCCCTTGCTGCCTTCCCCCTGGATTTCCTACGCCCTCGCGGTCATCTCCGGCTTCTTCTTCGGCTTCGTCCTGGAACGAGCCGGGTTCGGCAGCTCCCGCAAGCTCGCCGCGCAGTTCTACTTCAAGGACATGACCGTCCTGAAGGTCATGTTCACCGCCATCGTCACCGCCATGCTCGGACTCACCCTGCTGATGTCCGTCGGCCTCGTGAACTTCGACAACATCTACGTCAACCCGACCTACCTGCTGCCCCAGACCCTCGGAGGGCTCATCTTCGGTGTCGGCTTCGTCGTCGGCGGCTACTGCCCCGGAACTTCCATGGTGGCTGCCGTCACCGGCAAGCTCGACGCGGTCGGCTTCCTGCTCGGCACGGCCGGCGGCGTCCTCGTCTACAGCGCGGTGTTCCCGCTGATCGAAGGCTTTGCGACCCAAGGGGGTGAGCGGCTGCTGCTGACGGATTGGCTCGGGCTGCCCCATGGCGTGGTCGCCGTGCTCGTCACCCTGATGGCCCTCGGCATGTTCGCCGGGGGCGAATACCTGGAGCGCCGGCTCGGTCGAAAGGCCAGCCCCGCCGTGCCGCCTGCCCAACCGGCCGAGCGGACCGAAGTCCTCGGAGGAGCATCGTCATGAAGCGCAGCCACGTTCGGAGGTACCTGGTGGGAGGCGCCCTCGTCATTGCCCTCGCCGGGGCAGCCCTCGGTGCCCGCGTCCCCGATGCGCTAGGACCCGCGCCCGTCTCCAGCGTCGCGCCTTCGCAGCTCGCTCCCTACGAACTCGCCGCACTGCTCTCCCAGTTGCCGCCCGACGTGGTGGTGATTCGTCTGGACGACGCCGTCCCTCCCATGCACGGGTCGGTTCCTTCCAGCGCCTTGGGTGCGGACGATGAAGCCCTGGTCCGGTCTGCCCCGAAGGCGCGGCGCATCGTGCTTGCGGGAGGGGATGCGGTCCGGGTGGACCGGCTCGCTCGGCAGCTTTCGGCCGCGGGACGCCACGTACAAGTGCTGGAGGGCGGCGTTGCGGCCTGGACGCAGGCCATGAAGCAGGACCCGGCGGCGCCTTCGCCGGGCGCGGCCCCAGAAACGTGGTCCACGTACCGTCGCGAAGTGGCGCTTCGACGTTACTTCGGGGACGAGGCTTCCGCGCCGCCCCCGGTGATCGAAGCTCCGGCGCCGGTGATGGTGGCTGCGCCCCCCGCTCGCAAGCGGGAAGGATGCTGAGTCGTCTTCCCCTTTCCGACGGCACCCCGCCGTGATTCCATCTCCGCCATGTCCTTGTCCCGACGCGCTGTGCTCGCCGAGGCCTCCCGGGCGGCGGCCGTGGCTGGAACCGCGGCCGTGGGGCTTCTAGGCGCCCATGCGGCGCGTCCCAGGCCACCCTCGATCGATCTCGCCGGCGTCGATCCGGCCATCACGGTCCCCACGGCGACGCAGGACCTGTTGATCGTTCCGGAGCCGGGCCGGGTGGTCGTGTTTGCGCGTCGCTGCCCGCACCTTGGGTGTCGTCTGAACGTGGAGGACGGCGCGGGGTTCGTCTGTCCATGCCACGGGAGCCGCTTCGACCTGAAGGGCGAGCGCCTCGAAGGTCCTGCTGTCCGGAACCTGTCTACGGTCGCCACCGTTCCGCGGTAGGCTGGGGCGCGTTCATGGACGAGCGGGATGGCAGACTGGCTTCGGGGTCGAAGGCTGGCCGCGGCTGGACGCAGCGGTTCGGTCTCCCAACCCTGGGCGCGTTGACGCTCGGGGCGCTTGCCGTCTGCGTGGTCTCGGGCGTGGTGGTGGCGACGGGGTACGACGCGGCTCGGCCTGTCGACTCCGTCCTCGCCTTCGAGCTAGGCCGCCCCTATGGCTGGTTCTTTCGCGCGCTGCATGCCCACTCGGCGCAGCTTGGACTCTTGGGTCTGATCGCGCACACGCTCGAGTACCTCGCCCGAGGGGGCGAGCGGCAAGTGCCGCCGGGTCACTGGGTTGTGGTGATGGTGTCCCTGCCGGTGACGCTGTACCTGATGCTTGGCGGGCGAGCCCTCGTCGGGGATGCTGAAGGGCTCGGCGTAGCCGCCGTCATGCGTGGATTGCTCGAGCAACTGCCCGTCTTCGGCGCGGCGGCCGCGGACGTGTTGGTGGGCGCGAACGTCGGCGGCAACATGACGCTCCTGCTCACGCACCACGTATCGTCGGCCACGCTCCTGCTGCTGGTCCTCACCGTGGCGCACCTCAAGCGCGTGGTCCCGGATGCGGCGGCGACGGCGGTAGCGTTGGGCCTTTCGGGAGCCGTGGCGTTGGCGGTGCGACCGGCGGTCGTCCTATCCGACGCCCCCGTGGCGCTCGAGGGACCCTGGTACATGGCGGGCCTCCGGCTGATGTTGCAGCACCTGCCGGCGTGGTTCGCGGGGCTGGCCCTGCCGTTGTCTTTCTACCTGCTGTTCAGCTCGCTTCCGTGGCTGCCTGAGGCGCGCGTGCGCGCGGTGCGTTTCGTGATCTTCGCCATCAGCGTCGCGTATGGGCTTCTGATTGCGATGGCGGAGCTGACATGACGCGGCTTGTGCCCGTCGATTGGGTGAGGTTGGTGTTGCCGCCGTTGGCGGCAGTGGCGGTGGCGGCTGGGATGGTCTGGCGGGGTCCCCATCTCCACGGAACAGCTACCCTGCCGACGGTGGTGATTGACGGAAAGGAGCACGCCGAGACGTGCTTGCTGTGTCACGGGGACGTCCAGGGGCTTGGAACAGCGCACGATCCCACCGCGATCGGCTGTAGCCCTTGCCATCTTGGGAATCCCGCGGGCCTCGAGGAGAACGAAGCGCACGAGGGTATGCAGGTGGTGGCGGGCAACCTCACGATTGCTGCGCGAACATGCGGGAGGGCGGGGTGCCACCCCGACGAGACCGCGCGGGTCGAACGCAGCGCGATGGCCGGGGCACCGGGACTTCTCGCCGTCAATCGGTTCGCGTTCGGCGAGCGAGACACGCCGCGTGTGGAGTCGGGTGATGATCTGCGTCAGCTTCGGGGCGACGAAGCGGCCAGTCCCGCGGAATCCCACGTGCGCAAGCTGTGTGCGTCCTGTCATGTCGGTTTGCCCAAGACCGAGGTGGGCGACCACGGCTTCGCCTCCCGGGGCGGAGGCTGCACCGCATGTCACCTCGGCGCGCCGTCGCTCGAGGGCAAAGCCAAGGGCCGGCTTCACCCCGACGTCTCGGCTGCCGTTCGGCCGCAGCGGTGTGAGGGGTGTCACGCGCGCAGCGGTCGAATCTCACTGTCCTTCACCGGGCGCGTGGAGCTCGAGCCCGACGACCCGCGGGTGCAGGGAAAGCTTCCCGATGGCCGCCCCATCGGCAAGGCCCCGGCGGACGTGCATGCCCGGGCCGGCTTCACCTGCCTCGACTGTCATACGGAACGGGGATTGATGGGTGACGGCACCGTCGTGGGCCATGGCTATGAGGCCGTGGACATTGCGTGCGAGGATTGTCACCAACCCGGTCCGGCGCCGGAATCGCCACCGGAAGCGACGCGCGTGGCCGGTGTGTTGAGGGCGTCGTGGGCGCGACGGGGCGGACCGCGCCTCGCGGGCGAGCCGTACCGGACGGGGCGTGGGACGCCGCTGTGGCGAACCGAGGCAGCATCGGGCCAGCAATGGTTGCACGAGACGAGCAAGGCGGTGTTCATCCCGCCGATGCAGCGCGAGCCGTACCACGAGATGCGCGGTCACGAGCGTCTCTCTTGCCAGGCTTGCCACACCACCTGGATGCCGCGGTGCACGCAGTGCCATACGCAGTACCGGGAGAATGACCTGCAGTACGACCACATCGCTGGCAAAGAGACGCCAGGATCCTGGCACGAGACGGCGGGCGGCAACGGGATCGGGCCGGCGCTCTTGGCGGTCGGGCCGAAAGGAAAGATCGTTCCCTTCACCGAAGGGATGACCTTGACCGTGGAGGGTGTGGCGAACCCGGTCGACCGAGTGCTTTGGGCCCCCCTCGATCCGCACACCACGGGAGCCTCCCGGACCTGTGCGGAGTGCCATCCCGACCGTGACCCGTCTGCGGTGTATCCCTCGGAGGGACAGACCACGAGAGAGGGGGCGCGGCTTCTCTCGAGCTCGGAAGTGGAGACCGTTCGGCAGGTGGGTCGGTGCGTTGCCTGCCACGATGGCTACGACGACCCGGTGTACGCGGACTTCGAGGTGAGCGTGGGGAGGCTACGTGGGAGGGGCGAGGCGCGAGCAGCGGATCGGGTTCGGTGGTGCGCAAGCCCGGTGGACTGAGAGCACCTACACCCGAATGGAGAAAAGCGCGGGGCCCGTCAGCAGCAGGTACACAAGCTCTGCTTGGCGAGTCACCCCGGTCTTGGCGAACACGCGCTTGAGATGGGTCTTTGCGGTGTTGACGGACACCCCGAGTTGGTCTGCCGCTTCCTCGACCGGGCACCCCTGCATCATCACGGACGCAAGGGAGGCCTCCGCGGGAGTGAGTCCGTGCACGCGCTGCAAGAGCGACTCAGGTGCGGAGCAGGGCCGGGTCGGGTCGTGCACCAGCAGCGCCGCGACCGCAGAAGACGAGTGCCCCTGCCGCAGGGGGCTGAGCACCAGGTGCAGGGGCTCGTCGACCGACTTCCGTCCTGCCGTCCAAGCTCCCCCCGCCTGCGACGGATGCTGGGCGAGCGCCTGCAGAAGGGCGCGGATCTGCTCGTTGGTCAACCGGTCCTCGGTATGAAGGCTCCCATCCGGGCCCAGGGTCAAACCCTCCCTGCGATCGAGAAGCTTGCGAACCGGAGCGTTGGCGATTCGCGGCCGGGCTTCTCGGTCGAGCAAGGCGACGCCGACGGGAACGTGATCGAGCAGCTGAACGAGGCTGGCGACGTCGTCCTGGAGTTGGTCGTGGATGTGCTGTTGGGTTCGCCGGGTGAGGTGTCTCTGGGCTGCGGCACGCACGGCGACATGGATGGCTTCGAGGTCCGCGAGATGCTTCACGAGATAGTCGCCCACGCCGACACGCATCGCTGCCACCGCATCATCCATCGAACCGAAGCCGGTCATCATGATGACCTCCGTCGACGGCGAGTGGGACCGGACCCAGCTCGCGAAGCCGAGCCCGTCCATGCCCGGCATGCGAACGTCCGTCACCACCACCGCGTACTCCTGCACCTGCATGGCGGCTTGGCCTGCTGCCGCGCAGCCCGCGACGTCCGTCTCGTAGCCTAGCTCTCGGAGCTCTCGCGAGAGCAGCGAACAGACATCCGCATCGTCGTCTACGACCAGCACGTGAGGGGCGGGAAGCTCGTTTGCCATGGCGGTGCACGAGGGTGCCTCAGCAGGGGTGTGCCGCGCGTCACCCGAACGGGTGACGAGCCAGGACAAGGACCCTTCCCTGGCCGTCGTCATCGCGAGGACCTCGGCAGGACGAGCTCGAAGCGTGCGCCCCGGTCGGGAAGGGGGACGTATCGAAGGTCGCCGCCCTGGGAGTATGCCATTCGTCGCGAGATGGACAGGCCGATGCCCAGTCCTCCCGTGCTCGCCTTTCCCGTGACGAACGGCTCGAACAATCCCGGCGCCACGTCCTCGCGGACGCCTCGGCCCGTGTCCTGGACGGACAAGATCACCTCGTCTCCGGTGGACGCGGCGCGAATCTCGATCGCACGTGGCGCCGACGCGGGGAGCGCATCGAGCTCCTCACACGCGTTGGACAGCAAGTTGAGGAGGACTTGTTGCACGCCGACCCGGTCTCCGTCGACGAGGTAGTCCGTGTTCTCGCCCGGCTCCCAGACGACGTGGATGCCGTGGTCTGCGAGCTGCCTGCGCACGAGCAGCAAGGCATCCTCCACGGCATCGCTGGCCCGGAAGACGGCATGCTCGGAAGGCTGTTGCCGTGCGACGCGTCGCACGTTGTCCACGATCTTGGCGACGCGGTTGACGGCGTGCAGGATGGGATCGACCTCGTCTGTCGGCAGGGTGGCCTTGACGAGGACGCGCCGCAGGCGTTCGGCGTGACCGCGGATGAGCAGGACGGGTTGGCCGAGCTCGTGGGCGATGCTGGCGCCGAGCTGTCCGATCGCGGCGAGCTTGCCGGCGTGCACGAGCTGGGCCTCGGTGTTGCGCAGGGTGGCATGGGCTTCGCGCAGCTGTCCGTAGGCGGCTTCGAGATGCGAGAAGCGGGTGGCGTTCTCGATCGCCGCGCCGGTGGCCGACGACAGGAACTCGGCGATGCGCACCTCGTCGGGGCCGAAGATGGTGCCCGCGCTGCGGTGCACGGCGCACAACACGTAGGCGCAGTGACCGTCGAGGTGGATGGGTACGGCGAGGGCTGAGCGAATGCCGTCGAGGATGAGGCTCTCACTGAGGTCCGCCGCGGGGTCGCAGGCGGCATCGAGGGCAAGGCGAACCGTGCCGCTCGCGACTGCGTCTTCGACGAGCTTACGACCCACCCCCGCGCTTCCCCGGATCGGAGTCCAATCTCCCCGGGGCGATGGCGCGAGCACAGTGACGTCACTTCGGAGAAGGCCCGAGGCGGCGACCGCACAGGCGTCGAGGGCCTGGTCGATGGACAGGGAGGTGGTGATGCTCCGTCCTTCGTGAAGGAGGCGGTCGAAGCGATCTGCGAGGGAATGGGTGAGGGGCTTGGTGCCGGTCGACGCCGCTTGGGTTTGCGATTGATAGGGCTCCCCCAAGGCCATGGTGGCGCCACACGCCTCGAGCAGGTTGCGTGCGAGGTGTTGGTCCTGCAGGGAGTCGGGCCAGCCCACCGTTCGTCCCACGCGGGAGCGTGCGAGCAGGGCTTGGGCGAAGTCGTAGCGTGCGTGGAAGGCCTCGGCAGACCGAACAGCGCGGTCGAGAAGACGCCGGGAGACTGCTGTGGCGCCGTGCATGGCCGCGAGCAATCCCGCTTCCGTCAACGCATGGGGCCGGTGATTGGGAAAGCGGGAGGCGATGAGGAGGGCGTCGCGCAGGGCCGACCGCGCAACACGCAGCCATCGTCGCCGCTGGGCCGGGTCGTGCTCGGCTGCGAGGCGTGCCGCCGTCGCAAGCCACGGGGCGGGCGGGTAGACGTATTCGAGACGAAACCCGCTCGCCAGGATGCGCTCCCAGAGGGCTTCCAGGATCGGTGCGGCCTCGTCGGGTCGTCCGAGCGAGAGCCGATGGATGGCTTCGGCCTGGTCCAGTGCCGACGCCTGCATGACGTCTTCCCCGGCGTGTTTTCTGAGGAAAGCGATACGGGCCGGGTCGATCTTCCCTCCCGTTGCTTTGGCGAGGACCTCCGTGGCGAAGCAAGCGTACTTGGGCAAACCTTCGTCCAGGCATGCCGATTCGAGCGCGAGCGACAGGGAGGCTGCGAGCTTCAGGTTCCCCAGACGCAGGTGAGCGTACGCCCGGTGGGCGCGCGCATCCATGGTCTGCCAAAGGTCAGCGGAGCGGTCGAGGTGCGGGATGGCCTCTTCGAGGGCCTCGATGGCCCGAGCATGGCGCCCGGCCACGAAGCTCGCGATGCCCTCGTGGTGCAGGGCGCTCGCTCGTCCCACAGGGTCATCGAGAGCAGAGAAACCCCGACCGCTCGCCTGTGCGTAGGCCGCCCCTGCGTCGAACAGCGAGGCCATGCTGAGGACCACCGCCATGTTCGCCTGCGCCATGCCGAGCTGCGGCGACAATCCCAACGGCTGAAGCTCGTTGAGCCTTCGGACGACCATCCACGTTCCCAGTGCAGTTCCCCGGTCCAGCCATGCGAGATAGGTGAGCCCTTCGAGGCAGTCGGCGGCGATGCGCGTGCCTTCCGGGAGCGTCGCGGGCGCAAGGTTCTCGGGCCGTCGCCGTTGCCACAGGTGTCTTCCCACTTCCCAGGTGAGCTGCACCGCCGTCCGGACCTTTCCCCGCGGGACTCTATGTCCGAGAAGGGATAGCCCCTCCAGAAACGTCCGCTCCGCTCGCTCCGCGTTTCCGCTCCAGTACTCGACGCGCCCGACGAACCCGAGGATGCGGGTGCGGTCCAGGTCTCCCTGGGTCAGGGAGAGTGCCTGACGAAGGCACTGCACGGCTTCCTGCGCCCTCTCGCGCGCACTGAGCACGACCCCGAGCTCCTCGAGCACATGGCTTCGATTCGCGGCAGGGTCGTGTTCCATGCCGCGCAACGCGATGCGAAGCATGCTCTCGGCTTGCTCGAACGCGAACATGCCGTGCGCCCGGTGAGCCGCTTCGAGCGCCAGGTCCACCGCCTGCGCTGCCATCCCCGCCTGATCGTAGTGCGTCGCCGCTCGCGCTTGCTGTCCCGACACGGTCTCCAACCAACGCGCTGCCCGCTCGTGCATCGTGCGCAGCTGCTCCGTCGACGCCCGCGCCAGCACCGCCTCCCGGACCCTGTCGTGCACGAACCCCCACACGGCACGCGCACGGTCTTGCCAGACCAACGCGCGTCGAAGACAGTTCTCCAATCCCTGACGCACGACGTCGTTGTCGAGGGCAGACACCACCTGGATCTGCTCGACCGTGAACTCGCGGCCGAGCACTGCGCCTGCTTCGAGGCATGCGCGCTCGTCCTCGGGTGTGTCGTCCAGACGAGAGAGGAGCTGAAGGCCCGTGCGCCGCGACGCTTGCAGGGCGTTGAGGCGCGAACGGTCGAACGTCCATCCCTCTCGCCCCGCCGCGACGATCCCCTGCTCGACCATCCCCTGGAGCAAGGACTCACAGAAGAACGGGTTGCCCCCCGCCGTGTCCGACAGGACGGCGAGGGCCTCCGGCGGAAGCGGTCCAGCCATCGACTCCGCGAGCGCGTGAACATCCTCGCGACCGAGCGGGGCAACCTCCACCACCGTGGCGTGCTCCAGAAGCGCGGCGGGCACGACGGTTTCGGACCGATACGCCGCCACCACCAAGGGCATCGCGTCGTCCCGGTCCACCCGTGGGGTGGCAAGGTTCTCGAGCACGTGCCGCATGACGTCGTCCGCCCACTGGCAGTCATCGAGGACCACCACCGCGCCATGAAGAGGGCTCACCAGCGCCCGGATCCACGCCGCAATCGCCACCGCGGCACGACGCTCCGGCTGGGAGTCGTCGAACCGCACGGACCCCGGGGGCATGTCGAGCACCGCCTGCAGTTGCGGGAGCAAGGCCACCAGCAAGGGACCGTGCACCGAAAGCGCGTCCTGTAGCTGTCCCGCGAGCCAGCCAACCCGCGCCGCGTCCTGTACGCACTGGTCTGCGATCTGCCGGAACGCGCGCATCGACCCGGGGGCGTCGGTCATGAAGGTCGAGCCCCGAAACACGCGTACGTGTTGGATGCTCGCCTCGCGGTAGACCTCCTCGAGCAGGCGGCTCTTGCCGCTGCCCGACTCTCCGCGCAGCACCACGAACTTTGCCGACCTGCGGTGGGCCGTGCTGACGGCTTCACGCAGCAGGCGCACCTCTCGTTCCCGGCCGATCCAGGCAGGCGCCGCGAGGACCGTGCGCCGGTCGGTCCTGCCCACGACCGTGCCCCCGGGGACCAAAGGATCGAGGAGGCAAGAGAGGTCGTGGACCACGGACGAGGCGGACTGGTAGCGGTGGTCCGGGTCGCGGGCGGTCAGGCGCAGCACGAGGTCGTCGAGGGCGCGGGGAACGTCGATCCCGAGGGCGCGAACGCTGCGGGGGCCTTGCATGCTCAGGGCTTGCAAGACCTCCGAGAGGGTGTCGCCGGGGACGAGGGGCTGGCCCGTGAGGGCCTCGAACAGCGAGGCGCCTAGGCTGTAGAGGTCGACGCGGGCGTCCACGGGCGAGTGCAGGACACCCGCTTGCTCCGGCGCCATCGTGCGCGGAGTGCCCACGCAGAGACTATCCGTTTCGGGATTCTCGTCAAAGCAGTGCGCGAGGCCAAGGTCGACGAGAATGGCGTTGCAACTAGACCCTACCGATTCCAGGACGATGTTGCCGGGCTTGACGTCGAAGTGACCGTACCCAGCAGCGTGGAGGGCCGCCAGGGCTCTAGCCACGTGGAGGAAGGCCTGGCAAGCGAGGGGGGCAGGCAACGGGCCGTTGCTCAGGATGGACGAAAGAGGCTGGCCCGGGGCGCACTGGGTGACGACGAAGGGCAAGCCGTTGTCGAGCCCGTGGGAGACGAGAGCGGGGAGGTGGGGAGACGCGACCGCTTGCAGGGCGCGGGTTTCGCGAAGGACGCAGCGGTGGCCGAAGCCAGTCTCGACGCGGGCCTGTTTGACGACGACGGCAGACGAGGCGCCGCGTGCGAGGACCACGCGGACGCCGTGCCGTTCGGACAAGGTCCTGTGGACCTCGAATCCCTGATCGGAGATTCCAGGAGGGAGAACACAGTTGTCTTGTTCGTCCCGCATTTGCATGATCGCACCCCAGTTAGTGGGGGTGAGTTTACAGTCAAACGTTGAACACGTCGAGGGGTGTGACGGGTTCGCCACTTCCTGAGAGAGCAAGGAGGGGGCCATGCGAGCGGGGGCGGCTTCCGCGGGAAAGCGGTGGGCCCGTCGCGTCCCGTTGCATGGGAGTCGCATGGGCGTCGCGTTTCGTCGCATGGGAGGCGAACACGGAAGGGCCCGTGCGAAGGATGCGCGGCACGACTCCACGTGCGGTGATTGACATGCCCCGCTGTCGAGCGTGGGTGGTTCGGACCTGCGGGAAGGTAGACTCCCTCGCAAATCCGACCGTGCCTCACCCACACGGCTGACAACCGCGCCGCGGCTGCATACACCCATAGTGAACGGACCGGAGGACGTTTCCAAGGGCGTTCAAGACAAGCCACCAATTCGTGGCTGGTTTGGCGAGCCGAATCAGGTTCAGAGCCCGATCGCGAACCAGCAGCCCGGGCGGTTTCGTGGAGCGATGGACTCACCCGTAGAAGGCAGCGGACAGGGGATTCGCTGGTGGTCGACTTCGATGCATGCGAAGTCTGCGACAACGCCCTACGTGAGGCAAGCGAACTGACGCTTAAGCAACAAGGCATCAAGAGAAACGCATGAGAAGGAAGGTAGGGCTGTCGTCAGGGGTGGCGGTACATCGTGATCGTCGACCGAGGAGACACGGGTCTCGTCATCTCGATCGCTGTTCCGAACAAAGCCTACGGTGAGCAGGCGACGGTCTTTCGTGCAGCCTTGGAAGGTACTCAGCTGTACACCGCCGTCGGCGCGACATAACCGCGCAAGTGCCGGCCTTCGACGACCACGACTGCCGGATCTGCTAGCATCTCGTCCCGGGAATGTCCCGGTCACCCTGAGCTCGCTGTAGATCCCATGCCCAAGAATGCCACTGCCGCGATCACCCTCGACCGGCGCGGTCTGACCCTCGCAGGGGAGTCCCTGCCGCTGCTCGCAGGCGCGGTCCATTACTGGCGCCACGACCCTGCCATTTGGGAGCCGGCGCTCCGGTCCGTGCGAGACCTTGGCTTCCGGCTGGTCGACGTGTACGTGCCGTGGAGCGTGCATGAGGTCGACAAGGATCGGTTCGACTTCGGGCACGACGACCCGCGCAAGGATCTGGCGGCCTTTCTCTCGGTGGTGGAGGCGCAGGGCCTATACGCCATCATCCGTCCGGGGCCGCACATCAACGCGGAGATGACCCGGTTCGGTTTGCCCGAGCGGATCGTGTGGCGGCGAGCTTGCCAGGCGCGGTCCCCGCGCGGGCACGCGGTCTTCCTTCCCGCCCCGCCCCTCGGCTTCCCCGTCCCCAGCTACGCGTCGAATACCTTCCTCAAGCAAGCCACGCGCTTCTTCCGCGTGCTCGGCGAGCTGCTCCGTCCCCTGCGGTACCCGCACGGCCCCGTGGTCTTGCTCCAGGTAGACAACGAGGGCGCCCTGTACTTCCGCGACGCCATCTACGATCAGGACTACCACCCGGACGCGCTCGCCGCGTACCGGCGGTTCCTCGCGAAGAAGTACGGCCCGAAAGCCTCCCCCAAAGCTACCTACGGCATCGGGGGCGCCTCCTTCCACGCGCTCGAGCCCCCGAAGGAAATGTCCGCCCGCTCGATGGACGACCTCGCGTGGCACCTCGACTGGGCCGAGCTGCAGGAGCACCTCGTCACCCGTTTCCTGCGTCGCGCGGGCAAGCGTCTTCGCAAGGCCGGCCTGAACGGGCTCCCCACGTCCCACAACATCGCTCTCGCCGAGCACACATCCGTGCTCGGGCAGGGGAGCGTCCAGCGGGTCGTCGACTTGGTGGGCCTCGACTACTACTACCTCGCAAGCCCCGCCTCCCGCAGGGTCATGGCGCGAAGGACGTCCGAGCTTGCCGTCCGGGGCGACGCGCACGACCGCCCGTCCTTTGCATGCGAGCTGGCCGCGGGCTTCGCGCCCTTCATGTCGCCCATGCAGCTGCACGACAACGCCTTCACGGTCATGACAGCGATGGCCTATGGCTTGCGGGGCTACAACGCGTACATGGCCGTGGACCGAGACCGGTGGGTCGGCGCCCCGATCGATCAGCACGGCCGCCCTCGCCCGTCGTCCGCCTTCTGGAAGAGCCTGAACGAGGCCGTGGCGACATCGGGGTTCACGTCGCTCCGCCGCAAGGTCCCCGTTCGCATCGTGACCCCGCGCGTGGCGATCCGGTTGCGCCGTGTGCTCAACGCCTTCGGTCCTGCGAGTGGGGCAGCCTTCGCCGTGATGGGCTTTGCCGCCAGCGCCCACTGCCTCGACAATGACTTTGGAACGGGCCAGCCACTCGCGTCGACCACGGAGCGGTTCGTCGACGCGGTGGAGGCAGCCCTCGAGGCCGAGGGGGTGGCGTTCGCGCACGTGGGGGACGACGACCCTGGGGCGTGCGTTCACGAGGCGGCGTGGGTGGTGGTGGCGACGCCTGCGGGGGCGGTGGACCCGGACTTGATGGAGGCGCTGTCGGCGTTCGCGCAATCCGGCGGGAGGGTGACGTTCGGCCCGAGCGCGCCTGCGCGGGGCCCGACGCTGCGGGCGTTGCCCGACAGGCCTGCGTTCTCGTACGACGTGCTCGAAGGACCCGCGGCGGATCGCGTGGCGAGGGGGGTGGGGGAGCTGGGCCTGCCGCGCGTTCGTGTATCCCCAGAGGGACTATTCGCGACGGTGCACGAGGATGTGGATGGGGTTACTCGCGTGGTTTTCTTGATCAACCCGGGGGAGGCGGGGGTGGACGCCGAGCTATCCATGGATGGACAAGGAGAAGCGAGGGATCTGTTGTCCGGGGAGCCGGTGGTCTGGGGGCAAGGGTGGGTCCGGTCGTGGGTTCCCCCGAAGGCCGTGCGGATGATAGGGTTGATCCCGGCTGGCAAGGGAAACGGGGGCTGATGGTGGGCTGGTGGAAGAGGCAGTGGGGGAAGTTCGCGGCGTCGTATGATGCGCCGGCGGCGGCGGTGCAGTCGAACCCGACGGCCATCCTCCTCGGGGTGGGGAGCCTGGTCGCAGGTTTCTTGGTGATCGGGTACGTGCCCGTGCTCGCCGAGGTGTCCGGGCTTCGCACGCCCTGGCTTCCTGCTGGCTTCGCGGTGGCAGGCGCGTTGTGCTCCTACACGGCCTGGCGACAGCGGGCCACGGGGACCTTGGGCACCGCATGCATGCTGTTGGACACGACCCTGTACACAACATCGCTTTCGCTCGCAGCAGTCCTGTCCACCAGCCCGTTCTCCGTGGGGTTCGCGATCGCCCTGGCGCTGTTCTTGCTGACGTTTCCGGCTCGGGTGTACGCCCTCACGCTGCTGATCGCGGTCGCCATGAGCGGTCCCCCGCTGTTGATCACTTCGTTGATGGGGCACGACCTGCTGGCAGGCGTGGTGATCTGGGCTGCGTGCACCGTAGCTCTCACGTCGACGTACCGAGCGGGGCAGCAGCGGGCGCTCCGTGAGCAGAACGAGCGTCTCCGCAGTGCGCTCGGGGCGGCCGACCAGGTCGCGGAGCAGAGCATGGAGACGGCGCTGGCGTCGTCGTTGCTCGACATCGGCCACTTCCTTCACGAGCTGCGTAACCTACGCGCCGTGCAGCAAACGAATCTGCAGTTCGTGCGGGAGGAAGGGGGCTTGCAGGGGGAGACCCTCGAGGCGCTCGAAGAAGCCATCACCGCGCAGACCGAGGAGAACAAGCTGATCACAGGCGCGATCGAGCGACTGCGCAGGAAGGCGAACCCGGCGCGGGAAAGCTTCGCCCTGCACGACGTTCTGTCGGAGTTCGTGCGCTCCCAACGAGGCTCCTTTCGCATCGAGCTCGACCTGGAGGGCCCCCCGTTCTTCATTCGCGGTGACCGCGAGCACGTCAGGGCCGTCCTGAACAACCTGGTCCGCAACGCGGAGAGGGCGGGAGCCACCCGCGTGCGGTTGGGTCTCAGCCCCAACGCTGACTCCAAGAGCGCGCTACTCGTGGTCGAGGACGACGGGCCGGGGCTGCGGGAAGCCCAGGTGAAGGATCTGTTCAAGCCGTTCGTGGCGAACGCCGGCGGGACGGGGCTTGGCCTGTACCTGACGAGCCGGTACGTGAGGCTGCTCGGGGGGCGCATCGAGGCATCGAATCGAGCCGAGGGCGGGGCTGCCTTTCGCGTGGTTCTCCCCGGGCATCTTGCCGGCGATGCTGGGTAGAATCTGGAGGGTCGGAGAAACGGTTTGCTGGCCTCCCCTTAGGCTGGTATTCTGACAGGGCCATGGAGCGAGGGGATCAGGCACGGGTGCTGCTCATCGTCGAGGATCGCGCCGATGTGGGGACGGCGTTCGTCCGGTACTTCCGGCGTCACTTCGATGCCGTGCTGCTGGCGGCCACCCCGGAAGAGGCCGAAGCGTACCTGCAGGCGAACCCTACCCCCACGCACGTGATCTGCGACCACTGGCTGGGGGAAGGGCACCCCGTCGGCACGGTGCTCTTGCCTCGGTGGAGAATCCGTTACCCCCACCTTCGCCGGTGCGTCATCGTGTCCGGGTCCGAGATCGAGGAAATCCGTCTCCCGCCCGGTGTAGACGCCGTGTTCGCCAAGCCTGCTGACATGCCTGCAATCCGCGCGTCGCTGCTCGTGGCTTGAGCCTTCCCGCGATCACCGGATGGCGCTCCCATCGCCCCGGTGCAACCGTCGAATCCATCGGACGATGGCCGAGAGCACGGCCAGGGTGTCGAAGGAGACGGCGAGGGTGACCCCGAGGAACAGGAGGAACCCGAGCACGGCGCGCACCCATTCGCTGGGGGTGCCGCCCGACTCCTCGCGGAGAAAGTCGAACGCGCTGGCCGCGGTGGCCGCCACGGCAAGCACGGCGCCGCTCCACCACCGGTGGGCCGGCCGGTACAGCATCGCCAGGGCCACACCGAGCGTGATGCCGAGCCACATGCCCGTGCACCGGGCGCACAGAGGGAACACGTGCGCGGACAGATGGAAGCTACGGCCGGGGTCCTGGTGGCAGAAGGGGCCGCACGTGTCGTGGACGAAGACCTCCCAGACGGACAAGTCCAGACCCATCGCGAGCAGTGGCAGGTGCCCGAACGTCGCCAGCGCTAGCCCGACCGTGACGATGACCACGAGCCAGCGAGACCATGGCGGCACAGTCTGGCGTGCCTGCTCGAGGTGTTCGATGAGGAGGGTGACGACGCTCACGTTGGCGAAGATCCGAAGGGACAAGCTCGAACGAGCACTACCACCGGCGTCGGATCAGGGCGCACAAAAAGCAACCGCGCGGAGGAGCCAGGGGGGGGTGGGCATCTCTCCGCGCGGGAAAACACCGCACAATGGATTTGGGGGGCAACATCCTTGTGGTGTGCGGAATTCGGCAGACCATGGAGCACGCCCTGTGCCAGGAGCGCCGGGTGCAATTCCACGGGCTTGGGGGGGCACGGGGCAACGGGATTGCACGGGTGCAACAGGACTCGTGCGTGCGGGAAAGCACCGGTGTCCGTCGGACCACGCGGAGAGGGGATGAGGGAGCGGCGACCGCACAACCCGTCGCCACGCAGCTACCCACACCCGCACAAGCAATCAAACATCTGCGGTTCCTGCGGAATCTGCGGCCAACTCCGATGACCCCGGATCTGGGCGGCAGCCCCTGCACTGGCGCTCGGCCTTGCCGAGTGATTAGGATGGCCGCGTGCAAGCCTGGCGATCCCGGTCGTTCTTCGCAGCCGTCGTGGCGCTGGGCTATGTCTCGTTCGCGGCGCTGCAGTCCCGGGATGGGGGCGGTCCTGCGTGGATCGCCCTCGTGCTGCTTCCCGTGCTGCTGGGTCTGGTCTGGGCGAAGTCCGCTGCCCCAACGCGCGGTGTGGATCCCATCGAGCCTGCCGTGCGGTCGGCCACGCGGGCCACCGCAACGGGCGTGGCGCTGCTGGTGGCCTCCTGGACGGGCGAGGCGGGAACGGCATCGCTTCTTGCCGGGGCGAACGTGGGGACGGCCCTGGCTACGCTTGGCGCATTGGTTTCGCTGGCTCGGGTCGCGGGCGGTGTGGGCATGCTGCAGCCGCCGGCTGCCACGCGACGTCTCGACGCCACATCCCTGGCCGCGATGCTGTGGGGCACGGCGGTTGTCTTGCCGCTGGCGCGTGCGCTTGCGCCGGAATCCACCACGATGCTCGACCCCCTGGCGGTCGACTATGCAACGCTGGCAGCTTCCAGTGGCGCCCTCGGTCTGATCATCGCGGCCGCGTTTCGCGTTCGTGCGTTGCGACGGCTCGAGCTGGGGGTGGCCGACCGTGCTGCGGCGGCCCTTGCTTTGTCGGTCGTGACGCTCGCGATGGCGGTGCCCGCGTCGTTGTTGCGCGTGGCGCCTCCGGATCGGGTCATGGGGGCCGCGTCGGCGATCGCGGCGGCGTGTGTGCAGTTCGCCTGCATCTCCCGCGAGCCGGGCAGTGTGGCGAAGACCATGCGCACCGTGCTCGGGATCGTGTTGCTCGGGGCGCCCGTGGGGTTGGCAGGGGTGGCGCTGAGCCTTCGCGCCCCGCAGTCGACAGGGCTGCTCATGCTTCTCGTGGGAGGGGCGTCGGTGTTGGTGGGGTTGGCGGCCCCCGTGCTCGCGCGCCCGCTCGGGCCCGCACGCTCTCGATGGCTCGAGGCCATCCAGAAGGCCAACGAGGCGGCCTTGCACCCGGACCCGGACGCGGCCCTGCGTGATGCCCTCTCCACCGTGCGGTCCTTGCTTCCCGGGGATAGCGCGTCGCCGGCCATCTTTCAGGTCTCCCCGTCCCAGATGCTGACCATCGACCGCGCGGGGTACGTGCACGCGCACGAGGCAGAGGCCCCGACTCACCTGTACGAGATCGCCGAGGGGGAGCCCGAGCGATCGGTTCGCACAGAAGTCCTGCGTGCCATGGAGGTGCGACGGCCTGACCTTCGTCCCCTCGTGCAGTGGATGGATGCCCGGGGGTTGTTGAGCGTGACGCTCGTCCGCGACGAGGACGGTCCTGTGGGACTTCTCGGGATCCCGCGGGGCAAGCGTAGGTCGCCGATGAACCTGGAGGAGGTTCGTGCCGTGCGGGTGCTGGCAGACCGCATCGGGGCGGTGCTGGGGGTTTCGTCGGCGCTCGCGCGGTCCCGGCATCGGGAGCTGGAGGTGCGGCACCTTGCGGAGCGACGGGCGGACGAGATCGATCGGTTGAACTTTCGACTGGCCGCGGAGGGGGGGAGGGTGCGTGCGAGCGCGGAACGGCTCACGCAGCCGCTTCGGGCGAAGACGTACAGTCCCGCGGCGGCGATGGCGCTGGAGCAGGTGCGGCGCATGGGTACGCTGGGCGTGCCAGTGACCTTGTTGACGCCGCCGGGGGTGGACCCGATTCCCTGGGCCGCGGAGGCCCACCTGGCCGGCGCGCGTGCGGCGCGTCCGCTCGTGGTCGTGCATGGCACGGACGCGTCCGAGCACGAGCTGGACCGGTGGCGTGGCGCGGACACCTCACCGCTGTCGCTCGCGGACGGCGGGACGTTGCTCGTGGTGGACGTGCCGGCGTTGCCCCGGACGGTGCAGGACTTCATCGCGGCGTCGCTCGCGGAGCGTGCGGCACCCTCGGGCAGCGCGGTGGCTCTGGACGTGTCCCTGGCGGTTTCGGTGCCTGCGACGGTGGATGTGCTGGTTGCGGCGGGGAGGCTGTCTTCGGTGCTGGCGGACTGGCTGGGGGATCGGGCGCTGTCGTTGCCGGGGTTGGCGTCGCGTCCGGAGGACCTCCGGGCGCTCGTGCTCGACCAGCTTGCGCGCGTGGGGGCGCGGTTTCGAGGGGAGCCGGTAGGGGTCGAGGATCGTGCCCTCGCCCGGTTGATGGATCACAACTGGCCCGGCAATGATGTCGAGCTTGCGGATGTGCTGTTGCGGGCCGCGCTCGTGGCGAGGGGGCAGCGGGTCACGCTCGAGGACTTGCAGGCGATTGGCTTCCTCTTGGAGGCGGTGGACTCCGACGAAGGGATGGAGCGCGAGGACGCGCGGGTATCCTCGATTCCGAAACCGCGCCGTCGTCGTCGCTGATCATCAGGGCCCCAGCAACAGGGCTTTCGCTCACGATGCGGCGGCGAGACCCGCGAGGTGCGCCTTGTCGACGGCCTGCCGGTAGACTTGCTCGTAGCCCTTCGCCGCCCGCTCCCACGAGAAGTCGAGCCGCATGGCGCGCGTGCGCATCGCCTTCACGTGCTCGTGACGGTCGTACCACGTGGAAACAGCCCACCCGATCACGTCATGCATCGAGCTGGGGTTCAGGTCGTGCAGCTTGAAGCCGGTGCCGCCCCCCGTGGTCTCGTCGTAGTTGTCGACGGAGTCATCGAGGCCGCCCGTGGCGCGCACGATGGGCAAGGTGCCATACCGCAAGCTGTAGAGTTGGTTGAGCCCGCAGGGTTCGTAGCGCGACGGCATCACGAAGAAGTCGCAGCCGCCCTCGATGCGATGGGCCAACGCGGGGTCGAAGCCGATCCAGGCGTGGAACCGGTCCGGTCGGTGGCGGGAAGCCATCTGGAAGAAGGCCTCTGCGGGCGCGTCCCCCGTTCCCAGCAGCACCATCTGTAGGTCCATGGCGAGGATGGGACCGAGCGCACGGGCCAGGACATCCAGCCCTTTCTGGTAGGTCAAGCGCGTGACGAGCCCGAACAGTGGCACGTCCGGTCGCACCGCGAACCCCGCCTCCCGCTGCAACGCTGCCTTGCACTCCGCCTTACCCGACAGATCCGTCGCGTCGAAGCGGGCGGGCAACCACGGGTCTTGCGATGGGTCCCAGACCCGATCGTCGATCCCGTTGAGCACGCCGTGCAGGTCCGATGCCCTTGACCGCAGCACGCCATCGAGGCCGCATCCGAAGGCGGGGTGCTGAATTTCCCGCGCGTAGGTGGGGCTGACCGTGGTGAGCATCGAGGCGTTGAGGATGGCCCCCTTGAGCAGGTTCATGGCGCCGTAGTGCTCGAGGCTGGTGGGGCACAGCTCTCCCGGCGGCAGCCCCGTGAGGGCGAAGTCCCGCAAGGGGAACGCTCCCTGGTAGCCGACGTTGTGCAGCGTAAGGACGGTGGGCACAGGACGTGGCAAGAGCTTGGCGTAGAGTACCGACAGTGCGGTGGGCCAGTCGTTTGCGTGGATGAGGTCGGGCTCGAAGCCAACGCAGGCGGGCAGGTCGCAGGCGGCGCGGCTCAGGAAGGCGAAGCGCTGCAGGTTGTTCTCGTAGGCGCACCCGTTTGGCCCGTACACGCCGTCTCGGCCGAACAGCTCCGGCTCCTCGAGCAAGTACAGCGGGACGCCGCCGGGCAGCTCGCCCTGCCACACGACCGCCTCCCGCTCTTCGCCGCCCAGCCGCACCCTCACCCGATGATCAAGGCACTCGAGGGCCGTGCGATCGATCCCGCCGTACAGAGGCATCACCACCCGGACGTCGTGCCCGTGCCGTCGGAGCGCCACGGGCAGGGCCGAGGCGACGTCTCCAAGCCCGCCCACCTGTGCGAAAGGGGTGCACTCGGGCGTGACGAGCAGGATGCTCTGATCGGTGGACGGGTTCATGGACGGCAAGGATCACGTCGCAGACACAGGCATCAACCCTTGCAAGATGACCCGAACCCGGGGTGCCGGTCAAGTCGCGTATACGTGGTAGTCGAGGTCGGGGAAGAGGTTGTCGCGGCGCTCCACCTCGGACAGGAAGGCCTCGTCGACGTCGCCGTCCATGAGGTTCTGGTAGAGCTTGTGGAACCGGTTGATGTGGTCGTTGGTGCGCTGCGTAGCGTAGGAGACGGTGGTGCCGCTCTTCATGATGAAGGCCCAGTCGCTGGCCTGGGCGAGCATCAGCTCGCGAGCGGCTTGGTTGAGCGCGCGGCGTTCGACGTCGGTTGCGTTGGGGAACTTGCGTGCGAGCTCGACCATGCGTTCGGCCATCTTGTGCAGGTGTCGGTACACCCAGGCGTTGGCTTGGTTGCACCAGTACTCGCCGTAGCCGCCAGCGCCCCAGGAGGACATGGCGGGGGTGGCGACCTGGTTGGTCGGGTGGGCATGCAGATAGGCGCTGGGCGTGATGGGTGCGACCGTTCCCTGGTCTGCGTGGATCTTTCGCAGCAGCATCTCGAGGAAGATGGGCCCCTCGTACCACCAGTGGCCGAACAGCTCGGCGTCGTAGGGCGACACGATGATCGGGGGCCGATCCATCTGGGGACGGAGCACCCGCACCTGCTGCTCCCTCTGCTCGAGGAAGTGGTGTGCGTGCTCGTTCGCTCGCTGCCACGCCACGTGCGGGACATAGGGGTTCTTGTTCTGCAGCGCGCCGTGCGTGATCGCGTGGTACTTGATCCCCGTGAACGTCCGTATGCCGTCCGGGTGGATGTACGGCCTCACCTGGTCGATCGGCAGGTCGAACCCAATGTCCCGGTAGAAGTCCCGGTAGTCCGGGTCCCCAGGATACCCTTCCTTCGAGCTCCACACCTGCCGCGAGCTCTGCACGTCGCGACCGAACGCGGCCACTCCCGTGGGACAGTAGATCGGCGCGTGCACGCCATACACGGGGCGACGATCGGCGAACAGCACGCCGTGGGTGTCGACGAAGAAGTAACGAATGCCCTCCTCGCGCAGCAGCTCGTCCAGTCCCGGGACGTACCCGCATTCACCTAGCCAGATCCCCTGGGTGCGACGCCCGAACAGCCGCTCGTACAGGTCCGCGGCAACGTGCACTTGGGCGCGGATCGCGGCCCAATTGCGGTCCAGAAGGGGAATGAACGGGTGCGTTGCCGTGCACGTGATGACCTCGACCTTCCCGGCGTCCTGCAACACGCGCAAGGCGTGCACGAGGTTTCCGTCGTGCCGGCGCCAGAAGTCCCGGATGCGCAGGAACCGATCTCGGTACATCTGCGCCAGCCCATGAAACCGGCCGTCGTTGCGCGTGCGGTCGACCTCGCGTTCGGCTAGCTCCACGAGCTTGTCGATCTTGAGGGCGTAACGCTCCTTGAGCAAGTCGTCGGTGAGCATGCTCAAGAGCGTGGGGCTCGCGGAGAACGTGATGCGGAAGTCGACGTCGTCCCGCACGAGGCGCTCGAAGGCGAGCAGCAGGGGGACGTAGGTCTCGGTGATGGCTTCGAAGAGCCACTCTTCTTCCATGTAAGAAGGGGCTTCGGGATGGCGCACGAAGGGCAAGTGAGCGTGCAGCACGAGGGCGAGGTAGCCGTGAGCCATCAGCCACCTTCCTTTCCCGAGGCGTCGTTGCTGTCGTCGGTGTCGTCGCCGTCGAGGGTTGCAGGATAGGTGGCGCTTCCGGCTTCCTCGCTCGCGCCGGCTGCGGTCCAGGGGCCGCCGTCGAGCAAGGCGCTGTCGAGGTGGTGCTGCTCGTGGCGCGGCCCGGTGATGCCGGGTGCTTGCTCCGACGCGCCTCCCAGGAGGATGTCCGGGTATTCGGGACGGGGTAGGTTTTCGCTGGCCCCGGTGAGGGCAAGGAGCTGTTCGGAACCTCCCCACCGTTCGCTGCCACCAAGCAGTTCACTGGCGCCGATGAGCTCACCGAGCTTGACCCACGCGACCTGCCCCATCTGCTCACTCGCGCCCACCAGCTCCTCAACGCCAAGCATCTCCGACGAGGCCTGGACGAATACCTCCTCCGCGCTGAGCCAGATCCGTTCGCTCGCCCCCAGGGCAAACACCTCGCTGGCGCCGAACGCCGACCGTTCGCTCGCGCCGCGTGCGAGCAGCGCGCTCGTCATTTCCAGCGTCATCTCCGAAGCGCCAAGCCACGCGACTTCCCACCCGGCGATCAGCTCACTCGCACCGGCCGCGCGCAGCTCACTGGCGCCGAGCCAGAGTTGCTCCGATCCGCCCGCGGCCATCGCTTCGCTCGCGCCAAGCCAGAGTTGCTCGGCCCCCCCCAGCACCCACAGCTCGCTGGCGCCGCGTTCGACAGTCATCTGGCTCTCCGATGCCCCGAGCATCACGTGCTCCCGCACGAAGCCGTCGTGCCAGACGCGCTCAGCCGTGAGCTCCCAGCGGGCGGCGACGGGCATGATGGGTTCGGTGCGGTGCAGCAGCCAGGTTCCGACGACGCGACGGTGAGGTGCGCCGAAGGACAGCCCGTGGATGACGACCTCCCACGGGCCGGTCATCACGCGTTCGAACCCGCTGTCGTGCTGCAGCACATGGCTCTCTCCCACGAAGCGCACGAGCACGCGTCCCGGCGCGGCGCTATCTCCCGGATAAGGCGCCATCTCCCACGTCTCCGGCGCCCTCGCGTGCGTCCAGGTCAAGCTGTGCAGGGGCCGTATCCAGTCGAAGGCGCGATCGTCACCTTGCCACTCCGTGCGCCAGCTATCGGACGCCCACGGAATGGACCAGCGATGGTAGGCGCCTTCGAACCGATGGGATACCCGCGTGGACCAGGCGAACGTCCTACGCTCGGTCCACGTCCTCTGCCAGGTCTCTCGGTGCTCGACGTGCTGATCGACGATCACACGGTAGGGCACGACGTGGCGCTGATGCGTCTGGGGGGGCGGCGGAGGCTGAACGTTCGTCGGGATGTCCGGCACGGGACCGTCGAAGCGTGAGATGTAGGGCGTGGTGACGGGCAGGGGGTTGGCGTTCGGGGCCGCGTCCTCGACGGTGAGCCATTCGACGGAGACGTCCTGGGCGGGTCGTTTTCGGGGGAAGTCCGTGCGCCCCGAGCGGGCGACGGGCTGGAAGTCTCCGTGGCGAGACTTCACGCCGATCTCGACGTGGCACGAGGAGCGGGGTTTGCCTACGTGGACGAACCAGTCGCGGGAGGTGCGGTCGATCGCGATATCGAAGTAGCTGAGGGCGTTCGCGCCGTCGAAAACCCGGCCGGACGTGTCGTAGATGCGGAGGCAGCACCATGCGTCATGGGCACCGCGGCCCAGACGGTGGCGGGCTTCGTCGATGGCGTCGTCCGTGATCTCCCAGTAGACGTAGAGCCAGTCCGGGTCGCGGGCCATCACGGTGACGCGGTTCTCGCCGTAGCCCCACGGGATGTCTTCGGAGGGGAGCCAGCCGTTGTTCACACCGAGGTCGAACTTGGATTTGCCCACGGCCTGTGCACCGCGATCCACGTCGTGATCCCGAGCCGGGTGGGTGCCGTTGTGCGAGGGCTCCTGTCCCTCGCTTGCGGGGCCGATGGGCTTGTGGTTGGTCATGATTGCCTGCCGGTGGTGCCGCCGCTGCGCTTCGGCGTCCAGTGTACCCTTTTTCCTCGCGGGGGGACCGCACAGATAAGGGCTCGGTACCGTGATCCGGCGGGCAACCGAGCACAGCCCTCGCGATCTCGTTCTTCGGCAACGGGGCTCCCCCCTTTACGTCCCCTGCTCAGGCGGCGTATCGTTCCGCCATGGGCATGCTGGGCAGGAACACGCGAACCTACGGCCTGCTGCTGCTCCTGACGACTTCAGGGTGCTGCGGCCCCGACTTCGAGGAAGCTGTCGCGCAGCATCGAGCCGGCGTCGAGAAGAAGATCGCCCCCCTTGCATCCATCCACAAGCAAGTGCTCGCCTTGCCTGCCCTGCAAAAGGACGAGGTCACCCCGCCGGCGTCGCCCCTCGTCGTGCGTCTCGACGGGTACGCGGACAATGCGGGCAACGTCTCGCTCTGCCACGCCGAGGACTTGGCCGCGGCCGAGGAGCTCGGGTTCGTACCGTGCCGGATGCACAACTCGGCCTGGCTCAACACGTGCGCGTCGTACCTGCGCCGAGGACACGCGGTCTTCGATCCGGCGACCCCCAACGAGCTGTTGACCCAGCCCTTGGGCTTCACGGCAAACGATGCCTTCAAGCGCTGCGAAGCGATGACCACGCTGCTGGTCCTGCGCACCCTCGAGTTCGTCGATCCCTCCCCCCCTGTGGCCGCGCCCGCCTCCTTCCAGCCAGACCTCAGCATCTGCGGCGCTGCCGCGTCGGGCTCCGCCGCGCCCGCGAACACCGCACGCCCAGAAGACCGAAAGACCTTTTCGGGAGGCCGGATCCGCGCCGAGGCCCTCTTCTTCTCTCTCGATGACGCCCGATACCTCGGCGGCTTTCGCGTGGAGGCGTCGAGCAGCCCGCGACTCAAGGGAACCGACGTCCAGGGAGACCTCGAGAGCCAGCTCCGCAAGGCGATCTACGACGGAGTCCGAAAACACATCCCCGGAGCCACCATCCACGAGTGACGCGAGAAGGGAGACACCGTTGAGCGACGCGGAGTGGTTGAGCGATAAAGCGCGCAGCAAGGTGCGGGACGGCATCGTCGCCCTCGAAGCCACGAGCGGGGCGGAGGTCGTCGCCACGGTGTGCGCGAGGTCCGGGCACTACCGGCACGCGGACTACCTCGTAGGCGCCCTGTTCGCCCTGCTAGCGCTGCTCTTCTACCTCTTCTACCCAGAGCCACTCTTCGACGACGTCGCGGTGGTGCTCGTCGTGGCGAGCTTCGCCGTGGGAGCCGTGCTGTGTGCGTCGGTGTCCGCGGTGCGGCGGTTGTTCCTCTCTCGTAAGCTCATGAACGAAGAAGTGCGCAAGGCGGCGCGGGCGAAGTTCGTGGAGCAGGGGATCGGACGCACCACCGGTCGCACGGGCATTCTCGTGTACGTCTCCCTGTTCGAGCGTCGCGTGGAGGTGGTGCCGGACATCGGCATCCCGGTGCAACAGCTGGGCAAGCGCTGGGAAGACGCCGTGGCGTTGCTCGACACGTCGGCGAAGAAGGGAGTGGAGGCGTTTCTCGCGGCCCTCGCGGCCACGGGGCCCATGCTCACGGAAGCCGTGCCTCGCGCGGCGGATGACGTCAACGAGCTGCCGGACGACGTGGTGCAAGCATGAAGACCAAGAGCATGCGGTGGCACGTCCGGGGTGCGAGACTGTTGCGTGCGTCGTGCCTTGCCGTGGGCTTGTGCGTGGTGGCGACGGACGCGGGGGCCCGACCCGGAGGGGGAAGCGGGTTCAAGGGGGGCTCGCGATCGAGCAGTGGGTCGAGCGGTTCGCGGTCTAGCTCCGGCTCGCGGTCGAGCTCCGGCTCCCGCAGCACGCCGAACAAAGGCAGCACGCCGGGCACGAGCACGCCCTCCGTCGAGGTCTTCTCCTACTGTTGCCAGAACGCGGTCGTGCGCACGGACGTCGCGCGGGTGTGGCAGCCCGGCACGCTCGGTCCCTTCGGGGCGGGCCCGCCCCGTCCGGCGGAGCTTCGTGTCGCCGAGTCCTCGGACATGGCCGTCGGGGCTACCTTCGTGTTCATCCTGGGGTTCGTGTTCATCGGCGCCCCCGTGGTGCTGATCGGCGGCGTGGTGTTCCTCGTGCGAAGAAGGCGGGGATCGGGCTGGACTACGGTTTCCAACGCGGCCGCTCACGGGGCGGGGGCCGGTGCTCCCGCACAACCGCCAGGCCAGGTGCGCCGTTCCCTCGCCATGATCCGCACGTGGGACCCGGACTTCTCCGTCGCCCTGTTCGACGACTTCGCGTACGCGCTGTACGCTGAGGCCCACACGGCGCGGGGGGCGGGAACGCTGGACCGATTCGCCCCTTATCTCAGCCCGTCGGCCCGGGCCACGCTCGCTGGCTTGGGGCAGAGGCCCGTGTCCGCCGTGATCGTCGGCGCCATGCGGTACACGGCATTCGACCCGAGCGCAGCAGGAGGTGCGGGGGTGCGCCTTACGGTGGAGTTCGAGTCCTGCTACACCGAGGCGACCGGGCCGGGGCAGGCACAGTCCTACTACGCGTTCGAGACGTGGCAGTTCGTGCGCCACCGTTCCGCCCGGTCGCGCCCGCCCGATCGGGTGCGCGTGTTCGCCTGCCCCAGCTGTGGCGCACCCCTCGACCGCGTGGTCGGCAGCACCTGCGGGTACTGCAACCAGGTAGTGGACCAAGGCGCCTTCGACTGGACCGTCGAGAGCGTCACGGTCCAGGAGCGAAGCGCCCGCCCGCCCATCCTCACCGGCACCACCGAGGAAGAAGGGACGAGTCTTGCGACGGTATACGATCCCGGCGTCCAGGCGGGCCTCGCGGCCTTGCAGCAGAGAGACCCCGCCTTGGGACAGGAGGCGCTCTTCGCACGAATCAACCTCATGTTCCAGACGATGCAGACGGCCTGGTCGTCGCTTGCGTGGGAGTCTGCCCGGCCCTACTTGAGTGACAATCTGTTCCAGACGAATGCGTACTGGATTACAGCGTATCGAGCCCAGGGGCTGCGCAACGTCACCCAGAACGCGCGCATCGTTCGCCTCGAGGTCGTTCGCGTGGAGTCAGACCGGTGGTTCGACGCCCTCACGGTGCGCCTGCACGCGACGGGGCTCGACTTCACGCTGCGGGACGCGGATGGCGCGGTGGTAGGGGGGAATCGGGGCAAGGAGCGGCCCTATACGGAGTACTGGACCCTGGTGCGTGGCGCGACGCGCACGGGCCCCGCCCAGGGGGCGCCCGCCTGCCCCAACTGCGGCGCCCCAATGAACATCACCATGGCAGCCCTCTGCCAGCACTGCGGTGTCAAGGTCAACTCCGGCGAGTTCGACTGGGTCCTGTCCCGGATCGAACAAGACGAGGTGTACGGGGGGTGACCGTGAACCGCCGAAGGCTGGTGGGCGTCGTGTCCCTCGGCGTGGGGATCGTCGCGATGGCGTGGCTCGTGTCCCAACGGGACCGATTCCACACGCGCTCCCAGGAGTCGGCGTGCAGGCAGGGCGACCCCGACGTTTGCCTGCGGTTGGCCCAGATGTACTACGGGGCAGATGGGGTGGGGCAGAACTTGGCGCTCGCGGGGCGGTTCGAGCAGCAGGGTCACGAGATCCTGGAGGAACGTTGTCGGGGGGCGGACAGCAACGCATGCTTTCGCTTGGGCACAGTGCTGCGCGCGAGCCCCACGCGGGCGCTCGAGGCCTTCGAACGCGCCTGCGGTGCGGGGTTGGGGCAAGCCTGCACGAAGGCAGCCGACCTGTGCCGGCATCCGCCCGATCCCAGGCTGACGGGGCTTCTCGAGAAAGCCTGTCGCGCAGGCGAGATCGCGAGCTGCTTCGAGGTCGTCAGCGAGCATAGGCAGAAGAAGCGCCCCGAGGACGCGCTGCGGGTGCTCGAGGTCGCGTGTGAGAAGGGCAGCGGGCGCGCCTGCTACGAAGCGTCGAGCTCCTTGCGGACGGGCTCGGAAGTGCCGGCAGACCCGCCTCGCGCCGAAACACTCGCGCACAAGGCGGTCAGCGCTCTCGAGCGAGAGTGTGCCGCCCCAGGGGACGAGGAGCTACGGCACGGGCACGACCACCCCTGTGGCCTGCTCGCCAATCTCTTGGGCTCCGGGCGTGGAGCCGCCCGGGACGACGAGCGGGTGTTTGGACTGTGGCGGAAGGCGTGCGAGGAAGGGTCCTCGGAGGCATGCCGGGCCCTCGGGGACCCGCGGGGGTACCGCGGGCTCCTGCTGCAGCGGGTCGACATGGGAGGGACGCGCGGGTCCCAGCGTCGTGACTGTGAGAAGGGCAATGCGTGGTCCTGTGCGGGCGCCGCCGCGGAGATCTACCTGTCCGGCAACGAGGTCAGCGGGGACCCGACGGTGGCGACGCACTACGAGGCGCGTGCGACCAAGCTGTTCCTGGAGGAATGCGAGAAGGGGGAGCCAGGCGCGTGCGAGCAGGCTGGCGACCGATTGCGGGTAGGGCTGGGTGCGCCCCGGGACGTGGCCGCGGCTCGGAAGGCTTACGACAAGGCGAAGCGTGCCGCCCCGTGAGCCGCTCGGTTTGAGCGAACCGGAAGGGCCGAGCCGAACCGAGTCGTCACCCCATCGTGAATCCCGTGAGCTGCGCGGATTGTCCCCCCTGCGCCCGCGCCGCAAACGACGCCGTGCTGCCGGACCGAGGCAACGTCACCACCATCCTCGCACCGCCCCAATCGCTCTCCGACGCCTCCACCGAACCCCCGTGCTCCATCACGATCTTCTTCACGATCGATAGCCCCAGCCCGGTCCCGTCCGCCTTCGTCGTCACGTACGGGTCGAAGATCGTCTCCCTCATCTCCTTCGGAATCCCCGTCCCGTCGTCGTCGACCTCCAGCACTAACCAATCCTTGTCGACCTCCCGCAGGCGGACCCGCACCCTGCCGTGCCCCGACTCCCGCACGCTCACCGCCTGCGCCGCGTTACGCACCAGGTTGACCAGCACCCGATGCATCATCTGCCGATCCATGTGCACCGCGATCGGTCCCTTCGGCACGTCCCACGATACATCCACCGCCTTCTCAAGCAGGTCCGCATCCGTGCGCAGGATCCCCGTGTCGTCGTCCGTGAACAACACCATGTGCTCCCGCTGCTTCCGCAGGAAGTCGCAGACGTCATGCTCCGACAGCTCCGCCCGCGGAAGTCGCGCAAACGCGCTGAACTCCGTGACCAACCGTCGCAACGTTCCCACCTCCTCCGTCACCACACCGTGGGTCGTCTCGAGAAGGTTGCGGAACGCCGGGTCGTCCCCCTTGTACCGCGCGTGAATCTCCTCGACCGCCAGCTGAATCGGCGTGAGCGGGTTCTTGATCTCGTGCGCCAGCCGTCGCGCCATCTCCTGCCACGTGCCCATGCGCTGGAGGAACTCGATGCGCGCGCGCGATCGCTGAACCTCCCTCAACATCCGGTTGAACGCCTTCGCCAACCCCGTGATCTCGTCGTTGCCCTGCACCGGAACCCGCACCGTGAGATCCCCAGCTCCTACCGCCTGCGTCGCCTGCGCCAACACCCCAATCCGTCGCGTCACGCTGCGAGATAGCAGCGTCCCCAGCGTCACCGCCGCCAACATCGTGATGGCGAGCAGCACCGTGAAAGCGTAGAGGTGTGCGTGCTCCACCTGCGCCCTCGACGCCTCGATCTGGCGATAGGTTCGAACGGTCTCCTCCACCCCGTCCCGCTCGTCGAACCGCGCCTTGGACGTCACGAAGACGGCCAGGAGCATCGGTCCGTCCTGCTTCTCGGACAGGGGCCGCCTCACCTCGAGGGCCAACTCGGTCGTCTCGTTGACGGGGGCGGGACGCTTCTTTTCCACCACGATCTCCCCATCCGCATCCACCACCGCGAGCTGCACCAGATTCGCGTGGGTCGGAAAGATCTCGGAGAGCTCCTGATCGATGCTCGGGTGGTGGTTGAGCATGGCAGCGGCGCGTAGCCCCTCCTGTGCCGCGATCGCCTCGGCCTGGAACCGCATGGTGGCCTTCAAACTGGCCGCCAGCTCCTTGTACAGGTCGAGGGAACGCTCCAGCTCCTCCCCCACGCGAGGGTTGTAGAGCTGCGCAGACACGTTGCTGACCAAGCTTCGCGCGATGATGATGGCCGCCGCGAGTGGGATGACGGCGGCGAGCAGGACGGCAAGCGTCAGCTTTCGCGCGGTCCGAGAGGGCATCGCCATGATGCCCGCAGTGTCGCAGATGTTGGAGCTAGCTCATAGCTCCCAGCTCACTCCGCCGCCGCTACCCCTGGCTCCCGTCGCAACAACCGTCCGAGCCGCACGCGCGCATTCTCGAACGCCGAGTAGATGGCAGGAACCACGAGCAGCGTCAGCAACGTCGACGTGATCAGTCCTCCGATCACGCACACGCCCATCGGCGCCCGCATCTCCGAACCTTCTCCAAGCGCTAGCGCGATCGGAAGCATGCCGAAAATCATCGCCGCCGTCGTCATCAGAATGGGACGAAGACGCACCGCACCCGCCTCGATGACCGCGTCGCGGACCGGCACCCCCTGCTGTCGCCTTTGGTTCGCGTTGTCCACGAGCAAAATGGCGTTCTTGGTCACCAGGCCCATCAGCATGATGATGCCGATGAAGCTCATGATGCTCAGCGTCTGGCCCGCGATCAGCAGCCCGCCAAGGGCGCCCACCAGCGACAGGGGCAGCGACACCATGATCGTGATGGGGTGCAGGAAGCTCTCGAACTGCGCCGCCAGCACCATGTAGATGATCGCGATGGCGAGCAGCAATGCCTCGAGCATGTACCCGAAGGACTCGATCATGATCTCGCCCTGTCCCCCGAACTTCATCGTCACCCCCGCCGGAAGCAACCCCTTCGTTATCTCCGTCACCGCCTCCTGGCCTTGACCCAGCGCAAGCCCGTCGAGGTTCGCCAGCACCGTCACCACACGCGATCGGTCCTGCCGGTCGATCTGCGCCGGCGCATCCTCGGGGAACGGCTCCACCAACTCCCCGACCTCGACCAAGTTGTTCATCGGCCCCCGCAGCGGCATGCTCAGCACCGCATCCCGCTGCTCCCGGTACCAATCCGGCGCCTTCACCACGACCTTGTAACGGTCCGCCCCGTCGCGGAACTGCGACGCCTCGGTCCCCGTCACCGCCGTGCGGATCGCACCCGCCACCTGCACCGGCATCAGCCCCGCCGCCGACACCTTGTCCCGCCGAATCCGGAAGCCGAACTGGGGTCGCGCCCCACGATCCGAGATCGTGATGTCCACGAACGACCCGTGCTGCTTCAGCTTGTCGGCCAACAGGACCGCCGCCTCACGCAGTTGCCTGCTGTCCGTGCCCCGCAGCTGTACGTTGATGTCCTTCGAAAATTGCTCGTCGCCCCCACCCTCACCCATGTCCGCGTCGATCAAGGACATCTCGGTGCCCGGCAACGCCTGGTTCAACGCAGCCCGCAGCGCCACCTTGATCTCCTCCATGCCGCGCGTCCTCTGCTTGGACCCCGTCATCTTCACGAAGACCTTGCCCTCGTTGACCTTCTGGCTCTGCCCCGAACCCACCGTGATCATCAGGTGCCGCGTCTCCGGAACCTGCTGAAGCACGACCTGCTGGATCTGCTCCCCACGACGATACGTCGCCTCCAAGCTCGTCCCCTCCGGCATCTTGTAGCTGACGTCCATCTCCCCCTGGTCCATCGTCGGCTGAAACTCCGTCGGGATGTAACGCGCCAGAACCACCGCGGCCGCCAGCGCCACGATCCCCACGCCCACCGTCAACGCCCGCTGGCTCAAGATCCAAGAAAGAATCTTCCGATACGTCTCGTCGACCGCGTCGAGCACCTTGCCGACCGCTCGCGCCAACGCCCCGGGTTGACTGTGCTTGAGCATCCGCGAAGACGCCATCGGCGTGAGCGTGAAGGAAACGAACAGCGAGATCATGATCGCCACGGCGACGGTCAGGCCGAACTCGTAGAAGAACCGGCCCATCAACCCCTTCATGAACGCCACCGGCACGAACACCGCCACGATCGACAGGGTGGTCGCCAGGACCGCCAGCCCGATCTCCTTGGCCCCGTCCGCCGCTGCCTTCATCGGCGACTTGCCCATCTCCAAGTGCCGGTGGATGTTCTCGATGACCACGATCGCGTCGTCGATCAACATGCCGATCGACAGCGACAGCGCGAGCATCGTCAACATGTTCGCCGTGAACCCCATCGCGTTCATAAAGGCGAACGTCCCCACGACACTCGTGGGAAGCGCCAGCGCGCTGATGAACGTCGCCCGCAGGTCACGCAGGAACAGCATGATCACCGCGACAGCCAGGAACGCACCGAACACAAGGTCGAACACCACGTCGTCGATCGCATGGCGCGTGAAGGTCGACGCGTTCTGCGCAATCGCCAGGCCGTACCCCTGCGGAATTTCGATCTTCTTGGAGTCGATCGCGTCAATGACCGCGTCCGCCACCGCCACCGAGTTGGCGTCCGATTGCTTGCGCACGAGCAACGACAGGGCAGGCTTGCCGTCCCAGGACGCCTTCGTCCGCGCCTCTTCCTCGGCATCGACCAGCTTCGCCACGTCGCTCAGACGGATGGGCGCACCCCCCGGAGCCGCGACCACGATGCGCTCCAACTCCGCGACGGACTTCGCTTCCCCGTACGTCTTGATCAGCAGCTCCGTGGCGCCCGTGGTCACATGCCCTCCGGGCACGTCCATGTTCCCGTACGCCACCGCCTGCTGAAGGTCCGGCAGGGTGAGCCCATAGGTTCGGAGCTTGGCAGGGTCGGCGATGACATGGATCTCGCGCTCCTGCTTGCCGATGACGTCCACCGCACCTACGCCCCGCAGCTGCTGGATCTGGTTCTTGACCCGCTCCTCCGCCACGTAGGTGATCTCCGCCGGCGTCTTGCCCGCCGGCGCCGTGAGCACCAGCGAGATGACCGGCGCCGCCCCGATCTGAAACTTCTCCACCACGGGCGCTTCCGCGTCGTTCGGCAAGTCCTGCTGGATCTTCGCAATGCGCTCGCGCACGTCCTGCGCCGCAATGTCCGCGTTCACGTCGAGCTCGAACTCGACCATCACCAGCCCGTAGCTCTCCACGCCCACGGACGTGATCTTCTTGACGCCCGAGATCGTCGAAACCGCGTCCTCGATCGGCTCGATCACGCGGCTCTCCACCACCTCCGGGTCCGCACCGGCATAGACGGTGGACACCGAGATGAAGGGCGCCTCGATCTTCGGGAACATGTCCACGCCCAGCTTCGACCACGAGATCGCCCCGAACAGCAGGAGCATGGCCGAAAGTATGATCGTGAACACCGGCCTTCGGATGGACAGGTCCGACAGGAACACGGCTCGTTACCTCCCGCCTTCGTTCGGCGCGCTGCCGTGAGGCCCCTTGGGTAGACCCTCCTCCCCATCGGCTTCCCCAGACACACCAGGGAACGTCACCCGCGCGAACAATCCCGCAGGCAACGCTCGATCCTTGTTGTCCAACCGGATCACCACCTCCGCGGACCGCGTCACCGGATCGATCACGTCCGCCATCCGGTCTACCTTCGCGTCCCGCGTCACGTTCAACGCCGGCAACACCACCCGCACCGGTTGTCCCACCGAGATGCTCCCGATCTTCCTCTCGGGGATCGGAACGCGAACCTCGAGGGTGTCCGTGTCTACCAGCAGGAACACCGGACTCGGCGGCATCACCGTCACATACTGTCCCTCCTCGGATAGTACCTTCGTGATCACCCCGTCGAAGGGCGCCCGCAACGTCGCGTCCGCCAGCGCCTGCTGCGCCATCCGTACGCCCACCCCCGCCGCCTGCGCCCGGAGCGTCGCGATCTGCATCCCAAGCTTCGCCTTCTCCGCCGTCTGCTCCGGAAGTGCCCCCGCGTCCGCAAGATGCTCCACCCGCTCCAAGTCCCGCTTCGCATCCTCGAGCGCCGCCAACGCCTGCGCCTGGTCCGTCCTCGCCGCCTCCGCATGAAGCGACGTGTTCACCGTGTCCAGCACGCACAGCACCTGTCCCGCCTTGACCCGGTCCCCCTCACGTACCTTGATCGACCGCAGGATGCCCGACCCCTTGGCCGCTAGCATCGACGTGCGTGCCGCCATCGCCGTGCCCGATGCCTGAAAGTCCTGGTCCGATGCAGGTGGCTTCTCCGCCGCAGCCGAGGCCGACCCCGACGAGGGCGGAGCAATGACCGGGGAGCCTTCGTCTTTCTGCCCCGCGGACGTCTTCTTGCAACCCGCCAGAGAGAGAAGAAGGCCTAGCAGTATCAGCGACATGAGGTGTCGCATCGTGCGGATTCCTCCGTGCAGGGTCCTGCGAAGAGTAGCCGTGGTCATGTTCGATCGGTCCGTGGCTTCGCGGGACGAATCGGGCAGGTATATCGCCCCACGATGTTTCTGCATCCCCAAAATGACCGACGGCGTCATTTTTTTGCTGGTCCCAGAGGACGCGGGACACGTCCAAGGTTGCTCGATCCGACGGCGCCGAAGCCAGGCGGGTGACAACCGGCACCAGCAGAGAACGGAAGAAGTCCTCCGCTCACCATGCCCCCAGTGAGTACTAAGGCACCCTCACCGCCGTCGCCGCATACTCCGCTGGACTGCTCGGCCCCGGCCCCATGCACCAGCACCGCGAGTACGTCACCGTTCCCGAAGCCGCGTCTCCCGCGACCTCCAGCGTCAGCTCCCGACGATCACACTGGTCCTCCCCCGACGTGCACCACGAAGCGTAAGACGCCGCCGTCAACGTGCAACCATCCGACGACAGCGACGCCGGGCTCTCGTAGGTGCTGTCATCCCCCGCGTCGGGATACGTGCACGTCGAGGGCCTCTTCCTCCCCGCCCAGGTCACCACCACACCGTCCCCATCCGCCTCCACCGTGATCGTGTCGGGGTCAGGACTGCACATCCCCGCCTCCGCGGGGGCGTAGGATACCTCCCACGTGCCAAGAGCGTTGCACCCGGCTTGCCCGTCGCCCGCCGCCGTCTCCGGCTTCGTGTCCTCGCCCGCATCGGTCGCTTCGTTGTCGGTCGAGGTCCCTCCGCATCCCCCGGCCATCAAAGCTGCGAGTACGACCGAAAAATGTCTTCGATGCCTCACGGACCATCCTCCACGAAGTCCAGCAGCGCCGCCCCGTCGTCCTTCGGCGTCGGCAACAACTCGCCCGCAGCCCCGTCCCGCCGAACCATGATGGTCCGTCGCGACACCGTGTCCGCATTCTGCCTGCCCACGAGCGTGATCGCGTTCATCCCAGGACGCAGTGGCAGGTCCATCTCCACCTTCATCACCTTCGGGTCACTCGCACCGTGGTTCGTTCGGTAGAAGATCTTGTTCGCTCCTACGAACATGTAGGCGTCGAGCAGCCGGGTCTGGTCCACGATGGTTCCCGTGATCTTCACCGAGGGCCCCCGGACCACCAGCGAGGCCGGGGCAAGCTCGATGGCAGGAGGCGAGTGAGAGAAGATCGTGTCGAAGCTGAGCGTGTCAGGCGCCGCGCCGCCCGGCGCATCCGACAACGAGTTGATCGGCACGAAGGCGAACCGATTGGCGCCCAGATCAATCTTCACCATGTCCCCGTGCCGCCCGAGCCGTCGCACCAGCTTGCCCCCAGGGATGGAACCGAAGAGACGCGCGCTCGGACGCAGGGATTCCACCAGCGGCGCCTCCGAGCCCGTCACCTTCGACACCCCGCTGTCCGGCGTCAACGGCGAGACCCCCTCCACCGGGATCTTGATCTTCTCGTTGACGTACTCGCCAAGGTCCCGATCCCCCACGCTCAGCTCGATCGTGATCTCAGACTCCGCCAGGCTCTGCACCGCCCACGTGAACACCACCGAACGCATGTCCCCCGGCTGCATGTTCGAGACGTCGAACCGACCCGCCTGCAACGCCAGCCCGTCGCCCGACAGGTTCCGCAAGTTCGCTTGCGTGTCGAAAGAACGTCCCCGCCCGATGTTCTTCACCGTGAGGTACATCGACACCCCCTCGCCTCGCTGCAGACGCCCGTCCGCGTTCGACCCCTCCCGGTTGTCGATGATCTGGTACGCATAGGCAAACGACGGGTCCGGCAGCTCCTCGATGGTCGGCCGGAACTCGACCGTCTTCGGGGGCTCCCCGTTCGCGGAAAAGAACTCCACCTTGACGCCGTCGGACCGGGTGGGCGCGTCCTTGGGGATCGAGCAGACCCGCTTGGCATCCTTGGGCGTCTTCGTGGACCCGATGCGACGGCCCTCGAGGTCACACCACCCCAGGGGAGCCGTCGCCGTCTTCGACTTGCCAGGCTCGATCTTTCCCAAGATGAGCTCCTTGCGATCGTAGTACGAGCTCTCGGCCGTGGTCAGGCCCCGAAGCTGGTAGATGGGCTCCGTCCCCGTGTTCTTCACCGTCACCTTGAGCTCCATCGCTTCGCCCGCCTTCACGCGGTCCCCCGGGCGGTTGGTCTCGACCTTCACCTCGTACTGATCCTTCGTCGGTCCCGGCGTGCCCGGGTCCGTCGCGCTCCAGTCGTATCCGAGTTGCTTGAGATCGGTCGCTACCTTCCCCATCTCCTCCTGCTGCACCCTGTCGATGAACTCCGCCGCCTTGCGCACCCCATCCACCCGCGTACCACCAGTTGGCAAGTTCAGGACGAGGTCCCGCGCGAACTTCGTGGCAAAGTCCATCTCGAAGTCGTCTTCCGGGTCTCCTCCACGCTCCCGCATCGCCTCCCGCTCCGCCGATGGCATGTTGTACCGCACAACCTCCAGCGGCTTCTGGCCCGCCGCCGCCCGCGCGCTCGACAAGTGCTTGGAAAGGTCGCGCTCCCGCATTCTCTTGCCCGGCCGCATCACGTCCATCTCCAGCGCGTCCACCGTCATCGGGTCGAGCTCGACGTCCGGCGTGATGCCCACCGACTGAATCGAAATGTCCCCCGGTGTCAGGTACTGCGCGATCGTCAGCTTCAACGCCGCCTTCTCCCGCGTCACGTCCGGGAACACTAGCTGCACGCTGCCCTTCCCGAACGTCTTCTGCCCCACGATGATGGCCCGGTCGTGGTTCTTCAAAGCCCCCGCCACGATCTCGCTCGCGCTCGCACTCGACGAGTTCACGAGAACGACGAGAGGGTAGTCGGGCTCCGTGCCCGGGGACTTGGCGACCTTCTCGTCGCGCGGCTCCGATGCGGACACGGTGGTGACCACCACCCCGCTGCGCAGGAACCGGTCGGCCACCTTGGCGGCCTGATCGAGCAAGCCTCCCGGGTTCGAGCGCATGTCGAGCACGAGCCCGCGCATCCTCGGCTCGGCCCGGTGCAAGGCGACCAGCGCGCTGTCCAACTCACCCGCCGTGCCAGCCTGGAACTGCTTCAGACGAACGTACCCCACGCCCTGGTCGAGCATCCGGCTCTCGACCGACTCGACGTTGATGACCTCGCGCTGCAACTTGAAGGGTCGGCTTCCTGACCAACCTCCCGCGCCTTCCCGCGAAATCCACACCGACACGTCCGTGCCCGGGTCCCCGCGCAACCGCCGCACGGCGTCGTCGAGAGGCATGTTGAGCGTGGACTCGTTGTTGATCCGGACGATCCTGTCGTAACGCTTCAGACCCGCTCGCCCGGCCGGCGTCCCCGGCATCGGCTTGATCACGGTCAGCATCTGGTCCCGAATCGAAATGACGATGCCCACACCCCCGAACGCACCCTGCGTGGAAATGGTCATCTCCCGGTAGGCTTCGGGGCTGAGGAAGACCGAGTGCGGGTCCAGCGTGTTGAGCATCCCGTTGCACGCCGCGTACTCCACCTCCCGCAGGTCCACCTCCGCGTCCCCCTTGAGATGCTCCTGAAGGAACGCAAACACGTCCCGCAGCTTCGCCGACACGTCCCACGGACCCTGCACGTTGCTGACGTCGAACTTCTTCTCCTCCGACCCCACCCGTACCGTCACCTCGTCCGACCCGGTGTCGCGCAGCACGATCACCTGGGCCACGTCACGCTGCACGTAGTCGAGCGCCGAAAGCAGCATCTGCTTGGGCTTCACCCGGGTCGGGTCGACGTACTTGTCGCGGATCGTCTGGATGGTCGCCGTGACCGCCTCGAGCTTGGTCAGGTCGTAGGGGGTCTTGGTGTCGACCTTGCCACGCGCGGCCACCGCGTGGGCAGGTTCGATGCCGTGCCAGAGACCACCGGACCGGAACTGGAGAGCGAAGTACGTGGAGAGACCGAAGGCGCTGAAGAGGATCAGCAGCTTGGTGATACGTTCGATGCCGCGCATGGTTCACAAGGATAGATGACGGACGGGACAAGTCACGTTTCGAGTGCGATCTTTCGCGTAGGAAGAGGCCAAAGGGCAAGAGGCATAGGGCCGGACGGGTCGAGACCGCCTCCGATCGCCTCCCGCCCCCGCCTCACTGCTTCACGACCAGGTCCGCCTTCGCCAGCCGTACGGACACCGGCCGCCGGGAAAACCCGAGCTTCGCCCGCACGGTCGTCGAGCCGCCCGACGCCAGCGTCGCCGTGCAGTGCATCTTCCCAGACCCCCTGCGCGTGTGCTCGTCCCCCAGGTTCGTCTCGACCCAGCTCATCTTCACGTTCAGCTCCGCCAAGGGGTCGCACGCCGCCGTCGCCACCGTCGACCCCGATTGCACCAGCTCGACGTCGTACTGCAGCGCCGCGTCCCCCTTGTACTCGATGTCGATGTCAGTCCAGAACGCGACCTCTCCCGCGGTGAGGTTCATCGTGATGTCCGACGCCCCCTCCCCCGCGAAAGGCACCCGTCCCGCTTCCTTCCCGCAACATGACGAGACAGCAAAAGCGATCAGGGCACAGACCAGGGTCCTTCCACGCATGGCGTCCTCCTGGCAGGCATTGTAGGGCCGCGTGCCCCACCTGCCCAGGGGTTGCACCTCACCTGGCGCTGGAAGCGGGCGGGGCCGGGTCCTTCACTTCCACACCCGGTCGCCGCTCGTCCTGCTTGATCGAGTAGCGCACCAACGCCCGAAGAACCTCGTTGCGCTCGACGTTCCCGAGCACGACCTTCATGTCCTCGTAGACCGACGGGTCCACCAGCAAGGCGCCCAGCGTTCCCTTGCCCTTCTTGAGCCCCGAGACGATGTCCCGCAGGTCCGCGCTCGCCGCGTTCAGGTTCGACACGATCTCGGCTTCGTCCCCCGTGCCCCCGTACAGCAGCGCGTGCGCCATCCCGTTGCCCTCCCGAACCCCCCGCAGCGTCAAGGCCACCTCGTCCGCCGCTCCCCCAAAACTCTTGATCGCGTCCGTCCCTTCCTTGTCATACACCAGGCTGTGCGCGAACCCTGGCCCACGGTTCACCCGCGCGACCAGCTGCCTCACCTCCGTCGCCGCCGTCGCAAGCTCCCCGCTCGTCGTCTCGAAGTTCGCAATCGCTCGCGACAAACGCTCCGCTTCCTGCGGGTCCGTCAACAATCGGTTCGCGTACCCATCCCCCTCCGCCACATGCTTCAGAATGATGTTCACCGAGTGGATCGAACCACGAAGGTTCTCCTGCACCTTGTCGTCCGCCATCGACGCCGACGCCTTGTCCAGGTTCCCCAGCACCGAGTTCGTCCGCTCCGCGATCGATCCCACCTGCCCCACCAGGTTCGAAAAGTCCGTCGGGTCCTCCCCCGTGATCGCTCCCCCTAGCCCCAGCGGCTTACCCCCAGAGCCCGGGTCGATCTCCAGCATCTTGTCGCCCAGCAACCCCTTGTTCACCACCCGCGCTCGCGCGTCCGTGCGCAATCGCAACGCCTCGTACCGCACGATCCACAGCTCCACGTGGATGCGCGGGTCCCCCAAGTCCTCCGAATGCCCCACGCTCGACACCGAACCCACGTTGATGCCGTTCATCCGAACCGGCGCCCCAGCCGCAAGCCCCTGCACGTCGTTGAACGTCGACGTGTAGTCAATCTTGCGCGCGAACATGTTGCGCTGGTCCCCAATCAGAAACACGACGGCTCCCGAGAGGACCAACCCCAACAGCACGAACACGCCGACCTTGATCTCTCGGGACAGGGCCATTCTCAAACTCCCAGGGACATCCTCCGCGCAGCCATCCCTCGATACTCGATGGAACTCCTTCCGGGAAGACCGCGTCGCCGAGCCACAAGGATGACCGGAAAGATCACGTCGTCAAGAGCGTATCCAGATCCTCGTTCACGGGAGCATTGCCCCGAATGAAGTCAGCCAGATGCCGCACCTCGGACGCCTGGATCTGCGCCGGCGTCCCCGACGCAATGATGCGCCCGCGGTGCACCATCGCGATCCGGTCGCTGATCGCGTACGCGCTCGCCATGTCGTGCGTCACCACCACGCTCGTGATGCCCAATACCCGCCGCAACCCCGTGATCATGTGATTGATCCGCGTCGTGTTGATCGGGTCCAACCCCGTCGTGGGCTCGTCGTACAGCACCACGTCCGGCCGAACCGCCACCGCCCGCGCGAGCCCCACCCGCTTCTTCATTCCCCCCGACAGGTCCGACGGCGCCATCGCCTCGATCCCCGAGAGCCCCACCAACCCAAGCGCCCACGCCACCCGCGCCCGGATGTCCTCCTCCGACATCTCCTTGCGAAAGTGCTCCCGCAAGCCGTACGCCACGTTCTCCCCCACGTTGACCGAGTCGAACAGCGCCGCCCCCTGGAAAAGCATCGCGATGTGCTGCCGCACCCCCTGCAGGTCCCGCTCCGACATCGCCGTGATCTCTTGGCCCCGGAACCGGATCGACCCCCGATCCACCTTCAAGAGCCCGATCAACATCTTGATCATCACGCTCTTGCCTACCCCGGAGCCCCCGATGATCGTCAGCGTCTCCCCAGGGTACACGTCCAGGTCCAACCCCGCGTACACCACCTTCTCCCCGAACGCCTTGTGCACGCCCCGGAACTGGATGATCGGCTCTCGAACGTTCTCCGCCATCGGACCCACCCTACCGTCAGCTCAGCACATCGAGGGCCGGTCCAGCAAACGAATCAGCTTGCGCAACCCACGCAGGTGCTCGTCCCCGCATCCCTCGAACCCGTCGCATCGGAAGATCGCGTTCGCCGCCGCCGCCTCCGGTCGCGTCACCAGCCACCCGAACGCCGAGATGAGCGCCTGCTGATGACCCTCGTCCATCGTTCGGTGCATCGCGATCACATCCGTCGGTATCGGCCCGGCCGCCAGCAAGATCCGGAAGTCCGCCTCCACCTTGGACTCGATCCAACTCGCCGACACCGGCACGCGCGGGTCCGCCGGCCCAAAGTGCGCAAAGCTAGCGCCCACTTGCGCCTTACCCTCCGCCACCGCGCGCGCCACCGCCTCGTGCGTCCCCACGAAGATCTGGTCCGCAAACGCCTTCGACAACGACACCCCTCGCGCTCGCAACGAAGCCAGCGGCACCAAATACCCCGACGCACTGTCCGGACTCACCCACGCAGCCCTCACCTTCTGCAGGTCCGCCAGACTCCGAATCGGTGAATCCTGAAGCGTGAAAAGCACCGCGTGATACGCCGTCTCCCGCTGCCGGACCATCGCGATGCGCGGCCTCGCAATCCGCATCGCCCCACAGTCCATCGCCACCACAGGCGGCACCCACACCGCATCGAGCTGACCCTGGGAGAGCAACGTCACCAGCCTCGCATAGGTCGGTAGCGGCCTGCATTCCACCGTCGTCCCCAGGTAGTACCCGAGCGCCCGACACACACGGCTCAGGTCCGCGCGAAACGTTGGGCCATCCACGACAGGCACGACGCCGAAGCGCAAAATCGGGAAACGCACGCGTCGCACCTTGCTCGCCACCGTTGCCTGGGTCAAGCCGTGCAGCCCATCCCCCTCCCTCCCTGCCCGATTCCGGCCCCAACGCCCCCGAAAGGACACCGCAATCGTGGTCGTTTCCCCCTTCCTGTACGCAACTCCCCCATTTCGCGCTACGGCCCCTCCCGCCCGTCCCCGGGGTGGGCCGGTCGGGCGCCCCTCCAAGAGGCTTCACGCCCGGAACCTCCCCGTGATGCGGACTCGCGTTACGGTGCCCGGCCCACGAACAAGGTCGCTGCGCCGAACGTGAGCGGTATCGCTTCCCCCTCCCCCAGGCCACAGTCGCGCATCATCCCCAAGAACTCGTTCGGCCGAGGGAACGCCCGGATCGACCGCTCCAGGTACACGTACTCCGATGTCGACGACAGCAGCGCGCCGAGCCGAGGCACCACGTGCCGCTTCCAGAAACGCGCCCCAAACGCCAGAGGATGCCCCTCCGGCTCCGCTAGCTCCAGCAGCACAATCGGACCCCCACGCCGAACCACCCGCCCCAACTCTCGCAAGCACGCCGCCCGATCCGGGACGTTCCGAATCCCAAATGCCATGATCGACCCGTCGAACGCGTCGTCCTCCGCCGGAATCTTCTCCCCGTCCCCCTCCCGCAACGTGATGCGCCCCTCCAACCCCGCTCGCCTCACCTTCTCCCCTCCCACGCGAAGCATCCCCACCGACGGGTCCACCCCCACCACCCGGCTTTCAGGAATAGCGCGCGCCACCTCGATCGCCACGTCGGCCGTCCCCGTCGCGAGATCCAACACCTCCCGCACGTCCGGACCCAACAACCCCACCGCGCGCCGACGCCACCGCCCGTCGGACCCCACGGACATCACACGGTTGAGAAGGTCGTACCGATCGGATATGCGATCGAACATGCGGCCGGAGCCGTCGGACGGTGCGTCGGTCATGGGCGGGAGAGGTAGTCCAAGGACCCCGGCCACCCCAAGGCTTTTTTCCCCGGTGCCCGTGACCGGCGCCCATGGCGTTTCCGTTGCACCCGCGTACGATCTGGCGCCATGCGAACCAGCCAGAAGTGCCCGAAGTGCGACAGCCGGACGTTCTATGAGGTGTCGTCGTGCACCGTCCCGGCTCACGACAGCATCAACGGCACGCACCCACTGACCGTCGCCGCTGCCTACCTCCCGACCGGCAAGCGTGGCTTCCTCGGCGTCGAAGGCGCGGATCGGTTTCTGGCCCAGCTTCAGGCCTGGGTGTGCGCCGGGTGTGGCTTCACCGAATTCTACGTCGGAAAGGTCGAGGTGCTCGAATACATGCTCCAGCACCGGGCCGCGACCGTACGCAAGGTCGACGCGACCGTGGGCGCCGCGAAGCCTTTTCGGTGAGTCAGCCGCAGCCGCCAGCAATCTTCTTCTTGGCGCCCCCAGCCGCGGGCTTCTTCTTGCCCTCGAGCTGGGTAGGCGCATATCCCGATGTGGATAGCTTTCCGACCGCCTTCACCACGTCCTCCGGGCTGCCCGCGCCATCGTTCACGAAGGCACGCGCGGCCGCCATCGCCTCGCTCCAGCCATAGGGCGGGGGCTTCTCGTTGAACAAAGGCACCGGCACCACGTACGTCAAGTACCACGCCCGAACCCCTTCCTTCAGGAAGTGCACCGCCATCGCCTTGTCCTGCGCCGCGATCTCTCCCGCCAGCTTCGACGCGTTCGCGTCCGTGTCCGCCACGATCACCACCGCCGCCTTGCCGCGCGCCGCGTCGAGCACCGCACCCGCCGACCCCCCCGGCTTCGAGACCGAACGGGGTAGATGATACAGGTCGAACTGCTCTCGCGGCCGGACGTCCACGACGACAGCGGCATCACCCCGCTGGGCCAGCAAGGTGGTGGCTTGCCACACGTCGACCGCCGCCTCCGCTGGGGCGAGGTTCGGCGGCGGCTCCGACGCGGCGGACCGCCCCGTCGCCAACGAGATGATCATGTACAGGGCTGCAAGCCCCACCAGCGCGATCGCACCCCACTTGTTGTTGAACCGGTTCATGACGACGCCTCCGGGACGCGCTTGCTCTCGAGCGACTTGCGAACCATCGCCTCGATACGGGTCACCGCGTACAGCGACCCCACCGCGAACAGAGCCACAAGCACCACCATGACGCCCGACGGGATTCCCAACCACTCGTGCATCAGGACGCGACCCATGTACGTGCTCTCGTGGAACGCCGCGAGTGAAGGGTACGCCAGCGTGAAGGCCGACGAGCCCACGAAGATGCCGCCCACGAAGAACATGGCGTCGACTTTGCCGCTGGCCACCGCAACGAGCGACGTCCCCGGGCAGTAGCCGCCGATGATGAAGCCCGCGCCGAGAAGCAAGCCTCCCACCAGTTGCGGCACCAGGTAGGTGGGCAGCAACCCGAGGTCACCGATGGGCATGAAGCCGATCAGGTCGAGGAAGTACACGCCGATCATGGCCGTGACGATGGCCGTGAACATCACGCGCATCACACGAAAGTCCCGGCCGTAGAAGATGGAGGCGAGGTTGTCCGCACGGCCGAATCCGGCGCGCTCGAGCACGAAGCCGAAGCCGATGCCGACCAGCACGGCCAGCTCCATCTGCATGCCGTGCGTCCACTGAAGCGAGGTCGCGAGAGGTGCTTGCATGGTCCTTGTGCCTCCCTTTCAAATCCACTGTTTACGCATGAAGTAGGCGAGGCCGTAGGCACTCCCGAACATGGCGAACATGAACACCCAGCTGCCCAGGGCCAGCTGGGCCCCTCCCGTCAACGCCTGGCCGCTCGTGCAACCACGCGCGATCTGCGCCGCAATCCCGCTGATGATCCCACCCACCAACGCGAACACCCAGCGCATGTCACGCCCGATGCGCGGCCCGCGGATCGTCTCCACCTTCACCCGCTTCGCCGAGATGGCCCCGAGCAATCCCCCGATCGCTACCCCCACCCCAAGCAGCACGATCCACGAGTTCAACGCCCCCGTCTCCGACAAGAAGAACTTGCCGATGTTCGCGTTCTCCGTCGCCCAGGTCGGGTCCACCGCGTGCCACAGCGACGCTTGCACTCGCGTGATCGCTCCGCTCGCACCGAGCCCTTGCCCCGTCAGCACGAAGCTAGCCAGAAGCACCAGGCCCAGGGCAACCCCGGCCGCATAGGGATTCCAGAACTCTCTCTGCTTGCTCATGACGCCTTCTCCCCCACGGGCTCGGCGGATTCCGCCTTGCTCTCGTGAGCCAACTCCTCGACCCACTTGCTGCTGTGATGCTCGGCATGTCGACGCTCGATGTCTCCCTTGATCATCGAAATCAATGCCGGTCGCTCTTCCTTCATGATCGCCGCCATCGTGATGTGCACCGCCACCCCCACCAGCGCGAGCCCCACCGCGAGCTTGTGGACCAGGATCGCCGTCGCCACCACCTCCGACGAACCAAGGTGAAACGTCATCACCAGTCCCGACGCAATGATCGTGGTCGTCCCGGCCAGCGCGCTGATCGCGAACACCTTCTGCCCCGCGTTGTACTTGTCCTGTGGCGGCAGCTCGTGCTTGCCAATCCCCAACATCACCATCGGCTTGTACATGAACCAACGGATGTCGTCGCGCGTCAGCACCACTTCTCGCATCGCCTCGATGCCACCGTGCTTGTAGTACAGGAACGGTGGGATGATCACCGCGGACCAGAGAAGTCCCCACAGCGCGTGGAACAAGATCAGGTTCCCCTGACCCCCGAACAACCCCGACACCACGTTCGGGAACCCCGTGCCGAACAACGCAAACGACGGCGCGATCATCAACGCCGTCCCCGTGAGAAGGAGCAGCACCCACGACAACGCGTTGAACCAGTGCAGGAACCGCATGCCGAACCGGTGCCGCGGCAACGTGCCGCCGGCCTCCGCGGTCCCATGACCTTCCCGCTCCGCTCGCTTCGCCGCTCGGCTGCGAAGATTCATCAGAAGCCCACCCGCTCCCGCCACCACCGCGAACGCCGGCACCCCAAGCTGCGCCACGGGACGCGTCGCACCCTGCCATACCTTCGTCAACCACGTCGGCGTCGGTTCTCGAATCACCTTCTGCGCAAGGATTTCCTGACGCTGTGCCTCCGGCGCGTAGTAGACCTTCGGACCCACGTCCACCTCAGGCGTCGTCAGCGTCTTCGCGTCCCGCTTCTTGATCAGCTGGACCAACGCACCGTTCGGATCGTCCAGATCCCCGAAGTGCCGGCACTCCGCCAGACACGTCGTCACGCACGCCGGCTGCTCACCCTTCGCCACGTACGGCGCACACAGGTTGCACTTCTCCACGATGCCCTTCGAAGAGTCCGGCGTCCGAGCCCCGTACGGACACATCGTCACGCAATTGCCGCACCCGATGCACACCTCCGGGTCGACCACCACCACGCCGTTCTCGTTCGCGTAGGTCGCACCCGTCGGGCAGTCCAACGTGCACGGGTGATCCTCGCACTGCATGCAAAGCCCGGGATAGAACGTGATGCCGAGGTTCCCCTTCTCCCGGGAGCCATGCTCGAACGTAGCCACCCAGTCCCGCGCCACGCCACGCCCCGAATCCCAGCGCTCCTTGCAGACCGACACGCACGCCAGACACCCGACGCACTTGTCCAGCTCGATCATCATCCCATGGCGCATGGGTACTTCTCCTTGCCGCCTTCCGCAGGCGTCACCCTCACGAACTCCGTCCGCATCCCCGTCGAACCACTGATGCCGTCCACCACGTACCCACGGATGAGCTCCGCATCACTGCCCCCCATGCAGCACGCGTTCGTCAGGCCCTTCGAGGAATGGCCGAACCCATGAATCATGTACGCGGTCTGCGGACGAATGCGCTCCGTCACGCGCGCAGGCATCGGCCCCGTGACATCGCCGTGCGCGTTCTGCACGAAGACGGGCTTGCCATGCTGCACGCCCAGCGCGGCCGCGCACATCGGGTGAAGCCACACGCAGTTGCCAGGGTTCAGATCGTGCAAAATGTCGTTGTTCTGCGTGCGACCGAACGTGTGCAGGGGACTTCGGCCGTAGGTCAATCGCAGGAATCCCTTCGGCGGGTCCGGCGGCGGTGTGTGCTTCGGCATCGGATCGAACCCCGCGTCCGCCAACTGCTTGCTGTACAGCTCCACCTTGCCCGACGGTGTCTTCCACGCGTGCGGCTCCCGCGGATCGAGGTAGGGCTTCACATCGCTCTTCGGAAAGAAGAACCCCTTTTCCTTGAGCTCGGCCAGCGTTACCCCCGAACCCTCCAGCCGCGCCGACAAGTACTCCTCGAACGTCTCGAACCCGAAGAACTCACCCACCCCTAGCTCCGTGCCCAGCTCCTTCGCGATCCTCCACGCCGGTCTCGTGTCGTGCGGGCTCTTTACCGCCGGCTGACGAATCGCGATGTACGGACGAAGATTGCCCCCCGTCTTCAGATCGTCGTACCGCTCGAGGTAGTTGTCCTCCGGCAGAACCACGTCTGCCCAGTCCGTGATCTCCGTCGGCTGGATGTCCGTCACCACGAGCATGTCGAGGCTGCGGATCGCCTCGAAGGTCTCCTGCTGATTGGGCAAGGACTGGATGAGGTTCGACCCGTGCACGAACCAACCCTTGATGGGGTAGGGGACGCCCGTCCGCGTCGCCTCCCGGATCCCGTTGGTCGTGAGCTCGGTCGCGAAGGGGAAACGCTTGGCCGCCTTGTCGATGTTGTCCGGAAGCTCTGGGAAGTCCGGGGCTGGAAAGTCCTTCAACGAAGGGGCCGAGGCCGGATGATACAAGCCCCCAGGTGCCCAGATCGCCCCTAGCAATGCGCTGAGGATGCCCTGCGCTCGCGCGCGCTGCGTGTCCGCTTCGCCGTACCAGGTGACGTGACGCCCTGGATGCACCACTACCGCCGGCATCGCTTCCACCATCAAGTCGTACGCCTTGACGATGTCCTCCACCGGAACCTGCGCTTCCTCCGCCGCCCACGCTGGCGTGAACGGCTTCACGTGCTCCGCGAGCTGCTCGAAGCCCGTGCACTGATTCTCCACGAACGCGTGATGGTACGTGTCACGCGTGATCAGCAGGTGCATCCACGCCAAGATGATGGCTGTGTCCGACCCCGTCTTGAGCGGGAGCCACACGTCCGCGCGCGACGCGACCGTCGACATCCGCGGGTCCAGCACGATCAGCTTGGCCCCTCGAGCGCGAGCCCGCACGAAGTCCTGTACCTGGCTGTTGTGCGCGTTCTCCCCCAGGTGCGAGCCGAACAACACGATGCATTGTGTCTTCTCAAAATCCAGCGGCTCCGGACTCCCAGGTCCCTGGCCGATCGTCAACTTGTAGCCGACGTCCCGCGGTCCCCTGCACTGCGCATAGGACGGGGCCGCGTAGTTGGGGCTGCCGTACGCCACGAGCATCTTGCGCATCAGCGGTCCGCCGGACCCGTGGTAGAAGAGTGCCAGCGCCTTCGCCCCGTGCTCGTCTTTGATCTTCTTGAAGCCGCGCGCGATCGTTTGATACGCCGTCTTCCACCCCACCCGCTTGAACTTGCCCTCTCCCCGCTCACCCACGCGGATCATTGGGAACTTCAACCGATCCTGGTCCCGAAGAAACCCGGCGCCCGCATTGCCACGCCCGCACAAACGACCCATTGAAGACGGCGCCTCGGGGTGACCCCGCAGCGCAAGAACTCGGTTCTTGCTCACGTCCGCCAGTACCCCGCAGTTCCAGAAGCATAGCTCACAGAACGTCGGCACCGTTCGCTCGGTCGGCGTGACCTCCGGCGACCGAAGCACGCTGAATGCATGTGCCTCACGGCTTCCCGTGGTCAGCACACTTGCCGCCGCGCTAGCTCCGACCGCACCGATCACGGTGCGTCGGGACACGGCGCCTTCATCTTGACGCGACATGGGGGGAACTCCATTCGTGGGCCGGGGGTAGGGGCCCACAAACCACAACACCGGTGAGATGCCGGTCCACACAAAACGATTTTCGTGAAAGTGGATCGCGACAAATGTTGGATTCGCTCAGCGATACGTGGGCAAAATGCCTACGAATTGAGCACAAGAAACGCCGTGTGCTTCCCGCGTTTTAATCGTGAATCTTAGGTGGATCCAGTGAATGTTGCACCGGCTTCCCACGGTTCACGGCTCACATCAGCCTCGAGCTATGAGCCTCGAGCTATGAGCCTCGAGCTATGAGCCTCGAGCTATGAGCCTCGAGCTATGAGCCTCGAGCTATGAGCCTACGAGCTGGAAGTCGGGACAAAACTCCGGCCTCACAGATCACCACTCACAGCCGCACGTCGATGTGCACGCTCCGCTTCAGATTGTCGAGCCAGCGCCGCTTCGCCGTCTCCAACTTCTCCGCGTAAACACGCTGAGCGAGCTGATCGCGCGCCCTCTCGAACGTCCCGAGACGGCTCTCTTCCCGCTGCGTCACACGCAACACAATCAACGCGTCCGCGAAACGGAACGGCGCCGACACCTCCCCCACCTCCAGCGACGAGGCGACCCGCTCGATCGGTACCTCCAGCTCCCCAGGCTTCCGCATCCCCAGGTTTCCACCCTGGGCCCGCGACGGCGCATCGTCCGAGTACCGCCGCGCCATCTCTGCGAAGTCCTTGCCCGACCGAGCCTCACTCGCGATCCGCTCCGCAAGCGCCCGGCGTTCCGCCTTCACCGCCGCACTCGCGTCCGAAGGGATCCGCAAGACGACCCACTGCGGCGCGTACGCCAGAGACCGCCGCTCTTCCCTGCGCAGACGATCGTACATGGTTCGCATGTCCTCTTCCGTCACCCGCACCTGGCCCTTGACCCGCAACTCGAGAAGCTTGCCCTCGAGCAGCTGGCGACGGATCTCGCTGCGGTACTCCTGGGCGGTCATCCCGCTTCGCAGGACCTCGGACATCAGGTCTTCCACGGAGATCTCCTGCATCCGAGCCAGCCGTGCGATGGCCTTGTCGATCTCCTCGGCCTCGACGCGGATCCGCAGCTTGGCTGCCGCCTGCGCCTCGAGCTGATCGTCGATCATCCGCTGAAGCATCTGCCGCAGCATCTCCGATTCGGCCGCCGCTCGTTGGGCCTCGGTCGGCATCTTCGTGTGGATCTCGAGGAGGAAAGGACGCGCTCGCTGACGCAACTCGCTCATCAGGATCGCCTGATCGCCCACCACGGCGACCACTCGCTCGATCACCGCCGCCCGAGCCGGTCGGGCCGACACGAACAGAATCAACACGGTCAGCAGAGTGAACAGAAGTCGTCGGAGCATCATCGCGGCGGCTTGGTCTAGCACACCAGCCCGTCCTCCAAGACGAAAACGGCAAGCGCCGTCAGAAATGGAGATCGCTTCGCACGTCCTGCTCGAACGCCAACAAGGTTTCCATCGCTTGCTCCACCGCCTTGTCCTGCGACGTGGGCACCTGGACCTGGAAGTGCACGTACAGATCTCCCGGAAGTCGCCCGCGTCTCGCGATCCCCTTGCCCCGAAGCCGCGCAGACTTCCCACTCTGCGACCCCGCCGGCACCGTCATCGTCACCGAACCGTCCGGCGTCGGCACCCGAACCTTCGCCCCCCGGTACGCCTCCGTCACCGTGATCGGTAGGTCCACGTGCAGGTCGTCCCCCTCCATCCGGAAGTACGGGTGCGGCTCGACGTGAAGCTGCAGGAGCAAGTCCCCAGCCGGCCCCCCGAACGGGGAGACGCTCCCCTTGCCCTTTACCCTCACCTTGCTGCCCTCCGACGCACCCGGAGGGATCCGCACCTGGATCGGTTCGGTCTCTCCCTCGAGCCGAAGCGACACCGTCGTGCCCCTCACCGCCGACACAAAGTCGATCGACAACGGACTCTCCAGATCCGCTCCCCTCGTGCCCGCCGACCGCGACGCTCGCCGCCTCCCTCCCCCTCCGAACAGGTCGCCGAACAGGTCGCCGATGTTCTGCCCACCCGTGTTGGCCCCGAACAAATCCTCCAAGTCGACCCCCTGCACGCCGCCCCCCCGGCCGGAGCCACCGCCACCGCTGCCACCACCGCCACCACCGCGACCCGCCCACTGCTTGTACATGCGGGCCCGTTCCGCATCGAAGTTGTCCGACAGGGCAGCATCCCCAAACTCGTCGTACATGGCGCGACGCTTCTTGTCGCTGAGCACCTGGTACGCCTGGTTCACCCGCTTGAAGCGCAGCTCCGCCGACGAATCGCCGGGGTTCTTGTCCGGGTGCATCTTCGACGCGAGCTTGCGGTACGCCTGCTTGATCTCGCTCGCACTGGAGGTTCGGCTCACACCGAGCACGTTGTAGAGGTCGTCACTCATCGCATCGTCGCCAAGGTATGTCCGGGATCGCCCCAAGGCAAGGTGACCCCCACCCGCGAGAGGAGGTCACGTCAGGCGCATCGCCAGCTCGGAGATGCTCTCGAACGTGTTCACCCCCTCGAAACGATAGGGCAAATAGGCCAAGGGAATCCGCCTACCGTCCCCACCCACCCCCGCGCCCATCCCGTCGCGAAGTCTCACCAGCGCATCGTGCTGCACCAACTCCCGCCGGGCACGCCGGGCTCCCGCCGCCAAAGCCTCGTCCCCCGCGCGAGTTAGGTCGAGCTCCCTCGGCGCCAGCAGCGCGTCCCGCTCCTCCGGCGAAAACACCGGCGGGATCACCCCGTTCACGATGACCTGCGCCACCGGTAGCCCCAGCTCCTTGTCCAGCGCATCGAACAGATCAAACGTCTCCGTCACCGGCATCTCCTCCGGTAACGTCACCAACACCACCCCCGATTGCTCCGGGTCCGAAAACATCGACCACGCCTTCATCGCCTCCCGCCGCAACAACCCCGGCGGCGCCACATCGACGATGACCTTCGGCCCCCGAAGCATGTCGAGCGCATGCCCCGTGGACGGCGCGTCGAACAGGACCACGTCGAACCGCGCGGACCCGTTCGCCAAGCGCTCCGTCGTGTGGAACCACGCCTTGCCCAGCATCGCCCACTCGTAGAGCCCAGGCGTCGCCCGGAAGAAAGACGCCACCAACCTGTTGTCGAACACTGCCTTGTACAGCGCCCGAAGCCGCAACACCATCAGCCCGTACTCGCGAAGAGCCGCCTCCGGCTGGATGTTCACCGCCATGATGTTGGGCCGCAACTGTACGATCTCCTCGCCCACCGGCGGACCGTCCAGCAACGTCGACAACCGGTCCTTGGCCTGGCACATCGCACACAAGACCCGCTTGCCCTGCGACGCCAGCACGAGTGCAAGCGCTGCCGTCGCCGTGGTCTTGCCGACCCCGCCCTTGCCCGTCAGAAACAGGAACCGTCGTCCTTCGATGGCCTTGGACACGTTCATGCAGTGAAACCGCTCTTACGTTCTGCGCGCCTGGGGTGCAAGGGGCGCAGCCTCGGGCCGGACCCAACTCAGCAGCTACTTGGCCGATAGCAACGCTCGCAGTCGCTCCGTCTTCTCGTCCTTCGTCAAGCTGACCTCGTCGTGGTCCGCTACCGACATCCCCGGCTTGAGCACCGCCGTTTCGTCTCCCACGCCGAAGATCTGGCTCCCAGACCGCGCGATGACCCACTCCGCCCGCGCATCGTCCGGTTCCCCCACCATCAGTCGCACGCCGCCGTCGCCCAGGTCCTTGATGCGTGCGGCGCCCTCCCGCTTCGCAAGGGCCGTAAGCACGTCCTTGGCCTGATCCGCATCCTCGCGCGCGACGGAGAGGACCCGGAAGCGCTTGGCTCCCTGGCGGTAGTACCCGAAGGCGCCCGCACCCCCACCCTGCACGTCAAAAGCGTCCTTGGGCTCGAACCTGATTCCGAGCGGAATACGATGGTCGGTCGGCAGCCGGGCAGCCGCCGCGGGTAGCGTTGCAGGCGCCGGTAGCTTGCCCGCCACCGTCTTCGCCAGATCCGTCAGAAGCTTCGCCGCCGCTGCCTCCACCTGCTGCGGCGTCTGCTGGTCGTTCGTGTACGTCAACTCGACCACGATCTGGCCCTTCCACAGATACGCTGTCCCCGCGCCCAGCGCTCCCACGCCGTCCACTTGCATCGCCTTCGGAGCGTCCTCCCGAGCCGGATCCCCGTCCGAGATGACCCGCTTGGTGAACATCCCGAAAGCTCCCTCCGCCGAGCCGTACTTGGACACGACCACGTCGATGGCCCCCGGAGAGCCAGACCCGTCCACGTAACGCAGAATGACGACCCGCTCGAGCCCGAAGGACTTGTACATCTCGCAGTCGCCGTTGAACGCTTCGATGCAGATCGCGTCAATCTCTCGGCTGGCTGCCGAACCGTAGGTCCGCGTCTCCCCAAGAGGGTCGATGCAGTAGTCGGCAAGGGTGCGAGGGAAGAAAGCCGCGGTCACGGCGTCGGAAATGGTCCCGCCTCCCTGGGCGCACCCCCCCGGCGTGGGAACCGCCACCTCAGGAGGGGGAGGTCCCCGACGCTCATCTTGCTTGGGCTTGTCGCAGCCGCCGAGGCCGGTCAGGGCAATCAGGGGCAGAAGGAGAGCGAGACGGCTGACTGCAGGCATGGGGGCTCCAAAGAGTGAAAGACGAGAAGCAACGCGCAGGTAGCGAGGGTTGTTCCCCTGCGCAAGGTGACTTCGCGCCGAATCTGCCCGGCATTGTACTCGTTTGCCCCTCCGTGAGCGAAATGCCAGAAGTCCCCCGGTTTGGTGATGCGGTCACCGTAGTTTCACCGTTTTTCGACGACGGAAGCTCCCGTGCGGTCCCCCGTGACACCGCCGACGGCGAGGGTTAGAACCTTGGCTGTGAACGACACCATCCTTCGCAAAACTCCCCTGTACGACGAACACAAGCAGCTGGGGGCCCGTATCGTCCCGTTCGCGGGCTACGAGATGCCAATCCAGTACGAGGGACTCACGCAAGAACACCACGCCGTCCGCAACGCCGTGGGCATCTTCGACGTCTCTCACATGGGCGAGTTGCTGCTCACCGGCGAGCACAGCGGTGCGGTCGTCAACTACCTCATCACGTCGGACGCAACCAAGCTCGTGGACGGGCAGGCGATGTACACCTGCGCCTGCAACGAGCGCGGCACGATCCTGGATGACCTCCTCGTGTATCGCCACGCGCAAGATCGATGGATGGTGGTGTGCAACGCATCGAACCACGACAAGATCGCCGCGCACTTCGCGAAGGCGTCTGAAAATCACTGCACCTTCGAGGATCAGACCCTCGACACGGCGCTGGTGGCGGTGCAAGGCCCCAAGGCGTTCGAAGTCCTTGCGCGCTTCGGGGGCGATGGCCCCAAGTGCGTCGACCTCGGGTCTTTCCACCTCGGGAACTTCGACCTGCAAGGCATCCCCTGCACCGTGGCTCGCACCGGCTACACCGGGGAAGACGGCGTCGAGATCTTCTGCGCCAACGAGCACGCTGTGAAGCTTTGGACCCTTTTGCTCGAGCACGGGCAAGCCTCCGGCCTCAAGCCCGCCGGCCTCGGATGCCGCGATACCCTGCGCCTCGAGGCGCGCCTGTCGCTTTACGGAAACGACATCGACGAGGCCACCAACCCGCTCGAAGCCGGCCTCGCCTGGATCGTCAAGCTCGATGGCGATGACTTCATCGGTCGCAACGCCCTCATCGAGATCAAACAGCAAGGCCTCCCCCGCAAGATCGCCGGGTTCGAAATGGTGGGGCGCGGCATCGCCCGCCACGGCTACCCCTTGCTCGACCTCGATGGCAACCCCGTGGGCGTCTGCACCAGCGGCTCCCCCTCCCCCACCCTCGGCAAGAACATCGGCCTCGGTTTCCTCCCCGCGTCCATGACCAAGATTGGCACTCGCTTCAAGGTCGACTGCCGCGGAAAACACATCGATGCCGTCGTGATCAAGACCCCGTTCTACAAGCGAGCCAGCTGACCACACCCCGCAGCCGGCGAGGAGCAATCATGAGCACGTTTCCCAACGACCGTCGCTACACGTCGGACCATGAATGGGCAAAGCTCGAGGGCGACAACGCCGTCATCGGCGTCAGCGCCTTCGCCGTCGAACAACTCGGTGACATCACCCTCGTGAGCGTCGACGCGAGCGTCGGCGACCGTCTCGAGGCTGGCAAAGCCTTCGGCACCATCGAGTCCGTCAAGACCCTGTCCGACCTTTTCGCCCCCATCTCCGGCACCCTCGAAGCCGTCAACGGCGACCTCGAGGAGAGCCCCGAGCTCATCAACGACGACTGCTACGGCAAGGGCTGGATGATCAAGATCAAACCCTCCAAGGCCGCCGAAATGGACAAGCTCATGGACGTCACGGCCTACGACGCCCATGTGAAGGACTCCGCCCACTGACCCCAACCTCCGACCGAGGTCCCCGCATGCGCTACCTGCCCCACACGCAGCAAGAGATCGATCAGATGCTCGCAGTCATCGGTGCCCCCACCGTGGATGCTCTGTTCGACGCCATCCCCGCCGAGACGCGCCTCGGGCGACCCCTCGCCATCGAGCCAGGCCTCGACGAGGTGTCCCTCATGCGACACCTGACCGACCTCGCCGCGAAGAATCAGGGCGCGACCATGCTCTCCTTCCAGGGAGCCGGCATCTACGACCATCACATCCCCCCCGCCGTCGATCAGCTCCTCCTGCGCAGCGAGCTGTACACCGCCTACACCCCCTACCAACCCGAAGTGGCCCAGGGCACCCTCCAATCCATCTGGGAATTCCAGACCATCGTCGCCGAAATCCTCGGCCACCCCGTCGCCAATGCCTCGATGTACGACGGCGCCAGCGCGGTCGCAGAGGCCGCCCTGATGGCCCGCCGTATCACCAAGCGGCCCAAGATCATCGTCTGCGATGGCGTTCATCCCGAGTACATCGAGACGATCGAGACGTACATGTCCGGGCTGGAAGGCGGCGCTGAGAACGTGGTGCGCACACGCGTGGGGGACGACGGCGTGACGAGCGTGTCCAGCGTGGCGGACCTGCTGGACGATCATGTGGCCGCCCTCGTGGTCGGGTATCCGAACTTCTTCGGGTGCGTCGCCGACCTTCGCCCCCTGGCGGAGCGCGTGCACGCTGCCGGCGCACTTCTCGTGACCGCCACCCAGGACCCCTACGCCCTCGCTCTGCTCGAAGCCCCCGGTCACCTTGGTGTGGACATCTCCGTCGCCGAAGGTCAAGCGATCGCCACGACGCCGAGCTTCGGAGGTCCCGGCGTGGGCCTGTTCGCCGCCCGCTCGGACCGCAAGTACCTGCAGGAAATGCCCGGACGCCTCGTCGGCGAAACCGTCGACACCGGCGGCAAGCGCGGCTACGTGCTGACCCTCGCCACCCGCGAACAACACATCCGCCGCGAACGCGCCACCAGCAACATCTGCACGAACCAGGGACTCGTCGCCCTCTCCCTCACCATCCGCATGTGCTTGCTCGGAAAGCAGGGATTCGTCGACGTCGCCCGGCAGTGCCTCGCCAAGGCCAAGTACCTCCGCGAGCAGATCGCTGGTCTCGAGGGCTACTCCCTCGTCTATCCGAATACGGTCAGCTTTCACGAGTTCGTGGTGCGCGTGCCAGGCGGAAACGCCTCCGCCCTGTTCGAGCGCCTGGCCCGTGACGGCATCCTCGCCGGCGTACCGCTCGCTCGCTTCCTGCCCTCCCGCGACGATCAGCTGTTGATTGCCGTCACCGAGAAGCACACCCGAGAGGACCTGGACCGCTTGGTCTCGGCCCTCCGTGCGCACTAGACCCAAATCAAGCGCTCCGCGCTGTTTTGGGTCTAGGTTCTTCTAAGGGGGCTTTCGCAGAGCCCCCTCGCCGGGCTCACCGCGGCTCACCCCAAAACGCCTCGCCTTCGGCTCGGATAGTCCCAAACGCAAGCACGTTACCCCCTATTCGAATTTGCGAGGGTCCAGCCGTTTTCCCTCGCCGTCAAAGCCGTGGAGCTTCCAGATGTCCTCGGGCGTCAAGGATGGGTCCACCTTGGGCGGTGTGAGGTCCTGCACGATCAGGCGCGTGCCCCGATCGACCTTCACCACCTCGATGCGAAGCAATGGCGCCGTCGTCCCCTTGACCACGGCCCCGTCGAAGATGGTCTTCACGGAGCCGACATCGACCGACTTCGCGTCGACGTGCCGCCGTAGGTAATTGGCTACCTTTTCGGGCTGGACGCGTCCCTCACTGTGCACATGGAAGGGTTCGCGTCGAATCACCTTCAGTATGCGCGGCAGCTTGAGCCCGAAGGCGACATCCTTGCCGGGAGGAAGCTCTCCGGGCGCGAGCCGGTCGGGTCGAGGTGCAACGGCCGACGACGAAGCCGCGGCGGTGGACGCCTCAGGGGTGTCGCGCTTGCATCCCACCGTGGTGACGCAGCACACCACCAGTGCGGTTACAAGCGTGCGTGGGATGGGAGAGCGGGACAGGGGCATGGGAGAGCTGGACGGATCAATCCAGGATTGCCGCCCAGGAGTCAATCTGGGATCGCGCGGACGGGGGGATCAGGTCGAAGGTGTCCACACGGACCTTCTTGTCGCTCGCTGCCGCGTTCGCCCCGACTTGCACCAGCAATTGGAAAGCACCCGCGTTGACACTCGAGATGGACTGATGCCCCGACAGGCCGAGGAACGGGTCGTTGCTCGTCGTGGTTTCCATACAGCTGGGCTTCTGCATGACACCCACGCCAAAGGCAACCCCGCCCGGTTCGAGCGGGACAACGCGGACGTAGTTCTCCGGGATCGGGTCAGCGCTCGAGTCCGGATCGATGAACTGCGGAAGAGGTCCGTCTTCCGGCTCGGTCGACACCGCATCCCCTGTTTCCCCCGCGTTCAGATAATGCACGCCCCACAGGTAGCTGTTGCCGGGGGAACACGCTCCCGGATCGACCGAACGAGGATTGTACGTGGTGAAGTAGAGCACCGACGAGAAGAGCGCCATCGGACCCGTCACGCGCTCCCCGGTCGGCTGACCATTCGCGTTCACCGAGAAGTGCACCGTCGCATCCTGGGCATCGCTTGCGCTGTTCTGCGCGTTGCTGCCATTGAGTACCCAGTTGACGTGAGAGATGAGCTGCCCGGCAGCGTCCTTCTGCTCGGTGAGCGACCAGACCGAGTGCTTTCCCACAGGCGCAAGCGCAGACTGCTCACCCGTCGAGACGGCGATCGTCAGCCGACCAAGCGGGTCCGTGGAGAGGATCGGCGGCGTCTCGATCGGCCCAACATCCTCCGGCCCGTAGGTGCCCGACCCTGGTCCGCTCGAGGGGAAGGCGTCGTGGAACAGGCTCACCGACCAGTCCTCCGGCTCCGCCGACGACAGGTCAATCCGCCAGAGCCTGCCTTCCGCATCGCCGATGAACGCCCGGTCGGCCACCGAACCCGGCGTGTTCGGGTACGAGACGATATTGCCGATCATCGGCGCTGCGAACGGTGCAGCTTCGACCCTGTTCTGCGTGTACAAGGCCTGTGGGGCCTCCGGGTCATCGGTGTCGTAGGTGTCGCTTCGACGGAACGTGCGAACCACCTCCCCCGTGTCGAGACGCACGATGGTCACGGACCGGGCGCCTGCAAGAGATAGCTTGTCCTTGACGCTCGTGCTGTCCACAGGCGTGTACTGCGCCGTCTCGGTACGGTGCGTCACGTCCATGTCTGCGAGCGCAGCCGTCGCGAAGGTCGTCGTCTCGGTGGCAGTCGTGGACCGCACCCCGCCATAACCGCCCGGCAGGATGGCGACTGCATGCTGCGCAGGGGCCGCACCCGCACCGCTCCCCGGCATGATGAAGTAGAGCGTGGCCACCGCAGGACGCGTCGACCGCGAGCCAAACAGAGGATTCCCTTCGCTGTCCGTCGTCAGCTGCCACAGGAATCTCGGGCCAGAACCGTAGCCGGCCGCTTGCTTGTCGGAATTCAGGTCCGGGTTGGTCACGTCGAGCGCGTAGTAACCCTGCGACGTCCCGAAGGTTCCCAGCAACACGGAGTACCACTTGGAGCCGTCAGATTGCTCGGGGTCGGGCGCCGTGCGCGTCAAGAACCTTCCCGTCGCCGCATCTGCCGTCGCATCGCCCGCGACCTCCGTCGCGACGAGTGGACCGCTGAGCAACGTCTTGTTGGCCGCGGCATAACGAGTCGGGAACTGATCGCCGATCGACGGAAGCACCGCCGGAGGCATGAACGACCAGACCTCGTTGAGCTGGTTGTTGACCTGGTTGACCGCGAAGGCGTGAACCTGCCCATCGGCCGTCGCTGCGTAGATCATCGGCTTTCGATCTGCGAACAGAGTCTGGAAGGCTTGGTAGCTCTCGTCACGCAGATACTCGCTGGGAGGCATCACGATCTCAGGCGTCGAGTTGATCAAGGCGCCGAACGCCGAGGTGCGGACATAGTCACTCTCGGAGTCCAGGGGATCGTCGAAGCCGAGCTGAAGTCGGAGAATCCGGGTCCTGCAATCCCCCGCCGTGGGAACCGAGTTGGGGGTGAGCCGAGGACAGCAGAGCTGGGCGGACGACGTGCAATCGTTCGTCCCGAACAACGCGCTCGGTGTCACGCTCGTGATGAAAGTCGCTGGGGTACCGCTCACGGTGGCGCCTCGGACGGCGCCGAGCCCATCCGGATCGACCCCTTCGGGTAGCATCGGACGCACGGACCGGGACGAGTGGATGACCGTCGTCTGCGACGGATCATTGTCGGCGAGCACCGTGTAGATGGTTCGGAGTGAACGGTTCCCGAACGTCGGGCTCTCCCCGTCCACGTTGACCTCGAAGTAGTCGCCTTGATCGGCGCTGATCGTCACCTCCTGCGCCACAGGACCGGTCTGGTTGGGATCGACCCCGCACTCATACCGCTCCCGCACGAGATGTCCCGAGTACAGGTCGTCCGAGATCGGATCGAACGAACTGAAGAACCGCGCCCCCGCAATGGTGTCGTCCACGTTGTTCGCGTTGGCATTTCCCGTCGCGAAAACAGGCTGAGTGCGGGTCATCGCGGACGAAGGGAAGCGAAGGATGTTCGTGATGGCGGTCACGAGCGCCGCGCCTGATTCCGCCCAGTAGGCGTGTCGGGGCGTTCCTGCGGTGTACCCGTCCTCGCCTTCTTCGTACCTGCTGCCGGCATTGGCGATCGCCTCGAGGTTGCAGCAGACGGCCAGTAACTCGTCCGAGGGGTTCGAAATGCAGTAGCCGTAGGCGCAGCTGTTCACGCCGCACGTCCCCGTGCAGGCGGGCAAGGAGCTGCAGTCCCTGTACGCAGGATCGGTGGAATCCATCAGCTGGTCGCAGGTCAAGGTGCTGCCCTGGTTCGCCGCGGTGACCGAGAATCCCACCACGAACAGGTCGATGTTGTGCTCGTACAAATCCTCGGCATAGTCCTGAGGCGTGACGTACGGGCAGTTGCCGTCGCCCGCGGGATTGTCCGTCGGCTCCGGGTGGCAGTGAGGCTGCAAGTCGAGGTTCGGTCCGCCGTCGGTGATCAGAATCGCGATGCGCCTGCGACAGCCACGCTGGGTCCGATCGTCCATCCAGACGTTGGTGTCCACCTTGCCACCGTAGAACTCGGCGTCTCCCACGTCCCCTGGCTCGGTCTCATCCTCGGTCATGAAGTGGAACGCGTCCGCGAGCATGCCCGCGACCGGAGTCCCGCCAAAGGGACGCATGCCAAGGATGGCCTGCTGGACCCGCTCGTTGTTGGTGATGATCTCCTCCGTCGAGGCCACGGGATTGCCGAACCCGATCAGGCGCCCTTCCCAGGGCGGAGCCGCAGGGTTACGCGCCCCGACCTCGTACCATCGCGGCACACCCCCTTCCGGTGCGCACCCGGCCGGCCACCCCTGGGTCGGCGTGCCGCTCCCCGGGTACCCCAACCAGCCTGAGAAGTAGCTCCACGTGTCCGCGATTCCCGACGGGTAGTCCGGAGCAAAAGTGCTCAGCATCCCCGTGCCGATTCCTCCCGTGTCCGCGCGAAGCGGGGTCGGATCGAACGTCATGATGCCGAACCGAACGGACGATTGCAGTCGGTCGATCACGCCGTCCGTGTCCTGCGGATCGAAGGGACAAGGGGTCCCCGGGTAGAACGGCGCGTCCATGTCCCGCCAGTAGACCGGCGCCGTGTCAGGCCACTTCATCGCGTTGCCGCTGCTGCCATAGAACGTCGATCGGAGCGTGTCGTCCCAGGAAGGCGCAGGCGTGCACCTCTGTGTGACTCCGCCCTCGGTACGGGTGGCCACGACCCGGTTGAACGGCAGGTAGTACCCCTTGTCATACGGTTGTACATCCACGGTCGGCGAGGTCGGGGAGGCCCCCAGCGCGAACTCATGGATGAACTCGTCGCTCGAACGGTCCTGGGAAGAACACTCGGGTGCCTGGATCGTGCCCGTGAACGCGTTGACGAGGATCGCCCATCGATCCGCAGGGGTCGGCTGCCCAGCGGTAAACGAAGCCGCCGCGTCGAAGGACACACTGCCCGTGGTCGGATACTTCGCCCCCACGGACGCGCCACACCGAGGGAGCCCGTAGCGCGTCGCATCCTCGGGCGCCCGGACCGTCGTGTACGCCATGGACCCCGACGTATCTAGCAACAGCAGAACATCCGAGGCCGCATACTCCGTGGTTCCGGCTTGCGCCCTCGCTTCGTGGTGAATCGCACAGAGCGCCGCCACCGAGGCGAGGGAAGTCAGGATCCGAAGTCTTGTACGCGTCATGGTTCGAATGCTCCTCGAATCAACATCCATCACCGGGGCAGAGGTCCAACCTGGACCACCGCCCGGTTGGCCCGAACGGTAGCCATCTTCGCAATCGACTCATCGTCGGTGCCGGAGGACGGGCGCACCTGCCCCGTCCCCGAAAACGTCAGCTGCATGTACCGAAACCGCGGGCCGACCCCGCTCTGCTCCATGCCCGCTACCGGACGGCCCGCCGGCCCGGGGTCCGTCAACTCCACTACGAAGTCGGCCGTCAACGGCGCCAACGAAGAGCTGAGGCTGCTGCCGCTCGGGTCGAACAACGTCGCCGCAGCAGTATCCTCGCTTGCCATCCGCGTCTCGATGTCCGTCTTCGTGAGCCGGTAGCAGGGAAGGTTCGTCCCGCTCACGTACTGATTCGACCGGCATGTCTCCTCCCCCGCCGTGACGAGCTGCATGTACGCCGGCGCTGCACCGCCAGACATCTCGTCTACCGCCGCCACCGTGCCCAGGTCCGCCACGTACGTGGACTGGGTCGCCTGCCTGGCGTAACCAGACATCCTCTGGTTCAAACCTGCCGTGTGCGCAGCGAATATCCCGATGGCAGTGAGCACCACGATCGCCGACATCACCACGAAGATCGATGCCCCACGCTCTCTCCTCCGCGCCCTGAGAGCAGCCCGTCGCGTGCTGCGCTCCCGCAGCAAGAAACGATTCGGCTCCGTTACCATGCATCACCTCGGTGATTCATCAACGTGACATTGGCCGTCAACGTGCGTGCTCGAGCCCAACGCCCATTCGGCATCGGCGCGCGGAACATGAACCCGTCCGACACCAGCGGGTTGGCTTCGTTGTCAATCTCCATGGCGCGATCCGCCTCACGCGAACGCACGACAAGCCGAAGATCCAGGGAGCGAATCGCCGTGGGCCCCACCACCGGTGTGAGCGGGTCGTCTTCTCCCACCTGACCCGTCGTCGCCGCGGCTGTGCCCGGCGCATAGTACGTTACGCCCCCCCGCGTGACCCCACCCGCGACCGTGTTGTCCGTCGACCACACGCCCACCCGCAGGTCCACCGCGAACTCCGCCACGATCTCCGGAACCGTGAGCGACGACAACTCCCCCTCCCCAGGCTCCTCCTCCAGGAACAACAGCTCGCTTCGCACCAGCTCCGTCCGGTTCTCGTCCGCTCCCGTCACGGCATAGTCAGCATGGTAAATCGTGTCCTTGTAAGGACTCACGTCCGCCAGCTTCGCAACGCTGTACTGCACCACGCTCACCGGGTTCAACAACACCCCAACCCCGAACCCCCCGATCCCGCACGGGGCCGACGTCGCCCCCACGTTGCCAGTGTCCACCGCCATCGATAGCTCCCCTCGAAGGGGCAGCGGTCCAAAGGTCGTGATCGATGGGACCGTCGTGTAGCTCGAAGCCTTGATGACCTCGAACTCGTACTTGCCCTGATCGTCGAGGATGCGGATCAACCGGCCCGGCCGGAACACGTTCTGGAACGCCGCGTCGGATGCGTCACTCCCAGGGATGAACCCCGCCCGCGTCATCGGCCCGTTGTTGACCTGCAAGTACACCGTGTGCCCACCGCCATCGCTCTCGATCGCTCGAACGGGAAACATCTCCGAAGACGCAAGGTTGCCCACGACGCGGATAGTGTCCGGGCTCCCAGCCGTGGATGTGATGCTAACGCTCGTGAGTTGCTGCAGAGGCGCCGGCCACGCGCCGAACTCCGGTGCGCACAACCTCTGCGCGTTCTTGTCTCGCATCATGTCCGTCGTCGACATGTATGCAGCCCGGGACAGGTCCGCTTGAAGCCTCTGAAACCCCGCGAGCACGGACATCTGTGCGCTCGCGATGCGCGTCTCTTGCGCGAAAAAGCGCGTCGATTGCCTCGAGAAGGAAACGGCCGCGGCTGCCACCAACAATCCCGCCACCACCGCCACCAGAAGCTCGATGAGCGTGAAACCGCGCACCCTCGTCCGACGGCACCCCGTGTTCTCCGCTCGATCCATCATGGCGCCTCGTTCTTCGTCACGGCCGTCACCGCGTGCACCACCCGGAAAATACCTTGCGCCGCAAGCGCATCCACGTCCGGCGGGTCAGCCGCATCCCCACACGGCAGGTCGTCCGTAGCGAGCGCGTCGTCTCCCTCGTTCCGCCCGATCCAGTACACCCGCACCTCAGTACGGATCATCCTGCGATCTTCACGAACCCAGCTCAGACGCAAATTCACGCAGTACGGACCCTGGTTCGTGGACCCCTCGCTGCAGTCCTCGTCTCGACCGAACACGTCGTGAATGCCACACACCGCATTTCCGTCGCTCGGACGGAACCACGCATCTTCCCCCGGATCCGGCTCCGACACATTGTTCGCCAGCCACGTCGTGTCCGTGTCAACGTCCGGCAGCGGGTTGCTCGGCGACGGGTAGTTCCAAAGGATCGCGTCTGTCCGCAACCGCTCAATCCACGTGCGCGAGATCTCGTTCGCGATCGCAATGCTCCTCGAGTTGCGGTTCGCCGACGTGGTCACCTTCTGTAGCGCCACCACGCCCGACGCCCCAATCGCGAGCACCGTGATGGCCATCAGCACCTCGATGACCGTCGAACCTCGGCGGTTGGTTCGCTTGCGTGCCATCAATCCACCTTCGTCCTTGCGGCTACCCGCGCGATCCCGTTCGGCAAGATGAAGACCGTGCGGCTCACGCCCACTTCAGTCGTCCCCGAGACCTGCACCACCCGGACCATCAAGGTTCTGGCCCCGATTGCGAACGCCCCGTCACCCTCCCGGTACATCATCGTCCCGTTGGGCGTGAAGCACACATCCCCCACGTCGCTCTCGCCGAGAACGCTCGTGGACGTGTTGCCCCCCGCCTCCGCAACGTTGTCGGAAAACTCAGTCTTCACCAACTCGTAGGGCGGCTGCCCCGTCAACGCGAAGGTCTCAATCACCCGGTTCAACGTCGGCTCCGTCCACCGATCAACCGGCATCGTGCAACTCGAAACCGGCATCAACGAGTTCGCATCCCCCGTGATCGCCTCGCGCACCTCGAACGTCCCGTTCGTGTACCGCACCAGCACCGCCACGCCCCGTCCTATGGCTCGCGCCCTCCCCACCTGGTACATCAGCGCAATGCGCTGCGCTGCCGTCGCGGACCGGTTCTCTCGCATCATCCGGCTCGCCGTGGGAATCGCGATCACCGCAAGAATCCCGATCAACACCACCACCGTCATCAACTCCAGCAGCGTGAACCCACGCGCTATCCGCCGATGACCCAGTGACGATGAAGGGTGATGTGGGAATTTTCGTATCATACCCGTTGACCCATGGCCGAACGAAGCAAGCATCATGCCGCGCGGTGGATCTCGGGAGGCCCCCCTTTCCGCCTCGATCCGACAGGCAATTGCGCTGCGTTTCTGCAACGATTGCGTGGGTGTGCAAGAAGTGCGGGAAGCCATCCGGCGGTCACTTCGGCTTGATTTTCAGCGAATCGCTTCCTCCACCCCGCCCCGCCGCTTGTTGAGCCGCATGGACCCCGCCACGACACAGCTTCCCCAACCTACCACCACCCGCCATCGCGCCTTGATGCACAATGACGCCACCCCATGCCTCCCCCCCTCACGCTCGATAACCTCACCCTGCTCGACGTCATCGACGCCGTCCAGGATGCGGTCTTCGTAGTCGATACCGGGCGGCGGGTCGTCCTGCTCAACCACGCCTGCGAGCGACTCCTCGGCCTGCAGCGAGAGGCCGTCCTCGGAAAAACCTGCCTCGAAGCCCTCCGCTGCCCGGCCTGTGGCCCCCTCTGCAACCCCCTGCTCGGCGCAGCCCCCAACGAAGACGTCTTCGAACTTCCCACCACGAACGGCGGACGCATCCTCGTCCACCGACGCGCGCACCCTCTCCGCAACGACAACGGCCAGATCCTAGGTGTCGTCGAAACCTTGCGGGAGGTCGAAGACCCCTCCACACAACGCCTCTCCCGCCCTTCTCGACCCTGGGACCCCGATGACTCCGCTCCCCTGCGCGCCATCGTCGGACGCTCCGCCGCCATCCGAAGGACCGTCGACACCATCCGACGCCTCGCGCGTAGCGACGCCTCCGTGCTCGTCACGGGCGAGAGCGGTACGGGCAAGGAGCTCGTGGCCCGCGCTATCCACGACGTCAGCCGCCGACGCGACAAAGCGTTCATCGCCGTCAACTGCGCCGCGCTCCCCCTCGACCTCATCGAAAGCGAGCTGTTCGGTCACGTCCGAGGCGCCTTCACCGGAGCCGTGCGCGACCGCGTCGGGGCCGTGGAGGCAGCCTCCGGCGGCACCTTCTTCCTCGATGAGATCGGTGACCTGCACCCGTCTCTGCAATCCAAGCTCCTTCGCCTCCTGCAGGAACGCACGTTCCAGCGCATCGGTGAATCGAGCACGCGCGTGGCGGACATCCGCGTCGTCGCCGCCACCCACGTGGACCTCGAAGACGCCGTCGCCAGCGGCTCGTTCCGCGCAGACCTGTACTACCGATTGCGCGTTGTACCCATCCACCTGCCTCCCCTCCGTGATCGGCCCGAAGACATCACCCCCCTCGCCACCTACTTGCTCGCCCGGAGGGCCGTCGCCGCCGGCCGACGCCCCATGCGTTTCACGCCCAACGCCATGCGCGTGATCGAAGCATATGCTTGGCCCGGCAACGTACGCGAGCTCGTCAACGCCGTGGACTACGTCATCGCCCTCGCCCCCGAAGAGACCGTCGCCGACCGGGACCTTCCCGAAGACGTTCGCCACCCTCGCCTCGTCGTTCGCGAGCCCCCCACGCGCGGCCGCTACGCAGCTCCAGGGGATGGCGACGAACGAACGCGCATCCACGCCGCGCTCGAAGCAAATCAACATCACCGACAACGAACCGCCGATGCCCTCGGTATGGACAGGGTCACCCTCTATCGCAAGATCAAGGAATTCGGGCTCTCCGACTCGTCCAAAACACGGGCCCGTTGAACCCTCCCTCTTGACGAGAACCCCCTCCAAGCTTCAGATCCTGCCGGAAGCGAAACCCGATGGCGGACCAACAAAGCGTCGGACCCTACGTGCTCATCGAGCCGGTGGGCGAGGGGGGGCAGGGGTCGGTCTGGCGCGCGAAGGACAGGCGCACGGGAGCCACCGTGGCCCTGAAAACACTCCGCCCCGACGCCACCGGTACGGTCGAACTGGCACGATTCCGGCGCGAAGCGCAGATCCTCACCGCCCTCACCGACCCCGGCCTGCCCGCCTGCCTCCACGTCCTGGAGCAGCCCGACGGAAAACCCCTCGCCCTCGTCATGGAGTTCATCAACGGCATCTCCGTGAGCGACCTGCGTCGCGATCGAAGGATGGCCCCACGTGAGGTCTGGGCCCTGGGTCGTGAGCTCGCGCGCATCGTCAGCGTCCTGCACCGAAAGGGCCTCGTGCATCGCGACCTCAAGGCCGCCAACATCTTGCTCCGCCAGGGATGGGAAAACGGTGTCTCCGGTTCCGTCGTCGTCGTCGACCTCGGCATCGCCAAGGGTACCTCACGTCACGCCACCGCTCACACCGAGCCCGGCTTCGTCGTCGGTAGTGCGGCCTACCTGGCTCCCGAGTTCCTCCTCGGGAGCGCCATGTCCTCCGACGCCTCCATGGCCGCCGACGTGTTTTCCCTCGGCGTCCTTCTCTGGCTCCTGCTTTTCGATCGACACCCCACGGGACTCGCCTTTCGATCCACCGTCGTCAACCTCATCGTCGCCTACGAAAACGGAGTCGTCGCCGAGCCCGAACCCGCCCTCCTACACAGCGTGGAGAAGAAAGTCCCCGGCCTGATCGACGCGGTTCGACGCTGTACGGCCTTCGAGCCATCCCAGCGCTACCCGAACGCTCATGCCATGCACGACGCCTTGCTCGGGCTGCGTCCCTCCATGGGAAGCACCAAGCTGTGCGTCGAGCCCACCCCCATGAGCTACAACGTGGCGATTCACCCTCGTCCTGTGGAAGCAGCCGACGGCAAGTCGTGCGCATCGTCTGTGCTCGTGGTCGGGAAAGCAGCACCGCCCGCGTGCATCGAGCCAACCCTGGATGCTCCCCTGTCAGACACCCTGGCCGCTTTACGACGGCAGGTGGTGGAGACGGAGGATGGCGACTGGTTGATCCCATCCGAGGTTGCGCGCGAGCTCGACGCACCTACCGTAAGCGCGTTACCTGCGAGCGGCGTTCCCCACGCGAGTAGCCCTCGCACCGAGCCAGTCTCCACGCTTCCTGTCGACCGGCGAAGGCTCGTCCTCCTGATTGGGTTTCTCGTGGCCATGGCGCTTGCTATCGGACTCCTCGTCCTCGCTTACCTCCTGGCGACGGGAACGATCGACCTCCACTCGTGAGCATGCGGCCTTTCGTGCCGCCAGGGACGAAGGGGGACCGAGCATTCGGGCTACGAGCTGTGCTATCTACCTCCCTCGATTCCCCATGCTCGACCGATCTCCATTGCTGAACGAGCTAGGCATCGAGGGCGACATCGCGCGCCTCGACGAGGCCATGACCCACTCCAGCTACGTCAACGAACACCCTGGCGCGACCGACTACCAGCGCCTCGAGTTTCTGGGCGACGCAGTCCTGGGGCTCTGTGTCACCGAGTTGCTCTTGACCCATGCGCCCGACGCCAAGGAAGGGCGCCTCACCCGGATGCGCGCTTCCCTCGTCAACACCGACGCCCTCGCCGCCTTCGCCCTGTCCATCGACATCGCACGCTGGGTGAACTTCGGCAAAGGCGCGGTCTCTTCCGGTGACGCCTTCCGGCCAAAGGTTCTCGCCGATGTCGTCGAAGCCATCGTCGCCGCCGTGTATCTCGACCGCGGCCTCGACGGTGCGAGGAAGCTCACCCTGCGCATTGCGGGAGAGGCCTTGACAGGCAGGGCCCGCATCTCGCGGCGTGACCCCAAGAGCGAGTTGCAGGAGCGCATGCAACGAGGTGGACGCAACGCTCCCGTCTATCGCGTCCTATCCGTGGAAGGTCCCGAACACGACCACCGGTTCGACGTCGAGGTGCATGTCGATGACGATGTGCTAGGCAAGGGGCACGGGCGATCGAAGAAGGCCGCGGAGCAGGCCGCCGCCCGGGTCGCCCTGGGACAGCTCGAACAGCCCGAGGAACCGCAGAAATGACAAGCACCCCCGACCGAACCCGCGCATGCAAGGTCCTGCTGGTCACCGCGATCCTCGCGCTCGCGACCGCGATCTCTTCCTCCGCCTGGGCCGGTCCGTACCTCAACACCTCCACGATGCTCCTGCACGAAAACGCCAACACCGGTCGATGGATCCGATCGAACCTGGGCGACAAGGAACTCGCCAGGAACGCTCACAAGATGGCCCAGGCTCGACTCGACGTCGCCTCCAAGATGAACGTCCCCGCCGAGGTGCGCGACGCCCACCCGCACTTGCTGCTCTCTCTCGCCGCCATGGAGCGCGCCATGCAGGCGGCAATCGACGGCCAGGTGTCGGATTTCATCCGCCAGATCCAGACGTCGTCGGGCGAGGCCAAGACGTTCCAGTCGGTCCTGCAGACGCTCGGGTTCGCCTTACCCAACTTCAACCGCACGTCGATGCAAGATTCGGAACGCACCCCAGCGCGAACGGCGACGACCAGGGCAGCCCCGCAAGCCAAGCCCGATGCGCGCGTTGCCGCGACGCGCTCAGCGAAGGCCGCGCGGTGTGGGCAGCGGACCCGTTCTGCCCGGGCGCCGAACGATGCGCCCCGGCTTGCTCTCCTGTTCGATCTCTCCGCCCCCTGAGACAGCGATCAACTCGGGTCCCTCCGGCATCACCAGGCGCACCTGCTCCTTGCGGAGGCGTGCGATCAACGTGTCCTGTCCGGCGCGTGTACGGTCGCGAAGCAAAATCTTCTCGATCGATTTTGCCTCCTCCGCCAAGGATCGGTTGACCGCAGGCATGCTTCCTCGCCGCCACACCACCGCGAACCCGGAACCCTCAGGCACAGGCTCCCCCACGATCTCACCGTCTCGCACCGCAAACGCAGCCTTCGCAAGCTCCGGGGCGACCCGCGTCTTGCCGTCCGCGCTCGTACCATTCTCCATCAAGAACCCAAGGTTGCCCCCGCGAAGGCTCGTCGCCTTGTCTAGCGAGTGCTTCTGCGACAGCTCCACCCAGGCCTTCGGCGTCGGTGCCTTGCGCGCTTCCACGATCAGCTTCTGCGCTAGATTCCGGTCCGCTACCAGGATCCGCCACACGCTCACCCTCGCAGGCGTCCGGTACCGGTCCAGGTTCGCCTGGTAGTACGCCACGATCTCTTCCGGCTTCACCCCCGTGTCCGGGGTCGATTCGTGCCTAAGCTTCAGCAGCAACGACGTCTTCAACAGATCACGCTGCTTGGACCGGATCTCCGGGTCCTCGTGCATGCCCCGGTCCTTCGCCCCTTGCGCGAACAGCAACTCCGGGATCAACACCTTCGTCAGGAAGTTGCGCTTCACTTCTTCGGGCGTGGCTCCGTACACGCGCAGCTGGAATGCCGGAACCGCACCCAGTCGTCGTTCCAGCTCACCCACCGTGATGACGCCGTCTCCCACCTTGGCAACCACGCGAGTCGACCCATCGGGAGCCTTGCTCGCCTTGCCTTCCCCGGCGTCTCCAAGGATCAATACCCCGGCGATGGGAAGGACCAACGCAGCCATGCGGACCGCATATCCGACGTGCTTCATGACGGAAGGGTGTGGCCAAGAACGGCGGCGCGGTCAAGACACCTGGGACCTCGGTTCCGCAATATCCTCGGACGCCCCGGAAACCCCACGGGTTGCGTACTCTGAGAACGCGAGACCCGCTTGCTGCAAACGACCTCGCGATACGCCAATGGCCGCCGGGCTCGCATCGATCCCCACGGCTCGGCGCCCCATCCGCGCCGCTACCGCGACGGTCGTGCCGCTGCCCGCATAGGGATCCAACACCCAGTCCCCCGGCATGGAACAGGTCCCGACCACGCGGCTCAACAGCGCCTCCGGCTTCTGCGTAGGATACCCCGTCCGCTCCTTCGCCACCGGCGCCAAAATCGGGATGTCCCACACGTCCCCCATCGGCACCCCGGGCGACTCCTTCGTCTCTGTCGACGACCGCCGACGCCGCCCCGTGTCGTCGAACACCGCGCGCTGTTTGCCCTTTCCCCAGGTCTTCAGCGTCGAGGGCGCCAGGTCCTCGTAGTGCTGCACGAACCTGGGCTTTTCCCGCGAATCGCCGACCCACCGGAGCAAAACGTCGTGCACGCGCTGGAAGTTCGGGGTTCGTGCCGGCCAGCGGCGGTATCGCCAGATGATCTCGCTCGCGAAGCAGTCCGCGCCAAAGACTTCGTCCCCGATTACCTTCAGGTAGTGGCTGGTCCGCGGGTCGACGTGCAGGACGATGCTCCCGTGGGGAGCGAGAAGCGGCTGGAGCGACTCGAGTCGTGCCCGGATCGAGGCGAGGTAGTCTGGCAGGTCGCGCCACCGGTCATCGAACGCAGGAGTCAGAAGCCGCACCGGAGGTCCCGATTCTACTTTTTGTCGGAGCACCCGTTCGTGCTGTCGCATCGTAAAAAAGGGAGGATCAAGATAGATGAGGGTAATTGCCCCGCGGAATTCGCCTCGGAGGGCCTCCAGCGCGCGCAGGTTGTCCCCACGAATGAGCCGAAGGTCCAGGCTCTCGCCGTCGACGTGGTGTAGGTGCCATCCGGCGGCTCCCGGCGCTGAGCGTGCGACCGGGGCTGACCTGTCTGGGTTCATGACCACATCGTACTACCCATGAATACATCGTTCCTAATTCCGCGATCCTTGCCCTCAGCGGGCCGATTCGCTAGGGCGCTGGGACGGATTTTCGGCGGAACGGGAGTGACATGAAGCCACGGATCTTCTCCGGAATGCAGCCTTCCGGTGAGCTGCACATTGGAAACTGGCTTGGCGCCTTGCGGCAGTGGGTCGACCTGTCCCGGGAAGACGCCTACGACGCGATCTTCTGCGTCGTCGATGCGCACGCTGTGACGGTGGACTACGAGCCGAAAAAGCTGCGCGAGCGCATTCTCGAAGCGGCCACGGGCTACCTTGCGGCGGGGATCGACCCGCAGAAAAGCGTGATGTTCGTGCAGAGCGACGTGCGCGAGCACACGGAGCTGGCGTGGTACCTCGCCTGTTGTGCCCAGATGGGCGAGCTGCAGCGGATGACGCAATTCAAGGACAAGAGCGAGCAGCACAAGCACAACGTGAATGCCGGGCTGTTCACCTATCCGGTGCTGATGGCGGCGGACATTCTGCTGTACCGCGCGTCCGTGGTTCCGGTGGGGGACGACCAGGTGCAGCACCTGGAGCTATCGCGTGACATCGCGCGACGGTTCAACCAGCGGTTCAAGGCGAAGGTATTTCCGGAGCCGGCTCCCCGATTGTCCAAGGCGCCGCGGATCATGGGGTTGGACGGGCAGGCCAAGATGGCGAAGTCCAGGGGCAATACCATTGCGCTCTCCGAAGACGGCAAGGCCGTGTGGAACAAGCTCAAGGGGGCGTTCACGGACCCGCAGCGACTGCGACGGGAGGATCCGGGGCGTCCTGAGATTTGCAACATATTCACCATGCACGGGGCGGTCACACCGGGAGACAAGGTGGACGAGATCGCGGTGGGTTGTCGCACCGCGGCCATCGGGTGCGGCGACTGCAAGAAGATCCTTCACGAGAACCTGATGCGGGAGCTCGGCCCGGTCCAAGAGCGCCTCGCCGACCTTCGACAACGTCCGGACGACGTATGGGATATCCTTCGAACCGGAGCGACGCGGTGTCGGCCTTGGGCCGAGCAGACCATGGTGGACGTTCGACGATGCATGGGCCTCGGGACGCCTTGACGCGCAGGCAGATCTTGGCGGCGGTCGGTCTGTTGTGGGCTGGCTGCCGACGCAGAGAGCCTGACGAGACGCCAGAAGGCTTGGTGGAGGAGTGGCTCGAGCGCATGGCCAGGGTGCACGGCGATCCCGAGGACGCAGCGCGTGCGTACGAGCTGCTGTCGATCGAGACCAAGAAGAACCTCGAGGAGAGAGCTCGTCGTGCCTCCGCCGCGACGGGTCGGAAGATGACGCCGGAGAGCATGCTGGCGCCGTCGCGGTTTTCCCTGCGGTTCGTGCCTCGGTCGATGCGTTCGCGGGTGGCTGGGGACCGCGCGGTGGTCGACGTGGCGGGAGCGGACCCGGAAGTCGAGCGTGCCGAGGTTCCGTGTGTGTTGGAGGAGGAGCGGTGGCGGATTGACTTGGTGCTGCCGCCGTTGCCAGCGATCGAGAAGCGTCCGGATGGGGGGGGATGAGGTCAGTTGGCGAGGAAGATGGCTTCGATCTCGGTGCGAACCTGCTCTTCGGTCTGCCCGCGGGAGATGGCGATCTCCTTGACGATGAGGCTGCGGGCCGTGTCGAGCATGCGACGCTCGCCGAAGCTCAGCTGCTTGTCCGTCTTGAGGCGATACAGGTCGCGAAGCACTTCTGCCACGTCGTAGATGGAGCCGGTCTTGATCTTGTCCATGAACCCGCGGTAGCGACGGTTCCAGGTCTGGTTGTCGAAGGCGATGGTTCGCTCCCGCAGGATGTCGAAGATCTCGCGGATTTCTTGCTCGGAGATGACCTGTCGGAGACCTACGGCGCCAGCGTTGTTGACGGGGACCATGATCTTGCGGTCCGTGTCCATGATTCGCAGAACGTAGAAGCGTTGACGGGACCCAGCGATGTCCTTTTCCTCGATGCTGATGACCTCAGCCACGCCTTGGGCGGGGTAGACGGCCTTGTCTCCAACCTTGAACTTGACTTCCGAGCGTGCCTGCATTGGCGTCTCCTTATATGACGGGCCGCAAGTCTCCCCGCGCTCAGCACGTGGCGGCGCTGCTCGTGCAACGTTGAGGCAGGAACAATCAAGACGGAGGACTATTCCGGCAAAGGTAACGTTGCATGAAGGACCTTGTGTTTGCTTTAGCGAAGCAGGAGGTCAGATGTAGGGTAAATTGCGGCAGGCGCTGGGATGGTAGTAGCGTGAACCGGGGTTTGTCAATCCCTAACTGATCCGGCTCTACGATTCATCCTGGCGGCAGTAGCTAGCACAGTGTGGGGCTGCCCAGCTCGATCGCAAGGCCCCAACGTACGCCGCGGTCCGACACGCAAGTCTGGTGAGCCCCTGACCAAGCCAGCAGACGTTGCACGATACAGCCGCCTGTCACGATGACATCGGCCCGTTTCGGGTCCAATCCGGGTACGAATCTGCGTTCGGAGACGGGCAGGTCGCCGAGGCGCTGCACCAAGCCTGCGACTTGGTCGACCGTGAGATTTGAGCCGTGCACCTTGGACGGATCGTAGGGTGCCAACCCCAGCTCCACCGCCACCAGGGCGGTGATCGTTCCGCCAATCCCCACCCACGTGAGCGGCCCCTCGCTCTTGACCAACCCTCCAAGAAGCGCGTCGACCGTGCCGCGCACGGCGTCGAGCTCCGATCGGGAAGGCGGATCCTGTCGGACATGGCGCTCTGTCAAACGCACGCAGCCCACGTCGAGGCTGGTAGCGAAGTGGACCGCGGGCGGGAGTCCCGGCTCGACGTGCCCGAACACGATCTCGGTGCTCCCGCCCCCGATGTCGTAGACCGCCACCGGACCCGCCACGGACAAGCCGCTCAAGGCACCGAGGAAGGTGAGCCGTGCCTCCGCTTCACCCGAGATGACGCGGGGACGCGCGCCCAAAATGCGCTCCGCAGCGTCGAGAAAGGCGTCCACTCCCACAGCATCTCGCGCTGCGCTCGTGGTGACCACGTCGAGGCGCTCGACGTGATGCTCCTGCATGCGTCGTGCGTAGTCCTCGAGGCAAAGGAGGGTGCGATGGATGGCATCGGGGTGCAGGCATCGATCCTTGTCGACCCCCTGACCTAGGCGCGTGATGGTGGAGACCTCGTGGACGGGGCTGGGTCCGTGGTCGCCGAGGGTTTCGGCGATGAGAAGAAGAACGGAATTGGTGCCGATGTCGATGGTTGCGACCTTCAACGGGAGCCTCTTGGGAATGGGGAGGGAAGGGGGGCGACCCGTGGGTCGGGGACTCAGCGCGTGAGGCTCTGCAGGTCGAGCATCTCCTCGACGTTCGGGAGAACGACGAGCTCGACGCGACGGTTCTTGCGCATGTCATCGGCGGAGGTGTTGGGCGCGACGGGATCGGTGTCGCCGTAGCCGGCTGCGCTCCAGCGCATGGGGTTGAGGCCTCCGCCTTCCTTCTCGGTGGGCTCGACGAGGAAGATGAGAACCTGGCGTGCGCGCATGAGGGACAGGCCCCAATTATCCTTATACGGTCCCCCGCCGAGGGGTCGATTGTCGGTGTGGCCGGCCACCTGGAAGGTGCGCGAGTTGAGCTGTGCGTCGCCGCGAATGACCTCTGCGACTTGCCGCAGAATTGACTCTCCATCCTTCTTCAGATCGATCTTGCCGGAGTCGAACAGGACGTCCCCCGGCATGGAGATGACCATGCGGTTGTTGCGAACGGATACGGATAGACCGAGCTTGACGAGGGAATCGAGCTTGCTGCGCAACAACTCGAAGCGCTTGCGGATGGCCTCGAGCTGCTCTGCCCTGCGCTTGAACTCCTCGAGCGCCTTGCGCTGTTCGGCGAGGGACGCGTTGAGTTGCTGCACGTCAACCCCCGCTTGCTTGAGTCGCTCCTTGAGTTCGTCGATCTCGGCCTTCGCGTTGTTGTAGTCGTCTTCGGTCTTGCGATGGGCCTGTCGCTCCGCCTGCAACTGCGCCTTGAGCTCGTCGACCTCCTTCAGCTTCGCCTGCCATTCTTCTTCGGAATGACCGCAGCCCCCGATGAGCAGTGCGAGCAGCACCGTTGCGAAAAAGGACATCCCGACCGAGCGATGCCAGCGCATTGTCGAACCTTTCTTGCATGCATGCCGAAGAGAATGCTTCGACCGTCCTTGGGAACGTTTGCGGGATTCCAGCAGGCAGGAAACCTCGCCTCAGAGCGCGCTTTTTACAGCCTCGTCGCCAGGCAAGTCAACGGCGGCAACCGAAGGTGTGATCGAGTAACTCGACAAGAAGAAGACGAGCAAGTTGGCAAGAAAAATAGAGGCCTTGGGAGCAGGAGATTGGACCCGACGAATTCGTCGAGAAATTCTCGTGTATGCATGCGTTGCGGGGTGTGATCGGCACAAGTGAAGGACCTTCGTATGACCCGTGAACATTTTTCATTGACACGCGCAATGCATGGCCATATAAGTCGTGCAATATGCGTTACCCCGCGAGCGAGGTAGCATACAGGAGGGTCTAGCATGGCTGCTGCGAAGAAAACGACAAAGGCGAAGACCAAGACCGTGAAGAAGGCGCCGAAGGCTGCGAAGAAGGCCGCCAAGAAGGTGACCAAGGCCGCCAAGAAGGCACCGAAGAAGGCCGCCAAGAAGGCCGCCAAGAAGGCGCCGAAGGCTGCCAAGGCGCCGAAGAAGGCTGCCAAGGCGCCGAAGAAGGCTGCCAAGGCCGCCAAGAAGGCGCCCAAGAAGGCCGCCAAGAAGGCGCCCAAGAAGGCCGCCAAGAAGGTCGCCAAGAAGGTCGCCAAGAAGGCCGCCAAGAAGGCCGCCAAAAAGGCTGCCAAAAAGGCAAGTCCACGTCCGGCCAAGCGCGAAGCCAAGAAGCCCGCGCGTGGTCGGAAGACCGCGCCGAAGGAACTGGCCGCCCCCGTGGCCCCGCTTCCCGACGACGAGGAGTAGATCACTCCTCGTTGACTCAACACCTGGGGTCCACTCCCCAGCGGGGGTGACCGCGTCACCAACCCAGTATTGCGGGGCGAGTCCCACCTGTTCAACCTCGCCGCGCTTGGTGGTGCGTCCCGCTCTGTCAGGATTTCTTGACTAAGTCGACGGCCGGAACGAGGGCTCAGCCCCCGTTGCGGTCTCGACGGCGGTCCTCCCCTACGTCCAAGGTTTGCGTCTCCGACGGGAGATAGACGCGAACCCATATTATCCAAATCAGGATAGTTCGTTCACTCGCCCAGATACAGGCGCAGGGCCATGGCGGCGGCGCGCTTGTCGAACACCACGCCCCGCAGCTCGTCGCGGTGCCCGATGCGATCCAGCAGCTCCGTGAGGAACGCATGGAACGCATCGCACTCCATCATTGCGCGCTCGAGCTTGTCCGGGTCCATCAGGTCCGCGTCCTGCAAGGCGTTCATCGCATGCAAGAACGCAGCGAAGCGAGGGTAGTCGCTCGCACGCAGCAGCGGATACCCCATCGCACGAAAGTACGCCAAGAACTCCCGCACGAACTGGAAGCTCGTCACCGTGCTCCACGCATCCCCCGTCCCGCGCGCGTGCCGCGCCTTCGCCGTGAACGCTCGCACGATCTGCGCGAACATCCACACGTGCTGACGAAGCCTCTCCGAGATCTGTCGCTTCGCGGAATGATCGTCGAACACGACACCCTCCTCGAGCGTCGTTCCCAACATTTGACCCAAAAACAAAATCACGTTCTGCAGGGCCGGTCGAAGCATCGACACGCACTGCACGACATTGTCTCGCAGCTGCGTCGACACGCTTCCATCGTCGGGCGAAGGAAATCCGTGTTCGAACGCTCGGCGCATCTCCAGCCGGATGTTCGCGCTCACGCACTCGAACGCGCCGCGCACGTCGATGAGCCGGTGTCCTGAAGCGAGAAGCTCCTCGTACCGCGACCCGATCTGCGATGCAGGGGTGCGCAGCAAGTCGTGCTCGTAGGAGCTGGCGAGCTGCTCGCCAGACTTGCGACGCAAGTAGCGCGCGAGCGCACGAGCGTCGGAACGCAGGACCGACAGCACGAGGTAGATGCGTCCCGCGGCGGACCCAAGAGGGTCCGAAAGGTCGGGCGCGATCTGCTCGAGCAACCGCAGGTACCGCAACATGCGAAACAGCGACAGGAAGGTCAGAGACACCAAGCGCTGCGCGTGCTCACCGGGAACGTGCTCGATGATCTCGATGACTTCCGACGACTGAATCCGATCGAATTCGGGCCGGAACTCGAGGGCCGAAAGCGGATTGAAGAACGCGTTCTGGGAGACCTCGCGCTGCGCAAGGCTCGCCGTTGCGTAGAACAGACGGAACGGGACCCGCGGAAGCCGCAGAAGGCCGTCGCACACCTCTGCGAGGTTCGAGAAGCCACGACGCAGAGCGAACAAGCTGCCTTCGGGCGTGTCCTGGGAGGTGTCCTCGCGCAGCAGGCGCGTGCGCGCGGCGTCCTCCGGCAGGAGCGTCTCGAGGTACCGATGGAAGACGAACGCCTTGTCGCGCTCGCCGAGGCAGAAACGCGCGAGCTGGGTCGTTCGCTTGAAGCCCTTGCAGAGTAGCGAGAGCGGCTCGCGGAAGTCTTGGGCCACCACGGGAACGCGACGAGGCCGGCCAGGGTGGTTGCGCGGGTTCGCGAAGCACGCGGCGCCCTTGAGCAACACCTCGAGCTCGAAGACCAGCTCCTTGCGCTCGGTCGACAGTGTCGAAAGCCAGCCCTCACGAGCTTGCTGCTGCTCTCTGCGCAGCCCTCGGCTGTCCTGCAGCAAGTCGGCGTACGCGTCTCGCCGCGGGGCGAGCGCGCTCAGACGGGGTGGAGGAGGGGCGCTGAGTCGTTGCACGAAGTCGTCGTCCCTAGCACGAGAGGGTCGCCCGGGACACGTCCCGTTCGGTCATCGATCGTGCTCCACGGAGCTTGCTGGGGTCAAGTCGGCAGCGAAGGGCAAGGATCAATCGGCGGCCTTGGGGGGCGGGCCCATCTGGACGCGCTCGCCGATGTACGACCCGATGAGTGTGAACATCACGCCCACGCAGCCGATGATGACGTACATGAACGTGGGCATGGTGCGGACCGTCTGGTTCTGCACGAGGTAGAAGACGGTGGGCACGGCGATGAAGAAGGCAGCCACCACGGGCTCGATGAACGTCTTGCCCGGGGAGATGAGGCCTACGAGCATGCCGCCGAGGAACCAAACCGGCACGCAGATGTACATGCCGTAGATGCCCTCGAAGTCGAACGCCTGCACGACCATGGGCAGGCCGATCACGATCGCGGCGGTGAGCACGCCTTGGACGACCAGCGCGACGAGCATCCAGATGAGGCTGAAGCCCTCCTGCTGATAGCGACGCTCGATCTCTTCCTCCCGGCTGCGTGAGGACGGGCCAAGCTGTTCGAGCTTGGCGCCGCACGATACGCAGCGCTTCTGGGTGGAAGCGTTCTTGAATCCGCAGGACGGGCAGAGGACGGTCTTGCTTTTCGCCATCAGGTTCCCTCGTTCCGAGCGACACAGCCTAGCCCAAGTGGCGGGGTCAGCACCAGCACGGGAAAAAAGGGCGGGAACCGGCGCACTTTGTCGTTGTCCGAGCGAGAGGAACGCGCCAACCTCGGTTTCGACCAGGAGCAACCCACCGTGAACCAGCCCGCCGACCTCCCCTCCCTGTCCGACGCCCGTGCCCTGGCGCACAAGGAGGTCGACGATCCCGATTTGCGAGCGCTGCCCGGCCCTCCCAAGCGGCAACGAACGCTGGCCGCGGCGCTCATGATCATCACCGCCGTCGCCGCTTGCGCGATGTGCTGGGCCTTGCGAAGCGAAGTCCTGTACGCCACCTCCAAGCCCTTCCCCGTCGCCCTCGGAGACCTCGCGACGCTCGATTTGTCCACCGTCCAGCCCGACCAGTACGTCGAGGCGCGCGGTCTGCTCGGAACCGCAGGTGCCGTTCGCTATGCGCGTCCCCTCGAAGGGGACTCCTTTCGTCTCCAGCCCGTGGCAGGAACGAGTCGGGTTTGGGTCGAGATCCGCATCCCCGAGGGCATGGAAGGCCCCCGGTTCGTGCCCCCGGGCGACTTCACGGGGCGACTCGTCCCGTTCTCCCAGGCAGGCCTGCGCCACGCCGGGGTCGCTCGCTCCGTGGCCCAGCAGACCGGGCAGAGCATCCCCGTTGACGGATGGCTCCTCGTCGACGGAGCCTCGCCGCGCGCCTCTCGATGGGCTGTCGCGCTCTTTGCCTTGTTCGGGTTCTTTGCGCTGTGGAACGTGGTCAACGTGATTCGGATCCTTCGACCCGTTCGCTGACGGGTCAGCCGATGGGCAGACCCGGGGCGGGGAACTGGGAACACATCTCCTTCACTTCTGCTGCCACACGCTGAAGAGTCGCCTCGTCCTCGTGGTGCGCCACCACGATTTCGATCCAAGCCCCAACGCGTCGCATCTCCTGGGTTCCCATGCCGCGGGAGGTGACAGCAGGTGTACCGATACGGATACCTGACGGGTCGAAGGGGGTGCGCGGGTCGAAGGGTACGGTGTTGGAGTTGACGACGAGTCCGGCGCGGTCGAGCGCCTTCGCGGCCACCTTTCCCGGAACACCCTTATTGGTCAGGTCGATGATCATGAGGTGGTTGTCCGTGCCGCCCGTCACGAGCTGGAAGCCGCGCGCGTTCAGCTCCTCTGCCAGGGCCTTGGCGTTCTCGACGATCTTGTGCGCGTAGGTCTTGAACTCGGGGGTCGCGGCTTCCCGAGCCGCCACGGCGATCGCCGCGGTCGTTTGGTTGTGAGGCCCGCCCTGCAGACCGGGGAAGACCGCCTTGTTGATGGCCTTGCGGTGTGCCTTCTTGCACATGATCATGCCGCCCCTCGGGCCCCTGAACGTCTTGTGCGTGGTCGAAGTCACGACGTCGGCAATACCCACCGGACTCGGGTGCGCGCCGGCGGCGACGAGGCCGCTGATGTGCGCGATGTCTGCGACGAGGATGGCGCCCACTTCGTCGGCGATCGAGCGGAAGGCCTGGAAGTCGATGATGCGCGGGTAGGCCGTGGCGCCGCAGAACAAGATCTTCGGCCGGTGCTCCTTCGCAAGGCTTCTGGCCTGATCGTAGTCGATGAGGTGGTCCTTCTCGCGCACTCCGTACTGCACCGCCTTGAAGAACATGCCGGTCACCGACACGCCCCAGCCGTGCGTGAGGTGGCCGCCCGCGGGCAGCATCATGCCCATCACCGTGTCTCCCGGCGTAGCGAAAGCCGTGTACACGGCCATGTTCGCCGGGCTTCCCGAGTAGGGCTGCACGTTCACGTGCTCTGCGCCGAACAGTTCCGCAACGCGCTTGCACGCGAGCTCCTCGATGGCGTCGATTTGCGCCTGACCTTCGTAGTACCGCTTGTGCGGATAGCCTTCCGAGTACTTGTTGCTCAGCACCGAGCCGGCCGCTTCGAGCACCGCCCGAGAGGCGTAGTTCTCGCTCGGGATCAAGCGAACCGTGTCACGCTGGTAGCGCTCCTCGGTCTCGATGAGGCTTGCGATTTCCGGATCCACCTCCGCGAGCGGAGGCTCATGCCACGTGACTTGTTTCGAGGCGTTCATAGTGGGAGACCCTAGTACAGCCCCTGGCAACTTGGTATCCGGTCCGGCGCATCCCCGGCAGGCAGGACGCCCGCTCATCTTCTGATACGTGACGCATTCTCGACCGAGGCACGAGGCCTCGCCTTGACGCCAGCCTGAGCCCGGCGGTACGCATGGCTCAACCGCTATGCCGAAGATCAAGTTTCTCGTCGAGCATCATGAGGTCGACGTACGGGCAGGACGATCCGTTCGGGAGGTCGCTCTCGAAGTGGGCATCTTCCCCAACCGCGAGTTCTTCAGCGACTTCACCTGCGGTGGGCGTGGCCTCTGCGGTACGTGCAAGGTCTGGGTGCGCGAGAGCGCAAGCAATGCCGCTTCTCTGCCGAACCTGCGGGAGCGATTCCACGGGGCAGGGAATGGTCGCCGACTCGCGTGCCAGACCCGGGTCCTGGGGGACATCGAGGTCACCACCATGCCTGGCGGCCACGACCGCACCCAGCAGGCGCGCACCATCGACCCCGCCCCTCAGCGACCTGCTGACCCCGAGCCGCCGCCCAAGGCCGACAAGCCTGACAAGCCTTCTGTCGACAGGAAGCCCAAGGACGAGAAGCCCAAGGACGAGAAGCCCAAGGACGAGAAGCCCAAGGACGAGAAGCCCAAGGACGAGAAGCCCAAGGACGAGAAGCCCAAGGACGAGAAGCCCAAGGACGAGAAGCCCAAGGACGAAGCCTAACGTTCCGCCCTTGCGTCACGCCGGGTGGGGGGATCTTTTTGCGGACGATACGCCTCCAACGTGGCACCCTGGCGCTTCGTCATGTCCGAAAACGGAAAAGCTCGCGAAGAAACCAGCACCGTCCTTGTCGTTGACGACGACCGCGCGATTCGTCGGACTCTCGAGAAGTTCCTGTCCGACGCCGGTCATCTGGTCGTGACCGCCAACGACGGCGCGAGCGCGTGGGAGCAGCTTCAGGAGGGCAGCATCGACGTGTGTCTGCTCGATCTGGGCATGCCTGGTCTCGATGGCATGGAGGTGCTCCGCAGGCTGCACGAGGAGTGGCCTTTGGACGAGACGCCTCCGGCGGTGATCATCATCAGCGCGCGCGATGACATGCGGACGACGGTGCAAGCGGTGAAGCTTGGCGCCTACGACTACCTGGTGAAGCCGCTCGACGCGAACCGGATCAAGCTGACCGTGCAACGTGCGTTGGAGCAACGTCGGACGTCGCTCGCGCTGGCCCACATGGTCGCGGAGGAGCGAGAGGACCACGGAGTCGACAACATCGTGGGTAAGTCGGAGCCGATCCGGGAGGTATACAAGCGGATCGGCGCGGTCGCCACGAGCAGGGCCACGGTACTCATCCGAGGGGAGAGCGGGACGGGCAAGGAGCTCGTGGCGCGAGCGATTCACCATGCGTCTCCCGGGGCCAACGCCCCGTTCGTGGCCGTGAACTGCACGGCGTTCCCGCCGGACCTGCTCGAGAGCGAGCTATTCGGACACGTGCGGGGTGCGTTCACTGGTGCGGTGTCGGACAAGATCGGTCGGTTCCAGCTGGCAGGACAGGGGACGTTGTTCCTGGACGAGATCGGGGAGCTGCGCCCGGAGCTGCAAGCGAAGTTGCTCCGCGTTCTGCAAGAGCGAGTGTTCGAGCGTCTGGGGGACACGCGCCCGGTAAAGCTGGCCGCGCGAGTCGTGGCGGCGACGCACCGCAACCTCGAGGAGATGATGAGCGCCGGCACGTTCCGCGAGGACCTGTACTACCGGTTGCGAGTGGTGGAGATCCTTCTGCCTCCGCTTCGGGAGCGTCGGGAGGACATACCGATGCTGGTCGACTACCTGCTGGCGAAGATCGCCCGGGAGACGCACAAGCAAGTCCGGTTCGTGTCCACGGAGGCGATCGACACGCTGGTTCAGTACCGCTGGCCCGGCAATGTCAGGGAGTTGGAGAATGCCCTTACGCGGGGGGTCGTCCTTTGCAAAGGAGAGGTCCTGACCGCGGATGTTCTGCCCATCGTTCAAGAGGACGACTCGGAAGACGAAGTGGATGCCGAGGATGGGAGAGCTCCCGCGGACGGGACGGTAGAGCCCATGCTGACGTTGCGGGAGGTAGAGAAACGACACATTGAGCGCGTGCTTGCTCGCACGGGATGGCACAAGCGCCAGGCCTGCGCGATCTTGCAGATCACCCGCCCCACCCTCGATCGAAAGATCCGTGATTTTCGTCTCGAGCGGCCTACCGGAGACCGCTTCCGGGCATCGTAGACGAAGACCGGATGATCATCGTTGCTGCGCTCGGCATCCTGGCCGGGACGGGGACGCTTGTGCTGGCGTCGATCGTTCTGCGTGCAGGAAGGGACCGCCCCGACAATCGGCTCTATGCCGTGCTGGGCGCGCTTGCCGGGCTTGTGACTCTGTTCGCAGCCGGGGATGCGATGACGCCAAGGGCGCCGGGACCGAGCCGGCTGGAGGGCGTCGACTTGGCGGCGGAAGCCCTCGGGGCCGGGCTGGCGATCTTGTTCGCCTACGCGTTCCCCCGTGGACGCAAGCCTCCCAATGTGCTCTGGGTTCTCGCGATCGTGGTGTGGGCCGTGGGAGTCGTGGCGGCCCTTGGCGCTGACGTCCTGCCGCAATCCCTCGTGTCTTGGGCTCTGTTAGGTGCCTACCTGCTGTCGGTGGGCTTGCTGGTCGCACAGCGATCGGCCGTGTCGTCCGAGTCGCGCATGGGGCTCTGGGTGGTTGGCCTGGCGATCGGGATTCAATGGCTGGGCTCCCTGGCGGTATCATGGCCGGGATTCGCCACGGGGCCACGCTTGCAGGACCTGATGCGGTTGGCGCCGACGCTCTTGATGGGTCTCGTCATCCTCCGATACCACCTGCTCGACGTGCGACGTGTGTTTCGCGAAGCGGCTCTGGCCTGGTCAGCCGTGCTGGCGTTCTCGGGCTACGTCGGGCTTCTTCTCGCCGTAGGGCCGACCCTTTCCGGGGCACTGGGCGCTGGGGCGTCGCTGGTGGTGTCGCTTCTGCCCCTTGTCTTGGTGGCGTGGGCGGGGTGGACGTGGCGAGAAGACATCGGGGCAGCGGTTCGAGCGCTCGATCCTCATCGCGAGGTTCGGCGCGAATTGATCGAGCGGGTGCTGGCTGTGACGAAGCAGGTCGTGGACCCGGAGGCAGTCCTATCGATGATCCGGGCTGCCCTGATCGAGGTCTTTCCCACGGCGCAGGTAGTGTTTCGTCGTGCCTCAGGGTTGCCCGTCCTTCACGAGCTGTCGCCGACGCTTTCTCCGGCGCTGGAGCGCGTGGTTCGTGCGGAGGACGCTTCTGTTCTGGCGGCGGCGCAGTTGATCGAGCGTCATCGTTCGTTGCAGGACGAGTGGGCCGCGCCGCAGCGACGGATTCTGCTGCCGGTGCGGCGTGCGGGCATGCTTTTCGGGGCCTTCGAGCTGGACGTTCCGGGGCGAGCGGACGACGACGACCTGGTGACGGCGGCGGCGATGGCGGACCACCTGGCTGTGAAGCTCGAGAACGTGGTGTTGAGCTCGTCTTTGGGCAAGGCAGGGCGTGAACTGCACAGCATACGTACGTTTCTGGAGGACCTCATCGAGAGCCTACCGGTGGGGATCGTGGGGATCACGGGGCCGGACCTCGAGGTGCGCTTGTGGAACCCATTCGAGGCGCGCCGCACGGGCATCGAGGCCTCTGAGGTGTTGGGCAAGCGGTATCTCGAGGATGTTGCGAGTCGGCACTTGGAGGGGGCTCTCGTGGACGCAATTCGCGGGAGACCCCAGGAGGTCCTGTCCTTTCCCAATGTCGCGTGGTCTCCGCGGCACGGAGGGTCCACGGTCGACGTGACGATTGCCCCATTGCGGACGCGAGGGGGGGCCGAGGGCGGGTACGTGCTCATCCTGGTGGACACGACCGAGCGCAACGCGTTGCAGCGAGACGTGGAGGAGTTTCGTCGGTTGGCGGCGCTGGGGGAGTTTGCGGCCGCGATCGCGCACGACATACGAACACCGCTGTCGTCGATTCGGATGAGCGTGCAGATCTTGCGGTCCAAGGTCACGTTACCCCCCGAGGACATGGAGTACTTCGACCTGACGCTGGAAGCGATCTCGCGTCTGGGCAGGGACGTGGAGGAGCTGCTCGACTTCACCAAGCCAGTGCTGCTTCGGGTGGACACGGTGCGGCTGCAGGAGCTGGCGGAAGACGCGCGCGAGGCGGTGATTTCGGGTCTGGAGTCCGACGTGGCGATCGAGTTGGACGTGCCGCCGGATCTCGAGGTTCCGGTGGACGAGGCGCAGGTGCGCCGGATGCTGGTGAACTTGCTGCAGAACGCGGTGATGGCCAGCGAGCCCCGAGGGTGCGTCTGGCTGAGTGCCCGCGGCGACGGGAACGAGGTGAGCATCACGATCCGGGACGAGGGGCGAGGCATCGATCCGGGGGATTTGGAGCGCATCTGGGAGCCGTTCTTCACGACCCGGACCGACGGCACGGGCCTGGGTCTCGCGCTGGTCCGCAAGACCGCGACCGCGCACGGGGGGAGCGTGACCGTGCAGAGCGAGCTTGGCCGTGGGGCGACGTTCTCGGTGGTTCTTCCCGCGCTCCGAGCGACCGAGGTGTTGGTACCGATCGACGAGTGCCGTCGGGCGGCTCGTTCGGCTCAGGCTGGCTGACGGAGCGACGCGCGCACACGCTGGAGGATCGTCACGTCAGCGGGCGGAAAGTCGTCGTCGATCAGCTCGTCTGCAGACCGCCACGCGAACGCGGCGACATCGAGCGTGCGAGGCGGGGGTGAGGTGGTTTGCAGGGACGTGTGAAAGAACAGGAGCAGAATGCTCTTGTTGGGATAGCGATGGAAGGTCACCTCGAGCACGTCGCCGACGGCGGTGTCGATGCCGAGTTCTTCGCGCAGCTCACGCTGTAGGGCGGCGCGTGGGTCTTCATCCGGCTCGACCTTGCCGCCCGGGAACTCCCACATGCCCGCGAGGTGCGAGCCTTCGGGGCGCTGTGTGACGAGGACACGTCCGCGTTCGGCGATGACGGCGGCGACGACGACCACGGTAGCGCGTGGGGTGGGGGTCATGGAGAATCGGTGTTCTTCCGGTCTCGCAGCACGCGTTCGAAGGAAGCGTCGAGTCTGCGAAGGAGGTAGGACGGGAAGGAAGCCGTCGACAGGAGGGTCCAGTCGAGGATCCGGGTGAGGTCGTCGCGCTGGTCGTCACCGGGAGGGTAGTCGGGTCGGTGCTCGTGGGGGACGACGATGTCGGGGGACAGGGTGATGAGCAACGACTGATCGATGATGCGGCGGATGCGCAAGGCTTCGTCGGATTCGATCCGGATGCTGCCGTGGTCTCGTGCCTCCTCGAGGTACCTGTTGAGCAGGTGTCCGAGGGCGAAGGTTTCGATGGCGGAGACGCCGGGAGCGAGGACCCAGAGGGGACCGACACGACGGAGAACGCGTCGGAGCGCCCACGTGGCGAGACCGATCAGTCTGGCGCGCTTGGGGTCCGCGGAGTCGGCCATCGACAGGATGCGGCGTGCGTCTTTCGTCAAGCTGAGCCCGTGCTGTCGCGCGACGTCGAAGGCGATGGCGCCGCGCACGTTCGCGACGAGTCGTCCTGGGATGAAGGGGAGCGGGAAGGAACCGGAGGCGGCGCCGAGCGCGGTGAGAAGCCCCAGGCGACCCGGGGGGAACGTGGGGGAACGGCTCAAGGCCCGTTCCGCTGGGCTGGTCGTGACGTCGTCATGCATGAGGGGACTCCTCGGTGGGGGGCTCCGTGGACTCGGGTGCGGGGGTGCAGGAGTCGGCATCGGGCGTCGGGGCTTGCGCACGGGAAAGGGGGATCATCTCGACGATTGCGGCGTTCGTTCGTTGCGCGATCGACAGGAGGTCCATGGTCGTGACGTGACCGCTGAGGGTGACGGTGAGCCGGGGCGGGGTGCCGTGGGGGAGGAAGCCGGCTTGTGCGAGGGCATCGACGAAGGCGTCGGTCGCGTCGCGCACGTACAAGGCGAGCTTCGGGCTTCCGGTCACGAGGTCGGCGGAAGCGCCAGCCCAGAGGGCAGCGTGGCGCGAGGTGAGCACGACGTGGGTGGCGCCGAGGACGAGGTCCCGCTCGGGGCTGGCCGCATCGAATCGAAGGGCAGTGGCAAGAACCTGGCGCCGGGCCGATGCATGTCCGAGAACGGATAGAACGTACTGGCTTTCGAGTCCTTCGAGACCGAGCAAGGGGGCGTGGGCGACCAGGGATCGCGATCCGGGGAGCATGGCTGCTGCGAGGGCCACCGCCCGTCGTTCTGGAACTGCGAGAGAATCAGTTCGGCGACGCGCGAGGCTGGCGAGGCCGAGGTCCGTGAGGCTCGCTGCGACGGCGGTATTCGCCGCTCGTCCGGAGAGGCCCAGCGTGCGAAAACTCAAGTCGAGGTATCCCTCTACGGTCATACGGACAGGCAGTGGCGGATCGAGGGGCGCGATGCCAACGTGTCCGACGTGTGACTGCGTTGCGACGTCGTATCCGGCCACGAGGATGCGACCGTGGGAGACGGTGGCGGCCATGGCGACGGCCTCGAAGATGCCCTCGGCGCCGGGCCCGGCGATCACGACGCGTTGGCCGTCGGCCTCGAAATCGAGGCCTTCACACAGAGGGGCCCCGTCGCGGTCGACGCGGGCTTGCCGTACCGAGAGCAAGGGGGAGGAGGTCACGGCGCTTGGGTCACTTCGCTGAGGGCGAGGGGCTGGAAGGGATCGTAGACGACGAAGGGTGCAACGGCCTGGAGAATCCTTCCGATCTCGCCGGGGACGTGGTTGCGGAGGAGGCGCGTTTCGGGCGCCTCGACGGTGTCGGCCGAGGCCATGCTCGCGGCGAGGTTCAACAGCGAGAACTGGGGAGGAGGGAGCTCGATGATGGGGGTGTCGTCGGGCAAGCCTGTGGCGGCGAGGGCCGCATTCATGGCCTGTCGCATGCCGCCGACCTCGTCCACCAGCTTGTGCTCGAGGGCCTTGCGGCCTAGCCACACGCGCCCCCGAGCGACCCTGTCGACCTGATCGGGGTCCAGCTTGCGCCCCTTCGCCACGCGGTCGATGAAGACGTCGTAGAACTGCTTGACCTTGCGACCGAGCTCCTCCACTTCTTCCGGGGTGAAAGGACGGTAGATGGACTCGGCGTCGGCGCGCGGCGACGTCTTGATCGTGTCCACGTTGACGCCGATCTTGCCGAGCAGCTCGGCCACGTCGGCTTTGCCGTAGAAGATCCCGATGGAGCCGGTGACGGTGAAGGGGGTGGCGAAGATCTTCGAGCCTGGTGCGGCGATGTAGTAGCCACCGCTGGCCGCGACGCCGCCCATGGACACGATGACGGGCTTGACCTTGGCCGTGAGGGCGACTTCGCGCCACATCACGTCCGACGCCATGGAAGAGCCTCCGGGGCTGACGATGCGTAGCACGATGGCGCGGATATCCGGGTCCTGCCGTGCTTTCTCCAGGGACTCGGCGATGGTATAGGAGCCGGCCATCTGCATGCCCAGCACGGGGATGTCCATGCTGCGGCCGTCGATGATGTTGCCCTCCACGTAGACGATGGCGATCGCGGGCCGTCGTCCGAAGCGCTCCGGCGCGCGGCTCGGCACGTCGTCTCGCAAGGCGACACTGTCTCCGACGACTTCGCTCACGACCGTACGCAGCTCGTCGTCATACGCGTATCCGTCCACGAGTTTGTGGGCGAGCGCTTCGCGAGCCGTGTGAGGGCCGGCGTCGATGGCGCGCTGAATGGCGGCGGGTGTGGACTTGCGTCCCTGGGCCACAGATGCAGCGAGCTCCTGGGTCAGCTGCCTGAGGTGCTCGATGCTGTCGGCCCTGGCGACGGGAGACGGTTCGGAGTGGGTGAACTGCTCGGGGGCGGATTTGTGGTCTCCGATCCGGACGAACTGGGCGCGAACGCCGAGCTTCTGGAGCAACCCAGCCAAGTACGTTCGTTCGCTCCGCAAGCCCGCGAACCGAAGTCCGCCCGCGGGGTTGATGACGATGCGGTCGGCACTCGCGCAGGCGTGGAGCGAGCGCCCCCCCGCGTCCTCGAGATGGCACACCACCTTCTTGCCGCGCGAGCGCAGGAGTCGGACGGCGTCGTCGAGCTCGTAGGCATGAGCGAGGGACGAGGCCGGCTCGGTCTTGATGAGCAAGACGATGGCGGCGACTTCCGGGTCCTTGGAGATGCGCCAGAGCTTGCGCAGGAAGTCGACATGACCTCGGTTCGACGGGGTCTGCTCGATGCGGATCTTGAGCGCGTAGGCCGGCTCGGGTACGCCCGGCTCTCGCCAGCCGGTAAAGGCCACCCCCGTGATGAACCCCGCGCCGTCCTTGCCGCCGATCGCGTTGCCGAAGATCGCGCCCCCGGTCAACGACGTGTTGTCCAGGTTCACGTCCAGGCTTGCCGTAGCGACGTATCTCGACTCTTCGGGGAAGGCCACGTCGCCGTGGAGTCGGCCGACATAGGGGACGTCGATGCCGAGGGTAGCGCGAGGGACCCACCCTCTCTCGACCGGGATCAGTGCGGCAGGCCAGACGCGTCCTTCGGGAGGGTCGAAGCCTTCGTAGTAGCGCCCTTCGATCCCCACCTCGAAGAAGCGCTTCCCGAAGGGGCGAAGAGCGGCGGCCAGCGTGTAGCTGCGGTCGACGAACCCGCGCCCGTCGGCGGTGGTGGGCGCGTTGATGTCATGGGCGACAGCAGCGAGGCCGAGGTACGCGGTGGTTCGCGCGGACCAGCCGAGGGTAACGGTGGTGGGACCGTCGACGCCGGGTTCGGAGGCGTACAGGTGGCGAATGGACAGGCCGATCGCGGACGCATCGCTGCCGATGCCCAGGCCCCAGGTCAACCACGTGTAGGGTTCGTCCAGCAACATGGAAGGGTGTGGGTCCTGGCTGGCAGGGCGAACGAAGTCGAGGCGGATGCCCGTACCCAGGCCGAAAGGAAACGCCCCTGCCAGGCTGAACGCATGCCCTCGGGCCGATGCCGCGATGTCTTCGCCCGTCCGAACCCAGGTCCATCTCAGCTCAGCGCCCGGCATGAAGCTCACGTTCGCAGGGTTGAGGGCGAGAGCGTTGCCGTCGTCGGTCGAGGCGGTGGACCGTCCCGGGGACGGGACCTGCTGAGCGCGGGGTTGCGCTTGTGCAGTCGAGGAAGCGATGGCGACGGCGAGCACGGTGACGAGCGTGAGGAGGCTCGAGGTTCTCGAACGTGCGTGCATGGGACTGTCCTTGGGACGTGGTTGGGAGCCGGGGGCGTGCGATGCGATCGTGCGCATGCCGCGGAAGGTGTGGACGAGTTTCACGGGAGCATACCGCGGGACCGCGCGACTGCACGGATCTCGGCGCGACGGCTAGTGAGCTCGTCGTTGTCTTTGACGGGGAGGAATCGGGAGGCTGCGCCCTCGCGGGGCACGCGCAGGAAGCGTGTTTCGAGTGTCGTGGTGATCTCGCCGATGAGACGCTCGAACTGGATTGCGTCGGCGCCGTCCACCTTCTTTTTCACCTGTACCCATGTGAACGCGAAGTCGAGGGTGGCGAGCCGCTGCGCATCGACCACGAAGGTGTTGGTGTTGAAGACGCGAACTTGCGTCGGATCGAAGTCTCGCGGGAGTCGGAACTCCTCGAGGATGACGGGGCGATCGTTCCAGCGCACGGGAATGCCTCCCTTGTCGCTGCCGACTTTGTCGACGACTTCGACGGATACGGGCGCTCCATGACGGATGTGCCAGCCGAGGATCATGGGATCGATGCTGGCACCAATGTTGTCGATGTTGGCGATCCAGACGTACTTGCCACCGCCTTCAATGAACCGTCGTAACAGCCCTGCGCGCTCGAGTGCGTCTGGCAAGTCACCGTGCCCCGGAGCGTAGAGGCTGGGAGCGCCGTCCTCCGTGCGGAAGATGGAACCGTCGGCGGCGAGGCGCAGGGAGAGGTTCTGCCGGAAGGTGGTCAGACGATCTCCGGCGAGGTGGCGGCCAAGGGCGTCGCGCAAGCTCGCATCCGTGGCGTGGCTGGTCATGAGCCACAGGGGTACGTCTCGTGCTGCGCGCTGAGACCAAGCGCGGTTCTCGGCAAGCCGCAGGTCCAGAAAACGGAGACCGTCGAGTGCCTCGACAAGGGCCTTGACCACGCCCCCCATGCGGGTGGCCATGCCGCCTGCCAGGACGATGAAGGCGAGTTGCCCCTTCGCGAGCGCGTCAAGCCCGAGGCGGGTGAGGTGGTCTGCGTCGGCGCTGCCAGCCGCAGGCAAATCGATCACGTCGCCCGGCTTGGGGGGAGTGATGCCATGGGCAAGCCGGTTGCGGACGTCAGGGTCGGAGCCGACGGAGGCCGCAAGGGATTCGAACAGGGCCTCGTCGAACCCTTGCTGTTCGAGCAGGGAGAGAAGATCCCGGGGGAGGGAGTGGAGTTCCTCGATCGGGGACATGGGGCCTCGCGTTCTGCGGAAGCTTGGATTCCGCGGTGTCGGAAGCATCGTCGCCGGACCGCGGAGCGTCAACGAGGTTTGGGGCGCGGGGAAGACGACGCACTGCGTCAGCGAACAAGCGCAAGAGGCGAGCGGAAATGGTGTTGGAATGTCCTCGTGATGGGGTATGTGTCGCCGGTGGTTTCGTGGCAGCAATGCGAGTGTGGCTTCGGGGCCGCGTGTCGTTGTATGGTGGTCGTGTGTTCAGAGCAATCACTGTGGTTGGGCGAGGTGCTTGACCGGGGGTGGACTGCCCCGGATACTGTGATATGCGACACGGGGCGTACGTGGTAGCACACGTCGTCTGGATGCGCAGGAATGGGAGAAATTCACGAAGATGTGGTCCAGCGCGCTGAAGCACGTGTCGGCTCAGTGCTTTCTGGCAAGTATCTGCTGGACTCGCTTCTCGGCGTAGGCGGGATGGCCGCGGTGTATGCGGCGACCCATCGAAACGGCAATCGTGTGGCGGTGAAGATGCTGCACACGGCGCTGTCGATGGAGATGGACCTGCGAAAGCGCTTCCTGCGGGAAGGGTACGTCGCGAACGCCGTGAACCATCCGGGTGTGGTTCGCGTGTTGGACGACGACACGGACGAGGACGGTGCCATTTTCCTCGTGATGGACTTGGTGGTGGGGGCGAGTGCGGAGACGATCGCGGAGTGGCGGGGTGGCCGTGTGGACCCCGAGGTGGTGGTTGGGATCTCGCACCAACTGTTGGACATCGTGGCGGCGGCGCACGCGAACGGGGTCATCCATCGGGACATCAAGCCGGACAACATCTGCCTCACGCGCGACGGCACCGTGAAGTTGCTCGACTTTGGGGTGGCGCGGATGCGGGACACCGCCACGGCTACGCGCGAAGGGACCACGATCGGAACGCCGGCGTTCATGGCTCCCGAGCAAGCGCTCGGCAAGGTGAAGGAGATCGACGTCCTGTCCGACGTGTACGCGGTCGGGGCGGTGATGTTCACCATGCTATCGGGCCGTTTCGTGCACGAGGGGGAGAGCGCGAACGAGCTGTTGATCATGGCGGCGACACGCCGGGCGCGTTCTTTGTCGGACGTGGTGAGCGACGTTCCGAAGCCGATCGTGGACGTGGTGGATCGCGCGCTGGTGTTCGAGAAGGCGTTGCGTTGGCCGTCGGCCGCGGCGATGCGAGATGCGCTCGAGCAGGCGCACGCGGAGGCGTACGGGGTTGCGCCGGTGGCGGGGGTGGAGCTGGCGAGCGTGCTCGAGGGGATCGAGTCCGTGGACCTGGCGATGACGGGGGAAGGGGACGACTGGCCCACGCTGCTGGTGGACCCTGAGGCGGCGCTGGAGGAGTTGCAGCCGATCGACGATGCGGACCGCGCGATCGAGAGCAACGAGACGGGCAAGTGGACGCCGGACAGCACGTCGAAGCTAGCGACTGGCGTGGGAACCACGTCGGACGTGTCCCTTCGGGAGACGCGGTCGCGCAGGATGCGCAAGAGCGTGTGGTTGGGGGTTGGGGCGATGGCGGTCGTGGCCTCGCTTGCGTTGCTCGCTTTTGTGTTCGGGTCCCGGGGGGAGGTTGGGGTGGCGCGTGCCGTCCTGAGGGGGGTTGGGGGACCGGCCGGCCAGATCGCGTCCGCGACCTTGCTTCCCGCGAATGACCCTTCAATTCCCGCGTCTTCCGGCGCTCCCTTGCCTGGAACCAGTGGGAGTGGAAGCCCAGTTGACGTCTATGCCTTGCCAAGCGTGCCGGGTACACGTATCCCCGGGGTACAGGTCGGTGTTCCCGGGGGGAGTGCTTCCCCGGCCAGGAGCGCTGGCGGATACGACCCGTTCGCACACCAATAGCAATGGATTCCTCCTTCCGACTCCTTCGGATTGCCGCATGGCTGGCAGGTCTTGGCACGGTGGTGCTAGCCGTCGGTGTTGCGCATGCCCAGGGGCGGGATCCCGTCGCGGCGACCGAGTTGTTCACGCAGGGTCGCGAGATGCTCAAGACCGGCGACCTCGACAAGGCTTGTCCCCTGTTCGCGGAGAGCTTGCGGCTCGACCCCGCCGTAGGCACGGCTCTCAACCTGGCCGAGTGCGAGGAGCGTCGAGGCTACCTCGCTTCCGCCCTCCGAGGCTGGCAACAGGCCATCAATCTCGCGGAAGCCACCCAGGACGAGCGAGGTCAAGTGGCCCAACAGCGCTACGACACGCTCGTGTCGCGCGTGCCTCACCTCACGATCATGCTCGCCCCCGACGCCCCCAAGGGCACGACCGTCTTGCGTGAGGAAGTCGTCCTCGGCAAGGCATCCCTGGGGCGTCCTCTGCCGCTCGACCCCGGCAAGCACGTCATTACGGTCCGCGCACCGGACCACCAGGATGCGGTGCTGACAGCCATCCTTGTCGAGGGCGAGACGAAGACGCTGACCGTGGCCCCGGGACCGGTGATTCGAACTGTCGCCCCACCCCCGAAACCCGTCGAGGTGGAGGATGGGTCGTCTCAGCGAACGCTGGCGTACGTCCTGGGGGGCGTGGGAGCCGCGGGCATTCTCGCCGCCACGGTCACGGGTGTGATGCTGCTCGACAGCCGCAAGACGGTGAACGCGCATTGCGACGACGCGGACCGTTGCGATCGGGAGGGGATGGACGCTGCGGACCTCGGGCGCACCCTGGTGCCGATCAACACAATCGCCTGGGCCGTCGGTGTGGCTGGCCTGGGTGCGGGAACCTATCTCTACCTGTCCGCGCCGTCGGGTTCGGGGCCAGCTTCCGGCGCGCGCCCCTCGGGGGCCTACGTTCAGGTGGGGGGATCGTTCTGACCGTTCGGGCGGGCGTCGCGTAGGTTCCTGCGCTCCATTGACGATTTCGCGCAACCGATTCGAGCCCGTGGCCGAAGGGGGATCAGCGCCCCACACGAACGGGACGGTCGGAGACGTCGATGAAGCCCGAGGCCTCGCTCAGTTTTCAGGTTGGAGATTGGATGGAGGGAACCCCTTACCGAGTGGTGCGACCGCTCGGTTTGGGCGGCATGGGAGAGGTCTACGAGGTGGACCACACGCGAGCGGGGACGCGTCGCGCCGTGAAGGTGGCTCGCCATGATCTGGCCGATGCGCTCGTGCCCCAGCGCTTGATCCGAGAAGCCAAAGCTCTTCGCGCCATCGAGCACCCCAACGTCGTGCGCGTGTTCGAGGTAGGGGAGTTGCCCGACGGGCGGCCCTACTTTGCGATGGAGCTTCTGGAAGGGGTATGTCTTCGTCGTCTCGTCGCAGAGCAAGCGCCCTTGGCCTATGCACGTGCGGTTCGCTTGATCGTGCACGCGCTCGATGGGCTTGCTGCGATCCAGGCGCAGGGATTGGTGCATCGCGACGTCAAGCCCAGCAATCTGTTCGTCGACGTGAGCGGCGTGGTGAAGGTACTCGACCTGGGCATCGTGAAATCGACGAACCCGTACGCGAGCGGTCCTCGCACGCGGGATGGCATGGTGCTGGGGACCACGCGGTACATGGCGCCCGAGCAACTTTCTGGGGCCTGCGTCGATGCGCGCGCCGACGTGTATTCGGCGGGACTCGTCCTGGTGGAGTTGCTCGTGGGCAGGAAGTTTCGGAACAGCGCATGGCGGCGTGACGGCTCGCCGAACCTTCCTCATGATTTGCCGCCGGGGCTCGGGTCCGTCATCGGTCGTGCGCTCGCCCGCGACCCCGAGCAACGGTTCAACTGTGCGGAAGAGTTGGCTTCTGCGTTGCGGTTGTGGGTCCCGGTGCCACCCATCGCGCCTCGTCGGCGCGCGCCCCTGCTTCTCGCGAGGTCGAAGCCAGTCATGGACGAGGGGACCGGATGCACGGCGACCGAGGTGGGTCGCCACCCGCCAAGGCAACCACGTGCTTGGCTCTGGGGAGTCCAGCTTGGCTTGCTCGTGTTCGCTCTGTTCGCCATGGTCATCGCCACAGGCGTGACCTGGAGAGCCATCCGCACCGCGGATCTCGAGCCGGCGCGATGCTCTGCCGCGACGGTCTCCTCCTCCCTTCCGAAGGGGACCGTTGGCGAAGCATCCTCCGCTCGCTAGATTGGAGGTCATGGAACCGCCGCTCCGTCGACCCATCCACCTCGCGACCGCGATTGTCGTGCTCGCCGTGTCCTTGGTCGTCCGAGCGGATGCCCCGCCTGTCGTGCTGCACGAGTTCATCCCGCCCGACCCGAAGGAAGACATCGAACTGGCGGCGACCACCCCTGATGGACAGCTTCCTGCGGCCATGGTCACCCGGAGCGGTGTCGTGGAAGCGCCGGACACCACGCGCATGCCCACGCCGACCGAGAAGGCCTACGGCGCGACGGCTCCACGCAGCGTGGAGAGCAAGTACAATCCCGATAGGGATACTCGCCGGCCCGTGGTGAGTCGCTACGACGACCCGTTTTCACCGGCCACGGCTCCCTACAAGCGGCTGCGAGCCTACGATGGGGTCGCGGCGGACTACGCGCTGACGGTCGTGGACAGCACGCTCGTGCCCGTGGCGCAAGGAGGGCTGGTCAACCCCGGGGAAGACGCGTTCTTCGGTGACATGACTGTGGATCTCGTGCCCGGAGAGCCAGTACGGGTTCCGACCGTGGGGCCGGGGGCGCGTGTGGTCCGTCGCAGCACCCAGCCGCCGGTCGCGGTGGAGCTCGTCCGCGACGGGGCGGAGAACTGGTTTGTGCGCGGGCCCGTGCGTGCGCGGGTTCGGCTCGTGCTCCAGTTGGCCATTCCGCAGGAGGCGTTCGGCGGCGCCTTTGGGGACGCGACGATGGGATCCCAGCGGCGGGTGCCTCCCGTGCCTCCCAACGTGGCACGGTCCGTGGACGAGGTGGTTCGGTCCTTGGGTCTCGAAGGGGAGAGGTCGACGCGGGCGGTCGTCACGCGCTTGGTGACGCACTTCCGAGGCTTCGAGCCATCGGAGGAAGCCCCGCGCGGCCGGGACAACATCTACCTCGACCTCGCGCTGTCCAGAAAAGGTGTGTGCCGTCATCGCGCTTACGCCTTCGTGATCACAGCCCTTGGCATGGGCATTCCGTCGCGCATGGTCCTCAACGAAGCGCATGCCTGGGTCGAGGTGCACGATGGGTCTTTGTGGAGGCGCATCGATCTGGGGGGCGCGTCGACGCACCTCGAGCAGGACGACCCAGGACCCCCTCCTCCCCATCGCACGGCGCCTGACCCGTTCCCGTGGCCGGAAGGCAGTCAAGCCGAGGATTCCGGCAGCGCGATGGCGGACCGATCGCGCACTGCGGGGCAGCAGCCCTCGCCGGGTGCCGGGCAGACGGACCCGCCGAGCCGCTACTCGTATCAGGACCCTGCGCTGTCGAGCGCGCCGAATGCCATGCGGATGGTTCCTGTCACGATGAAAGTTCTCAGCACCGACGCACGTGTGCTTCGCGGGTCGCCCATGAGTGTGGAAGGACGGGTCACCACGGACCTCGGACCTTGCGCGTTTGTGAGGGTAAATGTGCTGCTTCGTGACCCACGCACGTCGCGCCGACATGAGATCGGCGCGGTGTCGACGGACGAGGACGGACGGTTCGTGGGGTCCGTCGTGGTTCCGCTGGAGATTCAAGTGGGTGACTACGATGTGATGGTGGCGACGCCGGGGGATGCGCGGTGTGGACCGGGCACGAGCGGTCTGTGATTGTGCTAGGGTTCGTTTGTGTTCGGGCCCGGCCCGGGATCCTTTGTTGGTTGTCATCGTATTGCCGGGGATGAGCCGGTTCCTCGGTGAGAAGTGAGGTTGCAGATGCGCTGGACGGCTTGGCTTGCGGCATCGATGAGCGTGGTGGCGTGCTTCTCCTGTGCGCAGGGGGAGGATTCCAGGGACTTCATCGGGGAGACGGGCGGCACGGGGGGAGCGGGCGGTTCGTCGGCAGCGGGGGGTACGGGCGCGTCCGCGGGTCAGGCCGGGACGGGCGCATCTGCGGGGGAGGCTGGAACGGGCGGTGGTGAGACCGGCGGGGCCGGTGGAACCGACACGGGCGGGACCGGCGGTACCGGAGGCAGCACGGGCGGTACCGGAGGCAGTACGGGCGGTACCGGAGGCAGTACGGGCGGTACCGGAGGCACGGGCGGTACCGGAGGCAGCACGGGCGGTACCGGAGGCAGCACGGGCGGTACCGGAGGCAGCACGGGCGGTACCGGAGGCAGTACGGGCGGAACCGGAGGCAGTACGGGCGGCACCGGAGGCAGCACGGGCGGCACGGGCGGTGGTACGTGTGTTCCGCCGGTCGTGGGCGAGTGCACGATCTATCCGCATGCGGGTTGTTCGACCTTGGAAGGCTGCTATGTGACCGACCCTGCCACGGGGGAGACGGAGTGCGCCTACTCGGCCGGGTATGGCACGGGGGAGTTGTGCGAGTTCCTCAACGACTGCGAGCCTGGCTCCGCGTGCGTGGGCGGTGCATGCAAGCCTTACTGTTCGCAGCCCTCGAACTGCGCGGTCGCGGGCGCAGACTGCTTCCAGGTGGAGTACGGCTCGGGCTCGTCGGTTCCGTGCATGAGGGTTTGCACGGACCAATGCGACCCGGCCAATCCGTCGGTGGTCTGCGGGCTCGGCGCGAGCTGCGACGTGTTCAGCGACCAGGGCGTGACCCCTGGGACATCGCTTTGCTACGACTCGGGGAGCTCCAACACGGGAGCGTGCAGCTCCACTTCATCGGCGTGCGCGCCGGGATGGGTGTGCTTGACGGACGATCTCTGTCATCGGTGGTGTCGCGTGGGTTCTTCGGATTGCGGGGCGTCGAGCTGCCAAGCGGCCGGCTACTACGTCGGCTCGCAGCAGTATGGGTTCTGCCCCTGACGAAAACAGAGGTTCGAAGTCCCGACACGACAAGGACGTCAGTCGGCTCGCTGCACACGGCGTCTGCGCGGGCGACGCACCGCGCGTTCAAGATCGGCGCGGAAGTCGTTTCTCGGGTCGCGTACGACGCCCGAATCTCCCTTGGGCCGTCGAACGCATTCCCGCAGCATCTCGTGTTCGAACCCGCTCATTCGCTCCACCTGTAACGAAAACGATCGTACACTTGCAGGCGTCACGGAAAACAGAATGCTTGTCGCAAACACGGTTCTCGCCGAGCGCTATCGGTTCGTAGGTACCACGGAGATCGGGGTGTGCGACTTCTGACGCCGCGCCATGAGGCGCGGGGAAGCACGAGAGGAAACCATGGCTGACACGCCCGCCTACGACGCTCCCGTCACGGCCGAGTCCCTCGAGCAGATCGGCCTATTCGGGGCCCTCGACCGCGACATGCTCACATTCCTCGCGGCCTCGCTGCACACCGTGGACATGGGACCGGGCGACCTCGTCTTTCGGGAAGGCGATACCTCCAGCGAAATGTACGTCGTCCTGCGCGGCGAGTTCGAGGTACTCAAACGATCCAAGCGCGGCGTCGATGCCCGCGTCGCCATGCTCGGCACCGGCGATTGGTTCGGCGAGATGTCCATCCTCGACGTGCAACCCCGGTCCGCATCCGTTCGCTCCCTGGCGGCCTCCCGGCTCCTCATCGTCACCCGCGTCGACCTCGAAACCCTCTACCGTCGCGACGTCAAGGCCTACTCGCTCCTCGTGCTCAACGTGGCCCGCGAGCTCAGTCGTCGCCTGCGCGTTGCGGATGGCATCCTGGCCGACTTGGTCGCGAGCTTGATGGACGACGTCATGTCTGGTCGGCACGGATCCGCGACGTGATCGGCGTGCCTTCGGGGCGACGGTGACGATGGGGCCACGAGTCCTGTTCCTGAAGGGTGTCGACGACACGTCTTCCGCGAAGGTGCTCATCGATCCACGCGGTCAGGTGCAGCTCGCCCTGTCGGGTGGTGTGAACGTGGACACGTTTCTGCTCGACCGCGGCATCGAGGGGGCTGCGTTGCTGCTCGCTCCCGTGGACAGGCGGCCGAGCCTGCAACTCGAACGTCCCTCCGTCTTGTTCAACGAGATCAGTGACGCGGACACCCACCGCGAGGCTCTGAAGAGGGCGGGGCAGGTCAGGGAGATCTTCGCGAACCTGGCGTGCATCAACGAGCCGTCACGGGTGGAGACCTCGACGCGCGATCGCGTTGCCGAGTTGCTCGCGGGGATCGATGGCGTGATCCTGCCGAGCACCCGTAGGTTTCGTCCAACCTCCCCGGATGACGTGGCGGAGTTGTGGCGACAGACAGCAGAGCGTGCCCTGCTCAGGCGCGCCGGCCAGCATGGGGGCGTGGGCACCATCCTGCTCGAGAGACCGGAGGACCTTGCGAAGCTGCATGCCGTCGCGCTCGATGGAGCCGACTACTACATGACGGAGTTCGTCGATTATCGCTCCGCCGACGGGTACTTCCGAAAGCTCCGCGTGGCGGTCATCGACGGCGAGCCGTTCGTGCGTCATCAGATCGCGGCAACGGGATGGAACGTTCACATGGCCAGTCGAACCTACGGGCCGGACGACCCTCTCGGGCGCGAGGAAGCGTCGCTGCTCGACCGCTTCGAGCAGGAGTTGAAGCCTCTGCTCGCAGATCGTGTGCGAACGATCGCCGAACGTATCGGGTTGGACTTCTTCGGCATCGATTGCCACGTCACGGCCGACGGAGAGATTCTCCTGTTCGAGGCGAACGCGACCATGAATCTGCTCGTCAATCCTGCGCGCGGACCGAACATGTGGCAGCGCTGCATCGACCGAATGCTCGATGCGCTCGTCACGATGGTCCGAGGGCGCATGCGTTGACGGCGAGCTGCCAAGCCGTCGCGGTGCCCATCTATGCGCGGCGTCGCCGGGTTCTGCAAAGGGCAAAGAGTCCGGCGACGAGCGCGGCGGCACCTGGTCCACTGTTCCGTGGGTGCCTGTGGGTGGAGCACGCGTAGAACCCGGAAACCTCCGGGTCGTTCGTGGTCCCGGGCTTGCCGGCGTCGGGGCCTGCCGAGGAGCCTCCGCTGCCGCCCTGGCTCGAGCCGCCGACCCCTGCGGTTCCTGAAGATCCGCCTGTCTCCGTCGAGCCCGCGGCGCCTGCCGTGGCGCCTTGTCCCGCCGTCCCCGCGTCACCCCCGGATCCCCCCGACCCGCCGGTGCTGCTGCCTGCTGAGCCGCTGGTGCCTCCGGTTCCACCGGTGCCGGTGCCTCCGGTTCCACCGGTGCCGGTGCCTCCGGTCCCACCCGTGCCGGTGCCTCCGGTCCCACCCGTGCCGGTGCCTCCGGTCCCACCCGTGCCGCCGTCGGGCGATACGCTGCACACAGCGTTCGCGCACGTGCCTGTGATGCACTGCGTGTCCAGGCCGCAGGGGTCTCCCTCCTGCCTCTGGGCATTGAACACGTAGGCCGCTTGTGCGCCCTCGTCCCCGTTCTCCCAGAAGATCGAGAAACCTGCCCCCACGATCGCCCGGTTCGCTTCCGCCGCGACATCGATTCCGAAGTTGTCTCCCGGGGTGGCGTCGGATGCCTGGACCTTGGGACCTTGCTCCCAGCCTGCCGAACGTTCGAGGAACCAGTACGCGGCGCCCGCCGTTGGGCCGGGTGTCGTGCCATCGCAGTCGAACGATGCGCCGACCAGCGCGGCCCCGTCGATCAGGGTCACGGACCTTCCGAAGCAGTCCCGTTGAGCACTGTCCGAGGGCTTCAAGGTGACCGTGCTGCTCCATCCCATGGCGCCGCGCGTGAACACGTGGACCTTGCCCTCGCCAGGTGAAATGGCGGCTTCCTCTCGTGGGGTCCCTACGAGGAGCGTGTCGCCCTCGACGGCCACGGAGGCGCCGAACGTGTCACCGATGGTGGCTCCCGCAGGGACCAGCTTGGCTTCGTTCCAGTTCGCCCCGCTGCTCTCGTAGACGAAGACGGCGCCGGTGTCTTCGTGCCAGGGCGCGCCCACGGCGATCGTGTTGCCATCGATGTCGACGTCCCAACCGAACCCGTCCCACTTGGCGACGCCGGGGCCGACCTTGGCCACCTGGGAGAAGCCGCTCCCGCCCCGACGGAACACGTAAAGCCACATGCCATCTGCCATGATGTCGAAGGCGGTGATGGCTGCTGTGTCTTGGGACAGGGCGACCTTCATCCCGAAGCCATCGGACACATGGGTATCGGACGGAAGGATCTTCTCGGTCTGGGTCCACGTCGAGCCGCTTCGCTCGAACACGTAGGCAGCCCCTGGGCTCTGGTAGGAGTACCAGACCTTGCACGTGCCGATGATGGCGACGTCACCCTCTGCCGCGATCGAGCACCCGAACAAGTCCCCTTCCTGACCGTCGCTTGCGACGAGTGTTTGCGACAGGGACCAAGTTGACCCTGACCGTTGGAAGACGACGACCGAACCGCGGGATGCACCGCTATCGATCTCCCCGACGAATGCGTGCGTGGAGGTGATGGCGACGCTGCCGCCCAGCGCCTGGGCTCCGTAGCGGGTGAGCTTGCCTTCTGGGTTGGCGACCAGGGGATGCGGGAGCGAAGACGTTGCCTGCTCGAGGTTCGGGGTATCGGGCGGCGCGCATGCTGCGAGTGCGGCTGCGAGGGCTGCGACCACGCAGGCCACGGCGCCGCGAAAGGGCGTCTTGCGAAGCCGATCGACCTTTGACCGGGCGAGACGCCCCTCGGGTTCTTGAGCACGCCTCTCCATGACGTCACCAAGGTACCACAAGCGTTCGGGCGGTGCTTGGCGCAATCGCGGGAGCGTTACGTCTCCTGTCGGCGTTGCCGGGGTGAGCGGGAGCGATGACTATACGAAAACGGATAGATGGGTCTCAGCCATCGACGGCGCCATCGCAGTCCCCGGTCTCGCAGGGTGCGTCGGCATCGGCGTCCGTATCGGCATCGATGTCGGCATCGGTGTCCGCATCCACATCGGCATCGGTGTCCGCATCCACATCGGCATCGGCGTCGCACCCGGCATCGCACCGGCAGTCGGAGCAAGCGGGGTCGCACGGACAGCAATCGCCGTTTCCGCAGTTGTACTCGTTGCCGCCGCATCCGCCGGACCCAGCCGAACCGCCCGTAGCGGAGGCGTCGCCGGAGGACGCGCCCCCGGACCCGCCGACGACACCGGATTGTCCGCCGGTGCCAGACGCGCCCCCGGAGCCTGCTGTGCCACCCGCGCCGGGAATGGATGACTGATCACCGGGGGGTTCGGGCTGGGGATTGATGACACACGCCGCCACGGTTGCGCCGCCCAGGCTCAACGCTGCGATGACAGACCAACGCCGCCAGCTCACCATGCCACCGAGCGTAGCATGATCCGGACCATGAGCTCACGAGGCAGCTTGGTTCAGTGGCTGTCCGGCTCCGTGTCGGGAGAGTCGAGCGGGGCGTCGTCCGCGGCCTCATCTGGTGCGTCCGTGCCTTCATCAGCAGCGTCCACGGCATCTTCGGGCGCGTCGGAGGCGTCGTCCGCGTCCGGATCGGCATCGGGTTCGGCGTCTATGACGGCATCGGGGCCTGCATCGAGCGGGCTGCCGGCCTCTCCTGCGGCTCCGCCCATGCCGCCGCTGCCGCCCATGCCGCCGCTGCTGCCGCCGCTACCGCCCACGGAGCCGCCGCCTGTGCCGCCCACGCCACCTGTGGCGCTTCCGCCCGAGCCTCCTGCGCCGCTCATGCCGCCGGACCCGCCGGAAGTGCCTGCATCGGCAGGGGGTGCGGCGCCGGAACCACCTGTGCCGCCGGGCAAATCGTCGCCGGGGGGTTCCGGTTGCGGGTTGATGGCGCAAGTGCAGAGAGCGGAGCTGAGCAGCAGGGCGAGGAGGAGGCGTGGGGAGGACTGGCCCATACCCCCTTGTCAAGCACGATTCGAGCCACGGGGGAAGGGGTCAGAAGTGGCGATGGAGAGCATGTCTCATCTGGCACGAACTGACACAAGTCGGATCCGGGTGTCGCGGGGGTGGCGTTTGGAGAGGAGATGAAGGAGAAGGGAGGGCATGACGGACACGGCGATTGGTGAGCGGCTGCGTGGGGTGAAGGAAAGGATCGAGCGGGCGGCGGTGCGGGCTGGGCGGGACCCGGGGGAAGTCCTGTTGATCGCGGTATCGAAGACGCAGTCGGAGCGGGCGGTTCGGCAGGCGTATGACGCAGGCCAGCGGGACTTCGGGGAGAACTACGTGCAGGAGATGATGGCGAAGGCGCGAGCGCTGCAGGATTTGCCGGGGCTTCGGTGGCACATGATTGGGCACTTGCAGACGAACAAGGTGAAGCAGGTGCTTGGGGTGGTGGGGGTGGTGCACACGGTGGATCGGGTTCACCTGGCGCACGAGCTAGGCAAGCGAGTGGAGGGGGAGCTCGACGTCTTGGTCGAGGTGAACGTGGGGGGTGAGGAAAGCAAGACGGGGGCAGCGATGACGGAGGCGGGGAGTGTAGTCGAAGCGGTGCGGGGCCAGGCGCGGTTGCGGCTGCGCGGGCTGATGACGGTACCGCCGTTTGATCTGGATCCTGCGGAGGTTGCGGTGCACTTCGCGCGGCTTCGGGAGATGGCAGCGGGGCACGGTCTGCGCGAGTTGTCGATGGGCATGTCGCACGACTTCGAGGAAGCGATCGCGCACGGGGCGACGATGGTGAGGGTGGGCACGGCGATCTTCGGAGCGCGTGGGTGAGCGGGAGACGAATAGGAACGGAAGCAGAAAATGAGGCGCGAAAAAAAAGCAGAGGCTGATCCAGAAAAGATCTTGCGTGGATCAGATGCGATTGCTAAGACGCGCCTCCCCGACTCCCGAGTCCTATCTCGGCGGGGTTAGCGACAGGCGAGCCGTAACGGCGCGCGAAACGGATCGTCGACGGGAACAGGTCCTCCGACGGCAACCTGGAACCGGATCCGTTCCCCCGTGCGTACGACGGCGTGCCAGAGGAAGTCCGATGATTAGCAAGGCGAATGCGATGTATGCGCGGATTGCGCCGCGCAAGGCCCGAGTGGTCGCCGATTTGGTCCGTGGAAAGGACGTCGGCGAAGCGTTGATGACGCTCGAGTTCTTGCGGAAATCGGCGGCGCCCGTGCTCAAGAAGGTCATTGAGAGTGCCCTTGCGAACGCGCGCACCGGGCAACCCGAGGCGAACGTCGACGATCTATTCGTGAGCAAGATCACGGTGGACAAGGGACCGAACCGGCAGATGCGTCGATGGCGACCGCGGGCGATGGGGCGGGCCACCCGCATTGTCAAGGGCATCAGCCACATCATGGTCGAGCTCGACGAGCGCTAGGACACGAGGGTATTCATGGGACAGAAGACGCACCCATATGGCTTTCGCCTTGGCATCATCAAGACGTGGACGTCGAAGTGGTACGAGGACAAGGCGTATACGAAGTGGCTTCACGAAGACATCCGCATTAAGCGGGCGGTGAAGGCGTACCTATACAACGCGAACATCGCGGGCGTCGAGATCGAGCGAGCTGCCAACAAGGCGAAGGTGATCGTGTTCACGGCGCGGCCGGGCATGGTCATCGGCAAGGGCGGCAAGGGGATCGAGACGCTCAAGGTGGGAAACCTGAAGACGGCGATGAAGGGGGAGACGAAGTTTCCGGGCGTGCAAGCGTTCACGGACAACGAGGTCTTCATCGACGTGCAGGAAGTGCGCAAAGCGGAGACGAATGCGCAATTGGTAGCCGAGAACATCGCGACGCAGTTGGAGCGCCGGGTGGCGTTTCGCCGTGCGATGAAGAAGGCGGTGGCCACGGCGATGAAGTTCGGTGCGAAGGGTATTCGCGTTCGCTGTGCCGGGCGGCTAGGTGGCAGCGAGATGAGCCGAGTGGAGACGTACCGTGAAGGTCGGGTTCCGCTGCACACGCTTCGTGCGGACATCGAGTTCGGCACAGCGGAGGCGCGGACGACCTACGGCATCATCGGCGTGAAGGTATGGATCTTCAAGGGCGAGGTCTTGGCGCGCAAGCCGCGGCGGATCCCCGCGTAGGTGGAGCAGGAAGATGCTTTCTCCCAAGCGAACGAAGTACCGCAAGCAGCAGAAGGGGCGCCGACGCGGGCTGGCCTACCGGGGCAGCGACGTGTCTTTTGGTGACTTCGGGCTGCAAGTGCTCGAGGCGGGTCGGTTGACGGCGCGCCAGATCGAGGCGGCACGCATGGCGATCACCCGGCACGTGAAACGTGAGGGGACGCTGTGGATCCGGGTGTTTCCGGACCGTCCGATCACGAAGAAGCCCCTGGAAGTCCGCATGGGTGGCGGAAAGGGAGCGCCGGACGAGTGGGCGGCGGAAGTCAAGCCGGGTCGCGTGATGTACGAGATCGCGGGCGTGACGGAAGACAAGGCCCGTGAGGCGTTCCGGCTGGCGGCGCACAAGCTGCCTTTGCCCTGCAAGTTCATCGCGCGAGGAGAGGTCTCATGAAGGCGAAAGACTTGCACGACAGGACTACGGACGATCTGCGCGAGCTGGACAAGCGGCTGTCGACGGATCTGTTTCAGTACCGTTTCAAGAACCACACGGGTCGTTTGGACGACACCAGTCTGGTTCACAAGACCCGACGGGACATCGCGCGCGTGCGGACGGAGCTCGCCGCGCGTGAGCGTGCAGCGAAGGACGAGGCGAGGTAGGCCATGTCGGACGAGACGAAAGACACGGCGCAGGCCGAGCAGGCGGGAGCCGAGACCGAGACGGCGGCCACCGGCTTCAAGCGACGGCTCGCTGGGCGCGTGAAGAGCAACAAGATGATGAAGACGGTGGTGGTGCAAGTGGTGCGCTACTTCCGCCATCCAGTGTACAAGAAGTACGTCCGCTCCCGGACGAGCTACAAGGCGCACGATGAGGAGAACACCTGTCGCGTGGGCGACCGGGTGGAGATCATCGAGAGCCGGCCGCTGTCTCGGGAGAAGCGTTGGAAGGTCGTGCGCGTTCTTGAGCGTGCCGTGATCGATTGAGGTAAGCGATGATCCAAATGCGCACGGTTCTAGACGTGGCGGACAACTCCGGTGCCAAGCGCGTTCAGTGCATCAAGGTGCTGGGCGGGTCTCGTCGCAAGTACGCCGGTATCGGTGACGTCATCGTGGTGTCGATCAAGGAAGCCCTTCCGAACATGAAGGTGAAGAAGGGCGACATCGCGAAGGCGGTGATCGTTCGGACTTCCCACAGCATCTCGCGGCCGGACGGCAGCTTCATCAAGTTCGACGCCAACAGCGCGGTGCTTGTGAACCCGCAGATGGAGCCGATCGGGACCCGGATTTTTGGGCCGGTGGCCCGCGAGCTCCGCGGCAAGAAGTTCATGAAGATCGTGTCGCTGGCCCCGGAGGTGTTGTGATGCAGCGCATTCGACGTGGCGACATGGTGCAGGTCATCAGCGGGAAGTACAAGGGAGCGAAAGGTCGCATCCTGGCGGTGCTTCGCGATGAGGACAAGGTGCTGGTGGAGGGCGTGAACGTGAAGAAGCGTCACGTCAAGCCCAACGCGCGGATGCCCCAGGGCGGCATCATCGAGCGCGAGGCACCGATCCATGCCTGCAAGGTGATGCCTGTGGATCCGGAGTCGGGCAAGCCGACGCGTGTACGAATCCGGACGAATGACGAAGGTAAGAAGGAGCGCATCGCAGTGAAGAGCGGTGCGGTTCTCGTGGCGAATTCCTGAGGCTTGTCATGGCGAAGAGCGAAGAGAAGGAAGCCAAACCCAAGGGCCAAGGCGGCGACAAGGCCGACAAGGCCGACAAGGGCGGCAAGGCCAAGGGCAAGGAGCCGGCCAAGGGCAAGCAGGAGTCCAAGGGCAAGCAGGAGTCCAAGGGCAAGGACAAGAAGTCCAAGGCGGACGCGGCGGACACGCCGGCTCGTCCCGTGGTTCCCCCGCGCATGCGGGACAAGTACCGCGACAAGGTTGTCCCTGCCATGACCAAGAAGTTTGGCTACACCAACCCGATGCAGCTGCCTCGCGTCGAGAAGGTGGTGGTCAACATGGGACTCGGGCAGGCCGTGGCGAACCCGAAGATGATCGAGTCAGCCGTGGACGAGGTTTGTGACATCACCGGGCAGAAGCCGGTGGTGGCTCGAGCCAAGAAGGCCATCTCGAATTACAAGCTCCGCACCGGAATGCCCATCGGGGTGTTCGTCACCCTGCGACGGGAGCGGATGTGGGAGTTTCTGGATCGATTGATCACGGTGGCGTTGCCCCGCGTGCGCGACTTCAAGGGCGTGAGCCCGAAGGGGTTTGACGGACGGGGCAACTACACCCTGGGTCTGCGCGAGCAGATCATCTTTCCGGAAATCAACTACGACAAGATCGACAGCACTCGTGGGATGAATGTGTCGATCGTGACCTCGGCGAAGACCGATGAAGAAGGGCGTGCGCTGCTCACCGAGCTCGGCATGCCGTTCCGCTCCTGAAGGGATGAACGATGGCGCGAGCTTGCTCTTTTGCCAAGTTGAACCGGAAGCCGAAGTTCGCAGTACGGCATCGCAACCGATGCAAGATGTGCGGTCGCGCGCGCAGCTACTACCGCGACTTCGAGCTCTGCCGGATTTGCATGCGTAACCTGGCGCTGCGTGGAGAACTCCCCGGTGTAGTCAAGGCAAGTTGGTGATGCCATGATGACTGATCCTATCGCCGATATGCTGAGTCGGATTCGGAACGCAGCCCTCGCGCGGCATGACCGCGTATCGATGCCTGTGAGCAAGGTGAAGCAAGCGGTTGCTGCCCTGCTCAAGGACGAAGGCTATGTTCGGGACGTGATGGTCACCGAGTCCGATGGAAAGAAGTCCTCGACCCTGACTGTCGTGCTCAAGTACGGGCAAGACCGTACGTGCGCGATCGACGGCCTCAAGCGTGTTTCGCGCCCAGGTCGACGCGTGTACGTCCGTCACGACGGCATTCCGCTCGTGCAGAACGGGCTGGGTGTGGGCATCCTGTCCACGTCCCACGGGGTGATGACGGACAAGGACGCGCGCCGCCGACGCATCGGTGGTGAGCTGCTCTGCGAGGTGTGGTGATGACCGAAGTAGCAGAGAAGACTGTGGTCCGCACCTCGCGGATCGGCAAGCTGCCTGTGACGATCCCGAAAGGGGTGACGGTTTCCGTGACGAACGGGGCCGTGAGCGTCAAGGGAGCGAAGGGCACGTTGTCCTGGAGCTTGCCTCAGGGGACGACGATCGCGGTCGAGAACGAGAAGGTCCATGTTTCCGCCGAGGCGGGTCGTGGGTCAGCGCGCATGCAAGGGCTGGCGCGGGCGCTCATCGCGAACATGGTTCGAGGGACCTCCGAGGGGTTCTCGAAGACCTTGCTCTTGGTGGGAACTGGCTACCGTGCGGAGGTGAAGGGTACTGACCTTCACATGTCCGTGGGGTTGTCCCACCCGGTGGTCTTCGCCGTTCCTGACGGCATCTCGATCACGGTTCCCAAGGACTCGAAGGGTGCGCAGATCGTGGTGGCAGGAGCCGACCGAAGTTTGGTGGGCGAGACTGCGGCGCGCATTCGCAGCACAAGGCCGCCGGAGCCTTACGGTGGCAAGGGCGTTCGCTATCAGGGCGAACAAGTGCGTGAGAAGGCCGGCAAGTCCGGCAAGGGCGCGAAGGGCGCCAGGTAGTTGGCTGTTCCCAGCGCGGAGTCTTGACGATGGCTATGAGACTGGTCGGACGCGAAAGACGCAAGGTTCGCATTCGCAAGAAGGTGACGGGCACCAACGAGCGCCCGCGACTGACGGTGTTCCGAACCGCGCGGCACATCTACGCGCAGGTCATCGACGACGAGAAGGGGTGCACATTGGCGCACGTCTCCACGTTGTCGAAGGACGTTCGGGACGCGAATGCCCAGGCGGAAAAGAAGCCCAAGAAGACCGATCAGGCCACGCAGGTCGGGGCCTTGATCGCCAAGATGTGCCTGTCCAAGGACATCAAGCAGGTCGTCTTCGATCGCAATGGCTACATGTACCATGGGCGCGTGAGTGCCCTGGCCGCAGCGGCGCGCAAAGCCGGGCTGAAGTTCTAGCGACCATCGCTCGAGTGAGGAATCATGCAATTCGATCAGACGCTTCAGCTGGATGAGGAAAAGCTCAAGGAGCGCGTCATCCACATCAACCGCGTCGCCAAGGTCGTCAAGGGCGGGCGCCGGTTCAGCTTCTCCGCCCTCGTCGTCGTCGGTGACGAGTCCGGCCATGTCGGCGTCGGTCTCGGCAAGGCCAACGAGGTCCCTGAGGCCATCCGCAAGGGCAACGACCAGGCGCGAAAGAGCATGTTCCGTGTTCCCCTCGTCGGCGGAACGATTCCTCACGGAATCGTCGGGCGCTTCGGGGCCGGCCATGTCATGCTCCGCCCCGCCTCCGAAGGTACCGGCGTCATCGCCGGCGGCGTCGTTCGCGCCGTCGTTGAATCCGCTGGCATCAAGGACATCCTCACGAAGTGCCTGGGAACCACCAACCCGCACAACGTGGTCCGAGCAACCGTCGAAGCGCTGCGAACCCTCGCCAGCACCGAGTCGGTTGCCGCCAAACGCGACAAGAGCGTGGAGGACATCAAGACCCACGCCCACGAAGCAACGCAGCAAGGGGTCGCGCCGTGAAACCCAAGCTCAAGGTCCGTCAGGTTCGTAGCCTCTCCAATCGCCCTCATCCCCAGTACCGTGTGGTCGCTGGGTTGGGGCTCCGAGGAGTCGGCTCCGAAGTCGTCGTGGACAACACTCCGTCGTTCCGCGGCATGGTCAAGAAGATCTTGCACCTCGTGCAGGTCGAAGAGGTCGAGGGATAGCCATGGCGGACATCCTTTCCAAGCTTCAGGCCCCCCCCGGCTCCAACAAACCCAAGACCCGCGTCGGTCGCGGCCTTGGGTCCGGTCTCGGGAAGACGTGCGGTCGTGGGCAGAAGGGCCAGAAGGCTCGGTCCACCGGACGTTTCAGCAAGCGCCCGTTCGAAGGCGGCCAGACCACCTTCCAGCGGCGGCTTCCGAAGCGTGGCTTCGTGAACATCTTCCGGGCGGAAGTGGCCATCGTCAACGTGGGCGACCTCGAGCGTTTCGATGCCGGGACGACCGTCGACGAGACATTGTTGCGAGCGGCCCGGCTGGTTCAGGGCGAATGCGACAAGATCAAGGTGCTGGGCGAGGGCGACCTCACCAAGTCCCTGACGGTGACCGTGCACACGTTCTCCAAGTCCGCCATCGAGAAGATCGAAAAGGCGGGTGGCAAGGTGGTCTCGCTGATCCCCCCGGAGGCGCAGGAATCTGGGGAGGCGTCAGCCTAACCGGCCGGCGGTCATCATGGCATTTGCCAATTTCGCGAACATACCGAAGGTGCCAGAGCTTCGCAGGAGGCTGCTGTTCACCCTCGCCATGCTCGCGATTTACCGCGTAGGTGTGTTCATCACCGCGCCCGGCATCGATCGCAACGTGATGCGGTCGGTGGTTCAGCGGCAATCGGGCGGCCTGTTGGGCATGTTCAACCTGTTTTCGGGCGGTGCGCTCGAGAACCTGTCGATCTTTGCCCTGGGCATCATGCCCTACATCTCTTCCTCCATCATCATGCAGTTGCTCGGTACGGTGTACAAGCCGATCGACGACATGCGGCGGGAGGGAGAGCAAGGGCGCCGCAAGCTCGACCAGTACACGCGATACGGGACGGTGGTGCTGAGCATCTTCCAGTCCTTCGGCATCTCGATGTACCTTGAGGGCTTGAACAACAACGACCTTGGGGGCGGGCGTTTCGGCGACGTGGTTGCGGACCCGGGATGGGCGTTCCGCTTCATGACGATCGTGACGCTGACGACGGGCACGGCCTTCATCATGTGGCTCGGCGAGCAGATCACGGAGCGAGGCGTTTCGAACGGCATCTCGCTGATCATCTTCGCCGGCATCCTGTCCGACATGCCATCCGTGGCTTTCGGCTACATGCAGCAGAACGAGGGCAACCTCCAGCCGCTCACGATTGCGTCGATGTTGTTCGTCATCATCGGGACGGTGGCGGTGGTGGTGTTCTTCGAGCGCGCCCAGCGGCGCATCCCGATCGTGTACTCTCGCCGTCAGGTGGGTAGGCGCGTGTACGGGGGCCAAACTGCGCACCTTCCGTTGAAGGTGAACTCGGCGAGCATGATTCCGCCGATCTTCGCGTCGTCGTTGCTGATGTTCCCCGCGACGCTCGCGAATCTGAACATCCCTGGGATGAACGATCTGCAGGCGGTGCTCAACAAGGGTGGGTGGGTGTTCAACACGTTTTACGCGCTGCTGATCATCTTCTTCTGCTTCTTTTACACGGCCGTGACGGTACGCCCGGTCGACATTGCGGAGAATCTCAAGAAGCAGCAGGCCAACGTCCCGGGCATCCGTCCGGGCAAGCAGACAGCCGAGTACATCGATCGCGTGTTGACGCGCATCACGCTCGGCGGCTCGATGTACGTTGCCGCGGTGTGCCTGGTTCCGAACATCGCGAGCGACTGGTACAAGGTCGCGTTCCAGTTCGGTGGGACGTCGATCATGATCGTGGTAGGCGTGGCGCTCGACCTGTCGTCGAGCATCGAGTCACATCTCATCACGCACAACTACGAGGGGTTGACGGGACCGAAGGTGTCACGCATCCGCGGGCGCCAGGTATGAGGTATGCGGCCAGGAGGAAGTCGACCGGATCGGACGAGAGGCGAACGCCAGTCCAACGAAGGCAAGCTAGAGTTTCAGGGGTTGGTCACCGAGGCGTTGCCCAACGCGATGTTTCGGGTCACATGCGAGACCGAGAAGCTCGACATTCTTGCCACCATCAGCGGGCGGATGAGACGGTTTTTCATCAAGATACTGCCGGGCGACCGGGTGACCGTCGAAGTATCACCGTACGATCCCAATCGAGGCCGGATCACATACCGGCACAAGTAGAGAGGCAGTCATGAAGGTTCGGCCATCCGTGAAGAAGATTTGCGACAAGTGCAAGATCGTCAAGCGCAACGGCGTGGTGCGCGTGATCTGCAAGAAGAACCCGCGCCACAAGCAGCGCCAAGGCGCCTGAGCCGAACTCGATGATCGAGCAGGAGTACTGATTCGATGGCACGTATTGCAGGTGTTGACCTTCCGCGGCGCAAGCACATCGTGTACGCGCTGCCGTACATCTACGGTATCGGACACAAGCTGGCTCGCGACATCTGCGCGAAGGCGCAGGTGACCCCGTCCAAGCGGGTCGATGAGCTTGCGGAGTCTGAGATCAAGGCGATCCGCGACATCATCGACGGAGAGTACAAGGTCGAAGGCGACCTGCGCCGCGAGGTCCAGATGAACATCAAGCGATTGATGGACCTGGGCTGTTACCGGGGGCTGAGGCATCGCCGTGGGCTTCCCACGCGAGGCCAGCGCACCCACACGAACGCCCGCACCCGCAAGGGACCGCGCAAGGGCATGATCTCACGCTCCCGTGCCAAGAAGAACTAGACGGAGTACCTCGCGATGAGTACGACGAAGGCCCGCGGCAAGGGCGTCAAGCAGAAGAAGAAGAAGGTCAAGAAGAACATCGGCACTGGGATTGCCCATATCCAGTCGACGTTCAACAACACCATCGTGACGATCAGCGACGTCAACGGCAACGTGATTTCGTGGTCGAGCGCAGGGTCGAGGGGGTTCAAGGGCTCCCGCAAGTCGACCCCGTTTGCCGCGCAGCTCGCCGCCGAAGAAGCCGCCCGACGTGCGATGGAGCACGGCATGCGATCCATCGCCGTGTTCGTCAAGGGACCGGGAGCAGGCCGGGAGAGCGCGTTGCGCGCCCTCCAGTCCACCGGCTTCAAGGTCACCCTGATTCGCGACGTAACCCCGATTCCCCACAACGGATGCCGCCCTCCCAAGCGGCGTCGCGTGTGATCGGTAGAGGACCTACCCATGGCTCGATACATCGGCCCCGTTTGTAAGCTCTGCCGTCGTGAAGGCGAGAAGCTCTTCCTCAAGGGTGAGCGCTGCCAGACCGAGAAGTGCGCCTTCACGCGCCGTCCCTATCCCCCGGGGCAGCACGGCCAGGGGCGCATCAAGATGAGTGAGTACGCGATCCGTCTGCGTGAAAAGCAGAAGGTCCGTCGCGTCTACGGCGTCCAGGAACGACAGTTCCGGCTCTATTATGACCGCGCGAATCGTATGCGCGGCGGCACGGGCGAGCAGATGCTTGCCCTGCTCGAGCGACGCCTCGACTCCGCCGTCTACCGGATGGGCTTTGGAGCGACGCGCCGGGAAGCGCGCCAGCTCGTGAAGCACAATCACATCCTGGTCAATGGCCGTCGCGTCAACATCCCCAGCTACGTCCTGCGCATCGGCGACAAGGTGGAAGTGCGCGAGCGCAGCCGGAAGCTCAAGCTCCTCGAGTCCGCCGTCGCCCAGGCCGAAGCGCGCCCGAGCCCCGGCTGGATGGAGCTCGACCGCGGAGCCTTCTCCGCCGTCGTCAAGTCCAACCCCCTGCGGGAGGAGCTCAACGAGCCGGCCATCCGCGAGCAGCTGATCGTCGAGTATTATTCACGCTAGTCGACACCGCCTGACGTACGCGGGCAGGGAACGGGTCGCCTTGGACGAGCGGATTCGACGAGGCGACTGAGATTCCCGCGCGAACCTTCCACGAGGAGAGCCACTGATGGAACATCTCATCACGCGCAACTGGCGCGACCTGATTCGACCCAAAGCGATCCAGATCGACATGGAGTCGCGAACGGACTTCTACGCCAAGTTCACTTGCGAGCCCCTCGAGCGAGGGTTCGGCATCACCGTGGGCAACTCCCTGCGCCGCGTCCTGTTGTCGTCGCTGCAGGGTGCGGCCGCCACGGCGATTCGCATCGACGGTGCGCTGCACGAGTTCACGACCATCACGGACGTGGTGGAAGACGTGAGCGACATCATCTTGAACATCAAGGAAGTGGTGTTCAAGGCGAACAAGATCGACAGCTTCACCGTCCGCATCGACAAAGAGGGACCTGGGCCAGTTTGCGGGCGTGACATTCGTTTGGTCGATGGGCTCGAGGTGTTGAACCCGGACCATGTGATCGCGGTGCTCGACAAGCGTGGGCCGTTGTCGATGGAGCTTTCGGTGGGGATCGGCCGCGGGTACGTGCCGGCGGAGCGCAACAAGACGGCGACGATGCCGCTGGGAACGATCCCGATCGACGCGCTCTTTTCGCCGATCCGGAAGGTCAACTACACGGTGCAGAACGCTCGTGTCGGGCAGGTCACGGACTACGACAAGCTCGTGCTCGAGGTCTGGACGAACGGCGCCGTGCGTCCCGAGGACGCGGTCGCCTTCGCGGCCAAGATCCTGAAGGAGCAGCTCTCGATCTTCATCAACTTCGAGGAGACCGAGGAGACATCCTACTCCGCACCGACCGATGACGAGGAGCCCGTCAACGAGAACCTCTTCCGGTCCGTGGATGAGCTGGAGCTCAGCGTTCGGTCTGCGAACTGTTTGCAGAACGCCAACATCACGCTCATCGGTGAGCTGGTTCAGCGCACCGAGCAGGACATGCTCAAGACCAAGAACTTCGGTCGCAAGTCGCTCAAGGAGATCAAAGAGATCCTCGCGAGCATGGGCTTGTCCCTCGGGTTGAAGATCGACAACTGGCCGCAGCTTTTGGAGCGCTGGAAGGCTCAGCAGAGCCAGAACTAAACAAGAGGACAGCTCGCCATGCGTCACTTGAAAGCAGGCCGGAAGTTCGGCCGAAACCCCAGCAGCCGTCGGGCCATGTTCCGGAATCTGACGGCGAACCTCATCACTCACGAGCGCATCGAGACCACCGACGCGAAGGCCAAGGAGCTGCGTCGTGTAGCCGAGAAGCTCATCACCAAGGCCGTCCGGCTCGGTGACATCGCCTACGAGAAGCCGGGTGAGAACCCGGACCGTGGGCGTGTAGCCAAGCGTCTCCACGTGGCCCGACAGATTCGTGCGTTCATTCCGAGGTTCGGAATGTTCGTCAACGAAGAAGGCATTTCGGAGCGAGTCGACCTGGTCGAGAAGGTCCTCATCGACCTCGCCAAGCGCTTCCAGGGACGGCCGGGCGGATACACCCGCATCATCAAGATCGGCCCGCGCCGCGGAGACAACGCCCCCATGTCGCTCATCGAATTCGTGAGCGATGTCGAGGCCGAGCCGGTGGTGGAAGAGCCCAAGGCCGAAGCAGCGACGGAAGCGAAGAGCGAGTAGCTTCCGCAAGACTCTCGGCTAGCCACACCCCATGGCCTTTGGGCCGTGGGGTGCTTTCGTTTGGCGTGTCTGGTCGCCTGGGCCGCCAAGGCCGCCACCCACGAGGTCATCGTGCGCCGTGGGAAGAATGCCTCGATACGGTCGTCCGCTCGTTGCCGTGCGATCGAGGGGTGGAGAGCACGCTACGCTCCTGCTCGTCGCTGCAGCGCTCCTCGGGGTATGGATCGTGCCTGGTTGTGGTGGGAGCGACATCGGTGATCGGCCCTGCGCCGCAGGCGAGGCGCTGGATTTCCGCGTGATGTGGTGAGCGAGGGAGAGGCAGCGGGGGGAGGGACGATCAGGCGTCGCACTCGGAGACGAGGCTGAAGAGCGCGGGAGCGGTGGCGCCTTCGCCGAGAACGGGTCCGGTACCCAGGGGCTCGAGCACGAAGATCGGTGCGTCCTTCCATGCCTCAGCGTTCATGACGCCGAGCGCGAACTTGTCGGTCTTGCCTTCGCGGGTGACTGTCACGAGGCGGGGTCCCGCCGCCTTCGTGCTCGTGTTCACGATCGTGTACGTCGCCGGGATCGTGCGCCAGCCCACCTCTCCGGTGACTTCGTCGTAGGTGTGCTCGCCCCAGGTGGCGGTACCGCCAGGACCGAAGTCGATCTTCACGCCGTAGCCATAGGCCCCCTGCGCGCGAGCCCAGAAGGACAGACCCTGGTCGAAGAAGCTCTCCACTCCGGTCCAGTTCTGCCAGTTGGAATCCTTGATGACGAGCAGCTCCCCCGTGAGGCTCCGCAGGGTCAGGGACGGAGCGAGCACCTCGCGAAGCGGCGCCGCCCACGGGCTCGTGCGGATCACGTTGCGGAACTCGGCACACGTCATCACCGCACGCGATGCATTGTCCGCGATGCCCCACTGCAGTCCATTTTCGCTCTCGCACACGCCATTGCGAAGGCGATCCTTCGAGTCGTCGACAGCCTGCTTGTAGTAGGCGAACGCCTCGCCGTAGCTGGCGCCGCAGGCGGTCACGGCGTACTCGTTGGCGTCGGTGGTGTCGTGGCCTTCGTCCTCCACGCCGACGGCGCAGCCCAGAGCCAGAGGAGCAAGAGCAAGAGCAAGGAAGGAGGGAAGGCTTTTCATTGGATGTCCCACATTGTAAACCTTTGTAAGGTGGCGGCGGATTAGCACGGGGGCACGGGGTGGTCAATGGGGGAAAGCGGTGATCGAATCCCGGGCGAGGCCGGCAACGAAAGATGACCAAGTTCAGGCACGGCCGTGCCTCAGGGCCAACAGGACACATCGTGCCCTTGTGTCCAGGTACGGCGTTGCTGCGGGAGCTAGGCGCGACGATGTCGCCGCCACGGAAGCGGAGCGGTACCGGTGAGTGCTTCGCTAGATCATGGCCATGTCTACGTAGGGCAGGCTATCGAACCACGCTTCGCAGCGAGGCAGTCGTCTTCGGACTCCGATGACGATCCCGGAACGGAAGCGCTGGCAGAGCAAGCCCTTGGACGCCTGCCGCAAGGGGTCATCGCCGGCGAAGCCGACGTGAAGCAAGTGGTAGCCCTTTCCCACGTGGTCGTTGACGACGCCGTGGATCAGCGCGCGCATCACGGAGGTGGCCATTTCATCGACGGCCACACGCGTGAGCGTGACCGTGCGAAGGGCTTCGCCAGCGTGGGGCAGGGGGGCAGCGTGTCGAAACACGTTTCGGCTCACCCCGTACAGTGTGCGAATGCCCGCGCCCAAGGGAGAGTAGCGGAGGATCTGCGTGCGATGAAAGGCGTGCTGATCCCACGCTGCCGCCATGCCCACCAGACGGCGGCCGCTCACGGCCACGTACCACCGGTGCGGTTCGAGCCCGGGCAACGCCATGTCCTTCTCGAGCCTTTCCGCATCGACCTCGGGAGCGAAGAGGCGTCGTGCGTTGGCCCGTGTGAAGAGGCGGGCCATGTCCTCGACGTCGTCGAGGCGTGCCTTGCGGATCTCGATGGAGGGCCGAGGGAGCTTGCGAAGCAGCAGGACGTTGACGGCCTCGAAGGGGACGCGGCGGGCTTCGCCGAACAGCTCGGAGTACCCGGTGTCGACGGTTCGCTGGGCAGGAGCGTTACCGCTCTTCACCAGTCCGAACCCGATCTCGACGTCGCTGGAGAGGAGCTCGAGGGCGTGGCGGAGTCCGAGTTCGGCGAGGCGATGTCCTCGGTAGGGACGCAAGATGCGGGCGTCGCCCCCGTAGAAGCAGCGTCCCTGGGAGGTCCCGGTCCAGCCGCGAAGCTCCCCCGTCATGCAGTAGCCGACCAGCGCGTCGTCGTGATGGATGCCCACGTAGTGGTGACGTTCGTAGAGGAGATCGGGCCACTGGAAGAAGTTTTGTCCGCGGTCGAAGACGAGGGTGAAGTCGGCTTGGATCGGGCATGCGCGGTTGATCGCGAGCAAGGCCGGTCCTTGCTCGCGTGCGAGGGGCAGGAAGCGGAAGCCGGGGGGATCGCCGTTGGCTTCTGGCTCTGGCTCGGTCACGGACGGTTTACTGGGGCTTGCTCGGGACGCTTCCTCTCCGACGACGCTGCCGCACACGACGGCGTAGAACGGGAAGCGGTCTGTTTCGCGCAATGCTTGTCCGCGCTCGGGATCGACGACGACGCGTTGTCGTAGCGATACGGGAATGGGGCGACTGACATGGATGTAGCGCCAGACGAAGCGAGCCCCTGGGGCTGCCTTGTCTGCGAGAAGGTGCATCACGCGATCAAAGGCGTCCTGGTCGAGCCAATCGGGCAAGTTGGACAGGTGGGCCTTGTCGAAGCCACCGGGCTCGAGCTTCTCGAGGTAGCCGACCAGATCGCTATGGATGAGATGCAGATTGTCGGCCCGCTCGCGGATCACGTGAACGCCGGTTTCGGAGAGATAGGCAGGGACGACGTCGACGTCGCGGACGCGTCCGAGCAAGGTCAGCTGCAGGAGGTGGTTTTGCCACGCGGGGGTTGCGGTACACAGGGCGCGGAAGTGCTGGAAGTACTGCTGTCCCAAAGGCACCTGGGCGTTGCGGTGTTGCAGCGACCGGGGGTCCATGCCGCGTGAGGAGAAGATCTTCGGATGAAACGCGACATCGAACAGCAAGCGCATGCGGCGGCGATCGAAGTGCGATCGAAACACGTCTTGTTGTTGCGCGATGGAGGTGCACGCGAACAGGGCGTCGAACCCCTTTCGTCCGAGGATGGGCAGGGCGACGCGCACGATGCGTGCGACATACTGTTCGTACCTGCCGGCCCAGATGGCGCCGGTCTGGACGGCGCCCTTGTTGCGCAGCCAGAAGCGACGGGATGGTTCGGGCAGGGCGGGCAGGAGGTGATGGAACCAGACCATGCGCTGGCTGGCGGGGGCAGGTACGAAGCCGAGGAAGGCGATGGCGTCGCCGCGGTCGAGGGATCGCGTGGCGGCGAGCTTGAGGCGAGTGAGGTGGAGCTGTGCGGGGTCCACGTCGACTGCATCGACCCTGTTCGCGCCGAGGGCGAGCAGGGACAGGGGCATGTCCCCGGCGCTCGCGATGGACAGGACGCGGTCGTGGGATGACAGCTCGAGCGCAGCGGACTCGGTCCGTTCGTCTTCCTGGGACAGTCCGAAGTTGTAGAGGAAGCTCATCGTTTGACCGTCCCGAGGGCGAGGGGATCCAGCCAGTCTTGTCGCGCTGCGAGAGCGTCGAGCGTGGCCACGGCGGCGGGGTCGACATCGCCGAGCAGGTGGAGAGCGCGTGCCGCCTCGGGCTCGAGGCCCAGCAGCATTGCCTCGGCGGCGCAGCAGAAAGCGGTGCCTGGCGGGGAGTGGGAGCTCATGACGAAGTCAGGCTCGGACGGCAGGGACACGACGCCTGCGAGGGGGAGGAACCGGACCTGGTTCGCGGTGCGGACGGCGGGAGAGACGGAGCCGGGCACGGAGACATCTCCGATGATGGTCGGATGGGGACCGACGTGGTGAGGGAGCAGGAGGGGCTCGGTCGTATTGACGGCCAGAGCGATGACGTTGCAGCGGCGGAGCTCGGACAGGTCGTTGGTGAAGGAGACGTTGGCCGACTCGGGGAGCGTGGGGCGAAGAGGTTCGAAGTGTTGCGGCGATCTCGACACGAGCACGGCGCGGCGGAAGGGGCGAGGCCCTCGCAGGAGCTGCCGGCTCAGGGCAGCGCCGATGTTTCCCGTGGCGCCCACGACACCCAGGACGGTGTCCTGGTGCGACGGGTCGATGCCGTGTGTGTCGCAGGCGTGCAAGATGCGGCGAGCCGCGAGGGCGACGGTGAGGGTGTTGCCGGAGGTGAGGATCGTTCCGGGAGGGGGGCACACGGCGGAGCCGTTGGCGGTGACGATGCTCGAGTAGGCGCCGAGAGCTATGACCGTGCACCCGTGTTTGGCGGCGAGGTCGACGGCTCGTTGGACGCGTTCGACGGCGATCGCGTGGTCTTGGCTGCGATGGAGGGACTCGAGCGTGGCTGCGTCGGCGACGTTGGCGATGGAGAGGAACCAGACGCGATCTTGCAGCAGGTTGCGTCCGAACACGGCGATCGGGTCGAGCTCGAAGAGGCGCATGAAGCGATGGAAGAGAGCGAGGCGCTGGGTGGGGGAGAGGGCTGCGAGGGAGGGATCGAGAAGGGGCAGTTCGCGCTCGGGGAACACGAAGTGGTTGACGAAGCCGACGCGAGCCGCGGAATCCGCGGGAGGATCGAGCGTGGTGAGGATTTTCGGTCCCAGCGACTCGACCCGGGGACATTCGACCTGGTGTTCCTGTTCGACGAGGTGTGCGACGAGCGTGCCGACGTCGCGGTCGCGGAGCACGGCGCCGAGCCACCGGAGGGCCGAGGCGAGGCGGTCGATGGCGTCATCGTCGATGTATGCGCTGGGTTCGATGCGCAGGGTGTTTGGCGCGGACAGCGTGGGGAGGACGCGGATGCGATGTCTGTGGAACAGGGCGCTGGACGCGAGTTCGCCGAGGTGCTCGTGCTGAACCGCCGCGCGCAGCATGACGGAGGCGTGCGCGCACGCATCGCGGATTTCGAGTCCGAGCATGAGGCCGCGTCCCCGTGGTGGACCGAACACGTCGGGGAACTCCTCGTGAATCCGCACGAGCGCATCCTCGAGCCGTCGCCCTCTCTCCCTGGCGCGAGCGGGCACGTCGTCGCGATCGATGAGGTCGAGCACCGCGCAGGCGACCTCGCAGGACAGGCCATCGGCGCCGAACGTCGAGGCATAGTGTTCGTCGAACTTCTCCACGTAGCGGTGTCGCTCGATGAGGACGGCGGAGACCTTGGCGAGCCCGCCGCCGAGGGCTTTGGCGAAGAGGTAGTAGTGTCCTCGTACGCCCTGGGAAGCGAGCCACGAGCCTGTTCGCCCGAGACCGCACTGGATCTCGTCGAGGATGAGAGGGAAGTCTTGTCGGCTCAGTGTTTCCAACAGTTGCTGCGGGATCACGCGCACTCCGCCCTCGCCTTGCACGGGCTCGACGATCGCCGCGACGATGTCGGAGCACGGCACGTGCGACGGGTGAACGGCACCGTCGCGGAGCTGTAGCGAGGGCAGGTCGAACCGGGCATCCTGGACGATGGATTCGATCCTCGGCTCGAGCGCGTCGGGGGACACGATGACCGGAACGATGCGCGACAGGTGCACGTACGGGAGACGGTTCTTCGAAGATCCGAGCGCGGATCGGGCGCCGAGGCTGTGTCCATGGAAGGCCGAGGACACGATGACGATTCGTGGGGTGCGCTCTTCGAGGAGCCTCCGTCCTTCGTCGATGCAGCGTCGAACGGCACGCGGGTCGAGGCTTCCGCAGGTTCGCTGGAGGTCGCGGTGGTGCTTGCGAAGGCGTTCGGTTCGTTCGAGCTGGGCGTGAGCGATTGCCATTTCGACGGCTTCGGAGCCGGTGGATCCGAAGCGCACCACGTAGGCGGAGCCTGTGTGCTTGGCGACGGCGGAGACGAGGCGTTGTGCGAGCTTTCCCGCGGGGGACTGGGCCGAGCCCTGGTCTCCGATGGGTGGGCGTTCGGAAGCCAGGAACTGGTGCAGGGCCTCGAGGAGCGCGGGGTGGCGGTGACCGAGCAGGTTCCCGCCGAACCCGCCCACGAAGTCGGTGACGTCGACGCGCTGGCCGCGGTGCTCGTAGGTGAGCGTGTCGCCTCGGGCCGCGACGAAGTCCACGTCGAGGCGTGCGATGTGGAGCAACTCGCCCCGTCGTGGGCTCGTGAGGCGCGCGCTTCGACTTCGCGTCCACGCTTCCTTTCGCAAGCGCTCCCGTCCCGGGCCTTCGACGAATTTTCCGGTGAACGACGCGACGAGATCGGCGTGCTGCGCGAGCACCTCGGGGCGGGAGACGTCGCCCTTGGGCGTGCGAGGCGGTGGCCCTTGCAGACAGACGAACCGGGTGACCGTCATGTGCCGGAACTCCATCTCCTCGAGCTCGCCCCTGAGATCTTCCAAACGGGCGAGGAGCAGGTCGCGCACGCGACGAACGATTTCCGGGTCGTCCGGCACGGAGCCGCATTGAGCACGGCTGTCCGTCTGTACGAACACGAGGGCACCGAGCCCGGGTTCGTCGCGCAGAGGCAGCGGTTCGACGTGCAGGATGGGGGGTTGCAGGTTCGCGTGGAGCTCGAGGAAGCGCTGCCTGTGGATCTTGACGCCGAACCCGTCTTTGAAGAAGTCCCCTGTGTCGCGTCCGAGGTGGACCAGACCATGGTTGGCGTGCTGCACGACGTCTCCCGTGTCGAACCACCCGTCACGTCCAGGGAGGGGGACGAGGTGTCCGTCGTCGTCGAGGTATCCGTCGGCGCCGAAGGGTGAGGACACGGACAGGTGGAAAGCGTTGGGAGGTGCGTCCTTGGCGGGAAGCAAGCGGAGGCGGACGCCGGGGAGCAGGTTTCCCAAGCAGGGTTCGCGGATGGACAGGGGGCCTTGCAGGGCGGTGGAGGCGACCTGTTGGGTTTCGGTGAGCCCGAGGGCGTTGTACAGGTGCAGGTGGAGGGCGGAGTGAAGGCGTTTGGCGAGGGACGGGTCGAAGGGGGCGCCGCTGGAGACGGCGCACCGGATCGAGCCAAGACACTCATCTTTGAGGTGAGGGAAGACGCGAGCGAGCTCGATCAGGGTTCGGAATACGGCGGGGCCTCCGGTGACGTGCTCGGGCTGCATCTGAACCAGGAAGGACCGAGCTCTCTCCGGATGCTCGACGAACCATTCGGGGGGGACGAGGCAGAGGGGGGAGCGGCACCACAGGGCGTTCCACAGGGCGCGAAGCCCCATGGAGTGGGCGAAGAGCAGGCAAAGGCTGCGGCCTCCGAGGCGATCGGGGTGAAGGAGTCCTGCCTGTTCCCAAGCCGCACAGCTTCGTAGGAAGGCGCCAGCGCTGTACTGCACCATCTTCGAGCGGCCGCTGGTCCCCGATGTCGTGAGCAGCAGGCACGGGTCCTCGGGACCGCGGGAGCGGAGGAGAGATTCGACCATCGCATCATCGGCAGGGGCGGGGTCATCGTTCTCGAGCAGGTGCTCGAGGCCGAGGTCACGTTCGAGGCAGCAGGTGGGCACGCCGGCCTGTTGTGCGTGTTGGGTCAGCGCACGGACGAGATCCTGGTCGGCTTCGACTTCGCTTCTTTCGGTGGCCTCGCGGTGGTTCCACAGCAGCAGCTTGCCCTGGGACGCGACGAGCCAGCGGCCGATGTGCTCGGGCTCGACGAACATGGGCAGCAGGACGCGCACGCCCCACGCGCTCAGGGCGACATGGGCGACGGCGATGAGGGTCTCGCTCGTGCGGGGGAGGCGGAGCAGGCACACGGTCTGGCCGGGTTTGATGTCCCGGTCTGCGAGGCGTCGGATGAGGGCGAGCGATGCGTTGCGGAGGCGGTTGAGCGAGAGGGAGACGAGCCGGCTGTCGAGGGACCCGAGGAGCACCACCGGGTCGCCGGGTCCGTCGAACAACAGGTGCGCGAAGGATCGGAAGCGAGGAGGCGCGTCTGCGAGGGAGGAAGAGAGAACCGTACCTTGGGGATCGATCATCGAGCCGTGCGGGATAAGAAGCCTGTCGGGAGGAGCCGTCAAGCGGGGGAACGCTGTGGTGGAGAACGAAGTGGTTGTGTCCGGGGTCGGCGTTGCCGTGCGGGAGCTAGGCGCGACGATGTCGCGCCGCCACGGGAGCGGAGATGTACCGGCAAGGCCTTCCTCCGCACCACCCTTCTGTGCCTTCTGCGACCTCTGTGGTTCTTCGGACTGCGATCCCGGTACCAGTTCTGCGTTCACCAGGGGGCGACGCTTGGTTATGGTGCGTTGGTGAACAAGGTGGTCGAGGACCATCGAGCCCGTCGAGGTGAAAAGTGCGCAGTTCAATCGGAGCTTCCGTGGTGTTGCTGTTGTTGTTCGGGTCCGGCTGTGGAGGAGGCATGGAGAGCACCACGCCGCCTCCGCCCCCGCCTGCGCCCGTGGAGTCTGCACCCGCGGTGTCCGCGAACGTCGCGACGCCGGCGCCGGGACCCGCGGAGCTGACGTCCGACGAGGGCATGTGGTTGCTCAACGACTTCCCTTCGGATCGGTTGGGTCGCCGCCATGGGTTTGCCCCGACCCAAGCGTGGCTCGACGAGGTGAGGTTGTCGTCGGTCCGTTTGGCGCGTGGGTGTTCGGGCAGCTTTGTGTCTTCCCAGGGGCTGGTGATGACGAATCATCACTGTGCGGTGGGGTGCATTCAGCAGCTTTCCACGCAGCGCAAGGACCACATGAAGGACGGGTTCTTCGCCAAGCAGGCCACGGACGAGGTTCGGTGCCCGGAGATGGAGGTCAATCAGCTGATCGAGATCACGGACGTGACCGAGCGGGTGAGCAAGGCCACCGAAGGCATGGATGAGACGAAGGCCAACGAAGCTCGCAAGGCGGAGCTGTCGAAGATCGAGAAAGCGTGCGCCACGAGTGACGCGTACCGATGCGACGTCGTGAGCTTGTTTCACGGCGGCCGATACCATCTGTACAAGTACCGTCGGCACCAGGACGTGCGTTTGGTGTTGGCTCCGGAGGTATCGATCGCGTTTTTTGGGGGGGACCCGGACAACTTCAACTTCCCGCGGTACGACCTCGACGTGACGTTCGTGCGTGTGTACGAGGATGGCAAGCCGGCTTCGACGGAGCACTTCTTCCGCTGGTCGGCGAAGGGGGCCTCGGAGGGGGAGCTGACGTTTGTGTCGGGCCATCCGGGCAGGACGTCGCGGATGTCGACGGTATCCCAGCTGGCGTACATGCGGGACTACGGGGTGCCGTCGTGGTTGGTGCGGTTGACGGAGGTGCGCGGGGCGGTGCGTGAGTTCCAGAAGCGGGGACCGGAGCACAAGCGTGTTTCGGGGACGACGCTGTTCGGGGCGGAGAACGGGATCAAGGCGCTACGAGGGCGGCACCAGGCGTTGGTGGATGGGGCGTTTTTTGGACAGAAGGTGAAGGAGGAGCAGCAGCTACGAGAGCGTGTGGAGTCCGACCCGGAGCTGAAGGCGAAGTACGGGGACGCGTGGGATCGGATCGCGGCGGTGCAGGACGCGAAGCGGCGCATGCGTGAGGAGTACATGCTGGTGGAGACGGGGCAGGGGTTCTGGTCGACGCTGGTGGAGCACGCGAGGACGATCGTGCGTGGGGCGGAGGAGATGCCGAAGGCCAACGAAAAGAGGGTTCGCGAGTTCGCGGACTCGAACGTACCGGCGCTTCAGCTGCAGTTGTACTCGACGGCGCCGATTCACGACGAGTTCGAGGAGATGAAGCTGTCTTTGTCGCTCACGCGGCTGAGGGAGCTTCTGGGGGCAGACCACCCGGTGGTGAAGGCGGCGCTGGGCAAGAAGTCACCGGAGCAGGTGGCGCGGGAAGTGATCAAGGGGACGAAGCTGGGCAAGGTCGACGAGCGGAGGCGGTTGTTTCAGGGCGGGAAGGTGGCCGTGGAGGCGTCGACGGATCCTGCGATTGTGCTGGCCCGATCGATCGAGCCATTCGCGCGCCAGGTCCGGGCGCGTTTCGAGGACGAGGTGGAGGCGGTGGAGAGTCGTCAAGCGGAGCGGATTGCTGCGGCTCGTTTTGCGGTGTTCGGGACGAGCGTGTACCCGGACGCGACGTTCTCGTTGCGGCTGTCCTTCGGCACGGTGCAGGGGTGGATGGAGAATGGCAAGAAGGTCGAGCCGTTTACGACGATGGGGGGAGCGTTCGAGCGGCACACGGGGGCGCCCCCCTTCGACCTGCCTTCGTCGTGGCTCAAGGCGAAGGACCGGATTGCCCTGTCGACGCCGATGAACCTGGTGACGACCAACGACATCATCGGGGGCAACTCGGGGTCTCCGCTGTTCAACAAGGAGCGGGAGATCGTGGGGTTGATCTTCGACGGGAACATCCACTCCCTTGGGGGAGACTACGCGTTCGACGCGAGGGTGAACCGAGCGGTGGCGGTGCACAGTGCGGCGCTGCTGGAGGCGCTCGACAAGGTGTACGAGGGACGTCGCGTGAGGGACGAGATTCTCGGGAAGTAGCGGGGCTCGAGGTGGCCAGGAACGTGGCCACCTTCTGACCACGGTTGTGGGCATCCGAGCTTCTGCAGGGGTCGAGCGACGGCGACTCTTGCGCCAATTCCTGCGGGTTCGCGATCTGGCATTGAACGTGCTGAGGGACGCTCCAAGTCCCGCGCCGCACGAGAGCGGCGTGCTTGGAGGAGGTTCTTTCATGCGTTCCCAATATCGTTTCCCGTCCGCTGGTCTGTTGTTCGTCTTGCTCGCATCTGGTTGCGCTGTGGGCTTGGATGCCCCTTCAGAGGAAGACTTTGCCGGGGAGGAAGAAGCGGTCGTGTCCACGACCCAGCCGTTTGCTTGCTCGCCCACGAACGCGGACCTCTGGCCGATCGGGCCCATGTCCGGGAAGTTCGAGCAGAAGGGGATGCTGGCAGGTGCGGCGTTGGTGAACGCGTACTACACCGACGGGACGGACATGGCTTCGGCGCCGGTGTCGTCCGAGTCCTCGTGGAAGTCGTCGAACGCCGGGAACACGACGTGCGGCATGCACGCTCCGAGCTATTCCGGCAAGATCGACGAGGCGCTGAAAGTGGCCAAGTCGCACATGGTCGTGGACACGTCGGAGGTCACCGACTCGTTCGACACACTCGGCAACTTCCTCGAGAAGCTCGGGGTCAAGTTGAACACCAGCGCTGACCCGGGGGCCACGGAGTTCTACGGCTATGCGCCCGAGCGGTCACGCTGGCTGCGCTACCAGTACGTTCGGACCTCCGGGCTGCAACCCAGGGACGTGAAGAACGTCTATCCCGAGCCTCAGGAGCTCAAGGACCTGCGGCTTCAGGGCGGGAGGCTGTACTGCGCGTTCAAGGAGGCGCAGCGACGTCAGAACGGGGTGACGCACTCGATGGGTGAGCTGCCCGCTATCTCCGTGAACATCCTCGGGAAGAAGGTCGACTTTCTGGTCGTGAACCCCACGGTCGCGCTGGGTGCCCCGGCCAAGCACACGGCGCCCTCGACGACGGGGAGCATCGCGTCCACGTTGGACGGGTCCGAAGCATTTACGGTTCCCATGGCATTCGGAACGACGATCACGCCCGTGAAGGGGATCGGGATTCCGGGCTTGCGCGAGATGCGCGCGCCGCTGGCGATGGTGTCTGGGGACAGCGAGGTGTCGCAGAAGTCCTCCTATGGTCAGATCATCTCGACCTACTCAGCCTCCAAACCCGTCTTCACGTCGGTCCACAAGAAGGAGCATCAGACGGTGGTGCACAGCGATGCCGTCTTCACCAAGGGGTACACGGCGCACGCGGACACGTCGTTCACGCTGATGTACATCGGGCCCGTGAAGGTCTCGACGGACTTTGCGCTCGACATCAATGCAGGCGACGCCCAAGCGTTGAACGATCGGGTGCTGGACGACGCCTTCCCCTACGCGGCCTTCCCGGACGTGACGCGGACGGGCTGGAACGGGACGATGGGCGCGGCCGCCTTTCACGACGGTCTCTGGAGTGCGTACCTCCAGCGAACGGGCACGGGCTACGACGTTCTGGGGTTCCTGATCGAGCCCGAAGGGCTGACGGATGCCTTCTTCAGGATGCCGATCTCCGAGATCGGGGCCATGCGGACCCGCGCTATGCAGGATGACGATCGCCACGTGGCGACGTCGACGAGTCTGGGGCTCACGATGGGGTTGAGCGCGAGCCTGGGGAAGAGTTTCGGTCCGGTCGATGTGTCGCTGACGGCATCGGGAAAGGTCACGGGATCGGTCACGCAGGTGCACGACTTGCGAGACGGGCTGTACGGGCAAACGCCGCACCCCAGCAAGAATCGGGTTCTCGCTGCGAATGGTGTGACAGTACGTCCTCGAACGCTGGCGAATGCGACGCTCAACCCGCTGGACGTGAAGCTTCACTTCAAGCTCTCGCTGTTGTTTGACACGATCGAGTGGACGGCGACGTTGTTGAACGTCAAGGGGACCAACCTGGCGGATTACGACTCGGACGAGAACAAGGCCTGGGGCGAGAGGGCGTCGCTTCGGGTAGGGGTGGGGTCGGAGGCCGGCGACTCGATGAAGAAGCCGAGCGTGCTGTCGCACCTTCCGGGGGGCGGGACGTACTCGTCGTTCTCGGCGACGGTGGACCAGTGCCTTGCGGAGCCGGCGTCGACGGCGCCGATGCCTCCCCCTTGCGAGGCTGCTCCGGCATCGGGGGCGCCGCCCCAGGCTGAGCTGTGCGCGTATGCGGTTGTGAAGGCCCCATCCGGGCTTTACGTGCCGCCTCCCCCCACGAACGTGTGCGGGAACGTTGCCGTGCACGCCAAGACCCTCGCGCTCGGGCCCGAGCTGGAAACCTGCACGAAGAACGTGTTGCAGTACCTCTGCGGTCCCGTGTCCCGCGAGCAGACCGTGGCGACGAGCAGCACGGCCGTGGCGCACGTCGCCTCTTCCGACGCGGCGTTGACGGAGCTGGGCAACCTGCTTCGGACGTGCGGCAACACGGCGCAGTCCAACGGCTACTCGAGCGATGCCATCGAGAGCTGGTTCCAGGGGCTCGTGCAGTTCAGCCCGTGCGATTCGACCGCGCGGCTGCTGGGGCCTGACGAGGTGTTCGCCCCGTCGGGCGACCCAGGTCTGGCTCCTGCCCCGTCAGCCCCTGGCACCTGCCAGTAGCCTCGCTCCTCTCCGATCACCACCCCGCGACGCAGCGGCCGTCTTCGCCAGTGGAGTCTGTGACGGAAGCGTAACGAAACGGGGTTGGCCGGCATCCAACTGTGTAGGACCCCCGTGAATCGATGGTGTCTCGCTACGATGGCACCAAGAGCAGGGACGTCCGGTGATCTCGCCCCGAGCTCGCCTTGGCGGACGCCAACGTTCGAATCCCCTTCGTAGCGTCCCTTTTCGTCAGGAGACACCCCGCATGATAGGCCGAAAACGAACCGCGCAGTCGGGTCGAAGGGACGAAGCCGCGACCAGCCGTGCCGCGGAGCGTCGTCGTCGTGAGCAGGACGCCCCGCTGTTGATCGAGGAGGTTCCTCTGCTGCGGGACCTGTCGATTGAGGTCAAGGAGACGGGGTTGGGTCCGGGGATGCTGGATGCCAAGCACATCCGGCGGTTCGAGCTTGCGACGGCGCCGGCGCTTTTCCTCGTCCCATGCGGGGACCGGTCGTGCGAGGGAGGGGGGCACGACATCAGCGCGGCCGTCATGGAAGCACTCCGTGGGCATCAAGCGCTGCTGGAAGGGGAGGTGGCGTGTTGCGGCAGGGTGGGGGAGCAAGGTTGCTCGCGCAGTCTCCACTTCGCGATGGTGGCTGCCTTTGACGAGCCGAAGGGCAGGAAGCCGGCTTCCTCGGCTCGCGCGTCGGTCACTCCACCCGAATCAGCTTTGACTCCCCGCGGTTGAACACGACCGGAAACATCAGGGTGCTCACCTGCTTTGCTTTGGGGAAGTGCCACCGCTTCGCGTGCTCCTCGACGCACCCAGCCAATCCTTCGTAGGGTTGTCCGCCGGACGCTTGGGCCGTCCTCACCTGTCCTTCTTTGGATACTTCCACCTGCATGGCGACGCGCACGGTGTCGGGCCCCTTTTCGCCGTTGTTGACACGGGGTGTCCAGCATAGTTCACGGAGATGCGGGCGGTAAGCCTCGACCACGGCTCGGACGTCGTCGGCGGAGAGCTGGAAGCGGCCGCTATCCGTATCGGGTGGGTGAGGCATGTTCGCGTAGGGGTCAGGGGGAGGTTCGGGAGCGGCGGCTTTCGCGGGCTGGCCTGGGTTGTCGGAGGCCGTGCCCCCTTGCGTGGACGCCGCGGCAGGGTCGTCGTTCGCTCCGGAGGCAGGCGAGAGGGCGGGTGATTCATCGGTGGGAGTGGACGGTGTGGCGGGGGTGGACGGGGAGCCACCGCAGGCGACGAGGGTCCACGAGAGAGCCGCGACGAGGGCGTGTCGAACCAGCATGGGGCCTCCTGACAAGGTGAGGGGTAGAGTGTACGTAATGGCAACGTGGCCAGGGCAGGAATTGCGAGCGGGCTTGGGGGAGGGGATTCCGGGATCGCGGTCCTTGTCGACGTCCCTCTCGCCATCCATGTACAGAGCGCGTCCGAACGAGCCCGAAAGATTTCTGCGACGGGTTTTGGCTGGCTCGCCGTTGGGAGCAACAAGGAAGCACACCAAGGAGATCGGAAGCATGAAACCCGTGAGCTATGTGATCGCAACTCTCTTCGTCGGCCTGGCGTTCGCCACAGCTGCCCAGGCGGGCGAGCGCCCTCGCCAGCGGCCCACGTTCGAGCAGCTGGACAAGAACAGTGATGGGAAGATCGTGGCGACGGAGGTGCCTGCGCGGGGCTGGCAGAGGCTGAGCCGAGCGGACACAAACAAGGACAACGCGGTGACGAAGGCGGAGTTCGATGCGCTGCGGGCGTCGCGGCCCGGTGGCGGCGGACCAGGCAAGGCGCGTCCGAACTTCGAGCAGTTGGACAAGAACAGTGATGGGAAGATCGTGGCGACGGAGGTGCCTGCGCGGGGTTGGCAGCGGCTGAGCCGAGCGGACACGAACAAGGATAACGCGGTGACGAAGGCGGAGCTCGACGCGCTGCGGGCGTCGAGGCCCGGTGGGGGTGGAGGAGCTGGCAAGGCGCGTCCGACTTTCGAGCAGTTGGACAAGAACAGTGATGGGAAGATCGTGGCGACGGAGGTGCCTGCGTGGGGCTGGCAGCGGCTGAGCCGAGCGGACACGAACAAGGACAACGCGGTGACGAAGGCGGAGTTCGACGCGCTGCGGGCGTCGAGGCCGGGGCGTGCGGGCCAAGGCCGCCGCTGACGGGAGCTGTGTCGGATGGGGCGCGATTACCCTGGTCGTGCGCGCGCACGATCGGGGGAGCGAGCCGGTCACTGGCTCGGAGCGCTCGAAGGCGGGGGAGGCGACGGGACAGCGGAGGCGGACGAGCCTGGGTTGACGGAAGCGGAGGACGCGGGTGCGCCGAGGCGCAGCTGGATCGGGAAGAGCACGGTGACGGTTCCGCTCTTCGGCTTTGGGAACTCGATCTTTTTCACCTCCGTGAGGAGGCACTTGATCACTTCTTCGTCAGGCAGGGCGCTGCCCGCGTCGACGGCTTCCGTGACCTTGCCATCCTCGCCGATCACGAACCGCATGAGCACGACCCCGGTGAGGGACTTGTCGCGGCGGAGGCCTGCTTTGTAGCAATCCTGGAGGGCGGAGGTGTGCTTCTGCATGGTCTCGTTGACGAGGTCGATGGAGAGCTGTCCGAAGACCTGGGTTTCGAGGGCTGGAGGGCGAAGGCGCGGGGGTGCGCCGCTCGCTTCGGGGAAGGGCGGCAGGGGCGGTGGGGCTTTGCTCCATAGCGTGGCGAGCGCGCATTCCTGGACGCTCGCGCTTGCGGCCATCACCTCGAGCTTTCGAGCCTTGTCGGTCGGGGGTTCTGCGCTGCCCAGCAGGGCGAGGACTTCGCCGTTCTTGACGTTCTTGTCGATGTAGTCGGCCAAGGCGCGACCACGCTCTGCGGGAGGAAGCGTGGCGTTCACCTTGTTTGGGGCATCGCACGCGAGCCGGACGGCTTCCTCTTTGGACTGACAGCCGGTCGCGCCGACCAGTGCGGCCAGCAGCACGAAGGGACCCAATCGCCGATGCATGGGGTGATGCATGGGTTGGCATCCTACTGCCAGGGACAATCCGAAACGAGTCTTCATTGCACGGCGTCGACCGGGCCGTTGGGCCAGTCCCTGGCGCAGCGGAAGCCGCTCATGACGAGACGGAATCGGCCAGGGTGGTGCACGCGGTTGGAGCTGCGCAGTCCACGCGCCCCGTAGTTGAAAGCGCCGCCCCGCAGCACGAACTCGCACTCTTCCGGGATGGGGTTGCTGCCCGTGAAGCCTTCCTGACCGGTCTTTCGGAGCTCCGCCTGCGTCTTCAGGATGTCGTCGCATGACCCGGGCACCCCTCGGTCCGCCGAGTCTCGACGGTATGCGTAGGGGTCGTAGCGGTCTTCCACCCACTCCCAGACGTTTCCCGCGAGGTCGAGATGGCCGTAAGGCCCGGCGCCTCTTGGCGTGCTGCCCACGGGCTGCGTGATGCTTGCCCCGAACACGGCCAGCTCGTGGGTGGGCTCCTCGTTGCCCCAGGGGTACGTTCGGCCGTCGCTGCCCCGTGCTGCGCGCTCCCACTCCGCTTCCGTGGGCAGGCGCTTGTCGAGCCAGCGGCAGTACGTCTGGGCGTCATCATGGGACACGCCGCTGATCGGGCGCGTGGGTGTTCGAAACTTTCGGTCGTCGCCGAGCTTGTTGGCCGCGGCAGAGGCCGCCGAGTGAGGGCGGCAGACCTTGGTTTCCACGCAGCGGTAGTAGGCCTCGTGGGTGACCTCGGTGAGGTCGAGCAGGAAGGGTTGGACGAGGACAGCGTGTCGGGGGCGTTCGTCCATCTCGCCGATGTCGTCCTGTCCCATGAAAAAGTGGCCGCCGGGGACGCCGCGCATGTCCTCGGGGATCGGGGCGGGGGGTGGCGATGCGGGGGGGATGGGCGAAGAGGTGCTGGGCACGGTTGGGATTTCGTGCACGGGGACAGGGGAGGGATCGGCTTGGGGCAAGGGCTGGGCGGACCGGGCCCCGGGTCGATCGTGGACAGGACGTTCTGCGCAGCCGGCGGCGAGCGTGAGCAGGAAGACCATGACAGAGCGGGATATGAGGGCCATGTGCGACGGGAGATCGTTCGAGGGTCGAGAGCAGGCACCTCCCGATGCCCGATCCTTGACCCTGGCGCAACCCGCTCCTAGGGTCGCGGCATCCAACGGCTTGATTGGTGTCCTGGGAACGGTCTCCCAGCGAGGACCAGGCAACGGAGAGGACCATGGGACTGTCGAAGAACATTCTCGCCTTCACGGACTCGAACTTTGACGCGGAGGTGTTGAAGAGTGATACGCCCGTGCTGATCGACTTCACGGCGGCGTGGTGTGGGCCGTGCAAGCTACTGTCCCCGATCGTGGAGAAGCTTGCGGACGAGCTCGAGGGCAAGGTCAAGGTGGGCAAGGTGGACATCGACAGCTCGCCCAACATCACGGCTCGCTATGGGATTCGTGGCGTTCCGACCGTGATGGTCTTCAAGAACGGCGAGCGTGTCGGGCAGCACGTGGGGCTCACCAACCGCGAGACCCTGCTCAAGCTCGTCGAAGACTCCTGATCGACCGAATCAAGCCACCCTTGCTTCTGACGCCACCGACGGATCGGGGTTCGAACGGGTCCGCATCCTCTGTTTGGGGCCTTGGGGACGGTTCGGGAGGCACAACTTCAGCCCTGTGCGCGATGCGGCTACGAACCCGGCTCGCAGTGTATTAGCCTGGTCGGAACATGCTTCCTCGGGAAGCCCACCTTCAAACCCTCCGCGACCAGCTGATCGGCGGATCCCTCACGGGGACCAGCGGTGTCCGGTATTTCCTGCGCGCCTTGCTCGGCGAAGGCGGGCAGGGGTGGGTCTACAAGGCGAACTACGACGAGCCCGACGGCATGTGGGTGGTGGTCAAGCTGCTGCGACCCGACAGCATCCACCAGGAATCCCTCGTGCGTTTCCAGCGCGAAGCCGAGGTGCTGCGCATGATCGGAACGCAGGCCGCGCCCTCGCCCAACGTTGTCCGGTTCTACGACCACGGTGTCACGCGCTTTCAGGTGGGGGAAGGGGCCTATGCGGAGACGGTCGAGCTGCCCTTCACCGTGCTCGAGTTCGTCGATGGGATCACGCTCGCTGACATGGTGGACGCGACCCCCAGCGAGGGGCTTGCCGTCGTTCGTGTTCGCCGGTTGCTGCGGCAGGTGGTGCGAGCTCTCGAGACGGTGCATGCGCATCGCATCGTGCACAGGGACCTGAAGCCGTCGAACATCCTGATCACGTCGCAATCGGATCGCGAGGTGGCGAAGGTCACGGACTTCGGTCTGGTCAAGCTGGTGGATCTGAAGCTGACCCAGACTGCCGCGATTGCGGGGGCTACGCTCGGCTATGCGCCGCCGGAGCAGTACGAGCACGGCAACGAGCGGGTGTCGGAGCGGACGGACGTGTTCAGCCTCTCTGCGATTTTGTTCGAGTGCCTGGCGGGACGCGCGGCGTTTCCGTACCACGACGGGGAGAACCCGCTGCGGGTGATCACGCGGATCTTGGCAGGCCCGCGGCCATCCTTGGCGGAGTGCGCGGAGACGCTCTCGCGGGAGATCCGAGGTCAGCCGGACCTCATCGGTCGCATCGACGCGGTGATCGGCAAGGCGCTTCAGCCGGACCCTTCGCAGCGACAGCCCTCGTGCCGCACGTTTTGGTCGGAGGTGGAGCCCGTGCTGCGGGCCGCGGAAGGGCGCGCGGTGGAGCGTGGTCTCATCCCCGCTGGGGGCGATGGTTCGCTGCCGGGTGTGACGTACGACGATCTGCGTGACAACCGTCTTGTCCTTGGCGGCACCGATGCCACGACGCTGCACGGACCGTCGATGCACATGGGCCGAGCCCCTGCGGTCGAGGCGCCGCGTCTGGTCGTGCTCTCGGGTCCGCTCCGGGGGGTGGAGCTTCGCGACGCACTCTTCGGGGGAGATGGCTCCCTGCTGGCGGTGGGGCCCGCGGGATTCTATCGATGGTCGGATCGATCGTGGTCCGTGTTGCCGTCGCCGCCGGGGCTCGACTCGCGATGGGTCCGCGGCATCATGCGCACGCCTGACGGCAGGAGCCTGCTCTTCGGCGACGCCGGGACGGTGGTCACGCTCCAGCCGGACGGATCGTTGGATGCCTGGGGAATCGGGCGACCGGACATCCGCGTGTGGGACGCATGGATGGAACGGCCGGACGAGGTCTACCTTGTTGGCGAATGCTCGAACGGTCGAGGGTTCGCGATGCACGTCGCGCGAGGGCGAGAAGCCGAGGCGAAGCTCATCGAGATGCCGACGGTCCTTCGAGGCATCAAGCGCACGGTGGGCGGGGCGCTCGTCGCTTGTGGGGATGGGGGAGCGCTTCTTCACTTGCAGCTCCCCGGCCAGCGGTCGATCACCTGGGAGCGAACAGGACACCTGCTTGCCATCGCTGCGAAGCCCGCTGGGGGGTTGGCCATCGTCGGGAGCGGTGGGCATGCGCTCTACGTCTCTCCTTCCCTGGACGTTCTGCTCGAGCCCGTGCAGACCACGCGCGACCTCACGGCGGTCACCGCGGGCATGGACGGGACGATGTGGGCGGTCGGCTCCGACGGAAGGGTGTTGCGGCACGATGGGACGACCTGGGTACGCGTGAGCCCATCCACGGCGATCCCGTCGCGGTTGATTGGCGTGGGAGCGACGGCCACGGGGGTCGTGGCGCTGGGGGACGACGGCACCGTGGTGGAGGCGCGGTAGCCGTCGGCTGATGGCGAGCGCGGACAAGGGGGCATGGCATGCGCGGTTCGCGCGCGTGCTGACGGTGTGGACGATGCTGGTGCACGTACCCTGGGCTGTCTCGCTTGGGCTGGCACTGAGCGGAGGGTTGGGCTGGGTTGGGCTGCTCGTAGGCGTCCTCGCGTGGCTGTTGCCGTTGCTTCTGCTTTCGCCGCTGGTGTTCGACACGCTGCCGGATCGTCCCCGTTCGTCCTTTCGAGTGAACCTGCTGGAGCGTCCCTATCTCGTGCACTGGGCGGCGACCCACGTGAGCGCCCTGGGATGGCTGCCTGGGTTGGTCCTTCTACCGTGGAGGCGTGACCCGTGGGCGTGGCCTCTCGCGGCTTATGCGGTGGCACTCGTCGCGCTGGGCTGGGGGGCGTTCGTGACCTGTCGTCGCCTTCGCATTCGCGAGATCGATCTATCCGTTTCGGGATTGCCACCGGAATTCATTGGATACCGCATCGCCCACCTGTCGGACTTGCACGTGGGGAGCGTCACGCCCCCGGACCTGGTGGCGCGCTGGCTCGATCGTGTACGGGACGTGCCGGTGGACCTGACCGTGATCACGGGGGACCTGGTCACGAGCGGCGAGGCATTTCACGATCCCATTGCGGACTTGGTGGGGCGACTGAAGGGTCCCGTGCTCTTCGTCCCGGGCAACCACGACTACTTCGGCGATGGGCTGCCCCTGTTCCGCCGGCTCGAAGAACGCGGGGTGCGGGTGTTGCGTAACGAGCGAGTGGTCATCGCGCGAGGGGAAGCGAAGCTGGTGGTGGCGGGCATGGACGACGTGTGGACGCGGCGGGGTGACGTGGCGGCCTCGCTGCGCGGGCGTGAGGCGGGGGTCACGGTGCTGCTTGCCCACGACCCTGCGGTGTTCGACGAGGCGGCGTCGATGGGCGCGGACGTGATGCTCAGCGGGCACACGCACGGGGGCCAGATCGGGGTGCCGGGGCTGGCTCGATTCGTCAACCTCACGAAGATGGCGAATCGCTACAGCCTGGGGGTGTATCGCAAGGAAGGCGCGACCTTGGTGGTCAGTGGGGGCATGGGGTGCACGGGGTTGCCGATCCGCTTCGGCGTTCCTCCAGAAGTGATGGTGATTCGGTTGCGGCGCGCGTAGGGATCACGGCGTCCGTTTGGTCCGAGCACCTCCGTCGTGCGAACGCCTTCGTCCCAGGCCCAGCCCGAGGCATCCCAACAACCCGAGCCACGCAGCGTGGGACCCGCTCGCCCCCCGAGCCATCGTGCAAGCACAGCCGTTCGCGGTGTCGCCCGAGGCTGCTGCTCCCGAAGGGCCTCCGGCGCTGCCGCCCGCGCCTCCCGCTCCTCCACCGGTTCCCCCCGTGCCACTGCTTCCGCCCGTGCCGCCGCTTCCGCCCGCTCCTCCGCTCCCGCTCTCGCAAACGCCTCCCTCGTCCACCTCACCGTCGCAATCGTCATCCTTGCCGTTGCACGTCTCGTTCGCTGCAATGCAAGCAGACCCTCCCAGCAGGATCGTGCCGTAGTAGCGGTCCGTGGCCCATCCGCCCGCGTCGGTGAACTCGTCGAGCGCGACCTCGGCGCCAAAGCCCGTCCCCGTCGACGGGTGGCAGCGCCATCCCGCGGTGTGTCGCCCGCACAGGTCGGCCTTCCCATCGCCGTCCATGTCCCCGAGCTGGATCGTGTGGAAGAACTGCGGCTGGTCCCACCCGTCGCCATCGGACCACGACGGTCCATCGAACGCGTCGAACGCCTCACCGTTCCACCGGTAGCAGAGCATCTTCGCGTTCGCGCGGACGCACAGGTCCTGGGCGCCATCCCCGTCGACGTCGCCCGTGCGCAGTGTGAGGTAGTTCGACGCGTCCCCCCAGCCGCTTTCGTCCGAGAGGGCAGCGACCTCGACCGGGTCCGCGAACGAGTCACCCTCGGACAAGTGGCACCGCAAGCCGGCCGAATCGCGGGCGCACAGGTCCGAATAGCCGTCGTCGTTCACGTCTGCGAGGCGGATCGTGCTCCAGTACTTCATGCCGCCCCAACCCGACGCATCGCTCCAGCCCGGCCCCGACACCTGCGTGGGGAACCCGTTGCCGTCCGACAACCAGCATTCCATGCCCGTGGGCGTGCGCATGCAGACGTCTTCCTTGCGGTCCCCGTTCACATCACCCGTACGGAAGGTGCCGTAGTACTTGGCCGACGTGAACCCTGCCGCGTCGGACCACGCGGGGCCGTCGATCCCGTCGCCGAACCCATCACCCGTGGACTTGCGGCAGACGATGCCCTTGGCGGCACGCGCGCAAAGGTCGTCTTTGCCGTCGCCGTCCATGTCCAGCAAGCGCATCGTGCTGTGGTAATGAAACGCGCCCCAACCACTTTCGTCGGACCACGCCGGCCCCTCGATCGACGTCGCGAGGCTCGCTCCGTCGGACTTCCAGCAACTCACGGCGGCATTCGCGCGGGCGCAGAGGTCGGCCCGGCCGTCCCCGTCGATGTCGCCCATGCGGATCGTTCCCCAGTTGCTCGCGTCGTCCCAGCCGTTCGCGTCCGACAGGGGTGTCACGGGTCCCTTCGCGCCCCACGACGCGCCCTCCGACAGGTGGCACCATACCCCCGCACCGCCGCGGCCGCAGACGTCCGCCTTGCCGTCCCCGTCGATGTCTGTCGAGCGCGCAGGGGCCACCCACGACTGCCCACGTAGCAGCGTCTCGCGCTCGCACACCTCGTCCTCGTCGACCTGATCGTCGCAGTCGTCGTCCTTCCCGTTGCAGACCTCCGTCTGTGGGGTGCAGACCGGTGTCGTCGACCAGATCGTCACGAACCACTTCGCATTGACCTCGGCGAACGTGTAGATGACGTCTTCCCCGCTGTAGTTCATGTAGCCTGCGTTGCGGTTCCCGTACGGGTCATTGACGATGAGTTTGCCGTCGCTGGTGGTGCCCTTGACGGTGACGATGTGGCCGGCGGAGGTGAGGTTGGTGGACAGGGCCACGGGACGACCTGCGCTCGTCGCGGACTGGAGCTTGGCGAAGGTCGCGGTGTCGTTGAACGACGTTTCGAGGTCGTGTTTTGCGGCGTAGTCTTGCATTCGCCAGGCCCAGGCCATGCCGCCGTCGGTGGCCCAGCCGTAAGCGCCATAAGCTGCCTGTCCCGATGCGTCCGTCTGCATGCGGTCGAAGGCGGTGCCGAAGGCGGTGTACTTGTGCGCCACATAAGCGCCGTAGAGGCTCTCGTGGGCGCTTGGGGAGCTCACGGTCACCGGCCAGGTGCCGAGGCGACCGAAGTGCAGGATGCACATCAAGGTCGAGGTGGGACCGCAGGCCCAGTGGCCGTTGAAGTCATTGGGCGTGTCATAGACTTGGTGAATGTAGGGCATTTGCAGCCCGGCGAAGGGAGTGGGGTCCGCGGGAGGGGGAATCACGTTGCTGGCCATGGGTCGGGTTCGCACCTCGCCCGTGGAAGGGTCGACGGTGCGCTCGAATCCGGTCCCGTCGAGCGCGAAGCGCAAGCCTTGGTCCTGCTTGCCGAACGATACGGGCAAGTGCCCCTTCTCGACCGTCACGGTGGATCGGAGTCCCTGGGCGAGGTCGATGGATACGACGGAAACGACGGTGGCGGGGGAAGGCAGTGTGAGGATCGGTTCCTGGCTTGCGGAGTAGATCAGGTGGCCATCCAGGAGGGCGAAGGCGTAGGCGTGGGGTTCGTCGATGGCAATGGGCTGGACGCGTCCGGTGGCGAGGTCGATCCGGAAGGGGCGTTGTTCCGGGAGGTCCCCTGGAAGAAATCGGGTGGCGACGAGGGTGGTGCCGTCGAGCCATCCGAGGACCTCGGCGGCATCGTCGAGGGAGGCGACGCGCCGGTGGCCGTGGGGATGGCTTACCCAGAGGGAACCGCCGAACTGAAGGGCGGAGCGTCCCTCGGGGCCGAGCCAGCGGGGGGCGTCCTCGACCACATAGGCCACGGTCGTTCCGTCGGGGCTGGGGGAAGGGGTGGAGATCGATTGGTTACTACTGGTTCGAAGCCACAGGTCCTCGCGCGCGCCGTCTACGTGATAGAGGCTCGAGCCGCCGTGGCGTCCGTGGTGGACGACGGCGAGGGCTCCGCTGTCGTGGGGAGTCCAGGTGACGCGGTCGAGGATGGGGCTTTCGAAGGGTACGGAGCCCAGGCGGATGCCGCGGTGGTTCAGGAGGGGAAATCGTGCGGGGGGGGAGGCCGTGGCGGTGGTGGCAGCGACCTTGGGGGTGCGCATGTCGGGGTCTGCGACGGATTCTCGCGCGGCCGGGTCGTCGCCGCAGGCAGAAGCGAGCAGCGCACAGATAAGCGGGAGTCGGTGATGCGATTGGGGTCTTGATCCCGCCTGGCACATGGTTCGCTCCGTGGGAGTTAGGGGTGAAGGTTCCCTACGAAGCATTCCTTGTGCCAGCCGCAAGGATGCTGTCTCGTGCGGGGGGAACAGGTCTGGCGTGCGGTGGTGTGATCTTCAGGATCCCAGATGAGATCCTCGAGCCTCTTCCGACGTCGTTCGATGGACGGCCTCCGTTGAGCCCCACCCCTTCTGTGCCTTCTGCGTCTTCTGTGGTTTTCTGGACTCAGGCTGGACCCGTGCCACGAATTGACGACACCGTTGGGAAGGCCCAAGATGCGACACGTCATGACCGAGCTGAGCGAGCGATCACGCCGCATTCTCCACGCCATCGTCACGGAATTCATCGAGTCCGGTGAGCCGGTGGGCAGCCGTACGCTCAGCAAAAAGTACGGTATCGCGGTCTCGCCCGCCACCATCCGCAACGTCATGTCGGACCTGGAAGAGGGCGGTTTCCTCTACCAACCCCATACCTCCGCAGGAAGGCTCCCCACCGAGAAGGCCTTCCGCCTCTACGTCGACTCGCTGATGACCGTCTCCGCGCTGTCCGGTGACGAGGAGGCCGAGATCCACGCCCTCGACGACCTCTCTCCTGGCATGGCCCTCCTGCGCGAGAGCAGCCGCGTCCTGTCGCGATTGGCGGGCACCGCCTCCCTCATCGTCGCTCCACGCCTCGACCGTCGACGCCTGCGCGAGATCCACTTCGTGGTCCCCACCTGCTCGGACCGCATGCTCTTGGCCGTCCTGTTGTTCACGGACGGCACCGTGGAGTCGCGCATGGTGGACGTGCAGGACGTTCCGGAGGATGCTGAGCTCGAGCGGATGCACAACCTGCTCGCGGAGGAGGTGGGGGGCAAGACCTTGCGCCAGCTGCGCGGCAAGCTCGCCTCGACCCTGAGCCAGGAGCGCGTGATGCTCGATCGCCTGACGGAGCGCGCCTACGAGCTGGGTCTCTTGGCCACGGACACGCCGCAGGACCCGGTGGTCATGGTGGAAGGCCAGTCACGGTTGATCTCGCAGCCTGACTTCGGGGACGTGCATCTGTTGCGGGACCTTCTGCAGACCCTCGACGACAGGGAGCGGCTCGTGCTTCTGCTGGACCGGACGATCCTCGCGAGGACGCTGCAGGTGCTGGTCGGCAACGAGGCGGAGCTGGGCAGTGGGTCGCTGAGCCTCATCGCGGCCCCGTTTCGCGACGGGGAGAGCGCGTTGGGAAGCATCGGCGTGATCGGTCCGACCCGCATGAACTACCCCAAGTTGATTCCTCTGGTGCAGGCGATCGCCACCGCCGTATCCGAGGCGCATGCCCGGGCCGCGGACGACCCCCAGCCCATGCGACGCAAGCCCAAGCAGCCCGCGTAGCCATGAAGCGGTGCGCGTTCGGTGTTCTCCTGCTCTTCGGCTGCACGGGTGACCTGCGACCCAGTGACTTCACCACCGGGTGGTCGCCGGCCCCTTCGGATGTCACGCAGGCGGAGCGCGATGGGTCTGTCGATGAATCTGTCGATGCCTCGCCGCCGCTCGTGGTGTTCGAGGACTGGCGCCAGGGGCACGACCCCGCGCAACCGTGCCCCGCGGACATGGTTCTGGTTGCCGAGAGCTACTGCGTCGATCGATGGGAAGGCTCCCTCGTCGAGATCACGGCGTCGGGCGAGCGTCATTTTCCCGCGACGCATCGCGTGGAAGACCGTCTGGTGCGCGCCCGTTCGGTGCCCGGCGTGATGCCGCAGGCCTATCTCTCCGGGGCCGAGGCCCAGAGGGCGTGCGAGATGGCTGGCAAGCGGCTCTGCACCGCATGGGAATGGTGGCGCGCTTGTGCAGGCCGCAAGAAGACCATCTACCCCTACGGGACCATGCACGTGCCCGGCCGCTGCAACGAAGAGCGCTCTCTGCATCCCGTCATGCAGCTGTACGGCGCCGACGCGGGAGCCGAGGTCTGGTACGTCGAGCCCATGAACAACCCGGCCATCAACGAGCAGAGCGCCACGGTGGCGGTGACCGGGGCCCGTCGCCAGTGCGTGTCCGAGGACGGGCTGTTCGACATGATCGGTAACGTGCACGAGTGGACGAGCGACCCCGCCGGCACGTTTCACGGCGGTGCCTACTCCGGGAAGATCGCGCTCGGGTGCCAGTACAACACCATCGCCCACGGTTTCTCCTATCACGACTACAGCACGGGGTTTCGATGCTGCAGTGAGCCTTTCGGACGGCCCGAGTGACCGATCGCGACACGCCCTGCCCCGGTCCGGCATCAACCTGCACGGAGGAAATCATGACGACCGACCTGGCCAAGAAGAAGTGCGTTCCCTGCGAGGGGGGCGTGGACAAGCTGAACCCCGATCAGGTGAGCCACTACTTGACGATGGTGGAGGGCTGGAAGCGCGACGGGGACCGCATCACCAAACACTACGATTTCAAGGACTTCGTGCACGCCATGCGGTTCGTGAACCACATGGCCGAGGCGGCCGAGGAGCAGGGGCATCACCCCGACTTCTTCGTGCACTACAACCAGGTGGACGTGACGATCTGGACCCACGCGATCGGCGGGCTATCGGAGAACGACTTCATCCTCGCGGCGGTGATCGACGGATTCGACGCGGGTTGAGCTATTTCGGGGCGGGGGCGGCGCCCGCGTCCTGCCCCGGCCAAGGAATCCCGGCCGGTGGTTGCCATCCTGCCGGGGGCTGCCACCCCGGAGGCGGCTGGAACCCAGGAGGGAGCCCAGGGATGGTCGAGGCCCCCGTGGGGGCGGGCTGACCCGGTTGAGGCTGTGCGCCTCCAGGTTGCGGTACAGGTTGCGGTTGCGGAGCGGGCTGGGCGACCGGTCCCGGTTGCCCAGGCTGTGGCTGTGCGACGGGTTGACCTGGTTGCGGCTGGCCCGGGGGCGGCTGTTGCGCCGGACGGCTCTCGACGTAGCACCCCACGACGACCACGCCCACGACGCATGCCGCGCCGACCATCATCAAGCTCTTGATCTTCATGCGCTCTGCCTCCCGGCAACGGGTTGGTGGCCCATCATACCTCCATTCTCGGGGGATCCTTCCCTTTCGCCGTTTCGGCGAGAAGGCGCTTGACCGCACACGCCCGGCGCGAAAGCCTCTTGCCGTGACCGCTTCCCCCTCCCTCCACAGGACCGCGTGGATGACCACCCTCGCCGTGGCAGGTTCCCTCTGCCTCGCCGAGCCGTCGTCCTCCTGGGCCACCGAACCCATCCACCCCTTGGTCATCGAGACCACCCGCGACATCGCCGCGGCGCGTGGGCCCACCCGCTACGCCAAGCTGCGAAAGCTCTGGTCCTTGTGGGATGACACCGACCCCCAGCACGTCGAGCAGGCCCTCCGTACCGTGCAGCAGAGCCCCGCCCTCGACGCTTCCACCCGAGCTTACGCCTCTCTGCTCTCCGCCTATGCCAGGCGACGGCGTGGTGACCTGCAGAGCGCCAAGGCCGAAATTGCCGCCCAGGGGTTCGTCGACCAGTGGATGGTGGTGGGACCCTTCGACAACGAGGGGCGATCCGGTCTCGACCGCGTGTTCGACCCCGAAACCCGTTTGGACAGCCCCCTCGACCTGCAGCTTGCCCACCAGGGCAAGGAACGCCCGGTGCGCTGGCGCTCCGTTCCCGATGTCTACCCTTACGGTTGGCTCGACTTCGGTGATCTCCTGCGTCCGGAGGAGCGCATTTGCGCGTACGCCTCCACGTTCGTGCGGTCTCGCGATGACAAGGCTCGTGCGGCTACGGTTTGGCTCGGTGCGACGGGCGCGTTTCGCCTCTTCTGGAACGGGGAAGAGGTGCTGTCGGACGGCTTCTATCGCGTGCTGGATGCCGAACGTTTCGCGACCACGGTGGGCGTGAAGGCGGGGTGGAACCGTCTGACGGTGAAGGTTTGTGGGGATGCGCTTCCTCCGATGCTCACGGTGCGGCTCGGGGACCAGAATGGCGCTCCGGACAGGTCGCTCGAAGCGTCTGCAGACCCCGTGCATGCCGACGCCGCCGCGAAGAACGCGGCGCGGCCTGCGCAGCCGGATCAGGCACGGGTGGTGGTTCGCGCCAAGGGCGCCGAGGGATCGATTCGTCCTGCCAACGCGCCTCCCTTGCGCGAAAGAGATCCCGGCCGGGTCCGCGGTCCCATCGACCAGTTCGAGGCCATGCTGCGCGGCCCCAACGGCAAGCCCGACGTCCTCGAGGCCTACGCGCGATACCTGATACACACCGGGGGCGACGACCCCGTGAAGCACCTGGCCCGTGACTTCGCGACCCGTGCCGCCGAGCAGGCCCCCACCGTGGACCGTCTCCTGCTCGCCTCCACGCTCGCGGAGGACCGCAACCAGCAACGCATCTGGATCGACAAGGCGGTCAAGCTCGCTGGCGACAAGCCGTCCATGGAACTGCTGCTCGCGCAAGCCCAGCTTGCTCGGAGCGGCCCCCACTGGCGCGACGCCGTCCCGTTTTACGACCAAGCCCTGGCCCGCGACCCGGACCAGATCGAGGCCCTCCTCGGTCGCGTTGACTTGTACAACGAAGCGGGCCTGCGCAGAACGGCCCTCGGCATGCTCGAGAAAGCCGTCGAACGCAACCCTCGCGCCGTCGGCTTGCTCCGCGTCTACGCCTTGCAGCTGGCCAGCCTCGGCCGGCAGTCCGAAGCCGAGCAGATCGGGGTTCGCTACACCGCCTACCGATTCGACGACCCCACGCAGCACGTCACCCGCCTCGACCTGGCCGTGGCGCAACGCAATGACGTCCTCGCACAGCACTGGATCGACCGTCTCCTTGCCGCGGACCCGGATTCGTCTCATCACCTGAGCGTGGCGGCGCGGGCCTACACCGCCATGGGCAAGCAGGACAAGGCCATCGATTCCTACCAGCGCGCCTTGGCCCTCGCCCCCGAGGACACCGACACCCTTCGGGAGCTCGCCGACCTTCACGGCCGTCTGGGCCAGCGCGACCCACAGCTTCGCTTGCTGCGACAGATTCTGACCTTGCGCCCCCAGTTCAAGGACGTACGCGAGTACGTGGAGCACATCGAACCCAAGCAGCCTCGAGCCGACGAGGCGTACGCGTGGTCCCCCGACCGCTTCCTGCCGCTCCGCTCCGCTCCCGCCGAGGGCTTCAACCAACGCACCCTGCGTGACCTGCAGGTCACCACCGTGTACCCCAGCGGCCTGTCCAGCTCGTTCCGCCAGGTCGTCTTCCAGCCCCTCACCGAGGAAGCTGCGACCGCCGCCCGCGACTTCGCCTTCGCCTACCAGGCCGACAGACAGGTCGTTCAGCTGCGCGCCGGCCGCGTCTACCGCGCCGACGGGCGCGTGGACGAAACGGTCGAGACGAGCGAGGGGCCCGCGGACAACCCCGCCATCGCGATGTACACCTCGGCGCGCATCTTCTACGTCCAGCTGCCCCGACTCGACGTGGGGGATGTGGTCGAGCTTCGCTATCGCATCGAGGAGGTGTCTGCCGACAACGTGTTCGCCGACTACTTCGGCGAGGTCCAGCAACTGCAATCCTCCGAGCCCGTGCGCAACGCCGAGTACGTCGTCATCGCGCCCACCTCGCGCAAGCTGCTGTTTGGCGTGACGCCGCTTCCGGGCCTCGAGCGAGAAGAACGACAACAGGGCGACTCGCGCGTCTACCGCTTCTTCGCCCCGTCCGTTCGTCCCATCCTGAACGAGCCGAACATGCCCCCCTGGTCCGAGGTCCTCGGCCACGTGCACGTCTCCACCTACGCCACCTGGAAGGACGTCGGAGCCTGGTACTGGGGCTTGGCCAAGGAGCAGATCAACCCGGACGACGAGGTGCGTCGCAAGGCGCTCGAGCTCACGAAAGGTCTCAAGACCGACGAGGAAAAGGTGCGAGCGATCTACGGGTGGGTTGTCAAGCGAACCCGCTACGTGGCCCTCGAGTTCGGCATCTACGGCTACAAGCCGCGGCGCGCCTCGCAGACGCTCGCCCGCGGGTGGGGGGACTGCAAGGACAAGGCAACGCTCATCGTGAGCCTGCTGCAGGTGGTCGGCATCCCGGCCAATCTCGTGATCGTGCGCACCGCCCTTCGTGGTGCCTTCCCGACCGAGCCTGCGAGCCTCGCGCCCTTCGACCATGCCATCGCCTACGTCCCGTCTCTCGACCTATACCTTGACGGAACGGCCGAGTTCACCGGGTCCACCGAGCTGCCCCCGTTCGACCGTGGCAGCATGGCCTTGGTGGTTCATCCCGAGCAATCGCGCCTCGTCACGCTCCCCGACCCGCCCGCCTCGGAGACGGAGCGCAAGAAGCGCGTGCGTGCGACCCTTCGCATGGACGGGTCCGCCAGCGTGTCGATCCAGCACGAGGCGTCTGGGGCCATCGCGGCCCAGTGGCGGCTGCGGTATCACGGTGAAAGCTCCCTGCGCGACCGTATCGGCGCCGACACCGCCCAGAGCTTGCCTGGCTTCGTCCTGGACCCGGGCAACGCCGGGGTCGAGTCCGACGACCTCGAGCAGATCGAGCAACCCGTTCGCTTGCGCGTCTCGGGCAAGACCCAGAGCTTCGCGCGAAGGCAAGGCGACGAGCTATCCGTTCCCGTGACCCCTCCCGACCGCTTCGTCCCCCGCTTCGCGTCCCTGTCCCAGCGCAAGCTCGACATCCTGCTGTCGTACCGGTCCACCATCGACGAAGCTTGGACCATCGAGCTGCCCGCGGGCGCGAAGGTCCGGGAGCTCCCCAAGGCTCACGCTCTCTCAACCCCCTTCGGTACACTTCGGCTCGAGGTCAACCACACTGGAAACACCGTGTCGGTGACGACACGCGTCGGACTGGACAAGCGTCGCATCGCCCCCGGCGAATACGCCGCGTTCGTGAAGTTCTGCGAGGAGGTCGATCGCGCCCTGAACCAGCGCCTTCTCGTGGGCCGCTGACCATGCGCGCATCCATGCTCGTCACGTTGATGACGCCTGCGTCCGATCCCCCTCGGTGATCGTTCGAAACACTCTCATTTCCTTGGGTCATTTGACTTCCGCGTGCCGGGACTCGATACTTCTGCGGCTGCCAGATGCGGCGAAGGGAAGAAGATGTCGAACGATTCGAACATGGTCGTGGGGGGACTGGCCGACAACCCGAGAATCATTGCGTTCGCGGGGGGACTGCTCTTCTTCCTCGGCCTGGTCGCGGCCTTCCTGGCCTGGGCAACGGACGATTCCGACAGAAAAGTCACCTTGGTCCTGTCGACGGCCGTGTTGATGTCCATGGGGTATCCCGCGCTTCTGTACGTCAGGTCCCTGCAGAAGATTGCCACTCTCGAGCGGCGCATCCAGGCTCTGGAGGCCATGGTCGTTCACCGATCCTGAGGCAATCCCTGCCCGCTGGGACTCACCTGCGGGTCTTCCTACACGGCGAACGGGACTGCGGAGGCCAACGCCTGCTGGCCGTGAGCCGAAGGAACCTTACTTCGCACGGATGGCGTCACAGGTGACCTCGATTTCAGAGGTCGTGTCACCGACCGTGACGGACGCAACGCCGTTGCGGTTGTCGTCCGTGAGCCAGACCATGTCTCCGGGCTTGAGCTGCATGTTCGTCGAGCTGTTGCTGCTCATGGAATCCGAGCGGCCGCTGCTGAAGCCCGGCTTCTGTCCGAAGAACATCTTGACGGTCTTGCCGCAGGTATTGCGCATCTTGACGGACACCACGACAGGTCCCGTCGGGGCCACGGGGGCGGCGGGAGACGGATCCGAAGGCGCGGCTACCGGATCGGGCGTGGGAGGCTGGGTCCCCTCGGAAGGGCTCGCAGGCGTTCCCGTGCCGCCGGGGGGCGGCGCCATGACGAGACACCCGGACAACGCTCCACTGAGGATGATGGGCAGTGCTTTCATCGACGCTCTCCTTGCCTAATGGCAGACACTTGCCAACAACGGCAAGGCCGCAATCGAGCATACCGATCGGGGCACCCCCGTCAACGGAGGGAGCTCAACGCCGCACGTACAGATCGAAGTCCTGGATCCTGTCCCGCAAGCTGTAGTCCCCCATCCACGCTTGCAGCTCGGGAAAGTCCATCAGCGCGCGCGCCGAGTCGTCGTGGTTACCTGTGACGAGCGGGAAGACGTCCCCATGCTCGACCACGATGACCTCCGGCGGGTTGTGCCGAAGGTCCTCCAGCAGCTTGTCTCTTGCCCACTGGTTCTCCCAGGCCACGCGCTGGGGCACGTTGTAAATGAACCGCGAGGCGGGGCGTCGCCCCGACGCGACGTGGACGTGGGGCTCGAACCCCCAGATGAACACGGTGTCGTCAGGTTCCGTGTTCTGCTGGAGCCACGCGGCCACAAGCATGTTGGCGCCGTAGTGGACGTCCGCCACGGTGTAGAGCTCGCCGTCGATTCGGGCGCGGTCTTCCGCCGTGCCGGTGACCAGGGCGTGGGTTCGCTTCCAGCTTCGCTGCAGGAAGGTCTCGGACAGGTCCACGGTGGCAGTGCGGGCGTCCGCGGCGGCGAGCAAGCCGATGCCGAACAGCGGGGCGCCTACCCAGCGAAACCGCTGGGCCCATCGCCATGCCTTCCAGAGCCCGGGGGCCGCGAGCAGGGCGCAGAAGGGGAGGGTCGCGCCGAAGTGGTAGGCGAAGAACTTCGACTGCACCGCGATGCCCAGTGTTTGCGGGAGCGCTGCCGCCGCGATCAGCCACAGCCCTTCCCGCTCGCGCGGCATGCGGCTCCCGATGGCGACCGACAGGACGAGCCCGATGCCGACGATCGCGGAGTAGCCCCCCGTGGCCCGGTACACGGCCGCGTAGCTGTAGTGCAAGAGGAGCTGCGCATTCCACGTGGTCGACGCGTAGCCGGGGGCGAAGACGAACAGGGTGTGGTGAAGGTCCCCCAGTGCGCCGCGCGCAGCGAACCACGCCACGCATGCGAGCACCGTGGCCACGCTGCCAACGCCGATGGAAACGAACGCCCCCAGTTGCCTGCGCCACGGTTCTTCCAGCACCCGCAGGTGCCAGGCCGCATGCAGAGCGGCCACGATGGGAACCCCGAGCAGGTGAGGCTTCATCAGTCCCGAGGCGCCGAAAAGCAACCCCGCGGCGAACCAGCGTAGCCACGGCTTCCAGCGTGCGCTCGCGGTGTCGAACCGGGCGGGATGGGTGCTGACCGCCAGACCCGCAAGCGCGAGCACCCCACCGAAGGACTCGGGCTGTGCCGTGTGCCAGAACTCCAGCTGCGCCTGCATCCAGATCGAAAGCACCGCCGCCACCCATCCGATCCGCGCATCCCCGAAGAACCGTCGCGCCAGCGTGCCCAAGACCGGCACGAGCGACAGGAACGCGGCCACCTCCATCAGCCGTATGGACCACTCGTTCGAACCGAACAGCCCATGCGCCAGCGTGTAGACGACGAAGATGCCCGGCGGCTTGAAGTCCCACGCGTCCCGGTAGGGCATGCCGCCGCGCAGCACCGTGTCCGCCACCACGGCGTAGATGCCCTGGTCCCGCCCGAACTTCATCAGCAGGATCTGCAGCAGACAGTACCCCGCCACGAGCGCGAGCGCCCCGAGCAGAACACGGTCCGCCGTCGACCACGGGGGACCCTTGCGGGATGGCTGCTCGCTCGCGTCGCTCACGGTTTCCTCCCTACCACGAATCGGGCCCTGGATTCGGCCGACCTACCGCTTGGCGAACACCGCAAGGCCATTTCAATCTGCGATCGCATTCCTCTTGTCCGCTGCTCGTTTCGCCACCCAGGCCACGGTCGAGTCCGCGAGCGAGTACCAACTTGCAGCCACCTCCACTAAGCTACGCTTCACTCGGAACCCCCCTCGGCTCATGGTCAAGTCCGAACAGCTCGCGCTGCCCATCCCGGAGATCCAGGTCGCTGCCTCCCGTGCGGGCATTCCTCGCGCCCATCGCGTGTTCGTCAACCGAAGCCTCAAGATGGCCGGCATCGACTGGATCGGCTTCGACATGGACTACACCCTCGCCATCTACGAGCGAGCCGCCATGGACCCGCTGTGCGTCGGGCTCCTGATCGACCGCCTTCGAGCGCAAGGCCTCCCCGCCTTCATCTCCCACGTCGACGTCGACCCGAGCTTTCCCATCCGCGGTCTCGTCGTCGACAAGCGCCTCGGCCACGTGCTCAAGCTCGACCGATACCGGCTGGTCCAGAAGGGGTACCACGGCCTGCACGCCCTCTCCCAGGACCACCTTCGCAAGACCTACGAGGCTCGCCGAATCCGCCTGGGCACCCCGCGGTACCACGGGGTCGATACCCTCTTCGGCTTGAGCGAGACCGCCCTGTTCGCGGCCCTCGTCCACGAGTTCGACCGGCAAGCCTCCCCCGTCGATTACGCACACCTCTTCCAGCAGGTGCGGGATTGCGCCGACGGCGCCTACTGCGACGGCACGGTGCCGCGCCACATCCTTGCGAGCCTGCCACGCTTCGTGCGCCGGGACCCTTTGCTCGCTCCCACGCTCCACAAGCTGCGATCCGCGGGCAAGAAGCTCTTCCTGCTCACCAACTCCCCGTGGGACTACACCGACGCCGTCATGGGGCATCTGCTGGGCGACGTCATGCCCGAGTACCCTACCTGGCGGCACTACTTCGACGTCGTCATCACGTCCGCCTCCAAGCCGGAGTTCTTTCAGGAACGTCGACCGTTGCTCGAGCGAGACGGCGAGTCGCGGCGATCGGTCGGCTTGCGCGCGTCGATGCAGCTCGAGCGGGGCAAGGCGTACGAGGGAGGGAACCTGTTCGATCTCGAACGGATGCTCGGGGTCACGGGCGACCAAATCCTGTACGTGGGCGATCACATCTACGGTGACATCTTGCGGTCGAAGAAGGAGGCTTCCTGGCGAACGGCTCTCGTGCTGCAGGAGCTCGACGCCGAGATCGCGGCTCACGAGTCGTCCTTGGAGGACATCCAGCGTCTTGCGGAGCTGGGCGTGCGCAGGGGTGAGCTCGAAGATGAGCTTCGGGCCAACCAGACGCTGTTCAAGGACCAGTCACGTCAGATCGACTCCACCCGTGCGACCCGGGACGACGCCCTGGCCCTTGCCATCGAGGTCCATCGCCAACGTGTGAAGCGAACCGTCGACCGGGTGCGAGGATTGCTGAAGCAGGTCGACGGCGAGACGCACGACATCGAAGCGCGCATGGACCAGCGATTTCACCCTTACTGGGGTGCACTTCTGAAGGAAGGCACCGAGCTGTCCTGCTTCGGGGACCAGGTGCAAGCGTACGCCTGCGTGTACACGTCCCGGGTGTCCAACTTGCTTTCCTACTCTCCCGTCCAGCATTTCCGAAGCCCGAGGGACCTCATGCCCCACGAGATGTAGCGCCCTGCGTCGGACTACCCGATGGAGGACGACGCGCGGCTCCGGTACATCTGCCAGCACAGCCAGAGGCCAAGCGCCATGGCGGCGCCCCACGTCAACAGCGCCCCCACGCGCACCACGGACGCGATCGTGTCGCAGTGGTTGAGCAAGCGCCATCCCGTCAGCAGCGAGGACCAGTCGTGCTCGGGGTTGTCGCTGAACCCAACCAGCGCGAGCTGCTCCTTGTTCGCATCGCCCACGTAGGTGGCCATCTCCCAGGCGGAGAACGCGAGCCAGGCCGCACCCACGGCCCCACCGAAGTAGTCCCGCTGCCGCAGCCACAGGTACAGGCCTGCGATCAACGGGATCGCCAGCTGGAAGATCGTCCCACCGAGCAGCATCAGCGTCCGGCCGAATGCCGCGAACACGATGTGCCCCATCTCGTGGAACACCAGCGTGATGCCCGCAAACCAGCTCCGGTACATCGGGTCGATCACGTGCCGCACGCCCGCGTACATCAGATACGCCAGCAAGGGCAGGCGAAGCAGAGCGTGACGTCCTTCGGCCCAGTCTCGCGCATCGTCCCGTACGCTCCCCAACACTCCGACCACGCGCTCCCGCGCGTCTTCAATCGTCAAGGGTCCTCCCCGTGAAGTACGTCGCATCGAACACCGTCGGCAACGCGTGCATCGGAGCCTGGAACGTCGTGGTCGTCCATCGTGTTGGCGAGAACATCTCCCCCGTGTTGAGGTACTTGCGGTCCTTGCTGTAGATCACGCCCGAATCACGCTTGTACGGCATCGTCGGTTGCCCGTACTCGTCGAACACCGCGTATCGGTAGTCCAGCCCGCCCGCCCCTTCGTCGAGCCCGCCTTGCGACGAGAAGTACGTGAACCCCACCACGCGGTCGCTCCACGTCTCGAGCTCCGTACCCTCGATGTCGATGAAGGACAGGAACACCACGGCGTGACCCGTACCGTTGGTGCGGTTCAGGTTGATGAACGACCCGGGGCGAAGCTGCTCGAAGGGCACGCTCTCGCCCATGCCGAAGTGCACGAGCGCGTCTGCCGTCCCGTAGGAGTCCAGGGTGTGATTGACCCAGATGTGCGCCTTGATGTGGTCCGAGTTGAGTGTTTGCCAGCTCTCGATGGGCAGGAAGTCGAACACTGCGGTGTCCCCCGTGTCCTCGGCCCAAAGTGTCATCGCCGTGAGAATCACCTCCATCGCTGCCGCCACGCACATCGTCTTCGCACCCCCCGAGCGCAGGATCGTGCCGTAGCTTCCGTAGGGGATGTCGTGCGTCAGCACCGCCGAGTCGTAGCCCAGCAACCGGTACCCGGCGTCCAGATAGTCGACCGCCGCCAGCACGTAGTCGTGGAAGTAGTCGCTCGACGGCAGTTCGCGCGGACGGATGCTCAGCCGCAGCGCGTAGGGACCCGCCTGCTCCACGCCCGATGCCACGTACGTGTCCGTCGTCAGGTAGTACGTGCCCGGTTCGAGCACCGCGTACAGCGCCGTGTTGCCGCGCGTGACCAGCACGGGCGGGGACACGGACGACAACAGGTGCAGGTCGACGTCCGTGGCGTCGGGCTCGGTGAAGGCGATCGTGGCCGCGAGCCTTGCAGGTTCGTCGAGTGTGAAACGGTACACGTACTCGGGCCCCGACTCGTCGAGGGTCTCGTGCCCTGGGTAGACGTCGAGCGCGTCGGACGTTGCGTCTCGGGTGTCGCGCGCGTCGTGGTAGACGAAGGGCAAGGTCAGCGCTCCGTCCGGGTCCTTGCCGGGCAACAACGGATCGTCGAGCGTCCCTGCGTGCCACGCGGTGAAGCCCACCGTGAGGTCGTAGGGGCCGGCCATCTCACCGCCGCTGCCCACGTACGTGTCCGCCACGAGGTAGTAACGTCCCGCCTCGAGCAGTGTCTCGACCGCCCGATCGGCCCGATCCACGAGCGTGATCGGGTTCGCCGACGACAGAAGGTGCAGATCGACGTCCGTCCCTGCAGGCTCGGGTCCGAGCCACGCTTTGACGTGCGTCCTCGCCTCGATCGCGAACATGTACACGTACTCGGGCCCCGACTCGTCGAGGGTCTCGTGCCCGGGGTAGCTGTCCACCACCGATGATGTCGCGTCGTTCGTGTCGCGCGCGTCGCGGTAGTCCGGGAGCATCGGGTTGCCGTGAATGAAGAAGGGATGCTCGAACGTGCCGTCCTGAAACTGGCACGCGTCCCCTTCGCCGTCCCCGTCCGTGTCGGTCTGCCATGGGTTGGGCGCGCTCACGCAGTTGTCTTCGTCGTCCGGGACCGAATCGCCGTCGGAGTCCACCACGGCCGGGGCGTCGCCGTCCGCACCTCCGGTCGCCCCATCGGTTGCGGCTGCTTCCTCGCCAGCATCCGGCAGAAACCCATCCGCTCCGGCGTCGGCAGGACCGCTCCAGGACCAGGACGAAGATTCGTCGTCGGAACCGCAACCGAGCAACGAGAGCAGCAGGGCGCCGGAGAGCGCGAGTCGACGGGCTGGGGCATGCATGCGGGGCCTCGTTCGAAGGAATCTCGCTAGTATGGCACAGTCGCGGGGACCGAGCGCCCCATGGGCAGGGCTGGCATGGTGCGGGGCTCGGGTGGGCCGAGAATGTCGAGGAATCTTGGTGTGCCTGGCGGAGGTCTCAATCCTTTGACCGAGAAGCAAGCGAACCCAGATCGGCGAGGGGTTGGTGAACCGTGGGGGGACGCGCTTCGTTCGGACCCGGTTCGGTTTGTCAGGGTTCAATCCGTGGAGATTCTCTGCCAGGATCCCCATTTCCCATCGCGCGTTCCCCAGGTACCCTTTCGGGTTCATGGTGCCCCCCAACCGTCTACCTCCCTTGCGTCCGCCGCCCGTGAAGACGGTGAGGGACGACGAGTCGACGTTGGTGGGCCCACCCAAGCAGTTGCTGGAGGCGGTGCACCGCTCCACGCCGCCACCCTCTGTGCGATCCGCGCCACCTCCACCTGTGCGATCCGCGCCACCTCCACCTGTGCGATCCGCGCCACCTCCGCCTGTGCGAACGTCCCCACCGCCGCCGGTACGCACCGCACCACCCCCGCCTTTGCGCTCTGCGCCGCCCCAAGCGCTGCACACGCCTGCGCCGCCGTCCGCGGTGACCCCCCTGTCGTCGCCGCCCACGGGCGCGCCAGGGAGGAGCCAGACCCCTGCGCCGTGGGAGTTGCCCAACGGTGGGGCTCCCATGGGGTCCGTGCCCCCTTCCAGCGGACCCGCCTTCCGTTCGATCCCGCCGGCCGACCCCCTGTCGACCCAGAACGTTCAGCAGGTTCCTCCCCCCATCGGCGCCAAGGCGCTAGGTATGTGGATCGGCGGCGCCGCAGTCGTCGGGTTGTTGGTCAGTGTGGTGGGTGCGTGGTGGCTGCTGCCCGACGAGAAGCACGTCTCCGCTGGGCTTCCGCGCGCTCCTGTCCCGGCCGTGAGCGCCTCAGCCGTGGCGTCTGCACCTGCCAAGGAAGCGGAGTCGACCGCCTCTGCGCTGTCCCTGCCCTCTCTGGTCGAGCGCGCTGAGCAGGGGGACCCCGTGGCGATCGACCAGATCGAGAGGCGCCCTGCTACCGACCGCACCATGACCGAGGCCCTGGCTTGGGCTCGCGGGAAGTCCGTTCGCAAGCGACAGTTGCTTGCGTCGATTGCCAAGGACCTTCGAGCTGACCTCCCCCTGTCTGCGGATCGCGATACCTTGGCCAAGCTCAAGCCCTACACGGAGGACCCCGAGACCGCGACCGAAGCGCTCGCGATCCTGGCGTCCCTGCGCACCCCCATGTCTGCAGACATGCTCTACGACGTGTGGGGTCGACGCCGAGATCGGACGGATGCGGCGGAGCTTGCGAAGAGCTTGCTGTATGCGCCGGAGGTTCGCGAATCTGCGTCGGACGCTCTCGCCGTGGTGCTGGACCTTCGTGCCGCCAACACGTGCGAGCAGGTTGCCGAGATCCTGCCTCGCGCGCAGCAGAAGGGAGACCAGCGATCGTTGCCGATGCTGGGCAAGCTGACCTCGCGCTATGGTTGCGGGCGGCTCGGAGGCCAGGACTGCTACCCCTGCTTGCGGGGCACGAACGCGGTCACCGACGCGATTCAGGCTGTTCGTAGCCGTCCTGCGCCGGGAATTTGAGCTGACTGTTCGCGCTCGAGCGCGATCTGAACACGGGGATCACGGTTCGCGAAAGAAGCGAGGGACACGTCGCGAGATGCCCGTGAGGATCTCCCACGAGATGGTGTCGGCGTGCCGTGCGATTTCGTCGGCGCCGATGACGTCCGACCCGAGCGGACCCTGCTGCGGTCCGAGCACCACCACTTCGTCGCGGAGGGACACGCCTGGCAGGTGGGTGACGTCGATCATGATCATATCCATGGACACGTTGCCGACGATGGGAGCCGAGGCGCCTCGAACGAGCACGCGTCCCTTGTTGGAGAGGCTCCGCGGCAAGCCGTCGGCGTAGCCCATGGGCACGGTCGCGAGCTGAGAGGTGCGCTGTGCCACCCAGGTGGACCCGTAACCTGCTCCTTCCCCGGGCAGCACCTCACGCAGGGCCACGATCTCGCTGCGCACGCGCATGACGGGGCGCAGGTCGGTCACCAGGTCAGCGCGGGGGGACACTCCGAACAAGGCGATCCCGGGGCGAGCCAAGTCGTAGCGGGCGTGAGGAACCCGGATGAGAGCTGCGCTGTTCGCAGCGTGAATGACGTCGGGGTGGAACCCAGCGGTCCGGGTCTCGTGTACGGCTCGATCGAACAGGGCACACTGGTGGTCGGTGACGTCCAGGTTGTCGCCATCCGCGTCCGCGAAGTGCGTCATCATGCCTGTGAGTCGGACCTCGGGAAGGGACCGGATTCGTTCGAGCATGGTCCCGATGGCGTCATGGCGCACCCCGAGGCGGGACATGCCTGTGTCCACCTTGAGATGCACCCCGACCGGCGCATGGCCGTACAGACGCACCTCACGCGCCAGGGCTTCCAGCTGTCCCGGGTCGTACACCACCGGCGTGAGGTCGTGAGCCAGCAGCTCGCCCCAGCCGTGCCCGTAGTTGCCTCCCATCACGAGAATCGGCGCATGGATGCCGGCGTTGCGAAGCTCCACCGCTTCTTCCAGCAGCGCCACGCAGATGCCGTCAATACCGGCTCGCTCGAGCGTCCGCGCTACGGCGGGTGCCCCGTGACCGTAAGCGTCGGCCTTGAGCACACCCCACAGCCGCGTGTCCCCCGCGTAGCGCCGAAGCACACGCAGGTTGTGCCGCAGGTGGCCAAGGTTGACCTCGGCCCGGGTAGGGCGAACCGCATCCGCTGGTGTGGCACGTCGAGGTCGTTGCACGCGAGGCAGGGGGGTAAGGGCAGGTAACGCCATGTTTGTCCTTCGCGCTTATCGAACGCAACCGGATCGGTCAAGATTCCTACAATCTTCTTCCGGCGAGCCGACGTTGCCGCTCAGGACGATCGAGAGAGCTCCTGTCGCCGAAAGCGGGACCGGCACCGGGGTTCGTAGGATTCCTCGGCGGGAATTCGTCTGTCGCTGCGGGTCGGGGTCCCCCCAGGGTCATGGGGCGCCTCAGATTCTGCTTACGCACCCCCGAGGTAGGCGCATGGACGGCCTCGAGCCCCCGGGCCCGCTCTGATTTCCCACCGAGCCTATGGACGTCAGCGGTCTCGATGCTACCATAGCTTTGTGCTGGTCGTTCTACGCAAGCTGGGACGTGGCTCGCGAGCTGTGACCGGTCGCCTTGTGCGAGCGCCGAGGAAGGGATCCGTGATCGTGATCGAGTTCTCCGACGGCCTCCACGAGTATGTGACGACCCCCGTGCGTCGCGTCCTTCGCGTGGTGGGACACGACATCTTTTTCATCGAGACCGCCAACAGCCGTTACAGGCTGGAGATCTGCGGTCGCGAGCAGAATCTCGAAGGTGCTTCCTCGGGCTGAGGGTCCCTCGCACGAAGATCTTGATTTCCGCAGCGTTGTGGACCACAAGAAGCGCTCTTCGCGGTCGCACCAGCAAGCGATGCCCGAAGGCGTCTACGCTCGAGAGGAATGCCTCATGGCCAGAAACGATCGTCGTAACTCCAACAAGATGAAGAACCGCCGTGGGGAAGCTAGCAAGCGCCGCACGGAAGCCCGCCGCAAGGCCCAAGCCACCGAGGCTCGCAAGGCCGGCACCAAGGTCAAGAAGCTCAAGCCAGCCCCCGCGCCGCCCAAGCCCGTGGTGGTCGAGCCCGTCGCCGAAGCCGCTCCGGCCCCCGAAGCAGCGCCCGAAGAAGCCGCTCCCGAAGCCTAGGTTGTTCCTGCCCCCCTAGCGAATCGTGATGCTGGGGTAGTGCACGTCAGGCCGACTCTGCGGTCGAAGGTAGTCCGTGGGCTCCCCGATGAGTCCTACGTCGCCAGCGCTGCGCGTCTCGTCCTTGAGCTTCCATCCACCCTGTCCGTACACCCACTCCTGGGCGAGCTGCGTGACGCGCAGGTTCGGGTCGTCCGGCCTTTGCCAGCCCACCGCCACGAACACCATCGCCGTGTTGTCGTCCACGAACTGAATCCCGCGATACTCCACGTCCACGATGCGAAGAGACCCGCCCCACGCCGCGTGGCGTTTCGCGAACTCTTCCAAGTCCTTGGGCGCGACCATCTCCGTCGCCACGTCCATGCGCCCGAAGCGCGTCGCCATGTTGAGGTCCGACGCCGCCTCCTGCAGCTTCGCTACCTTGGACTGCCCCATGCAACCGACGGTTGCGAGCAACAACCCCGCGGAAACGATGCTGGCAAGGACGTGTCGACCGGCTCGTGAGTTTCGGAGATTCCCCATCACGACCCCTTCTAACCGTTGTTCGTCGCGTGGGTAAAGTTCGCGGCTCCCGTGCCCCGCCAGCGCGTTCGGAACCCCCGCAGCGCCGCTGATTTTCAGCTAGGCTCGGCGTCCTCATGCCCTTTTGTGTCGGCATCGACGAGAACGGGCTCGGCCCGCAACTCGGACCCCTGATCGTCACTGCCGTGGCGGCGCGTGCGACGCAGGACGCGGCGCGACGCATGACGCAGGACCCGCGATCGTTTCTGCACGAGCGTCTGGCGGATTCGAAGAAGCTCGTGAGCCATCAGCACGTGGTGCTTGGGGAGGCCTGGGCGCGCACGCTCGGTGGAGCCGCACGGGACCCCGATCATCTGGTGCGGCGGCTCACGCTGGAGCCGATGGAGGCACTGCAGGCGCGGTGTCCCCCCGCTGCCTTGCCGCAATGCTGGTCCACCGACGGCGAGCGTTTTCGTGCCAGTGACGTGGCCCTCGGGCAGGCGCGCGAGGACCTCGAGCATCTGCGAGAGCTAGGGGTCGACGTGGTCTGGGTGCGTTGCTCCATCACGTGCGTTCTGCGCATGAACGAGGCGCGCCATGCGGGTGTGGGTCGGCTCGATCTGGACCTTCGATCCATGGAAGCGTTGCTCGTCGCGGCGCGCGAGCACGCGGGCGAAGAGATCGATGCGCGATGCGGGAAGGTGGGCGGCTTGATGCGCTACGCGGGCAAGTTCACGCAGCTCTCCGGCTACCTGGTCACGGTGATCGACGAGCAGGCGTCCGATAGCGCGTACCGGCTCGCGGGGCTTGGCGAGGTTCGGTTTCTTCGCGACGCGGAGGAGAGGGACCCACTGGTGTCCCTGGCATCGCTGGTGGGCAAGTGGGTACGCGAGACGCTGATGGGGCGCATCGTGGGGTTCCATCGAAGGCAAGACGAGGGGTTGCCGGACGCGAGTGGGTACAACGATCCGGTGACGGACCGGTTCGTGCTCGGGTCGAAGGGGATACGAGATCGACTTGGGATCCTGGACGGTTGCTTCTTGCGCGAGGGACGGAAGCGTTGATGGCGGGAGCCGGGAGAGCCGACAAGGCGACGTGTCGCATCCTGGACGGGCCTCTGGGCTGGGAGATGGCGCGGTTCGGTACGCCGCTGGCTCTTGCCATGGGCTTGCAGGTCACGTTCAACCTGGTCGACGCGTACCTGATCGCGAGGTTGAGCCCGGAGGTGGCCGGACCCGCGCTTGGTGCCATCGGGATCTGCGACCAGATCGCCGCACTTGGCACCATCATTTCCTACGGGGTGTCGATCGCTACCGCGGCGCTGCTCTCGCAATACCAGGGCCGGGGAGACCGGGACGCGGTGCGCAGGGTCGCCTCGCAGTCCTTGTGGCTGGTGCTCGCGCTCTCCGTGGTGTTTGGGTTGGCCGGGGTGCTGCTGGCCGGTCCCTTGATCCGCGATGTCGTCGGGGCCAAGGGAGCCGTCGCCGACCTGAGTGTCGAGTACCTACGCGTGATCGTGGGTGGCAGCTTCTCGATCTTCCTGCTGCTGCAGCTCACGAGCATGCAGAGAGCGCTGGGGTCCAGCAAGACCCCCGTGGTGATCCTCCTCGGCTCCAACGCGTTGAATCTCGTGCTTGCCGTTCTGCTCTGTTACGGGCCTGGCGAAGCTCCCCGTATTTTTTCCTGGGGTCCCCCCATCGCCGAGGCCTTGCACATCCCGCGCATGGAGCTTGTCGGCGCTGCATGGGCCACCATCGGCGCTCGCGTCGCTTTCCTCGTTCCCCTCGTCATCGTCATGGAGAGGCGCTTCCACCTGTTTCGAGGCAACCTCTCCTTGCCCCGAGACCTGCTCACGCTGCGATCCATCACGGGCATCGCCTGGCCCGCGAGCGCCCAGTTCGTCGTGCGCATCATGGCCATGCTCCTCACCCACTCGCTGGTCGCCCGTGCGTTCACCACCGCCGCCGATCAGGGGGCTTCCACCGCCCTGGGCATCGTCTTCCGCCTCGAGACCCTCGCCCTGTTCATCGGCATGGGGTGGGGGAGCGCCGCCCAGACGTTCCTTGGACAGAACGAGGGCGCAGGCCAGCACCGCCGGGCACTGCACAGCGGGTGGTTCGCCGCAGCCTACAACGTCATCGCCATGTCCCTGCTCGCCCTCGCCTTTCAGGTCCTCGGCGAGCCCGTCGTCCGCTTCTTCGACAGCGACCCCTCCGTCGTGTCCACGGCCGTCCACTATCTCACCGTGGTCTCCCCCTCCTACCTCGCCCTCGGCGTGGGAATCGTGCTCGGCAGCGCCATCGCAGGCGCTGGCGCCACGCGGCTCACCCTCACCATCGACGCCCTCGTCGTGGTCGTTTTGCAGCTTCCCCTCAGCCTCTGGGCCATTTACAGCGCGGATTCCCCCGACCGCCTCTGGTGGGTCCTCGCCTCCGTCAACGTCGTGTTCGCCGTCGTGTACGCGTACGTCTATCGGAGAGGCCTCTTTGTTCGACGCCTCATCTGACGGCACCCCATTGCATTGGGGCCTTGTGGTGCCAGAATGCGCCCATGGAGCTGCCCCCCGACACCACCGTTCGCTGGCTCGTTCGTCGTTATGCCGCGCTGCTCGCTCGCGAGCAGGACCCCGAGATCAAGCGGCCGATCGTCTTGCCTACCGGAGACTTCTTTCCGGACGATTTCGACGGCGACGCAGGGAGCGTGAACCTGCTGTTCTGGCGGTTGCAGGAACACAGCGGTCTGACGGACGTGGACGTGGAGTTGCGGTTCGTCGATGACGGGGGTGCTGCACCCTCGGGGGGTGGTTGTTCGGGGGGGTCTTGCGGTGCGCATGGGGGAGCCAAGGCTCCCGCCCCGGTTCCCCCGATCGCACGTTTGGCTGACGCCTATCGCGTGGATGTCCTGTTGAGCCAGGCGCGCACGCCCGTGACGATGACCTCCTACCTTGCGACGGCGCTGGCGCGTGTTCACATCGAGGAGACGGGCGGGTTGGACGAATGGCCGGAGGACGAGTGGAGGGCGACCTGTGAGCTATCCGCCATCTCTCTGGGGTTCGGTGTGCTTCTCGCGAACGCGTCGTACATGTTCTCCAAAGGCTGTGGGGGGGTTCACGTGGACCGGGGGACGGCGTTGCAGGTCACGGAGGTGGCCTTGGCCCTGGCGCTGTTCGCGGCGCAGAGGGACCAAGCCCCATCGTTCACGAGTGCGCTGGACCCGACCCAGCGGTCCGCGTGGGGCGAAGCCAAGCTCTGGGCTGATTCGAACCAGAAGCTGATCCGTCGCCTTCGTCGTGACCCGGCGGAGGTAGCGCGCGACGAGACGTTCGAGGTGCAGGAGGCGAAGCCCTGGCTCGCCCGCGTGCTTGGCATTGGAGCCAAGAAGAAGCGGAGCCTCGAGGTCTTCGACGAGGACGGTTTCTCTCAGTTCGAGGCCGAGATGAAGGGGCGTAAGGCGGGCGGCGAAAAGTCGAAGGCGAAGGACCCCAAGGCCGACGAGCTTCGTGCGCTGGTCGACGAATCTCTCGAGGAGGTGCGGGCCTCCAGGGAACAGGCGTAGCGCACTACTCGCAGACGAGGCCCTTGGAGCCGGGGCAGCACACGACCTTGAGCTCGCACTCGGGCATCGCGGTTGCGGTGTCTTCCACCAGCGTGCCGTAGCAATCGCAGGGCAACGTCACGGTCGAAAGGTCCTTCTCGATCGGGCAGGCCTTGACGCTGGCCTCTTCGGGGGCATCTTCGGTCGCGTCTGGGGCTGCGTCCTGCTCGTCTTCGCATCGAAGGTCGCCGACGGACGCGCTGCACACGACCCGGCTTTGGCAACCGGGGACCTGGGCGGCGGGGTCGGTCGCGATGTGGCCGTAGCAGTCGCACGGCAACGTCGCTGTCGTGAGGTCAACCTCATCCGGACAGGCTTCCAGCGCCACGTCCGGCTGCGCTTCTGCCTGTGCTTCGGCTTGTGCCTCTGCTTGGGCCTCCGAGGTTACGTCGGAGCCGGCATCCGAACCGGGTTGGTTGTTCTTCTCGTCCTCCGCGTCGTCACTGCAGGCACCGGCGAAAGCGAGGGTGGCAAGGAGAAGGAAATGGACGGAATAAGCGGTCTTGGTCATGGGTCGCTCCTACCACACTTCCTCTCACCGCCGCATGGAAATCTGAGTTGGCTCGCCGGCGTTCTCTTGCGCTCAGTTGCAGACGCAATCCACGGTTTCCTTTCGTGCTTCACAGGCTACCGGGTGGTCCGCGCAGCACTCCTGGAAGCATGTCGACGTGCTGCAGTTCTGTCGGCACGACGAGTAGTCATCTGCTTCCGGGGCCCACTCGTAGTCGTACAGCTCGGTGGCGCAGGGCGACGACGACACGCATTGCTGGCAGGTCCAGGTCAGCGCGTTGCCGTCGCAAGCTTCGGTACAGGACGTCGCGCACGAGGGGTTGGTGTAGCCGCAGACGCAGTCCCAGTAGATCGAGAAGGCGTCGCAAGCTTGCACGTTGTCCTGACAGCATTCGCCCCAGCACGCCGAGTCGGACCCGCATTCGTCGTAGCAAGCTTGCAGGTCCTGAAAGCCGGGTGCCGCGTACATCTTGTCCCGTACAGGCTTGCAGACGGTGGTCTCGCAGGTGGAACAGGCCGTGGTCCAGGAGCCGCTGCCATCGCACGCCGAGCCGCACGGCCCTGCGCAGTCGATGGGGCCGGTTCCACCCGTGCCGCCGGTGCCGCCACCGGACCCGCCGACGCCACCCGTGCCACCGGTTCCACCCAATCCGCCGGTTCCACCGAGGCCGCCGGTTCCACCGAGGCCGCCGGTTCCACCGAGACCGCCGGTTCCACCGAGACCGCCGGTCCCACCGAGACCGCCGGTCCCGCCGAGACCGCCGGTTCCGCCGACGCCGCCGGTTCCACCGAGACCGCCGGTTCCACCGAGACCGCCGGTTCCGCCGACGCCGCCGGTTCCGCCGACGCCGCCGGTTCCGCCGACGCCGCTGGTTCCGCCGACGCCGCCGGTCCCGCCCACGCCGCCGGTCCCGCCGACGCCGCCGGTCCCGCCCACGTCACCTCCGCCCGTTCCGCTGGTTCCGCCCGTTCCGCCAGCTGTGCCGCCGTCCGTGCCTGGGACCCCTTTGCTCTCGAAGAGGTCCTCACCGGTCGAAGAGCATCCGAGCCAGGCCGCCGCCACGAGAACCACTGCAAGCCCACTTCGCCGTTTCCTGGCACCCATTCACGCGCTCCTTGCCGGCCTCCGGCTTTCCTTGGTTCCAAGAGACTACCTCCGGCCTCGAAGGACGCAAGACGTGAACGGGGACAGGGATGGGACGAAGGAGCCAATTGCAGTTGACCTGGATCCCCGCTCGTCCCCAAGCTTGCCTGCGTTGCATCCCTCCCACGCGCCACCGCCTTCCGACGGTCGTAGAGCTCTCGTGGCCGGCATGGCCGCTGCCGCTGCCGCGGTGGCGCAGCTCGTCATGGGCAAGGCGGTTCGCGATGGGTTCTTCCTCGCGAACTTCGACGCGGACGCGCTGCCTCAAATGATGATCGTGGCCGCCGTGGTGTCGTTCGCATCGGTCGTCGGGATGTCGAGGGCCATGACGCGGTTCACACCGTGGCGGGTCATGCCGGTGCTGTTCGGGGTGGCGGCCGTTCTGTTCGTTGGGCATGCGATGCTCAGCCAGGTGGCTCCTCGGGCATCTGCGGTGGCGTTGTATCTGCACATGGCGTTTTTCGGCTCGACGGCGGTGTCGGGGTTCTGGTCTCTCGTCAATGAGCGATACGATCCGCACACGGCCAAGCTCGTGGTCAGCCGGCTCGCTGGCGGGGCCACCGTGGGGGGAATCCTTGGCGGGATGCTGGCGTGGCAGGCCGCCACGAGGCTACCCGTGTCTCTGCTCATGTATCTGATGGGCGCTCTGAACCTGCTGTGCATGGCGGGTGTGCTCGGCATGGGCGCCGGGCCGAGCCAGGCGTCGGTGAACCCGACCCTCGAGCCCCGCCCGCTGGTCTCCGGCCTCGAAACCCTGCGGCGTGCCCCCTACCTGCGACAGTTGGCCTGGCTGGTCGTCCTGACCTCCGTGGCCTCGGCTCTCATGGACTACTTCCTCGGTGTCCGTGCCAAGGCTATGTACGCAACTTCTTCGGACTTGCTCTCCTTCTACGCCCTGTATCAGCTCGGTATCGGCGTTCTCTCCTTCGTCCTGCTCACCGTCGCCAGCCGTCCTGCGCTCAAAGCGCTCGGTCTTGCCGCCACCGTCGCCCTGCTTCCGGCCACCGTCGTGGTGGGTGGTGCGATGGCCGTTGTCCTTCCGGGTATCGCCTCCGGACTCGCCATGCGCGGCGCCGACGCGGTCCTGCGCAACTCTTTGTTCCGATCCGCGTACGAGCTGCTCTTCACCCCCGTCGAGGCCGAGCGCAAGCGTGCCACCAAGCTGATCATCGACGTCGGTTTCGATCGGGTGGGAACGGCTGTGGGTTCGGGGCTCGCGCTGCTTGTCGTGTTCGTTGCGACCGCGCATACCGAACGGGTGATTGCGGTGATGGTGGTTGGGCTCTCGCTTGCGTCCCTGTGGGTCGCGATACGCCTGCACGAGGGGTATCTGCGAGCGCTCGAGGAGAGCTTGCGCGCAGGCGTGGTGAAGCTCGACGTGGCCGAGGTGATGGATGCGGCCACGTGGCGCACGGTCACGCAGACGAACCTGCAGCTGGATCGGCGCAAGATTCTCGAGGAGATCGCGCGGCTTCGGGAGAGGAGCACGGGCACCATTCCGCCCGGTCCTCCGGTCCTTCACGCGGTATGCGACGACCCGGTGTTACAGGCCATCGCCGACCTGAGATCACGGGACGTGGACCGGGTGCGCCGGGTTCTTTCCTCCGACTCTCCCATCGACCTGGCCTGTGTGAGCCATGTCATCCCGCTGCTCGGGGACGACGCGCTTCATGCCGATGCGCTGCGGGTGCTGCAGGAGGTTGCGCCTCGCGCCTGTGGTCAGCTCGTGGACGCCCTCCTGGACGCTGACGCGCCGATGATGGTGAGGCGCCGCTTGCCCAGCGTGCTACAAAGGCTGTCTTCGCAGCGTGCCGTGGACGGTCTCGTGGCGGGGCTGTCGGATCGACGATTCGAGGTCCGGTATCGGTGCGGTGTGGCGCTGTGGATGATGACGGAGCGAGAGCCCGCGCTGCAGGTCGATCGCATCGCCGTGCTCGATGCCGTTCGTCGCGAGGTCGACGTGGAGCGCGACGTGTGGGAGGCGCAGGCGCAGGTGGACGTGAGGGCGAGCCAGGAGGACTCGGTGCTCGAAGACCTGCTGGCGGAGCGGAAGAGCCGCAGCCTGCAGCATGTGTTCCGGGTGCTGTCCCTCACGATCGAGCGTGAGCCGCTGATGCTCGCCTTGCGTGCGCTCGAGGGGGACGACCCGCGTCTGCGTGGCACGTCCCTCGAGTATCTCGAGAACATCCTTCCCGACGACATCCGCAGGAAGCTTTGGCCGTTCCTGGGGGTGTCGCGCGAGCGCGTGTCGACACCTCGCCCCCGAAGCGAAGTCATGCAGGAGTTGCTCGCGTCGGGCGTCGAGATGAGCGTCGAGTCGCTTCGCCGCTCCCTCGACCGCGACGTCAAGTGAAGGTGGCCATGAAGGACCGGACCCCGTGCACGTGCTCGCCGATCCGCCGCATGCGGACGAGGTCGTCCTGGCCCAACGGGCCGAGCTTCAACACCTCCAAGGCGGCATCCATTTCCTCGTCGTTCTTCGGTCCGCAGGTCGCGACGTGCACGTGCGGGCTCGACAGCACGAAGCGGTAGCAATCCGCGGCGCTCGGCGCCGAGAACCCGAGGGGCATGTTCTTCTGCTCGAGCAGGTCGCCCCAGCGGGTGTTGGTGAACGACACGATGCCCGGGCCATCGTTTCCGAGATACGGGAAGACGTCCTTCTCTGCCCCCGGGTGCGCGGCGTTGTACCGCACGTGAAAGAGGTCGTACCGGCGGTCATCGCAGAGCGAGCGAAAGAGCGGGCGATGGTGCGACGAGATGCCGAGGCACCGGAACCGTCCCTTTCGGCGAAGATCCTCGACGGTATCCAGCAGGCGGGGGGTTGGGGGTGTGTCGTGCCATCCGAGCAGCAACACGTCGACGTGATCGAGTCCGAGTTGCCGCAGGCCCTGCTCGACGCTTCGTTCCACGAGCAGTGCGCGTGCGTAGCTTTCGAGGACGACGACGAGGTCGTCGCGATGGTGGCGGGCGATGCGGCGAATCGCCGAGGCCATCTCTGGGGTGCGTACCGAACCCCAGAAGAAGTAGTTGACGCCGTGATCGAAGGCCTTTTGGCAGGCGCGGTCGGACACGCCGAAGGAGGAGCCGATCCCGAGTCTCGAGGTGCGCAGCCCGGACCGGCCGAGCGAGACCTTTTCCTCGAACGTGATCACCGGGTCTTGCCTCCAGGCACGCCGAGCACCTCCATGAGTGCCAACAGTTTGATCATCACGACGTGGCTGACTCGCTTGGCGAGTTTCGAGAGCATGACGCCTCCGAGGTTCGGCGGGCCGAATGTGAGAGGACAAAGGAGGATGATTGGGCCGGGAGGGCGGGGGCGCAAGTCGCGGGTCGGGAGGCTCTACCGCTTTCGCGCCTTCACCCGCTCCGCTTCCTCTTCGATCACATCGACGACGGTCTCGATGCTCAGGTCACCCGTGTACTTGCGGCCGTTGATGAAGATCGTGGGGGTGGCGTCGACGCGATTGCGCACGCCTTCCTTCTTGGACGCCGTGAGCTCGCGACGCACGCCCTCGTCGGTGAGCAGGTTGCGGAACTCCTCTTCGTTCATGCCGTATTCGGCGGCGCACTTGGGCAGGTTCGCGGGGTCGAACTGGTCGAAGATGCGATACAGATGCAGCAGGAAGGTCCAGCCCTTGCCCATGCGCCGGGCCGCCACCATGGCCATGCCGCCTTCGGTGGAACCCGGATGGCTGCGGATGGGGAACTCGCGCACGTACGCCTTGACCTTGCCCTTCAGCGCGCCCTCCGTGATCTCCTTGTGCAACTGGGGCACGAGGCGGGCGCAGTACGGGCAGCGCGGGCACAGATAGAGGGACAACGTCACGGGGGCGTTGGCGTCACCGAGACGCTCCGCCCGCGAGTTGTCGATCGGCACGGGCCGCGCGCTCGTCATGGTCGTGGCACGCTGGCTGAGCGTCCGCTCGATCGTCGCCTTGTCCTTCCCTGCAGCCGCCATCCTGCAGACCTGGTTCGCCAGGCGGGTCGCGAGCGAGCACTTGCCCTCCTTCAAACACTCCCGAATCGTCCCGTCGCAGCAGTCGTACAGGTGCTGCTCGTTGATCAGGGCCGTGGCCAGCGTCTTCTTCTCCCCGCTCAGTGCGTCGCACGTCGCGGTCTGGGCGGCTGCCAGGCGCGGAACCAGAAGCAAGGCCGCGAGCGCAATCAAGAACGAGAACCGGCTACCCATGACGTTTCCTCCACTTGCCGAGCAAGCGCTCCACGCCGATCGCGTCGCGATCGACCGCGAGCACGTAGATGGACTGTACGAGCCAGACACTGTCGCGCAACAACGTATGCCACGAAATCGGGTCGTCCTCTGCTGCCGCTTGCGACGCGAAGCAGCCACAGGACATGTCGAGCCCCTGCTGGAGCGCCCAGGCCAGCGCCACCATGAAGGCGACCATCATGCCCATGATGAGCAGGCTTGCTGCCCGCACCCGGATGCCCAGCACCAGCATCGCGCCAGTGATGGCCTCCACCCAAGGCACCACCAAGGCAAACAGGTTCACCGACCAGAGCGGCAGGAACTGGTAGGTCGCCACGTCGACGGCGAAGACCTCGGGGTGCAGAATCTTGTGGGCACATGCCGCCAGAAAGACGCCTCCGAGGTACAGACGGACCACGAGGGAGATCCATGCATGACCGCGCCATGCGAGCGACGAGCTCATGGGGCCTCCTTTCCGCTGTCAGCCGATCCGCCGCCTGCCTCATCCCCCGGAGCGCCGGGCTCGCTGGGTTCGCTGGGCTCATCGGGCTCTTCGAGGGGCGGTAACCCTTCGGGCTTGGGCAAGCTCGGGTTCAGCGCGGGTGCGCCGCCCTCCACGTAGAAGACGTTCTTGATGCGCGCCCCGGACAGCAGCTTCGCCCACTCCTTGCCCGAATCCGGGTCGTCCCCGTCTCCGTAGACGATGACCCGCTGGGCACGACTTGCTGCCACCTGCCTTGCGACCGTCTTGACCTCATCGTCCACCGGTGGCCCAAGCCAGTCGAAGGGCTGGTTTCGGGCCCCCTCCATGCGCCACGTCGCAAACTCCTCCTTCGTCCGCACGTCCAGCAGCAATGACTTGCTGTCCTTCACGCGCGCGTCGTCCGCCTTCATCCCCTCGGGATCGCCCACGGGTTCGGGACAAGGAACGAGGATGTCGTATTGCTCTTGTTGCACCAGACGGATCCCTTCGGATCGCACGGCGTTCACGGTCAGCGCCACCGCTGTCGACACCACCATCACGATGGCGGCGTCGCGGACGATCCCCACGACGGTGGCGCGCGCGGATGGCTGCACGGGCGTGGTCTGCTTCAGTTCAGACACGACGAACCTCGTTTCACCGCTTCGTCTTGTTGCATCAAGTCGCGAATGCGCATCTCGTCTCCGGCGAGCTGTCCTGATGCCGAGACGCCATGGGGCAGGGGTTCACGCCCGTCCGTCGAGACGAGATCGACACCGAACCGGTCCCCGTCCATCACCCACACCCCGTGGAGCAGCACCCGGTGGTCGTTGTACTCGTAGTTGATTGCCGTGCTGTCGCGATGGCTGACCTCGTAGTCCAGCCCGGCACGGAAGCCGCTCCAGGAAGGGGACCAGAGGCCGGGCTTGAGGCGGGTCTGCAAGTCGGCCCGGGCGTCCCCTTGCGATCCAGGGAAGTAGCCGTGCGAGCGAGGGTAGCGATCGTAGGAGACCGAGGCGTTGACGCGTCCTTCGAGACCGGCGGGCAATCGCACCTGCACCTGTCCGAGGACGGTCGCTCCCTGTGCGTCATAGGCCTGGTTGTCCGCGCGATACCATCGGGCCGACCCACCCGTCATCACCCGGACCTCGTCCGAAATCGGCAGCGCGACGGCGAGCCCATGCTCCCCTTCGAATCGCGTCCGGCCTGCCTCGCGGTACTCCCGGTGCCCGGCGCCTCCGAACGCGAAGAGGTAGTCGTTGACCTCGATCTCGTAGTCGAACCGGTGCCCCTCCGAGTACCACAGCGGCCCTTGTTCGTAGCGATCCCCTCCCGCGATCTGCACGGCGTCGAACCCGTAGGTCAGCAGCAAACGGGGCGTGGAGTCCCCGATGAGCACACCGGGTCGGAACGACGGCTGCCGATAGCTGAGAGCCCCGACCGTGGTGGCCATCAGGTCCAGCGTTCGAACCTGGGCTTCCAGCACGGGACGCAAGGTGCGCGACGCGGGAATCACGACGCGCATGCGTGCGTCGAGTTGGACGAGGGGCGACTGGGTATCCGTGCCGACGTCGGCGGGGTCGACGGGTGAGCCTGCGAGGCCGTTGGAGGTCCAGCCCACGGCAAGGTCGGCTCGCCAGGAGGTCACGGGCATGCGTCCGGGATCGAAGCGAGCGGTCATGGCGTCGAGCAGGGCTTTGTCCTCCTCGTAGTAGCGGCCGGCCTGGCGGGCCTGCTCGACGTGTTTGCCGGCGGCCTTCGTGTCTCCGTGTTGGGAAGCCATCTGGGCGCGGAGCAGGGCGGTTCGGGCGGCCACGTAGTCGGGGGTGTCGCAGCCAGGCGTGTCGAGGATTTCCTCGGCGAGGTCGAAGTTGGCCTGCTGAATGTGGATCCATGCTTGGAAGGCGCGGGTGTCGCAGGCGGGGGGATGCTCGTCCTCGTACTCACGGAGAACCTTCAAGGCCCAGAACTCGTTGCCGTCCTGCAGGTAGGCCAAGGCTAGAGCCTGACGAATTTGCTCGTGGTCCGGGAACGCGCTCTTGCCGGCCTTGAGTGCTTGGATGGCCCCCTTGACGTCGCCGGTTGCGCGAAGCCGCGCGCCTTGGTCGAGGGCCGCGCGAGGCGACGTGGGAACGGTCGACGTTTCTGCGTGCGCGACGCTCGTGAGCACCACCAAGGGCAGAACCCATCCCAGAACGGTCGCTCTCATTCCGGATCCTTGCAGCAACGGAACCCACGAGCGGACGGCCCCCAGGTGCCATCGTGATCACAGCGATGCAGGGCCTCCGTGTCCGTGCAGTTGTACGCCCCGCCGCGGAAGTGCTCGAGCCCGTCGTCCGTGTCCGCGAGCTCCCAGACGTTGCCATTGATGTCGTACACGCCCCAGGGGCTGTGGCAGTCAGGGAAAGCGCCCGTGACCTCCACGTGGAGAGCGGCGCCGCACGGCCCGCCACCCTCGGACGAAGCCTGGTTGAAGCAATGGGGGTAGGGGCACGTGTTCAGGCCCGAGCACGTGCCGGACCCACAGTTGCAGTAGGTGTCGATGCCGTTGCAGATAACCGGGTCGTACGTGTTCCCGTAGCCGTACACCGTCCCCGAGGGACCCGAGCAACCCGTCACCCACTCGTCCAGACGGCAGAGTCGCTTTCCACCGTTGAGGCAGCCGGAGCGGGCCGCCTCCAGGTCGGCCCACTGCCAGGGCTGAACGCCCACGCGACTCACCGCCATCGGCAACATGCCTTGCGAGACGGCTGTCGCGTCGATGCGCGCCGCCTCGTAGATGTCCATGCAGAAGTCGAGGCCGCCGTGCTGGATGCGGACCATGTCGTCGGGGCAACCTTGGGTCGAGGTGTCCGGCGACGTGTCTTCGGGCGTGTCGGGCGGAGCATCTGGGGAAGCATCTGGGGAAGCATCCGGCGAGGCCTCCGAACCCGTGTCGGTGCCGTCGAGCGAGACGTCGGAAGGTAAGTCTTGGGACGAGTCGACGACATCGGGGTCGATGCATCCGACCTCCGTTTCGGAGGTCACGTCGAGCGAGGCTTCGGTGGAAGCTTCTGCGTCGGTGCCGGCGTCACCGTCGGGCGTGGGGACGAGGCAGCAGCGGAAGCCGCGGGCGGTGGGTTCCCAGTCGCCAGGTATGTAATCGCAGCGGTGGAGGGTCTGGGAGTCCTTGCAGTTGTAGGCGCCGCCGCGCAGGGTCTTGTTGGAGCCGTGGAGCGTGTGCTCCCAGAGGTTGCCGTTGATGTCGTACACGCCCCAGTCGCTGCGGCATCGGGGAAGCGAACCGGTCGGAAGCAGGTGGAAGCCGCTCAGACCGTAGGTGTCGATGCCGTTGCAGGTTGCCGGCTCGTACACGTCACCGTAGCCGTAGGCGGTGCCAGCGCGCCCTTCGCAGGCGGACTGCCACTGCTGCGGGGAGCAGAGGTCCTTGCCGGCCGAGACGCAAGCCGAGCGTGCGGTCTCGTTGCTTTCCGGGCCGGACAGTTGCCAGGGCATGACCCCGGCGCGCGACATTGCCTTGTCGCTCTGCGTCCCATCGGACGTGGCCGTGGCATCGGGGCGTGACGCCTCGAAGCGGTCGATGCAGAAGGCCTCGGCGATGTTGACCATGTCCGACGGGCACTCGATGGGCACGGTGGACTTGGGCCGGCAGCGGTGTCCGACGCAGCCCATGCCCGCGCCGCAATCGGAGTCGACGGTGCACTGGAACCCGCAGGTGCCGTCGGGCAGGCAGAGCAAGGGAGCGGTGCAATCGGCCTGGGAGTAGCAGTGTTCGGTCACCAGGCATCCGCCGTGAAGCACGGTGGCGGCTGCGAGCACGGCGCAAGCTGCCGCGAGGGTCACGCCTGCGGTGCTTCGGGACCAAGGTGCGCTGCGTCTGCTCATGTGTCGTCTCTCCACGCGCCAGGTGCGGGGAGCAATCTTCGCGCCACCCGCATCGCGACCTGTACGCGACTTGCCGAGTACCCAAGCATCTCGGCTGCATCCTAGCAAGGCAAGCCGGCCGAGGACGCTGCCAATTTCACGTATCGCTGCGAGGTTGCGCAGTCGCTACGGCTTCTCGGTCCCGTGTCCGGTCTCCGGCCGGTCCAGTTCCCCGTCCACTCGCGTCAACAAGCGCTCGACCGCCTCCTGACCGATGACGCCGTCGCGGAAAGCGCGCAGCAGGCGGTCCTTCTCCGTCACGAGCAGCTGGCGTCGCGCCCTTCTCTCTTCTTCCGCTCGCAGTTGGCCCTTTTCGAGGTGCAGCTCCCGCACCGATCGCGTGGCCTGCTCGACCCGCTCGCGATACTCCCTGCGGAGGGATTCGATGACATCCGCGTGGACGACGCGATTCCGGTCCATGTCGTCGAGCTCGGCGAGGGCAGCGTGGGCGGCCTGCATGGCGCCGAGGTGGGTTTCGTAATCGTCCCTGTCGGCCCCGGCGCCCACGATCCGGAGTCTTCGCAGGAGGGGTGCCATGGTGAGCCCCTGCACGAGGATGGAAAGGACCACCACGCCGAAGGTCATGTTCACGAGCAAGGTTCTGTGGGCGAAGTCGACGGGGATTCCGAGCACGAGCACCATCGAGAGTCCACCCTTGAGCCCGCCCCAGGTGAGGGCGGCTGCCCAGGGCCACGGGATGCGTTCTTTCGATCGCTGGAGCAGGGCGGTCACCGCACCAACGACGAGGGCTCGGGCTACGAGCACCGCCAAGGAGGCGACCACGATCGCCTTCCACGACGCGAGCAGGGATTCGACCTCCACCTCGAAGCCGATCAGCAGGAACACCAAGGAGTTGAGCGCGAAGGCGAGGTACTCCCAGAACGCTTCCACCGCGACGCGCGTGGAGGGGGACATGCCGGTGCGGGCGGCGAAGTTGCCGCACATCATGCCGGCGACCACGGTGGCGATCACGCCGGAGTAGTGGAATTGCTCGGCGACGGCGAAGGAGCCGTAGGCTGCGATCATCGTGATGGTGATCTCGATCATCGGGTCGTTCAGGCGGTGAATGACCTGGGATGCGGCGAACCCAAAGGCGAGGCCGATGAGGGCCCCCATGCCCACGACCTTGACGAACTCGAGCACAGCGTCTCCGACGGACATCTCCGCACCGCCCGCGACCGCCAGGATCAACGTGAACAGCACGACCGCGGTGCCGTCGTTGAGCAGGCTCTCGCCTTCCACGAGCACGGCGAGGCGTTTGGGAGCGCCCAGGCTCTTGAACAGGCCCACGACGGCGATCGGGTCGGTAGCGGCGATGAGCGCGGCGAACACCAGGCCGTGAATGAGCAGGAAGCGGTCGGTGATGTGGAGGGCGTCGGCCACGGGGGTGAGGATGACGCCGGTGAGGCCGATGGCGGCGAGCACGCCAGGCACGGCGAGGGCGTGGATCGCGATCTTGTTCTTCCAGAACTTGTGCAGCTCGAGGTGAAAGGCTGCCTCGAACAGAAGGCCGGGCAGCACCACAGCGAACAGGATCTCCTTGGTCAGGTGGGGTGCTTCGAAGGCATGGGCGGTTCCCAGCACGATCCCCGCGATGACCAGGGCCACCGTGTAGGGAACCTTGAAACGCCGTGCGAAGACCGCGACCGCGGTGGCGATGGTGAAAAGGACGACAAACGCGATCTCGAAGTGCACGGGGCCTCCTCCCGGCTCGTGGTGGCACGTGATTGGAAGCGATGTTGGCAGGAGGGTCAAGGCAACCGCAATGACATGCCCGAGTGCGCTTGCGGCAACCCTGCCCGGACCCTACAGTTCCAGAACCTCTCCGCCCGCCCGTTCATGAAACCCCGCATCGACCCGCTGTACCCGCTCATCCTCGACAACATCGGGGAAGGCGTGTTTTCCGTCGACCAGGACTTCCACATCACGTCGTTCAACACCGAAGCGGAGCGAATCACCGGCATTCCCCGCAGCCATGCCGTCGGTCGCAAGTGCTACGAGGTGTTTCGCGCGAGCATCTGCCAGACCGGCTGCGCCCTGGCGGAGACCATCCGATCGGGAAGACCGCTGAAAAATGTGCGCATCGACGTGCTCGACGCGAACATGGACGTCGTGCCGATCTGCGTGTCGACCGCTGTGCTGCGGAGTGAGGACGGACAGTTGGTGGGTGGCGTGGAGATCTTCCGCGACATGTCGGAAGTGGAGGCGCTTCGCCGTGAGGTCTCGGGTCAGAAGGGCTTCCGGGACATCGTGGGCCAGAGCGCTGCGATGCGACGCATCTTTGCGATTCTCCCCGATGTGGCGGTGTCGGGGGCCCCTGTGCTTGTGACGGGGGCGAGCGGGACGGGCAAGGAATTGGTGGCCACGGCGATTCACGACCTGTCACCGCGAAGCAAGGGCCCGTTCGTGCGGGTCAACTGCGGGGCGCTTCCGGATGCGCTGCTCGAATCCGAGCTGTTCGGTTACGAGAAGGGCGCGTTCACGGATGCGCGACGGGACAAGCCGGGTCGGTTTGTCCTCGCCGACGGCGGGACCCTGTTTCTGGACGAGGTGGGCGAGTTGTCCCCGGCGTTCCAGGTCAAGCTGCTGCGCGTGCTGCAGGGAGGAGAGGTGCAGCCTCTCGGTTCCACACGGACGATTCGTGTCGACGTGCGCATCGTGGCTGCCACCAACCGCGATCTTGGGCAGGCGGTGGCGGACCGTGCCTTTCGCGAGGACCTTTTCTATCGTCTGCGCGTCGTGCCGATCGACATTCCGCCCCTTGCTGCGCGCCGCAACGACATTCCGGCGCTCGTGGACCACTTCGTGAAGGAGACGGCGCGTCGAACGGGCAAACCCATCGAGGGCGTGACGGACCCGGCGTTGCAGGCACTCTACGCTTACGACTTTCCCGGCAACGTTCGCGAGCTGAAGAACATTGTGGAGCGCGCCTTCGTCTTTTGCCGGGAGCCCCACATCGACGTGTCCCACTTGCCCGAAGAAGTGTTCGTTCGCGGGACCGTGGACTCATCTCGGCCCTCCCCTGACGCAGCCCCCGAGTCCGTTGGTCCTCCGAATCACGAGGAAGCCAGCGTGTTGCGCAGGGCCCTGGAGCAGCATCGCTGGAACCGGACGGAGACGGCGAAGGCCCTGGGAATCGGTCGCAACACGCTGTGGCGCAAGATGACGAAGCTCGGCCTGCTCGAGCCAGGCGACTGAGGTACCACCCCGGAGGGAGCCCCGTTCCACATCGGCCAGGACAGACTGGTCCAAGGTGGAACGAATGGTTCCACGGCGTCAACCTCGCGACAGTGCCAAGCAAGAGCCAGTAACATGGCACGGCGTTGCCGTGCTGAAGGCTAGGCGATGTCGCGCCGCCACGGGTGCGGACGTGCACCGGCCAGAGCACGCTTCCTTCGGATGTTCGCTCCGTCGTGGGTTGCCACTCGGGAGTTCCACCCGAGTGATGGGGGCTTTAGGTCGTTCGTTCGGTTCGCCAGCGAGGACATCTTCTGTGCTGGCACGATCGTCGCTCTTCGTTCACGCGGCCATGCGTGTCGCGATCCCCATGTTCGGTGCGGACATCTCTCCCCGCTTCTGCTTTGCGCGGGAGATGGTCGTGATCGACAGGCAAGGGGGCGACGAGGTGTCACGCGAGCGGGTGACGCTCGGGGACATGTCGTGGCCGGAGCGCTTTTCGGTGCTCACGGAGCATCGGGTGGACGTGCTGTTGTGTGGGGGCTTTCCCAGGGACTTTCTGCCAAGGGCCGCGGCCGCGGGGATCCGTGTGATCGTCGGGTTGGCGGGCACGGTGGAGCAGGTTGCGAAGGCATTCTTCGACGGGACGGTCGAGGACTTGGTGGTGATGCCCTGCCGGCAGCGGGGTGGAGAAGTGTATCGGGCGCCTGCCTTGGGCGGGGGCTCGTTCGAAGCGAGGAACAGCAAGATGAACGATAACTATGTGATCGCCGTGGCCGTGGATGGCGATGGCGGGTTGGATGCCGTGGTCAGTGAGCACTTCGGTCATTGTGCCGGGTTCGTGGTGGTCGAGGTTGAGCAGGGAGGGATCAAGGCATCGCGAGAAGTGGCCAACCCGTTTTCGCAGGATCATCAGCCCGGGGCGTTGCCCAAGGTGGTGCAAGGCCTGGGGGCGAGTGTGCTGTTGGCCGGCGGGATGGGGCAGAAGGCGCAGTCGATGCTTGCCCGGTCGGGGATTGAGGTGGCCACCGGCGCCGCGGGGCACGCACGCGAGGCCGTCGAGGCATTCCTGCGTGGGGAGCTGCGCGGGTTTGTTGCCTGTGCGGACCACGGGCAGAACGGGGCGTGTGGAGGACACCACCACAGCAGCTAGACGGAATTGCGCTGGCGAGGAGCCAACGAACCAGAACTTGTGAGCCGGGCATGGGGACCCGGGAAGTGAAAACCGAAGCCTTTCCCATTCCCTGGACCTCCAGGGTCTGGCTCGCGGAGAAACCGATGCAACGAATCAACCCCTCAGACTCACCTCGCATCCGAGCGATCGAGAGCCCTTCGGGCTCCACGGACGACCCCCCTGAGCGAGCCGAGGGCGCTTCGATCTCGTCGATGTGGCGAGGGACGATCCTCGATAGCATCGCGGACGGCGTGTTCACGGTCGACGATTCCTGGCGCATCACGAGCTTCAACAGCGCCGCGGAGCGGATCACGGGGTATGACCGGCAGGAGGTCATCGGTCGCCCGTGTTACGAGGTGTTTCGGGCGAGCATCTGTCGTTCGAGTTGTGCGTTGCGGCGCACGATGGACACGGGGTCTCCGATCGTGAACGTGCCGGTCGAGGCGGTCGGGAAGGACGGCACGCTGTTGCCGTTGTCGGTGAGCACGGCGATCCTGCGTGCCCCTGACGGTCACCGGGTGGGCGGGGTGGAAACGTTCCGGGACATGTCGACCGTCGAGGCCTTGCAGCAGGGAACCTCGGACCCGAAGGAGCTAGTGGACCTGGTGGGCCGGCACCCCGCGATTCAGCGGATCGTGGACATCCTGCCCGACATCGCGCGCAGCGATGCCCCCGTGCTGGTGGAGGGGCCTGCAGGCAGTGGCAAGACCCTCCTGTCGCGGACGCTTCACGCCTTGTCGTCGCGCCGGGACCGGCCCTGCATTCGCGTGTGTTGCTCTGCCTTGCCCGAGCGATTGCTGGAGCACGAGCTGTTCGGAGGGCGCGACGACAACGGTCGGGATCATGTGGGCCGCGTGCGGTTGGCGCAGGGGGGCACGTTGGTGCTGGACGACGTGGAGTCTCTGACGCCGGCGCTACAGCTCGAGGTGCTACGGCTGGTGCAGGACCAGGTGTTCGAGCCGCGGGGCGGACCGAAGACCCGAGCGGAAGTGCGCATCGTGGCATGTGCGAGCGCGAGCCTCTCGGAGCTGGTGGCGTCGGGCTTGTTTCGCCAGGACCTGTACTACAGGCTGAGCGTGGTGCGTGTGGCGTTGCCATCGCTGGCGGATCGACGGGAGGACATTCCGTGTTTGGTGGACCGGTTCCTTTCGCGCCACCGGCTTCGCACGGGCAAGAGCATCCGTGGTGTGACGGAGGAGGCGATGTCCTTGCTGGTTCGGTACGACTATCCGGGCAACGTGCGGGAGCTGGAGAACGCGATCGAGCATGCTTTCGTGCTGTGTCGTGGGGAGCTCATCGAGAGCAAGCACTTGCCGGAATCGGTGACGCAGCCGCGCGGGAACTTCCACGTGAGCGAGCCGACTGCGGTCGCCAACCCGCGGCAAGCGGCGGAAGCGGAGGTCATCCGTCTGGCGCTCGAGCGTCATCGTGGTAACCGACTTGCTGCGGCCCGCGAGCTCGACATGCACCGCACGACGCTGTGGCGCAAGCTCAAGCAGTACGGCATCAAGGGCGGCTACTGACCCGCCGCCTCGGCCGTTGGCGGTCGGGTTTGTGCGAGCGCTTTCGGCACAAACAGACTACGATGAGCCCAATGCAACCCACTGTGCTTGCACCGGGCCTGTTGCTTGCGGCTCCCCCTCTCGGGGACCCGAACTTCTCCCGGTCTGTGGTCTTGCTCGCGACGCACACCACGGAAGGTTCGATCGGCTGGGTGCTCAACGGGATCGAGATTGCCCCCGTGGCTCGCCTGCTCCGCGATGCCGGTCTGGTTCCGGACGGCGTCGAGCTTCCGGGCACCGTCTCCTACGAGAACAAGGCGCGCGTGGGAGGTCCCGTGTCCCCCCGCTCTGCATGGGTGCTGTACCGTCGTGATGCCTCCTTCGATCATGCGGGGCAGCTCGTGCTCACGGAGGAGTGGGCGGGGACTGGGGATCGGTCGGTGGTGGAAGCGATCGCTCGCGGGCGGGGGCCTACCGAGTTCCGAATGATCCTTGGCTATGCGGGATGGGCCCCGTCCCAGCTCGACGAGGAGATTCGTGCTGGTGCGTGGCTCCCGGTCGGGTTCGACCCGGGCATCGTGTTCGACAAGGACGACGGGGGGATGTGGGAGCGTGCCTACGCGCAGCTGGTTGGGGTGTCACCCTTGGCCTTCACGGCGATGCGGCCGGGCAGCGCCTGATCGCCGGTCGATCACGGCTTGGGAGAAACCACAGAAGGCGCAGAGGGCACGGAAGCCAGAGGCTCCCCTCCTGTGGCTTCTGCGTGCTCTATCGTTGCTCCAGGACAGGACGGACCGGAGGGCTCCGGCCGCTGAGTGTTCGATTGTGTGGGACAAGGTGGTCTGCGACCCATGGGCTTGTGAAGATCGCGCAGGTCGGCTAGGAGCGTGCCCGGTTCCGTCATGCTTCTGCCGATCAACCCAGACCATCCCGAACCTCGCAAGGTGCGACGCGCCGTGGACGCACTGGAGCGCGGGGACGTCATCGCGTACCCGACGGACACGGTGTACGGAATCGGCTGCGATCTGTTCAACAAGAAGGCGATCGATCACATCTACCAGATCAAGCAGATGCCCAAGACGCAGAAGCTCACGTTCATCTGTCCGGACTTGAGCGACATTGCGCGCTACGCGATCGTGGACAACACGCAGTACCGGCTGCTGCGTCGCGTGTTGCCGGGGCCTTACACGTTCATCCTGGAGGCCACCCGCGAGGTGCCCAAGATCGTGCAATCCAAGCGCAAGACGGTGGGCATCCGGGTTCCCAACAACCCGGTGGTGCAGGCGCTGGTGCAGGAGCTCGGGCGACCGGTCATCACCAGCACGGCAGTCTTCCCTGGGGGCGAGCCCTTCATCGACCCGGAAGAAATCGACGACAGTTTCAAGGGGCTCGCCCTTGTGATCGACGGCGGTGCGGGGGGGTTGGTGCCTACGACCGTCGTGGACCTGACGTCGGGCGAGATCGAGGTCATCCGCGAAGGGGCAGGCCCGCTCGACGACCTGTTTGGGTAGGCGGGGCAGGGCACTGCCGGGGTTGTGCGATACCGGTATTCACTTCGGGCACCCAGTACTAGGATGGCGGCGCATGGTGCCGAAGATGCGAACCAACAGGATGAGGCGATACGCCATCACGGGGTTGGCCTTGTCGACGTGGATGGCGGTTACGGTGTCATCGGCAACCGCCCGGGCGCAGGTTCACGAGCCGGGGGCGCATCGTCGCTACGCCGTGGAGTTGGAGCCGCAGGTGGCGCTCAAGTGGGCGGGGTTGCCTGGAGACGCGGCCGGTATCGGTCCGGGGCTTCGCGTGTCCGTGCCCATTCTCCAGGACGGTCCCCTCGCCAAGCTGAACAACTCGCTCGCGATCGGGCTCGGCATTCACTGGGCCTACTTCCAGGAACCCTGTGGAGCCTACTTCTGGGAGGGTCCTTCCCCGGAGCCCGATGACCCCAATTACGCGACCTTCATCAAGGACTGCACCGCCCACCAGTTCACCGCGCCTCTGGTGGTCCAGTGGAACTTCTTCCTGACCCCCGTCATCAGCATCTTCGCCGAGCCCGGCATGGCCTTGGTCCACGAGCGTCGCTCGGGCACGGGGTGGTGCGACGAGGAGCCCTGTTCCAAGGATGACAATTCCACGAAGTTGCCTTTCGTGGTCTGGGGAGGTGCTCGCCTCGCCATGAGAGACTCCCTGGCACTTACGATCCGCCTCGGGTCGCCCTACGTTTCCGCCGGCGCGTCGCTGTTCTTCTGAAGCCTGCTACACTCCATCTGCCGATGTCAGCTCTCTTCGTGATCGTAGCCATCCTGGGTCTGGCACTTCTCATGGTCATCCACGAGGGAGGCCACTACCTGGTGGCTCGCTACTTCGGGATGCGAGTGACGAGGTTCTCCATCGGGTTCGGGCCCGCCGTCTACAAGAAGCAGCCCAAGGGAAGCCCCACCACCTATCAGATCGCCATCATCCCGTTCCTCGCCTACGTGCAAATCGCAGGCATGAACCCCTTCGAAGAGTCCGACCCCAAAGACAAGGGCTCCTACGCCAACGCCCCGCTGCACGCGCGGATCGCCACCATCTTCGCCGGCTCCCTCGCCAACTACCTCGCCGCGTCCGTCCTGTTCTTCATCGCCTTCATGGTCGGTGGACAGGGTCGGCTCACCACGATCGTCGAGGTCGTTCCCGAAGGCGCCGCCGCCGCTGCCACCATGCAGTCCGGTGACAAGATCGTCGAGATCGCCGGCGAGCCCATCCAGGAGTGGGACCAAATTCGCACCCTCGTCTCGGCGCGCGCAGGCCAGAAGACCCCCATCCTTGTCGAGCGCGAAGGCAAGCGCGTCACCCTCGACGTCACCCCCGAAGGCTCCGGCGAGAAGGGGGAAGGCCGCATCGGCGTCAAGGCCACCATCGAGAACGTTCCCATCTCCGTCGGGCAAGCTGCCCTGTTGTCCGTCAAGCAACCCCCTCGGATCGTCTACGAGCTCGTTGCGGGCATCGGCCAGATGATCGCTCGCAAGGTCAAGCCCGAGCTTTCCGGTCCCGTCGGCATCGTCAACGAGATGGCGAAGGCCGTGAAGCGGGGCTTTGCCGACTACGTGGGCCTGCTCGGCGCACTCTCCGCCTACCTCGCCGGCTTCAACCTGCTTCCGATCCCCGCCCTCGACGGCGGACGCCTCATGTTCCTCGGCTACGAGGCTGCCACCCGCAAGCGCCCCAATGCTCGCATCGAGGCCCATGTCCATGCCGTCGGCCTCTTCCTGCTGCTCACGCTCGTGGCTGCCGTCACCTTGTTCAGCGACGTCGCCCGTTTCGGGGAATAGCGGTGAGCGCCATCGCCTTGGGTGGCCCGGCTCTCCATGCGGGCGGCTTCAGCGCCGTGGTGCTCGTGAGGCGTGCGGGTCCCCTCGCTTTGCGCCAGCACGGTGTGGAGATCGCGCTCGACGAATGGCGCGTGGGCAGGACGGATCAAGGGGTGGCGGTCACGGGTGGTGGCGTTCGCGTCGACTTGGTCGAGCATCTGTGCGCCGCGATCGGCGGGCTCGGCATCGACCGAGACCTTCGTGTGGACGTGTTCGGGCCCGAGGTTCCCTTGCTGGACGGGGGGGCTCTGCGGTTCGCGCGCGCGTTGCGGCAGCTTCATTTGCCTGCGTGCCCGCGTCGCGTGCGCATCGTCAAGCCTGCGGCGTTTCAGCTCGAGGGGGCGGAGTATCGGTTCGCGCCGTCCGAGGAGACGCGGCTCTGCGTGGAGGTCGAGTTCGACCATCCCCTCGTCGAGGGCAAGCGGGCACAGTGGCAGGGGGACCCAGACGACTTTCTGACGCGCATCGCGCCGGCGAGGACGTTCGGGTTTCGGCGGGACGTGTCGCGGCTGCGCGCGGCGGGACGGGCGCGCTCGGTCGACCCGCGATCGGTGGTGGTGTTGGAGGACGATGGCACCAGCCTGTCGGAGCCGCCGCCGGGGCGGGACGAGTGCGTGCGGCACAAGTTGCTGGATCTCATCGGGGACCTGACGATCGCGGGAGGGGTGCCGATTGGGGTGATCGAGGCGAGAAGGCCGGGGCATGGCGCGACGCATGCGGTGATGTCGATGGCTTGGGCGCAGGGGGTGGCGGATCGAGACGGATAGGGCAATCGCACACCGGAGAACCACAGAGGACGCAGAAGGCACAGAAGGGTTGGGGTTGGTGCGGAGGTAGGCCGTGCGTGTTGCGCCTGACTCCGCCCGTTCCTGGTTCTCTGTTCCGTGTTCCGTGTTCTCAGCTCCTAGTTGATGTCCCTCATCCGTCCATTGTCGTAGCCGGGCCTCAACCCGGCAGGGACTTCGGGCACGCAGGAATGGGGAATGCCCGGGCGCAGAGACGGGGCGGGCTGGGCGAAGGCTGCCCGCGATGGCACGGGGCAGGACGCAGTCCTGGGCGAAGGGTGCCCGCGATGGCACGGGGCAGGACGCTGTCCTGGGCGAAGGGTGCCCGCGATGGCACAAGGCAGGACGCAGTCCTGGGCGAAGGCTGCCCGCGATGGCACAAGGCAGGACGCAGTCCTGGGCGAAGGCTGCCCGCGATGGCACAGGGCAGGACGCAGTCCTGGGCGAAGGCTGCCCGCGATGGCAAGGGGCAGGACGCAGTCCTGGGCGAAGGCTGCCCGCGATGGCAAGGGGCAGGAGGCCATCCACGGGGAGGCCACGTCGAGGAGCCTTGTGCCGGGATGCGATCCCGGGCGGTGCCACCTCGAGGAGCCTTGTGCCGGGATGCGATCCGAGGGGAAGCCTCCTCAAGGAGCCCTGGGGTTCTGGGAACCCCGGGCAGCGCCGCGGCGTTCGTGCTACCGCGATCCGAATGAAGTACGACGGCAGTCTCGAGGGGGAAGGCGGGAGCGTCACCCCTCTTTCGCGTGTGTTTCTCGATCGTCGGAGCGTGCGCAAGTACGCGAAGGGCGAGGCGACACACGAGCAGGTCGCGTATGTCGAGCTTTGCGCACGCGCGTTTGCGACGCAGGCCGGGTTCACGGCGCCCCGCCTTCAGGTCGTGGGTGCCGGACCCGAATTCGAAGGCGTCGTTCGTGCGGCCACGTCGGGGCTCGTGGGCAAGGTGAACCCCTGGCTGTCCTTCACCCAGGCCCGCCACATCATCCTTTGCGGTGCGGTCTACCGCGACGGCGACGATCGCAGCAAGGTGGAGCGGGCGATCAAGGAGGCGGCGATGGTGATGCAGGCCGCGATCCTTGCCGCCACCGAGCAGGGGTTGGCGACGTGCTGGATGGCCGGCATCAACCACGAACGGGTGGAGATGTCGTATGCGATGCCGGACGAAGCGAAGCTCATTGCGATCTCCACGCTGGGCCTGCCGCCCGCGCGGATGGGGCTTTCGTGGGACACCGTGTCGTACCACCTGGTGTCGAAGCGGCGACGGCCCCTCGACGCGTTGTGGATGCGAGAGCGTTGGGAGGAGAAGGCATGAGCGGTCTGGTGTCTGGGTTGGTCTCGGGGGTTTCGCCGCATGAGCAACCTGCGCAGGGCGAGCAGAGGGAAGTCACCGACGCAGAGCTCGCCGCGTTGTTGGCCGGTGCGAGGGTTGCGCCGTCTGCGGACAACGCGCAAACCTGGCGCTTCGTGACGGTTCGTTCCCCGTCGACCCGCGCGGAGCTTGGCCGCCATGTCCCGCCTTCCCTCGCGCGGAGCGTGGTGGATGCGTCGGTGGTGATCGTGGTTTGCGGTGTGTCCTGGATGGTCACGCGTACGCGACGGGAGCAACCTTTCGTGATGCTCGACGTGCCCATAGCCACGACGCACATGCTCCTTCGGGCGACGGAGATGGGATTGTCGTGTGCGTGGACACTCGATTGCGACGAGGAGGCTGTGCGAGTCGCGCTGGGCATCCCTGCGGAGGTGAGGGTGATTGCGGTCGTTGCGGTAGGGTGAGTCCTCAGAACAGAGGAACGGTGGTTTCGGGTGGCGGGAGCGCGGGCAGGGTGGTGGCGTCGTGCTCCATCGACGGCACTTCAGGAACGTCCCCATCTGGCGAGAGCGAGCCGTCCACGCCAGCGTCCGCCACGACCCGCTCGGTCGGCTCCGTGCCGCGCAGGAAGAACTCCTGCATCGTGTCATCTTGGTCTTCGAGGGGCAGCAGGCCTGTCGTCGGGTCGATCGAGACGACGGCGACGTCGGCTGGGCGAGGGAAGTCCGTGGGCGGCTTGCCGGCGTGGGCTCCCTTCATGAAGGAGACCCAGGCGGGGAGGGCCGCGGTGGCCCCTGCTTCTCGCCTTCCCAGGGGCCTCGCGTCGTCGTAGCCCGTCCACACGGCCACGGCGATGTCCGTGGAGTACCCCACGAACCAGGCGTCCTTGGACTCGTTGCTGGTGCCTGTCTTGCCGGCGACGGGGCGGTTGAGGCTTCGGGCCATCTGACCGGTTCCGCGATCGACGACGGAGGTGAGCATGCTGGTGATGAGGAAGGCCTCGCTTTCTTCCATGACGCGTCGGGATGGGGGCGAAGCGGGCAAGGCGACATCGTTGCCGCTCGGGTCCTGGATGCGTGTGATGAGCTTGGGAAGCTCGAGCATCCCGCCGGAAGCGAAGGAGGCGTAGACGTTGGCCATCTCGATGGGTTTGGCTTCATAGGCGCCGAGGGGCAGGGACAGGTCGGGCTCCATGGGGGTGGTGATGCCGAGCGTTCGCGCCCAGGACACCACGTTGGCGGGACCGACCTCTCGTGTCACGTGGACCGCGGCGACGTTTACGGACTTCGCGAGCGCCTCGCGCAAACGCACCGATTCGGTCGATGCGGCGTCGGATTCGTCCGTGGCTTGGATCCCGCGCACGGACCCCGGGCGGATGTCCACCAGGGTGGCGGGGGTGAACCGTCGCGTGTGCAGGGCATAGGAGTAGACGATGGGCTTGAAGGTGGAGGCGGGTTGCCTTCGGGCCTGGGTGGCGCGGTCCAGCCCTCCGGGTACGGCCTCGTAGTTGCCCACCAGGGCGAGGACTTCCCGGGTTCGCACGTCGAGCGCCACGAGAGCCGATTGCGGGCCGAGCTCGAGGCGGAGGGGGACGGGTGGCGACGCCTCCTCGCCCTTGGATTCGTGTTCCTTGGCTAGCAAGCTCACGCGCAACAGGGTGCCCTTCGGGGCGAACTTGCTCGCAGCTAGCTTCTTCGGGTTGTACCGGGGGTGATCGTCGAGGCGCACCATGCCGCGCACGGTGCCCACGCGCACGTAGATCAAGCCGAGCTCGTCGTCCCAGTCCGTGACCTCGCCCACGAGGACCTTGTGGTCTTCGAAGCGCGGAGTCCCTTCGAAAGGTGCGCCCCGCGAGCCCTTCTTCGGTGGCTTCTTTGGCGGGGCCAGCGGGCCGCGCATGCCTTGCCGCTCGTCGTAGCTCTCGAGGTTGCTTCGCACGGAGCGTCGCGCTTGCTCCTGCATCTTTGGGTCGATCGTGGTGGTTACGGTGTAGCCGCCGAGGACTGCGCCCGGGCCGGCCACCTCTTGCAGCGTGCGCTTGACGATTTCGACCACTTCGGGAGCGAGCTCGGCGCTGGCGCTCTGCGCGGTCGCGAGGGCGATGGGCTCCTGGAGCGCGGTTTCCTTTTGCTCGGGCGCGATGAACCCTTTCGCCTGCATTTGTCCGAGCACGAACTGTCGCCTCTGGTCGGCCTTGGAGGGGTGCTTGCGGGGAGAGAAGATCTCCGGTCCGGCGACCAACCCGGCCAGCATCGCGGCCTGGGACAGGGAGATGGTCCGTGCCGAGCGGCCGAAGTAGTAGCGCGCTGCTTCCTCGATGCCGTACCGGCCATGCCCGAAGTAGATGTGGTTCAGATACAGCTCCAGGATCTGGTCCTTCGTCAGCTCCTGCTCGATCCGCCTCGCCAGGATGACCTCGCGGATTTTTCGACGATAGGTCCGCTCGGGGTCGAGCAGGATGTTCTTGACCACCTGCTGGGTGATCGTGCTGGCCCCTTGTCGCGTTCGCCCCGAGCGCAGGTTGATCAGCATGGCGCGCAGCATGCCCAGGTAGTTGAGCCCTTCGTGCTCGTAGAAGTGCGCGTCCTCGGCCGCGAGGATGGCGAGCTTCACGTGAGGCGGCAACGACTCGATGGGCACCACGGTGCGTCGCTCGGTGAACAACTCGGCGAGCAGGGTTCCGTCGCGAGCGAGCACGCGGGTGACCTGCGGCGGGCGGTACCGGCCCCCCTTGATTTCCTCCGTGCTCGGCAGGTCCGCTTCGTAATGTCGCACCACGAAGAAGATGCCGACGGAGCCGAGGGCCAGGAGCACGAGCATGGCGACGAAGGCCCGCTTGGTCCAGCGCCACAGCAAGCGGCCGAACCCGACTCGGGTGAGGCGGACGGGTGGACCAAGTTCTTTGCGATCGGGAGTCGACATGGGCTCGCCAGAGCTAGCATCCGTGAGCGAATTGGCCAACGCCCGGGGGACCGGGGGTAATTCCCATCCTTGGATCGCACGGCACGATCCATGCTACTTCCTTAGGGACATGGCCCATCCGGACTCGCATCGGCCCGTCCAATCTTCCGATCGGCTCGGACGCTACGAGATCCTCCTGCCCATCGCCAGTGGCGGCATGGCCAGCGTCTACCTTGCCGTCGGTCTGGGCATCTCCGGGTTCGAACGGCAGGTCGCCGTCAAGCTCATCCACCCTCACCTGCAGTCGGACAGGGACCTCGTGGAGAGCCTCCTCAACGAGGGGAAGCTCGCGGTCCGGATCCGTCACCGGCATGTCGTCGCCGTGCTCGACGTGGGCCTGGACCGCAGGGGCATGTACCTCGTCATGGAATACGTCGAGGGCGATTCCCTTTCGGCCCTCGTCCGCGCGGCCCGTGCCCAGGGCATACCGGTTCCTGCTCCTGTGGCCATGCGAATCCTGACCGACGCGCTGTCTGGCCTGCATGCGGCGCACGAGCTTCAGGATGAGCACGGCTTGAACCTGCATGTGGTGCACCGGGACTTCTCTCCGCAGAACATTCTCGTGTCCTTGGAGGGCGTGGCGCTGCTTACCGACTTCGGGATCGCCAAGGCCACGACATCCGTGGGACACACCAAGACCGGGATCGTGAAGGGAAAGATCTCGTACCTGTCTCCCGAGCAGGTTCAGTTGAAGGCCGTAGACCGTCGCGCGGACGTATGGGCCGCGGGCGTGGTTGCGTGGGAGATCTTCGCGGGGCGGGCGTTGCGTCGCGACGGCAACCAGCTTGGGACCCTGCTGGAGATCATCAGCTCTCCGCCGCCGCCTCTGCGCGCGGTTCGTCCGGAGGTCACCGAAGCGATCGAGTCCGCGGTGGCGAGTGCGCTGCAGCTCGACCCTGACCGTCGGCTACCCACTGCAAAGGCCTTGCGTGATGCGCTTCTCAGGGCTTGTCCCTCCCGCACTGACGTGGCGGACGTGGACGAAGTTGCGGCGTTCGTGCAGAAGACGGTGGGAGCCAAGCTGCGTGAGCGTCGCGCTCGCCTCGCGAAGGTTCTCGAGATCCGCAGCACGCTGGGAAGGATCGCGCAGCAGATAGGGACGCTCGAGGATTCCGCCGACGACCTGATCGCTGTGGATCCGAGCATCTTGCCGCTGCCTCGCGCCCTTCGGGCCCTCGAAGCCGATCGGGGAGACCCTGGCTTTGCGCTCGGCCCAGCCCCTCGGCCCCTGATGCTCAGCGAGACTTTCGAGGCGATTCCCCGTCGCCTTCTTCCGGCCGCGACCGCCTCTGCGGATCCGCCCTGCGCTGCGCAGACGCCTGAGCCATCCCCGTGTGAGCCTTCTCCGGCCGAACGGACCCCTGAGCCATCGCCGTGTGAGTCGGCTCCCGCTGCAGCCAGGTTCGAGCCACCCTCGTGCGAACCACAGCTTGCGTCCCACTCGAATCCACCTTCCGAGGTGGGAGCAGGTCCCTCCGAGGTGTCCACCGACACGATCTCCGTCACGAAGGGGGACCTCATCGCCCCCCCTCGTCGCTCCCCGTATCCCATGTTGGCTGTGATCGGGCTGGTGGGCTTGCTGCTGGTGGGCTTGGCCGTGGTCTCTTTGCGCGAGGACCCAGGTTCGACGAACCTTCCCGTCTCTTTAGGGATGCCCGGAGAGGGGAGTCGCGAGGCCGCCGTGCCCCACGTACCCGACGCGCCGGACGTGCCCGACGCGCCGGACGTGCCCGACGCGCTCACGGTGTCGGGAGGGATGACCGACGCCGCGCACACGACGGCGTCGCGCCAGGTGATGGTTCGCGCCAACGTGCCCATCGTGCGCTTGGAGCATGCCGGTGCGGTGAGCAGCTTCGCCCCGGCCACGGCCGCCTCGCTGAACTGGCTGGGCACGGACCTTCCGAAAGGCGTGGCGGTCGATACGCACGGCCGGAGGGCGGCGTTTCGCGTACCTCCTGGAGCCAGCACGGTGTACGTTCGATTCGGGCCGCCGATCAAGGGACCCGGTCGGTCCCCCGCGTCCAGGGGTCCGGCCCCGCTGGCTTCGGACCCCTACTGACCTCGTGGCGAAACCATGCGCGAGCAGGAGATACGAAAGGCAAGACCCTCGATGTTCCCACGAGTTGTGCGGGGACTGGCTCTCGGGGCGACCCTGGCTCTGGTGGCCCCGGAGGCGGGAGCGGACGACGCGGTCGTGGCGAAGCAGCACTTTGCGCAGGGGATGGAGGCGTTTGCCAAGGGCGACCATCGTGCCGCGGCGGAAGCGTTCGCGCGAGCCTTTGCCCTGGCCCCGCGCGGTGCGACGGCCTACAACGAGGCTCTCGCTTGGCACGCGGCGGGCGAGCTGGCGCTGGCGGCGGACGCATTCGCGGCTGCGCTGCGAGCGGGGGGCATGACGGAAGACCAGACGCTCGAGGCCGAGCGAAGGTGGGCGGAGCTGCGTCCTTCCCTGGGCCACGTCACGGTGGACGCGCCCGAAGGGACGGTGCTGACGCTGGGGCGGTGCAAGGACTGTCGTGCGCCGTTGAAGGTGCACTTGGACCCAGGGACCTACCGTCTGCAGGCCGTCTTCCCCGACCGACGTACGGCCGAGCGTCTCCTGGAGGTGCAGACTGGGCAGATGACCGTGCTCATCACGCCTGCCACGCCGTCGCCGTCGCCAGCCCCTCCTGCGCCGTCTTCGCGACCCATGGCACCGTTGGCTCGTGCGGGTGTCCCCGGTGCGGAGCAGGGTTCGGATACCCCTGTGCTTGGGTGGTTGGCGTTGGGGGGGAGTGCAGCGCTTGCCGGGACAGCCATCTATCTAGGGCTCGAGGCGCTCGAAGCCCGGGACCGCTACTACGATTCGTCCTTCACGGATGCGGAAGCCCGCGACCGGGCGGCGTCGTTCCGGACGTGGACCAACGTTTCCTGGGCGGGTGCTGCGATCGTAGGGGGGGCCGGGGTCCTGGCGATCGTCTCGTCGGGGAGCGCTGAACCCCAGCCTGGTTCCGAACCTGTTGCACGGGCGTGGGTGGGGCCCGGACGGGTTGGGGTGGAAGGAACGTTTTGAAGCCGGGTGGGCCATTCTTGCCACCGTCTGCGCGGCAGGACGGATAGCCGTTCATCCCTGGGCAGGCAGAGGAAGGGTGTCGACGGAGTCTGTTGTCAGTTCGGGGGGAAGGACCTCGAGGTCGTCGAGGTGGTCGAACAGATCAGCCACGTAGCGTGCGAGGCGATGGCGCTCGAAGAGGGCTGTCCCCGCGACGGCGGTCACGAACGTGGCCACGGTGCCGCGCGCTGCGAGGCAGTCTGTGCGCGCACACGCCGCGGCGAGCTCGCAGCGCAGTGCCCTTGCGCTTGCGAACCGGGCGCCGGGGTCGAAGGACGTGGCGGAGGTGACGACGTCGGCTACGCAGCCGGGCGTTCCTGGGGCCATGGCGTGCAAGGAGGGGAGTCCTTGCTGGGCCAAGCGGACCAAGGAGGAGAGCTCGAGGGCTTTGGGGAACAGCCGCTTTGCGGACAGGATTTCCCATGCCATCACCCCCGCGGCCCAGATGTCCGCGGTCCTTCCTGCCTGGGTGCCCCAGAGTTGCTCGGGTGCCGCGTACCCCAGTGCGAACGAGGGGGGACGCAACGACTTGGGGGCCGCCCAGAGCACGGCGGACTCGATGGTAAAATCCTGGATCGCGACCACCCCGTCGAGCCCGACCGTCAGCAGGCGAGGGGAAAGCCCGACGAACCGGGGCGTGGGAATCACACTTTCGGAGGATCGGGGGAGTGAGGCGAGCCCCTCGTGCGCTGCGTGCACCAGGCGTAGGCCGTCGATGAGAATGCGCAGTCCGACGGGCGTCGGGATTCGAATCCCGACGGCATCGCAAAGCAGCCGAAGCTCCTCGAGGGACACTCCGCCCTTGTAGTCGCTTACGACGTACACTCCGTGGTCGAAGCGCCGCACGCACGGTGCGGCGAGGGTGGGGCCTCGGTCGGCCACGCGTTCGACGACGTGAAGGAGGGCGGGATTCGCGGACAGCACGGGGTCGAGCTTGGCGATCGTGAGGAGACGTTCTGCGATGTCAGGGCTTGCTTGCGCGAGAAAGGTGGATGACTCTGTCCCGCGTACGAGGGGCAAGAGCACCCGGTGGCCGTCGACGCGGCGGGGCATGGCAGGCTCGAGCGAGGGGGACTCTTCGACCCACGATGGGAGGAAAGGGTCGCTGGTGGAATGCGTGGACACGTGGCCTCCGGCTCGGGGACGGTTTGTCCCCTCCCGGGGTTGAGCAAGACGCGTGCCCACGCCATGTACCGGCCAGAGCATCATGGGTTGCCAATCGAACGTTCCCTTCGAGTGAAGGCCCTACGATGGACTACGTTCTATCGACCGCGCGCGCGAATCATGTGGAAGTAGCGGCGGGCGACCCCCAGGAATTCGGCCGCGCGGGTGGCATTCCCCCCTTGCTCCTCGAACACACGCTCGAGATAGGTGCGGTCGAAGTCTTGCACCATGGTTCTGCGCGCATCGGAGAGGGGCAGTCCTGCTTGCAGGGCTCGGTCGACATAGGAACCCAGGGTTTGGGTGCCATCCGGCAGACCATCGACGTCGGTGGTGGTGGTGGGCAGACGCGAGGGCGACGCGGTGATGGCGTCGACCTCGCCGAGGGCCAGGTATCGGGCCACGGCATTACGAAGCTCGCGGGTGTTTCCCGGCCAGCCGTAGTCTTCCCACCGAGCCAGCAGTCCTGCCGGCAGAGCTCGCTCGTTTTCCCCCTGCGACTCGCAGAAGTGTCGCGCGAGGAGGGTCACATCGCCCTTGCGCCGTCGCAGGGGCGGCAGGTGTACCCTGCCCACGGCCAAGCGATGAAACAGGTCGTCCCGGAATCGTCCGGCCTGAATTTCCCGGTCCAGGTCGCGACGTGTTGCGGCGATGATGCGAACATCGACCTTCACGACGCGCTGTCCGCCGACGCGCCGAATCTCGGAGCGCTCGATGGCGCGAAGCAGCTTGGGCTGGAGCGCCAGGTCGAGGTCGCCGATCTCGTCGATGAGCAGGGTGCCCCCGTCGGCCTCCTCGAAGAGGCCTTTGTGTCCGGCCACGGCCCCTGTGAACGCGCCGCGTTCATGGCCGAAGAGGGTGGCCTCCATCATGGACGGCGCCACGCAAGTGCAATCGAGCACCACGAAGGGCGTCTGCGATCGTGGACCCTCCTGGTGCAAGGCCTGGGCGAGGACTTCCTTTCCCGTGCCCGTTTCCCCTTCGATGATGACCGGAACGGCGGACGCCGCCAGCCGGTGCAGGAGCGGATAGAGCCTCCGCATCTCGACGCTTGCGCCGATGAAGTCGCCGAAGGAAGTGTCTGGCGGCAACGTGGGGCTTGCCACGGCTTCGTCCAAAGTGACCTGCAGGGTGGTCTCCCCCAGGTGGACCGACTCGCCCCCGGAGAGCAGTGCTTCCACGATCCGCACGCCGTTTACGCGCGTGCCGTTGCGCGAGTCGAGATCCGTGATGCGAAGCGAGGTCCCGATGCGTTCGAGCTGCGCGTGCCGTCGGGAGACCAGACGGTCCGAGAGCAGGACGTGGCAGGCAGAGCCATGTCCGACCAGGGTGGGGCCAGGGTCCGTGGGCTCCACGGCAAACCGCTTGCCTCGGTCGGGGCCCTGGACGACTTCCAGAAGAAAGCTGCCTCCCGACACCTGGGGCACCACCAGCCCGCGAACCGCAAGGGTCGTCGCATCCAGGTCGTCCGGGCTCCGCTTCATGGGCATGCCATATCATGGAACGCCCAGTGTTGGCATGCCTGGGACAAACCTCGCGTCGTCACCATCCCCTCGGTCACCCATCGTGCTATGAGGAAGGGTAAGAAGTTGGAACAGTCCTTGAGAGAGCTCACGCCGTGTTGTCTCCCTTCATCATGAACGCGGCTGCGGTGTGCGCGCAGTCGATCGGTCGAGCCTCCCTGCTGCTCGTCCCCGCCCTTGCGGCTTGTTCCTTCGACTTGCCTCCCCTCGCGTCGGAAACCTTGCAAGATGGTGGTGACGTGCAGACCGACGCGGTCGAGGACGTTGCGCACAGCGACGATGGCGCTCCGATCGAGGACGTTGTGCAGGGCGAGGATGGCGCTCCGATCGAGGACGGTGCGGCGTCTGGGGTCGGGCGGGTGGGGTTGGCGTTGATGTCGTACCGGCTTGGGCAGCGGTCCGCGGACGATTGGCTTCGAGCTGCGCAGGGATTGAGCCACGCCACCTCGTACGAGAACCGGCCGACGCTTGCGCTCACTGTATGCGCGGCCGAGGCGGACGGGGTATCGAAGTGCTGGTTCCCTGCCCCGGGCAACGTCCCGGCGTATGCCAAGGTCGCCTACGATGCCGGCGACCTCATCACGCCTTTGATCGAGCTGGCGGAATCGAAAGGCGTGGAGGTCATCCTGGGGATAGAACCTAACGAGGCGCGGGTCTCGGACCTCATGCACGTCGTGATGAGCGCGTTTGGCGACCGTGCGCCCGTGGTTGCGCTTTCCGTGGCCTGGGGATGGGCGCAAGGGGACCCGGACAAGACGAGCCAGGTCGGCTCGTGGCTCTCTGCCCTGCATGGGTATCGGCCCGGCTTGGAGATGTACCTGGTCGGGTGGGACCGCGAGTCTTTCGGCGCGTACCGCGACCCCGCTCTCGCGTTCGGGTGCGCGAGCGAGAACTTTGACCCGGACGGGCTGAACGACCCGGACACCGTGCTGCAAGCGCAACTGGACGAGTTCGAGGCGTGGACCCAACACTTCGCCGGGTATCGCACGGGCTGGCACTGGGGATTCTCCATGGATACGGGATGGACCCGGCCGCATTGCACGTCGACGGCGGACCTGCGCGACCTGCAGGACCGCTACCTTGCAATCGATCCCGAGGGGATGCTGTTCATGGCGGATGAGTCCCTCTTCTTCGAGATCGAAGACCTGCTGCCGTCGGCCCCGATGCGATAGACGCGGCAAAGGGTTGCCACAGGCGAGGGCCACCGAAGCAAGACACGAAGGGGCAGAAAAACATGGCTGGCAGTCCCCATTTCCCACTGGGAAATCTCATTTCCCACTCGTCCCTTCGCGCAGGCGGTTGGTCGGGGAGGGTGAGGTGTCGCGATCCCGGGGGAGGCGCCCGCATCCATGAAGGCCGTGCTGGTACCCCTGCCCGGATCCGGTGGCCGGCCACCTGTCCGAACTGCCTGGCACCCTTTGCGCCGGTGTCGACGGTGCGGGGCGCTTCGCCTTGCCCGTACCGTCGGGTCATCGTTCGTGCTGAAGCCGAGGCGGGCTGACGCTACGGCGCCAAGTAGGCGCAGCGCTCCGCATTCACGTGGACGTCCATGGGGGTACCCGTGGGGAAGATCGCTTCGAGGGCGTGCCACATGCCCGCGGTGCCGGCGAAGAAGTCATAGTGATTACCAATCACGGCCCCACCGGTGTCATCGGCCCGGAAGCACCCGTCGTGGACGAACCCGCCGAGCCCATCGATGGCAGGCATGGAGACACCGTCCCAGCCGGTCGCGTATACCGTGGTCCCGGGGGCAACGAGGCCGTTGTCGACCGCCCAGGAACGCAGCGGCACGATCGGGTTGCCTTGGGACCCGAGCCCCCAGGGGAACTGCTGTGGATCGAGCGCTTCCCAGCACTTCGCGTTGCCATCCCAACTGCACGGGGTGGCGCAGCCACAATCTCCCGCGTACCCCAGCACCCGACCGTCCGACAATTTCCCACTGCCTTCGATGCACAGGTCGTCGAAGAAGGCCTGCGGCACGATCGCGAGCACCTCGCACCCCGGACCTCGGAGCTCCGCATCCTTGGGACCGGGGTAGTCGGACTCGAGCGCTACGTAGTAGTACGTGTTCCACATCGAGGCGAAGTACGTGCCCGTGTCGCCGCCTGCTTCCGTCCAAGCGTCGGGGCCAGGGTCCTGGAAGGCGTCGGCGCCGGCGTCGGTCGGGACCGTGTCGTTGTCGTGGGTGATGTCGGTCGTCGCGTCCTGGGGGGAAGAAGTGCTGTCAGCGGCGTCTTGTCCTGCGTCCAGGGATGGGCTTCCGCCCGACCCTCCCGGGGAGCCAGCATCGGTTCCGACGGACGACGTGCTCCCCCCAGACCCACCGGAGGCGGTGTCCGCATCCGGGTCGCTTCCGCACGCCATCGTAGCGGCGATTGAGAGGGAGAGGGCAAGAGGCAAGGGACGAAGGGGGTGGTTGGACATCATGGGCATGGATTCCAGAGGGAGCAACGATCGTGCCTTCGAGAAGAGCGCAAAGCTCTCTGGTTGGTACGGGACTTGCTGCCTTCCAGCGCGAGGAAGGAGCAAGAGCCATGAAGAAGGTTCGACGTGCGAACCCAACGACCCTGTGCGTCTGGCTGGCCGTCTCCGCACTGGTTGCCTGCGGCGAGGGGCCAGGGACCGATGAGGACGAGTCGCTCTCCCCCGATTCCGCGGCAGGCGGTGAGGGGGGAGGAGTGCAGTCCCCCGATGGGGGCGATGAAGTCGTGGACGCGGCGACCCACGAAGAAGGGGGCCAAGACGCGGCCGCGGAAAGCGGCATTCCGGTCGAGGCGGGACCCGAAGCTGCCGTCGAAGCGGGACCGGACCCTGTCGAGCCCGACAGTGGGTTGCGGGTCGGGCTCTGGATCTCCCCCTGGGACCTGCATCGGCGAACGCCTGCCGAATGGGTGCGTGGGATCAAGGGGCTCAGCTTCGCAAGCTCGTACCCGAACCAGGCCATCGTGGTGTTCGGGCTGTGCGGTGCCGCCACGACCACGACCTTCTGCCAGTTTCCTAAGCCCGCCGGCATGCCCGACTACCCGAACATCGAATACGGCGGAGATACCGTCACACCGATCCTGGACGCGATTGAGGCGGACGGGACGATCGACGTCATCTTGGACGTCGAGCCCATGGACGCCCACGTCTCCGACCTGATGCACGTAGTCATGAGCCGCTACGGAAGCTACTCGTCCGTGGTGGGGTTCTCCCCGGACTGGGAGTGGGTGACGGGCGATGGCGACAAGCAATCCAAGCTGTCGGGCTGGAAAGACGAGCTGCACGGGTACCGGCCGGGGATGGAGATGCATCTCATCAGCTGGATGAGCGATAGCTTCGGTAGCTACAGGGACCCGTCGCTCAGCTACGGGTACGACGGCCAGATGCTGCCGGACATGGACGCGCAGATAGCGGACTTCACGGCGTGGACGAACCACTTCGCCCCCAACCGGACAGCATGGTATTGGGGTTACAACACGGATGCGTCCTGGACTCGGCCCCACTGCAGCACTCCGGAGGGACTGCGGGACTTGCTGGACAGGTACCGGGACATCACCCCTGACGCCACGATCCTGATGGCGGTCGAGGAACTCTACTTCGAGATCGAAGGCACGCTCCCGGAGGCTCCGATGTGGCCGTAGCGATGCCTGGACGACCCGAAGCACGCGGCTCGAGGACGCGATCATTTCAGCGAAAAACGAGGTAATCCATGCGCACTATCCACCAGGTTTTGTTCCCGCTCGTCATTCCAATCAGCCTTTCCCTGCTGTGGATTCCGGCTTGCGTGCTGGAGGAGGAGGGGACGTCGGCGGCTGGGGGTGAGGGCGGAGCGAACGCCGCGGGGGGACAGGGAGGGACGACGACGCCGTCGGAAGGGGGCAGTGGCGGTTCGGGGTCCGCGCAGAACCCTGGCCGGGACGCCGGCTCCCCGGTCGATACCGACGCGGGCTTTCCGCCCGAACCCGACGCTGGCCCGTCCCCAGACACCGGTGCTGACTCCGACCCAGGAACTGGCACCCAACCCGGTGCGATGTACGTCGGATTCCGCTCGTCCAGCTACGGTCTGAACCCCAGGCCCAGCCCGGAGTACTTCTCGGACACTGCCAAGCACATGGCGGCGAAGTTCCCCGGCTCGAAGCCCGCCGGGCTCTGGATCGTCGGCGTCATCGGATCCACCGAGTGCATGTTCGAGTTCCCGAGCGACGGCTCCACCCTCGAGAATGCGACCTTTGCTGGCGAGGACGTGGCGGAACCCTACTTCGACCACTTCGACCAGGAGGGTATCTCCATCTGGATCCAGATCGAGCCCGGCGACGTCGACGTGGTGCGGGCGATTCAGGTGACGCTCGACCGGTACCACCACCACCCGAGTGTGGTTGGGTTCGGCGTGGACAACGAGTGGCTGGAGCGGTCTTCCTACGAGTGGGGCAGGCCTGTCACGGACGACGATGCGCGTTTGTGGCTCGCGACGGTGCGAGCGTACAACCCGAACTACACGTTGTTCCTGAAGCACTGGGTGTCGGACATGATGCCTCCGACGGAGCGCGAGGGGCTGATATTCATCAACGACAGCCAGGGGTTCTGGGACCCTGGGCTCGACGTGCTGGTGTCCGAGTTCCAGAAGTGGGGTGCGGCGTTCCCGACGGGGACGGTTGCGTTTCAGTACGGTTATCCGGCGGACAAGCACTGGTGGGCATCGCTCAGCGACCCGTTCGCGGACATCGGGCAACCCCTGACGTCCATCCCCAACAACACCGGGCTGTTCTGGGTGGACTTCAGTCTATATGACCTCTACCCGCCGTATTGAGGGGGAGTCTGACCCGAACCTTGTTCGCCACACCTAGCGAGAGAGGAGGATGGCTCATGGACAGCACATCAGGTCGTGTGCTCATGCTGGTGGTTGCCGGGGTCGTGGGAGTGGGTTGCGGGACGGGGGACCACGCAGGGGAAGGTCGACCTGCGGCGGCCGTGGGTGTTTCGGGGTCAGGTGGAAGCGCCTCGAGCGGTGCGGGCGGGCCGGGGGGGGAGGCTTTGCCGGAGGTTGGCGGCAGCGGCTCGGATCCTTCCGGTGGACCCGACGGCGGCACCGGTGGCTCTGCTGGCCTGGATACCGGCTTCGGTGGTTCCGGTGGAGGCTCCGGTTCCGGATCGGGGACCGGTTCCGGCGTGGGCAGCCCCGACGACAGGATCGTTGGCGTGAAGATCTATAGCTGGGACGGGGCGCCCACGGACGATGACGCCATCGGCAGGATTGCGGCCATGGGGGCCAACACGGTCTTCGTGGACCACGTGCTCGCCCGGGACGACGGCTTGCGAGAGAGGTTCAGCTCGGCGGGACTTGGCGTGTACGTGATCGTTCCCGTGTACTTCGACGAGGAAGCCGTGGCGGCGGACCCGGGCTTGTGTGCCGTGGACCAGCACGGGAATTGCGCAACGGAGAGCTGGCTGACGATGGTGTGCCCGACGAGGGGGGGCTACAACCAAGGAAGGGAAGACTTCGTGCGCTACGTGGCGTCCTTGCCCCACGTCGACGGAATCAGCCTCGACTTCATCCGGCACTTCGTCTTCTGGGAGAACGTTGGGCCGCAGACGGTGTTCGAGGACTTGCCGCATACCTGTTTCGACGCCTCCTGCGTGGGGCGATTCCGGCTCGAGGCCGGGGTGGAGGTTCCGGAGATGGGGGAAGCATCCGCGCATGCCGCGTGGATCCTGGAGCATGCGTTCGACGCGTGGGCCCAGTGGAAGGTGGATACGATCACCCGCATGGTCGAACGGCTGTCGGAGGGGGCGAGGAGTGCGAACCCGAGCGTGAAGGTCAATTTCCACGCCGTGCCCTGGACGAGCTCGGACTACGGTGGAGCGATCCGGAGCGTGGCGGGTCAGGACTTCGCGGCGCTCGGACCCCACGTCGATTACGTCTCCCCGATGACCTATGCCCCCATGGTCGGGCAGCCCAGCGCCTGGGTTTCCGAGGTCGTGAGCCATGTGGCGGCGACGTCGGGGCGCAACACGATTCCGAGCCTCCAGGTGGATGGCGCGAGTGCGGGGGACTTCGAAGCCGCGCTGGTGGAGTCGTTGAAGGCTCCGTCGATGGGTGTCGTGTTCTTCTCGTGGGGCATGCTCGCGGAGGACGAGCAGAGGTACGAGCTGGCGCGACAACACCTCAGCGGGTTCGTTCCCTGACGCCTGTCTTGCGAGAAACCACAGAGAGCGCAGAGAGCACAGAAGGCAGAAGGCAGGTTTGCCTTCTCTGGCCTTTGGTGCGTACTGGGAGTGCCGGGGAGGATGGGAGGAGTCTCGAGGGGAGGGGAGCTGGGCTACTGCCACATCGGCTGGGTGGGGAGGCGGTCGAGAATGCCCCCGTGAAAGAACGGGTGCTCGGAGGCCAGCAGCAGCATCGCGTCCGGGTTCAGCGCCAGAAACGCGTCTTGCACGTCGCGAATCCCTTCCGCGGATTGGCAATGGGCCTCGAGCCACCCCCAGTCGGAGGCGTATCCCCAGTACCAGCCGCGGCGGTACGGGGAGAAGGCGTCGGACCACCCCTGATAGTAGGAGAGTAGATCCTGCATTCCGCTAACCCCCTGCCCATCGTAGCCGAAGCTCAGGTCATCGCTGCGGTAGCTGCCGAACACGCTCGTGTCCCAGCTGATGAGGTGAAGCTCCGTGCCGGGCTTGTACTGATGGAGCTCGTCGATCCAGGAGGGAATCTTGGACGCCTTGTCCGGGTCCCCGTACACCCACTCCCAGTCCGGCGAGAACCCGACCACGGACTCATATCCTGCATACTTCGTCATGACGGCCCGCATCACGTCGGACACGCGGGCCTGCATCACTTCCACGTCGAGGATGACGTCGATGCCGCCATCGGCTTCGATGGCATCCATGATGGGAGTGGCGTAGTCAATGAAGTACTCGACGTTCGGGGCGTCGGGAACGCCTGCGGGCTTGTCCATCAAGCACTGCGTGGTGGTTTGGGTGGCGGCCCCGCAGATGCCGAGCACGACGACGGGGCGGTTGGGGTGCGACGTGGCGAAGCTGATGCGGTGCAGGGCGTCGACCCAGCCGCTCGGGCTGAGCATGCCGAGTACCCAAGGCGAGATCCACATGCCGACGCGGGGACCTTGGGTGGGTGTGACCCCCGGGGCTGAGCCCCCGGCGCCGCTCGAGCCGGGGCTGACGCTGGCGTCCTGGCCCGCGGTTCCGGCTTCGTTGCCGGATGGGCCTGACTCGCCACCGGCGCCCGCGCCACCGGAGCCTCCGGTGTGGGTCGTCGACGCGCAGCGATTGAGGACTTCCAGGCCGCAAGCCATGCCGGTGGGGCACGACCCGCAGTCGAGCACTTCGCCGCAGTTGTCGGGGATCAGGCCGCAATCCGCCCCGACCTTCTGGCAGGTAGTCGGTACGCAGGTGCCGGCGCCGCAGACATTGGGGCCGCCCGCACCGCACGCCAGACCTTCGTCGCAGGCGCCGCAGAGGATGATTTTTCCGCAGCCGTCCAGCGCCTTTCCGCACGCCGCTTGCTGGTCGGCACAGGAGGTGGGGACGCACCCGGTTCCTGCGGGTGTTGTCGTTCCCTCGCCAGCCACGGGTTCGGCGGCACATGCGGCCAGGAGAACGGTCACGGTCCACCATCCGGTTCGGACAAGGCCATGGGGAAGACGCATCTCACACCTCCTGTGGGGGACGGGGTTGGCGCCCCGGGCTCCGGGGCTGTGGAGGGGGAGGGAGCAACGCCCGTGCCGAGCCGGGGGAAAGGGGCTGCGGGGCGAGTGTGCACGGCAATCACGCAAGGAGGGAGATCCCAGTTCCCACTGGGAACTCGCGAGGGTGCAGATCCCATTTTGAACTACCCGTTGTGATGTGTGTCCGAAGTTAACTGGTGAGCCCATCCTCTCTCCTCTCCTCCTGTGGCACCCGAGGCGCTGCGGTACGGGAGTTGCTCCGCAGTCATGCATGAGACACAAGGCCATCCTCTGTTGTTCGGTCCTCCTCTGGGCCGCTCCCGCGGCGGCGGAACCCTGGGACAAGCCGGGTTGGGGCCTCACATTTCACGACGAATTCGACGCCGAAAGCCTCGATACGACGGCATGGCGCCCCGGATACCGGTGGGGTGAGATCGTCATGAACGAGGAGATGCAAGCCTATGTCAGCGACGCCTTTGCGTTCGAGGAGGGAACCCTCCGCATCGTGGGCACGGACGAGCCTCGGTCGTACGCAGGACAGACGCTGCCCTATGCGTCGGGGGTGATCACGTCGGTGTTCGAGCAGCGGTATGGTCTGTTCGAGATTCGCTGTCGCATGCCGGTGGGAAGGGGGTTTTGGACGGCGTTCTGGTTGATGCCGGTGGGATGGGACTTCTGGTCGGGGATGAAGGTCAACGAGATAGACATCCACGAGTTCCTCGGTCACGAGACGGCCACGATGTACATGACCCTGCACTGGGGGGACGACTACCAGGGGGGGCATGTGTCGGCAGGGGAGCAGTACGGTGGTCCTGACTTCACGGGCGACTTTCACACGTATGCGGTCGACTGGGACGCGGACCGCGTGGTGTGGATGGTGGACGGCGTGGAGCGGTTTCGGTACGAAGGGCCGGGGGTGCCGCAGGTGGACATGTACGTGATCACGAACCTCGCGATCGGCGGGAGTTGGCCCGGGGCGCCGGACTCTTCCACGCCCTTTCCGGCCTACTACGACATTGACTACGTGCGTGTGTACGAGCGTGGTTCGGACGCCGGTGTCACGCTTCCCGCGGAACCGGTCGACGCAGACGCCGCCCCACCGGACGCGCCCGACACGTCATCCGGGCCCGCGGTGTCGGACGCGTCGGACGGGTTGGATGCCTTGGTGGTGGAGGACAAGCCGAGGGCGGTGGATGCTGCCGCGGTAGAGGGGTCTAGTCGCTCTGATGCGTGGTGGGACGAGGGCGAGGACCGGGACGGGTGCAGCTGTCATGCTGCCGGGGGCCGCGGGCATGAGGGATTGTTCCGTTTCAGTTTGGCGGCGTTGATTGCTCTCCTCTGGAGCCGTCGGGGTCGGTGAGGAGACGCTACTTCGGTTGGCCGGCCCCGCACTCCACGAAGACGAGGTTGGTCTCCAAGCGGAAGTTCGAGCCACGCGAGTTTCGCTCCGCGAAGAAGAAGTCGAGCGTGTATTCCTCTCCCTCCGCTAGGTCGAGAGGCAAGGCCGCCGCCACCCCTCCCCCGATCGACTCCGTGAACCCGAGCGCCGCATCCAACGGCAAGTCCACCAATCCCAGGGGCGCCGTCACCTCCACACGCCTCTCGTCCAGGTCCACCCTCGCCTGCAGCGGGGCATGAATTCCACCGAGATTCACCACGAGCTTGTCGTCGATGTACACGAACACGTCGTCGTCCCCACGGAACGTGAAGACGTTTCCCTTTTCGTACCTAAACGTGGTGTGGAGCTTGTAGGTGAAGTGGAAGTTGCGATCCGTTCCGTCGACATCGCTGTAGCGACCGCGATCGGGGTCGGCGCCGTCGGCCGCGAAGAGCTGGCCGTCGATCGGGAAGAACCAGCCGAATCGTGGAGTGGACAGCGCGCGGAAAGCCACACAACGGTAGGAAGGAACCCTCACCGCTGCCCCAAGATCTCCACCATCGACAGCAGCTTGTTCACCTCGTCGGCGCTCATGGCCACCTCCGCCTTCACGTGGTCTCCCTCGGATCGGAAGACGACGGGCCGAAAGAACCGTACGCGCAGGAACGACACCTTCAGCGTGGTCGCCCGGTCCACCGATCGGGTCAGCGCTTCCGCGTCCATCTTCGCCTGCTCTTCGGTCGTGCTCTGGGCATCTGCGTGGACGACGGCGCCCCCGTCGGGTCGAAGCAGCACGCGGACCTTTGCGTGGGCCAGGGTCGGTGGGATCGGAGGGGCTCCGTGCGCACGCAGGGACACCGACGGCTCGTCGATGTGTGCCAGCACGGCCTCTTCCCCTTCGGGAACCGGCAGGACGAGCGGCCCGGCAAAGGCGTCGACCTGGTCCGCATGGTCTCCTTGCAGCACCACGAGCAAGTCGGGGTCCGCCATCACGAGGACGCGCTCATGGGAACGAACGTGCACTCTCGCCGCCGGCGCCTTCGTCCCACTCAGCCATTCCCCCGCGGGCTCGCTCTTTTCGATGGCGGTGTCGATGGCTGACTTCATCCGCTCTGGTGTCACGGTGTAGCGCACCACCACCACGGCCTTGTCGTCGCGCGTGATCCCGGTCGATGCCACGAATATCGTCGAGGCGTCCTTCAGGGGATCGAGGCCGGTGCCTTCGAACACCGAGGCCAGTTGCGGGAGGCGCGCCAGGCGCATGCCGATGGGGTGATCGCCCAGCCCTTCCATGCGTACGAGGGTGCCGATCTTTGCCTGCGCCACGGTGCGGGCAAGCTCAGTCGCGTCCTTCGGCGGTGGTGGGGGCGTCTCGACGGTAGCGGGCGTTTCCTGCGGGGGAGGCGCTCCTCCGCAGGCGGCGCTCAGGAGCACCGACAGCCCGAGGACGAGTCCTCGTGCGATGACGCTCGGGCGCCAACAGACCGCGATCATAGAGCCTCCTGCAGGCACGAGGCGAACGCCTGGTCCGATAGCACCACGGGGTCGTAGCCCGGCTTCACCCGGATCGTCACGCATACCACGTACATGGCCGGCCTCCTTCGGTCGAGGCATAGCGTCATGCGCGGGCGGGTGCCAGCGCCTTGTCCCACCAGGGGCGATCCGGTCTATCCTGTCGTTGTCATGCATCCCGGTCCGCAATCCCATGCGCGATGCCCCAAGTGCCAGGCGCCCGTCGGCCAGGCCGGCGGCCGGTGCCCTTTCTGTGGTGCCGACGTGACCGGCCCGCCGCAAGGAGCACCCCTCGTCGCACCCCTGCCTGGCGCCCAACTGCATGCAGCCGCGTCTCCCGGTCTGCGGCCTTTGCGTCCGCGCCCCGCTCCCCAGAAGCCGAAGTCCTTCGTGGCTCGCGTCGGGGTCGGGCCGTTCGCGGGGGCGGCCGTGCTGCTCTTCGCGCTGCTCGCCGCTGCGGCGTTCTTCTTGCTGCGCGCCAGGCCCCAACCGGCGGTCGTCGAACCGCCCCCCACCGTGTCCACCACCCCGGCCCCGCCCCCTCTCAACATCCACGGCATCGTCCTGCCCGATGGTCCCCACCTCGACCCCACCGACGTGCTGCACATGACGCGGGCGATTGCTGCCGAGAGGGACGCCCGTACCGACGTCCGTCTGCTCGGGATCGTGATTCGAGGCGCGTCCATGGGCAAGGTCAACCTCGACGAGAAGGAAGCCTCCGTCACGTACCAGTACCTCGTGGTTCGTCGGGACTTGCGCGCGGAGAAGGCTGACGAGCGCAAGGGCGAGCGCGTGGAGTTGACCCTACGCCGCGAGGCGCCTCCCGTGACGCGGACGGAGCAGGACCCTGCCACCAAGACGGTTCCCGAACCTTTGTGCGTGTGGGACGCGGCCTGGCAAGCGGCCGTCGCTTCCGGGCTGCCTCCGAACGAGACCATCGACGTCATCTACGCCTTGGAACCTCAAGGAAAGCATGGCGTGTGGTCCTTCACCCTGCGGCGGCAACCCGAGACCGGTCGCGTGATCGACGGGCGCACCTGCGCCATCAAGGCGTCGCGCCAGCAGGACGAGACGGAGCCGGCAGCGGAGTAGGACAGAGATCTCACCCGCCGCAGGCGTCGAGGCAGTGTGCTGTCAGAAGGTGAGGGAGAGTCCTCCCTCATCCCGCGGTCACGCGGCGGATCTCCTCGATCGTCGTGACGCCGGCCGTGACCTTGTCGAACCCCGCCCTGCGCAACGACGGCACGCGTCGGTTTCGCAGCAATTCGCGGTACTCCGCCGCCGTCGACTTGGTCTTGATGAGCGCACGCATATCGTCGTCGATCTCGAGCACTTGGTAGATGCCCGTGCGTCCGAGGTAGCCCGTGTGATGGCAGCTCGGACAGCCGCGAGGCTTCACGACCTCGGCGCCTTCGGTGAGCAGGATCTCGTCGCCGTCCCAGAAGTCGGACTCGAGCGGTACCTGCTCGCGGCAGTGGGGGCACACCACACGGACGAGTCGCTGTGCGATCACGCCGGACAGCGCGTTGGCGATGATCCAGGGCTCGATGCCGAGGTCGACCAGCCGCACGATCGTCTCGACCGCGTCCGACGTGTGGAGCGTGGACATGACCAGGTGGCCCGTGAGCGCGGCTTGCAGGGCGATGCCAGAGGTTTCGGCGTCGCGGATTTCTCCCACGAGGATGACGTCGGGGTCTTGTCGCAAGGCCGCGCGCAGCCCGGCGGCGAAGGTGAAACCCTGGCGTACGTTGGTTTGGCCTTGTGTGATCGTGTAGAGCTCGACCTCGATCGGGTCCTCGAGGGTCAGCACGTTGACCTTCGCGGTGTCGATGAGCTGCAGGAGTGCGTACAGGGTCGAGGTTTTCCCCGAGCCCGTGGGACCGCAGGTGACGAGGAACCCCTGAGGCTGCTGCACGAGGTGGCGCGTGCGCTGCTGCGTCTCGGGGGACATGCCCAGGCGATCGAAGGCGATCAGGCTCTGGCCCAGCAACAGGCGGAGCACCACCTTCTCGCCTTGCGTGCACGGAAACGTTGCCGCGCGCAGGTGCACCAGGAAGGGCAGCCCCGTCTCGAGCTTGAACTGTCCGTCCTGCGGCAATCGTCGCTCCGAGATGTCCATGCGGGATAGCACCTTGATGCGCGACACGACCTGCGGCGCCACGTCGAGCCCGATGCTCGGCTGCTCCACCAGGTAGCCGTCGATGCGAAAGCGCACGCGCACGCGGTCCCACTTGGGCTCGATGTGAATGTCGCTTGCGCCCATCGTGACGGCGCGACCGACGATCTCGTCGAGAATGGCCACGGCGTCGCCGTCGACGAAGGGGTTGGGATCTGGCATAGAGGAGTCGTCATCCATGGCGGCCTTTCGCGCCGTTGATCCAGGGGCGCACGTCGAAGGGAATCATGCCGGCGCGACGGGCCGCTTCGAGCCCGAGGTCGGCGTCCTCGAAGACCTGGCAGTCTTTCGGGTCTGCTCGCATCCTGCGCGCGCACTCGAGGAAGGTGTCCGGCTCGGGCTTGTGCCGCGCCACGTCCTGGGCTGAGACGAGGATGTCGAAGTAGGGGCGCAGGCCCACGGCGTCGATGGTCTTCCAGGCCACCTCGCTTGTTCCGCCCGTGCCCAGAGCCATGGGGAGCTTCCCGAAGCAGTCCTTCACGACCTGAACGACGGGGTGGATGGGCTGGACGCGTGGGATCAGACGCATGAAGCCTGCCTCCTTTTCCGCGGTCACGGCGACGGGATCGATCGCGAGGTGGTGATCGTGAGCGATCGTCTCGAGGATCTGGCGGGCGGGCATTCCCGCCATCGCGAAGAACACCGTCTCGTCGAAGGGAAAGCCGTGGCGTCGAGAGGCATCCATCCAGGCGGTGAAGTGCAGGGGCATGGTGTCGGCGAGGGTGCCGTCGATGTCGAAGATGAGGGCTCGGGCTGCGGGGTCGAGCATGGTCGGGCAAAGGTAGCACCCGGAGGCATCGGAGTTGGCCGCAGATTCCGCAGAGAACCGCAGATGATTGGGTTGCTTGTCCGGATGTGGGTCGCCGCATGGCGATGGCTCCCAGCCCGTCACGTCGCCCAGGATTCGAGGGCCGAAGGGTCGGGTTGCGAGATCGTGACGCCCGTGCGAGCATGGCGCGATGCGTGGCTGCATGTTGTCGAGGGCACGGTGCCTTCCGCTGGGCTTGTGCGCCGTTGCCGCTTGCTCGGGCCACGCCCCGACAGGCCACGACGACCCTCGGCGAGGTCCGATCCCAGCATCCGAGGCCGCGTCCCCAGAGCGTCCGTACACACCCTTGTCGTCAAGGTGGCAGCCCACCAGCGACCTACCGCTGCCGGTGGAGTCCCACTCGGCCGTCCAGCTCGCCACGGGCAAGGTGCTCATCGCCGGGGGGGACGTCTTCGGCGCGGGGCTCTGGGCGGAGTACGACCCGCAAACCGGGCGCTTCGCTTCCGGCTCCTTGCTTCGGCTCCGATCGCGTCCGAGCGTCACGTTGTTGAAGGACGGGCGCGTGCTGGTTGCGGGGGGCCGCGACGGCGACGAGGCCGATGCGTCCGCGGAAGTCTTTGACCCGAGCACAGGGGAGTGGAGCGCCACCGGCTCCCTGAACGAGGCGCGGTGGAAGCACACCGCCACGCTCCTTACGTCCGGCGAGGTGCTGGTCGTGGGCGGGGCAGGCACCGGGGCCGTGCTTCGGTCGGCAGAGCTCTACGATCCCACTTCGGGCTCCTTCGTAGTGCTCGAGGACCTCGATTCCCCGCGGGCCGACCACATGGCGACGAGGCTGCCGTTGGGGGACGTGCTCATCACGGGGGGCCTGCACGAGTCCGCGCATTCGCTGGTGTATCGCACTTCCTCGCGCACGTTCGAGCCCGCCGCCCCGATGTCGCGGCCGCGCAAGAACCACTCCGCCACGCTGTTGCACGACGGACGTGTGCTCGTGGCCGGCGGCAAAGCCGGGCTCGACGAGGCGGACGGAGCGGAGGTCTACGACCCCTCGACCGACACGTTCGCGTTGGCGGGCAAGATGTCCGTGCGACGGTCGAGCCACCGTGCAACAGGTCTGCCGAGCGGGCGGGTCTTGATCACGGGGGGGGAGAGCGGTGGCGTGCCGGTCGCGAGTGTGGAGCTGTTCGACCCGTTCACGAGCAAGTTTGAGGTGGCCGAATCGCTGACGACCGCGCGGGCCTCGCATGCGGCGCTGTTGCTTCCCACGGGCAAGGTACTTGTGACGGGGGGAAGGACGCTCGGGGGCGTGTCGTTCACGGCCGAGCAGTTCGACCCGGACGTGTTCGAGGGCGTCGCCTTAGGGGCCATGTTCACGCCGCGTCTCGCGCCTGCTGCGGCGTTGTTGTCGTCAGGAGAGGTCCTGGTTGCCGGTGGCGTCGAAGCCATGCCCGCCGAGCTTTGCCATCCAACCCGCGGATGCCGAACGGTGGCCCCGCCGTCGCACGACCTGATGTTCGCGGAAGTGACGAGTCTTCCTTCGGGCGACGTGGTGATCGCCGGCGGTCAGAGCGCGCTCGATTACTCTGTGAGTCGGGCGATGGAAGTGTACCGCGTCAAGACCGGTACGTTCGAGTCTCCGGCCGAGCTGCCGGCTCCGCTCGCAGGCCACGCGACGTCGCTCTTGCCGGGAGGGAAGGTGTTGATCGCGGGGGGCTACGATGGCGTGAGCGTGCAGAGCTTGGCCCATGTCTTCGACCCCGCCGAGGGGACGATCGAGTCCACCGGGCCGATGCTTTCAGCACGGGCTGCCTGCACGGCTACGGGCCTCGACAGCGGCCGGGTGGTGTTTGCGGGCGGGCTCGACGACGGGCTCGAGGTCGTGGCGTCCGTGGAGGTATACGACCCGGAGTCCGAGGGATTCGAGAGCGGGGGAGGGCTCGCGACGCCCCGGTGCTATCACTCGGCCACGCCTGTGGAGGGGGGAATCTTGTTCGTGGGCGGGTTCGACGAGGGCAGCCCCCTGTCCTCCATCGAGCGGTACGACGCGGCGACGAAGACCTCCAAGGTGCTTGGGAGCCTGAAGCACGGGCGCGGGCATCACACGGCCACGCCCCTTCCTTCCGGCAAGGTGCTCGTGGCGGGCGGTTCCAAGGTGAGCGACTTCGAGACTCTCGAGGACTACGCGAACTGGGTCTCCGAGGCTGAGCTCGTCGATCCCGACACGGGCGCCTCCGAGCTCGTGGGGAGCTTCCGATGGCCGCGCCTGTTTCACAGGGCCGTCGCGCTCACGGACGGACGCGTCATGGTTCTCGGGGGACAGACGGACACCGCGGCGTGGCGTGCGTTCGAGATCTTCGACGCCGCTTCGAAGACGTTCACAAGCCCCGTCGACTACCTCGGAGAGATTCCCGTCGAGCCTTCCGTGCAGCTCCTGCCTGACGGGGACATTCTCGTGGCAGGGGGCGTTCCCCCTACTACCGAAGCTCGCGTCATCGACCCACGTGAGCGCTCCTCCGTCGTCTGCGGCCCCCTGAGCCAGCCCGGCGGACGGCAGAAGACCGCCTTGTTGGACGACCGCCACGCGCTCCTGGCGGGCGGCACCAGGGACAACGTCGCTGTCGCCACGGCAGACCTCTACGACATAGCGCAACGCAACTTCTCCCCCGTAGGGCCGATGGCGTCGGCGAGACGAGGGCATGCCCTGACGCGACTGCCGTCGGGCGCCGTCCTCGTCACCGGGGGCATGGACGACGGGTACCGGACACTCGCGTCCGCCGAGCTATACGACCCTGCGTCGCGGCAGTTCGCGACCGTGGGCGACATGCTCCATCCCCGGCACGGTCACGCCTCGGTGCTGCTGCCCTCGGGAAAGGTGCTAGTCGTCGGGGGGCTCGACGGCGCCACGGCCGTGACCGCCACGGAACTGTTTGACCCGTCGACGGGCGCGTTCCAACCGTTCGAGGTTGCCACGCCGGGGGGAAGCGTGCTCGCGGTCCCCCTGTCCACGGGGGACCCGTTGGTCGCCGGCAATGCCACCGCTTTCCGCCTCGACCTCGACTCCGCGTCCCTTCGCTTCTTCGCCGACACCCCCGCCAACCCCGTCGCCTTGCTCCCCAGAATCGGCGGCGAGGTGCTCGCCTGCGGCGGTGACCGCTGCGCGCGGCTCGACGCGTCGGTGTCGTGGCCCAGTGTGCCCACCCCCACGCTCAGCTTCGCCTCTTGGTTGCTCGATCTGCCCTCCACCGACCTGTTCGTGGCGGGCGGCTCCGTGGGTGGGGAAGGCCAACCCGGCGAACCCTCCGCCTTCCGGCTTCGTCGCTCCGACGGTGCGCGGCTCCCGGTCGTCCAGGATGTGAAGGTCGAGGACGCCGACCCCCCTCGGATCACGATCCATGGCGCCCGATTCGCCACATCGCCCGCCTCCGACAGCGTGGCAATCGATGCCCCCCCGGCCGTCGTGTTCCGGTCGTCCGGCCACGGAACCGTCTCCTTCCCCGTGCATTCCTGGGCCGATGGACTCATCTCCGCGTCGTCTCCGGCCACCGTCTACCACGGTCCGGGCTGGCTTCACGTGATCGTGGAAGGGGTGCCCAGCGAGGGTCGTTTTCTCGTCCTTCCTCCCGCATCGTCCGGCAGACGCTGCGAGGTCGGGGACCAGTGCGCGTCCGGGTACTGTGTGGAAGGGGTTTGCTGCGACGACGCGTGTGAGGGACCGTGCGTCACCTGTCTTGCCGCGCATCGGGCCGAAGGGCGCGACGGCGTTTGCGGTTTCGTCGTGCGGGGCGAGGACCCGCGCGTCGGCTGCGAGGGCGCGTCGGTGGACACCTGCTGGCAGGACGGCACGTGCGACGGGCAAGGCGCGTGCGCGCTGTACGCCGACGGGACCCAATGCCGCAAGGATGGGCGGTGCGAGTCGGGGACGTGCTTGCGGTGCAATGACGCGAGGGATGCCGTGCTTGCGGGAGATTCGATCGTATCCTGTGCACCCTTTGCGTGCCGGGACGGCGGTTGTCTGTCCTCGTGCCGGTCGCAGTTGGACTGTGCGCCGACGCATCGGTGTGGGGCGGACGGCCGGTGTTTGGCGCTTCGGCCTGCGGTGGTCCAGACGGACCCGGGCTCGTGTTCTGTCGGGTCGGCACCGCGAGCGGGGCTAGCGGGATGGTGGGGTGTGTGCTTGGTGCTCGCGTGGGTGCGGCGCAGGCTCGGGTTGGTCTTGTGAGGGAGGAGGGGTGTCATGCAATACAGATACGGAGTTGTCTTCGTTCTGCCGCTGATCGTTGTGGTCTTGGGCTGTGGCTCGGAAGAGGATTCCCCGGCGGGCGGGGCCGACGCCGGGACGGATGGGACCGTCGAGCCGGACGCGCCTGGTGAGGCAGCCCTGGAGGCATCGCCGGATGTCGTCCCGGATGCGTTGCCGGATGCGTTGCCGGACGTAACCGACGACGGTGCCGACGCCGATCCCATCGCGACGATTACGATCTTGCACACGGGGGACGAGAAGGGGACCGTGGTGGCCTGGGAGGATGGGACCAAGTGGGTCGGGGGGGCGGCGAACGTCGCCGGCTGGTGGAAGGAGAAAGAGGGCTACGCCCCCGACACGCACCTTGTGCTGAGCAGCGGCGAGAGTTGGCTCGGTTCTGCCTCTTCGACGTGGCTCGAGGGCAAGAACACGGTCGAGGTCATGAACGCCATGGGCTACCGGGCGGCCACGCTCGGGCCCCGGGACTACGACTTTGGGCGCGACATCCTCGAAGCGCGCATCGGCGAGGCCGACTACGACTTCGTGTCCGCCAACACGCTGTACGCGGACACCGGCACCACGGCCGACTACGTGAAGCCGTACACGATCGTCTCCATCGACGGGATCCATGTGGCGGTGATCGGGTTGATGCCGACGAATCACGACGTGAACCCTGCGGACGTGGCGGACCTGGCGTTCGCCGAGTACGCGCCGACGGTGGACAAGTATGCGATCGAGGCGCGGTCGGAGGGGGCGGACGTGGTGGTCGTGTTGAGCTCGGTGGACCGGGTGAGCATCCTGGGGTTGTTCGACGCCATGACGGCGCCGGTGGACGTGGTGTTCGCGGGGCGGTATGGCACCGCGCCGCCGGTGTCGACGCTGATGGGCGAGGTTCCCCTGGTATACAGTGAGGGACGCTGGGCTGGATACCACCGGGTGCGTCTCGAGGTGGACCGGGCGACGCGGCAGGTGATGGGACGCGAGGTGGAGTGGGTGCCGGTGGAGTACGAGGCGGCTGCGGGCAACCCGGTGACGCCGGACGCTACGATCGACGCGTTGGTGCAGCAGTGGGAGGACGGGGTGGCGGAAGACCTGGGTCAGGAGATCGGGTACGCGGGGCAGGCCATCGACGGGTGGGCGCAGTACAACTGGGTGACGGACGCGTGGCTTTGGGCCTATCCGCATGCGGACATTGCGATCCAGAACTCGGGCGGCCTGAAGGTCCCGCTCGGACCCGGGATCCTCACCGTAGGGGACCTGGTCAACTACATGCCGCACCCGAACTACATCTACGAGGCGACGATGACGGGGGCCCAGGTGTCGGCCAGTTTGCAGGCCATGGTCGACCACGCGATCGTTCAGGGCGCAGAGGTGGCGGTGGCTGGCCTTCGCTACGACATGAGTGTACCGGGGCTCGACATCGAGATGAGTGATGGCACCCCGCTCGACCTCGAGGCCACGTACACGGTGCTGATCAACAGCTACATGTACTGGAGCGGGGCGGGCTTCCCCTACGATCCCGACCTCGAGATCGTGAAGACAGGTGCACACTACCGCGACCCCGTGATCGCATGGACGGAGCAGCTCGGGACCTCTCCCACGGACCCGCTCGAGGCCCACATCGACCCGGTGCCTCGCAATCAATGAGACAGAAGGCCTCTAACCTGCCTGCCTTGGAGTTTCTCATGAAGACATCAGTCATCACTGGGTCGTTTGCTTTCCTCGTGGCGCTTGGCGTTCCCTTGTCCGGTTGCGGTGAGGACGAGGGAGAAGGCGGGGGGGCCGGGACATCCGGAACGTCGGGCACCGGAGGCTCGAAGGACGCTGGGACAGGGGGAACGGGCGGCACGGGTGGCAGTGGGGGAACGGGTGGAAGTACCAGCGGAGGGACGGGAGGCTCCGCGGGAGAGGCAGGAGCAGCAGGAGCGGGAGGCTCCGCGGGAGAGGCAGGAGCAGCAGGAGCCGGTGGTGTCGCGGACCTGAGGCCTCGCGTCATCGTGTCCACGGACATCGGGGGCAGTGACCCGGACGACTTCCAGTCCATGGTCCACTACCTCGTATACGCGGACAGCTTCCGCACGGAAGGGCTCATCTCATCTCCGCCGGAGGCGGGGCGAGCGTCGCACATTCACGAAGCTCTCGACGCCTACGAGACGGACTTCGGAAAGCTCAGCGCCCATGGGGACTACCCATCACCCCAGGCGCTTCGAGGCGTGGTGAAGCAGGGCGCGACGGATCCAGCCCCCGCTGCTGGGTACGCATCGTCCACGGAGGGTTCTGCGCATATCGTGCAAGTTGCCCAGGATCCCGATCCGGGCCCTGTGTACGTGCTGGTGTGGGGGTCCATCACGGACGTAGCCCAAGCGTTGCACGATGATCCATCCATCTCGCCGAAGCTACGTGTGTATTCCATCGGCTCCTGGAACACGGCGCAGGATCCCCATGCGAGGGAGTACATGTTCGAGGAGCACACGGATCTGTGGTGGGTGGAGAACGACACGACGTTCCGTGGGATGTACCTGTGTGGCGATACGTCCGGGGATCTAAGCAACACAGAGTTTCCGAAGCAGCACATCGCAGGCCACGGGGCGCTGGGGGCGCTGTTCATGTCGAAGAAGGCCGACATCAAGATGGGAGACACGCCGAGCGTGTTGTACATGCTGCACGGGGACCCGACGGATCCGGAGGGGGAGAGTTGGGGAGGGCAATTCCGGTCGACGAGCCATGGTCCGCAATACTGGACAGATCGCACGGACGAGGTTTGTGAGAATCGGCCGGGTGCGTTGACGGTGAGCAAGTGGCGGGAGGCGTACCTGAGAGATTGGCAGGAGCGTATGGACCGCACGCAGTAGGTCTGTGATTGCGCGGACGGCGTCTCGGAATCAATCAGATAGGAGCCGCCCACGTCGCGTCATGCGGACGAGGTGGGGCGCGAGCCGATCCGGGTCGGTCGGGTGTCCGGTGGCGAGGCCTCGCCCGCGCAGCGCCTCCACGAGGTCCTTCGTCGCGGCATCGACCGGCGAAGGGGTCGCCTTCCACAAGGGCGTGCCTGGCAACGGCGTGAACACATGGGCGTGCACGCGCACGCCCCAGGTGAAGGTCAGGTGCTCGATGAGGTCGCGCGTGTCGCGACGGTCCTCGTCGGTTTCGCCGGGCAGGCCGAAGATGAAGTCGACGCGTGGGGCGAACCCGGCCCGGACCATGTGCTCTACCGCCTCCACGCCTTGCTTAACGGTGTGCCCGCGGTGCAGGCGACGAAGCATGTCGTCGCTGCCGGACTGCAGACCCACGGACAGGTTTCGGTTGTCGCAAAGATCACGGACGATGCGCAGCATTTCGGGGGTGGCCGACTCGGGCCGTACCTCCGAGGGGAACGAGCCGAGGAACACCTTTTCGAGGCCGCATCGTCGCGCCATCACGAGCAGGTTCCGAACGGCCTCGGGGTTGGGGGTGCGGCCGTCGCGGGAGCCGTAGGTGAAGGCGTCGGGGGCGACGAAGCGTGTGAAGCGGTGGCCGCTTTCGACGGAGGTCCTGAGGATGCGCTCGAGGGACGTGAGGGAGCGGTGGCGGGGGCGGCGGCCGAACAGGGCGGGGGTTTGGCAGAATGCGCAGCCGATGGGGCAGCCGCGGGTGAGCTCGACCTGGGCGAAGAGGCGGCCCGAAGCGGGCCAGGGGTCGTAGCGGTCGAGGTCGACGGCCGGTTGGGTCGGGAGCAATCCCGCCGGTGGCAAGTTGCCCGAGGTGACGTCGCGCACGAAGCGGGCGAAGGTTTTTCCCGCCTCGCCGATGGCAACCCAGTGGAATCCCATGGCCAGGGTGCCGGGCGGGTCCCCGCTTGGGTGAGGTCCTCCCGCCACGAAGAGGGCGGCGGGGTGTGTGTCGCGGAGGGTTGCGACCTCGGTTCCGACCGCGTCCGCGTGGGGGGTCATGAACGAGTAGGCGACGAGGGCTCGTGCGGGGATTTCGCTTGGGTGTTGGGCGAGGAGGATGGCGGGCGGGGTTGTGCCGAGCTCGCGTTCCAAGACCGCGAGCAGGGCGGCCACGGAGTTGCGGTTGTGGCGGGTCAGGCGGAGGCACAGGGGGCGCGCGGACATGCGGGGCTGGAGTGTAGCCCGAGCCCGAGGCGGAGGAGAAACCACAGAGGTCGCAGAGAGCACAGAAGGCAGAGGGTTGTTTGGTGTTCTTCGGCTCCTTGCGAGGATAGTTTCAGCCCGAGTCAGCCCGAGTCAGCCCGAGTCAGCCGAGCCCGAGCCCGAGCCCGAGCCCGAGCCCGAGCCCGAGGCGGAGGAGAAACCACAGAGGTCGCAGAGAGCACAGAAGGCAGAGGGTTGTTTGGCCTTCTTCGGCCCAGGGGAGTCTTGTGGCCCGCCGAAGCCGATCAACCCGTGGCGGTTCTCACCGCATCGGCGACCCTGCACGACGCGATCGACTGTGCCCGCTCCAGGATCTCGACCACCTCGAGCCCCTCCGACCATCCGACGCGCGGCGGCGTCCTCGTGCGCACGCAACGGACGAACGCATCGACTTCGGTGCGCAGCGGCTGGGTCCGATCGAAGGCCAGCTCCTCGACCCCGCCGTCCCATCGCAGCGTCAGCTTCGGACCGCTCGTCACGTCGTCGAACCCGATCGTGCCCAGCTCGCCCACGACCTCCATGCGGCGAACCTTGCTGCGATGCGCGCGAGAGACCACGATGTGAGCTTCGAAGCCGCTGGCAAGGTGCAAGCGCAGGTCGGCCACGTTGGGGGCAGAGTCGCCCAGACACCGCAAGTCCACGTGCATCTGTCGAACGTGCGACGGGTCCAGGGCGCGCAGCACGGAGATGTCATGGGGGGCGAGGGACCAGAGCAAGGACCCGTCGACGTCCCTGGAGCCTCGGACGCAGAGCCTCGCACTTCGAAACGAGTGGGGAACTCCGATGCGTCCTTCGCGGACCGCGGCGAGCAGGGTGCGAATGGCCCCATGATGGTGCAGCAGGTGACCCACCACGCCGATGCGTTCGGAGGCGCGGCAGGTTGCCACGAGCTTCCGTGCGTCGGCCGCACTCGTGGTCATGGGCTTCTCCAGGAACACGTCGGCCCCTGCGTGCAAGGCCGCGAGCGCGTGCTGGGCGTGCAGCGGGCCCGGGGTGGCGATCACGACCGCGTCGACGGGGGTTGATCGAAGGGCGTCGATCGACCTCGCCATGTTGGCTTGTGGGGCCAGTACGCGAGCGCGATCGAGCGCGGACGGGTCGGGGTCAATCAGAAGCTCGAGGGCGACGTGGGGGTGGGCTTGCAGCTCGCGAACGAGGTTGCATCCCCAGGCGCCGCAGCCGACGTGGGCCACGCGGATCGGGCCCGATTCAGAGGCCACGGAACACCTCGTCCACGGCTTGCAGCAAACGATCGAGCTCGTCGTTCCGAAGTTCGGGACTGCAAGGCAGGCTCACGAGCTGTCGGGTGGCTTGATCGGCGTGCGGATAGGTGCCCGGATTGCAGAAAGCGCGAAACGCGTTCGCGGTGGCAAGGGTTCGAGGGTAATGCACCCGCGCGTCGACGTGGCGGTCACGCAGCATGCGAAGGATCTCGTCGCGTCGCTCGGTGCGAAGCACGAAGGGCGCGTAGGTGGGGGAGCAAGCGGGGCTCCCACGGAACACGGTCACGCCGTGGGATACGAGCAGGTCCGCGAGGGCCTGACCCATCCTGCGTCGTCGCGCCAGGCGGTCCTCGAGCGCACCGAGCTTGACGGTGAGCAAGGCTGCTTGCAGGGCATCCATCCGGTAGTTGCCACCGGGGCCGTTCCACTCGTAGGCGCGCGGGGCGCCGTGGACGCGCGCGTGCCGGACGCGGTTGGCGAGGTCGGCGTCGGCGGTGGTGACGGCGCCGGCGTCCCCTGCCGCGCCGAGAGACTTTGCCGGGAAGAAGGAGAACGCTCCGACCGTCCCGAGGGTGCCGACTTGCCTGTCGCCGAGCCGTGTGCCGATGGCCTGGGCGGCGTCTTCGAGCACGGGCGTGCGGGGCAAGGCTGCGGACACGGGCTCGAGATCGACGGCCTGTCCGAACAGGTGCATGACGATCACCGCGGCGGTTCGATGGGAGCGGGCGGCGTCGCACGCGGCGGGGTCTGGGCCCAGGGTGGCGGGTTCGACGTCGACGAACACGGGTGTGGCGCCGACGCGGAGCACGGCTTCGGCAGCGGCCACGAAGCCGAAGGCGGGGACGATCACTTCCTGGCTAGCGCCGACACCGAGCCCGAGCAGGGCGCAGACGAGGGCGTCCGTGCCGGAGGAGACGGCGACGGTGTGGGGGGCGTGGGTGAGCTGGCAGAAGGTCTTCTCGAAGGTTTCGACCTCTGCGCCGAGGATGTAGGACCCCGATCGCAGCGTGCGCAGCACGGCTTGCTCGATGGCGTCTTGCAGCGCCTCGTGCTCGCGCTGGGGATAGGCGAAGGTGATCCAGGGCTGGTCAGCCACCGGTGTGCTTCTCGACGAGCCGGCCCACACCGGGTACTGCCTCTTCCACGTGCTTCTTCGCGGTGGGGCGAAGCTTGAGGTAGGTGCCCTTGACCATCTTGTGGCTCGAGCGTTCGGCGCGCTTGTCGGTGATGCCGAGGAGCGCTTCGGCGACGCGGGATCGCTCCGATTCGAAGTACGCTGCGACGGTCTTGCCCTTCTCCTGGGCCTCGGTGGCGATAGGCTGGAGGCGCGCCGCGAAGTCGTCGATCAAGCTGTCGGTCGCGTCGTGGATGAATCCGGGCTTGAGCCCCTTGACCATCTTGTAGCCGGTCTTGATCGCCATCCCGCTGAGGCCGCCCTTGCTTTGGACCTCTTCGTCGATCAGCTTGGCACAATCCTCGATGAGGACCTTTCGCTTGGACTTGTCCGATAGGACTTCTTGCATGGTCGGCATTCGGATCTCCTGGTCCCATCCGGTCCGCTTGGGAAGGGTCTGGGGGGGACGGCCCACAGCTAGCACAACGGACGCGGATGGTCGCCCGTGTTGTGATAGCGTGGGGGGCCATGGCGACGATCCCCGGACCTCGAGAGAACGATGCTGACGATGTTTCGCTGGCGCTCGAAGTGGCGCAGTCGCAGTGGACGCGCGGAGACCCTGCGGAGGCGCTGAAGTGGCTCCGCAAGGCCGCGGACGCTGCGTTCGAGGCGGACGACGACGCGCGCGGCATGGAGCTGTCGAAGGTGGCGGCGGAGCTCAAGGCGCAGATCGAGCGACCTGCCCCAAAGCCTCCGGCGCCGCGCGTGAGCGCTCCTGGCAAGCCTGCCATGAAGCCCTCCGCCCCGCCCCCGCGAGCACCCCAGCGGTCGGAGCCTCGCAAACCCGCCCCCCAGAAGCCCCCGCCCGTCGAGGTGTCGGGGACACGGCGGTCCAGCAGTGTCTCGACAGGTCGCAAGTCCTCGGTGCACCCGAAGGCGCGTGTGGACGAGGACGAGGCCACGCGCGAGTATCAGCTTGGGGACTCGCTTCCGGACATTCCGGCGGCTGCCGTGGCGGACGAGTGGCCGACGGAGACGCTCGACGGGCTGGACGAGGACGGGCTCGACCGTACGGGTTCCCGCCGGGGCAAGGGGCAGGGCCAGAAGAAGAAGCCGATGGTGAAGCCGAAGAAGGCGGAGGTGTTGGTCCCTTCGACGCGGTCGGTCCGGGTTGCGGTGGGTGCGGACAAGGGAGTGGTGTACGTGCGGTTGTTGGACAGCGAGGGGTTGCGGGAGGGGGAGCACGACGCCATGCTGGTGGCGCTGACGAGCGACGGGGACATCCGGACGCTGTTCAAGTGACCTGTTGTGCATCGCCTTGGCCCTACCGGGTTGAGGCGCAGAGCCGACCAAAGCTAGGCCGCGCCCAAGGCCGGTCTGGGGCGAAGGGATGTTGGCAGGTGGCACGGCGTTGCCGTGCGCAAAGCTGGGCGCGACGATGTCGCGCCGCCACGGTCTCGGATGTGTACCGTCACAAATCCGCATCCGTGGCGACTCGGCAACGCCGAGTCCAGCCCGGCACGGCAACGCCGCCCCAAAGGCCTTTCCCGAGCCTTGCATCAGGCGCAACACGCCCGGCCTCCCTCCGCACCAACCCCCCACCCCTTCCGTGCCTTCTGCGTCCTCTGTGGTTCTCTGGCAGAACCATGTGAACCCGCGCGAGTTCTGCCCCCCTTGTTTCCCTTGTGCGTAACTCCGATTTGAGTTACCCAAGCCCTGCTTGACCGACCAGGCCCCCCGCCCTACGTTGACGCGCCCGTTCTCGACGCGTGCGAGGTGGGGGAACGCTCTTCTGGAGGAAATCTCATGGTTACGAAGATTGGTATCAACGGATTTGGGCGGATTGGTCGCTGCGTGCTGCGTTCGATCGTGGAGCGCGGTCTCGACGACATCGAAGTCGCTCTCATCAACGACATCACGGACGACACGACGCTGGCGCACCTTTTGAAGTACGACTCCACGTTCGGCGTGTTCAAGCACGACGTGGCTGTGAAGCCCGGGGCCATCGAGGTGGCGGGCCGGACGATCAAGACCTCGGAAGTCAAGGACCCCAAGGAAATCGCCTGGAAGGCGGAAGGGGTCGACGTGGTCCTCGAGTGCACCGGCCTCTTCGTCGCGGCCGACAAGGCCAAGTGGCACCTGGACGCGGGCGCCAAGAAGGTCCTGCTCAGCGCGCCCGGCAAGGGCGACGGCATTCGGACCGTCGTGCTCGGCGTCAATGACAAGGACTACAACCCCAAGACGGATCACATCGTATCCGTGGGCAGCTGCACGACCAACTGCCTCGCGCCGGTGGCGAAGGTCCTGCTCGACAACTTCGGCATCAAGTACGGCTTGATGACCACGACCCACTCCTACACCAACGACCAGAACCTGCTCGACCTGCCGCACAAGAAGGGCGACCTGCGCCGTGCCCGAGCCGCGGCCGTCAACATGGTCCCCACGACCACCGGCGCCGCCCGCGCCGTGGCCCTCGTGATTCCCGAGCTCAAGGGCAAGTTCGACGGTCTCGCGATCCGCGTGCCGACCATCGACGTGTCCCTGGTCGACCTCGTGATCCAGAGCGAGCGCCCCATGACCAAGGAGAGCATCAACGCCGCCATGAAGAAGGCGTCCGAGATGCCTCACCTCAAGGGCAAGCTCCAGTACAACGACCTGATGCTGGTCAGCTCTGACATGATCGGCAACCCGCACTCCTCCGTCTTCGATTCCACGATGACCACCGTGATCAGCGAGAACCTGGCGAAGGTCTTCAGCTGGTACGACAACGAGTGGGGGTTCTCGAACCGCATGGTCGACTTCCTCCAGATCCTCGCTGCGTCGAAGTGAGCTGAGCGTTGTGGTGCCGGGGTTTGCCGTGGGCTAGGGCTCGCGGCAGCCTCGGCATGACGTCCAAGATTTCTCCTCCGTGGAGGTGACGGCATGATGAATTTGGCTGGAATCAAGACCATCAAGGATCTCGAGCTCGAGAATCAGCGGCTTTTCATTCGTGTCGACTTCAACGTGCCGCTCGACAAGAAGACGGGCGAAATCACGGACGACGCGCGCATCCGGGCTGCGCTTCCGACGATCGAGTACGCGATGGAGGCGGGGGCGCGCGTCATTCTCGCGTCCCACCTCGGTCGGCCCAAGGGCGAGCGGGTCCCGTCCGCGTCCCTCGAGCCCGTGGGCGCCCGGCTTGCGGAGCTTCTGCAAGTGGACGTGCTGTTCCCGGAGGATTGCGTGGGGGATGCCCCCAAGAAGCTGATCAACGAGATGCGCAGCAAGCAACTCGTCCTGCTCGAGAACGTCCGCTTCCACGCGGAGGAAACCAAGGACGACGACGCTTTCGCGCGGCAGTTGCTCGAGCTGTGTGACTGCTACGTCAACGACGCGTTCGGCTCGTCGCACCGTGCGCACGCCTCGGTGCATGCGTTGCCGCGGTTGATGCAGAACCGTGCGTGCGGGTTTTTGATGCAGGCCGAGATCGAGAAGCTCGGCAAGATCGTGACCGACCCGGACAAGCCGTACCTGGCGGTGTTGGGCGGCGCGAAGGTGAGCGACAAGATCGCGGTGGTCGAGTCCCTGCTCAACCTGGTGGACGCGCTGGTCATCGGCGGCGCCATGGCGAACACGTTCCTCAAGGCGCTTGGCAAGGACACCAAGGCCAGCAAGATCGAGGAGGACAAGCTCGCCCTCGCGCGCACCATCGTGGAGAAGGCCAAGGACAAGAACGTGGACCTGATCCTGCCTGAGGACGTCATCGTGGCCGCGGATCTCAACGCCACGGAAGGCCTCACCGTGGACGTGGGTGCGATCCCGGACGGCCACATGGCGCTCGACATCGGGCCCAAGACGGTGGCTCGCATCGAAGCCGTCTGCAAGAAGTCCAAGAGCATCTTCTGGAACGGACCGATGGGGATGTTCGAGAACCCGGCGTTCGCGTCGGGCACCTTCGCGGTGGCCCGCGCCATGGCGGCTTCCAAGGCCTTCACTGTCGTCGGTGGCGGTGATAGCGCATCGGCCGTTCGCAAGGCGGGCGACGACATCGCCGGCGCGTTCACGCACATTTCGACGGGCGGCGGCGCGTCCCTCGAGCTCGTGGAGGGGCGCAAGCTCCCCGGGATCGAAGTGCTTCGGTTCACCGAGTAGAGCCTGCCACCTGTCCGCTCCCCAACCTCGGAGATAGCTGATGAACAAGGCACGACGTCCGCTCATCGCGGGCAACTGGAAGATGAACCATGGCGGCGCGACCGCCTGCAACCTCGCGTCGGCAGTGCGACGGACCACCGACGCGTTCGACAAGGTCGACGTGGTGGTTTGCCCGCCGTTCACGGCGATCGCGTCGATTGCCGAGGAGCTTCGGGGGAGCGCTGTGCAAGTGGGCGCCCAGAACGTGAACCCGAAGGACAGCGGGGCCTACACGGGCGAGATCAGCGTGAGCATGTTGATCGACGCCGGTGCGAAGTGGGTGATTCTCGGACATAGCGAGCGCAGGGCCATGTTTGGGGAGACGGACACCCTGGTGGCGGAGAAGACCCGCGTCGTGCTCGATGCAGGGTTGCGTCCCATCGTGTGCGTCGGCGAGTTGCTCGAGGAGCGTGAGAAGGGCCAGACCCTCGAGGTGGTGAAGCGGCAACTCAACGCGTTTGCCTCCATCCTGGCGGACAAGCCTGGTGTGGGTGCGATCGCGTACGAGCCCGTGTGGGCCATTGGCACGGGCAAGACGGCGGGCCCGGCGGAGGCGCAGGAGGTGCACGCGATGATCCGTGCCCGTTTGCGGGAGATCTCGGCCGAGCTGGCAGAAAAGACCCGCATCCTGTACGGCGGCAGCATGAAGGCGAGCAACGCCGAGGGGCTGCTCGGGTGCGAGGACGTGGACGGCGGGCTCATCGGTGGGGCCGCCCTCAAGGCCGACGACTTCGCAGGGATTGCCGCCGCGGGGCAGAAGCTGGCCTGAGCTCCGATGCCTGCGCTTCCGTTCCCCTTCCTTTGGAAGGAATAGGACGAAAACCCACTAGCGCGACGCGTCCTCGTGTCGTAGAACCCCGCGCACTGTCATGTTTCAGACGATTCTTAGCATCATCCACGTCATCGCTTGCCTCTTCCTGATCCTCGTGGTGCTTCTGCAGCAGGGCAAGGGTGGTGGTCTCGGTGCAGCCTTCGGCGCTTCGACGACTCGTCAGGTGTTCGGTGGGCGCGGTGCCGGGAACCTGCTCACCCGCCTGACCGCCGTTTCGGCCGCGATCTTCATGACCACCAGCGTTCTGCTTGCCTACATCGCGTCGAGCGGTGACCGCAGCTTGCGCGCGGCGGAGGCGGAAACCGAAAAGATGCCCTGAGGAGGCGTCGCCATGATGCGCATCTCCGTCTTCGGAAGTGGGTACGTGGGGTTGGTGACCGCCGCGGGCCTCGCTGACATGGGCCATCGCATCCTGTGCGTGGACATCGACGAGCCCCGCGTGGCGCGGTTGTGTGCGGGGGAGGTCCCGTTCTTCGAACCCGGTCTGGCGGACCTGGTGCACCGCAACTTGCGCGGTGAACGCCTGCGTTTCGCGACCGAGCTCGATGACGAGTTCGCCTCGGCCGACGCGCACTTCGTGGCGGTGGGCACCCCGCCCATGGCCGACGGTCGTGCGGACACGTCTGCCGTATTTGCCGTGGGACGAACCCTCGCGAAGCGCGTCGCGAAGGGGGGGGTCGTGGCGGTCAAGTCCACCGTGCCCGTCGGCACCTGCGACGCCCTACAGACGCTCTTGGACGAGATGTGCCCGCACCGCATGCGGGTGGCGTCGAACCCAGAGTTTCTCAAGGAGGGGGCGGCGGTGGATGACTTCTTCCGGCCTCACCGTGTGGTCATCGGCGTGGACGAGCGCGAGACCGGCGACGAGATGCGCGAGATGTATCGCCCGCTGCAGCTGTCCAGCGAGCGGGTGATCGTGATGAGCCGCCGGTCGAGCGAGCTTACCAAGTACGCCGCCAACTCGATGCTCGCCACGCGCATCTCCTTCATGAACGAGCTAGCGAGGCTTTGTGACACCATCGGCGCCGACATCCACTCCGTGCGTGCCGGCATCGGCAGCGACGAGCGCATCGGCAGGTCGTTCCTCTACGCCGGGCCGGGCTATGGAGGGTCCTGCTTCCCGAAGGACGTGTCCGCGCTGATCCATCTGGGACGAGACGCCGGCGTGTCTCTCGGGGTCGTCGAGGCCGTGGCGAAGGCGAACGAGTCCCAGCGGCTGTACGTCTGGGACAAGATCCGATCTCTCTTTGCCGACGGGGTGAAGGGCAAGACGGTGGCCGTCTGGGGATTGGCCTTCAAGCCGATGACGGACGACGTGCGGGACGCGCCGGCCGGTACGATCGTGGCGAAGCTCTTGGAGGCCGGTGCGAAGGTCCGAGCGCACGACCCGGAGGCTGCCGAGAACTTCGCTGCCGCGTATGCGCCCGCGAGCGATGCGATGAGCTATCACATCAACGAGTACGAGGCGCTGGACGGGGCCGACGCGCTGGTGCTGATGACGGAGTGGCGTCACTTCCGCAACCCCGATTTCCGCGAGATGAAGCGTCGGATGCGGGGCAACGGGATCGTGGACGCGCGGAGCATCTGGACGATGTTCGGCCTGGGCAAGGCCGGGTTCGTGTACCGGACGATCGGGTCGCCGACTGCGAACAGCTAGCCAAGATCACGCAGAGCAGAAGCCAAGCCGGTGAGTGCGCAGCACGGAACGTGAGAACGCGTCCGTTCAGAATTCTCGGCTCCCGGTCCCCTGCTCACCAGTTCGGCCGTGGTCGCTCCGTCAACCTTCCTTGTTGCGTCCCTTGCCGAACCACCCTTCGAACCGCTTGCGCGCTGCGGACACCGTGCGGCTGACGAACGCGCCTTTGAGCGGCATGTCCCTTCCGAACACGCGCTCCTCGGTGCCGACCAGCCAGAGCTTGCCCGGGTCGCCGCGCCAGTCGTACTCGACCTCGACCACCGGAACGTAGCGAACCACCAGCCGTTGTCGAACGATGCGGGCCGGCGGGGTGGCTTCCTTTCCCGCCACGAGATCGCGTACCTGCCCTTCGAACTCGGGGTCCGACGGGCCCCTACCGCGATACGCCCCCGTGGTCGCGTCGTAGGTCGCCACGTCCATCCGGGGAATGTCCAGGTGCAGCAGCTCGTCGCGCGTGGCCTGGGCCATGACCTCCGCAGGTACGGGTGCGCCCCGATCGACGAGGGTTTGTGCGTCGTGGCGTCGGAGGATCTCCACCACCTGCAGCTCGACGAGACGGCCCTGGCCCTCGCACGCGTCGCACGTGGACAGGCCGGTGCCGTGACAGGAGAGGCACGGACGGCGGTAGCCGAGGGTTCCCTCTCCGCCGCACTCGGGGCAGCGCGTCTTGGATTCGCCCGAGCAGACGGTGCAGGTCCTGGTTTGTTCGGTCCCCGCGATGTCGACCTCGGTGGATGCGTCGGCGAGCTCGAGGGCGAGGTCGAGCTCGAGCGACCAAGGGTCGAGGGTGCCGGTGAGGGTGGGCGTGCGCTCGGGGGCATCGGCCCCTGCGGCCCGCACGACGCGTCGCAGGTGGCGCTCCTCGAACAGCGTGTCGAGCTGTGCGCTCCACACGCGAGAGTGTTGCGCGGAGGTGGGTTCGACCTGGTGCAGCACGTGACCGCCGAAGCTCATCTCCTGAGAGGCGTGGCGATCGAGCGCGGACCGGATGCGGGCGAGGGTGGAAGGTTCGACGGTCATGGTCAGGTCGCCATGGTAGCAAGTTCTTCGTGATGGGAGGGCGGGCTGATCTCACCTGGTCTTTACAGCCCGTTGGGCGGTGTCATGATGGTCGGATGCGGACGCGAAGGAGCATGATTTTAGCCTTTACGGTGCTCGCAGCTTGTGGGGGGCAGGATGCGCCCCGCGCACGGCAGCCGGCCCCTGCTGCCTCGCCCGAGGTCCCCGTGGTGTCGGAACCCGCGCCGGCTCCCACAACAACGGAGGCTGTCGCGCCGCAACCTGCCGAACCGCCTGCTGCCGTGGACCCGTTCGCGGGCACCGCCTTTCCGCCTCCGGACTTCACGCCACCGCACGAGCGGTCGGCCAAGGAGGGGGACGGCAAGTGGGTTCGGATGGGGGACGCGAGCAAGGGGGAATCAGCGGCGAAGGAGCCTGCGGTGCTGTTCCGTGCGACGGTGCACCCGCATCCCGTCAGCAAGTTCATCAGCGTGACGATCGCGGCCATGGACCTGAAGCACACGTCGCTGCACCTGGTCGCAGGCACGGACGATCCTGGGGCGGACAAGGCGCCGAGGCCGCGCGGGTTGGTTCCTCCGGAGCATCAGGCCGAGCTCGTGCTCGTGCACAACGGGGGATTCAAACCACAGCACGGCAACTGGGGCATGATGGCCGACGGCGAACCCGTGGTTCCTCCTCGCGACGAGGGCTGCACGGTCCTCGTCACGCGCGACGACAAGGTGGTGATGGGGACCTGGACGGCTGTGGCTGACCGTGCGGACCAGGCTCGTACCTATCGCCAGACCCCGCCGTGCCTGCTCGAGTCCGGGACGATCCACCCGCGGCTACTCGCGGGCGACGCTCGTCCCTGGGGCGGCACGGCCAAGGACCTGAAGACGCGTCGTCGGACTGCCATTGGGCTCGACGCCTCCGGGCGTGTGCTTCTGTTCGGGATGGGGGACGAGGCGGACCCGAAGCTGCTGGCCGAAGCGATGAAACAAGCAGGCGCGGCGCACGCTGCCCAGCTGGACATCAACTACAACTGGACCCGGTTCCTGCTGTTCGGGACCGTGGACGGGACGCTGCAGGTCACCTCCACCCTGATCCCGAAGATGGTACATCGCAAGCGCGGGTACGTTGCGTTGAGCGAGGACCGGGACTTCTTCTACCTCGAGCGCAGGTGAGGGCTCGAGGAACGAACCCTCGGCGGCGACCTGTCACGGCTCCTGCAGCACGTTCCCCAAGGCGTTGTCCGAGAAGGTGTTGCTCGATTCGATGTCGCCGTTGACCTGGGCCCAAGCCCCCAGGTAGATGGCATACTGGGCGCTGTTTCGGAGGGTGGAGTTCGTGACGGTCAGGGCCACGCCGTGGCTGTCGGACCGGGCATGGATCAAGCCGCTTTCCCCGAGGCCGGTCGCGCCGCCGAACTCGACCGTTACGTAGTCCAGGGCGTTCGCGCCGTTGAGCGTCGTGTCGAAGATGATGCTGTTCCAGTAGCCGGCGGTCTTCTCGATGCCGCTGATCGTGATGGGCTGCTGGGCCGTGCCGACCGCATGCAGGCCTGCCTCGTCGCCTCCCATGCTGATCCATCCGTCTTCCGGCAGCAGAAGGGTGACCCCGGGGGCCAGCGTCCAGACCTTGCTCACGTTCAGATAACTCTCGAGCTCGTACGGCACACCGAGGTCGAGCCACGTCACCGTCTTGCTGACGTTGCCGTCCCGTACCCGCAGGTGGTCGACGCCGTTGCCGGTGTAGGCCGAGCCGACGTCGAGAAGATGGACCGCCTCGGAGCCGACGCTTGCCGGACCGAGCGTGTTGTCGGTGAACGTGTTGTTCTCGAAGAGGGGAGTCGCGAAGCTTCCGGTCAGGAACAAGCCGAAACCCTCGCTCTCGTGAATGGTGGTGTTCGACAGGCTCAGCGTGACGCCGTGGCTATCGGCAACCGCCTTCACGCCAGCCCCGTTGAAGTCATGGTCGGTGCTCCCGGCATGTTCCACGGTGACGTAGTCGAGCCTGTTGTCCGCGTGGTTGGTGGTGTTGAACTCGATGCCGGTCCAGAAGCCCCGCTCCGGCGACTCGCCGGTGAACACGATGGGGTCTTGTTCGGTGCCGACCGCATGCAGGGCAGCGGCGTCGCCGTTGACGTTGATCCACGCATCGGCTGCCATGATCAACCGATTCGGGGCGACGATCGTCCATGGCGAGTCGACGTTCAGGTTGCCATTGAGGTGGAAGGGCACCCCGAGCGCCTTCCAGCTTCCGTTCTTGCTAATCCGGTTGGTTCGGACCCAGATCTCGTCGACGTCGTTGCCGGTGTAGTCCGACGTGTCATCGAGCAGCCCGGCGACGTCGGAGTCCACGCTGGCGGGCCCGAGAGCATTCTTGGTGAACGCGTTGTTCGCGAAGGCGGTCAGGTCTGCGCTTGCCACGAGGTAGAGCCCATAGCCCTCGCTCTCTCGAATGGTGGAGTTGGTGAGGCTCAGCCGCACGGCGCGACTGTCCGAGACGACCTTGATCGCGGCCGCCTCCCCATCGCTTGTCGTGTCGCCCGCGTACTCGATGGTGACGTAGTCCAGCTGATCATCCGCGCCTTCCGTGCGGCCGAGCTCGATGCCCTTCCAGAAGCCGCGCTCGGCCTGGTCGCCCGTGAGGCAGATGGGCTCCTCCTCGGTTCCGGCGGCGATCAACGCCTGTTCGGCGGAGAATCGCAGCGCCGTGCCCTGGGCGAAGAGGATGGTTACGCCTGGCGCGAGGGTCAGGGTCACGCCCGCTCCGATGATCGGGGTCTTGCTCGCGAGGTAGCAGCCCTTGGCGAGCGTGGTGGAGGCATCGAAGCGGTCCGGCAAGGCCTGGCACGTCGGGCGGATGGCGTCGATGTTCCCGCACGCGTCGACGACGGCGGCGTCGGGGCTGGTGTCGGGGCTGGTGTCGGGCGCGACGTCCGGCTCGGCATCGATGCCAGCGTCCGTATCGGCCTCGGGTCCGCTATCGAGCGTGGCGTCGGCTCCGGCGTCCGACGTCGGTTCGTCCGACGCGGGGTCGCTGCAAGCGATCAGGAGCGTGGCGGGCAGGATCAAGGACCAGACATAGGCGTTCTTCATAAGCGATATCTCCATTTCAAAGCGTGGGGGACGAAGAGGGCCCCATGCAGTTGGGTGGAGGAAACGTCGCCCCACCTTTTTCCAGCATACGATACGCCGGGCAGTTCCTTCCTTCTCTGGAATTTTTGCAACGGGGGCCAGGACCGGCCACGTCTGTGACGCAGGCGTCGAAGGGAACGGGGAAGCTGGGGATCAGGAGACGGGAAGGGGGTCGGGTGGACGGAGGGTCAGGACGCGGCCCCTTTGCGTCGGGTGGAGATGCCGAGCAGCGTGTACGCGGGGCAGAATCCGATCGCGCCGGTGAACAGGGGGACGAGGCCGAGGAGGCCCCACAGCGTCTTGGGACCGACGAACACGAGGCTCAGCAGCGCAAGGCCCACGACGATGCGCGCGACTCGCTCGAGACCGTGCGCGTTTTTCTGAAACAGGTTGCTCATGACTCGGTTCGATGAAGCGGCGGGACGATGCGTCGCTCCTGCCTGGGCATGGGCGGAAGAGTCGAACGTGAGCGGCCTTGGCTACCTTAGCTACCGGGGATTGGCTTTGGGGGCGGTGGCGACGGTTGGGGCGCTCGATAGCCACCTGAAGTTGTCGATGACCACGGAGGAGTCCAGCACGCCGTCGCCGGAGTCGTAGATGGCGAACCGGAGGGTCACGGTGGTTCCTGGGGTTGCCGGTGGCTGAGGACGGGGGAGGTGGTGACCACCGTCTCCGCTTCACGGTGCGCTGCTACTGGCTCGTCGTCGCGATAGCGGTGTAGAGCCGTGCCGTGGAGTAGGGGGCGGTGTCCGGCGTGACAATCCGCAGGTCGCCTTCCCAAGCCCATCCGTCGGCCTCGACCAACCGACCATCGACGACAATGGTGCGCGCACCGAGCGGCATGGTAGCCCGCAGTGCAGCAGAGAGTCGTGGCAGCTCCCGCCGGGGTGCGCCGTCGGACCAAGTCGTGGCGAAGCAGAGCGCGAGGGTGCTGTTACGCAGCAAGGCCACGACCCGCTTCGCTTCCTCACCCGCAGCGGTGTCCGTTGCCCGATACACGTCGCCCTGCGCCATCTCAATGGGTGCGGCCATGTGCCCCATCGCACGGAGCCGCGCAGCGTGGTTTCTTGCACGCGCCACCAGCTCGGGGACGACCTCGAGGCCGCGGCATACCGCCAGCGTTTTGGGGTACAACAACGAAGCCGCCAGGGTGGGCAACCCGTCGCCGCTGCCGATGTCGACAAAGCGATCTCCTGCGCGGACCTCCGCCGCGTCGAGCAACGTGGCGACGGTGCGAACGTCCAGCTCACCGTAGACCAAGTGAGATTCGGCGAGATGCAGCGTCTGGCGTGCGACTTGGGCTGCCCTTTGTGCTTCAAACCGGCGATGGTCACGGCTCGTTATCGTGCAGTCTTCGAGTACCTGGCGAAGCGTCGCTTCGACATCGGCTACTGCGATGGGAACATCGTCTTTGGTGATCATGGGTCAACGAGGTGAACCAAGGGCCAACCTACTCCCGTTCGAGATAGCCTGCGCCAGCCGCAGGAGATCCGCGTCGTCATGCCATCGCGCGAAGTCCTTGTCCGTCAGAGCGTCCCGGGGCTCGTCGCCCACGCGCTTTCCGGCGCGAAGCCACGCCAACATGCGCTCCTTGTCACCCAGGCGAGCCGCGGCACACGCCATGTTGTACGCCAGGTGTCCTTCCGTCTGCGCCGTGACCTGGACGATCCCCTCGATCGCCCCGAACACATGGCGAACATCGTCAGCATCTCCGTCGTCCAGCACGGTGGACAAGGCCAACGCGCCAGCCTCGTGGACGAACCGGTTCTCGGAGACAGCGAGCGTGATCTCTGCGCGAGCGCCGGGCACGTCTCGGGCGTTGCGCATCGCGCGCATCCGCTCGACCCGCAGTGCGTCCAGCGCGGCCTCGCGAATCGCGCCCCCCGGAATCCCCTCGATCTCGGCCGAAAACGCCGATGTCGAGAGGTTCGTCGATTGCACCCGGCGCAGGATGAGGTCCCGTACTTCCGCAGGGCGAAGAGCCGATGTCGCCCCGCTCTTGACAAGCGCCCGCAGGTCCAGCCCCGCAAGCTGGCCGTCGTTCCGCGCCGGATTGCAGCGCATCCCGCCCCGGTCAACCCCGTAGGCTTCGTCTTGTTCGATCCTGCTGAGCACCCAATCGAAGTCGCCCGTGGCAACCTTGACACCGCAGTGGTCGCATTCTCCGGTCATCCCGACGCTCAGCCCTCCTCCGCAGTTCGGGCACGTCGGCTCGACGCGCGCATCCCCGGTCCGCGACGCGCTTCGGATGAAGGTCCAGTATTCGGAGTATCTGCGCTCTTTGACCCTGCTGCCGCAAAGCACCTGCCCGGTCTCCACGGACAGGGTGTAGTCGAGCCCCGTCGCGAACAGGCGGATCGTCACCGCATCGAAGAATCGGTCCCGCCGCACGGCCACACAGTCCACTTTCGTGATGCGCGACCGCTCCGTGACGTTCCGCAGGTTGCTGCGCTGGTAGCTTTGCATCCAGTACAGCTGGGTCTGGAAGAGCGAGTCGCTCACGAAGGGCCGAATGCGCTTCCATTCCTGGCTCGACCAGGCCGCCTGCAGCTCGTCGAACACCAGCGTGACCCGCTTCAGAAGGCCCGGGAACGTGAACGACGGATCCCTCTCGCTAAGCTCTCGCAGCCGATCGTTGACTTTGGGATCGTACACGGTGGGCGCGTCGGTCCCCTGCTCGGCCACGTCCGCGACCAACTGCGGCGGACGCTCCTCGCGCTCGTGAACGTGAATACAGGTGACCAGCCAGTCGAAGTCCCCCGTGTCCACGACCTGGTCGCAGTACTTGCACCGGCTCCCCTCGATGCCGTCGAGCGGAGCGCTGCAGCTCGGGCAAGCAAACACCCGAACCTTGTCCGGCGCACGTGACGCTGCATCACTTCGCCTCGTGAGCGCCCACAGCTCGTGCGCCCAGACCGTCCGCTCCGATGCGCCGGAATCGCTGGGCACGACCTCCGTGAAGTTGGACTCGAAGTCCACGTGCACCATCGACTTGGCCGCACCGGACATGACGGTGGCATCGACGATTCGAACGGCGCCGATCACGACGCCCTTCACCTCGGTCACGGCCTCTCGGGCGTGAAATCCAGCTCTCGCGTTCGGCGTCAGCCAAGGCGACAGCTCGAAGAGCTTGCCCCTGCCCCGTGCGTCGTGCGCACTGGCGTACAAGGCCTGAAGAAAGTCCTCGAACAGCACCGCGGAGAAACTCGGATCGACCGCCATCAGCTTTGCCACCTCGCTCGCCGGGGGCTTCGCCGGCGACGTTGCGCGAGACGGCCCGGCGTCACTGGACGGAAAGACACGATCGATTCCACTCGCGATCCATTCCACTCCTCTGCTGTCGTTGCGCCCCAGCAAGAACGCGACGAGCCCAAACAACGCAAAGAACAGGCCCAGCGCGACCACCGCCTCCAACGTAACCTCGCCGCTTCCTCCGCCCCAGTCGCTCGAGTCGTCAGAAGACGACCACGAATCCGAAGAGGACGACGACGAGCTGTCGTCGTTCCTCGAATCACTAGAGGAACGAGTCGACGAGGTGTCCGTGTCCCCACGGTAAGTCTGACCGCCGCCCGGTCTGGCGAGGGCTGATTCGGATGCGAGCGAGCCCATCGCGAAGACGAGGAGCGCACAGAGGAGGAGCACGACGCGCTGTCCCCGAGGCGGCCGCGCTCCCTTCGACGAGGCAGGGTGTTGGCTCATCCGACGTTCACCTCGTTGCTGAGCTCGTTGGCGTCATCGTCGGTCTTGGGAGCGAGGGAACCCAGCGGGGAACCAAGCCCCCGAATCGCCCCAAGCATCGCCTCGAAGTCCGCGCGAGCCGCCGCGGCGTGGATGGGCGAATCCCACCCGACCGGGAGCTTCGTCAGGTCCAATCCCACGTCGGCGACCAGCTCCGCCTTGCGCTCGAAGGCCGAATAGTAGAGCAGAAGGCCGGTCCTTCCGCGTGTCTTCGAGACACCTGCGTCGTAAAAACACGAGCGCGCTGCGGTTGCCACGCGCACGTCGCGCTCCGCCCGCAAGGTCGCCAGCCTTCGCAGCGGCGCGACGACGGTGGCGAGGAGCACTCCGAACGCGAACCCCGCCAGGACCTCGAAAGGGATCGCCCCGAGCGCAAACTCGATGTCCACGAACAGAATCACGCACAGCGTGATCATGAGCATGACAAGACCGACGGCGAAGTAGGCGTGCAGATAGCGGCCGGACTGGCGTCGTACGGCGACGACCAACTCGGCGCTGGTTGTTGATTCCACGTGCCGGATAGCCTCGGCCGTTCGAGTTTTTGCCTGCTGCGTGAAGAAGTCCCGGGTGGGCATGAAGGGTCGCCCCAAGGCGTTCGTGACGTTGACGAGCTACTCTTCCTCCCCGCCCAAGACAGCCATCGTCCGGAACAGGAACGTGTCGCATACGACGGACAGAAGGACAGCCGAGGCCCTTTTGCAAGTCAAGAGGAACCGAGCCTCCTGCGGACGGGACTTCGTGGCGGATCGCGCACCGCTCTCAGGCCGCCGCAGGTGCACGCGAGACGCACTCATGAACCGCGGCAGCTCACCCTCACGCTTGCGGCGTCATCTTCCGAGGCGTCGTCCAAGATGCGCCCGAGCTGCGCAGCGTACGCCGGGTCCAAGAAGGTCGTGTCCGCGAGAATGGTCAGCGCAGGTTCTGCACGTTCGAAGATGGCCGCGGACAGTCGGCTCGGGTCATGCCGCGCGCGATGCAGGAGCCCGTTCGGCTGGCTGGGATGATCGTGCATGGTCTTGGACCACCTGTGCGAAAGCCCCTGGTCGTCACCGGAGGTCGGCCGGGCGTCGGCCCCGATGGGTGCGAGCCCCTTGCCCGTCAGGTCCAACAAGCGAAGGGCCCGTGCGCTCCTGATGACTGCAATGCCCCGCACGGCCAGGTCGCTCATCGTGACGCTGCGGACGCCCGTACCGGTGCAATGGAATGAACGGATCCGATCGCGCGAACAAATCCTTCCGAAGGACGTGAGCCTGCGCGCAGGCCGACCCCGAATCGAGCGGAGCCACGTACATGCTGTCCTCGGCACGACGCTTGCTGACTACGAACGCAGGCGGAAAATGCGCCGGATCCTATTCATTCGAGGCAAACGATGAAGCTGCGGTTGCACTCTGGTGTCGTCGGACTCCCCCTGCTCCTCTTGATCGGCGCGACTGGCTGCGGTGCGGAGGGCGGAGCGTCGGGAGGAGCTGCGAGCGCGGCGGGCGCAGCTGGCGCGGCAGGCACGGGCGGCGCGGCAGGCACGGGCGGCGCGGCAGGCACGGGCGGCACGGGCGGCACGGCAGGCACGGGCGGCACGGCAGGCACGGGCGGCGCGGCAGGCACGGGCGGCGCGGCAGGCACGGGCGGCGCGGCAGGCACGGGCGGCGCGGCAGGCACGGGCGGCACGGCAGGCACGGGCGGCACGGCAGGCACGGGCGGGGAGACCACCACCAAGGCATTCTCTCCGGGACACTGGATCGGTGCCAGCCACAACTTCGACAGCCTCGCCGACTTCGCCGTCGACAACGCCGAAAGCTTCGTCGGGGTCCTGATCAAGATCTGGTGGAACACCATCGAGGACGAGACCCTTGGCGTCTACGACTGGACCGAGGTCTGGTCGGTGATCCAGAAGCTGAAGCCCCACGGGCTCAAGCTCGCCCTGTTCCTGCAAGACAAGAGCTTCGGAACTGCACCCCGGCCGACACCTTCCTACATGGTTGGCGACCCCAAGTACGACAGCGATGGCTGGGTGCGCTGCGACCTGGAAGATAAGGGGAAGAGCCACGGCTACCCAGCCTTCTGGGACCCGGACGTGACCGACCGCTGGATCGCGCTGTTCCAGGCGGCGCGGGAGGAGTTCGAGAACGAGCCCACCGTGGAGATGCTTGTGAGCTCGGAGACCGTCTGGCCGTGTCTCAAAGAACCTCCACTCGACGTGCACGAACAGGACTTCTACGCGGAAACCTATCGGTACACGGAGGAGATCATCTACGACCTGCGCAACACGCGCCTGCTGTTCAACAAGGGCATGAACTGGAATCAGAACGTCATATCCGGGCTGTGTGACCGTTGCTACGAGAGAGGCGCGGCGGTCGGGGGGCCGGACATCGTGGCGGACGCCGTCTTGCTCTCCGAGACCGACTGCTACCAGCCGAGGAACCATGGAGTCGGGGTCGCGAACGACTTGACCATCGCGGTCCAGGTGCAGACTGCAGACTACTGCGGCCACGGCACGCTCCAGCAAATCTGGAACAAGGCTGTGGGACCCGAAATCAATGCGAACGTGATCCTCTGGTACCGGGAGCCGGATGGCTGCACTTTCACGATCGACGACGTCATCAACAAGATCGACGGTGACCGGACCCGGGACATCGAGACCCTTCGTCCGGTCAACCTTCAGCCGGGCTTCACGTACCCCTGGTAGCGCCCCACCGTGGCGGACAATGCTCGCTGTTCCACACGCGCGAGAAGTCTTGGCCGAGCTGCACGATGGCCCATTGTCGCAAGGGCACGTGTGGCAGGACACGGTCCACCAAGTTTGCCGCGGTCTGGCTCGCGCGCCTCGCTCCGCACGACCGCCGGCACACACCGCGAAGCTTGCACGAAAAGGCCACGAGCATCGAAGGTCCGCAACTTCGGCAGCGCGCACGCGCAAAGCCCTACGAGCGGCGGGGCCATCGATTCGTTCGCTATGCGGACTCATGGCAACGTCTACGCGCCATCCCAGGCTGCTGGCGAGCGGGTGATGGCGTCGCTGGAACGCTTCCTCACGAAGCGTCTGTGGACATGGTCGCAGACACGTTGACGGCCACGGAGTCCTCCATGCGAGCCCTCGCGACCACCGCCTGTCCCAGCGCAATCCCGCCATCCCCCGGGGGTAGTCTCTCCGGCACGAGCACCCGGAATCCCCGCTTCTCGAGTCCCTCGATCAACAGGCGCGACAACACGCGGTTCTGCAAGCTCCCGCCTCCCGCCGCCACCACCTCGCACCCCGTCTCCTCCCGCACCCGCATGCACGCCTCGAGCAGGGCTGTCGCAAGCGAGCGGTGGAAACGCATCGCCACCACGGGCACGGACACCCCCGCCGCAAGGTCCTGCATCCCACACCGCACGAAGTACGCAGGTGGAATGCACAGCATGTCGTGCACACCCAGGTCCACGGGCCACACGGTCTCGTCCTGCACACCGCGCCTGGCCGCCATCTCCAGCCCCATCGCCGCCTGCGCCTCGAACCGCGCTTCCAGAAACAGCCCGCACAACGCAGCCATCCCATCGAACAACCGTCCCGTGCTCGACGTGAGCGGTGCATGCACGCCCCGTTGCACGAGCCCGGCCACCGCCTCCCTTCGCCCCTCGTCGATCGACCGCAGCGCCTCGGGACAGAACCTCCGCCAATCCTTCCCATACGCGTCCATCAGGTAGCTAACTGCCATTCTCCACGGCTGCCGCGACGCTTGGTCTCCCCCGGGCATACGCACGTAACCAAGGTGTCCCACGCGACGGAACGAGACCAGGTCCGCCAGCAGCACCTCGCCGCCCCACACCGCCCCGTCTGTCCCCAGTCCCACGCCGTCGAGCGCGATCCCGATCGCGGGCCCCGGCTCCTGATGCTCGGCCAGGCAAGCCGCTATGTGCGCGTGGTGGTGCTGGACCGCGAAGCGCGGCACGTCGAGGGATTCGGCCCACCTGGTGGACGCGTAGTCCGGGTGCAAGTCGACCCCGACGCACGCGGGACGCGCCCCCACGACCCGTTGCAGATGTTCCACCGCATCCACGAACGCATCCACCGCAGGCTCGTTGGACAAGTCGCCCACGTGTTGGCTCGAGAAGGCCATGCGGCCTCGCGTCAAGCACACCGTGCTCTTCAGCTCCGCCCCCACGCCGAGCGCACAGGCGCCGTCGTCCCTCAGCATCACCGGAAGCGGCACGTAGCCCCTCGATCGTCGAAAGAACGTGGTCCTCGCCCCGACGGCACCCACCACGGAGTCGTCGTTGCGCACGAGGATCTCGCGGTCGTGCAGTAGGAACACGTCCGCGATGGCGCCCAGCCGCTCGATCGCTTCCTCGTTGCCGATCGCGATGGGCTCCTCGGACAGGTTGCCGCTCGTCATCACCAGGGTGGCCGGCCCGTCGCCCAGCAGAAGGACGTGCAGCGGCGTGTAGGGCAGCATGACGCCGATGTCCGCGTTGTCTGGCGCGACGTTGGCCGCGAGCGTGGACCCCTCCGTCTTCGGCACGAGCACGATCGGACGATGACGGGACGAGAGCAGGGCGAGCGCGTGGTCGTCGATGTGCGCGTGCCGCCTGGCCTCCGCAAGGTCGCGGCACATGATCGCGAGGGGCTTTGCCTCCCGTTGCTTGCGCTCACGAAGGCGTTTCACCGCGCCTGCGTGGGTGGCATCGACCGCGAGGTGGAACCCTCCCAGCCCCTTCACCGCCACGATTTTGCCGTTGCGCAGCCATGCGGCTGCCTGGCGGATCGGGTCCTCGGAAACAAGGGAGCGCCCCGCGGCGTCCGCCAGCCACACGCGCGGTCCGCACGCGAAGCAAGCGTTGGGCTGCGCATGAAACCGCCGGTCTCTCGGGTCCTCGTACTCGCGACGGCACGCCTCGCACATGGCAAAGGAGGCCATCGATGTCTTGTCCCGGTCGTAGGGGACGTCGTGGATGATCGTGTAGCGCGGTCCGCAGTTGGTGCAGTTGATGAACGGGTAGCGGTGGCGACGGTCGGACGGGTCCAGGAGCTCGCGCAGGCAGTCGTCACAAATGCAGACGTCGGGGGGCAACAGGGCGGAGCGTTGGGCGAGGGCGCGGCTCGCTCGGATTTCGAAGCCATTTTCTCCTGGAATCGGCACCACGTTCGCGACCTGCACCTCCACGATGAACGCGAGGGGCGGGGCCTCTTGCACGAAGTCTCGAACGAACGCGTCGACCTGCGGGCCGTTACCCTGCACCTCGAGGGTTACCCCGTCCGAGGTGTTGAGGACCCAACCGGACAGTCCCAGGCGCGAGGCGAGGTCGAAGACGAAGGGCCGGAATCCCACGCCCTGCACGACGCCCCGCACGTCGACGTGGACGCGCTGGGCTTCAGCCACGCTTGCTCGCGACCTGTGCGGCGAGCCACGCGGCCCACGCGTCCAGACCGTCGCCCTTCGTGCAGGACACCTGGAAGATGGCGATGTCTTCGCGCAGCGCCTTGGCGCGCTGCTCGATGGCCTCCACGGAGCAGTTCACGTAGGGCAGCAGGTCGATCTTGTTGATCACCAGCGCCCGCGACTGCTGGAACATCAGCGGGTACTTCAAGGGTTTGTCGTCGCCTTCCGCCACGCTCAGCAGCATGGCCTTCATGTCCTCGCCGACCTGGAACTCCGCCGGGCAGACGAGGTTGCCCACGTTCTCGACCACGAGCAGGTCGAGGGCGTCGAGGTCGAACTCGTCGAGCGCATCGCGGATCATGTTGCCGTCGAGGTGGCATGCGCCGCCCGTGTTGATCTGGACGGCTTTCACGCCGTGGCGTTCGATTCGCTCGGCGTCGACGGAGCTCTGGATGTCTCCTTCGATGACGCCGATACGCAGGCGGCCGGCGAGCTTTTCGATGGTGCGCTCGAGCAAGGTGGTTTTGCCCGCGCCCGGGGAGCTCATGAGGTTGACGACGAACACGCCGGAGCGGGCGAAGAGCTTCGCGTTGTCCTTGGCGATGCGGTCGTTGGCGTCGAGGATGTCACGAATCACACGAACGGTGCTCATTCTACGTCCATTTCCACGATCTGCAGCTCGCGGCCTGCGATCGTTTCGCCCCCGAGGTGTCCACATCGTGGGCAGGTAGGCAAGTCGTCTTCCACCAGGTACTCGTGGCTGCACGCGGAGCAGCGGGCGCGCCACGGCACGCTATCGACCGTCAGCCTGGCGCCCTGTGCGATCGTGTCCCGGGAAAGGGCTTCGAAGGCCATCTCGAGGGCCTCCTTGACGACGGCGGTGAGCCGTCCGACGCGCAGGTGGACGCGGGTGACGCGGGTTGCCCCGTGCTCGGCAGCCTGCTCGAGGACCGTGTCGAGGATCGACTGGGCAATCGAGAGCTCGTGCACGGTGCGGGGTGTAGGGCGGGGCGGGGGTGGCGTCAATGAGCCATCAGAACTGATGGACCAGCGCACTTGACCTGGAAGAAAACCACAGAGGACACAGAAGGCACAGAAGGGGTGGGGGGTTGGTGCGGAGGGAGGCCGTGCCCAAGGCCGGTCTGTGGCGAAGGGATGTTGGCAGGTGGCACGGCGTTGCCGTGGTGTGCCAAGCGAAGCTTGGGTGAGGAGGAAGAGATGACGTAGCTGAAGTCGATCGGAAACCTCACGATGGAACCCAGTTCGGAGGCAAGTGGCCTCCGTCCGGCCAAGGAGGGCCGCCAG